>Ga0163144_10000210_pt1 | contig 137027 bp, 119 predicted proteins | sample OliLak19BULKMAT1_FD_123175 | JGI IMG/M metagenome (GOLD analysis project Ga0163144, IMG submission 123175) | Freshwater microbial mat bacterial communities from Lake Vanda, McMurdo Dry Valleys, Antarctica - Oligotrophic Lake LV.19.BULKMAT1 | ecosystem: Environmental > Aquatic > Freshwater >...
CCACTTGCAGTACAAGAAGTTGCGTTGGTGGAAGACCAGGTTAGGGTAGTGGCTCCTCCTGCAGAAACTGAGGTTGGGTTTGCTGAGAGGGTGACGGTGGGAGCGATGGTGGTGGGAGTTACTACAACCGTCACACTACTAGTTGCAGGAGTTGTTCCTGCTGCGCCGGTACAAGTTAGGGTGTAACTTGTTGTGGAAGTTGGAGTGACCACATGAGTGCTTGTTGTTGTTGCCTTGGTGCCAGTCCAGCCTCCACTTGCAGTACAAGAAGTTGCGTTGGTGGAAGACCAAGTTAGGTCACTGCCTGTTCCAGCAGGAACGGAAGTTGGAGAGGCGGAGAGGATGACGGTGGGGGCTATTGGGGGTGGGGTGTTATTATTAGTACTACTTGTGTCGACAATATTACCATTACTGTCATAGTCAATAGAGCCAGAACTAGCACCATACCATGGCCACGGCGCCGCGGGTTGTCCGGCCCAAAACTTCCACCAAGGAATTTTTACGGGAGGTGGACCGTACGAACAATCTACATAGTACTGTGTTCTTCCGGTAAAACTATACTCATTGCCATTTGGTTGGGTATTTCCGACCCCTCCTGGACCAACTCCCCACACGGTTGTCGCGGTCGTTTTTGGGTCTGTTTGAAAATATCCTGTAATCGGAGCCTTGGGTATGGTTTCAACAACACACATACCTTTCGGAGACATCTTTGGAGGGAAAAACGGCAATGCATCCCAGGCCAACCTTACCCGGTGAGGTTGTGTTGTTATATCAAAAGACACTAACCGGACATTTGATACTGGACTACTGGCAAAAGCTACACCTAAGGATGAAAAAAATACTCCGAAAACAAAAACAAAAATGGCTAACTTATTTTTCATATATGGTATAAAAAATTATAATAATAAACTTTAATAAATTTCGATCTTTCCTTCTTCTATTATACACGGTGCCTTAAAAGATGTCCATCTTGGTGTGGACAAGGTGGGCAGGCAGGCAATAACAAGGAAATCTTTACCTTTTGTCCTATAATGGCCTTATGCCCGAATTACCCGAAGTAGAAAACCTAAGAATAGGCCTAGAGAAGGCTATCATTGGACAGAAAGTCAAAAGGGTTTTGGTCCACAAGCCGAAGCTTGTTTCAGGCAAGAACACTCTGCGGACGGCTAACGAATCCAAAAGAAAGGAGTTCATGGAGGGCCTAGTCGGCAAGAAATTTATCCGCATAGAACGCAGAGCGAAGAACTTAATATTTTATCTAAGCCACAGCCGAATCCTGCTCGGCCACTTGAAGATGTCTGGGCAGTTTGCCTATAGCGCAAAAGACAAAAGTAAAAGTGTATTAGGCGGACACCCAATAGAAATTTCTGAATACACACTACCCAACAAGCATTCGCATATAATATTTGAACTCACACATGGAACGCTTTTCTATAACGACACCAGAATGTTCGGGTACTTGCTGTACTTCCCTTCTACGGAGGCCTTCGAAGAGCAAAATCATTTTAAAATTTACGGACTAGAGCCACTCTCAAAAGAATTCACAGCGAAATATTTATTTGAAAATTTGCAAAACAAATCAGGCCGCGCCAAAGGACGGGCAGGCAAGATTAAATCCGTGCTCTTGGATCAAAAAATAGTCACCGGACTCGGCAATATTTACGCGGATGAAACTTTGTTCGAAGCTCGTATTCGTCCAGACAGAAGTGCGTCCAGTATTTCCAAAGCTGAATCAGGAAAATTGCATAAAGCCATAATCCGCATCCTCAATCGCGCTATTTTAGTCGGAGGCTCATCAGTTGCCACCTACCGCCTGCTCGATGAATCTCAAGGCAACTATGCTCGCGAGCACAAAGTCTATGGCAAGGCTGGAAAGAAATGTGTCCGCTGCGGCACAACACTACAAAAAACTCTTATTCAAACTCGCACTACAGTTTTCTGTCCAAAGTGCCAGAAATAAATTAAATTCTCAACATGCTAAACAGAGCTATCCCAAGCGCCACAGAAACGTTTAAAGATTCTTTTTTGCCGCGCATTGGAATCTCGGCTATTACATCACATTTATTCAAAATACTTTTCGGTATGCCTGTAACCTCAGTGCCTACGATGAAAGCATTTTTGCTTTTTATCTTGATTTCTTTGTAATCTACTGATTTCTGATCTTGTTCGATCCCAATAATAAAAAATCCCTCCTTTTTTAATTTAGCTAAAATTGGCATGACTGTCTTCCTATATTCCCAAGCCACGTACTCCTCTGCCCCGAGCGCAGATTTAGCCATGTCTCTCCTTTTTCTACCAAATCTATCAACGGGTGCTGGAGTATAGCCTGATAAATAAATCTTATCTATCCCAGCCGCGTCAGCTGTGCGAAACACGGCGCCCACGTTCTCGACGCTTCGAATATTGTGCAGTATTAAAATGTTTTCAGTGTTTTTCATGATTTTGGCTATATGCAAATGGTAACAAAATTGACGGCCGTCTCAAATTGTTACCTCTTACTTATTTCTTTTTCTTCAAATTCAAAAAATTCTTTCCGCGCATATCTTTATGATAAGCGATAGCAAACCTGTGGGCCTCGCTGTTGGCAAGCAGGATCTGCGCTTCGTATTTTCTGGCAATGAGACTGTCCCCTTTTGTGCCCACAGGCTTGTGGCGTTCGTTTTTAACAACAGAAACAACGGGTATTTCTAGCCCATTATTTTTTAGAGCCTTCTTGGCTACATTTATCTGAGCCAGGCTTCCATCCACCACGACCAAATCAGGCATTCTCCATTCGAGATGATTAAATCTGCGATCTAATATCTCAGTAAGTGCACCGGTATCGTTAGCTCCGGACTGCGTACGAATTTTAAACTTCTTATACTCACTTTTTATTGCATTCCCATTCTCGACCACAGTCATAACCCCCACCATGTTCTTGCCCGACATATGCGCCACATCATAGGCCTCTATTCTAAAACTTACCCACTTGGACATCGGATGTCCAAGTGGCTCATTTTTCAGCAAAGCAATGTCGTTTATGTGCCCTAGCGCAAAAATCTGCCTTTTAATCTCTCCCGCCTTTTCGAATTCTCGAGCCTTGGCGTATGATGCCATTTCCTTTTTTAAATTCTGTAAAATTTTCTTCTTCTTGCCTTGAAAAAATAAATTAATATTTTTTATGTTTTCCCTGTACATCTTGGTATCCTCCAAGTCTGGCAGTAGATTAATCTGTCGGTAAAATTCTTCATAATTTTTGCTTTTATCATCCAGGAACGGGAAAATTCGGCGAATAATCTTGACCGCTTCTCTCAACTGTGCGCCGTGAGGGTAAGGACCATACACATTAGTATAAAGAGAAGGAGACTTTTTTGTCGTGTAGGCCCCGCCTCGTACTCGAGGAAGGGTTAAGCGCGAAAAATTCTCCTTCTCTTGAAGCTCTTTACCCCTGACCAGCACAACCCTAGGTAGAACATCTCTTGTTATACAAACATAGTTGAAGCTTTTGCCTGACTTTTCTTTGGTATTGTATTTAGGCTGGTACCTTTTTATAAGTTCGGATTCCAGGATTAAAGCCTCCAAAACACTATCAGTCACCTCCCACTTCAAGTCATCACTCTTGAACACCATGTCTAAAATAACAGGCCCTCGAGTTTCTATTAGGTCTTTCCCAAAATAACTTTTAATCCTGCTTTTTAATTCCGTGGCTTTACCTATGTATAAAATATCCCTCCCTTTCCTGAAAAAATATACCCCGGGGGCTTTTGGAATTCCTGCCCCGTACGAAGCTTGCTTTCCTTCGGGGTTTAGTTTTTTTAAAAACTCTTGTTTCATTTTCTTAAAACTTTTTTCAAATACTTTCCCGTATGACTTTTAGAATTGTTGGCGACATCTTCTGGGGTTCCTTTGGCGATTAAATTCCCTCCACCCACTCCCCCGTCAGGACCAAAATCCACAAGATAATCAGAACTTTTTACAATATCCAAGTTGTGCTCAATCAGAACAACAGTGTTGCCCTTGGTCACAAGCTTATTTAAAACCTCAAGAAGCTTCTCTACATCATCATAGTGTAGGCCCACAGTTGGTTCATCCAGAAGATAAATGGTCTTTTCGAGGTAAGGCCGATAAAGCTCACTAGAAATCTTGACCCGCTGAGCTTCTCCGCCTGAAAGCGTTGTTGCCGGCTGACCAAGCTCTAAATAGCCCAGCCCCACATCCATCAACGTCTCTAGTCTGTCAGAGATCGCTGGAATATCTTTGAAGAAAATTAGGCCTTCTTCAACTGTCATTTTTAAAACTTCATAAATATTTTTCTTTTTATATTTTATGGTTAGAGTTTCTTTGTCGAAACGCTTGCCACTACAAACATCGCAAGTCACATATACTGTGGGTAAAAAATGCATCTCTACCGCTATTTCACCGTTGCCTTCACAGGCCTCACACCGGCCACCCTTTACATTGAAAGAAAACCTATTTATTTTCCAACCACGAAGCCTGGCCTCTTCGGTTGCAGCAAATAAATCTCTAATATGAGAAAAAGCTCCAGTATAGGTAACCAGATTAGACCTAGGTGTTCGGCCTATCGGGGACTGATCAATTAGTATCACTCGAGAAACATATTCTGAGCCAGTAAAAGTAGCACAGTTAAAAACAGCCGCAGAACGATATTTCCTTTCTAGCCGTGCCTGTAAATTCTTATAGAGAATCTCATACATAAAAGAACTCTTGCCAGACCCCGAGACTCCAGTAATAGAGGTCATCACTCCTAGTGGTATTTCTACATTTAAATTCTTAATGTTAAAAACCTTTCCACCTGTCACCCTGAGCACACCCTTGCCTTCTCGTCTCTTCTCGGGAACTGGAATTCTTTCTTCTCCTCGTAGATAGGCCAAAGTCCTTGAGCCACTCGGATTCTTTTTAGCAGTTAACAATTCTTCTAGATCACCCGCCACCACAACCTCTCCTCCATGCACTCCAGCCTTGGGCCCAATATCAACAATGTAGTCCGATGCATAGATAGTATCCTCGTCGTGCTCTACTACAAGTATTGTGTTGCCTAGGTCTCTAAGGTTAAGCAAAGTTTTGATCAGGCGGTCATTGTCCCTCTGGTGCAAACCAATAGTCGGCTCATCTAATACATATAGAGCCCCCACAAGCCGAGAGCCCAGCTGAGAAGCCAGCCTAATACGCTGAGCTTCTCCACCTGAAAGGGTGTTGGCTTTTCGAGAGAGTTGCAAATAGTCAAGCCCCACATCGAGCATGAACTGCAGACGAGCTTCTATTTCCTTGACCACCGGTAAAGATATTTCTTTCTCTTGTGGAGATAGTTTCAAATTTTTAAAGAAATCGGCTGCGTCAGCTATTGAGAGAGAGGCGAGATCAAGAATATTCACCCTCCCCGAGGCAAGACCTAGGGACTTTTGTTTTTTACTATCTGCCCCTAGGTCTTGCCTCGGGGGAGAAGCCAAGAAAACGTTAAGTGCCTCGGGCCGAAGCCTGGCACCCTTGCATGAGTCACACAGCTCTTCGCCTCCAAAGTATTTTGTACCTAAGCCATTACAAGCAGGGCATGCTCCATACGGAGAATTAAAGGAAAAAAGTCGTGGCTCAATTTCAGGAAAAGAAAAGCCGTCGTTCTTGCAAGCAAACTTCGCAGACATCACAAACTCATCTTCGCCAATTTTGACCTGCACTAATCCGTCCGACTCTATAAGGGCTCTCTCCACAGCCTCGGCTAGCCTGGCTCGGCCCACCTCCTTGTTGTCCTTAAGCTCATGCAAAGAAAACCTATCCACAATAATATCAATATTGTGTGCTTTGTTCTTAGATAGCGTTATCTGCTCTCGCAGTTTCTTGACCACACCATCCAGGCGCACCTCTCCGAAACCCTTACCGAGCAGATCATAGAGTAGCTGATAGTACTCCCCTTTTCTGCCTCGGACAACAGGTGAGAGTATCATCATCTCAGTCTCATCCCACTCCACACCCATAACTTTCCTAACCTTTGACTTTGAAGATTGTGAATAAGAATTCTTTAACCTACCACGGTTTGCAGAATTCTTATTCACAATCTTCTCCTGAATTTTAACTTTCTCTAAAATAAAATTCAAAATTTCTTCATTGGAAAGCTTCTTAATCTCATCTCCGCATTGTGGACAGTGCGGGTGCCCAATGCGCGCATACATGACACGTAGGTAGTCATAAATTTCTGTAATAGTAGCCACCGTTGAACGGGGGTTATTTGAACGCGACTTCTGATCGATGGATATTGCTGGAGAAAGCCCCGTGATCTCATCCACGTCAGGCTTGGGCATTTGATTTAAGAACTGCCTAGCATAAGAAGACAGAGACTCCACATATCTACGTTGGCCCTCGGCAAATATTGTATCGAAAGCAAGTGAGGACTTCCCCGAGCCAGAGACTCCAGTGATTACTATCATCTTGTTGCGTGGCATTTCTAAGTTTATGTTCTTTAGGTTATGAGTCCTAGCCCCCTTAACAACAATTTTATTTATGAAATTTTTGCTCATTTTATTATTATTTTACTTGCCCGTCCGAAGCCTTGGCGTAGGCGGGTCTATGTTTTGGCTATACAACGCAATTTACACCCCGCCGTCTCCATAGGGGGTGTGTATCTATATTTAGATAACTATATTGTAGCACAAAAAGCAGACAAATTCCTTATTTACGTATTTAGACCCCGGACCCACCCCATAGGAATTTCCTATGGGGTGGGTCTATCGCTTTCGATCTTTTTCTTTAGCACCACAATCTCATCTCGCAGTATCGCTGCGGTTTCAAAGTCGAGCTCTTTGACTGACTTATTCATTTCTTTTTCTTTGAGTTTAATTATTTTTTCATAAACAAATTTTTCACGCTCTTCGTCTGACAGCGAAAGGTTCTTTATAGAATCAGATTCATTCTTGCCAATATTACTTTTGTCTTCAGCAAAGGCCTTTTTAAATATCTCCACATCAAGCGCAAGCTCTGCGTTTACAGCCTTGCCATGCTCGCTCTCCAGCTCCTCAGTTATGTCTTTAATGTTTTTCATTATCGTCTTCGGAGTTATGCCATGCTTTTTGTTGTACTCCAGCTGAATATTGCGACGGCGCGTGGTCTCGCCGATAGCACGCTCCATTGACCCAGTCGATATATCAGCATAGAGCACCACCCTGCCTTCACTATTTCGGGCCGCACGGCCTATGGTCTGAATGAGAGATGTTTCGGAGCGCAGGAACCCTTCTTTGTCGGCGTCGAGTATTCCAATTAAGGCAACTTCTGGTAAGTCTAAACCTTCGCGAAGCAAGTTTACCCCCACTAAAACATCAAACTTACCCTTTCGAAACTCAGTAAGAATTTTTATTCTATCTATGGTTTTAATATCTGAGTGTAGATATTCGGCTTTAATTTTCTTGCCTGTCCCGAGAGTGGTCAAGGGATCTTTCAAATATATAGACAGGTCTTCGGCCATTTTCTTGGTTAGGGTTGTGGCTAAAACACGAAAACCTTTTTTGATGGTCTTTTCGGTTTCAGCCATGAAGTCTTGAATCTGACCTTTGTACTCGCCTTTCTCAGTCACGGGTTTTATGACAATCTCAGGGTCCACTAAACCAGTAGGACGAATTATTTGCTCAACAACCTGCTCTGCCTCCGTCCTCTCTTCCTCGCTTGGAGTTGCGCTGGTATAAATAACTTTCCCTATGCGCTTATTGAATTCTTCATACTTAAGTGGTCTATTGTCCTTGGCTGACGGCAGACGAAAACCGTATTCAACTAATGTCTTCTTGCGAGAAGCATCCCCGGCATACATCCCTCGAAGTTGGGGTAAGGTAACGTGCGATTCATCTATTATGGTTAAAAAATCTGGAGTACCATCTTTCAAATGCGGAAAGTAAGAAAGCAGGGTTTCTGGTGCTTCGCCTTCTTTTTTGCCAGAGAGATGCCTAGAGTAATTTTCGATACCGCTACAATAGCCCACCTCTTTGATCATAGCTAAATCATAATTAGTTCGGCGTTTGATTCGCTCCGCCTCTAGGAGCTTACCCTCTTTCTCGAATTTTTTAAGTTGATTAGCTAGCTCAGTTTTTATGTTTTTCAAAGCCACCTTGAGCTTTGATTCTTCTGTTATAAAGTGCTTAGCCGGGAAAACAAAAAGGCTCCCTTCTTCTGCCAACACTTGAGAAGAAACTGGATCTATTTTTAGGATCTTTGAAATAACACCCCCAGAAAGTTCTACTTGATACATTATAGTTTCAGAGACTGGCATGAACTCAACCTTGGGCCCGATAGAGCGGAATTGGGCCGGAGATAGATCTGCATTCGTTCTCTCAAAATGAATCTCAATCAGTCGCTTCATTAGAGTATTGCGATCCATTTTCATCCCCACTTCTAGTTTTAAATTCACCTTCTGGTATTCCTCTGGAGAACCCAATCCATATATACAAGACACCGAAGCAACTATTATCACATCAGGCCGAGTTAGCAATGCCTGAGTGGAAGCGTGGCGGAGTCTGTCTATCTCTTTATTTATCTGAGCATCCTTCTCTATGTATGTATCAGATACAGGCATGTATGCTTCGGGTTGATAGTAATCGTAATAAGAAACGAAATAATGCACAGCAGATTCAGGGAAAAATTCCCTGAACTCTTGGGCAAGCTGAGCTGCAAGGGTTTTATTGTGAGCAATAACTAAAGTTGGTTTGCCATATTTAGCAATTACGTTCGCCATAGTAAAAGTCTTGCCGGTGCCTGTGGCACCAAGAAGTGTTTGCTTGATCATACCCTGCTCTAGCCCACGGTAGAGCTTAGCAATAGCCGCTGGTTGGTCACCAGCTGGCTTGAAAGGAAAATTAAATTTAAACACACTATCGCTTTTACCCATAGTCTAAATGTAACAAAGAGAAATAAAAAAGCCAGAGAACAGTTATGGCGAGAATCGAACTGGAATAGACACCTTGTCATCAAATTCTGGTAAGCCAGACGGATTGTCTTTCTCTAAGACCAGAGTCCCAGTAGGGGTTGTTGGAGTCTCAAAATTCAAAGTGACGCTAAATGGAACATAGTTGGTGGTCATCCATTCACCCTCGGCCTGTGCAGGAATTACAGCCAGTTCTTTGCCGTTTGCATCATAAAGTCGCACGGGGAAAGACGCTTCGAAATACCAATTACCCCTGGCCTCCCCTGTAACGGACATAGGACTAGTAATGAGGGCTCCAGATGTTGGAGAAAAGACTTTAATTATATCTCCATGCTCTATAACGGTGGGGACAGGACACTCAGCAAATTCACACATTGGACCAGTTCTACCAACTGAACTGCCGTCCGCGCACAACCTTGCCTCGAGTGTACAAGCCACCGGGCCCTCCTTTTTATTATTTATAATAAAAAAAGAACCCAATAAAACAACAACGATTACCCCAATAATTAATGATTTATTCATAAAGACATTATAACACGATCAAGCTTTTTAATTTTCGTAAAAAGATGTCTCAAACACACCCTCATAAGCACTGACCACAATATTATATGCCAAAGCTGAGCTTATAATAGTGAAAATAAGGAAAAAAAGAAGCGTCTTGTTTATTTGATTAACGACAGACATATATACACATCTTACTATTTTTTATTTAAATTTGCTATACTAATATAGCCATGGAAAATTTTAAATTTTTACTTTCTTCAATAATTGCGCTGATGGTCTTGGGTCTGGTGGGCTATTGGGCAATTTTTACTATTGAACCGGGCTCTGAGCACGTAAGTAAAGAGAAACAAAAAGAACTACAGGAAAAAAATGAAATTTTAACAGAAGAAATAACAGAACTCAAAAACGAACTCAGGCTACTAGAAGGTTCCGAACCACAAACACCGGTGGTCAACACGCCAACACCGACACCAACAAGCAAACCAACACCAACCACTCCAGCCCCAGCAACCTCCTCTCGTCATCAAACATTAATAAATGAACTTCAGAAACTAATAGACGACAAGGTTGTAATGAAAGAAAAGTCCAGGGGCACAAGGGTGGGAACATTACAGAATTTCCTTAATCTATACAACAACACCACCAAAAGAGTGGACAACGACTACGGCAAGGGCACAGTAGCAGATGTAAAAGCTTTTCAAAAAGCCGAAGGTTTAACAGCTGACGGAGAAACCGGCCCAACCACCTACAGTAAAATGATTGAGTGGTTAAGGAAACAATAATTTAAGATTTGCGGCTCGCACGAAACTTTGTGGTCACAAGTATTTTTACACTTTGTGCGCCCAGTTGGAATCGAACCAACGACCTTATCCTTAAAAGGGATCTGCTCTACCAGCTGAGCTATGGGCGCATGTTGTTAGATAATAACAGATTTTTACAAACCTTCAAGTAGCAGCCTCTCAAATGCAGCTTCGGGATCTGCTCCGGCGCCGCGGGCCCTGGGTAGTAAATAAGAAATTTTGCCAGAGAAATTATTGAGCTCAGCGAGAGAGTACTTACTGAAATTCTTCTTCAGTGTCATATCCTTGGCCTTCCAAAACAAAACACCCACCAGCTCCTCCATACCCACCCCAACGTCCATCGCCTGCCTAAAATAAATCCACAGGTTTAGCTTGTCACGATTACCAAAAGCATTGGCCAAAAGAAAGTTGTCGAATTTTTCCTTTTTTTCTTTTGATAATTCAAATGAATTTATTTGAGCTCGCACTTTTTTGAAATCATCCAATATGGCCTTGGCAAGTTTACCTTCCAAGAAAACAAAGCTGTTCTGGGAAATCTCCATTTTGTCCAACCTTTCTAGGAGGAACGCTTGGGACTCTTCGGAGGAAAGTAACTCTTCAAAACAAACAATATACTTGCCAAAGAAAAGCGAAGAGCTGGAGCAGAGGCTTTCTATTTGGTTTCGGTCAAAATTGTTTTTAGTAACATAAAACACCTCCGAATCCTCCGACAAAGATTCGATAAATTTTTCGTAATTTATATATTTTGTTTTCGTATCGTCCCCGGAAAATATATAGATCATATTTTAGAACTTTACAAGTTTGCTGTATTCCAGATAAGGCGCTCCGTATCTATGCATAAGTATTTCTTCTTGTTTTTTAAGGAAAGTAAATTTGGTTACAAAAAAAGAAATAACAGTAAACAAAACCACAAAAAAGGCATTAGATATTATGCCAAATCCTAAAATAAGCAGAAATAACCCCAAATGCGTAGGACTACGAGTGTATTTATAAGGCCCCCTACAGAAATCTTCTTTGGTTAAATCATGTTTCTTTAATGTCCTTGATGTATTTTGTGCCCAAAATATCAACACAGAGGCTAAGGCCAAAAGAGCAACGCCAAAAGGTACAACCAATGTTGTATTAAATATTTTAAAGTCAAAAACAATATCTAAGTAAACACCCACTACAAACAACAGCAGATAGATAAAATAAGAATGAGCCAAAACATGGTGCACCCTCTTGGTATGAGGCCTTGCCACTTTATTCTTATTGGGGATACGGACTTCAGTCATCTTTATATTATACCACAAAACACCTATTTTACCTCCTTTAAATTATCTCCAAAACCAGAGTTAACCTCCAGAGGAATATCGCTTTTGTAATGCAAATACGACCTTTCAAGCACACCCCTCATGGCGTTTTTTATAACCAAATCAACCTCCTCCAAAACTCCCTCTTCTACCTCATACACTAGTTCATCATGAATCTGAAGTATTAAGTGCGCCTTATCAAGCAGTCCGGCTGTTGCCAGGTCTTCTTCTGCGTACCTAATAGCTAATTTAATAATATCAGCTGTAGCTGTCCCCTGAATTGGGGCATTGATTGCGGTCCGCAAAGCCATACTCTTTAAAAATGGAATTCGAGAATTTATATTTGGGAACCACCTGCGACGGCCAAACAAAGTAAGTGTGTAGGAATTTTTCATCGCAAATTCTTTGACACCCTCCAAGTATTCACGCACACCAGAAAATTGCACAAAGTAATTATCATAAAACTTTTGGGCTTCTTCCCTGGTGCCACCCAGATTCTTCTGCAACGCAGAAACACCCATTCCATAAATAATCCCGAAGTTTATTACTTTGGCCCTACGTCTCATCTCACTGTCTACCTTTTCAAGAGGAACACCGAAGACAAAAGAGGCAACTCCGGTATGAATATCCTTCTTTTCCTTAAATATTTGAGTCATTTTCTGGTCTGATGAAAGCATGGCGGCAACCCTTAACTCGATTTGGCTATAATCAAGGGCTAGCAACTTGTGCCCCTTTTGAGCCACAAAACCACCACGGATTTTTTTACCCAACTCTGTCTTTATCGGCAGGTTTTGCACGTTGGGATCCTGAGAAGAAAACCTGCCTGTAGTTGTGCTATTCTGAAGAAACTTGGCATGCAACCTGCCGTCATCTTTAGCCATTTGAGGAATTACATCTATGTACGTGGAAAGAAGCTTCTGTAGTTCTCTGTAACTTATAATCTCTTTTATTATTGGGTTATCTTCTTCTAGTTCTTCTAAGATAGAAATCTTGGTCGAAAATGCCCCGCTTTGTTTTCTTTTTTTGTTTGATTTTATCCCCATTTTTTCAAACAAAACCTCTCCCAGTTGCTTGGGGGAATTTATATTAAACTCTACCCCAGCCATTTGGTGGATTTTAGCAGAGAGTTTATCTAGCTCCTTGTGGTACTCTAAAGACAAATAGACAAAAAACTTTTGGTCTATTAGAACACCTCTATCTTCCATCTTTTTAACTATTTTAATAATAGGTTTTTCAATTTCCTCATAGACTTTTTCTAGTTTATTTTCTTTTAATTTCTTAAAAATTTGCTCTCGAGCCTTGCTAAATTCACTCACACCACTAAAGTTCAAAATATCCTGGAGGCCTGGATTGGAAATATCAGAATTAATAAGCCAAAGAGCTATTGATGTTTCCTGCAACTCCTCTCTGGGTACCAAACTTTGGCCATTAGGCTTCGGCTCATCTACAAGCGGTGATGCGCCCGCAGAGTTATTTTTGTCGAAGAAAATTTTCAAACGAGAAAAAAGGCTCCTAAATTCAAACAAAGTAAACATTTGCTCAATCTTTTGAGGGTTAACGGTTTGCCAAAAGGTCTTAGGGGGTAATACAAATTTTATTGGAGCGTCTCTCCTGATCTGGGCTAGGGTTTTAGAAAAAAGAGCTTCTTCTTCGTTGTCTTTTATGAGCTCGATGATCCTGGGTGTAAGGCCCGCTTTGCTAAATTCTTCTGGAGACTTCTTAATCTTTTTATAAATTTCTTCGACAGTGCCAAAATTAACAATCAGGCTTGTAGCTGTTTTTTCTCCTATGCCCTTAATGCCAATAATATTGTCTGACGGGTCACCACGAAGGCCTTTATAATCTGGCAAAAACTCGGGCTTAAATCCAAACCTATTAACAACTGCTTCTTCGTCATAGGTTATAGTATCGTTTATGCCTTTTTTAAGAGTATAAACTTGGACCTTTTTACCATCAACCAGTTGCATGGTATCCATATCACCAGAGGCAATTATTATTTTAATAGTCTTGTCTTTTTTGAAGTCTTCAACGATAGAGCCGAGCACATCATCAGCCTCAAACCCGGGTGCATCATAAATAGGAATGTCAAAAGCCTCAAATATTTTCCTTGAATTCTTAAGCTGCACCATGAGTGCATCATCAGCTTTAACTCTTCCGGCCTTGTAGGCATCATATGCAACATGCCTAAATGTTTTCTGTGGCAAGTCGTAACAAGCCACAATATAATCAGGCTTAAGCTCAGAAATTATCTTCATAAGCATCGTAGAGAGTCCATAGAGGGCTCCAGTGGGCTCACCAGAAGACGACAGAAAATCAGGTAAGGCGTGGTAAGCGCGATGTATTATGGCATGAGCATCAAGCAGAACCAGGGTTTTATCTTTAGAAGGCATTATGGAAATTATACCATTTGAGCTATACTTTATATATAATGCCTTCTTTTGATGAAGAAAAACAGAATAAAGATATTGCCGATCTCCATCAAGAAGAAGAGGAGGGCCTTGTCCAGATGTTGGCCGAATCTAAATATGGACTACCATACATAAATCTGTCCAGCTCAACAGTAGACAATGAAGCCTTAAGAGCAATCCCAGAAAACGAGGCAAGAGAGTCAAAAATTGCACCTTTCAAATTATCAGGTAAAAATATTTTAATAGGAGTAAGATCCCCATCGGGAGAAATTTTATCTAGAATCAAAGAGGAAATTGAAGCAAAAAACATGGTGCCTGTGTTTTATATGGTCTCTTCCGCTAGCCTAGAAAAAGTTTGGAGTAGATACAAAGAGCTATCAATGGCCCAAAACTCAAAAACTGGAGACATTGCAATTTCTAGTGAAATCCTCAGAGACACTGCAAAGAAAATTAAAAAAATACAGGACATCGAACAGTTGATTGTTAAATCAATGGAGGAAGACCATTCCCATATTATTTCCCATCTATTGGAGATAATACTCGCCGGAGCTATCGCCATTAAGGCTTCAGACATACATATAGAACCAGAAAAAGATCATTGCCGACTACGTCTAAGGCTCGACGGAGTTCTACAAGATGTGTTGTTCATCCAAAACAATATCTTTCATTTACTAAGTTCTAGAATTAAGCTTCTTTCTGGCTTAAAATTAAACTCTAAAACAACCCAGGATGGTAGATTCAATATCACTGAAGGCGAAGATGAAATTAACATTCGTACCTCTTTAATTCCAGGAACATATGGCGAATCTATTTCGCTTCGAATATTGGATCCTAAGGCTATTCAAATAAACATAGAAAACATGGGGATGGATCCATCTCTTTATTCTCTTGTTGAAGAAGAAATCGCAAAGCCCAACGGACTAGTGCTAGTCACAGGACCAACAGGCTCAGGAAAAACAACCACTCTTTATGCTTTTCTAAGAAAAATATACTCAACCGAAATAAACATAATAACAATTGAGGATCCGGTTGAATACAACCTCAACGGCATAACCCAAACCCAAATAAACCCAAGCCAGAATTACACCTTTCCTGAAGGACTCCGTTCGGCGCTACGCCAAGACCCAGACGTAATAATGGTTGGAGAAATTCGTGACGATGAAACTGCGAAGATTGCCGTACAGTCTTCCCTCACTGGGCACTTGGTGCTATCAACACTACACACCAACAACGCCGCGGGAACCATCCCCCGCCTAATTGACCTTGGGGTTAACCCTAAAATTCTGGTTTCAGCGCTTTCTGTGTCTATTGCCCAAAGATTGGTTAGAAAGCTGTGTGTTGAATGTAAAAAAGAAGTAAGTCCAACTCCAGATGAAGACCGAATCGTAAAATCAGTCATTGCTGGAATGAAAGAAGAAGGTAAAGATATTTCTAAATACAACATACCTAAAGAGGAGGACCTAAAAGTATTTTCTGCGACTGGATGCGAAAAGTGCAACATGACTGGCTACTCTGGCCGAGTGGGAATATTTGAAGCTATTAAAACAGACGCAGAAATAGAGAAAATAATTACAGAAAATCCTAGTGAAAGAGAAATTAAAAAAGTGGCAAGTAAACAAGGAATACTCTCTATGCGCCAAGATGGAATTTTGAAAATACTATCTGGAATTACCTCTTTCGAAGAAGTTGCAAATGCTATCGACATAAACGAGGAATAAAAAAAGCATTAATCTCTAAACAATCCTTTTGGAGCTAAGCTCTAAAAGTAACAAAATCTTCTAGGATGGCCCCAGCGATCTAGTAAAAGTGCCAAAACGTCCTAGGTAAAATTGTATAACCGGTGGCTGATTGCTTAGAGATTAATGCCCTCTTCTTTTTAAACAAAAGCGAGATGAAACCCTAGTAGATTATACTACATTACACATCTAGCAAATGCTATAATGTGAATATCGTGTTAATAACCCAACATAGATAGTATAGCATATTTTAAAACCAATGTCAAGCACTAAAGACAACGAAAAACCAGACGATTCCTTTTTAGACCAGACCCTGCGCCCAACTGCCTGGGAGGAATATGTCGGACAAAAACACATAAAAGACAACGTAAAAATACTCTTGCGAGCCGCCGAAGAACGAGGCCAGATACCAGAACATATTCTTTTTTACGGCCCTCCAGGTCTGGGTAAAACAACCCTGGCTCATTTAATTGCCAAGGAAACAGGTCGCCAAATGAAAATAACTTCTGGCCCGGCGATAGAAAAAGTCGGTGATCTGGCCTCAATTTTAACCAACCTTTCTCCTGGAGATATTCTTTTTATTGACGAAATCCACCGACTCAACAAAATGGTAGAAGAAATTCTTTATCCAGCCATGGAGTCTGGGGTGCTTGATATAATTATCGGCAAGGGCCCCTCTGCCCGAACAATCCAGCTAGACCTACCGCCATTTACATTGATCGCTGCCACTACCAGGGTGGCAATGGTCTCATCCCCTCTCCGCTCTAGATTCTCTGGAGGAGTTTTTAAATTGGAATTTTATTCTAATGAGGAAATAGCGAAGATAGTAAAACGCTCAAGCTCACTACTTAACACAAAGCTCGATGACGGTGCACTAAAAGAGATAGCTCAAAGAAGCAGATGTACGCCCCGAACTGCAAACTACTTTCTAAAGCGTTGTAGAGACTTTGCCCAAGTTCACAAAAAAGATCTGGACAGAGAAACAGTCAAAAACGCCCTCGACATGCTTGCGATAGATGAAATAGGGTTAAACGCAGGCGACAGAAAGTTCCTAGAGATATTAATCGCAAAATTTAAGGGCGGGCCAGTAGGGCTCAAAACAATGAGCGCGGCACTTGCAGAAGAAGAAGCCACCCTAGAGGAAGTAGTGGAACCATATTTAATCCAACTAGGGTTGCTAGAGAGGACCGCCCGAGGCCGTGTAGCGACACCCCAAGCTTATACCCACATCGGTTTTGATTTACCAAACGCCTAATTCTTATAATTTTCTATGTAGTCTTTGACCCTTCCCCTATCTTCGTTGTCTTTGTCTCCTTTAAAATAAATTTCTATATACATAAACTCAATTCGATCTTGATGATAGGCATAGATAACCCTAATATCTCTGTTTCTTAATGACCGACACATCAATCTCGCTTTGATTATCTTAAAATTTTCACTGTCGTGAATTATTGTGAAATTTTTCCCAGACCCATCCGGAATAGACAAAATAACTCTTTCAAAACTTTTCAGATCCTCTTCTAAGCTTCTGTATTTTCTCAAAAGTTTAGCAAGTTCTCTTTCGAATTTTGGCAGTCGGTTAAAGTGAGTCATATTCTCCAACAGAAGTTTCTTCTGGCCTGTAAAACACATGCTCGTAATTTAACTGCTCTTTTTCTTTAGCCACCAACCAAGGAGTATCTCTGTGGGAACGGGCTGAAATCTCAGTAGCCGTAAAATCAGACAAGCGATCAAGCTCCCAATCTATGTGAGCTATTTCATTTCCGGTCAAACTCGATAGGTCTAATTTTTTCTGGGGGTTTACTAGATATTTAGTTTGATCGTACTTATAGAATTTGCTCTTTATGGTCTCAATTTGATGTTCTTGCTCAAGCTCCCTAATAATCTTAGCGAAAATTACTGGGGTCGGACCATGAGTATTCTTTATATACCGCGCACCAATTAGCTGTTCATCATATTTTTCATAATAATCAAAATCAATAAAATATAGTAGCTTGTAAAGCACGGTTTGACCAATATTGGGCTTGCCCCCAACCTTTGCCAAAATATATAAAAGCACTTGCTTAAATTTGTCTTCTCTTTCTTTGGGGTTTGAAATACGGTCTACGCTTTTGTGAATTTGTTTTTTGTTTTTATTGTCTTTTTTATTCTCTTTAATAATTTCTGGAACAAAAATTTTACCGTTCTGTATCTCCTCTAGAGATACATCGAAGATCCTACTTAGTTCACTGGCCTCCTTAAGAGAAAGCTCTCTTTTGCCCTGCTCAAAGGCAACACAAGAAGAACGTGAAATGCCCAACCTTTCAGATATTTCCAACTGAGAAAAACCTCGCTCCTTACGAAGCTCTTTTATAAAGCCATAATATTTATTCAACATACTAGCATAATACCAAAAATATGTCAGAAAAACAAGCTTTTGTATGTATAACTATTTGACATATTGTAAATTAGGTTTAAAATATATACATACCAGCTTGGTTGAACTTGTAATTACAAGAACTAACTACATTATATAGCCCACCTGACTATTCCTCAACCTGTACCTAAATACACCGATAGTGTTAAACTCTACTTATGAGAATTTTAGGAATTGATCCGGGCTTTGAAAGATTAGGTATAGCAATCATAGAGAAAAATCCAACAGACAAAAAGGAAACTGTGCTTTTTTCTGAGTGCTTTAAGACCAACCCGAAACTAGATTTCACAGAAAGACTGCATTTGATTGGGCAAGAAATTAAAAAAAAAATAAAAGAATACAAACCTGATGTTCTGGCTATTGAGACTTTGTTTTTTACAAACAATCAAAAAACAGTTATGCATGTGGCTGAGACGCGAGGAGTAATAATATATGAGGCCATACTAGCAGGACTAGAAGTATTTCAAGCCTCCCCTCTAGAGATAAAGATGGCAATTACTGGATACGGCAAAGCAGACAAAAAGCAAATACTAAAGATGATTCCACTTCTTATACAACTCGAAAAAAACAAAAATTCCGACGACGAACTAGATGCAATAGCCGTAGGATTAACTGCTTTTGCTTCCATAAAAACACTAAATGCGGAAAAGGGTGTCTTTTAGTTATATTACTTATCCACACATTATGGATTAAAAACTTGCTAAAGAATTTGCTTTTTGATAAAACTAAAGCAAATAATAATAAGTTATTAATCGGTCGCTTAAAAATATATAATAAAAAATTATGGACGAAGAAGAAGAGATTGGAATTGAGCCTAATTTTAAGATCACCGGGGACCTGGATGACGACTTGCTAGACACCCTAGATACATTAGACCCAGTAGAGGAAACTGGTTTTGGGTTAGATGAAGAAGACCCAGACAAAGATCGCTAGACTATCCCAAACAAAAAAACCACTCTTTGTTGAGTAGTTTTTTTGTTTACACATACGCTTTATTTATTTTTCTTATTTACTTTCAAGATTACTTGGATTTTAACAAATCTCTTCTTGCCAATCTTTAGGGTTAAATCATCCTGTGTTTTTAAAGCCGGGTCTTTGAGCGCTTGGTTCTTGGCCAAATCATGTATTGCGTTCGCTAGCACGAGCCTCCTCCATTCCCCTTTGGATACAATTATCTTATTTTTCACCAACACATCACTTAGTGGCTCACCAGAAACAACTTGTATCTCCTGAATGTCTTCGGGGATTTCTTTTTTCTGAAAAGTATTTACGAAATTTATCTCAACCTCATTGGCTTCTTCTTCAGAGTGAAGAGTCGTAACAATAATTTTAGCAACTCTCTTTTTTAAATCCATGGGAGATTTTTTTATATCAAAAGACGCTATTTCCTCTTCTGGTATATCTGTTAGAAGTCTAAACATTGGAATAATGGCATCATCAGAAAGAGACATTATTTTACCAAACAAGTCACTCGGTGAATCAGTCAGAGCAATTACATTATTTTCACTTTTCCCTATTTTTATTCCTTTTGAATCAGCCAACAGTGGCATTGTCATTACAAATTTTTCTTTGTTCTTCATGACCCTTAGAAGGGTACGTCCAGCCAGCATATTAAAGGTTTGGTCTTTTCCTCCTAATTCTAAATCAACCTCCATTGCAACTGAATCATAGGCTTGTAATAGTGGATATAAGAACTCTCGAAGATTTATTGTTTCACCAGATTTCATCCGCTCCTGAAACATATCACGTTCAATTAGTTGTTGAACAGAAAAATGCTGCGCTATGTTTAAAATATCGGTTTTAGTTAATTTGTTCAGCCAGTCACCATTGTATAAGACTGTAATGGGGTTAGGTCCATCAAAACGAACAACCTTGGCAGCCTGTTTTATGTAATCTTTGGCATTAGCTCGCAATTCTTCTCCGGTAAAAAACTTTTCACGTGTCTTTTTTTTATCAGTTGGATCTCCTGCTTCACCTGTTCCATCGCCTATTAGAAAAATAACTTCATGTCCTAAATCTTGCCACTGCCTGTGTTTTCGCAATCCAACCATGTGGCCTAGGTGTAGTTGTGTTCCTGTGGGGTCAAAGCCTTGATAAAGTTTTATTTTTTTGCCAGAGAATAAAATTTGCTCTAACGCTTCTTTGGAAGGATATATTTTTTCAACTCCCCTGGTAAGCAGATTCTCTATTTTTTCTTTTTCATTTTTCGCTTTCATCCCGTTAGAAATTTATTAAATATTAATTTATGCCTCCCGCCATGTTCGATGATTTCTAACGGGATTCATGGCTCGAATCATAACACATTTACTGCTATAATTAAAAGAATGAAAACATATCACAAGCTTAAAAAAGCAATCCATCACAGCTGGCCCAAAAAGCTAAAAATAACAAAAAACATGGTTCTTGTGGTTACCACGATTTGCATTCTTTTGCTTGGTCTGGGTGTCATAGGAATTGCCTCTCTTAAAATACCGGACTTCAATTCACTAGAGGATAGAAAAAGTATCAACTCCACAAAGATATATGATCGCACTGGAGAGGTTCTGCTTTTTGACATATACCAAGACATAAAAAGAACAAATATTACATTTCAAGACATGGGTGCAAATATAAAAAACGCAACACTTGCGATAGAGGACTCAGAATTCTACAACCATAATGGAATTAGAATAACATCCACAGTTAGAGCTGTTTTCTCAGGTATTTTTAACGTGGGCATAGGTGGTGGAGGATCTACTATAACTCAACAACTAGTAAAAAACACATTATTGACCCAAAAGAAGACCTATACTAGAAAAATAAAAGAATGGGTTTTGGCGCTGAAGGTAGACGGATCAATGCCGAAAGACAAAATACTAGAACTCTATTTAAATGAAGCCCCTTATGGTGGAACTGTTTATGGAATCGAGGAAGCATCTAAGACGTATTTCGATAAAAAAGCTTATGATTTAAGCCTTGCAGAGGCGGCCTACCTAGCAGCCATCCCTCAAGCTCCGACATACCTATCACCTTATGGTAAGAACAAGGCTAAACTGGATGAAAGAAAAAACCTAGTTCTTTTTAGGATGAAAGAGATAGGTTTCATCACCACAGAAGAATACGAACTAGCAAAAAAAGAAGAAGTTGTGTTTGTGTCACAAGAAATGGGTGGAATAAAAGCCCCACATTTTGTATTTTTCATTGAAGAATACCTGGAGAATAAATATGGCGCTGAAGCTGTAGAGCAGGGCGGACTTCGAGTAACAACAACACTTGACTATGAGCTACAAGAAAAAGCAGAACAGATTGTAAAGGAAGGAGCCCTGCGAAACGAAAAAGACTGGGGGGGGTCTAACGCCGGGCTAGTGGCCATTGACCCTAAAACTGGACAAATTTTAACAATGGTGGGTTCGAGAGATTATTTCGATAAAGAAATTGATGGAAACTATAACATCGCAACAGCACAAAGACAACCAGGGTCTTCTTTTAAGCCCTTTATCTACGCTACGGCCTTCAACAAGGGCTTTACTCCTGAAACAGTGTTGTTTGACGTACCTACTGAATTTCAAACCACCTGTGACGCTTATGGAAAGGCTCTTCCTGGCCGTAGCCAATCGAACTGTTATATGCCTGCCAACTATGACGGTAATTTCCGAGGACCATTATCCTTAAGGCAAGCATTGGGACAATCGATAAACGTAATTGCGGTAAAGCTTTTTTACTTAGCAGGACTACGGGACTCACTTAAGATGGCTGAAAGCATGGGTATTAGCACACTAAGTGACATAGGTAGGTATGGACTTACTTTAGTAATAGGAGGTGGAGAAGTAACACTACTAGATATGACTTCTGCTTATGGAGTACTTGCAAACGAAGGGATCCGAAATCCGTATACTGGGATTCTAAAAGTAGAAGACATGAGTGGTAAAGTACTTGAAGAATTCAACCCCCAACCAAGAGAAGTTATGGAAAGAAATTCCGCCTTAACAGTTTCAGATATTTTAGCAGACAACGTAGCCAGAACACCTACATTCGGAGCTAACTCAGTCCTAAGAATAGCTGGCAGAGATATTGCTGTTAAAACAGGAACAACCAACAACAACAGAGATGCTTGGACTGTTGGCTACAGCCCATCTGTGGTTGTGGGTGTCTGGGCTGGAAACAATGACAACAAAACAATGAGGCGAGGCGGATCAGCCGTCGCTGGACCCATTTGGAATAAATTCATATCTGAGGCACTGAAAAATCTTCCAAGTGAAAATTTCGAAAAACCAAACACAGAATACGACCCTGAAACAGTAAAACCAGCATTGCGTGGATTCTGGCAAGGAAATGAGAACTTTTTTATCGATAAAATTTCTGGAAAATTAGCGACTGAATTTACCCCAAAGGAAACAAGGCAAGAAAAAATAATAACAAATGTTCACACTATATTATATTGGATAAACAAAAAGGACATCCTGGGCCCAGCCCCAACAGACCCAACCAGCGACCCTCAATTCCGACTCTGGGAAGCGCCAATACAAAAATGGTGGTCCGAGAACAGTGCTAAATATCAAATAGTTAGCCCCAACCAGAAACCCACAGAAAAAGACGATGTTCACACCCAGTCCTCAATACCAAAAGTTGTTATTACAGAGCCAAGCAATACAAAAACATACCAAAAGGATCAAAGAATCCAATTAAAATTTTCCACTGCTGGATTATTCCCATTGCAAAAAATTGATGTTTTCATAAACGATATCTATGCAGGAACATCTGAGACACCTATTAGTTTCTCTTTTATACCATCTGGACTGGAGAACCTAAAAGATGAAAACGAGATAAGGGTTATCTTCTACGACACGGCTTATAACCGTGGTGAGGTTATCTCTAGTTTTGAAATTGAAAATTAGAGTTATCTTATATCATGCGGAGTCTTTTCTCCCAGAAGCTCGTAAAATCTAGAAAATATTTCGTCTCTTTTTAAAAGAACTTCGTTTTTATATATCGGCTTAATGTGTAGATAAACCACACCGTTCTTTATTTCTATGTTTTCTTTGTCTATGTTTATCTTAAGCACACTAGAGACAACCTCCCTAACAGTATCCCTGCTTCTTTCCCCAGACAAAATTAGATCACCAACCTTCCCTAGGAGATCTTTAATCTCAATCATCGGTTCATTGGCATTATTAAATAAGTAAACGAGTCGTCACCCACACTAGAGACAATCATAGGCTTAGAGGACTGATTTAGCCTTATGGAGACACTATCCCCGCCAATAGACTGAAAGCAGTCAAAAAAATACTTGTAGCTGAAGCTTAGCTCTATGTCCTCCCCTTTAAGTACGGCATCAAGATGTGTTTTGTTTTCACCCACATCATTATTCTGAGAAGAAAGTTCTAATATTTTTTCTTTTGGTTTAATTAAAAAATTAACTTGATTAAACTTATCTGAAAATATATTTGAAAGTTTTAATGCATTCAAAAGGTCCTGCTTTAGAACAACAACCTCTGTTTTAAACTCTTTTGGTATTATTTGACGATAATCAGGAAAAACACTATCAATAACCCTAGAGGTTAAATAAACCCCATCTGAAGAGAAAGATATCTGGTTTTTATCAAAGCAAGCTTTTATTGTTTGAGATGACTCACCCAAGACTCTTATTATTTCAGGTATATTCTTAAATGGTATTAAAACCCCTGGTATTTCTTCTAATTTTTTCATTCTTATTTTTTTTTCTGCCAACCTAAAAGAGTCAGTTGAAACGAAAACAAGATTGTCGGTATCTGAATATATATAGACACTTGAAATACCTGGTTTTATGTCGGATGTTGCAGAACTATAATAAACAGACTTTATCCCATCCAACAACTTCTTAGAATCTATTTCAAATGTTGTGCCAGAAACTATTGGTATGGTTGGGAAATCCTCGTAAGGCTGACCTTTTAATTTTATTTTATTCTTTTTTGTTTTAACAAGCAGATTTCCATCCTCCCCCTCAAGAGACACGTTTTCGTTTTGAAGCATGTTGGAAAATATTCCAGCCAAAACCGATCCCGATATGGCCAAAACCCCCTCCTTTTCAACCTTAGCAGGTATCTCAACTTCTACCCCTAAACTCAAATTTGTCGCCCTAAGTCTAAGTGAACTACCAGAAGCAACCAGTAAAATAGAGCTTAAAACAGGTAGGGTCAGGTTTTTACCAGTAATTCTTTCTACTTGATAAATACCCGATCTAATTTTTTCTATACTGCATTCTAGTTTCATGTGATTATCTTTTATATATTATTTATTAATACTATTAGTGGTGTTGAAAAGTGGATAACTAATTTTTATTCTTTGTTTCTAAGAGTTATTTTGAATTTTTTTCTGCGCTTATATGTCTAATAACTTTTATTGTTGTTATTCTTTTTTGTTGTGTTTGGTGTTCTGTGTTTTTTTATTATTTTTTTTAAACATATATTCAACAACTTACCAACACCTATTTAAACATAATTCGTATCTGTTCTATTTCTTGCAGTAATTGTGGGTTGTTTTTTATTTCTGATTTTATTTTTAAGTAAGAGTGTATTACTGTTGTGTGATCTTTACCACCCAGCTTCTGTCCTATTAGTGGGTATGAAACATTAAAGTCTTCTCTTAGTAGGTACATCACAACCTGTCTTGCTTTAACTATCTCTTTTCTTCTTGTTTTTTCATATATGGCCGACTCCTCTAGGTTGTAGTAATCACTAATTGTCTTAACAACATCTTTAATGGCGACGTTCTTTTTGGGTTTTATGTTGTTTTTTAGGAGACTTTTAACATCAGCCAGGGATAAGGTTTTGTTTTTTAGGCGATACTGACAGACTATGGTGTTTAAACTGCCCTCTAGTTCGCGTATATTGCCTTGCATGGCCTCTGCAACATACTCAACGATCTCTTGGCTCAAATCAAGCTCCAACTCTCGTAATTTCATCTTTATTATTGCAATACGAGACTCATACTCTGGCTCTGATATGTCGACTATCATTCCCGCTGCAAAACGAGACTTTAATCTGTCTGCTAGTTCTGGTATGTAATTAGGGTGTTTGTCTGAAGAAAATATAATTTGCTTGTTGCTCTCATAGAAAGTGTTGAAGGTGTGGAATAATTCTTCCTGTATTTTTTCCATTTTACCAATAAACTGAATATCATCAATAATCAAAAGGTCGTATTTTCTGTACTTTTCTTTAAAGGAATTAGCTTTGTTGTTTTGTAGGGAATTTATGAAATCTGTCGCGAACTTCTCAAGTGTCATATAGTGGGTTTTTTTGTTTAGGTGTTTTTCCTTGATAGCATTACCAATTGCTTGTATTAGGTGTGTTTTGCCTAACCCAGTGCTACCATATATGAAAAATGGATTGTATTTTGTGCCAGGATTATCAACAATTGCCTGAGAAGCGGCATACGCCAGCTCGTTAAAGGTTCCAACTATAAAAGAATTGAATTGATATCTGGAATTTAGGTTGTCTTCGGGGTTTATATATAGGTCTTTTAGGGGTAATTCCTCGGTTGGATATGTGTTTACAACCTTTGTTTCTTCTTGTTGTTTACTGCCCTCTGTTTTCGTTATTACATATTCCACAGCACGCATATTTTCATAAGCATTGGCTATGGTCTTGGTAATTAGCTTGTGGTATTTGTTCTTAAGCCAGTCTCGCACAAATTCATTTGGCACCCCAACATAAATAATACCAGTTTCTTCTCTTGAAATGGAAGTATTTTTAAACCAAGTGCTGAAATTGGCCTTAGAAATACCCGTTTCTATTTCCATCAGACAATTCTTCCAAAGCTGTTTTGTGTCCATTGCTGTTTATTATACTATCTTGTTTAATAAATAGAACTTACCAAAACTTACTAACTGTGTTGATAAGCTGTTGATAATTACCCCCATTCCCCTGTTTTTTTGACTTAAACCATTGGTTGGGGTATACTAGCCCCATATGTCACAAACATATCAACCTAAAAAAAGAAAAAGAAGCAGAACTCATGGTTTTTTGGTTAGATCTAGGACTAAAAACGGAAAAAAGGTGCTTTTAAGAAGGAAAAGGAAGGGTCGAGCCAAGCTCGCTGTTTAGTTTCCTTGGTTTTTATGCTCTCAAAGAAAAGCCGGGCAGATAGGAAAACTATAGAAAAAGTCTTTAAAAATGGAAAATTCATAAATTCCCCTAATTTAACCTTAAGATTTATTCGCACTCAAGAAGATTTTCAGCCCCAAATATCTTTTATTTCACCGAAGTCTAGTAGCAAAAAGGCCGTTGTTCGTAATTTATTAAGAAGGAGGGGTTATGCTGTACTAAAAAGACATTTAGGCCTAATACCCCCTGGCGTTATGGGGGCTTTTGTTTTTGGGTCCAAGAGTGCTCTTATTTTTGGCCGTAAAGCGGCTGAAAACAAAAATGGGATGCAGCTGCTTGATTTTGAGGTACAAACTATCCTTAAAAAGTTTAAATAAATAATAAATGAAAGACATTGCTTTAAAATTTATTGTCTTTTATCAAGAAAAAATTAGTGTTCTAACTAAACGTAGCTGCGTTTTTTACCCCACTTGTTCTGAGTATACTAAACAAGCCATTGAAAAATATGGCCTATTGAAGGGTCTGGGCCTTGGGTTTATAAGAGTATTGCGCTGTCACCCCTGGCAAAAGAACCACATAGATAAACTTAAATAAAGCCCCTGGCTTGGTTTCTAGCATTTTTTTGTTTTTTCATATAGAATGAACCAATGTTAAAAACCATTTGGGATACTTTTTTATATCAACCATTACTCAACGCCCTAGCTTTTTTGGTGTCAGTTGTTCCTGGGGGTGATGTTGGCATAGCCATAATATTACTAACTATTTTAGTTAAAATTGCCCTGTATCCCCTTTCCCAGAAATCTATTGAGGGACAAGCTAAAATGAATTTTCTTGCCCCAGAGCTTAATAAAATAAAAAAAAGTGGTGCAAACAAAGAAGAACAGGCCAAGCAAACCTTTGAACTCTACAAGAAACATAAAACTAATCCCTTCTCTGGTTGTTTGTTGGTGTTAATTCAAATACCAATAATATTTGCCCTGTACTATGTTTTTTATAAGGGTATAAGCTTTGAAAGTGGAGTTCTCTACTCTTTTATTGCTGCGCCACAAAGTATGAATATGAATTTTCTTGGCGTCATTGACATCGCTGGTAAAAGCTTATTTTTAGCAATAATAGCTGGTATTTCTCAGTATTTACAGGCGCATTTTATGCCCAAGCCGCCTGCTTCCAGTGGGGAGACTGGTTCTTTCCAGGAAAGCTTTGCTAAAAGTATGCATTTACAAATGAAGTACTTCTTCCCCATAATTGTTACTTTTATCGCTTATAGTATCTCTGGAGCAGTTGCTTTATATTGGATTACAAGTAACCTGTTTGCGGTAGCCCAGCAGGTTTATGCGAATAAAAAGAAGCATCTTTCTGTTTTGGTTAAATAAATTTCCATGGATAAAACAGAAATAAGTAATTTAATAAGGGAATTAATAGAAAAAACACTTGTGGGTGTTAGTGATGTTTCTGTTTTAGAAGAAGGTGACGGCACTACTTGGTTCTCGGTTGAGGTTAGTAATCCCCACCCTTTCATATCGCGTGGCGGAGAGGCGTTACTTGCGTTGAATCATTTAGTTCGTAGAATGGTTGAAATTAAGCAATTTAATGTTGAGGAAAACAAGAGGTCTACGCAATCAGATGGGTATCGATTACTGGTTGACATAAATGGATTTCAAAAAAAACGCATTGATGCGGTTAAGGCCACAGCACACATGATGGCCGAAAGAGCTAGGTACTTTAAGTCGAACATAGAGATTGACCCTATGTCACCTTTTGAGCGCAGAATAGTTCACGAGTTCCTCTCTCGCGAGCTCGATCTTAAGACCGAGTCAGTGGGTGATGGCATAACACGTCGCGTAGTTATAAAGTACGTCGGCCTAATCTAAGGAAAGTTGCCACAAATAAGAGTCTTTTTTGTTTACAAAAAATAGATAATCCTCATTCGCATCTAGAGAAAGTTTAATGTTGTCCATGTTTTCTTTTGTGTTCACAGAGTAAAGAGTAGAAATAATTTCTGCGGTATTGCTTGCGACGTCTATTCTCCATATTGAGTCAGAAAAAGAAACCTCGCCCTTATACCAAATATCTGGATAGTTGGATTGATTTACTACATCTGGGACAGAGCAGTATAGTGTGTCGCTATCTCTGCTCCAGGTGCACTTTTCTGGCAATGTTCTTAGGGATAAATTAGTAGTCTCCCTTGTCTCTGTGTCGTATATATTTAAATTCATAATGTTGTCTCCCCAGAGTATTAGGTTGCCACTTGGGCTAGTAAGGGTTGTTAGGCCATTTATTCCTCCCAACACCTTGCGGAAGCTTTTAAGGCTAGGATTTAGGGCGTACATGTATCCAGGAACACTAGCTGAGGGTTTAGTTGTGAGTGTTATAAGCTGATTATTGGGCCAGAATGTCAGCCACTCATTAAAAGACGACTCGAAAACCTGAACTTTATTTTCTCCGGACATTCCTGACGTTACACCCACAGTGTTTTGTCCAATATTTAGAATATAGAATACTTTTAAACCATCAGGAGAAACAGACATGTCAGAAATACCGTCTGGCAAAAACAGCCCAGTCAGCTCGTTACCAACAGCGGAGTCTTGCCCAGCATTTTCTTCTGGCAGGGTGCCCGAAAAGCTTGCAATACTTTTACCATCAGACTTTAAATATCTCATAATAACAAAATCCCCATTCCCTCCAAAATAAGATTCAACTATTCTAGGGATTATTGTTGTAGAGAATTTCCTCTCGTCTAGTTTATCTGCAAAGGCTTGATAGATGTTGCCAGTAGCCCTTTCTGTGTATCTTACCGCTGGCACAGATTCTATTGCTGGTGGAGTTGGGTTTAGAAGAGAAGGCGTGTTCGTGTCAGGGGTGATGGTCGGTAGCTCTGTGTACCTTTCTTTTTGAAAGATAGTAAAACCAGCCACTGAAACACTGGATACTCTTTTAAGCTTAATGTCCTCATTTGTTTCAGTATTAAGTGTTGTTGGCTCTTCTTCTGTTGGGGTTGTCGGCGCTGATGTCTGTCCGGGTTGCTTTCTGAATGGATTAAGGTTGGCTAGGAAATTTAACCCAGTTGAACCTTCTGTTGGAGCCTCCCCAGTTCTTGGGGTACGCAAGAAAACGAAGGCTGCTATGGCGATTAACACTGTTGCCAAGATAATGATTATTAAAGTTTTTTTGTTTATTTTTTGCATACAATATTATATTACTTTCCTGTCGTTGACCAATGCCATGGTTCTGAGGATAGATTTTTAAAACCGAATTGTCTAGCATTATTTTGCAACCACAAAAAACACTTATTGTCTCTGGTTTGTATTGACACTCTGTCACATGTTAGATCAAGAGCTAGTCCGCTTTCATGTTGAGATTTTCCAGGGCGAGCTGTGGGTGGACGGCACTGATTGGATGGGACGGTAAGTATGTCTGGAGGGCAGTGCTTTTTCCTTAGGTTGATTTGTTTTTCAGCAGATCTCCAGCCCCAGCCAGCGAGCTTAAATCCTTGCTGGTTGGCTATATCTATCATGGATTTTACATTGGTGGCTATACTAGAGCAAACTATGAAATTCCCACCAAGCGTGCTTACAGGTATGACACCCTCGGTGCAATTATTTATCGCTCCGGTTGTGGCAGGCGCACTACTTGCGAAATTTTCTGCTGATGGAATAATTTCTTCTTCTTGGTCGTATTCTATCGTCGCTTGTGGTATGTCGACTTCTGTCTCTAGGATTTCAGGATTTATGGTGTTTAAAATAAGCCAGGCGCCTAGTGCAATAAGTAGACCCAGTAATGCATTGGTTATCCTGCTTTTACCCTCCCCTTTTACCCCGGGCAATTCACTGGTCATGTATTCAATACCACCTCTTATTATCATGAGTACTGCTAGTACACCGGAGAGTCCAATGACCAGTGTGATTATGGTGTTAATGTATTTACTCAGAGCGTTTTTCCCTGAGACATTGATCCTTGAAATAGGAGCATCTTTTCCTGGAAGTGGGGCCAAGAGCTCATATACTGCTGTCCGGGAGTTTATACAAGGGGCGTTGGTTGCCTTTGCTGGGTCTGTTTCTTCTGGGTCGGTGTATTTACAAATTACTGTAGTATCGACTGGTGCTGGTGTGGGGGTGGTTATCGTGCTTTGAGCCCAAAATGTTTTTACTTTATGGGCAGTACACTCTATGCTTGTTTTGTTCGGGATAATATCAGGGCCAGTTTGTGATGTGACGGTGCAATTTCCTAGCATGGAACTGGTTCCAGGATTTGGCTCCCAGCTGGTTGTGACCGTAAGAGCAGTACACTCTTCTGAGGTTTTGTTATTTACTCTTGTTGTAATAAATAAGTCCTCCACATAACAATCCCCTGCTACTCCTTTTGGGTTGGTCGTGGCTGGGGTGACGGTGATGTCTCTTGTTAGCGCATTGAATCTATTTGCACGAATTCCTATGGTAAAAGTTCCATCTTTGGTTGATTTAAAAGATACCGAACATGACCCACTTGAGCTTTCTGTTTTGCACCCGGATGGGGTAAAAGATACAGCGTTGTTAAAAGCACTAAAGCTAATGAGGACGTCGCCTTTTGCCGGAGATGTCGTGGCTGTTATTAGTAAGTCTGCTCCTACTGTGGCCATGCCACTGAAATTGCCCGGTAGAATTATTCTCTGGGCATGCGCTTCTTGGCTGGGAACGATAAATCCTAAACCAAAAAAAAGTAGACAAAGGAGGATTATTTTTTTAGATATGTTTAAAATCATTAGTTTTAGTATTGTATGTTCATCTCTTTACTGGCTGTTTGGAAAATGTTGTACTTGTTTTCAATATCAAGTTTTAGTTTGGAAGCTCCAGATATTCCAGAAACTGTTTTAAGTGGGATGATGTTTTGCCTAAAGCCAGAAATACTAACAGGTGCGTCATTAATAGACCAAGACCATAAAATATCTGGGCGAATCAGTTCTTTGGGTGACATGAAATACGGCGCCGCGAATATTACCTCCTCTTCGCTTATTTGATAGCTACTTGGCAGGGCGTGCTCCCAAATGGTTCCAAATACCGGGTCTTCTTTATAGAACACAATCTCTGGTTCAGTCACCGTGACTGTTACCGAGCCCTCAGAAGACGACCCTTGATTGATTGTTTGCGAGGTTACAGAAATGGTATTGGAGTCATCTAGGTAGTCATTAATATATATAAATGAGTCTTTGCCATAACCCGATGAGGCCTGTTGGTTGGTGTAATTTTTCTTCCAGTAATGGCTCATTTTTTTAGGATCTGCTGTTTTGCCGTTTACTTCTATTTCTGGAATGGCCACTATCTTTATTTCACTGCTTGCTACAGGCAAAGCCTTACCTTTATAAAAAGGTGGCACATAGGAATCATTTGCTTGCCACAAAATAACCATTTCAGCTGGTTGGATTAAAATTCTCTTTTCTATTTCACCATCAGGTAATAGTATTTTCACTACGATAGTCGTGCTTGAGCCAGAAGCACCAGTTGTCAATGAGAATGATTTTTTACCCACACCAGAAGTAGAAGTTACGTTGTTAACCAGCCAAGATATAGACACAGTATCTAGATTAGCTGCAAAACTTCGTAGGGTTATTGTTACGTTTGAGTTGGGCCTCGGACTCTCTGGGGTCATGTTAACCAATATACTATTAGGAGAAACAGCCAAAGCCGGTGTGGCAAAAGCAAATCCAGATATTATAAGAAAAATAAATAAAAATTTTAAACTCGCCATAATGATTTAATTATATCATTGATTTCCAGCTTGTGCTGTCTCTAATTCCATTTTTGCTGCCTTGATTGATAGTATTTGGGATGGGTCGGAAGTTATAATCTGGTCTTCGGTGTAAGATGCGACTATTTTAATGGCAACATGTTTAAGCCCAGCAAAAAAGATCCCCTCTCCTACTCCAGACTCTAGTAACAGGAACTTTTCTTCGTCGGTTAGATTAAATGTCTTTTGTAGGATATCTATGGTTGTTGGGGATTGTTTAAGTAGAAGCTGTATTGAAGAGTTGGTGATAATAGGAATTCCGTATGGGGAATTCATGAAATCAGCTGCGTCTTGGGTGATGGTAGCAAGGCCGAGGTAGTATTTTCGTCCTCTTTTAGCTATAGAATATAGGAAGGATGCCGTGTCTTCTGATTTCATCATCCACCACGCTTCATCAACTACCAGGAGTCTTTTCTTGAGGTTTTTTCTGATTGCATTCCATATGTAATGCATGACTATATACATGGCTACCGGCTTTAGGTCGTCCTCCATGTCTCTAACAGAGAACACAACGAATTTCTTGTCGATGTCTACATTGGAGGCGCGGTTGATGAATGTGGCCCAGGATCCTTGGGTGTATTTAACTAGTCTTTGCATTAGACTTTCACTTCCCTCCATTCCACCCAACACCATCTCAAAATCAGACAATAAGGGTGGCTCAATATTAGAAAAATCAGATTGTGGCGTAATGTCTTTAAGTGCATAAGTTTCTGATATTGCTCGATCCACTATTGAGTCTTCTTCTGGTGTCAGACCTCCGAGCATTAAACGGAAAAGTCCCACTAGGTTTATTATGTTTGCTCGTAACACATCTTCTGCTGTTTCATCTTCACGGGGAATAGGTAGGTCAAAGGGGTTTATATGGTGATCAGAAGAAAGAGAAATATTGAAATACCTGCCTCCGACTGCTTCAGCCAGGTATTCATATTCCCTCTCTGGGTCAATGACTATTACGTCTGTGTCAAACATTAATGACCTTAGGATCTCTAGTTTTGTGGCATAAGACTTTCCGGAGCCAGCCTTCGCAAAGGTTACAGAGTTGTAGTTCTCTAGAGAAAACCTGTCAAAGATAACCAAGCTGGAATTGTGTCTGTTTATTCCATACAGTATTCCCTTGTCTGAAGTTAGGTCAAAAGATATAAAAGGAAAAATACTAGAAAGTGGGTCAGAATTTAACTTCTGATGAATCTGGAGCAGGTCTGTGCCGAGTGGAACCACACTCTTGAAGCCTTCTTCTTGTTGGAACAAGGCGGGCTTGATATATATTAGTTTGGACTCCAGCATTGATTTGAGCTCGTTCTCAAGCTTAAAGAGCTCGAGTTCGTTTTCGGCGTATATTGTTATGTATACACCCACGTCAAAAAGCTTTTCTTGGGCTTGAATTAGGCTGTCTCGTAGCTCTTCGAGGTCTTGGTGGGCAGTGTCGAGCATTGGGTCGCGAACCATACCTTTGGCTTCACGTATGCCTATTTGGCTTTGTACTTCGGCTACTTTCTTCTGGAACTGGCGTAATACGACAGAGGTGTTTATTGGGTGTATGAAAATAGAAACATCAAATATTTTGTCTAAATTTATTATAGGAGAAAACCAATTGTCTGATAAATAACGAGGATAAGATATAATAAAGAAAGTTCTGGCTATTTTGTCTCCTAGGTTTATTGACTTGGATTCTATTTTGAGTGCTGATGGGGCTATGATGTCTTGTAGTTCCAGTGTTGCGGAAGTATAAATTTCTTCTGGTAAAACAGACAAAACAGATGTTTGGGTATTGTTTTCGTTTATTTTGTTTTTACCAGATAATATATCAAGGATTCCCATTTTTTTATAGTTATATTATAACTGATTTTCTAAATGTATTTTGCCCTCTTGCTCTCCTGGGTTAAAGACTTTATAAAACATCTCAACTATTTCTTCGGTGCCAAGTTGGGCGGATTTTATTCCACAGCTTGCCAAACCTTGCTGGATTACATTAACTCTTTGTTCAAGCTGAGAGCGTTGCTCTTCGAATTCTGCTTGCTTGGTCAGCTTTTCGTCACCCTTGGGCTTTTTAGAAAATAGACCCATAAACATATCAGACTCCTGCTTGAGGCTTATGTGTGCGTAGGGCACAACAACGAAAAAGCTTTTAGTCATAATGCTTACCGAGTCAGTGAATTTCATTATGAAATCTATATATTCTTTTGTTTGTAGCTTCAAAAGGGGCTCTTTTAAATCTTTCAACCTTGCTTCCAGGGTTAAAAGATATGGTCTAATATCAAGTCTTCTGGACTGTATTGATATTTGAGTAGAAAATTCCAAGGTGTTAAGGAAGCTTTGGAATTGTAAAAGGATGGCTCTTTGCTCGTCGGCGGACTTTAAAGATAGATTTACAGAGTTAGCAAGCACAACAGCACGCAGGCTACCGTCCTTAAGTACCACCACACCATCATGGATCTCTTTTATTGGTACGAAATCTTGAGCTGACTTTGCTTTTATTGCCATTACTTCTTTAAGTCTAACACATCCAGACTCCAAGCCAAATCTTTAAGCTTGCTCTCACTCAATCTAGGAGTGAATATTTTTATTTCTTCCTTGCTCATTTGTCGCATTCTCTCTGTTTGGATCTTGGTGTCAACTGGACGTTTTTTCCAAATGTATAATTTGCTCTGCGAAAAGTACTTTATACCAGACTGAAGTATGTCCACAAAAGGCCTGTTGTTGGGCTTGTAGAAAGTAAGAGCCAAAGAAAGCCCACCTATTGCAAGTATGGGTATCGCTCCCCAAAATAAACCCATAGCTCTGTATACAACGAAGCACATTCCTCCCCCGCCGGCCATGTAGGCGAACTGCTTGAAGGTAAAAGGACCAAATATTTTATCTTCTATTTCTAAGAATTGTGGTACTTTAAATTGCATAATTTTTACTTATTTTCTGCTAACAATTTTGTCTTACTCTGGTATTTCTCTGTAGGGGTCTATCTTGGGGGTGCTATCTGGGGGTGTCGGCTCTGCTGACTTCGTCTGAGAGTTTTGGGAGAGGTTGTTGAGGGAATATTCTGTCTCCGTCTTGGGCATTTGGAATGACCCAGCGAGCTTTTGTTCTAGGATTGGGTGGATTATTTTAGGGGGCATTGGCGCATTTGGCACCACTAGTATTGGTTCTGCTGGCGGGTTTGTTTTTGCTTGTTCTTGTTGCTGCTCTTGTTCGTGCTTTTGTTCTTGCTCTGCTGGTGGGGGTGCGACGGGTTTTTCTGATTGAGGAGTCATCATGTTCTCTCTTATTTTTCTGAGTATCTTGTCGGTTACTTCATTTACAATCTTGCTTGCTTTTTCTGCGTCTATTTTCAGGTTTGATTTTAAAGTATCTTCAAATTTATTTGACGGTGCTATGCCCAGAATCATATCCATGGTTGTTGTTTCGAGTATTCCTGCCTGGTCCACGTTTAGTTTGTTTTCTTGAGAGATTGCATAAAGCACTTCTTGATAATTTGATTTTGTTATTGCTTCTTTTCGGCCTGGAGAGAGGTTTTCAAATCTAGCATCTAGGGCTTGCTCTGTGTTTGTCCCCAATTTTAGGTTCGCATTAAAGGCATTGTTAAGTTCGGATTTTATTGGACCTAAAACTAAACTATTTATTTCAGAGAGCATGGCTTCTAGAGAATAAGCATCAGACAAAGAGATTTCTTTTTTTACAGTCGCTGTGTATTCTTCTATGGGGATAATCCCAAGTAATACTAAAGTAGTCTCTGTTCCTAGGGTTTCTATTTGTTGATCGTTTAGAGCATATTTAGCACTGATTTTTTTTAGGGTTTCAAGCCAGCTCATGCTGGCAAAAATTACCTGCACGTTTGGTGGAAGTTTTGAGTAAAAAAGAGCGATATTTTGTTTTAATTCTTCTGGATTCATTTGTTTCTATTTATTTTTTTAATGACCTCCTCCACTATGAGATTCTTTCTTTTCTTCGCCAAGGTGTGAAAGATCTACATTTACATTAACATTTTTTAACGCGTCAGTTATAGTCACTCCAAGGCTTTTAAAGAAGGTTTCTTCTCCTTTTCGATTTCCAATACTCATTTGTTTGAATCCACTTCTCATAGTAGAACCCATTGTAACCGCAACCCCAGTTGCAAGTTTTGAAAATAGGGTGCCTTGTTCTTGTGCTACTACGTCAGCCAAATTTCTTATGTCATAAGTTCCGGTTCTTGCTGATTGAAGGACAGTATTTCTTAGGGTTTGTTTTTGTTTAGATTCTTTTAGAAGATTAGCAGTATCTGTTGGAAGACTCGCGGCTAGTAGGCCATCGATGACTGTTTTTTCTGCTTCATCAAGCTTGTTATAGTTTTTACCATATTTTTCTTCTGCTTTTTTGTCTTTAACTACACGTTCTGCTACCTTGGATCTTTCTGGCGCAGTTAGATTCTCAAATTTATCGTGAAATTTCTCCTGCGCGACTTTATCTAGGTCACGTCGTGCATGTACTCCAGTTTCTGAACTTTCTTTTTGTTTATTAATATAATTACCAAGCCTACCGAAGGTATGGTCCACAACACCGCTTGGGGTTCCTGCCCTAAATCTTGCAGCGGACTCGCTGCCGGAAGCTGCTTTTAGACTTCTCCCTACTACGTTCCTTCCAAGCATTGCCGTACCGCCAGTTGCAAGGCCAACACCAACAACTCCCGCCATCTTTGCCGCAGTCATTACCATCCCGGTGAATTGCCCGGAGGCAGACATTGAATATTTAACACCTTTCAGTAGTAGTGCAACTATTAGAATAGCTGGCATAAAGAGCTTTACTAGGGTGGCGGCAGCTCCTTGGTTGTTAGGGTTTATCCCCACGTTGAATATCTCGGCCTTTAGAATTGTTGCTACCATATAGAGAATAAACATAAAGATCGTAGCCATGAATGCTGTCTGAAGGAGGTTTGCTAACCAGCTATCAAAACCCATATTCTCTTTCTTGCTTAGGCTCGGTATTGATTTAGTAACAAAGGCCACCGGAGAAATGATCATAAGCATCATCAGATTTAGCATTCTGCCAAAGAGGGCCATAGCCACCATAAAGAACGAATAACACAGAGCATAGGCCACCAGTCCATAGACCATCATCATTCCCATTGTCATATAGGGGCTTAGTTTGTCTTCGTCGGCTATTTTTACTAATGGGTCTTTCTTGAGATCCTTAATCAAGTCTCCAGAGAAGAAGTTGTTTATCTTGAACTTTGACACAAGGGCTCCGGCCATATCCTTCTCCCCGGTGTCACTTCGTATTGGGTTGTAGTTGGTGTTGGTGGTGTCTATCCTGTTGTAGAAAATGAGCGCTGCGATGTTGGAGGAGTCTATTACTACTTTAGTGAAGAATAGGCTGAAGTTAACCAACAGCGCTATGAGTATGACACTGGCTACTATTTTCTTGGAGCTACCGTTGCCTATGTCTAGTATTATTTGCATTGCGGCGTACAGCAGGATGAGTATAAAGAAAATATTGGCCAAGTCTCTAACCACTACCCATATTGTTTGGATAAATGTGGATTGATACATGCCCGAGCTGAGCGTCATCGCTGCCACTAAGTTGAAGAGGTTTGCGGTGACAACCATAATGAAAGACGGTGCAGCGACAAAGACGAAATACACAAGCCACTGGACACATCCTATTAACTTAGAATCTCCAAAAACACCACAAGGAGCAAGTTCGTCTTCCAGGGGGGATTTGGGTTCAATTTTTTCCACTCTTTTTCCAGAGTTGTCTCCTATTTGCTCTCCGGCTGTATTTATACAGGGGGCATTTTTAACCGTTCCTCCAATTTTTCCTCCGACATTGTAAGTGCAGTCTTCACTCGGGTCTTCCTCTGACGCAGAAGCTTTATTTGTAAAAGCAAAAGCCCCAGCCAGCACAACTAGTATCAACAAGAATGGAATTAATTTTTTAAACTTTGTGCTCATTTTGATTTTTAATTTCCGCTTACCGGCCCCCACTACCTATCCTTTAAAAGCTGTCATCCCCCGCTTGTTTGTATTCAATGTCGTTGGTTTTAAACAGAAGACCACAATCTATGTCTGAATGTACTGGGAACCCATTGTTTTGGTCACCATAGAAAGCTGCTGTGTTTACCAATGGAAGGTCTTTGTATCCAGGAGACCCCCGATCTGCTGGGTCACTTGGGCTTGGAGGGAAGGTTGTCGCATTTGGATTTCGGAAAGTAAACCACCCTGTTGTGTTGTATCCAGCTATATTACAACCCCAGACCGCGTCTGTCCCTCCAAAAAGACAATTGTGTACTCTGGCAGAGTAATCATTCCTTACTACTTCTCCATGACTGTACCCACTAACCACCGGAATGTCGCAGAAAATCTCTCGTTCGCTTCCCTTAGAAACCCTAGTGTCTATAACTGCTGCCTTGCTTGGAGCAGACCATCTGCCAGCTTTGTAGATTATTCCAGCCATGCCAGGCAGCACACTGTTTGCTCCACCCGGAGAATTCCACCCAGCGTCAGTTCTTTCTTGATTGCATTGGTTTTCCAACAGCAATAAATTCTGCTTTCTTTCTTTGGCTAGGTCCAGCTGGCTTTGGAGCTCTTCTAGACTCGCAGAGCTTGAAATAGATGAAGCGATAGCATTGTATTGCTTTCTGATGCTTATTAAATTCTTCTCTTCGGGGCTACCTACTTTTGGCTGGGTGGTAAATGGCTCCAGGGCTTTATATATTGAATTTAGCCTAGCTACAGCTGTGCCCTTTGCTCTCTTTTTGTCAGTTAGTTCTCTGTATTGTTGGTCATTTGTGTCTAGTTCTTTGATTGCGTCAATGAATAGTATCGCGCCAGGAAGGCCACCTTTTTGGGGGTCAGCTTCAATCATTCTTGTGTTTATCCAATCCTTAAAAGATTTTACTGCAAACCGTAGTTCACGTATCGCATCTCTGGCAGCTTTGACCTTAAGAGAGTCCTCATTACCAGTTTCTGTAATTATCTTAGCGCTGACAATTCTTTCTACCTCTTCATTTAATTTTCTTTCCCAATTTTTATTGGGTCCTGGAATACACATGTCTAGATTTTTGGCGACAGGCCAAGTGCTGTCCAGTATTTGTATTAGCCCGGGCTCCGCATTGTCGGCTGTAGGGTTGTCTATTAGCTTAAGCTCAAGTTCAGTGTTTCTTGTTGCACCAGGAGTGTACTCACCATTTCCAGTATTACCCACTTCTTCTTTGACAAATATCCCATCGGCGTCAAGCACAACAGTCTTGCCCATGAGCTCCTTTCTGAATCTATCTAAATTAACCTCTTCATCCGCTATTCTTGACCATCCAGACCCTGCGTCCGGAGTGCCGCCAAGTGTCTCTCCGTAGTAGTTGAAGTTGTCGTTGTCTCCCCGTGTTGAATTGACTCGTGATGAAAGCTTGGTGAGTCCGTCACCTATAAATTTATTTAACAATGTGTCAAAGATAGCAGACAGGCTGTTACCAAAAGCCGCACCCAATGAAGCGTTGTCCTGGGGTACACCCATAGCCTTGGTTATAGTTGACGCAACTATGGATCCTGGAGTTGTGGTCACCAGTCCATCTGGGCAGGTATTGTTAATTTCCCAGTTAGCCTTAGAAGCCGCCACTGCGGAGTTGTAGAGCTGTAGCTTCTGTGCGTTCGAGGCATCGTCTGCTGGGTCTAGCGATATGTCTGGCATTGAGATACTAGAGGGGTTGAAGGCTGGGCGGTTGAATTCATTATAATCGAGGTTGTATTCAGGGTTAGAAGGGCAACTTTGTGGGGCAAGGAATCCCATGCCTTGCTGGAGGGTATCCCTTACTTTGTCTCCTGCATTCTGGCTGGTGCCGGCAATTTGGTTGGCGATATAGACTGTGGCCTGCATGTCTGCGCCTATGGCGTTGTTTTGGGGGTATTGGCTGTGTAGCATTAGCCCGTCCCATCCTCCAACAGAGAAATCTACTCTGTATCTAGTAAGCGCCGCAGGGTCGTTGATCACCCTACTCAAGGAGTATTCCATGTTGCTGGAGAGCTGGGCCTTGTAGCTGTCTATTATTCCCAATAGGTAGTTCTTGCCGAAAGGAAAACGGGAAGAATCATAGCCTATAATGTTTACCAAGTTTTTCACTTCGGACTTGGCTATGTCGTTAAAGAAAGAGCCTGGGTTTTCAAGGAACAATGGCGCGCCGTGGAACCCTGTGTTGATCCAGTCTACTGTGCTTTTAGTCATCCCAGCCAAGGCCCTTCTGGCTAGGTTCTTGAGTGTCTCTTTAAGAACAGCCTTGCCCGCTTCTCTTATTTGAAGAATTAAGCTTGATTTGCTGGTAACTTTTGTATCCAGGGTGAAAACGTTGTTTATTTGCTTTAAGATGTTTCCCAAAATGTCTGTTGTTGGCAAACCCGCCTGTGCCTCAGCTTTTCGTGGGGTGGAGAAAACAATCAATGAGGGTGCGAGAATAACAACAATGAGTATCGAGGAGATGATCTTTTGGATTTTGTTGTTTTTTAGATTCATTGGCGCAAACATATTATATGATTTTACTTCTAGTTGTTCAATTTCTCCCTTACTTTGTTACCTAATTTTACCAATACTTCGTCTAGCGTCTCAGTGTTTGCTTCATATTGACTGACTGCACCCATGGCTATTATCGGGTCTGCGTCGTATAACTGTATGTCACTGATGTTTTCCTTTAGTTTTTGTAAGGCGTTCAGTAGCTCTAGATGTAGGGGGCCTATTTCGGACGGGACGGACATCCTAGCTAGCTCTTCTAGGACCAGAGAAGTCTGCTCTACCACTGAACCAAGCTTGAGTAGGGCGTCAGGGTTTACATTTGCCCCGTCATTAACAAATTCAGCCAATATTTCTATGACACTCTCTCCGGCTGGGTGTTTCTTGTAGATATCAGCTATCTGGGTTATGTATTTATTAAATGCGGTAGAGCTGTTGTCCGGGGTTGTTTTTATTTCTGAGATTAGAAAAACCCTTTTCTGCTCTACGTTTTTTATCTTTTCAGACAAAGAACTCGTGATTTTCTCTGTTGTGGCCTGGTCTATCTCTCCTGCCTGATTTAGGGCCACTACAGTAGAAAAGAGCTCTCTGGAGAATCTGTCAGTTTGGCTTAGGGACTCCTCTTCTCCTCCGTCAAGATTTGTTGTTGCCCCTCTGGTCTCTTTGAGCTTTGTTATTTCTACGCTATCTGGGGTTCCGTCATCATTGGTGTCTGATTTTGTCGGGTCTGTGCCCCATAGCCTTTCTTCCCAATCCAACACTCCGTCTAGGTCGGTGTCTTTATTTACTGTTTCCGCTAGTGTGGCGTCCCCTCTGATCAGACCGTTTTGGGCTACTTGGGCCTCAAATCGAGATTTGGTTCTTATCAGAAAAAGCAAAACCAAAACCACAATCGCCAAAACGACCAAAATAATTCTTTTATTTTTTAACCAAACCAAATTTAATTTATTTATCTTTTAATTATAGCATTTTTACAATAGCAATCCAGTCTGCAGTGGACAAATCTTCAGCCCTTTTGTCCCCGTATTCCTTAGGCAGAGGGCTTTTGAATAGACCCTTTAGGTTGCCGGAGAGCTTTTTCCTTTTGTGTGCAAAACCCGCGTGGATTATCCTCCAAAAGTCTTCTTCAGATATATTATTTTCATTAAAAAATTTACGAGAAATGTTACTGACACTTATTACGACTGAATCAACCTTGGGCGCCGGGGAAAAATATCGTGCAGGCACCTTCTGTATTATTTTAGGTTCTCCATAAACCTTTACTGACATAGAAAGAATGCTTTCTTTTCCGTCACGAGCGACTATTCTTCTCCCTACTTCATGTTGCACTAGGAGAACCATTCTCTCTGGTTGGTTTGTGGTGGTTAAAAACTTTTTTAAAATAGCTCCAGTAATGTTGTAAGGTATATTGGCAATGATTTTATACCTCCCTAGGCCTTGCCTAGGGAGGTCAAGATCCAAGATGTCTTCGTTCTTTAACAGCAAAGCTCCAGTGTTGATGTCTTGCGAAAATTTGTCTTGCAGAAATAGAAAGAGGTCATAATCTTTTTCTATTGCGATAACCTGCCCCGCCTTACCCAATAGCTTTTCTGTGAGCACTCCTTTGCCTGGGCCTATTTCAAGAACAGTATCTTCTTTAGATATTTCTCCTGCTGAAATAATTTTATTTAAAGCCAACACTGACTTCAAGAAATTCTGACCTAGGGATTTCTTGGCTCTGTGTTGTCTTTGGGTTTCTTTTTCTTGCATTTAATTTATATAGTTTAAAGATATATTGTTTTTATTCCATCTTTTTCTTCTTCTTTCTCTAGGAGGTCTGGGGGTATGTCGCTGATGAATTCTGATGGGGCGTTGATTTGTCGTGATCCGAAGATGGTGCGGAAGTTTGCAAAAGAAAGGAAGAGCTTTTCTTTTGCTCGCGTTACTGCCACATAGAACAGTCTGCGCTCTTCTTCACTGTCCTCCCCGCTCTTGCTGTCTCCAAGTCTCTGGTGTGGAAATAGCCCGTCCTCAAGGCCAACAATAAAAACGTATTTAAACTCAAGGCCCTTAGATGCATGCACGGTCATTAGTTTGACGGCGTTTTTTATTTCTTTTTTTTCACCTCGCTCTATTAATGAATCTTGATCAGAGGCTAGGGCGGCATCCTCTAAAAGCCTTTCAACACCAAGTCCGTTTTCCAAGTTGTCGTATTTCAGAGCAAGGGTGACGAGCTCTTTAATGTTCTCAAGTCTTTCTTTGTCTTCATCTGTTCCCTCTCCGAGTTCTCTTTCAATACCGGAATTCTTTACTGTGAATTTAATAACCTCAGATGTCGGAGATGTTTGTATTTTTTCTCTTATTTCTTCGAGCAGAGAATAGAAATTATTAATTTTAATCCTGACTTTTATTGGCAGGTCCTCTGCTTGGTTACTAAAAATCTTTGTTAGGGTGACCTTGCCTATTCCTCGTGCTGGGAAGTTGATGACCCTTTTGATGTCAGATAGACTTTGTGGAGAAAGTGCAGCCCGCAGGTAGGCCAGCGTGTCTTTGATTTCTTTTCGCTCGAAGAACTTAACTCCTAAGACCTGGTAAGGCACATTGAATCTGAGCATCGCTTCTTCGAGCGCACGAGATTGAAAGTTGGCCCGATAGAGTACTGCAATTTCTGACAAGCTAGCAGTGATTTTTCTCGGGGTATCCTGCGTTGCAACGTCACCGCTCGAAAGATCACTGCTAGCTTGTCCTAGAAATGAGCTGTTTTTTTCTGCGGAGGGGGTTTCAATTTTGCTGCCGTGTAGGCCCCACCCCGTACTCGGGGAAGGGTTAAGCGGAGAAAAATTGGAATCCCCGTAGCTGTCTATTATTTCTAATACTTTTGTGGCTACGAAATTCGCCTCGTCGCTTTCGTCTAGTGCCTCGTACAATCCTATCTTTTCGCCGGCTTCTTTCTTAGTGAAAAGATTTTTATCTACCCGGAATTGGTTCTTTTTTATTATTTCGTTGGCTGCTTCTAGGATGTTCTGGGTAGAGCGATAATTTTCTTCCAGTAGGACTATTTTGGCGTTGGGATAATCTTTTTCAAAACTTAGTATGTTCTTGAGGTTTGCTCCACGCCAAGAATATATGTTTTGGTCGCCGTCACCCACCACACAGATGTTCTTGTGGGTTTCAGACAGGAGCCTGGACATCAAGTATTGCACCTCGTTCGTGTCCTGATACTCATCTATGTGCACGTATTCCCATTTTTCTTGGTAAACTTTACGTATTTCTAGGTTTTCTTTGAGTAGCCTGGTTGCCTTTAGTAGCAGGTCGTCGAAGTCCAGACTGTTCTCAGCCATTTTTCTCTTTTCGTAGAGCCTCCAAACCTGGGCAACCACTCTACCTAGTGATCCACCTTCTCTCCCTGTGGGGTCGTTGGCCCGCTCTTCATAGTCGGAAACTTGAGTAAATTTACCCTTTTCTTTAGAAATTATACCTTTTATTTTCTTGGGTTCGTATTGCTTGGGGTCTAGGCCCAGCTCTTTTAAAATATCTTTAATGAAAGAATTCGCCTCTGGTTCATCTAATATTGTGAAGTATTTAGTAAGCCCCAACATGGAGGCATTTTCCTTGATAATATAAACACCCAAAGAATGGAAGGTGCTGACGAAGGGTATGGTGTTTTGCCCCTTGGCACTTTTCTCTATTTCTGCTATTACCCGCTCGCGCATTTCCTTGGCAGCTTTGTTGGTAAAAGTCACAGCCAGGATCCTCTCTGGCGAGGTGCCTTCTTTTATGAGGTTAACTATCCGATGTGTTATGGTTTTAGTTTTGCCAGCTCCAGCTCCGGCAACTATTAGAATCGGCCCCTTAGTATGAAGTGCCGCTTCTTTTTGCTTGTCATTGAGTCCTACGAGGTGTTCTACGTGTGTATCCACCAGTAAAATATACCACAGTTTTTTATAATTTTATTTTATCTAGGATTTTTAGACGATAGGCCATTTTTGATGCGCTAAGGACATATTCCCCAATTGTTTCTGCGGGCTCTGTATTTGTTTCTATCCTAGGAGCAAGACCTGTTTTTTCCTCAAGCATGTGTAAATACGCCATAAGGGGCCTCAGGTCGTCAGATATATTTTCTTGTTTAATTTTCATCATTATTCTTGCTGGGCCCTGCTGGACTCTCTCCCACATTAACTCTGTCTCTTCTGGGAAAATTTTCTCTAAGTTTTGATTAGTGATTGTTTTTATTTCCGCAAGTACTGCTTTGGGAAGTTCGCCTTCATATGAATCATAAATAGCTCCCCTTGCTTCCTCTACTTCTGGCCTGTCTGGATTTGAGTCAAAGGCTGCTGCTGTGGCTTCTGCTTCTTTAATGGCCGCAAGTTCTTCTGCTGTTGGGGCTTGAGTTTCAGGAACATCTATTTCTGGAGGGACATATTTTTCGATTAATCTCCTGTGGGCTTCTTCTATTTCTTCCATTGAGGATCTTCCACCACTAGTCTCTGTGGCGCTTTTTACTAGATCACTCTCACTGAAATTTTGTATCTTAGTTATGTCTATTCCATCATGACCCAAAATACCTGTTGGTATTTCTGTGCCGGATGCATCTATGGTCTTATCCATTCCTTCTGCGTGGACTATTTTGAGCCAATTATCAGAACTGATTTTCGGTATGTATTTTATGGCCGCACCTTTGCTTTGTAAGGCTCCTTTGGACCAGAGTTCGTCTGAGTGGCCCTTAAGTGAATCAAGAATTTGATTGAACTTATCGTGGTCTAGGATTTCTAGTTTGCCATTTGAAAAATTTGCCGCTCCTGCCCATTGTTCATGACTGATGCCAGCCACCTTTCCGCCTTCTGCGAGCTTTACCAAATTGGCGGCCATGTTTAGGCTTTTGGTGGCAAATTCTGTGTTTATTGTTCCGTCTGCTGGTAGTGCCATATGGTCTGCAGAGATGGCGTTGAAAACAGTTTCTAGATTTTTAGGAACACCCCCTTCTCCAAGTTTGACAGAAAAATTATTTAAAATTTGATGCTCGGCTGCGGCATCAGGAGTGGGAAGCACCGCGTCTGGGGTTGTCAGTGGATTTGTTTCAATGCTTGGCCCTTGTGGAGTTACAGTAATCTTGTTGTGCAGGCCAAGTGATGCTGCCACCCTTCTCAGTTCTTCTGCTTGAGGAGAATGGTCACTTGGATCTGGTAATTTAATTCCTTTTAATGAGCCATCAGGGTTAAATTTTTCCAAGAATTCATTTTTTGGTAATACTGAAGATGGCGTTGTTTCAGGTTTTGTTTCTTGTGCAATTTTACGTGCCCCTTCTGCGGTTTTTTCAGAACCATCTCCCCACCAGCCCCATTGTTCACCCGCAAGTCTTGCCAGGTAACCAACCGTTGCCACTCCGGCGCCCAACATCGCTGCGTTCCTGATGCCTTTTCTTATGAAAGCTTTTTGATTTTCTTTTATTTTTTCTCCTATATTAGAAGAAACTGCGGTTAGAGTTTTTTCTAATTCCTGTTTTGTGCCTTTGTCTTGGGATGCACTCAGCGCTATGGCTCGGTTTAGGGTTTCTAGTAGCATGGTCTTGCTCGTCAATACAGCTTCTGCCTTTCCAAAATTTACTTCTCCTCTTTCTATCTTACCTATTGTGTGTTGTATTCTAACTCTCAATAACTCGGCTTTAGATACTTGTCTTTTTCTGCCGTCACCGGTCACATTGTCGCCTGATCCTTTGTCTGCGATTTCGCTTGATATTTGTTCTAATAGTCTTGTAAGACGAAGACAGTCAACAGTCGAAACTCTTTCTTTGCTAGTATCATTTGTCCCTTTTCTTGCCCCCTTTTTTCTTTCTTCGAGCGTTGCCTTGCTTCTTAGCCAGCCTCTGGCCCCACCCAAGATTGCACCAGTTATTGGAGCACTTATTCCCGCTGCGATATTCAGGCTGGCTGTGGCTATGCGTAGTCCAAAACCTGAGGCAGTTATGGCACCATATTGTCCACCTCCTCCAGTTAAAATTCGCAATCCTGCTTGTTTCCACTCTTTGCCTTGTGCTGTTTTTGAAAGATTTTCAAACTCCGTCTCTACTTCTGGGTGAGTATATAGTAACTGATCAAATTTTATTATATTGTCTAGTTGTATTATTTTTACAGCAGCGGTCTCTTCTCCCATTGTCCTGGCGTCTAGCTTGAGAATTCCTTCTCTTGCTGTTTGATACTCAGCACGCGCTTTTTCGTATTCCTTCTTTCTTCCTCCGCTTTTTTCCTGACCCCATTCATAAGGTATTTCTCGGAATTTGTTTGCAGCAGTGTTGAACTCACTAGCTAACTCCCTGTTCGATTCTTCGTAAGAATCAGGATCTGCAAAAATTATTTCTGGCTTACCATTTTTGCCAATAGCAACCTGCCTTTCTTTGGCTTGAGCACTCAGTCTTTCGAGGTCTGATTTTATTAACACCTGTCCCTCTAGGGACTCTAATAATTTTTGGAACACTTGAGCTTCGGCATTTTTTACGCCAACTTCTTTTATTGCAAATAGTGATTTAAACTTCGCCCACCCTTTTTTGCTCCTTAGATCCTCAGAATATTGAATTTGGCCTCGTTCGCGCACTACGTCCACTATGCGTGCTTGAATGTTACGAGTTACTAAAAGCTGCTGCGCCTCAGTTAGATCGTCAAAACCTTCTGGCAATAAGTCTTTTATTTTGTCTTTGAAATTTTCTGCTTCTTTTTCTGCAGACTCTGCTTCAAGAGCAGCAGCTTCAGGCGCTTTTTTCTCAGTGCTTTCTGGCGCCCTTCCTGTGATTTTTTCATTGAGCACGTAAATTCTTTCGTTTATTTTATCGCGCAATTCTTCGTACTCTTCGCCCTCCAGTTCATCAAGTTTTCCTACTAGCCAATCCAAGGTCACGCGACTAGAATTAATGTCTGAATAGGAATCCGGACTTTTTTCTAGTTCATGTAAAATATCCTCAATTTCCAGACGTTCTACTTGCTTATCTTGTTCTAATTGTGGTTCTTTGTTTTCATCAACAGCTGTCTTCGTTTCTTCTTGTCGTGTTTTTGGCTCTTCTTTGTCTAGGCTAGGATTTGTATCTTCTGGAGCTTGCTCGGGAGATATTTCTGTATTCTTTTCTAGCTCAGCCTCGATGTCTGCTAGGTACGTCCTAAGGGTAGTAAATGCCCTCTCCATCAGACTCACAGTACCTTCATTGCTTGAATTTTGGTTTGCTTTAATCCATTTTTGGGTTGCGTCCCTTTGTTGTTTTGTCCAGCTTAATTCCGTAATTAGGGCTTCTTTAGTTAGAGTATTTATCAGAGGGGTTTTCTCTTGTATTCTGTCCAGAATTTGCTGAGCTGCCTCCGATGCACTGAACTCACCTTCTTTCCTCTTTCTTTTGGGAGAACTTACACCTTCTTCTCTTTTTGGATTTCCTTCCATATATTTTGTAAATACATTATACGTCTTTGGGAATTTTTTAGCCATTTTGAGTGTTTATAACGTCTATCTTACCACACAAAAAACTATTTTAGTCAAATTTGAGTTATCCACAAACGCGTTGACTTGCACCCTCTTTTTAGCTATTCTTATATCCATAGCCTCAGGACAGAAGCACGGAAGCCGTTGACCGAACCCAGATATGACAGTAACCATCGTAAGAACCTTTGTTTGCAGAACAATTTAGGTCGTCCTGTAATTCTAGCCTTATTTCTCAACGTTTATTTGAGGCTAGAAAGGAAATCTTGCGGTATTAGTTTTGTTTATAAAATCTAAATTTAAAATAATTAGCTCTATTTTAGCCCTCTCCCTATGCTCTTTGGGGCTATTTGTGCCTGACTCTTCGAGCGCTGGGTTTTTTGCTGATCTTCTGGCTGGGGAGGCATCTGCAAATGCAGGGTCCTCATTTTCTCTAGAAAGAAGTTCAAATTCTCAAAACATGCCAATACTTGAGACTGGGGCCTCTTTTGTTGTCGTTGGCCCTAAACTTAAGGCTGGTATTACTAATAATATAGAAGAAAGAACCAGGATAGAGATTGTTTCAGATAGCGCTCTTTATCCAACAGTAGGCCCCATGAGTGATGCAACCGGTGGCACAGGGCTATTGAATACTTCTTCTGATCAAGTGAGTGTCTATGTGGTCAGAAAGGGTGATTCTGTGTCTGCTGTGGCGGAGATGTTTGGTGTTTCTGTTGCTACAGTTTTGTCTGCTAATGACATGAAGAAAGGAGAAAAATTGGTAGAGGGCGATGTTCTTGTTATTTTGCCTATTTCTGGCATAGAACATACTGTGACTAAAGGTCAAACCTTAAAGGGTGTGGCAAATCTATACAAGATTCCGGTAGAAGATATTGTGGCCTATAACGGCTTAACAACAGAGGCTAAGCTTGCCATTGGGGATGAGCTTGTTATTCCTGGTGCAGATATGCTGGAGGAGGTAAAAAAGCCCGTTTCAAGCCCAACCGTCGCTGCTAAAAATGATGCAAATTATTATGCTGCTAATCCAACCAAGAGCACTTCGGGGTATTTTATTAATCCATTGCCTACTGGTCGCAAGACCCAGGGCCTCCACGGCCCTGGTAAAAGAGGTGTAGATATAGGTGCTCCAACCGGTGCTCCTATCTATGCATCAGCTACTGGCACTGTGCTTATTGCAAAAACAGGCTGGAGCGGAGGATACGGCAATATGGTTATCCTCCAGCACGCTAATGGCACCAGAACTCTGTATGCCCATATGTCTAAGCTAGGTACTACCACTGGCGCCAGAGTGACTCAAGGAGAAATAATAGGTTATGTGGGTTCTACTGGCAGGTCTACTGGGCCACATCTTCACTTTGAGGTATTTAATGCCAAGAATCCTGGGTCGGACTGGTCTTGGAAGAAATAGTTTGCCTTATTCCAACAGAGTAAGGGCGGCCATGGCCAGCACTCCCAGTAGTATTGCTAGTATTTGAGTAATAGATTTCTTTACTTCTTTTGTTTTGTTTAATTCTGGGATAAGGTCTGCCATCGCGATATAAATAAATCCTCCAGATGCCAATGGTACGAACCATCCTGTCAGCGTCTGGGCAAATTCACCCACTAAGAAGAGAAATATTGCTCCGGCTATCGCAAAAATAGCAGATAGGAAATTAACCCACAAGGCTCGGCCCCTACTGTAGCCTGAATGTATTAGGACTGCAAAGTCGCCTATTTCTTGGGGTATTTCGTGCAGAATCACAGCTATGGTGGTGGCTATTCCAACTGGGATACTTATTAAAAAGCTTGCTGCTATGATGACTCCGTCTAGAAAGTTGTGTATGGCATCAGAGAAAAGGATAAGTTTGCCTGTAGGAGTTACATGGTTTTCATGGGTGTCTTCTCCGTGATGGTGCCAGTGCAGAAACTTCTCTAGTATAAAAAATATTATAATCCCAAAGATCACCAGCAGACTTGTGGTTAGCCCGTTAGTAGATTCTTCTAGCGCCTCGGGTATCAAGTGTATAAAAGCATCTCCTAGCAGGGCGCCAACTGCTAAGCTGATAAGAAGAAAAATGTATTTCCTCAAGGTTTCTTCCTTGAAAGAAAGCGCAAAAACACCAATAAAAGAAACTAGGCTCACTATAATAACGCTTGCGAATGTGTAAAGATATATTGTCATTTTATTATTAATTACACGTCTTGCAGAGCCCAAAGAGCTCCAAAGAGTGATCTTTTATGTTTATAAACTTCGACGACTTAGTGGCAATGCGGGCGAGAACCTTTTCAATTTCTAAATTTTCAAAATCTTCCACCGTGTCGCATTTGGTGCAGACGATATGGTGGTGATGTTCAGTTTTTAATTCAAAGTACACAGAATCTTTGCGCAGATCTACCCTCTTTAGGATTCTTTCTTCTTCAAAGACTGAAAGTGTTCTGTATACAGTGACTTCGTTCGCGCCTTTGGCGCACTTACCCTTTTTTAACTTAGACCAAACTGTCTTGGCGTCTAAGGGGATCTTTGTTTTTGAGAAAATATCTAGCACGGCAATCCTGGTTGCGGTTTTTTTCAAGTTATTGCGTTCTAGTATGTCTTCGGGTTCGTTTCGCATTGTTTTTACTTTGTTAATACTCACAAGGATATTGTAAACCTTTATTTAAATAAATGCAAGTAAGTTGCAATTACAACTTTAGTATTTGATACCAATTTATTGTAATATAATAGTATAGTGAAACTGTTAAAAATCTCAGTATTAGCGCTAATTATTTTCTCTTTTTGGCTGCCTGTTTTTGGCCAAACACAAGAGGTCGTTAATGAAGAGATCCTTGTGCTTAAAGCTAAGGTGCTGGAAATAATTAACTCTCGAGAAGAGATTTTCCCTGGCACTAGTACCCCGGTTGAGGTCCAGGAATTAAAAGTGCAAATAATTGATGGCAAGTATCTTGATAAAATTGTGGAGTTTACCAATGATTATATTCCACTTGATGTGGGCGATGTTTTTTATCTAGTGCATTCGATTCACGAAGGAGGAGAAGAATTTTATACTATTTATGATCCTAATAGAATTCCCATACTTACATTGCTCGGGGTTATTTTCATTCTTTTAGTTTTGGTTTTTGGTGGTATTCAAGGATTGAGGGGCTTGTTGAGCTTGGCAGGCAGTTTGCTTGTTATTATTTTTGTGCTACTGCCTGCTATTTTACAAGGCTACTCACCTCTTTTGGTTAGTATTGGGGTTTCTTCTTTGATTATAATTCTTGGCTCATATATAACTCATGGTTTTAACAAAACAACGTCTTCTGCTGTGGCTGGAATGATAATAACTGTTGTTATTACTGGGCTCATGGCTTATTTTGCTGTATACAATAGTCACCTTTCTGGTATTACTGACGATGAAACTATTTTCCTTAATTTCAATACTCAGGGTGGAATAGACCTGCTCGGTCTGTTGATGGGGGGGATTATGATTGGTTTGCTTGGTGTGCTCTATGACAGCTCCATTGGGCAAGCCGTGGCCGTGGAAGAGCTTCACAAGGTTGCGCCTCATCTGGGCCGGTGGAAGATATACAAGAGAGCTATTCGGATCGGCAGAGAGCACATAGGGGCGCTGGTGGATACTTTAGCTATTGCCTATGTGGGGGCCTCGTTGCCATTACTGCTGTTATTTTATTCTTCTGCTGAGAGTAGTTTGATGCTGATTATAAATCGCGAAGTTTTTGCTACTGAGATAATACGTATACTCATCGGAAGTATTGGGTTAATTTTAGCTGTGCCTATAACCACGCTCCTCTCTGTGTTGATACTCATAAAAAAAGAAGAAATTTCTAACAATAGTCATATATTAAAAGACGAAGAGGCCATGATAGAGCACGTTGGCCATACGCACTAATGGTTATTTTGGTGCGGGATAAGGGAATCGAACCCTTGACATCAGTTTGGAAAACTGAAGTTATACCATTTAACTAATCCCGCCTGAGCACACACTGATTTATACCAGAAAAAGGTCCAAAAAACAATTATTCCTAGTTATTTGCCATTGTGAGCGTGTTTTTCTCTGAGCGTTGGTATGTATAACTTTTCTATGTACTCTTTTAACATTCTGGTTGTAGAAAAATTTTGCAAAATTAAGTTTCTGGCTTTTTCCATGCGTGCACTCCAGATAGAATTCTGGGGATTTTCTAAATGACTAGAATAAAGTGGAATAATATTTTCTTTTACAAGATAACGAATTTCTTCTCCTGTTTGAGATTGATTTACCACAAAGCCTACTTCTGCTGGCTTGGTTTCATATATCCAGCCGTCGTTGGTAGATAGAGCAAGTGCCCCATTAAGAGCTGCCTTCATGCCACTGGTTCCACATGCCTCGATGCCTATGATCGGAGTATTGAGCCAAATATCAGCACCTGCCGTCAGTATCTCAGATAGATCTGTGCTGTAGTTGGGTAGAAATACTGCAATACCAGGGAGCTTATCTCTAAGTATTTGTTTGAGCTGTGAAACAAAAGGACTCTCGTTACTGCCAGTTGGCCCAGAGAAAATTATTCTAATAGGCACTGGGGAGTTTTTAGATATTTCTAATACTTGCTCGATGTTGTCTAGGAAAAGTAGGGGTTGTTTGTATTCTACGAGTCTTCTGGCCCAGACAAATATTAAATCTGTTTCTTTCCATTCTTGACCAGTACTTTCTTTAACTAGTGTTACGAGCTTCTTTTTGTTTGTTAAGTGTTGTTGCCAAAGGGTAAGACTTGAATTATTTTGTATTTTGTCCCATCTAGGTATAAATATTCCATTAGTAACACAATCAATATTTTGCTCAGGCCAGATTAACTTTGCTTTTTCTACATGAAGCTTGCTAACCCCATTGGACCTACTAGAAAGATTGAAAGAAAGAGTGGTCATAGATAAAAGTATGTTGTTGTTTTCTATTGCTCCTAGTTTTGCTATGTCTGTGCCTACAAGACCCATCTCCTCTGCGTATTGCCCCAGAAAGAGCCCAACTTTTTCACTCAAGAATTGTTCTTGTCCGGCAGCAACAAGGGTGTGGTTAGTGAACACGATATGTTTCTTTGCATAAGTACAAGCATCTTCAAAGCTTGCTCGCTGGTGCTCCATTTCATGTCTAACTAATTCAAGCACCAAGAACGCCGAGTGCCCCTCGTTTAAATGATACACCGAAGCGTGGTGGCCGAGCTTTGCCAGTAGTCTGAACCCGCCAATACCAAGAATTATTTCTTGTTTTAGTCTGGTGTCTCTGTTCTCGTCGTATAAGCATTCTGTAATTAGTCTGTCTTCTGGCGCATTCTCTTCTATGTCTGTGTCTAGTAGATATACCTTTGCCTGGCCTTCTTCCCAGATGAATGCTTTTGCGCTTACTATTCTGTCTTCAAGAGGAAGAGATACGACTATTTCTTTGCCGTCCTTATCTAATACTGTTTTGAGCTCTTTTTTTTCTTCGTTTAAGGTATTTAAAATACTCTGGGCCTTTTTGTAGTGTAGGCCTACTGCTATAAGTGGGAATCCCTGTTTGCCCGTTTCTCTGATATAGTCACCAGCGAGAACTCCTAAACCTCCCGCATAGCTGTGTTGGGTGCTATCTAGAGCGTATTCAGCAGAGAAATAAGCAACTGGGTTTTTATTGAAGGCCTTGCTCTCTTCGGTTTCTTTAAATTTATCAAACCAATCTGGGTTTTCATTTTGTATATCCATAAAATTAATTTCCTCTTTGTTCTGGTTGTCCCCCGCGGATTTCGTAATATTTTTTCTTGTACTTTGATATAGTGTCTTCTACTTCTTTGTGTGGAATTTCTACTCTCAGTAAGTCTATTGCATTGATTGTGTCGTAAATATCCAATTTATTTTCTAATTTATATAATGAGTCGCGCCAGAGTATTGCTTTTTCGTATTCATGTCTCTCTACCGCCTGTTTTTCTAACTTTTTCATCATATCAATAAAAGCAAAATATACCCCTTTCTCTTCGCCACCTTTTTCCAGGGTCCTGTCTTTAAAAGGTATTCGCAAGATGTCCCTTTGTGACTGCATCATCATTCTTATTTTACCTGTTCTTTGCCAATTGAAAGCAGTCATTATTATTTTTTCATAGTAGTCCCTACCTTCGTCGACTGTTTCTTTCTCGACATTCGGGACATGCCTTAATGTGTCTAGTAGGTTGTATGCACCATATTCAATCATTTCCAGGCTCCACCAAGGTTTACCAGAAGCCCACCAGAAATGATCAGAAGCTAAAGCAATGTCTATTTTCTCTCTTACCATTTCATAGCGTGGATGAGCTTTATCTATTTTGTAAACTTCACCTAGTACAAGCTCGGTAAGTTTCCACTGCCACTTGTGGATCATGTTCTCTGGGTCACTCCAGGAAAGAAATTGAATTCCTTCTGAGATGTCTTCTTTGCTCGAAGCCCAGGTTGCCTTGGCCGGTGAGATCACTTTGTTTTCTTGATAAAAGTTTTTAATATCAGATATTTTTATTAATTCAAATTCAGGTGTGTCGAAAATTTCAAAAAGCATTTTCTCTAATCCCGGTCTATGGTGACCAAATGTCTCTGCGTCCATTGCTGTTACTATGTAGTGTCCTGAGTTAAGTTCTTCTTGCATTGCTTCAAGTAGTGTCTCTCTGGAGCGTACTACCGCGCTCATTATTAGATTGCTTAATCTTCTGTTCCTAAAGTAAACTCCCAGGTCAGTGTCTTTTATTTTGTATATTTGGTTGTAGTCAACTTGGCCTACTTCTCCACCGCAGGATATTTCATCTAAGATGATCCATTTAAAGCCAAGCTTATTTATTATTTCCCCAACCCTATCGTCATATGCCATCTCTGGAGAGAAAAATCCATTTGGCTGGTAGTCCCCCAAGAAATTTTTTAGTGTCTCTGTGTTGAGCTCTATTTGCCTCGCTATTTCTTCATCTGAAAGTAGTGGTAGGAGCGCATGATATTTTGCCGAACCAGTTATTTCTATTCTTCCTTCATCTACTAGGTTTTTAATATCTGAAAGAAGGTCGTTGTAACCGTATTTATGCAGAAGCTCAAAGAGCGCACCGTTGATGTTGATGGTTAGATGCACTTTTTTATTTTTTTTAATTCCCTCTATGATAGGACGGTAACATTGAACCACAATAGCCTCAAGAATGTCTGGTTGCTGGTTTGCTGGCTGGTAGAAATGTAAGAAATTTGCCCACTTCATAATTTATTATTTGTTGAACTGTTTTAATGCTTTATGGAAAATTTTCTCATATTCCTGGGCTGATTTTTCCCAAGAAAAATTTTCATTCATTGCGCGTGTTTGTATTTCACGCCAAATTTTTGGGTACTTGTGTATCTCATAAGCTCTGACCAGCGCTGCCATAAAGGCGTATTTATTGTATTGTCCAAATACAAACCCAGTGCCTGGGTCTTTCTCTGAGGTGTGGTCTTTAACACTATCCGCTAGTCCGCCTATCTTGCGAACTATAGGTATTGCGCCGTAGCGCATTGCTTCCATTTGAGTAAGTCCACATGGTTCAAATCTAGAAGGCACGAGTATGGCATCCGCTCCGGAGTATATTGTGTGTGGCAAGATGTTGTCAAAAGACAAATGGGTTGCTACGTTCGCATATTTTTTGTCTAGCTCAGTAAAGAAAGAAATGAACCTTGGGTCCCCTGTTCCCACGATTACAATTTGCATATCCAGGGTCTCAAGTAATGGTTCTATTGACTCAACTACTAGGTCTAATCCTTTTTGTTCGGACATTCTGGAAACAATGCTTACAACAAAAGCGTCCTTGTCTTCTGGTAGATTGAATTTTTGCTGTAGTATTTTTTTGTTTTTTATCCGATTGGCTAAGTGCCTTGCGTCATATTTGAATTCTACATAAGGATTGGTGCTTGGGTTGTAGTTGTCGTAATTTATTCCATTTAGAATTCCAAATAATCTAGAGCGTTTTTCTTGTAGCAGTGGATCCAGTAACTCTCCGTATTCTGGAGTGGTTATTTCCCTGGCGTATGAAGGTGAAACTGTGGTGACAACATCGGCAAACCTTATGCCTCGACGCATAAAATTCATCTTGGCTATTCTTGGGTCTGTGATTTCTGGTATAGCGGATTGTCCATCGTCATAGTCTAGTTCGCTTACGTATTTGTGGTCGAAGTTTCCCTGATAGTGGATATTGTGAATTATAAAAACAGATGAAATTTTTGAAATTATTGGATCCTTGGCGTATTCTGTTTTCATGTAGTTAGGGACAAGTCCTCCGTGCCAGTCATTGGCCACAATTATGTCTGGGTGCCAGATGTTATCTTTGTGTTTTATGAATTCCAAGGATCCTCTAGCAAGCAGAGCCCAGCGTGATGGGTCATCATCATACCCATAGACGCTTCCCCTTTTCTCATAATATTCTTCGTTTTCGAGAAAATAATTTACTGCACCGGTACTGTTTTTATATTTTTTTACATTACACACTGAGCCAATGCTGGATCCTAGGTTGGGTATCTCAATGTCTTCTACTACGTATTCCATTGGGTACTCTTCCTCGCTGATCGTTGAATATTTAGGAGTTATTGTTCTGACGTCGTGTCCTAATTCTGTTAGAGCCTTAGGTAATGCATATAAGACTTCACCTAGCCCCCCAATTTTTATAAAAGGTGCTACCTCTGTTCCTATAAACAATATTTTAAGCGGTGAGTTTTTTGGGGTAAATATTTTCATATATTTTTATAAATGTTCGATTATTATTTCTGGGATATTTTTGTATTTTGGGTTTTTTATAAAAATTGGAACCCCGTTTTCGTTTATTACATAGTAAGCAAATCCCTGCATTTTCCTTACTGGTTCGTAGTCTGCATGTGCGGGCCAGGCTATTTCTTTAGCATTAGGTGGAGCTATGGGGCTGTTGTCTTCTGTAGTGAGCCAGGTGTTTCCAATGTTTATGCCGAGATGCCCGGCCGTGGTCGGTATGGGGACAACACTTCCCTCTTTTACAAAAAAGGCTTTTATAGATAACACCTCATCATCTATGGGCTTGCCATCTTCGCCTATCTTCCTTTCTTGAAGTAAGATTATTCCAGTTCCGCTGAGTATTTTGTATGTTTCTTTAAAGTCGCTTACGTGGTAGTGGCCATATGTTTTTATGTATTCCTTCCCTACTGTTCCACTTTCCCAAACAGTAATATTTTTCTTTTCACTGCCTCCTCGAATCATGAAATAGTGAACTTCAGGACCTGTTGCATTGGGGTCCATCAAAACGTCTACCATTGCTTCATGTTTTCTTTGTCCTAAGATATTATCCATAGTTTGTTATATATAAAATATAACATTTTCTGGGACTTAGGACAATTTTTCTATTGGTTTTTTATTCTGTTTTTGAGGTTAGTGCTACTGAAGTTGTGTTCTCGGCTGTTAAATATTACATGTATTGGTAAGTCATCTCCAGTAAAAGGCTTATCTTTATGGTCGGCGCCCACAAAACGCACGTCGGGGCTGAGTTCTTGTAAGAGTTTATATAATTCTGCCTCAGTATTGTAAGTTACTATCTCATCTACGTATTTGCACCCTTCTAGGCGTATCTGCCTTTCTTCTAGAGTTTCGACGGGTTTCTGCTTTTCTGGTCTGTCTAAAGTAGGGTCTGTTTGTAGCCCCACGATCAAATAATCACAATGCTCCTTGCACTCTTTGAGCATTAACACATGTCCTGCATGCAGTAAGTCCATTGCTCCGCAAGTGAAACCTTTTTTCATGTCGGGCTGCTGGGAATTGAACCCAGTCTAAATGCTCCCAAAGCACTTGTACTACCGGTATACTACAGCCCGTTGTCACTAAAGTTACTGCGGGAAGGCCCGCCCCCCTTTAGATAAGTGAGTATATCACGGTTAATTTCTTTTGACCACGTCTGTAAGACCCTAAATAGCAGATTTACTATAGAATTAGGTCGCTCTCTACTTTTACTCGCGCTTTCTTGCCTTCTAGATCTAAGTACACAACCAAGAGATCTACTTGCCACTCCGTGTCTTCTGGAGTCTTCTTTTCTAGTAAATATGTTTGGATTGTCCTTGAGAGGCGTTTGAGTTTCCAGGGATGCATGTTGTCTTCAGCTCTATAATTGTCCAGGGTTTCATGTGTAACGTTAGTCAGATTAGCTCTAGCGACCGACTTCACCTCTATAAAGTATAGTTTTTTGTCTTTTTGAGCTACCAAGTCTATTTCTCCCCATTTCTTGGTGTAGTTTCTTTCTATGACAGAAAATCCTTGTTTCACGAGAAACCTTTCGGCGATGTTTTCGCCTATTTCTCCTGTTTTTTGGCTTTTTGAAGTGAATACCTTGGGCATATTATTGTTTGATATGATGTTTCACCTCGTTAGAAGTACATTCTCAGCTCGTATTATGAATGTTATTCGTGAAACATTGAACCTCTAACTTCTAACCGGGTTTCACGTGAAACATAATATCAAATTTAGGTGTCTTTTATACTTTTATCCTTATTTCACAACATATTTTAGTGAAAACTGCCTATTATGGACACTGCCGCATACTGTCCTTTATAAACATTACTAACATAGTTATCCACAGTTTTGGATGAAATCCTTATTTTGTAATGTATTTGTAATGGACAAGGTTGTTGTGCGGCTAGGGAGAATCGAACTCCCGTCTCATCCTTGGCAAGGACGTGTTCTACCACTAAACCATAACCGCATTTTTTAAAAAGTATTTAGTTATTTTAATATTATATTACAATTAAAGCAAACGCCACAAAGTCTTTTAAAATAAAGGTTATTTGCTAAGTTGCTTGAAATACTGTAAAATAATTTAATTACAGATTAATTTTGCACCCGTGGTGAAACGGATATCACAACAGTCTTCGGAACTGTTATTGCAAGTTCGATTCTTGCCGGGTGCACAAAAAAGAAATGAAAATTTCTCACGATATAGTAAATAAAATACCCGAATATGTTTCATGTGTAACAGAGACCCTAGAAATGGGAGATTTCGAGGCGTATCTGGTTGGAGGCTGTGTGCGAGATTTAATTATGGGGAGAGAGCCAAAGGATTGGGACCTTACAACTAACGCTAAGCCAGACCAAATTGTTGCCTTGTTTGAGAAGACTGTATACGAGAACACCTTCGGAACCGTTGGTGTCTGTGTGCCAAAGACCGACGTTTCTCGTGAAACCAAAGTGGGGGACGTCACACATGAAACATCTCAAAACACAGACGATTATCACATTATAGAGGTTACTCCATATAGAATTGAAGCAAAATATAGCGATTTTAGGCATCCAGACGATGTTAGCTTTAGTAATAATCTATCGGACGACCTTAAGAGACGCGACTTTACAATGAATGCATTGGCCTATAGGACATCAAATGCTGTCCCTGACATAACGGACATGTTTGAGGGAATAAAGGACATAGAGAGTAAAACCATAAGGACAGTAGGGGAGGCTGATGACAGATTTGGAGAAGACGCCCTACGTATGCTCCGAGCAGTCAGGTTTGCCGTCCAGTTGGACTTTTCGATATCCACAGAGACCACCGAAAGTATTTTAAAAAATTCTGGACTGTTAGAAAAAATATCCGAAGAAAGAATTCGGGATGAATTTATCAAAATAATTCTTTCAGACAATCCATCAACTGGAATTGTGATGTTGCAAAAATTTGGATTATTAAAAAATATCATTCCAGAACTTGAAGAGGGGATAGGTTGTGAACAATTAGGGGAACATATTTATGATGTGTGGAACCATCTACTCCACGCCCTGCAACACGCAGCAGACAAAAATTGGCCTTTGGAAATACGCCTAGCAGCTCTTTTCCACGACATCGGAAAGCCCAAAACACGTAGAATAGCTAGTCCTGAGGCTTTTTCGAACACCGACGATGTTTACAGGCAGGTTGAGAAAAAGAGCACAGGACTAGCTATTTCTCAAAAGCATGGGGTTTCAGCTAAGAAAAAATATACTTTCTATGGGCATGAGGTTGTTGGAGCAAGAATGGCCCAGAAGATAATGGAGAGATTAAAGTTTACTAAAAAAGAAATTGAGCTTGTGGAGAAACTAGTTCGCAATCACATGTTCTTCTCTGACACAGAACTCATTACTCTTTCTGCGGTGCGCAGAATAATTGCAAAAGTGGGCAAGGAAAATATTTGGTTGCTTATGAATATTCGTGAATGCGACCGTGTAGGAATGAAGAAAAAAGAAGCACCATATAGACTGAGGAAATATTTTGCAATGGTGGAAGAAGCACTGCGTGATCCTATCTCTGTCGGTGCGTTAAAAATTGATGGAGAATTTATGATAAAGGACATGGGCATAAAACCCGGACCTCGCATGGGCTGGATTCTGCATGCGCTCCTTGAAGAAGTACTGGAAGATCCTACTAAAAACACCGTAGAGTACTTGAAAAACAAGGTTTTAGAGCTAGAAACCATGTCCGATAGAGATCTAAGGGCACTGGGGGAGAAGGGTAGGGAGGCGAAGGAAGAGCTGGAAGATGAAGAAGTTCAAAAATTACATGCTAAGCATGGGGTTAGGAAAAAGAGTTAGTACTTAAAAACCTTTTCGAACAGGCGAGTGCTCCAAGGTGAAAGGTTGAAAATAACGGCGAGGGTGAAAAGAGCCAGAGATATTTCTGTGTTGACCATACTGAGGGGGACAGCGACAAGGGCGATAAATACAGGGACCAAGGTGCGCACGGTGGAGCCGTGAATTTCTCTGGAGCTTATTTCTGGATTTTTAATATGCTCCGAATACAAGACGTAATTGCGCATAGCGTACAGAGTTAGGCCGAGGAGTATTATATGTATGCCGAAGATTGCCACCGCGAGTTCGTTCTGATTAAATTTACCCAAGAGAGAAGCGGAGAACGGCACTAGGGTTATGAACAAGAAGAACAGGGCGTTGATGTTTGAAAGCTTGGCATCTACGTTTTTTGCATAGATAGAAATGAAGAAGTGGTGCGCTCTCCAGTAGGTGAATAGAAGGGCGAACGACAGAACATAACTCGCGAAGTGTGGGGTCAGGCTTTTAAGTGCTAGCCATAAATCTAAGTTACTGAAAATTGATGCATCGTTCGGGATTTTTATTTCAAAAACCAAAATGGTCATAACAATAGCAAATATTCCATCGGAGAGCTGGTCTAATCTTGTGTGAGACATGTCGTTATTCTAACACAGCATGTGTTATATTGTTAAGTGGATTTTTATTTAAATTCAAATGCTACTTAATCACCAACTTTAGGCCGAGGCCAGCGGTTACTTTTTGGAGAAATGAAAGAGTGGGGTTTATATTTCCGGTTTCAAAACGAGCTAACGCGGATTGCGGCACTCCGATTTTTTCAGCTAGCTTCCTCTGAGACATCCCCTTTTTATTCCTGGAGATTATAAGAGCACGGATTATTTGAATTTCAGGTTTTATCTCAACATACGCCTTTCTTAGCCCGGGCCTTTTGAATGCTTCTTTTTTAAATTGTGCTAATGTTTTCATAAATATAAGATAGCATATATGCTATCTTAATGCAAGTAATTTAATCTGCGCATAAATAACCCCAATTCCTTTTTTGGTATTTTCTGGCTTTTCTTGGTGAAGGCGTGTAATATCCAGATATTGCCACCATAAAAAGTATAAAAAATTCTCATGGACAAATTTCCCAATACTTTGAGTTCATAAACATCTTTTGCCACCTTTTTAGATTTAGGAGGTCTAATCTTTTCACCCAATTCATCTAAAAGCTCAAGTGAATGTATAATTTTTGCAACAGTAGTGTCATCAAAAGACAATAGAAAGGTTTGGATATCGTCTTTTAAAAACTTTACTCGATTCATAATTTACTATCTAATAATTTTCTAAATTTCTATTAAAACAGGGCAGTGGTCGCTACCCAGGACTTCAGGTAGGATTTTCGCACTCTTAACTTTCTTCTTGAGTTTGTGGCTTACGAAAAAGTAGTCTATTCTCCAGCCAACGTTGCGAGAGCGGGCATTGGCAAAGTGGCTCCACCAACTATAGTGCCCTCCTTCTTTAGTAAAAATTCGAAAAGTATCTACAAACCCAGCCTTGATTATTTTATCTATTCCTTCACGTTCTTCTTCTGTGAATCCTTTGTTCCCGACGTTTTCTTTCGGGCGAGCTAGGTCGAGGCTCGTGTGCGCGACATTTAGGTCTCCACAGAATATAATGGGTTTATTTTTTTCTAAATCTTTTACATGCTCCAAAAATGCAGGGTCCCAGTCCTTGTAGCGTAGTGGAATGCGAGAGAGGTCGTCTTTAGCATTCGGAGTGTAAACATTTACCACATAGAAATTTTTAAATTCAGCCGTGACCACTCGGCCTTCTGTATTTGGGTCGCCGTATTTGTCTGCAAGGTTATATTTCTTAGCTATCTCTTTAGGAATGTCGAGGATTATAGAAAGTGGCTTGGTCTTGGTGAAAATAGCCGTGCCGCTGTAGCCTTTTTTACTCGCTGAATTCCAATATTCCTCGTAGTCTGGCAAATCTACCTCACTCTGATTTTGCTCCGCCTTTGTTTCTTGCAGGCATAAAATATCCGGAGAATGTTTTTTTATAAAAGGCAACAACAATCCTTTTTTATGCACCGCGCGTATGCCATTCACATTCCAAGAAATTATTTTCATTTGGTTTTATTATGAAATTTTTTGTGTATTTCGTGCAGGTGTTTATCTGTGACGTGGGTGTATATTTGTGTAGTGATGATGCTTGAGTGTCCGAGGAGTGACTGCACTGACCGAATGTCCGCGCCGTTTGAAAGTAAGTCTGTAGCAAAGCAGTGCCGGATGACGTGGGGAGTCACCTTTTTGGCAATTCCGGCCTTGGTGGCGTAGAATTTTACAATTCTCTCTATGGAGCGCCGGTCCAGGTTGCCGTATTCTTTGCCTTTGTGTTTCTTCTTGCTTTTTTCTTCTACGTTTTTGTGTTTTGTTTTACTCAGCTCTTTAGGCTCGATGCTTACAAATAATCCCTCCTCCATGTCCTTGCGAGCTGCTAAATATTTCTTCAGCGATGCGCGGGCTCTGTCAGAAATAAATACAACTCTGATTTTACCTCCCTTGCCTCGGACCGAGAGTTCCTCAGAGTTTGAGTTTAGGTTGCGGGACAAGGAACACAGCTCTCCAACACGGAGCCCGGTGGAGTAGAGTACTTCTAGTATGGCCTTGTCCCGTAAGTCTTTCAGATCACTTCCGGATGGGGCCTCCAGTAGCCTTTCTAATTCCTCGGCCGTTATAAGGTCTAGGTGCCTTTCGTTTAATTTAGCTAGCTCTATCTTGTCGGATGCCATTGAGGTGATGTCTCTTTTGGCTAGGTATTTCAGAAACATCCGGAGAGCTGTCATGTAGTAGTTCTGGGTTCTCTTGGAAATAGTTTCTCGCATGTCTTTATTCCGTCCAGTTGGCTGACTGTTGAGCCACAGCCGGAATTCTCGCACTGAGTCTTGGTCTATTTTCTCAGGGCTCTTTATTCCTTTTTTCTTTTCAATAAAATCCAAATACTTGCTCAGATAGTAATCATAATTCTCAATAGTACGCAGAGCTGAGCCACGCTCTATCTCTAAATATTCTAGAAATTGCCTTTTCAAGTCTTGCAGTGAAGCCATTTAGATATTTTAGCATGCTTTACCCCAAAAATTGTGCGACATGGAGTCCTATTGACTTTAAACCCTGGAGGGTGTATAATATATATTAGTAGGCTGCGAAATACGTAGCCAGCAGTACCTCGTTATATAGGGAGCCGCGCATGCTTCGCAAGACCGTCATCTTTGGGTGGGAGGCCGCGCGGTCGACCACCACTGGCCTGCTGTTTTTTTATCCGCTGGGCCTCCTTTCGTCGATCCTGGTTTGCGGGGCGTTGGTGCTTTTCGCACCTACACCCACGAAAGGGCTGTATGGAGGAGCAAGTTTGGCGGGAGAGTCGATTCCAGTTTTCGTGATCTTCACGGGGGTGGTTTTCGTGGCTTCCTGGATAGTAACAATCTACGAAGCCAGGAAGGTGCGTTTGTGGCCCAGGAGGGCTTCATTCCTGTTTGGCCTGCTATACGGAGCTGCGGCAGTAACAGTGGCCGCGATCGCGCTTTTCATGTGCATCATTCCCGGAATCTTGATTGTTTTCATGGTTTTGGAGGTGCTCTTTGAGTACTGGCTCGTGTCTGGAGCCATCTTGCTCCTGGTGATTTTCCTCATCGCGAAAGAAGAGAAGAGAAGAAGCTGAAGTAGTTCAACTGTGCGCGGCGCTCGGGGCTTGTGCCCCGCAGACCGAGGAGGACGCGGCCAAGGCCGCGTACGAGCAGGAATGCTGGATGTGGCGGAGGCCCGCGGGGCCTCCGCCACTGGACCGATTCGCGTGTATCGAGGCTGAGTCGGAACGACCGGCTCGGCCCAGCTGGGTCATCGCCCAGCAGTAATAGAACAAATCGGAACCCACGAGGGTTCTCAGGCCTCGTGGGTAAAGCTCACGGGGCCTTATTTTTTATAAAAATGAAAGCGTTTTGGACCTATACGGAACCCTTGCTTTTTATTAAGTTTTATGCTAGGATATAACCATGTTAGCAACAAAGAAAAAACAAGCAGTTATTAAGAAAAATCAGGTTCATGATAAAGATACAGGATCTCCTGAAGTCCAGGTGGCTGTTTTGTCCGTTCAAATCACTGAATTAGCCAAACATTTAAAGAAACACAAGAAGGATAACCACTCTCGCAGGGGTCTAATAAAGATGGTGGCTGATCGACGCACTCATCTGAAGTACTTACAGAGAAAAAGTAAGTCTCGTTACGATGCACTCGTAAAGAAGATGGAACTAGTTTAATGGTATTCAGAAAACCTTTGAATTTTAGAGCACGGATATTTTTTTGCTAAAAAATTCCTCGTGCTCATGCCGTCGCACTCGCAAGTCTCTAAAATCCTAAAGTTTTCTTGGAATTTGCATAATCTTTTTAAGTTAGTGATATAATATAATATATGACAGTTATAAAACATAAAGAACAACGTGTTGGTGTTTTTATTGATACTCAGAACCTTTATCATTCAGCTCGCAACTTATACAAGGCGCGGGTTAATTTTGGCGCAGTATTAAAGGACGCGGTGGCTGGGCGTGCCTTGGTGCGCGCAGTGGCATATGTAATAACCACAGAGGCAGGGGATGAAAAGCATTTTTTCGAAGCTTTAGAGAAATTCGGCATAGAAACTAAAACAAAGGATTTGCAGATTTTTGCCGGTGGCAGTAAAAAGGCGGATTGGGATGTGGGGCTTGCGGTGGATGCTATTAAAATGTCACCTCGTTTAGACTCTGTTGTTATTGTTTCAGGGGATGGGGATTTCATACCTTTGGTTGAGTATCTGCAGACAGTCGGGGTTCAAGTAGAGGTGGTGTCTTTTGGTAAATCAACCTCTGGCAAGCTTCGTGAGATAGTGGATGACTTTGTGGATTTGTCTCTCAATCCTAGAAAATACTTAATAGGAGTGAAGTAGCTTTCAATCTTTGATACTATTGTCTTTTAATCTTTTCCACTTGCGTTCACTTGCGTTATTGCGTTTTGTCTCGTACTATTAATGCGGTAATAGAGTTAGTTATTATTTCGTTTTAAAAACTAAACTTTACTATTTTAATAGTTTAAGAAAGTAAAAAACAAATGACGCTAAAAAATGGGATGCTAGTAGCCGTACTTCTTTTAATAATTTTTTTCTCGTTTGATAAGGTTGGCAAGCAGGTCGTAAATCTGGGAATGTTGGATGTTCTGGCTCAGGTGCCTACAATCACTGTGTCGGCTTCTGTTTCTCCATCAACGGTTCCACCAGGAGGGTCCACCACCCTTTCTTGGAGTTCTACCAATGCGACGGCTTGCTCTTTGGATTTAGGGCTTTCCTCAAGTATAACCAATCAGCCAACAAGCGGTAGTTACTTGGCTTTTCCTCAAAGGACCTTAAGTTATGTAGTTAAGTGCACTGGGCCTTCTGGTTCCGGTAGGGCAATTGTGCCCATAACAGTTAGTGCCTCTAATGCTGTGCCTGTCGTTGATGCTGGTACAGATAAGGCTATAACCTTGTCGACCACCACAAGCGCTCCAACTGGTGCCTCAGCAACTGATTCTGATGGAACAATATCTAGCACTGTGTGGTCATTTGTTTCTGGGCCATCTACTCCAGCCATCACAAATGGCAATACACTTTCTCCGTCTTTTTCAAACATAAGCACAGTAGGTACTTATATTTTTAATTTAACTGCAACGGATAACCTTGGTGCTACTGGGTCTGATACCATGCAAGTAGTGGTTTCTTCTGTGGCTGCGCCGACTCTTTCTATCTCTGCCAACCCAACTTCCATAACTTCAGGTTCTTCCTCTACCCTAACATGGTCTTCCACTAACACTACATCTTGTACTGCTAGTGGGGGTTGGGCTGGATCAAAGACGACTTCAGGCACTCAGTCTTTGTCTCCAATTACCACAACAACGTACACACTGTCATGTACTGGCACTGGTGGTTCTGTTAACCAAAGTGTTACCGTGACTATTACTCCAGCTGGATCAACAACTAATCTGGTTGATTACAGATTTGAAGAAGCCGGAGGTCAAGTATTAATAGATTCATCTTCGAACTCACTAAATGGATTCTTGGGGGCAACAAATCAAGTAGAAAGTTCTGACCCTGCTAGAGTGTCTGGTGGTCTGGTTGGAAATGGTATCACCTTAGACGGAGTAGATGACCATATTTCTTTACCTCAAAACACGGCAACTAATAATCTTACCAACTTCACGTTGGAAGCCTGGATTAATCCAACTAGCTACTTGAATGCATCTGATATGTTCGGTGAATTGTTTAACAAAGGCACAGGCAGGAAATCATTCTTCATTAATTCTGCTGCTGGTAGTCTAGGTGGCGTTGTTTTACATTCATCTGTTGCGGCAATTACTTACACCTCTACTGTGATCCCTCTTAATCAATGGAGCCACGTGGTTATGACCTACTCAAGCACAAGCAAAAGAGTGGATATTTATGTTAATGGTTTGCCTACAGTTAATGCCACGCAAACAGCTGGAAGTGGCACAATTCAAGCCGATGCTACTGTTACACCAACAAACTGGATTGTCGGCTCAGTGGCCGGGACACAATCTTTCTTTAATGGCAAGATGGATTATGTAAGATTGCACAATAAAGCATTTACCGCTAATGAGGTATTGATTCAATATAATACTTTCCTTGCGGGAGACGTATCTGCTCCCTCTGCTCTGTTGACTTCACCAACTAACAATTTTGTGGTTAAGGGCGTGAAACTGCTAACAGCTGAGGCGGGTGATGACTTAGGTTTAGCTGGAGTAAGATTTCAATTAAATGGTGCTAATTATGGTCCAGAGGATACGACTTTCCCTTATTCAATTAAACTAGACTCAATGACTGTGCTTAATGGCGCGCATACAGTGAGTGCAGTTGCTAGAGATAAAACAAACAAAACAACTACTTCGAGTTCTATAAATATAACAGTAGATAATTCGCAAACAAATACCAGAAAAAATATTGTGCTAATTATGACAGACGATCAGCGAGTAGACACCATGCAATATATGCCGATAACTACTTCTCTTTTCTCTAGCAATACAGTTAAGTTTACAAATGCCACTGCCTCAGACCCTGTTTGTTGTCCAAGCAGGGCAAGTTTCTTGACTGGTCTTTATGCGCACAATCACAAAGTTAATACAGTTAATCTGGGTACTTCTTTTGATGATAATTCAACTATTGCGACCTGGGCGGAAGAACAAGGGTACAGAACAGGACTTGTTGGTAAGTACATGGTTGCTTATTATTCTAAACTTTCTGAATATATACCCCGCGGGTGGTCTCATTGGGATGCTTTTGCCAAGCAGGGCAACCTTTATTCCAACTACACAATTAACGAAAATGGAATACTGAGGAGTTATGGAACGGGGGATGTAAACTATTCGACAAATGTCATTGCGGCTAAGGCTGTTAATTTCATTGAGACCACTCCTGCATCTCAGCCACTGTTACTTTACTTCACTCCTTCTGCGCCTCATGCTCCTGCCAACCCAGCTTCTGTTGATGCCGGAGATTTTTCTTATCTTGCGCCATGGAGGCCACCTTCTTATAACGAGAGTGATGTTAGTGATAAGCCAAATTGGATTAAGAAACTACCATTAATTACCAGCACTGCCCAGAGTAGCATTGATAGTCTAAGAAAAAAACAAATAGAATCTTTACAGGCGGTTGACAGAGCGGTGGCAGATATATTTGCTGCCCTGGTTCGCACAGGCAGACTGAACGACACTATTATTGTCTTTACTTCTGACCAGGGAAAGTCTTGGGGGGAACATCGTTGGACAGATAAGGAATGTATTTACGAAGAGTGTATATTAATTCCACTTTGGGTAAAGACACCTGGAGGAGTCAACGCGACAAATAGTGATTTGGTGCAGAACATAGACATTGTGCCTACCCTCACTGACATTGCGGGGATATCTTCCCCTATGTCCTTTAATGGAATAAGTTTGAAAGACATCTTGATGGGACAACAAACTGGTCCATTAAGAAGTGAGGCATTATATGAATTCGGCGGGGTGAAGGATTCACCAAATAGAATAGTTGTCGAAACTGCCTTCAGCGCTATTAGAGATGCACGATATGTGTATGCCGAATACACCAACGGAGACAGAGAGTTCTATGACTTATTGGTGGATCCATACCAGCTTGTTAATCAGATAAATAATCCATCTTACTTTGCTCTTATTGGTGGTTTCCAGTCCAAGTTGTTTTCTTTGAAAAGCCTATAATATAAATATAAAATATAGAGTTTTTTAAAAATCAAAGAACCCACATACAACTAACCATGGATGTGGGTTCTTTGATTTTTTGCTGTTAAATGTTAACCTAAATATATAAATTAATAGTTAAAATCATATGCAAAAAAAAGAATATAGTGTGGAGATAGGAGGCAGAAGCTTAACAGCTATTTTTTCTGACTTAGCTGAGCAGGCGCACGGTTCGGTGATGCTTAAATATGGCGAGACGGTGGTGTTGGCCACCGCGTGCATGTCCAAGGACAAGCAGAATGGTTTGGGTTTCTTTAATCTAACTGTAGATTATATGGAGAGGTTTTATGCTGCGGGTAAAATTTCTGGTTCTAAATTTGTTAAAAGAGAGGGCAAGCCATCCGAGGATGCAATACTGGCTAGTCGAGTCATAGACCGAACTCTTCGTCCTCTCTTTGACCAGTCTATGCGCCACGCGGTACAGATAATAGTCACAGTGCTCTCTGTTGATGATAATGATTCTACAATCCTTGCGGTTAATGCCGCGTCCATGGCCTTGGCTGTATCAAACATTCCTTGGGCGGGACCAATTGGCTGTGTGAGGATTGGGAAATATGACAGTGAAACATTGCAAATAAATCCATCAAACACATTGCGCGATGATGACTTTAAATATAAGTTTGATTTAACTATTTGTGGTAAAGATGGCAACATTAACATGATAGAAGCTTCTGCGCACCAGAGTGTAGAAACTGAATTGAATGAAGCCTTTACCGTGGCGAGTGCTGAGATAACTAAGCTTGAAAATTTTCAGAAAGACATTGTGAAAGAAATAGGTAAAGAAAAAAGAGCAATAGAAAAAGAAACAATTGATCCTAAGTCTGTGGAGCTCTTTAATCAAAATATTTTACCTAAAATGTCGTCGGCCATCTTCTCTGGTCCTGGGAAAAAGGAGATAGACGAGCTTCATAGTGTCTGGAATAAAATGGTCAAGGATGCTTACGGAGAGAGGACTGATTTTGCACTGGAAGACAACCTCTTTGATGATACTGAAAATGAAATTTTGCACAAAAAGGCAATTGATGAAGGATTGCGTGCTGACGGAAGAGGCATGAGTGATGTGCGTGACTTGTATGCTCAAGCTGGAGGAATTTCGAGCGTGTTGCATGGGTCTGGAATTTTTTATCGAGGTGGAACACACGTTCTGTCAGTGCTAACGCTTGGTGGTCCGGAAGATAGAAATATTGTTGATGGAATGCAAACTAAATCCGAAAAAAGATTTATGCACCATTACAATTTTCCACCCTATTCTTCGGGTGAAGTCGGACGTGCGGGATTCACTAATCGTCGCGAGGTTGGGCATGGTGCTCTGGCTGAAAAGGCCCTGGCCATGGTCCTACCAACCCCCGAGGAATTCCCCTACACGATGCGTGTCGTCTCTGAGTCTCTGGCATCCAATGGCTCTACATCACAGGCTTCAATATGTGCATCTATTTTGGCTTTGATGGATGGAGGAGTTCCTATTAAGGCACCAGTGGCAGGTATTGCGATGGGTTTGATGTACGAGAGTGAATTAAAATATAAGATCTTGACGGATATCCAAGGACCCGAGGATCACCATGGAGATATGGATTTCAAAATTGCAGGTACCAGGAATGGAGTCACTGCGATACAGCTAGATGTTAAAGTTGAAGGTGTGCCTATTAAAATTCTAACTGAAGCAATGGTGCAAGCAAAAGAAGCGAGGGTTAAAATAATAGATAGAATAGAACAAGAAATCCCGTCCCCAAGATCAGATATTTCTGTTAGTGCCCCAAAAATAATAATGATTAAAATACTTCCAGATCAGATAGGTATGGTAATAGGTGGGGGAGGTAAGACAATTAAGGAAATCAAGGAGAAGACTGGTGCGGAAATAACCATAGAGGATGATGGCTCAGTGTACCTAACGGGCAAGGGGGAGTCCGCTCTTGCTGCAAAGAAGATTATTGAAGAAATGACTCACCAGTTTAGGGTGGGTGACGTGCTTAAAGGTGAGGTTGTGAAGGTTGCTGACTTTGGGGCCTTTGTTAGGCTTAACTCTTGGAGTGATGGTATGGTTCACATATCGGAAATTGCCCCATTCCGTGTCGAGCGCGTATTAGATATAATAAAAGAGGGAATGATTGTGCCAGTTATGGTTATAAACATAGACAGAGAAAGAGGTAAAATTGGCCTATCCATAAAAGAAGCCGACAAGGAATTCTTTAAGCCAAAAGTGTAAAATGCCACCAGAAAAAGAAAACAAAAAACCAGATAATAAAATTAGAACTTTTTCTGAGGATATGGCCTTGGCAGTAAAGGAGGGTCAAGCCGGATTGCTTAAGAATATAATAACTGAACAAGAAAGAATCGATCTAGAGAAAAGAAAAAAGTCCCCAGAAAGAGCCAGGAATAAATTTTTCTTAATTGCAGGAATAATTTTATTGGTCGCTTCAGTGGGGGCTATTTCGTTCTTTTTATTTTTTAGGGACTATATTGATAGTGTGGATGTGGTGACGGAGTTTGTACCCATGATATTCACCGACGAGACACAATTTATTTCAGTAGATGGTCTGACCCCAAGAGAGATAGCGGATTTGGTTACGGTAGAGGTAGATAGTATTGAAATAAAGTTTGGTGGAGTTATGGGTCTGTATTTAACTGAGGATAAAAAAGTAATAGATTTTGATCGTTTTGTTGAGCTTGGTGGCATAAACCTTCGAGTTTCTGGAACACGTTTGGTTGCAGATAATTTCTTTATGGGTATTTTGGGGGTGGATTCTAATGTTGGCGCTCGGGTTGCCGGAGATTTATTTATTTTACTCAAGATAGAATCTTTGACGGATATTTTCCCATTCATAAAAAATTGGGAAGAGAAAATGTTTGTTGACTTGCGTGATTTCTGGGGTATTCCAACGGGCCTTGATACTGAGTACCTACTATCTAAGAGTTTTGAAGATGGAATTGTTGAAAACAAAAATGCGCGTGTCTTGTATGACAACCAGGGGAAAATTGTCTTGATGTATGTTTTCTTGGACGACAAATCGATAATTATTACAGATTCTAGGTCTGCGGTGCGTGAGGCGGTACTTCGTCTGGGGGCTGGTGAAATAAGGCGATAAAACGGTCTTGCGATTTAGGAATACCGTGGTAATATTTATATATGTTAGATAAAAAGAAAATTAAAGAAGATTTGGAAAAAGAGCGTGACCTCCTGATTGAAGATTTAAAAGAAATGGGTAGGTTAAACACCGAGAGTGGGGAGTGGGAGGCAGTGCCAGAAGCTATGGATTTCCCGGAGGCGGACCCGAATGACATGGCGGATCGTTTTGAAGATTTTGAATCTCGAAGTTCCCTGGTCAATGTTTTGGCCCCGCGTCTCAATAATATTCTAAAAGCGTTGAAGGGGTTAAACAGAGAATCATTTGGTTTGTGTGTTGTGTGCAAAAATGAAATCGAGCCAGCTAGACTAGAGGCAAACCCAGCCGCTACTACCTGCAAAGAGCATTTAGAAAATTAACTAGGAAATTTTTATGAGTCCCGTTAGAAGCCATGGTCGCAATTTAATAACAATAACCAAGCTTAGCCGTGGCCACGTGGCCGCGACCTGCTTCTAACGGGATGAGTTTCGCCAGAATCTACTCAGCACAAGTAAATTTACTTTCTGGAGTCATCGTCACTGTCGAGGTAGACCTGTCTCGAGGTCTGCATGCTTTCAATGTGGTGGGGTTACCAGACAAGGCAGTAGATGAATCCAAAGACAGGGTTAGTGGAGCTATAAAGAATTCTGGGTTTGCTTCTCCTAAAGCAAAAAATCAAAAAATAGTGGTCTCTCTTTCTCCGGCAGATATAAAGAAAGAGGGGCCATTTTTTGATTTAGCTATTGCGGTAGCATACATGAAGTCTGCTGGGGACATAAAGTTTAATGCAGAGAAGAAGATATTTTTAGGGGAGCTTGGTCTGGATGGGACATTGAGGCGGATTCGCGGCGCATTACCTCTGGCTGAGACGGCCAAGAAAATGGGCTTTGAGGAAATATATTTACCAAAAGAAAATGCGCCCGAGGCGGCCCTAGTGGAGGGGTTGAAAATATTTGGGGCTGGTAGCCTCAAGGAAGTGGTGGAGCACATTGATGAGTCGAGGCACAAAGAAGGGCATGCCAGGAAGAAGATACAGATGCAACCCAAGACTGAAATAGTTTATACAAAAGAAAACAAGGGTGCCGACTTCAGAGACGTGCGTGGACAAGAAGGTGCCAAGAGGGGGCTTGAGATTGCTTCTGCTGGTGGGCACAACATCGCAATGTATGGCCCTCCTGGAACCGGTAAGACAATGCTTGCACGGGCTTTCTCTGGGCTCCTGGCAGATTTATCAGTAGAAGAAGTTTTAGAAATTACTGGGATACATTCTGTTTCTGGTGTTACACAGGGCGAGCTGGTGTGCTTTCCTCCTTTTCGTTCGCCGCACCACACTTCATCTTATGTTTCGATAATTGGCGGCGGCACTTATCCAAAGCCAGGCGAGGTTACTCTGGCCCACAGGGGAGTCTTGTTCTTAGACGAGTTCCCTGAGTTTGAGAAACGGGTGATAGAGTCACTACGCCAGCCGCTGGAAGACAACCTAGTCTCTATTTCCCGGGCCAAGGGTTCCGCAATTTTCCCCTCTAATTTTATTTTAGTTGCTGCTATGAATCCGTGTCCTTGTGGGCACGCTGGTTCGAAACAGAAGGATTGTATTTGTAAACCTTCTGACCTAGACAGATACAAGAGGAAGCTCTCCGGCCCCATAATGGACCGCATTGACCTGTGGGTTTCAGTGAGCAACGTGGATTATAAAAAGCTAGGAGAAGAGAGCACGGGGGAGAGCAGTGAAGATATTAAAAAAAGAGTCGAGAAGGCCAGAGATATTCAAAGAAAAAGATTTATAAAACTAGGTAAAAAAATCCGTACCAACAGCGAGATGAATGTAAAAGATCTAGAGGCGGTGGTGAAATTGGATAAAGAAGTTCGTCAGTTGCTCGACGACAGCGCCGAGCGATTAGCCCTGTCTGCTCGCGCGTATCATCGAGTAATAAAAATAGCCCGCACTATTGCGGACCTCGAAGGCTCTACTGAGATAACAAAAAATCACATACTAGAAGCTATACAGTATCGTCCGAAGGTTACGCAGTAACCGTAGGTCCTGAAGAACTTGAAGGGCCGAAAATAAATAGCTAGTTTGGGTCCTGAAGTTGTCGAAGGAAAAAGCAAAAGGGCGGGGGCAGGAAACCAAGGTTCCTTACCTCCCGCCCAATCTTCTTCGCTCCGCTCCGCTAGCCCAAGCGAGGGCTAGCTCGTGACCTTCAGCAGTTTTCCGCAGCAGAAACAGGTGTCTCCTGCACAGAAGCCCACGGCAAGTCCGCAGCACGTGGCCCTACCGATCACGTTCCTCTTCGGCCCGCCGGTGAGGTTTTGGAATGGCCTCTCTGGGATGAGGATACACTCCTCGTCCCTCTGCCCGTGCCCCGGCACTAAGTGTTCTACTAGCACACGGTGTTTTCTCCTCCCGGTAGGGAGTTGGGGGTTTCCTACTGGAGGTCGGCCTGCGTTTGTGCAAGCCGGCCTCTTTCCGATTCGCTTACTCCACTCAACTTCAGATAAAGGATAGCATACTTGACATACTTAGTCAAGTGTTGTTACCCCATAGGACGGACCCCATAGGAAATTCCTATGGGGTCCGTTAAAATTTGGAAGTTATCCACATAAATGTTTGACAGTGAACGAGCGTTCACCTATACTAAATAGGTCGATTAGTAGTTTAATTAAACAGATAGCATCGCGCTTTAGTCGACATTGCGCGACGTGATTCTGCAGAATCATATGTCACAAACACAATATTTAAAAACAATAGAAAAGGAGATCCAAAGGTTAAACAAAATAATAGATCAAAAGATTTTAAGAGGGGAGACCTATCTCAGGGAAGCTCGAGATCATAAATTGCTTCTGCAAAAGGTTCGTTATCATTCTAGGAAGAATTTCTTCAGAACATTTTTCCCTACATTTACTGCCGCATTCTAATCCATGAGTAAAAACATTTATCAGTCAAAACTGGAATCTTTCTTCAAAGAAGAAAAGCGTATGCCCACATACACCGAGATGATGAAGCTCTTCGGATTGAAGTCCAAGAACGCAATTTATAAGATTGTAAATAAATTAGTCCAAGCAGGCGTGGTTGCTAAGGATCATCTGGGCAGACTCGTACCCTCAGAGTCTTTCGGTGAAGTGCCTCTGCTTGGATTTGTTACGGCGGGTCTCCCTGCCAATGTCGACGAAGAGCTAACTGACAGCGTCAACCTAGACGACATGCTCATCGGCAAGAAGGAGCTCACCTACATGCTAGAAGTCGATGGCGACTCAATGATCGAAGCGCACATAGAGAAAGGAGACATGGTCCTAGTCGAGAAGGCGAGCATTGCTCGCGACATGCAGATAGTCATCGCTGAAGTAGACGGAGAGTTCACCATGAAGTATTTCAGGAGTGTTGGCAACAAAGCCTGGCTACAGCCAGCGAACAAAAACTATAAAAATATTTACCCCGAGACGAGCCTGAATGTCATTGCGGTGGTGAAGGCGGTGATCAGGAAATACTGATTGCTTGAAAAACATTTCCCTAGTACACTTAATGCATGGAATCATCAGGAAATTTTAATATTCGCGGCCCTAAGAACAAAACACCGGAGCAATTGCCCGAGAACATGCGACCTGATTTTGTAAGTGTTAGTGGTAAGGATGGCCAAAGAGGCTTTATAAGGAGGACTGCTGCTGAGTTCAACAACAGGGCACAACAACAAGTGAAAATTGTTAAGAAAAGTGTAGGAGACCCAGCTTTTGTTGTACGCAATGCTGAAACACTAATTCACCAAGAAGCACTTAAATATGAAGTTGCCAGGGAGGAGTTTTTGGAACTATTAAGGAAAATGGGTTCAAGAGGGGAGAGGGTTAAAAGTTTTAAAGTGTTTTTGATTACGCAAGTTCCCGTAGATTTAATGACATCGTGGAAAGATTTTTACGAGTTTTTTCGGGCTGACGTCTCTTTCTTTCGAGAGGCCGTAACTTTTAAACCAAATATTTTATCCCAAGCGTCCCCTGAAATATTAGACAATAAAGATGTGGCATTGGCTGGGGTTGCGGTTGATGCTGAGGGTGTACTTAAATTTCTTTCACCAAGACTTATGAAAGATAGAGACGTTATTATGGCTGCCTTATCTCAGAACCCTTACTTGGACAGGAAATATGTTTCTGAGGAAATGTTGGATCAAATAATATATGGAGAAGAGCCACCTCACATAAATAGTTAAAAAGCGCCAATACAAAAAGTCCCCCGAAGAAATCTAAGGGGGACTTTTTGTATCTATCTCTAAGGATAAACTAGTTAAGCAACGATGTCCTTCAGACCTTTTGCGGGTCGGAACTTAGGAACTTTCTTTGCTGCTACTTTGACTTGCTCTCCAGTCTTTGGATTACGAGCCATGCGAGCTGCGCGTGCTTTTACGGAAAAGATTCCGAAACCAGCTATTGAAACCTCACCGCCCTTTTTCAAGGTGTTGATGATAGCTTCAAACATTCCATCTACAACCTCCTCTGCTTGTACTTTAGTACCACCTAGTTTGCCATGTACCCATTCAACTAATGCTTGTTTATTCATATGATTTTATCAACCCCGACGCTTTTGGTTGGGACTCCGACTTTTTACGTCGGTGAATAATTTTCTAATATTTCGACCTTGCCCCGCCTTAACGGTAGCGTTTACTAATAAGGACCTATACTATTCATTATATATCAAGGGTTTTTTAAGGCAAGGGGGCTATTTTATCTGGCGTATTCGATAATTCTGGTCTCTCGAATGACTGTTACTTTTATTTCTCCGGGGTATTTGAGTTCCTGCTCTATTTTTATCGCTATATCTCTAGCCATTAGTTTGGCTTCTGCGTCAGAAATCTTGTCTGGGGTGACAAATATTCTTATTTCACGTCCTGCCTGGAGAGCATAGGACTTCTCTACGGCAGGGAAGTTGTTTACCAAGGATTCAAGCTCTTGGAGGCGCTTTAGATAGTTCTCTACGCTGTCTCGGCGGGCTCCAGGTCGGCCACCTGAGATAGAGTCAGCTGTCTGAACGATAATGGATTCAATAGTCTCATATGGATAGTCTTCGTGGTGGCTCTTCATTGCGGTTACTATTCTTTCATCTGCTCCGAACTTCTGAAGTATGCGCATACCAATCTCAATATGAGTGCCTTGTACTTCATGGTCTAGTGCCTTACCTATGTCATGGACCAGGGCTCCAGCCTTGGCTATGGCCACGTCCGCACCCAGTTCTTCTGCTAGCATGCCGGCGATGTGAGCCATCTCGATTGAGTGCTGAAGAACGTTCTGTCCGTAACTAGTACGGAAGTACAGGCGACCAATTATGGCCACAATCCTTGGGTCAAAGTTAAATATGCCGCATTCATATACGGCCTGTTCTCCCTTTTCTTTAATTATCTTATTTATTTCTTCTTTTGCTTTTTCTACAAGTTCTTCTATCTTGGCGGGTTGGATTCTGCCATCGAGTATAAGGTTCTCAAGAGCCAGACGAGCAACCTGTCGGCGAATAGGGTCAAATGAGGATATAACGATAGATCCTGGAGTGTCGTCTACTATGAGTTCAACCCCAGAAGCTCTTTCGAAGGCTCGGATATTGCGACCTTCTTTACCTATTATCTTACCCTTGATTTCATTGTTCGGGATGTTGACTATGGTGGTCATCAGTTCTGAGGCAGTGCTGGAAGCTAGGCGCTGGATAGATGTTGCAAGTATGTCTTTTGCCCTGCGGTCCAGCTTTTCTTCATTAGCGTTCTCTAATTTAGACATACGAATTAGTATGTCTGCCTCATATTTCCTTTCGATATCTTTTAGGAGTTCTTGTTTAGCTTCTTCTTCGCTTAACCTTGAAACTCTTTCTAGCTCAGTCTTTTTTTCCTCTTCTATTTTTACGACCCTTTCTTGTATCTTTTTGATTTCTTCTACTTTAGTCTTGATGTTCTCAACCTCCTTGTCTGCTTCCATCTGGCGAGTGTCTAGGAACTCATCTTTCTTGATTAATCTTTTTTCTGTCTCCTTAAACTCGGTTTCTTTTTTCTTTTCTTCTTCCTTAAGCTCAGCCATCTTGACATCATATGTCTTCTTGGCATCGTCCACTATTTTCTGCGCTTCTTCTTTTGCACCGACCATCATTTGCTTGATGTCGATCTCAATAGATCTGCGTTTGCCGAGCGCTATTATTAAGCGCAGATAGTATCCTATCCCCACTCCTAAAATAAGTACGGCCGTACCTATTAGAATTATTGTTATTAAACTCATAAGCCTTGTTTTTCGGCTTATAAGAACATGCCATTATGTTCGTATTTTCTCCACTGTTTTCCTTAAAGCCTGAAGATTTAGTCTAAGTTTTTCTTTTGAACACGTCATATATGGGATATTCCTATAAAACCGAATATAATTACTACCAATAAATTTTTAAAAGTTAACGCTTTTAGTGTACCAAATTTATTGGAGAGTGTCTAGTTCTAGGATTTGGCTGTGGGGGCTTTAGATTTAGTGACTATTTCGTCTATTATTCCGTATTTTTTAGCTTCTTCAGAATCCATAAAGAAGTCTCGCTCTACGTCTTTTTCTATTTGAGCCACAGTCTTGCCTGTGTTCTTGGCTAGGAGCTTGTTTAGATTGTCGCGAGTCTTTAATATGTGTTTAGCTGAGATGGCAATGTCTGAAGCCTGGCCTTCGACTCCACCTAGTGGCTGGTGGATCATAACTTCAGCATTAGGAAGGATAAACCTCTTACCCTTTTTGCCAGAAGAAAGTATTATTGCACCGCCGGACGCGGCAAGTCCTACGCAGAATGTCGCCACGTCTGGGCGCACATGGTTCATTGTGTCGACTATTGCCATGGTTGAAGTCACAGAGCCTCCAGGAGAGTTCAGATAAAGGAAAATATCCTTTTTGGGATCCTCAGACTCCAGAAAGAGCAACTGAGCTATAACAATATTGGCGGTGTGGTCGTCTATTGGCCCAGCCAGAAAAACGATACGTTCACGTAGCAATCGGGAGTAGATATCATAGGCTCGTTCGCCGAACTGAGATTTTTCAATTACTGTTGGGATTAACATTTCTTGAGTATATATGTTTTCTGCTCTCTTTTCAAGTCTTGGTTTAAATTTATTTTACTGATTCTCCAAGAACTGGAATATCTTTTCGTTGGTTAGAACACCTTCTGCATGCATGCGAGCTCTGTCTTTATCTGCGTCTTTGTAGTGCTCAAGTAGGGCTGCAACTTCTTGGTTTACTAGCTCTTGGTCGGCAACTATCTTCTCAACTTTAGCTATTTCGTTTAAGACTAACGCTAGCTTGGCTCTTTTGTCTGCATCTGCACGGAAGTCTGTGCGCAGGTCTGCTACTTGCTTGTTTAAGTGCTTTAGATAATCCTCAAACTTTAGACCCATTTGGCTTATGTCCGATTCCATCTTATATAAAATTTTATCTAATTCGGCTTCAATTAAGATTTCTGGGATTTCGACTTCTGTGTCAGCTATAATACCTTCTATTATTTTTAGTCGGGTCTTTTCGCGTTGTTGGTTTTCTTTTTCAAGTTTGATGTTTACCTTAAGTTTTTCTTTAAAATCTACAACATTTTCAAAGGGCCCCAGAGACTTAACAAACTCATCATCAAACATAGGAAGCTCTTCTTCCGACGTTTGGTCTGTTCCTTCTATCTCTGTGGCGACTTCGGTGATGTGTTTTTTGGGTGCACGAGATTTCCTAATATCCATGATAGTGTTCTCTATGTCTTCTTCTGTTGCTTCAGTGCTTTTTTCTTCTTTGGTTATTTTGGATAGTATTGTTTTAGCTAGTTCTTTGTAGTTGGGTAGCTTTAGGTAGGGAAGGGTCGCGGTTTTTATTTTGAAGCCTAACGGGTTCTTGCGGGCAAGTTTGGTTATGGTGACAGAAGGGTGCCCGATTGCATCTATCTTTTCTTCCTCTATTATCTTCGGATAGTGTTCGCCTAGGGCCATTTCTGCCATTTCTTCCAGCAGTCTGGCTTCACCTATCTTGTCAGCCAGAATGTCTTGTGGAACTTTGCCTTTCCTGAAACCGTCTATTTCGAAGTTCTCTCCTAATTTCTTAAGGGCTTTCTGTAGGTAGGATTCAAATACCTCGCTCGGTATTTCTCCCTCGATTTCTACTTCACTTTTTGGTAGTTTTTTTATGCTTGCTTTCATTTAGTGATTGTTTATGGTTAATGTTTTCAATTTATATTATTATTTCTACTTTGTCTATACTCAAAACAAAAACCCTCTTCGCTGTAATGGAAGAGGGTTTTTGTTTTGAGAGGGGATTTATATCTCTGAATCCAAGCTTTCAAATTCCATACTTTCAATTTCCGTTTCTACGGTGGTAGTACTTGTGCCGTTTGCATCCAATGCCATTTGGTTTTGTGATTGTTGAAGGTTTGTTGTTTCCGTGGATTGGGTGGTGGCCTCTCTTCCCTTTGTGCTTTGTTGCAAAAGGTATACTCCGCCGATTATTAAGATGATTGTAATTATTATTGCCCCCATTAAAGCTCCGTGTGATTTTTCTTCTGGTTCCATTTTTTTAGCCCCCACATGGGGCGAATTAATTTATAATGACTACTCTGTTTCGACTTCCACCTCTGCTTTTGCCTCTGATTCTACTTTAATGTTTTTTATTGCCTCGATTGAACTCTTTAGGATGGTGTGGGATTCCTTGAGTAAATCTTTGGCTTCTCTGGCTTTGATTTTTATTTGCTCAAAGATTTCTGGGGTTATGCTCTCACCGTTTGTTGGAATTAATGATTTTATCTCAGCTATCTTTGATTTAGCTTCAGCTAGTTTGTTTTTTGATTTGTTTAAGTACTCTTTTGCGGCAACAGTGTTTTTGTTTTCAGAATCTAGCTTCGATATTATTTCCTCAACTCGTGTATGTGCTTTTTCTAGTCTAGCTACTGCGTTTTGGAATCTCTCACTTATCATGGTTCTTGCCTTATTCAAGAAATCTTCTTTTTTCTCTTTGTTGGCGGTTTTCCACTCTTCCTTCTTTGCTTTTAATTCTTCTCTGAATGCATCTCTTTGGATTTTTAATCCATCAAGAAAAGTTTTCCTTTCTGCCTCAGTTTTAGTCTTAAAGGCTTCTCTTTCAGCTTTTATCTTTACTTCAAGTAAGGCTCTCTCGTTCTTCATTTTAAGCTCAAAAGCAGCTTTGTCTTCTGGGGTTTTAATATTCTTTTTCTCTATTTCTAGAGCTTCGCGACGTGCCCTCATCTCTTCAGTAAGGTTCTTTCTCTCTGCTTCAAAAGCGTCACGTTTTTCTTTCATGTCTTCACTAAGACTCTTTTTCTCTTCGTCTGTCTTTGCTTTCATGGCTTCTCTTTGGGCCCTTAATTCTTTTTCTCGTGCTTCTCTTTCCATTTTCATCTTTAACTCCGCGTTTACCTTTGCTTCGCTTCTTCTTTCCACATTCACTGACGTATCGTGGCTGTGGTCGGTGCTACTACCAGTCAGCTCGTTAACATGAGCTGATACCGGCAAGGTTGAGATCGTTAGGATTGCCACTGCAACTAAACCAATGTATTTTTTCATAGATTTTAACTAACTTAGATTTAATAATAAGAAACCAAGTACCATAAATCAACATACGGTACATATCATATTATATACTTAAATCATTAAAACCACAACAAGGTTATTCGAATTTTTTGAGGTAAATGTCGCGGTACCTTTCTACGCAGTCCTCTATGACGTTCTTGGCTTCTTGGGTGTCAAAAAATCCTTTGGTTGTGCCTGTCCCTGGCTTTTTGAGAAACTTCAGGTTTTCCCAGAAATATGTAGTTTCTTTTTTGAATTGCTCGCTTAGGTCTTCTAGGGATTGAATATGGTCACTTCTCCTGTCATCTGCCAATACGGCTATGATTTTATCGTCTACTTCGCCGTTGTCTTCGAATTTCATTACACCGATGATTCTGGCTTCTACTAGGCACCCAGGAATTAGTGGTTCTGTGACGTTTACTATACATATATCCAACGGGTCATTGTCGTAGTCCCAGGTTTCAGGGATGGCGCCGTAGGCGAAAGGGTAGGTGAGTGAAGAGTATCCCACTCGGTCGAGCTTTAGCTGGCCGGACTCTGTTATTAGTTCGTATTTATTTAAACTTCCCGCACTTATTTCTATAATAGCGTTTATTGTTCCTTTGTTTTGGTCCACAAAAGCAGGAAGTGTATGCAATAAATTTAGCATATACTTCGAAGGTTTATGATTTATATTTGCCATAGAGTAATTATATTATATTTTTATTTATCTGTCGCTTCTGCAGAAACTAATTTGGTGGCATTGTTGCCTTTGATGTCTATTCTCCAGCCGGTTAGCTTGGCAGCCAGGCGTACGTTCTGTCCACCTTTTCCTATTGCGAGCGACAGCTGGTCTTCTGCAACCTCAACTGTTGCCTTGTGGTCTTGTTCGTCTACTTCGATTGATAGTACTTTTGCTGGAGACAGGGCGTTCGAGATGAAAACTTTAATCTCGGAAGACCAAGGAATGATATCTATTTTTTCTCCGCCGAGTTCGGCAGAGATGGTGTTGACTCGGGTTCCTTTCTGTCCAACACAAGATCCGACAGGATCAATGTGGTCATCGTTTGAGGAGACTGTTATTTTGGATCGTGCTCCTGCTTCTCGAGCTACGGCTTTTATTTCTACGACACCGCTGGCAACCTCAGGAGCTTCTACGGCAAATAGCTTTTCTAAGAATTTAGGATGTGCACGAGAAAGACGTAGAGATATACCCCTTGGTGTGTCTTCTACTTGGTAGAGGTATGCACGTACTCGCTGTCCACGATCTAGCCTCTCGCCTGGGATCTGTTCATCTGCGCCCAGGACTCCTGTGGCACGGCTGAAATCTATATAAACATTGCCTCTTTCTACTTTCTGGACAATACCAGAAACTATCTCGCCTTCTTTGGTGCCGTATTCATCCAGGATGGAGGTCCTCTCAGCTTCACGGATTTTCTGGACTATTACTTGCTTTGCTGTCTGTGCAGCAATGCGTCCGTAGTCGTCCTTGGCCTCAAGGGGGAAGACGACTTCGTCGTTTATTTCTACTCCCTTTTTTATTTTCTTGGCATCTTCAAGCATTATGTGGTGCTCACTGTTGAAGCGCACTCTTTCATCTCCTTCTTCTTTGATGGAGTATTCCCCGCCTGCATTGTCTATGCCAAAGACATTGCGGGCAGGTGCTTCTTCTGCTTCTTCTCCGTCGATTTTAACTATTGTTTCGTCGACTACTATTTTTATCTGGAAAAAGTCCACCTTGCCAGTATCAAGATCGAATTTAGCACGAACTATTTGTCCTTTCTTGCCGTAATCTTTCTTGTAGGCAGCAGCCATTGCTTGCTCTATCGCGTCTAGGATTTTATCTTTTGGAATTTTCCTTTCTTCTTCTAACTGTTCCAAAGCTGATTTGAATGTTTTTAGATCTAACATATGATTTTTATTTAATTTTACTAAAAATAAAAGCCCCGGTTTCACAGGACTTGTACGAGATGTATCATAGCACAGAGATTATTCTCTTGCAATCCCAGCCTCCTGATCCCACTTGGACATCGGATGTCCAAGTGCTACAATTTAGGGTATGAGGAAGAACAAATTGGTCATAGGTGAGTATTATCATATTTACAATAGGGGGACAGACAAAAGAGACATTTTTTGCGACCAAGCAGACTTTGTTCGTTTTTGGCATAGTATTTTGGATTTTAACAGAGTCGATCCGATAGGTAGTATGTTCGAGTTTTCTTTTATAAAAAAATCAGGAAAATCTGACCCAAAAGCCAGCAAACCCTTAGTTAAATTTATTGCGTATTGTATAAATTCTAACCATTTTCATTTTTTATTAACTCCCTTGTGCGAAAGGGGAATAGAGAAATTTATGCAGAAGCTTGGCAATGGTTACACGAAATATTTCAACACCAAACACAAACGTAGCGGAGTGTTGTTTCAAGGCAAATTTCAATCCAAGCTTGTGGATTCCAATGAATATTTGTTACATATTAGCGCCTACATAAACACTAACAATCAACTTGGACATCCGATGTCCAAGTTCAGCAAGTCTAGTCTGGGTGAATTTTTAGGAACGGAAAGGGGACATGAGATTTGTGATACCAAGATTATATTGGACCAATTCAGAAATAAAAAAGAATATGAAGACTTTGCTAGTTCATCTTTGAAGGATATCAAGATTAGAAAAGAAATGGCAAAAGATCTTGAAAAATAAGCTTTTAATGTGATTATTTTAAAGTTGCTTCCCCACTTGGACATCGGATGTCCAAGTGGGGAAAAGTTATCCACAGTTTGTGCACATTTATTTGCTAGACTGTCATTTTGTGTGGTATAATTAATCTCAGAAATAGAAATGGCGCACCCTGCGCCCAGTTAGTTGTTCGACAACTAGCGCCGGCTTATAGCCGGCAGGAGTGGACCATGTTTCGGATTCGCGCGAAGTTCGCTGCGGCCTGCATGGCCGCTCTGTTTTCCACCGCCTGTGGAGGCGGTGGAGAGGGAGGTGGGGTTACTCAACCACCGCCACCGGTTCCTGTTTTGACCTTGGTTGAGATCGAGGGCAACCGCCCTCTTGACCAGGGGAAGAACTCCAAGCTTGTCGCTTGGTGTTCGTACAGCGTCGGCCCTCGGGTCGACTGCAGCCTCAAGGTGCTTTGGTCGTCCTCCCACCCTACGGTTGTTACCGTTGTGGCGGGTGACGTCTTCGCGCAGGGCGCGGGGACATCTGAGGTTGTGGCTAGCCTCGACGGCAAGCAGGCCTCGGTGGTGGTGGAGGTTCTTCTTCCACCCTGGGCGGCTCAGTGGGCGATGTTCACTGCTGCCGAAAAGGCGTTCTTCAGGTCTACGAACCCTGGGGTCGACGGTTACACGAAGCGTTGGCCAAATGGTGTCGTAAGGGTGTGGGCAGGTCCAGGGATTTCCCTGATTCACCTGGAAGCTGCTCTCTCCTTCTGGCAAGGGTCGTCGGCCCTGAAGGGTCGAATCTCGTTTTCTCTTGTCACAGGGGATTCTGCCCTCGCGGAGATTGTCTTCCGTGTAGACTCGGCTCTCGATTCTGAGGGACTCAGAGGAATCTGCGGTGAAGGAAAACCCACCAGGGCTATCCTCGGTGCCATTACGAAGGCCGAGGTTGCTATCGTCTCACGTCCTGAGTGTGCGCAGAATTGGGATTGGTTGACCCTTCTGTATGCTCACGAGCTTGGGCACACGTTCGGAGTTGGTATTGCCGAGTCTCAGGGGCGGCACACTCCTGGGGATGGTGATGTTATGGGTTTCCCAAGGGCAACCCTGGCGTTCACCAGTTTGCTGAGTCGTGTGCTGGATTTGCTGTATTCTGTGCCGGGAGGCACTGTAATACAGTGAGTCTGTGCGTAGGATCGTAGTTGCGCTCCGTGTGTCAGCCTTTTAGGCGGTGCACGGAGCGTTTTGTTTTCCACAGTTCCTGTGGATCTCAATTTTTAAATATGTTTGTGTGATATAATGTTTTATATAGTTAATTAACAGCTTTAATTTTATAAGTAAATGAAAAAATCTATTTTCACTGGTTCTATTTTGGCAAAATTTTTAGTCTTTATTCCGGTTTTGTTTTTTGTGTTTGGTTTTTCTTTGTCTGAAGTTCAGGCAGCATATTTTAATGGGTCACATAGTACTAATTCTAGTATTGTGTGCAACAACAGCGTTAGCCCACAAGTTTTTGTAAACTGGGTAGACACAAGCATCCCTTTCCCTGTTGTTGATTACTATGTAATGCCTAATTTTTCTTCTGCAGATGCTTTTATCGTAACAAATCCTTATTTCACCCACACCAGCCCTCTGCCGGGAGCTAACACGTATAGTATTATGCCTCGCGATTCATCAGGGGGGCTTCCTAGCGCAACATGGCTACATAACACAGTACCCGCAGTGTGTGCAACCATTAAGGCAGGCAAATCTTCATCTGGTCCGTGGGGCAATGGTCCTCTGTCTTTGTCTTCTGGGGATATTTTGTGGTTGGATGTTGACCAGACTGTGCCTAGCTTCTCAGCTCCAGGCAACATGACATCGTGCACCTTCACTCCACCACTGAGTGGAGCCTTTAACCCAGCAACAATAGGACCTATTGATTCTTCTCACCCAAATTATCCAGCAACCACTGGAACAACTTATACAATAAGCTGTGACAGGGGTGCTGCATACCCACTACCAGACAGATGGGCATCTGATAGCATTACTGTTTTTGGCGCTGCGAGTACTGGTGTTCCATTACCACCAACGGGACTTACGGCAACACCCGCTGCCTGTAATTCAGGAACTATTAATCTTTCATGGAATGCTGTTACTGGAGCAACTAGTTACGATCTTCGTGACGGAGCCAGCGTTATTTACAGTAGCTTGAACACTTCATATCCTCATACAGGTCTTGTTGCTGGCTCCAGTCATAACTATTCAGTACGGGTAACAAATGCTTCCGGGCCTTCTGTTTTTTCAACTGTTGTTCCTGCTACTGCTACTTCTTGTCCTCCTCCTCCTCCGCCTCCTCCGTCGGGTCTCCCTGACCTTATAGCTAGATCTCTTTCGCCGAGTACTGTAACAGCCGGGACTCCATTTACATATTCTGCCGTTATTGAAAACTTGAGTGCGACTACTGGGACAGGGGCTTCTTTTTTTAACTATTTCCAAACCGCAACGGCTTGGGATGGGGGGGGAACAATAACTCCTCACCCTGCATCTTCAATGGGAATTCTGGGTCCAAGCGGAAGTGCTAGCGCAACTTCTCCCTCATTAACTTTCCCTGTGTCTGGCTCCCGTTCTGTGCGAGCTTGTGCTGACACCACAGGAGTTATCGCAGAATCAAATGATGGGAACAATTGTAGTGCATGGTTAAACGTGACAGTTGTTGGTACTCCTGACCTTGTTCCTTCTGCTCCTTCCATACCTTCTTCTGCAACCGTTGGAACTTCTATTCCCCTCTCTGTAACACTTGGAAACAATGGAACTTCTGAAACGTCCGCACTCACTCCCTTTGATAGTGCTTTTGAAGTTGCCACCGCTGCTAACGGTGGAGGCACCAGATCTAATATTTTGCCAGTTATTAGCCTGGTCTTGGGGGCACAATCTTCTGCCAACTGGAATACTGCTTCTCATACTTTTTCATCTATAGGGACAGGGACATATTCTATAAGAGCCTGTATGGATATTACTAGTGTAATCGGTGAGGGAGCAAATGAAGGGAACAACTGTACTGGTTGGACGAATGTGAATGTAACTGGTGGAGCCTCCATGTCCGGCACCCTCTCTATTGCAGCAGCCACTCCTTCTCCTTGCACTATTCTTTCCGGTCAAAGTTCTTGCTCCGTAAATCTTAACTGGAGTATAACTAATCCCATCGCAACACCAACTGCTATTACCGCCTCAGGAATGACTAACATAAATGTTTCTAATTCTTTAGCTACTCCTCAATCAGGCACTCAAGCGGTAATTGTGCCGTATTCTTCCAGAAATTTTTTCCTTTACAATAATGGAACTTCTTTAGTTAATCCACCTACTGGGGTTCCCGTTAGCGCAGTATGTACCGCGGGCACTGCTTGGAGTGGAACAGCCTGTATGTCATATACAGTGACTGCTTCCATAAGTGGCGCAGCTAATGGCTCTATCGCTCTTCCGTTAGTTAGAACTGTGGCCGATGGAGCTCAGACTACTTATAGCATAACCGCCAACGCTTCATACAATGCATCTATGGGAGGAACGTGCGGAGGTGCGCCTGCTTCGGGTACTGGGGTATTTACTTACATGACTTCTCCAGTAACTGCGAACTGTACAGTGGTAGTTACATTTACTTCCATGTCAGGAACTCTTTTACCTGCAACTTCTTCTTGCACTATTCTTCTAAATGGCAATAGCTGTCCTAGTCCTGTGCTTAATTGGACTACTACAAATCCGGTTGGAACTTCTGCGGTTACAAATAACGGTACAGCTACTCCAGCCTCTGCGCCTGGCAACAACAGCTCATCAACATTTACAGTTCCTTATAATAATGCCATGGGTGGAGTTACGACCTTTTATCTTCACAATAGTTCTTTGCCACTTGCTCAGTCTACAGTCACGACTAGTTGTGCTCCGAACGTATGGAGTACAGTGTCGAATACTTGTGTAGCATCAGCACCTGGCTCTGCGGAGCTAAGTTCTGGGCCGCTTATTTCAAATCCCACTTCTCCAGTTGTTGGTACTAATACTATATTTTCTGCCGTAATCACTAACACAGGAGGTGCCTCTACTGGTGTTTCCTTCCCCAACTCTTTTGAATTTGATAATGACTCCGACCACAGCACGGTGGTAGCCACTGTGTCTGTAAATGCTGGACCGATCTCGCCTTCTGGGACTGCTACGCCCGTTGCCTTGGCTCCAGATGCTTATGGTTCCTTAGCTTCAAGTCCTCCACACAGAAAGGCTTGGTTTGCTGAATACGCTAGCGCTTACACATTTCCTACCGGGGGCCAGTGGTACGTCAACTTTTGTGCAGATAGTATCAACATGATTCCTGAAACAAATGAATCAGATAACTGTAGCGGATGGACATCTGTGACTGTGTTGCCACCTTCAAGTTCTACTGGTCCTGACCTGACTATTCTGCCTGCCGGCAACCCAACACCGACTACAGCAGTTCAAGGCACTGCCCAGACATACACTGCAATAATTACAAACATTGGTAGTGCTTCGACTGGTGCTCCATTCCCTTATTATTTTGAACGAAATACTCAAAGTGGTGGAAGCGGCGTTCCGACTTTTGTTTCGACTCGTAACAGAGCGGCCCTAGCTTCTGGTGCGTCTTCTCCTGCTAGTGGCGCAGGGGCAGTTACTGCTTCGATGAGCTTCCCTACTCCTGGGGTTAAGTCAATTAGAGTATGTGCCGACAAGGCCAACAGCGCTGGAGGAGGGGTAATAACTGAGCCAGATCCAGCTCCGGCAGGAGAGGCCAACAACTGTAGCACATGGACAGATGTTACTGTGTTCTCAGGGGCGCTTATGCCTAGCGTAAGCCTTGTTGCTAATCCACCGGCCATCTCAATACCAAATTCTTCTACTTTGACCTGGTCTTCGTCAAACTTGGGTGCGGCAAAAGATTATTGTACTTCCGACTTTTTCGCTGGGAATGGTCCTACGTCTGATTCTACTGGTATGTATGTAGTATCCCCAATTGTAACGACAACTTATAACATTTCATGTGTACAATTTAGTTCGGGCCAAAGTGCACCAAGTGCGTTTACGGTGACAGTAGGTACACCTGGATCCAAGACCCCAATATATATCGAAAATTAATTTCGAACTTAAAAGTTTAACCAAAAATCCCCTTAAAACATTTTTTTTGAGGGGATTTTTGTTATACTATGTGTAATGCAAATAGATGAAGGACAATTAAAGAAATTTATTGCCGAATCAAAACTTGTTTCGCGCGCAGACCTGGATGCGATCGCCAACAAGGCACAGATGAAAAATCAAAAGTTCTCTGATCTGCTACTCTCTGAAGGTAAAATATCCGAAATAGATCTCAAAAAGATGGAAGCCTTTGTCTTGGGTATTCCGTTCATTGGTTTGACTGACAAAAAAATAGATTTCTCTGTGCTGTCTCTCATCCCTGAATCCATTGCACGCAATCACAATATAGTTGCTTACCAGAAGATAGACCAAGCCCTAGAAGTTGCAATGCTAGACGTGGATGATTTGCCTATTATTGATTTCATTAAAAAACACTCTGGTTTAAAAATATTACCTCGCCTGACAGATACTGCTTCCATAAGGGTAGTGCTTGTTCAATACAGAAAAAGCTTGCAGTCAGAATTCGATGCTTTAATTAAAAAGGAGTCTTATTCGATAAAGCCAATGTCGCCAGGCGGTGAAGATAAATCTGAAAAGGAGCTGAAAGAAATGGCCGAGGACCTGCCAGTGGTAAAGATCGTGGATTCATTGCTCTTTCATGCGATATTACAAAATGCTTCAGATATCCATATTGAGCCCGGCGAACAAGCTTTAAATGTTCGTTATCGCATAGATGGAATACTTCATGATGCTATGGCCCTAGGCAAAGACGCTGCGTCGGGCATAACTGCTCGTGTCAAGGTTCTGTCTAATTTAAAGCTCGATGAGAAGAGGCTGCCTCAGGATGGAAGGTTTAAGATAGAGCAAAACGGAGAAAAGTTTTCTTTTCGTGTCTCTACGCTGCCAACTTTCTTTGGAGAAAAAACTGTTATAAGAATATTAAAAGAAAATGTTAAGGGCTTTAGTTTGGAGTCTCTTGGTTTCCATGGAGAGGCCTTAGAGAGGATCCAGGCATCTTTGCGTCTGCGTACTGGGATGGTTCTGGCAACTGGTCCCACTGGATCAGGTAAGACAACCACACTCTATACGATGCTTGAAATATTAAATAAGCCAGAGGTCAATATTTCTACAGTAGAAGACCCGGTGGAGTACCAAATGCAGAGAATAAATCAAACTCAGGTAAAGCCGGAGATAGGACTTACTTTTGCGAATGGCTTGCGTAGTTTGTTGCGTCAGGATCCGGATATCATAATGGTAGGGGAGATTCGAGATGGAGAAACAGCGGGGCTCGCTGTCAATGCATCACTCACTGGACACTTGGTGTTATCAACTATTCACACCAACTCAGCGGCGGGGGCGATACCAAGACTCATAGATATTGGAGTTGAGCCTTTTTTGATAACTTCTACCGTAAAAACAATAATAGCTCAAAGGTTGTTGCGTAGGCTGGTTAGTAAAGAAAAGTACTTTCTGTCTCCTGCGGAGATGAAAAACCTTAGCAAATTGGTGGATTTAGACAGAATGCTCGGTTTGCTTAAGGCAGAAAATATTGTCGGACCCAATGACACTTGGGACAAAATTCCTTTTTATCGTGCGGTTAAAAGTGACGAATCCGAGGATGGATATTCCAGTCGTGTGGGCATGCATGAAGTTTTAACTGTGTCTTCTACTATTAGAGATATGATTGTGCGAGGTGCTTCTCAAAATGAGATAGAAGAGCAGGCTAAAAAGGAAGGAATGATGACGATGCTTGAAGATGGTATTTTCCAGGCGGTGCTAGGGATTACAACTTTAGAAGAAGTTTTCCGAGTTGTTTCCGAATAATCCACAAATGCTTTTTTCTTATACAGCAAAATCAAAAACGGGAGAAATAATAGAGTCTCTGGCAGAGGCCCAGGATCGTTTTGCTCTTGCGAGAGAATTGCGCCTTAAGGGCAACAATCCTATTTCCATACAAGAAAAAAAAGATAACTATCTGGAGACCTTAAACGTTTTTAAAGACACACTGGGACGCGTTAAGACCTCTGAACTTATTATTTTAACCAAGAATCTAAGTGGAATGATAAGAGCAGGGCTGTCTTTGTCTCGAGCTCTGTCCGTGCTGGAAAAACAGACCAAAAATCGCACCTTAAGTAAAGTATTGGCGTCTTTAAACCAGGACATTAATTCTGGAGATGCCCTGTCTGTTGGCTTTTCTAAGTTTCCAAAAGTGTTCTCTAAGCTATTTGTGTCCATGACTAGAGCAGGAGAGGAGTCTGGTAATTTGGCTGGCGCACTTGCTGAGGTCGGGATGAATCTAGAGAAGGCGAATTCGCTCACCAAGAAGGTTAAAGGAGCCCTGGTGTACCCTGGAGTGATACTCTCTGCGATGGTTGTTATTGGGGTTTTGATGTTTGCCTTTGTGGTGCCAACTCTTGCTGGTACCTTTAAGGAACTAGGAGTTGTCCTGCCGCCCACAACTCGAGCTTTGATTTTCTTTGGTAATTTCTTTTCTAATAATTTACTTCTGACTTTTTCTATTATAATCGGAGCAACTTTAGGTATTATAAAACTTCTGGGTTCCAAATTTATGCAAAAGTATATAGACTTTTTGGTTATTAGGTTGCCCGTTATTGGGCTTTTGGCCAGAGAGCTAAACACTGCTCGTACAACTCGCACGATGTCCTCGCTCCTGCTATCCGGGGTGTCGATAACGAGAGCTGTTGAAATAACACAGGACGTTGTTCAGAATATTTATTACAAAAAGGTTCTAGCTGAAGCGATAAAAGGCATAGAGAAAGGTTCTCCGTTTTCAGCTGCTTTTGTGGATAATCCAAAACTTTATCCCGTGATGATGTCAGAGATGATTCAAGTAGGAGAAGAGACAGGTAAGCTCTCAGACATGCTACTCCAGGTTGCTTTATTCTACGAAGAAGAGATAGAGAACAAGACCAAAAATCTTTCGACAATAATTGAACCAATACTTATGTTGTTTATTGGAGCGGGTGTCGGGTTCTTTGCTATTTCGATGATCTCTCCACTATATTCAATACTTGGAAGTATTGGTTGAGGCTTTAATTTTTTATTTCTTTCCAAGAAAGAATCTGATATTGATCTGAGGTAAGAGGGAAGTTCGGTGGTGGGGCATATAACATGTTGGCATCATAGGTTATGTTGCGGTTGGCATAACCAGTGCCGTCAGTATAGGCAAATCCATATCTAGCAAAGGAGGCTATCATGCCATACAGAGAAATTGTGGAACGATTTTTGGTAGCGCAACTACCACCATAGTAGAATCTACCCACTCTGTCATTTTGGGCTATGAGGGCCGCGTCTACATTTAGATTTGTGTCACTTATTAGGCCGACTAATACCGCCCCTTGGCCAATAAGGCCAATTGAGTCTATGCCGTTGTAGTTGGTATAGGTTATATCGTTGTTTATTATTATATTCTTGTTTACAATTGGGGCTATTAAATCCGCTGCTGTTATTGTAAGTCGGGCGCCGTTTATTTGTCCTTCCACTACCACGTTGTCTTCAATAAAGATTGTTCCATTGGGCGGAAAAGGGTGATTGCCTAAGGATGTTTGGGACCCGACACTCCAGCTAGAAGTGTTAGGGGCCTGGGTTGTACAGCTGCCCATGCCTGCCCAAGTGTTGACTCTGTATAAATCAAAGGTATCGTTGGTTCTAAGCACAACACGATAACCAACGTTTGTGCCTCCAGCTGCTCCTCTGTAGAATCCATTGGCAGACTGAGCACTAGCTTTTAGTATAGCAAGATCTGCAGTAAACCCAGCAAAGTTAATGGTCGGTTGGCTTATTAGCCTACCTATTTCAAATACGTCTGTCCTAGGTGGTATGCTTGCAGGTGGCGACGGGTCCGCAGGGGTGAGGCAAGTGTGCACACCCCAAGAATTGCCAGTACAAGCATCAGCGTCTGTGTCTGTGTAGGTCGTTGCTGCACTAGTAACCAGGTTGTGTGCTAGACCGTCAAATCTTATACCTCCATTTACGTGTATAGGCCCGAAGATTTCTGTGCCTGCTCCAAAACGCATCGAGTTGTTTCCCGCTACGGCGTATTTGGCAATGGATGGCTTGGCGACTTGGCTCTCTACAATGCGAGGATATCCAGGGTCGAACGCAGAGGTGCCTGTGGATGTAATCTTTACAAGAGTTGAACCCAATATCGGAGGGACAATATCAAGGGAAAAATTTCCTATGATGTTTCCATTTTTGTCTTGCATTGAGTGCACGTATGGCCCCGGAGCGCCGGTGCCGTCTTGGTAGTCTGTTGGGGCGTGTGCTAAATGCCATCGGTAATAATCCACCCCAGCTTCAGCCAGGTGAAACGCCTGTTCTCTGTTGAAGCTTATTCTACCTAGTTTAATACTCGTGGCAGTAAATCCAGCAAGAGCGCCTATCATGACGACGGCTATTGTCGAGAAGACTAGTGTTTGTATTATGATAAGACCAGTATTTCTGGGAAATTTTATTTTAGTTTTGTTTGTCATAAGTTGTCTTTAAGGTTTCTTATTGATATCTGAGTTGAAAAAAGATTAGCGGTTGGCGCACGATTTGGGTCATTATCTATCGTAAGGTTTATTTTTACTAATCTTATTGATGATATGTCGATCGGAGAGGTAAGTGGGAGTGTTGTCCCGTCGTAATTGTGGTCATAGTATTCAAATGCGGAAATTACGTTTACGTTAGATATCAAGGTCGATATGGTTTCATTAGCTATGTTGTAGGTTAGGGGGCTACCTGTGGGCTCAATAAGACCTTTCTGCATTAAGTTCCCCGAGAGAAAATACCGCACCCTTTCTTCTAGTCCATCTCCGTCTATGTCTGAATAAAAAGTGAAGTTGGTGCTGGAGGCCTGGCCTATTACGTATGCCCCTGTCTCCGCAGTAGAGGCGGTGCGTATTTCAGAAGACACTGTCTTGAGTACTTTCCTTATGTTGTTAGAGTTATTTAGTCCTGAGGAAATAAAAGAGTTGTATATCCAAGTATTTCGAGAAAACATTGTTAGGACAATCATAATCATAACAAAGATAGAAACCCCAACCAGCGTTTCAATTAAAGTAAAACCTCTGTTTTTATTTTTCATTAACATTGTACTATGGTAATAGTATTAAGTTTCTATGTTGCCATGCAGAAGATAGGGGGAATGAGGCAATGCTGTCTTGATAACCTGATTTTGATACTGTTAGTGTGTATGTACCATCTAGCAGTCCATTCCAGAACACCTGGCCTGGTGTAGGGCATGCTCCAGAGTTGGTGTTCTTTGTTTCAACAAAGCCGACTCTTTGGAGTTCTACTGTGGCTCCGTCTATTGGCGCACCATTGTTGTCTTGTACTGAAACCATAAGAGCTTTATCCAAGTGAGGAGTGGTTGTTATGTTTATGCTTTTATTTTCATTTGGGCTGATGCTTGTTGTTGGGAATGAGGAAACACCAACCAGATCATAAGTAGCTTCATTTAGGGCAATATTATAATCATCCCACTCGACATTTGTGATTGTTTTAGACCCAGAAATGTCTGTGCTGAAATTTTGGGTTGGGTATTTTAGTGTATTAGGTAGACCTATTTTCTTTGTTCCAGTAATAGAGAAGTCTATATCAGGTAAAGCGAGACAGGCGTTATCCAAAGATGAAACTGAAAGTGTACTTGCGCGGTCAATTGAGAGACTTGTTTGGGTTACTTGTTGAATTACTACCGTGGAATCAGGATTAAGTGGGTTGGCTCCTGCTACCCCTCCTAGTGGGTAAGTCTGGTCTGCGGTGTATCCTGTTTTTGTTGCGGTAATGTTGTAGACGTTTACCCCTGTTGGTGCATCAACTATCTTTATCCAGCCACCATTGTCTGTGGTCTCGTCTATGCTAATAGCCGGCACTACGTTATTGTTTTCAATGTGCACAGATGCACCTTGTACCGGGCTTCCCAGCGCGTCAAAAACCTGAATAAATAGCGCTCCGTTGTTAGAGGCGGTTTCTAGGGCATATGGAGCAACTAGCGTAGTGAATTGTAGTGGTGAGAAGTGCTTGCAGTTGGAGCAATTGATGTCTAGGTGGACGAGCCTGTAGTCAGAAGGAGAAGTGTCAGAAGGGCTTCCTGTTATGGTCCCGTCAAATGGATCATCGTAGTTTCTGATTGTTGTCTGGATATGGAATATGTATCCATCCCTGGTCACTGTTTGATTTCTTGCTATTTTACCTGATGGAATTCCTCCAGAAATACCTACATCGACGTATGGGAGATTGCGAATAATTTCAAATTTTTCTGTGGCGATAGATGTGGCTGCGACCTTTGCCCTTGAGGAGAGCACTGCAGACATTAATCCGGCAAATGCCTGGTAGGCAGCGACTGCAACTAGTGCAAAAACAATACTACCTACTAATGTTTCGATTAAAGTAAATCCTCTGTTTTTTAGAGTAAGGATTTTTGGATGAATCATATAACTTGGTTTTATTCTAACACACTGTGGTATAATCCACTACATGATTAAGAAGAGAATCGTTATAGGAAACTGGAAAATGAATCCTTTATCCCTAAAAGAAGCCGAAAAGATGTTTTCGGGTGTTGTTAGAGCTATGCCAACTCTTAAAAAAACCCAAGTAGTTATCTGCCCACCTTTTTTGTATATTGAAAAGCTTAAGAAAATTTCCAAGAAAGTGTTTTTAGGTGCTCAAGATTCTTTTGCTGGTGAGGTTGGGGCATTTACTGGAGAAATCTCTGCCGGCATGCTGGATTATATTGGAGTTGGTTATGTGATTTTAGGCCACTCCGAGAGGAGGGCCATGGGGGAGACGAATGAATTGATAAACAAGAAGATAAAGTCAGCGTTGGCCTCCGGGCTGTCTCCTGTGGTGTGTGTTGGAGAAATCCTGAGAGATGAGGCCCATGAATACTTTAATGTTGTTAAACAGCAGGTTAAGGAATGTCTGTCTGGGATACCCAGAAATTCTTTGGCCAAGATAGTAATCGCTTATGAGCCGGTGTGGTCAATATCCACTACCGCGAATCGTCGCGATGCAACCTCTGCGGACTCACTGGAGATGTCTATTTTTATAAAAAGAGTGCTTTCTGAAATAAGTTCACCAGAAATTGCTTCCAATATTCGTATTTTGTATGGTGGCTCTGTTAATGAAAAAGACGCAGAGGATTTCTTGAGAAATGGAGGGGTTGATGGAGTTTTGTCTGGTCGGGCAAGTTTAAACCCTAAGAAATTTATTCAGATTGTAAAAATATGCGAAGCATCAGACAAGCCAAAAATTTAAAAGGCAAAAAAGTACTAGTTCGGGTTGATTTCAATGTTCCAGTAAAAGATGATGTCGTCTTGGATTCTTTTAGAATTAAAAAATCTATTCCAACGATAAAATTTCTAAAAGCCAAAGGCGCGAAGATAATTTTGATTTCTCATTTAGGCAAGGGCGGAGAGAGTTTGGCTCCGGTGGCAGAAGTTTTGAACAAATTCATTAAGGTAAAATTTGTACCAGAAGTTTTAGGTAATGCCGTGTTAGATTCCGTGGCTAAGTTGAGAAACGGGGAAGTGCTGCTGCTTGAAAATTTAAGGAATAATAAAGGAGAAAAAGGTTGTGATAAAAATTTTGCAAGATCACTAGCGGATTTAGCTGATGTTTATGTCAATGAGTCTTTTGCGGTAGATCATCGTAGAGATGCCTCACTCGTTCTGGTTCCAAAGTTATTACCTTCCTATGCTGGTTTTCAGTTGGAGGAAGAGGTTAAAAACCTTTCAAAGGTGATGAAAAGTCCCAAGCATCCGTTTCTTTTTATTTTGGGTGGGGCCAAGTTTTCAACAAAGATGCCTTTAGTTAAAAAATATTTGAAGTCTGCAGACTATGTTTTTCTGGGCGGAGCTTTGGCTAATGATTTTATGGTGGTACAAGGCTATGAAGTTGGTCAATCTTTGGTGGATAGCAAGAGTTATGGTATTGAGAAGTTACTTAAGAACAAGAAGCTCATTCTCCCTATAGATGTACTTGTCAATTCTCATAGTGTTGTTATGGCCAAAAAGGTAAATAAAGTTAGCAAAGAAGATACAATAATAGACATAGGACCCGATTCAATAAAAATGTTGGCTGCATATATAAAGAAAGCCAAATTAATCCTTTGGAATGGCCCTCTCGGTAAATATGAGGATGGGGGGGCAGAGGGTACCAAGAGCGTGCTGAGGTTAGTCGCCAAGAGTCGTGCTGAGAGCATCATGGGTGGAGGGGATACTGTTGCTCTTATTTCTGAAATGAAAATAGAAAAGAAGATTTCTTTTATTTCTACAGGAGGAGGAGCTACTTTGGATTTCCTGGCACACGGAACTTTGCCTGGAATTAAAGCTCTTGAGTGATTTTTGCCAGCATTTCTGTTTCTTTTTCTTGATCGTAAGACTTGGTTGGGAAATTAGCTAGCTTGTCTTCGTGGTAACGAGGTATCAAATGAATATGAAAGTGGGGGATTTCTTCGCCAACCACTGTTTGTTGAACAAAATCACATCCCAGAGATTTCTTGAGGGTGAGCATCATCTTTTTTGTTAAGATAAAAATCTGGGAGATCGTCTCGTCTTCTGCTTCTTGCATCCACACAATGTGCTTTTTAGGAATTATGATTAGGTGCCCATCTGCAACAGGCTTGATATCCAGAAAAACTAGAAAATTTTCATCTTGATAGACAAAATCTTTGGGTATTTCCCCAGATGCTATTTTGCAAAATATACAGTCGTTCATAGAATTATTATATGTCTTTTTATGTTAAAATTCCACCTATGGAAATCTATGGTGAATTACTGCGGTCCCTACTTGCCAAGAGGGGAATCGTTGATCTGGACTCAGCTGAAGTTTTTTTGAATCCCAATTACGAACGTGATTTCCATGATCCTTTTTTGATGAGAGACATGGAAAAGGCCTGTGTGCGGATTTTTGAAGCCATTGAGGCAGAAGAAAAGATATTGATTTACGCTGATTATGATTGTGATGGAATTCCTGGAGCTGTGATTTTACAAGACTTATTCAAGAAGATTGGATACAAAAATTATGAAGTCTATATTCCACAAAGGAATAGTGAGGGTTATGGGCTAAATATGTCTGCGATAGAGCAGTTTGTTAAGTCTAGGGTCAAACTTTTAATAACAATTGATTTAGGCATTACGTCTGTTAATGAGATTGCCCAAGCAAAAGTGGATGGCATCGATGTGATAATAACTGATCACCACTTGCCACACGAGATATTGCCTAAAGCGTATGCTATTTTAAACCCTAAGGTTGATAATTATCCAGAAAAAATGCTTTGTGGTGCTGGGGTTGTTTTTAAATTAGCGCAAGGATTTCTCCAGAAGTATGGGGAATTTTTCAAGGTAAAACCAGGATCTGAGAAATGGATGCTGGATATGGCTGGGCTTGCTACCCTTTCTGATATGGTGCCTCTTTTGGGGGAGAATCGTGCGATTGCTTATTTTGGGATGAAAGTTTTCAGGAAATCTCCAAGGCCCGGATTGCAGAAATTATTAGCTAAAATGAAACTAGACCAGAAAAATATCGCTGAAGATGATATTGGTTTCATGGTAACACCAAAGATAAATGTAGCTTCGAGGATGGATGACCCCATGAGGGCTTTTGAGCTTCTTTCTACCGAAGATTCTGTCGAGGCTGGAATGCTTACCGACTATTTACTGAAGATAAACGACGACAGAAAGACAATGGTGGTCGGAATTATGCGTGAAGTGCATAAAAAACTTGAAAGCAGATCGATTTCTGATGTCGTGGTCATAGGTAACCCTCTGTGGAGAGTTGGGATATTGGGTTTAGTCGCTGGGAAAATTTGCGATGAGCATCAGAGGCCTGTGTTTGTCTGGGGTAAAGATGAGAACGGATTAATAAAGGGCTCTTGTCGTTCAGATGGTTCTGTCTCTGTGGTGGATCTCATGGATAGTATAAAAGATAGCTTTGTGGAATTTGGTGGGCACGAGCTTGCGGGTGGCTTTACTGTGCATGGTGACAAGATTCATTTTCTAGAAGAGGCACTGTGTGGATCTTACCATCAAATAAAGAAAGGTAGTCCTGAAAAAGAACCAGCTTTTGATTTGCGATCTGATTTAGGCTCTGTAAGCATGAAGAGCTGGAGAGAATTAGAAAAGCTTTCCCCCTTCGGTCTAGCCAACGAAAAGCCCGTGTTTCTTTTTGAGGGTGTAAAAATAGAGAAAATAAAAAAGTTTGGGAAGAATGGTTCCGGGGAGCACTTAGAAATAACTTTTAGTGATAAAAACAAGGAAGTCAAAGCCATTTCTTTTTTTTCTAATCAGGATTCATTTCAAAAGCCTGCAACAGAAGGGTCGCCGGTGAATCTTCTGGCCACTTTCGATCTGTCTCGTTTCCGAGGCAGGGAAGAGCTAAGGCTTAGGGTTGTTGATATAATGTAAATATATGCTAAAAGATAAAATAACAATTTATACGGACGGAGCGGCGAGCGGAAACCCGGGGCGTGCTGGCTGGGGGGTTGTTTTTTTGATAGATGGTAAGGTTTTGGAATTGGGTGGGGGAAGCAAGCACGCCACCAATAATCAAATGGAATTAACTGCTGCGATACAAGCACTGAAGTACCTGCCCGAATTGATGGACAGGGTGGGTTTGAAAAACAAAAAAATAAAAATCCCAGTAGAAATTTTCTCGGATTCTAAATATGTGATTTTAGGTATTACCGAGTGGATAGGAAATTGGATGAAAAATAATTGGCGAAATGCCGCTAAAAAGCCGGTGCTAAATCGCGAGCTTTGGGAAGAGTTGTATGAACTCAATAAAGAACTAAATCCAAAGTGGCAATATGTCGCCGGGCATAATGGCGATAAATACAACGACCGCGCCGACGAAATAGCAGTGAGTTTTTACGGCGAGCCGGTGGAACTTATGAAATTTACCCCATAGGAATTACCCCATAGGAATTTCCTATGTATATTTGAGTTGGTAGAGCTTAAAAAATAAAAATTATGGAGAACCCTTTAGGTAAAAATGAAAAACTGGACATTAAATTAAGGCTTGCCACTGTATCCGACGCAGAGCTTTGTAGGGATTTGCGAGTTGAGGCGGTTTCTGGTAGTGATCACTTAAACTTTGGAAACACCAATCAAAGTTCGCTAGAAAAGATAGGTAAAGAGGGAAAAAGGAATTGGGTTGAAGAATTGTCCCAACAGGGCAAATTTACTGTCTTGCTTTCTGTTGATGGTAAGATTGCTGGTATTGGTAGAGCTCGTGATGAATCTGATAGCTGGTATTTGTACGCTGGTTATGTAAAACCAGAATTTCGTGGCGGTTCTGGTAAGAAGGTATTCGCTTGTCGTCTTAGGGAGATACAAAAAAGAGGTGGAACTAAAGTATCTATGGGGGTTAAGGATTTTAATTTCACCCCTATTGCTGTCGCTGAATTTTTCGGATTTAAAAAGAAGGATAAGGAAAAACCCGAGGAGGAAGGTTTGTTTATGGAGTTGGAAAACGTAAATGACGAGAGTGTCCAACAAAAGATTAGCCAAATTTAGATACAAGATAAAATACTTTAATAGTCCCCCATAGGAAATTCCTATGGGGTGGGGTATAATATTTGTATGGCAATGCGTAAACAGGTATTTACAATAGGGGAGTACTACCATCTATACAATAGAGGGGTTGAGAAGAGGTTTATTTTTAAAGACAAAAAAGACCATGAGCATTTTTTGTTTCTGATGTATATTTGTAATTCAGAAAAAAGTATTGTATTGCGAGATATTGGGAAAAATTTTGATCGAGGGGAAACTATTCTGGCAATCGGTGCGTATTGTCTGATGCCAAATCATTTTCACATGCTGGTTCGAGAAAAAATAGAAGGTGGAATATCTAAATACATGAGAAAGCTCATGACCGCCTATTCCATGTATTTCAATAAAAAATATAACCGAACCGGTAAACTGTATGAAGGAGTCTTTAAGGCAACTCATTGTGGCACTGACAGGTATCTGAAATATTTATATTCTTATATTCACTTGAATCCCGCAAAGCTAGTTGATTCAGGGTGGAGAAAGAATCACAATAAAAACACAAAACTTTTGTTGGAATATGTTTTTTCTTTTGCACATTCGAGTTTGCATGAATATTTGGACGGTCAGTATAGGGTTGTTGAACCAGGAGTGTTTCCAGGCTACTTTCAAAAGCCATATGAGCACAAGAAAGAATTATTCGACTGGTTGACACTTACCCCATAGGAATTTCCTATGTATATTTGAGTTGGTAGAGCTTAAAAAATAAAAATTGTTATAATTAAGTCATGCAGGATAGGGTATTTTATTCATCTTGTTTCGGTTTTATTTCTGGGGTTTTTCTGAGGTCTTTTGCTTTGCTCGATATTTATTTAGTTGCGTTTTTGGGTGTGATTTTTCTTTTTCTATTGTTATTTTTTTATTTTATAGCTCCTAATAAATTAGGAGTTGTGATTTCTGTTTTTATCCTTACTTTTTCTTTTGGAGTTTTTTATTTTCATTCCGCCGATGTTTCAGCGCCTGAGTTTTTTGAGTCTCAGGTAGGAGGGTCTGTTGAGGTAAATGGATTGATTGTTGATGAGATTGACACCAGAGAAAATAATCAAAGACTGACAGTCCTAGTACAAGCAGAACAAGACACTAAGGTGTTGGTTTCTGTTAACCTCGGGGAAGATTTTAAGTATGGTGATAGTGTTAGGATTGAGGGTGTTTTAAACAAGCCAGAAAATTTTATTACTGATCAAGGCAAGGAATTTGATTATATAAATTATTTACGCAAAGATGGAATTTTCTATCTGATTAATTATCCAGATGTGACAATTGTCTCGCGAGGCCAAGGCAGTAAAATAAAAAGTACGCTTTTCTATATAAAGGGAAAATTTTTAGAAAAGATAAGCTTTGCCATTAGGGATCCTGAATCATTGTTGATGGGAGGGCTTATTTTAGGGGAGAGGTCCTCTTTTGGGCAGGGCTTGAGACAGGATTTTGTGGATACGGGGACCATACACATAGTCGCGCTTTCTGGCTACAATGTCACGATTATAGCAGAATGGTTTATGAAGCTATTTTCATTTTTGTCTATAAATACTGCGATTGGCATGGGCGTTTTTGCCATAATCATATTTGTTACTATGGCTGGTGGTAGTTCAACAGCTATCCGAGCGGGCGCCATGGCGATACTCGCTTTAATAGCTCGCGCTACTGGCAGGAATTACGATGTGGCTCGAGCGCTAGTTTTGGTTGGGGTTATTATGATACTAATCAATCCTTTTATTTTATTTTTTGATGTTTCTTTTCAGCTTTCCTTCATAGCTACGGTTGCTGTTATATTTTTTGCTCCCCGGATTGAGAAATATTTTTATTGGATTACAAAAAAGGGACAACTGCGAGATATTATCTCTGTAACTTGTGCTTGCTATGTTTTTGTTCTGCCTTTTATCCTCTATAAGATGGGCAACCTGTCTGTGGTGGCACTGCCTGCCAATATTCTCATACTGCCATTTATTCCCTTTACCATGGGGCTGGGATTTCTTACTGGGTTTTTAGGGTTAATCTGGTACGGTCTATCTGTGCCGGTGGGTTATGTATCTTATTTATTATTGCACTACGAGCTTGCCGTCGTTTCCTACTTTGCAGACTTTTCCTTCGCCTCTTTTAGTTTTCCTAATTTTCCTCTGTGGATCACCATTTTAATATATGCTTATTTTGCGTATATACTTTTTGGAAGAAACATCAAGAATTTTTTTACTGGAATGACATGATTTGTTTCATTGCAACATGATACTGTCAGGCCTAAAAAGAGGAGTGTCTTGGCCTACATCAACATACATAAATACACCAGGGGTTTGGTCTTGGAATTCGAAATAGTTGCCTCCATTGTCAAAATCATAACCATAGTTGCCACAAGGCGGGTTCGGTATGTCGGTGCCGAATTTTTCCGCCCATTTATTTAACTCTATTTCGGATAGGCCTATAGTGTATCGGTGTCTGCCCGAAGGGACGGGGATATTGTTTTCAGCCAAAGGAAGAACAACACACAACTGACTGTCTCCGTTTTTCTTGTTTTCCGTATAAAATTCTTGTAAAGCTTTTTCGGGAGATAGATTCAGATCATATGTAAATATTTCGATAGGTTTGTTGCCGTAGAAAGTTTTTATGTTATTTTGATCTGTCTGCTCGTCACGACTTTTTTGTAAATTAAATATTATTCCAAGAAGTAATAGCATTATGATACTTAGAACTATAATAATTTTTTTCATTTTGCTGAGCTTTTTTAAGGTTTGTCCCCACTACCCCCGCCTATGCTAATGCTTTGGAGGGCAGGCACTTAAGAGGTTGATTGAGTAAAATTTTCCTCAATCACGTCCCAGTTTAGATTTTCAAAAAATGCTTCCACGTACTTTTTCTTTTCTGATGTAGGGTAATCATAAACGAATGCGTGTTCCCACATATCAATTCCCAAAACCCAAGCTAGTCCGTTTAATTGGCCCAAATGTTGTTCGTCTACCCAGGCATGGGTAAGCTGATTTGTTTGTTTATCATAGTAAAGTACTGCCCAGCCAACTCCACGAGTCATAGCTAGCGATTTGAACCCTGAAAGCCACGTATCAAAAGATGGAGCTTGCTTCTGTATTGCGGCTCTAAGCTCCGAATTTTCAGATAGGGGCTTTGCCCCACCTTCGAGCGACCGGAAATAGTATTCATGATTGCGCATGCCGTTCCACTCAAAGCCAAAACGTCTTTGGAGTTCTCCTATTACATAGGCATTTTTTTCTGAGTCGGACATGTATTCTCCGATTTTTTCTAAAATTAAATTTGAGTGTTTGACATAACCCGCATAGAGTTTCAGGTGTTCCTCTATGTTTTTTGTTGAAATGCCCTTTAATTCAGGGATATTAAAAGTTTCTAGTGTATATGCTTGCATGGTAACATTATAGCATGAATCAGACCCTCAAAAAGTATTGGCTTGTAATTCTGACCTTTACGCTATTAGTCTTTACTATTTGGGTGTTTCAGCTTAATTCTAGAGCCTCTAATAGAGTTTTGACTTTTGCCATGCTTGATGTTGGGCAAGGAGATGCTATTTTCATCGAGTCGCCTACCGGGACTCAAATATTGGTTGACGGAGGTCCGCCCCGGAAAGTCTTGAGTCACTTGGCAAAGCTGATGCCTCCTTTTGACAGAACCATAGATGCGATAATAATAACGAATCCAGACCAGGACCACATTGGAGGATTTCTTGATGTTTTGAAGGCTTACAAAGTAGGGCAAGTTTTTGAACCAGGAACATTTAATGATTCTAGAACTTATCAAAATTTAAAAAATCAAATAAAAAGTAAAAATATCAAAGAGACTTTAGCTAAGGGTGGCATGAGGTTAGATATTGGTGGTGGGGCTGTTATTGATATTTTGTTTCCAGACCGAGATGTGTCTACTTGGACGACAAATGATGGTTCAGTGGTTGGGAAATTATCCTACGGCGAAACTACAGTTATGCTGATGGGGGATTCTACCATAGAGACAGAAAAGGTTGTCCTTGCCCAGACTGCTTTGAGCTCTTTGGATAGCGACATGCTAAAGATCGGTCACCATGGGTCACATACTTCAACTTCTCTGGATTTTGTAAAAGCAGTTAGTCCAAAGTATGCCTTGATTTCCTCTGGTAAAGAAAATAGATATGGTCATCCACATAACGAAACACTGGAAACACTTTTAATATCTGGGGTTGAAGTTTTAAGGACCGATATTCTGGGTTCAATAATTATGAAATCCGATGGTGGAGAACCGACGTTTTCATTACAAAAATAGGTGTGTTAAGATTAAGGGATGAAAGACAAGAAAATAGAACAATTAATTGCTGGTGAGGCCAAAAGGCAGAAAGAGGGCTTGGAGCTAATACCCTCCGAGAATTATGTCTCACAAGACGTGCTAGAAGCCAATGGCTCCATCTTTACTAATAAATATTCCGAGGGTTACCCCGGCAGACGGTACTATGGAGGACAGGAGTGGACTGACCAAGTTGAGACTCTGGCAATAGAGCGGGCTAAGAAGCTTTTTAAATGTAAATTCGCAAATGTGCAACCGCATTCTGGTGCACCGGCGAACTTGGCAGTCTACGCGGCACTGCTGCAACCCGGGGATACTGTGCTTGGCATGGATCTGTCACACGGAGGGCACCTGACTCATGGTCATCCTATGACCCTACCTGCCAAGATCTATAAATTCGTAAATTATAAAATGAAAAATCCAGAAACTGGAGAAATCGATTATGCAGAAATGCGTAAGATTGCGCTCGAAACTAAGCCGAAAATAATAATCGCCGGATTTTCTGCTTATTCTAGAACCCTAGACTACAAAAAATTTGTAAGTATTGCGCGCGAAGTTGGGGCCATAACTATGGCAGACACGGCACACATCGCTGGGCTAATTGCGGCGGGAGTATTGCGTAACCCATTTGACGATGGATTCGACATAATAACTTCTACTACACACAAGACCCTGCGTGGTCCTCGAGGAGGACTGATTCTTACTCGTGAAAGTGAAGAGATCGCCAAGAAAATAGACAAGGCAATATTCCCCGGTATTCAGGGTGGGCCACACATGCATACCATTGCAGCCAAGGCGGTCGCTTTTGGTGAAGCCATGACTCCAGGATATAAAAAGTATGCCAAACAGATACTTAAAAACGCTAAAGCAATGGAGCAAGTATTTCATAAAAATAAGATAAGAATGATCGGAGGCGGGACAGACAACCATCTGATTCTAGCTGATGTATTTGGCTCTTTGGGTGTCACCGGGAAGGAAGCACAAACTGTACTCGATGAAGTCGGCTTGACTCTCAACATGAATTCTATCGCAGGGGATACTCGAAAACCACTAGATCCCTCAGGAATTCGCTTTGGCACACCGGCTATCACCACCAGGGGATTTAAAGAAAAGGAATGTGCATACGTAGCAGAGCTTATGATCGAAACCCTAAAAAACAAAGACAACATTAAAAAGAAAATCGAAATTCGTAAAAAAATAAAAACTTTAGCTAAAAAATTTCCAATACCTAAAAGTTTTGTATAAGGGTTAGTACAATTTTCATTTAGTTGTTTTTTCTGTTATATTTGCTAGATGACAAAAGGTAAACTCATAGTAATAGATGGTACGGATGGCTCAGGCAAAGCTACCCAGACGGAACTTCTCATAAAACAGCTTCGAAAGGATGGGCGCAAGGTTAGAGTCGTGGACTTTCCGGAATACTACTCTAATTTTTTTGGTAAATTCATCGGCCACTGTCTTTCGGAGCAGTACTATAACTTTGTTAAAATTCATCCCAAGATCGCCTCTGTGCTTTTTGCGGCTGATAGGTTTGAGTCCAAGGGTAAAATTGAGAAATGGCTAAAAGACGGGGCGATTGTTATTGCCAACAGATACGCTAGCGCAAATCAAATTCACCAAGGAGGGAAAATATCAAATACCAAAAAAAGAGAAGCTTTTATAAAATGGCTAGCCGATATGGAATATGGAACTTTTAAAATACCAAAGCCGGATATGGTTTTCTTTTTGAGCGTGCCTATACCGATTGTGCTTAAGTTGATTGAAAAAAGAAATAGTAGGGGTGGCAGGGCGTATTTAGGGAAAAAGAAAGATGTGCATGAGAGGGATGTAGAGCACCTTGAGAACTCCCGCAAGAGCGCGCTTTGGCTGTCCAAGACTCAGAAAAATTGGGTGAAAATTGAATGTGTAAAGAACGGCGAACTTTCCAGACCAGAAGTGATACATGACGAGATTTACGCAAAGGTAGGGAAAATCATATAGGTTTATTAACATAAGTATTTTGCGTATAAATTTGGCGTGTTATAATTAGATAACATAAAATTTATGATCGACCCAAAAATTGTTTCTGAAGTAATTATCTCAAGACAAAAAAGCATTACGGATTCGGAAATTATAGAAAGTTTGGTTAAGTCTGGGTACAGCAGAGTTGATATCGATGCTGCGTTTGCGGGTATAGAGGCCACACGTAAGGCTTCTCTTGCTCAGGCTTATACCACTCCACCAGTTCAGCTGTTGCAAACAGTTCAAGAAACCATCGTCGCTACCCCACCTACCCCTACTACGCCTGTTTCTTTCGCTCCTTCCAGTCCAACTGCGAACATTCTTGCGCCAGTAAGTCACACAAAAAAGCTAGGATGGGTCATGCTCGGTGCACTGTCCCTTCTTTTGATTGTGGGAACAACTCTTGCTTATACCAGAAATATGGGTCCATTTGCGAGGGGTATGTATGGTGAAAATAATTTGTTTTCCGGATTACTTGTTAAGTCGGGGATGATTGAGAGTTCTACTTATTCTGTTTCTCTGTTTTTGGGGGTTGAGCCACGAGAAGAAGATGCTTTTCCGTTCGTTCTCGCTCTTACAGAAGACCCAGTTGCAGTAGCAAAATTTAAAAATGATTATGAACGCGGCAGGGCAGTGAATGCAATTTTTTCAGGCTTAGACTATGTTACTTCATATCCAGCAAATTTAAGTGAAGTAGAGAAGGATACCTCTTATGGAGATTTTTCAATAACGGATCCAGTAACGAACCTTCTTTATAAATACAAAACGACAGATGGGAAAAAAAATTTTACTTTGGAAGTAACATTTGAAACGACGGAAGCAATCAAAAGAATCAAAGAAGGGGATGATTTCAAAAAAGAGACTACTCCCATTAGTGGACAAACGGTAACTTTTACAAAAGATAGTCCTTCGTATTTTTTCATTTCCGACGAACCACCAGAACCATTTTTCGTAAGCCTAAACGAGATGGCTCGATACCTTCCAGCAGAGATGAAAGTGGATATGGCCGTTATTGCCAAAGCGGATATGGGCACCGAGGAATTGGCTGATTGGACTTTCAATTTAGACGCCAACGGTGATTTTGGAGATTTACAATACAGGGTAAATTTTGACGCCCTAAAAAAAGATGCCGATTATTTTTTCAAAATAAATAATATGCCTAGCCTGTTCTTGTCTCAGTTTGGTGGCATAAAGGGCCAGTGGGTAAAAATAAATTCGGAAGACACAGCAGGAGAAACAGATGAGTATAGTTTCAATCCGATCGGCTCTTTCTCAAAACAGTTTGCTGAAAGTGAGGCCTCTTATAAAGAGAATAGGCAAAAGTTCAATTCTCTTATCAAAAAAGCAGCCCAATTTGCTGGTGAGGAAAAGTTGATTTCTTTTAAAAAGACACCGAGTAAAGAAAATGTAAATGGACGAGACTTGTATCGATATGATCTTTCTATGAAAAAGGAGGCGATCCTTCCTTTTTACGAAAAACTCTTTAATGAAATAGCGAAGGATCCAAGCCAAGAAGTTTTTGGCATGGATGAGGGGTTACTGGAAGCCTTGAGGTCCAAAGATTTTGATCAAGTTTTTGATTATTATCAAAAGAATACTTCTGTCACGGTCTGGGCAGATAAAACTGGGTATCCAGCCATGGTGGAATACAGTATTCGTATGGTTCCGCCAGATGTTGCCGCCCAACTCAAGGACAAACAAGCAAGAATAACGTTGAGGATTTCTATTGATGATATCAATAAGCCTATTGATATCAAAGCACCAGAAGACGTCAAGACACTGAAAGAATTCATGAGTGGTTCTCCTCTAGATGAAGCCAGGATGAAGGGCACAAGCGCCGCTATAAAATCTAGTCTGTCTAACACAAGAGCTTCTGCTGAGTTGTACTATGATAAAAATCAAGGCTACGGTAAATCAAGCCTCACCGGTGATTGCAGCATAGCGGGCACTATTTTTACAGACAAAGACATTACTGCAATGATCACCTCTGTAAAAACCACACAAGAAAATATAAAAGATGCATCACTTGTTTGTTATAGCACCAAGACTGCATGGGCTATTTCAGCTCAGTTGCCAATTACTGATGAAACAACAGAATATTGGTGCGTGGACAGTACCGGCTCTTCCAAGGTTGTCTTGAAACCAATCTCTTCTACTGCTTGTCAGTAAATTCTTCTCATCAATATTAATTAGTAAAATCAATTGATTTTTGCTGTTTGCAAGCGAAAAGATTATTAAACAAAGATAATAAAAACAACAGAGCCTTCTTCAGCAATAACAAGCGGTCGCTGGCTAATGCTGAGGTGTGGATTTTTGGTGGATAAAATAATATAATTTAAAAATGAGAATCCCAATAGTTAATGAGCAAGATGAGATAATAGCTTATAAGGAAAGAGAAGAAACAGTCCGTCAGGACATCAGGAGGATAGTTTCTCTAAATGTATTTAACGAAAGAGGTGATGTGCTCATAGCAAAGAGGCATCATAATAAAAAATTAGATCCGGACAAATGGGGTCCCTCGGTGGCGGGTACTGTAGATGAGGGTTATGGATATGATGATACGGTGACCACAGAGGCAGAAGAAGAAATAGGCCTCAAGGACAAAGAACCTATTTTTTTCAAAAAGATTTTTTATGAGACTCCTAACGCCAGACGTTTCCTTTCGGCTTATTACGTAACCATAAATTCCGCAGAGATAAAGATGTATTTACAGGAAGAAGAAGTCTGTGAAATTAAATGGATAACGGTTTCTGAGTTAGATGCTTTCTGTAAAGAAAGTCCGGAAAATTTTGTGCAGGGATTTCATTTAACACTGGAACACATAAAAGAAATTTCTGAAAAAATTATAAAAAAATGAAACTAAAAATCAAAAAACTAAAAGAGAGTGCTCAATTACCAACTTATCACCATAGAGGAGATATAGGAATGGATTTATATTCAATGGAAAATGTGACCGTTGCTCCAATGGAGCACCATCGTTTTTGGCATGGATTTGCACTAGAGTTCCCAGAAGGGTATGGAGGGATTATTATGGACAAAGGAAGTATCTCAAAGTCAGGTTTCGTGCACATGGGAGGAGTATATGATGCTGGATACAGAGGAGAATATAATACTCTTTTGGTTAATTTATCCGACAAGGCGTATACTTTCGAGGTGGGTGACAAGGTTTCTCAGTTGGTAATCGTGCCGGTGGTTGTAGGGGAATTAGAAGAAACCGACATACTTAGTGAGTCAGCGCGAGGCGAAGGAAGGTTTGGAAGCACGGGGCATAAATAAAATGGAAATTCAAAAAAAAATAAAAAATTTAATAAAAAATTCTTTGACAGATTTAAACATCGAAGTTGAGATAATACCCATTGAACATCCTACTGATGTAAGTATGGGGGATTATTCTACGAACGTGGCATTTATGCATGCACGTCAGTTGGCAAAAGATACTTCTCTTGTTTATGACAGAAAAGTTTATACAGGCGATGTAGTTACTCCTGAGGGAGCTAGTCCAAAAGTTTTTGCAGAAAAGATTGTGAACATAATGGCAATGTCAAGGTTGAACCTTGACATTGGGATAGAGAAAATTGAAGCGGTAAATGGATTTGTGAATCTCTTTTTATCTAGAGAATTTTTTTCAGATTCTATAAAAGAAATTCTAAAAGAAAAAGATTTTGGTAAAAATAAAACCTTTAAAGGTCAAAAAATAATTGTCGAGCACACCGACCCGAACCCATTTAAAGAATTCCACGTGGGGCATTTGATGCCGAATGTTATTGGTTCTACTGTGGCACGAATATTGGAATGGAATGGCGCAGATGTGAAGCAAGCCTGCTATCAGGGCGATGTGGGTATGCATGTGGCGAAATCAGTCTGGGCTCTGCAAAAAGGGATAAATATAAAAGAGGCCTATGTTGCGGGCTCGAAAGCATTTAACGAAGATGAAGCAGTAAAAAAAGAAATTCAAGAAATAAACAAAAAGATCTATCAGAAAACGGACAGTGAAATAAATAAAATTTATGAAGATGGTCGCAAGCAGAGCTTGGAGTATTTCGACTCTATGTATAAGGTTCTGGGTCAGAATTTCGATTATTTCTTTTTTGAGTCTGAGGTTGCAGGTAAAGGTAAGGAAATCGTAGAGAAAAACATCGGTAAAGTCTTCGAGTACGGTGACGGTGGAGCGATCGTGTTCAAAGCGGAGAATTTTAACAAGAATCTGCATACAAGAGTTTTCATTAACGGAGAAGGCTTGCCGACTTACGAAGCAAAAGAATTAGGCCTTGCTGAAATAAAATACGAAAAATACAAATACGATAGATCAATAGTTATTACGGGAAACGAAATAAATGATTATTTCAAAGTTTTGCTGTGTGCCATGAAGCAGATTTTCCCAGAGCTGGCAGCCAAGACTCTGCATTTCTCGAACGGCATGTTGCGTCTACCTTCAGGCAAGATGAGCTCTCGCACTGGCGACGTCATTACTGCGACTTCGCTCATTGATTTAGTGAAAGAGAAAGTGAAGGGGGATGAGAGGGTGGCTATAGGTGCCATCAAATATATGATCTTGCGTCAGTCTGTGGGCGGTGACATTGTTTTTGATATTGAGAAATCAGTTTCGACTGAAGGGGATTCGGGAGTTTATTTACAATATTCTTATGCTCGAGCGAACTCAATACTTGAGAAAGCAAAAGAAGGAAATATCAAACCTGATGCGAACATCCCGCAAGATTGGGTAACCACTGAAGTCGAGAGACTGCTTTACAGATTTCCAGAAGTCGTCGCTAGAGCAGGCGAGGACTTTGCCCCGCATTATATAGTCAGTTATCTCACTGAACTTGCTCGGGCTTACAATAGTTTTTATGGAAACAACCTGATCGTAGACAAAGATGATGTTGCTTCTCCTTATAAAATCGCTCTTTCAGAAGCATTTTCTGTTGTAATGAAAAACGGACTTACAATACTAGGCATCGAAGCACCGGTGAAGATGTAGCATTTTTTTTAAATTTTGTTATTATGTATTCATAAGCGTTGAAGGAGCTATCACTCCGGAGCTTTGGGGAAGAAACCTTTCGAGGTAGTAGAACCCTTTAATTAAGAGCCCTGCCAAAGGCAGGTAAAAAACAAGGTGGTACCACGAGCAGAAACTCGTCCTTGTATAACAATTTTTGATTGTTGTACGTGGACGAGTTTTTTATTTAATTTAAATTTATTTATGGCTGAAGAAAATAACAAACCTATAGAAAAATCTGAAAGAGTGCTAGCCGAAGAAAAAGTCTTGGAATTTTGGCGTGAGAATAAAATTTTTGAAAAGTCTGTGGAGGAGAAGAAAGGACGCAAAGAATTTGTATTTTATGAAGGCCCACCAACGGCTAACGCCAAGCCTGCACTTCATCATCTCGAGGCCAGGGCATTCAAGGACGCTATTCCTAGGTACAAGACGATGCAGGGATTCCATGTTCGCAGGAAAGGAGGCTGGGATACTCACGGGCTACCTGTGGAGCTGCAGGTGGAGAAGAAGCTTGGACTCAATTCTAAAAAAGCGATTGAGGATTTTGGAATTGCCAAATTCAACAAAGAATGTAAAGACAGTGTCTGGGAGCATGTAGGGGATTGGAGTAAGTTCACTGAGCGCATAGGTTACTGGGTGGATAGAGACAATCCTTATGTCACGTATGACAATTCATACATTGAATCTGTTTGGAATATTCTAAAAAAGGTTAATGAGCAAAAACTTTTATATAAAGATTACAAGGTCGTGCCTTGGTGTCCGCGTTGCGGTACGGCGCTTTCAAGCCACGAGCTTGCGCAGGGGTATGAGGATGTGAAAGACTTGTCTATATATGTCAAGTTTAGGATTTCGCCGGACCAGAAAAATCTCGCCGCTTTACCCGCAAGCGGGCTCCGACACGGACTCGATTTTCCAGGTTCGGCTACATATATTTTGGCCTGGACGACGACACCTTGGACTCTCCCTGGCAACGTCGCTCTGGCAGTGGGAGAGGATATTGATTATGTGCGAGCGAAGACTGGCGAAGAATTCTTGATATTGGCAGAATCTAAATTATCCTTGCTGGGTGAGGGTTACGAAGTGGTGGAAAATTTTAAGGGTAAGGATTTAATCGGCCTAGAATACGAACCATTGTTTCCATACCTAAAAGAGCAAATAGAAAAGAAAGGTGAAAGTACCGAGAAAGCTTTCAGAATCTATGGAGCAGACTTTGTAACCACAGAAGACGGTACAGGCGTGGTGCATACTGCTGTGATGTATGGACAAGATGACTTTGTTTTGGGTAATAAGGTTGGCCTGCCTAAGCATCATCTAGTAAATCCTGAAGGCCTATTTGTCGAAGACACTGGGTTCCTTGAAGGACGATTTGTAAAAGAAGTAAATGAAGATGGCAAGCCTACTTTGGCCGTAGACATAATTGAAGAGCTAAAGAAAAGAAATTTATTTTTCAAACAAGAAAATTATAAGCACTCATACCCACATTGCTGGCGTTGCAAAACCGCGCTTATTTATTATGCTCGGGACTCTTGGTATATACGCATGTCAGATCCTACGGTAAAAAATGAATTAATAAATGAAAACAAAAGCATAAATTGGGAACCAGAACATACTCGCGACGGACGCTTTGGCGAGTGGTTAAGAGAAATAAAAGATTGGGCTATTTCTCGTGAGAGGTATTGGGGGACGCCTCTGCCAGTATGGGAATCTGAAGATGGTGACATTGAGGTCATAGGTTCAATACAGGATTTGAGCGCCAGGGTCGATAAGGGCAACAAGTATTTCATGGCCAGGCACGGGGAAGCTGATAAAAACTTGCTTAATATTGTAAATTCGGACAACACCAACCCGTCACCTCTAACCTTAAAAGGTCGTGAGAATGTGGACAACACGGCAGAGATTCTAAAGAAAGAAAAAATAGATTTTATTTTCGTATCTCCTTTGCTGCGTACACAGGAAACTGCTGAGATTTTAGCCGAGAAGCTGGGTGTTGCTAAAGAAAATATTATTACCGACGACAGATTGAAAGAAATTCAAACTGGAGAATTTAATGGTAGGCCCATACAAGAATATCGAGGTTATTTTTCTGATTTTAAAGAGAGGTTCACTAAAGCCCCTAAGGGTGGCGAGAATTTCATGGATGTTAAGGACAGGGTGGGTGAGCTTTTGTACGAGGTTGATTCTATGTATGCAAATAAAAATATCTTATTTGTCAGCCATGAGGATGTATTGTGGATGCTCTCAGGTGTGGCTACTGGGCTTAATACAGATGAGTGTTTGAGCATGTGGGGGCAGAGAGATGAATTTATCCACACAGGAGAGGTTAGACCTTTTGTCTTTAAATTTCTGCCCCACAATGAGAACTATGAACTTGATCTACATAGACCGTATATTGATCAAATAGTTTTTATTAAGGATGGTAAAAAATATAAAAGAGTAAAAGAAGTCATGGACGTGTGGTTTGATTCCGGGGCTATGCCTTTTGCTCAGGATCATTATCCATTTGAAAACAAAGAGTGGGTAGACGGGCCTGGGTACCCGGCAGACTATATATCGGAGGCAATAGACCAGACTCGTGGTTGGTTCTATACTTTGCATGCGATAGGAATACTTATGGGGCGAGGCAAGGCATTCAAGAATGTAATTTGTCTCGGGCACTTGCTAGACGCTAAAGGCAAGAAGATGTCTAAGTCTGTCGGCAATATTGTGGATCCTTGGCAGATGATAGAGAAATATGGCGTGGATACCTTGCGCGTGTGGATGTATTCAGTCAATCAGCCAGGTGAGTCAAAGAACTTTGATGAAAAGACAGTGCTTGAGCTAAGCAGACAGGTCTTCGGTTTGTTGTACAATGTTTTGGCTTTCTATGAACTCTACAGGGATAAAAGTCTTGAGGATCAAAATAATTCAGATCCTAAAAATATTTTAGATAAATGGATTTTGGCTAGGTTAAATGAATTGGTCAAGCTCTCGACTGATAATTTAGATAATTACAAACTACTTGAACCAACACGAGCCATGAAAGACTTCATTGGAGATCTTTCGACATGGTATTTGCGTCGCTCTCGTGATCGAATAAAAGACGGAGATGTGGAGGCAAAAAGGACCCTGTATTTTGTGTTGACGACTCTTGCTAGTTTGATGGCGCCTTTTGCCCCCTTCTCTGCTGAAGATATATGGCAGAAACTAAGGCATAATCAAAACGAAGAGAGTGTGCATTTGTCGCAATGGCCCGAATCGGTTGGCTCTGACTCTGGCGTGCTTGCAGACATGATCTTGGTGCGAGAGATTGTTTCCTTGGGCTTGGATGCTCGCCAGAGGGGCAAGATCCAGGTGCGTCAGCCTCTCCGTGAGCTGAAGGTGAAAAGCGGAATTTTGTCCAAGGAATACATTGAGCTTATTGAAGATGAGCTGAATGTTAAGAAAGTTGTCTTCGATGGTTCTATCTCGGGGGAGGTGGAGCTTGGTTTAGAGATTACGGAAGAATTAAAATCTGAAGGTAATTATCGTGAGTTGGTGCGCGCAGTTCAAAACCTTCGTAAAAAGATGGGTCTTACTCCTAGTGACAGGATAAAACTTAGTGTTTATACCAGCCAAGCTGGCCAGGACTTGGTGCAAGGTTTCATGGAAGATATGAAAAAATCTGTCATGGCTTCTAGTATAGAATTTACCCCCAATGAAGGAGAAGAAATTGAAATTGAAGACTTGGATTTTAAAATAAAAATAGAAAAATAAATGAAAAAAGTCTTTATAATTCATGGTTTTCAAAGCGATCCCAACGGTCATTGGAAACCTTGGCTTATGGGGGAACTCGCCAAGATCTATGTTTATGCCTGTTCTTTACCAATGCCCAAACCAAATGAACCCCAGAAATCTGAATGGTTAAAGATGATTGGTGATTGTGTAGAAATTCCAGATGGGGAAATTTTTTTAGTTGGACATAGTCTGGGCTCTGTTGCTGTACTTCGATACCTCGAATCTTTACCAGAGGGTGTGCAGATCGGTGGAGCAGTGCTCGTAGCGGGTCCTTGTAAAATACTTAAATCCGAAGATGAAGATGTCAGTTCAAAATTACGAAAAATTGATCATTTTTTAGACACTCCAATCAACTTTGATTATATAAAAAAGAAAGCGAAAAATTTTGTTGTGATTCATGGAGATAATGATCTTAACGTCCCAATAGAGCACGGAAAAATAATTTCAGAAAACTTGGGGTGCAATTTGGTTGTTGTACCCAATGGGGGACACCTGGGTACAGATGCAAAAATGTGGCAATTGCCCGAGGCGTTAAAGGCTCTTCAGGATATGTTTAAAGATTAAAGGTACCATTTTCTGCTATCGCAGGCTTTGGTACCTCAGTGTTTGCGTGTATAATTATCTTTATATGTCTATCGTACTTGATATATTGGAAGAATTAAATAATTGCACCATTAACTATAAAGGTGTGCGGGTGAATTTATTTGGTATACCACAATTATCTGTACACAAGTATGGCTCTTTAAAATCAGGTATCGGTCGTTTAAAGCAAAAGGGTTATATCTCAAAAGATGCAGATGGTTGGGCCCTTACTCCTATGGGCAGAAAATATTTAGAAAGAAAATATAATTCCTTAACCCAATTTGAGTCCCCATTTTTAAAAACTGACAAGAAGAATCTTTTGATTATGTTTGACATACCAGAAGGTAAAAAAGCAGAAAGGGAATGGCTTAGATGGCATTTAAAGAAATTTCATTATGAAATGATTCAAAAAAGCGTGTGGCGTGGCCCATCTCCACTGCCGAAAGATTTCGTTCTGTATCTAAAAGAAATAGGAATTTACGAAAATTTAAAAATATTAAAAGTAACCAGCTTCGGTAATTAAGTACTATTTTCTGCTATCGCAGATAATAGTACCCTTCTGCGGATGCATTTGGCGTCTATCTATAGTGTTTTGTGGTAAAATAAGTGGATGAAGATCAAAAAGATAGGCCACTGTTGTTTGGTGGTAGACATAAATGGTAAACGAGTAATGACAGACCCGGGTTCTTTTACTGTACCTGGTCAGGAGCTTGAAAAAAATATTGATTTGATCGTCATTACACACGAGCATCAAGACCATTTACACGTAGAATCTTTAAAAAATATTTTAGTGAATAATCCGAATGTCATAGTGGTTACCAATTCGAGTGTGGGCAAAATTTTAAATGAAGCAGGAATAAAATTTGAAAAATTAGAGGATGGTCAAGATGGAGAATTTGCGGGAGTATTTCTAGAAGCGCAAGGGGATAAGCACGCTTTTATTAGGTCAGGCTTAGCGTTAGTCCAAAATACTGGTTACTTTATCGGTGGCAGTTTGTTTTATCCTGGAGATTCTTTTACGGTACCCAATAAACCGGTTGATATTCTGGCATTGCCGGTTGCTGCGCCTTGGCTAAAAGTCGGAGAAGTTTTTGAGTATGCGAAAGTAGTTAAACCAAAAATCGCTTTCCCTGTGCATGACGGTATGTTGAATAATTTTGGTCTTGAGTATGTCGGAAGGGTAATACCAGGAGTTCTACTTTCGTTAGGGATTGAATTTAAGATTTTAGGATTAGGTGTTGAAGAAGAATTTTAATGCACCACATTTATCACACAGAAGGGATAATATTGGGAAGTAGCGACAGAGGAGAGTCTGGTAGGTATTATCATATTTTTACTCGTGAACTTGGCATGGTTCGAGCTACGGCCTCAGGTGTGCGCAAGATGTCCTCAAAATTACGCTTCATACTTCAAGACTTTTCGTATGTAAAGATTGATCTGGTTAAGGGCAGAGACATCTGGAGGGTGACCAGCGCTTCTAAGACGAATACCCTTGAACAAGTTTCTAAAAGGCTAGAGACATTGAGGGTTCTAGCCAACATATCAAAGTTACTCAAAAGGCTTTTACCCGGCGAGGAACACAATGAATCGCTATTTGTGGAATTAATAGGTGGCCTTAGTGTTTTAGAAAAATCATACACAAAAGAAGATTTGCAAAACGTGGAAGCAATAATCGTTTTGAGGATTTTGAATAATTTAGGATATATTGGAGAGCCTGAAACATTGAAAGACTTCATTGCTTCTCCTTTTTTGGATGACATCTTGCCTCGTGTTTCCGCAAAAAGATCCCATATTTTGAATCAAATCAACAGAGCACTGAAAGAAACCCAGTTATAGTTTGTGCTATAATTATAGAATGCCTTCACCTAAGCAAAATAGATTAGATAAAATAGAAGACCTTAAAAATCAACTCTTTAGTAAAAACTATAAAGCTAAAATTGACCACGGAGAGGTTTTTTCCCCTTCTCCCCAAATAGCCGTTTCTGATTCTTGGGTTAAGCCTGCTAGTGATAATATTGTTTTGCCTCGCAAAGACAGTAACTCATCTGTCTTCAAGAAGTTTTTTATTTTTTCTATCATATTTTTCGTTCTTGCCATCTCTTATGCTGCATATATGTTTTTTGCAAAGGGGAATACTGTTTCTAGTGAAAATGTGGAAATTGCTGTTGTGGGGAACACTTTTGCTGCTGGAGGCGAAGAGCTTTCTTTGGTTGTTGAGATAATTAACAAGAATAATGTGCCGCTAGAACTTGTAGATTTAATTGTTGAATTCCCTAAGGGCTCAACTGGAGACTTGGCAGAAGACACAGAGAGGTTAAGGGAGTCTTTGGGCACAATACCTTCTGGTGCTGTCAGAAGTGAGAATATAAAAATGACCCTGTTCGGAGAACAGGGTAGTGTTAGGCCAGTAAAGATTTCTATAGAATACAGAGTAGAAGGTTCTAATGCTATTTTTGTTAAAGAAAAACTGCATGAAGTATCTATTAACTCCACTCCGCTTAATATACTGGTAACAGGACCATCCAGTAGTACTCCCAACCAAGATATTCTTTTGAATATAAAATCTTCTCTGAATGCCACTAAGCCAGCAGAAAACCTAATGCTCAGAGTGGAGTATCCTTCTGGTTTTCAGTTTGTTTCTGCTAAGCCGGCACCGTCTTTCGGTAGTAATATTTGGGAGTTGGGAAGTCTGGCGCCAGGAGCAGAGCCCGTAATATCTATTAGTGGTAGGATGTTGGATGTGTTTGACGGCGAAGAAAAGACATTTCGTATTTCTGGAGGCTCTCAATCATCTGTCGACAAGACACTGATTGATGTGGTTTTTAATTCTGCTGTGCATACAGTATCAATAAGGCGGCCGTTAATAGAAGCAGACTTGTTTTTGAATGGGGAAAATAAAACAGAGCATGCGGTTGGCGCTAGGAGTGCAATATCTGGAGAGATTCGTTGGTCTAATAATTTAGAAACTAAGATAAACGATCTCTCTATTCGTGCCAAGATTTCTGGAAATTTGATAGATAGAAAAACCATAGATGGAGGTCGTGGATTTTATAATTCTTCTGAGGATGTAATTATTTGGGATAAAAATTATTCAAGTGCTTTTAAGGAGGTTAGTCCTGGGCAGTCTGGTTCTGTGAGTTTCTCTTTGGCTTCCTTGCCCTTGTTTTCTGCGGCTTCGGGGCTTGCCTCTGCACCCTCTATTACAATCGAGGTTTCAATATCTGGCAAACAGTCGACAGATGGGTCTGGACAGCAAGATTTAAGCACCCAAGAATCCTCAGTAATAAAAATAATCTCTGATGTTGGCCTGGCAACTTCGGCTCTCCATTATTCTGGTGCATTTACAAATACCGGACCTATCCCTCCGAAGGCAGAGAGAGAAACAACCTATACCATATCTTGGGCGCTATCTAACACGGCTAATAATATATCTAAGGCAAAAGTGGTTGCTACCCTGCCTTCATGGGTAGAATTTGTAGAAGAGATTTCTCCGTCAAATTCAGACTTAGTTTATGACAAGTTAAGTAGAGAGGTCCTCTGGAGTATCGGTAGTATCCCAAAGGGCACAGGCATTACTGCCGCTCCAAAGCAGGTATCCTTCAAGGTCAAATTGAAGCCGTCTCTTTCTCAGGTTGGTTCAGCTCCCGTGTTGATAAACGAAGCTATTTTGACGGGACATGATGATTTTGCTAATGTGGACATTAGGGTTAACAAATCTTCACTTAATACAAGGCTGTTAAATGATCCGGCGCTTCCTCTCTCAGGAGATACTGTTGTAGAATAATAAAATTTTAAAAATATGAAATTACAAAAAGACACTGAATTGATGGAGAAAATTGTTTCACTTTGCAAGAGGCGGGGGTTTATTTTTCCTGGCTCTGAGATATATGGGGGCCTCGGAGGCACGTATGATTGGGGACATTTCGGCTTGGCCCTCAAGAATAATATCAAGCAATCCTGGTGGAAGAAGTTCGTAGATTCACGTCGAGACATGTACGGCATAGATGCGGCAATAATAATGAACAGTAAAGTCTGGGAAGCGTCTGGTCATGTGGCTGGATTTTCAGATCCAATGATTGAGTGCGATAAGTGTAAGCGTCGATTCCGGGCAGACCAGATCGAAGATAAAGAAAAATGCGCGGAGTGTGGCGGGGCCTTGGGTGAGCCTAGACAGTTCAATATGATGTTTAAGAGTTCTATTGGAGCCTCTGAGGACACTGCAGCAACTGTGTATCTACGTCCTGAGACAGCCCAGGGTATATTTGTAAATTTTAAAAATACCGTAGATGCATTTCATCCGAAACTTCCCTTTGGCATAGCGCAAATTGGGAAGGCTTTTAGGAACGAAATTACCCCACGAGATTTTATTTTTCGTCAGAGGGAATTCGAGCAGATGGAGATAGAGTATTTCGTACGCCCTGAAGATTGGGAGAAGTATTTTGAATATTGGAGGAGTGAGATGATGGTCTGGATGGAAGAGATAGGCCTTGATATGGGCAAAATTCATGAAGTTGAGGTTGGTGAGGGAGGTCGCGCACATTATTCCAAGCGCACAATAGATTTCGAGTTTGATTATCCTTTTGGCCAGAAGGAGTTGTTCGGACTGGCTTACAGAACTGATTTTGACTTAACTAATCATAAGCTTGAATACATAGACGAGGAGAGGTCTGAAAAGATAGTGCCTCATGTTATAGAGCCGTCACTGGGCGTGGACAGGGCAGTCCTGTCTTTAATGGTCTCTTCGTACATAGAAGATGAGAAAGGCGGAGAAGTCAGGTCTTATTTTAAATTCAGACCCAGCATGGCTCCGGTTATATGCGCGGTTTCTCCACTTTTAAAAAATAAGCCCGAGCTTGTGGAATATGCCAACACCAAGGTCTTCGCCCCTCTTAAGGCTGAGTTCGGAAGAGTGGCCTGGGATGACAACGGCAACATCGGCAAGCGCTACAGAAGACAAGATGAAATTGGTACGCCGTTTTGTATTGTTGTTGACTTCGATACTCTGACAGACGATACTGTAACCGTTAGAGACAGAGACACAGGTGACCAAGAGAGAGTCCGTGTGTCTGATTTAGTTAAGTACATAAAAGAAAAAATATAAATGAAGTTTACAAAAAAAGTTTTAAAGAACGGTTTGCGGGTTATTACTGTGCCGATGAAGGACAATCCTACAGCCACTGTTTTGGTCTTGGTTGAAGCTGGTTCTAAATATGAAACTAAAAACATAAATGGTATATCGCATTTTTTAGAGCATATGTGTTTCAAGGGTACCCTGGCAAGGCCTAAAGCCATAGATATCTCGAGAGAGCTAGACTCAATTGGTAGTCAATATAATGCATTTACCGCACAGGAATACACTGGGTATTATGCTAAATCTGCAGCCAAGCATTTCAGGAAAATATTTGGCTTAGTCTCGGATATATATCTTAACTCCACGTTTCCTGAAGCAGAAATAGAGAAAGAAAAAGGTGTAATAATTGAGGAGATAAACATGTACGAAGATATGCCTAGCCGTCATGTGCAGGACCTTATGATGAGTTTGCTCTACGGAGATACGCCGGCTGGGTGGAACATTGCTGGAGACAAGCAGAATATTTTAAAGATGAAGCGGGAAGATTTTGTTAACTACAAAAAAATGCATTATTTACCCGAGGCTACTGTTATCATCGTAGCTGGCAGGGTTACAGAGATTGACGTTTTAAGGGAAGTTAATAAAATTTTTGCCAAAGTACCTCGTGGCTCAAAGGAACAAAAAATTAAAACAAAAGACCATCAAGACAAAGCAAAAACTTTAATAAAATTCAAACAAACCGATCAAACTCATTTTGTGCTTGGGGTTAGGACTTACGATCTCTTTAGCAAGAAGAACGCAGCTCTCTCTGTGCTTAGTGGTTTGCTTGGTGGGGGCATGAGCTCTCGACTTTTTCAAAAGCTTCGGGAAGAAATGGGGGTGGGGTATTACGTGCGAGCGTATAATGATGTTTATACAGACCATGGTTTTTTTCAGGTTTCTGCTGGTGTTGATAATAAAAGAATTGAAGAGGTGATAAGGGCTGTTTTGCTAGAATGCAAAAAGTTAAAAGACGAGGAAGTGGGGGAGGATGAGCTAGAGAAAGTAAAAGAATATCTGATAGGCAACATGAGACTGTCACTTGAGTCGAGCGACGATATTGCTAACTTTTACGGAGGTCAGGAATTGTTAAAAAAGGAACTGATTTTGGCCGAAGAGAAGGCCAAAGAAATTCGCAAGGTTACTTCTAGACAGATTCAAGCCATAGCTAGAGATATTTTTGTCTCTAATCAGATAAATCTAGCCATAATTGGCCCCTTTACTGAAAAGAAAGACACCTCTCGTTTCTTGAAGTTACTCAAGTTCTAGCTTTAGCTTTTTTCATCCTCGAGTACTTTTCGCGCGATTTCATCAAAATCGTAGCCTGACCTTAAATGTTCTTCAAAAAATTGCATCACTAAATCACCGTCATATTCTCGGCGGACTGATGCAAGGTGCATGGCCAGAATCATTTCTTCGGGTTCCCCCACACAATCAAGAGGTTTGAATCCCTCAATTCCAAGGATGCGCCGAAAGAGCGGCAGAAGATTTTTTTTGGTATAGAGATTTGCACCGAACATATCTAATACTTCTTTTTTGGGTAGAAATGCTGTGAAGCACGCAAAAAGAAAGACACATTTTGGGCATCGTTTGCACCAGTATCCTTTACGTGACATTAGCTGGACTGGGCGTGGAAGCCAAAAATAGTTGTTGCAGCTGGTTACGTAGTGCAAGTATTTAGGATGTTGCACAAAGCGTCGTACAATCTCAAGTTCGCTATATTTACGCAAAAGCGAGTTTGTTGAAATGTCGGGCGTTATATAGCGCTGTATGTAATCGTTAACCATCTTTTCCGCTTCGGATGATTTGCACCATTGGTGGTTCACCGGCAAACCTAGATAAGTTAGATTGCCAAAATCCGCACTGCGTTCGTTTGAGAAGGTGATCGAGTTGTATTCTAGAAGTTCCGCGAGTAATGTGGCCACGAATGTGAATGTTGATACAGACGGGTATGCATTGGATACTCCGAGTAGGGACATAAACACGTCGGTGGAGGGATCACGACTACGATCGACTCTGATAGTTTTTGCACCCACGACTTCAGCGATTTTCTTGTGTGCAGGGGTTGGGGCAAAAGCGAAAAAATCGAAAGGCGCACCAGATGCTTTCAAAATTTCAGCAGAGAGTATGGAATCCTTGCCTGCGCCATTTAAAAGAAGTGTTTTAGGAGGACGTTCGTAGCGCGCGACTACAGGTTCTGGAGTAGAAGCATTGTATGGAAAGGCAATGAGATCATGGAAATCCATTTTCATATCGTAGAAAAATTCTCCTAGACCATTTAAATATAGCGAGTCCCAGAACCGGGCCTGCTCACGTGTGAGTGTGAATCCTTCGATACGCATGTTTCTTGTAGGAAAGATACACCAGTAGTTGATGCCAATCATAATTAGAAGTGCTTGGAGCGTTGGTTCAAGAACCGCTTTCGGTACTTTCTCCCATAACTCGGGCGGCACATCCCTAAATAGCAGCTTGTCAGTAAAAGTTTTCACTATGCCAAATTTAAATTCCACACGGTAAGTAAATGTGATAGTTGAAAGGGGGGTATCGATTTTGTATGTACCAAAAGTAAACGAAGATGCGTGTAGCATTTTTACATCATACTATGCGAGTAGAGGCTGTGTCGATGCGCATTCCAATTTTGGCCGTGCTTTTCTGCTTTTTATTTGTGTGTTATTATTAGGATATGTTTAAGGAAAACCAAGCAATTTCTGTGTCGATCTCTACTGGCACTATGATTCGGGCAGTTTTGGTTCTTTTGGGGGTATTTTTGATATGGTTTCTGCGAGAGTTGATGCTGATACTCATAACCTCGATAGTGGTGTCTTCTTTCGTGGAGTCGGCTATCCCTTATTTTAAAAGGATAAAGATTGATAGAGTCTTGGCTGTTGTTATCTGCTATGTTACATCGCTTTCTTTCCTAGCTATAATGTTTTACTTGTTTGCGCCGCTTTTGATTACTGAGGTGTATAATTTCTCTACTTTTGTGTCCACTTACATCCCAGGAGTTAGCTTCTTGGATTACTTTAAGAATGATGCATTTTCTGGGGCTAAAGATATAGTTGCCGGGTTATCTAATGATTTCTCTTTAGAAAATTTAACTGCGGTCTCAAAAGCTTTTATCGAAAATCTTTCTGGTGGCTTTGTTCAGACACTCTCAGCAGCCTTTGGAAGTTTGTTTAATCTATTCTCTATTGTGCTTATTTCTTTTTACCTTTCTGTCCAAGAAGACGGCATCGAGAATTTCATTAGGATAGTTGTGCCTATTAAACACGAAGACTATGTAGTGGATCTATGGAAAAGATCGCGCAGGAAGATTGCCTTGTGGCTAAAGGGTCAGCTACTACTTAGCTTGATTGTGACCGTCTTGATTTATTTGGTATTATCTCTCTTGGGTATAAAATATGCACTGTTGCTCTCTCTTATTGCAGGAGTTATGGAGCTCGTGCCATACGGCATATTAGTAGCTCTTATTCCAGCAGCATCTTTCTCTTATTTCTCTGGTGGCCTTGGAAGCGCGCTTATGGTTACTGGTGTTTATACTATAATACACCAATTTGAAGTTTTCTTGTTTGCACCTCTTGTTATAAAGAGCGTAGTTGGACTTTCTCCAATCGTTATCATACTGGCGGCGCTTATTGGCTTTGAGTTGGGGGGAGTATGGGGGATAATACTTTCTATTCCGGTTGCTGTATTGTTCATCGAGCTTATTACTGACATAGAAAAGCATAAAGTATTTACGAAAGCACGAAATGAATCCCGTTAGAGATCTTTATGTCGACATTTTTATTTAAAAGAAATATGACTTCGGAAATGCAAAGCATTTCCTGTCTCTAATGGGATGAAGAAAAATAGTTTTTACATTACAACTACCATACCGTATGTAAATGCCGACCCTCATATTGGTTTTGCACTTGAACTCGTGCAATCTGATGCCATCGCTAGATATCAACGCTTATTAGGAAAGGAGGTTTTTTTTAGTACAGGGACAGATGAATTTGGGCAGAAAATTTGGGAGGCGAGCGCTAAAGAGGGGAAGGATGTACAGGAATATGTCGATCATTATGCTCAAAGGTTTTTAGATCTCAAAGAAACTCTTAATCTTTCTACTGATAATTTTATTAGAACCACTAGCAAGGAGCATGTTCTGGCGGTACAAGAATTTTGGCGTCTTTGTGATGAGAGAGGGGATATTTATAAAAAGAAGTACAAGGGACTTTATTGTGTCGGCTGTGAAAAGTTTATTACAGAGAAAGATGTAGTGAATGGCGAGTGTCCACTGCATCCAAATAAAAAATTAGAAATCATAGAAGAAGAAAATTATTTTTTCAAATTAAGTAATTACAAAAAACAACTCTTAGAATACTTATCCAACGAAAAATCAATTATTCCAGAGTGGCGCAGGATCGAGGCCATCGATTTTGTTGAAAATGCTATGGAAGATTTTTCAGTTTCTCGCAGTCGCGAACGACTCTCTTGGGGGGTGCCTATACCAGGGGATGATACGCAGGTAATGTATGTATGGTTCGGAGCTTTTGTGAATTATATTTCAACGCTTGGTTGGCCTCAAAATAAAGATTTTTTTGAAAAATTTTGGGCTGAGGGGGAGACGGTGCAAACTGCTGGCAAAGACATGGTGAAGTTTCAGTCTGTAATGTGGCAAGGAATGCTCATGTCTGCAGGGTTAAAAACCACTGACTCAATTGTTTACCACGGTTTTATCGCTGGCGAGGGTGGGGTAAAAATGTCGAAATCTATCGGTAATGTTATCAACCCATTTGATCTTGTAAAAGAATACGGCACCGATGCTCTGCGCTACTTTCTACTTCGCGAGATTTCTTCTTTTGAAGACAGTCCCTTTACCATGGAGCGATTTAAGGATGCGTATAATGCAAATTTAGCGAACGGGTTGGGGAATTTGGTGAGTCGAATTATGACCATGGCGGTTTCTTATGATGTAAAACTTTCAGAAGAAGATTTAAGAGTTGAGTATTATACAAACCCAATCCCAGAATTGGAAAATTTTAATATTAACAATTCCATAAATGAAATTTGGAGGGAATTAAAAAACTTAGATGAGTATATACAAAAAAAAGAACCATTTAAGAATATAAAAATAAATCCCGAAGAGGCCAAGAAAGATGTGTACTACTTATTATTTCACCTACATGGTAATGCACTTGCCCTCGAGTCATTTTTACCTGAAACTTCAGAAAAAATAATCCAATTAATTAAAGAAAACAAAAAACCCGAAGTGCCATTGTTTATGCGTAAAGACTAAAACGAATAACGGGTGTGCTGGTCTTGTGGACCCAACACACCCGTCGATACCACTCTGTCAGAGTTACTAGATTACCCTCACCATCAGCCATTGTGAGGTGATATTTTGCGGTTGCCCTAAGAAAAATTCTTCCGAGGACTTCCTTTTAGGGTTAACCTTCTGACAGGACCAAGGTCATCCAAAGACAAGGGCTTTCACCTTGTCTCCACGTCGCTACGGTCATCAATGCGACTAGCTGGTTCCCCAAGATCGAGCTGCAGATCAATGGAGTTGCAGTGGATCCTTTTGGCAGTTTGGCTCTCCCATGGTCGCCAGCCAAGGATCTAGCTCTGCCATCCAGATTAAAACGATCTTTTGCTTCCCGGATGACAATTTCCTAGTATTCCTTATTAAAAAAATAAAAATAGCAAGCCTTTATGGCTTTGCACAGGGTTCCCCTGTGCAAACTGTGCAAAGTGTTATGCTACAATACATGAATGGAAAGAAAGATCTCTTTTGTATTAGGCGAGTATTACCATGTTTATAACCGTGGAGTAGAAAAGAGAACCATCTTCCTTGATGCCAATGACTACCGCAGATTTCTTTTACTGCTTCATGTGTTAAACACTAAAGAAAATTTAAAGATACGTGACTTGCTTCGCGAAAATTCTTACGAAGAGCTTCTAAAGAAAAAGAACAAGAGCCCGATTGTAGCTATCGGGGCGTATTGTCTCATGCCCAATCATTTTCACTTACTACTTACACCTATTGTAGAGGGCGGAATTCCAAAGTTTATGCTGAAATTACAGACGGCTTATGCTATGTATTTTAATAATATGAACGAGAGGACTGGCGCCCTCTTTCAGGGTGCCTTTAGGTCGGAGCATGTCGCGGATGATAATTATCTACGTTATTTATATTCTTATATTCATCTAAATCCAGCGAAGCTCAAGGATAAAAATTGGAGAGAGTGCGGCCCCAAAGACTTTTTTGCTCTTAGGGAATTTGTACTAAGTTACAGCAATTCGAGCATGAGGGAGTACAAAAGTAATAATTTTGTCATAATTAACCCTGAGCCATTTCCAGAATACAGAAAACTATACAAATCTGATCAAGAGTATTTTGAGCATATGGTCGACGAATGGCTTGATTTCAAAGGGTCTGCACAGGGTTCCCCTGTGCAGACTGAGAAAGTTTAATGCCTAAATATATCGACATACATAGTCATGTGAACTTCAAAGCGTTCGAGGAAGATCGAGATGCAGTTATCGGTCGCGCTCTAGAAAATGATACCTGGGTTATTAACGTCGGCACCCAGATAGATACTTCCAGGATGGCAGTCGAGATGGCTAATCAATACGATCAAGGAGTCTATGCAATCATTGGCCTTCATCCGATTCACACCGGAGAGTCTTTTCATGATGAAAAAGAATTAGGAGCTGGTGGGAAAGAATTTACTTCTCGCGGAGAAATCTTTGATAAAGAAAAATACCGAGAACTCTTGAAAGATCCCAAGGTCGTCGCGGTGGGTGAGTGTGGGCTCGATTATTATCGACTAGAGGCGGACTCTATAGAAAAACAAAAAATCGCATTTATTACACAAATAGAACTTGCCAATGAGTTTGGTAAGCCCTTAATGCTTCATATAAGAAATAATCCCAAAGATAATTCTCACGATGCTTATATAGATGCGCTGGATATTTTAAAAAAGCATTTAGATATTAAAAAATTACCTCCCGGCAAGATGGGCGACGTGCATTTTTTCGCTGGTGATACAGACGTGGCAAAAGCCTTTGTGGATTTTGGGTTTACGCTTTCTTTCACTGGAGTCATAACTTTTACGCATGACTATGATGAAGTTATCAGGAGGACTCCCATTGACATGATAATGTCAGAGACAGATGCGCCTTACGTTGCGCCTGTTCCTCATCGAGGCAAGAGAAATGAGCCCGTATATTTGAGAGAAGTCGTCAAACGTATTGCAGAAATAAAGGGTCGGTCTGAAGCAGAAACAGCGAAGGTGTTACTAGCGAATGCGAAGCGAGTTTTTGGCATATAGCAAATAAAGGTGATATAATTGATTTATTACAATGTAAAAATACAAAAAATATATGGCAAGTGAAACTCCAAAATGGGAGCCTACAAAAAGAGAACAACATCCAACAATAGAGCAGGTAAATGAGGCTATCGCTAAAGCTTTTGATGGCAATAGAATAGCTTTGAACAACGGAGATGTAAAATCGGAAGAAAAAACCCTTGCCCCAAAGCTGATAGGAGAAATACAAGGCATGGTAGAGAAAAGCACTAGTTGGGATGCTTTCGGCAAGGAGATGGTTATATATAGGAGTATGGTTAGAAGAGTATACTTGGACGGCATGTCAGAGGCAAATGCTAACTATGTCATGAGACTTATTGATGATGCGGTATCCAGCGATTATAGGATTAGAACATTTATTAAGGACAAAGAAGATCCAACACCCTCCTCTGGCAACTCCTAAATAATAATAACCCCTAAATCATGATTGTGGGTACGGGGTTTACTTTTTTGTTAGGTTTTGTTATTATGCAACCTATGCAAGACACAGTCGATTTAGAACAAACCGAAGCAAAAGGAGAGGCAAATGACAAGCGAGTTTATGAGCTTGGCTATCTTCTTGTGCCTACTATAGCTGAAGAGGGAGTTCCAGCTATTTATACTACCCTGAAAGACAAAATTGCGTCCCTAGGTGGTGAGCTTATTTCTGATGAAATGCCTAAAATGATTAACCTAGCTTATATTATGTCTAAGGTTATCTCTAACAAGCGCAACAAATTTAACACAGCTTATTTTGGTTGGGTTAAGTTCGACATGGATACAGATAAGGTTTTGGACCTAAAAAAGAATCTGGATTTGGATGTTAACTTTATTAGATTTTTAATACTTAAGACAGTAAAGGAGAATACTATTGCAGCCAAGAGATTTGTCTACAAAGATACTCGTAGAAAGACCCCAACCACCAAGTCAGAAAAGGAAGAATCTGCTTTACCTATAAACAAAGAAGAAATAGATAAAGAAATTGACGCTTTAGTATCTGCTTAATATAAAAATATGTTTTTAAATAAAGCAATTCTAATAGGAAATCTAACTCGCGACCCAGAGCTACGTGCTTTGCCTTCAGGCATAAAGGTCTGTTCATTTTCTATTGCTACCAACAGAGTATGGAAAGACAAAAACGGTGCACGCCAAGAATCAGCTGATTATCACAACGTGGTGGTGTTCGGCCGACAAGCAGAAACTGTCGCTCAATATATGAAGAAAGGAAGCTCTATCTTGGTTGAAGGTAGGATTCAGACCAGGAGTTGGGATGATAAAACAAACGGAGAGAAGAAGTACCGCACAGAAATAGTCGCAGACCGTACTCAGTTCGGACCCAAGGGTGGAGGTGCCCCAAGTGGTGGTGGCACAAACTCTGCAGGTGGTGGTGCTCCAAAGGCCCAGGGGCCGGACGAAATGGACTCGATAGAGTATCCAGAAGAAGATATTAACCCAGAAGATATACCGTTTTAAAAAATTAAATTTCTAAAATATACAAATGAAACAAGATTACTTTTCAGCAAATAACATAAAACATATAGACTATAAGGATATTGAAATATTAGGTAAATTCCTCAATCCTAACGGCAAGATAGTAAGCCACAAGAGAAGTGGTGTTACTGCCAAGAACCAGCGCGCACTTTCGGCTGCAGTCAAACACGCCCGATTCTTAGGGTTACTTCCTTTCGTTGCTAAATAAAATTTATCAAGGAGTATCCTTGATAAACATGATTTAAACTCGCTCGACCCTACGGCCTGGTGGCCTCAGGATCTCGCTCGTCTATTTTTCTATACAGAATTTTACTAAATTCTGTATCTCGCTCACCTACACTCGCTCTACATACTCGCCGGTTTCGGTGTTGATGCTGACAGTGTCACCTTCGTTGATGAACATTGGTGCATTTATGGTTGTGCCATTCTCGAGCGTTATGACTTTGTTGCCACCCTTGGATGTGTCACCGCGGACAGCTGGGGGAGCCTCTTTTACTTTGTAGTTTATTTTTATAGGTAGGGTTATTTTGATTATTTTTTCCTCATCATCTTCGTTGTTCCAGACTAGAGCCGTTACGTTACTGTTAGGATTTAGGAATTTTGCGGTGTGGCCCATTAGAGATTCCTCTAGTTTGAATCTATTACTCTTGTCTTCTGGGTCACAGAACCAATATTCGCCCTTATTAGCGTAAAGGAAGGTAACCCCTCTTTTCTCAATGTCGGCTTCTTCAGCTGAGTCAGACACGTGGTAAGTAGCAGCTATTGTTTTGCCAGATATTAGGCTTTTAAGCTTCACCTGATTTTGAGGTTTTCTTTGTTGAGTGCGGGCCACATGACTTTCTACTACCTCTACTGGCTCGTCGTCGTGTATTATTATTTTCTTTTCTCGGATTTCGTTGTATTGAAGTTGTGCCATAGGAAATATCCTATCAGAACTATGCTTCTTCTGCAAATTTCTTCCTAATTTCTTTCAGGATTTGTCCGGAAACTTTCTTTTCATCTTTTAGGAACTTTCTGGTCTGGTCGTAGCCGACACCGAGCTTTACCTTTTCTAGTTTGTCGTCCATGGGTTTGTAGAAATAAGAGTTGCCAGTTTTTTCAACAATTTTGAACTTTTCACCGAGGGCTATTATTTCTCCTTCTTGGGAGATACCCTCATTGTATATTATGTCGAATTCAGTTTGTTTGAATGGCGCAGCTACTTTGTTCTTTACAATTTTTACTCTAGTACGAGAGCCGACAACATCTTCGCCTTTTTTAATTTGAGCAATTTTGCGTATGTCGAGCCTAACAGATGTATAGAACTTAAGAGCTTTACCTCCTGGGGTAGTTTCTGGGTTACCAAACATAACCCCAATCTGCATTCGGATCTGATTGATGAATATCACAGCTGTTTTAGATCTAGCTACTATCGCAGTAAGCTTGCGAAGTGCTTGAGACATCAGACGTGCCTGCTTACCCACATGGTAGGCCCCCATATCGCCCTCTATCTCGTCTTTGGGGGTCAGGGCCGCTACTGAGTCAATTACAACAACGTCTATCTTCCCAGTGCGTACCAGGCTCTCGACTATTTCAAGCGCCTGTTCGCCGTTGTCTGGCTGAGATATCAATAGGTCGTTAATATTAACACCAAGCTTCTTGGTGTATTCAGGGTCCATTGCGTGCTCAGCATCTATGTATGCACACACACCTCCAAGCTTCTGAGCTTCGGCTACTATGTGGAGAGACAGGGTTGTTTTACCAGAAGATTCTGGTCCGAATATTTCTATAATTCTTCCGCGGGGGATACCCCCCACACCGAGCGCCATATCAAGCCCCAGAGATCCTGTGGGTATGACATTGATGTCTACCCTGGGTGCATCACCTAGTTTCATTATTGACCCTTCTCCGAATTTGGTCTGGATAGACTTTAGTGTATCTTCTAACACTGAACCATCCATGGTCTTCTTTTCCTTTTCTACGCCTTTTGTCTTTTTCATATATTTTCTTTCTCTGTTGGGGCAGAGTATATTAATTGGTAATCTTTTTCGTCAATGTGCTCAAATTTGTCCCTAGCTTTTATCTTTACTACATTATAACCCGGCAAGAGGACAATTGTCTCGTTGAAATTCCCCAGCTGGTCTACCGATATTTCTCGGCCATTTATACTTAGATATATTGCGTTTTTGGCATTTCCGCTTATTGGCAGGACGCTGTTTTCAAGCGTCGTGCCGTTTTCAATGTTTACGTCTTTGATTTTTACTCCAAGGATCAGGTCTTTGGAGCGGAGTAGGGCATAGAAGATAATGAACACAAAGAAAACAGACAAAGAGGCTATTTTTAATATCTTTTTTGCATCGTGATTCATTCTCTGTAGTCTTACATTATGTTGTTACCCATTTCGTCTCTGTTTATTTTCTCTAATACTTCTCTCGGCTTGGAACCATCTGCTGGTCCTATTACCCCACGAGCTTCTAGTTTATCCATTAGTCTGGCCGCACGGGCGTATCCCAGCTTGAGCTTTCTTTGAAGATATGAAGTCGAAGCCTTACCTGCTTCCATCAAAACCTGACGAGCCTCTTCGTACATTTCATCATCCACATCGTCCTCTTCCTCATCCAGTGTGCTTTCGAATATGCTCTTGTCGTGCGAGATGCTTCCTTCAGAGAGACTTATCTCATCTCCAATTTCATCCGCATAAGCATCTGCTAGGTATTTAACCACTTTCTTTACTTCAGATTCAGATATAAAGGCAGACTGGAGACGTTCTGGCTGGGCCTCACCTGAAGAATAAAGCATGTCTCCAGCTCCGAGGAGCTTTTCTGCACCTCCAGCGTCAAGTATTGTGCGAGAATCTATCTGAGAAGAAACTTTGAGCGCGATACGGGCAGGGACATTGGCCTTGATCAATCCAGTAATGATGTTTACTTCGGGGCGCTGAGTAGAAAGTATCAAATGTATTCCTACGGCTCGAGACATTTGAGCTAGGCGTACGATAGCAGACTCAAGTTCTCTGGGGTAAGTGCTCATAATGTCTGCAAGCTCGTCTATTATAATGACTATATAGGGCATACGGTCCGCATCTGGAATAGCAACACCATTCCGAGCAGCCTCGAGGGATTTTTTGTTTTTATTTTCAAAAATATTACTGTGGTAGCTTTCTATGTCGCGCACGGATTCATTTTCAAGTATGTCGTAACGCCTATCCATTTCTTTGGCTGCCCACTTGAGGGACAAAATGGCTTTCTTGGCTTCGGTTATGACCGGGGTAAGCAGGTGGGGGATGTTCTTGTATAAAGTAAGTTCTACGCGCTTTGGGTCTATAAGTATTAGCTTGAGGTCGTCTGGGCCATTGCGGTACAGAAGGGATGTAACCATAGAGTGTATGGTTACAGACTTACCAGAACCTGTGGTACCTGCCACTAGGGCGTGAGGCATTTTAGCCAAGTTGCCGAATACTGCCTTGCCGGATATTCCTCGTCCAAGGGCTATTGTCAGTGGCTTTTCTGCATTCTGGAATTTAGAATCAGCCAGAAGTGTTGCTAGCCCAACTATAGATTTGGATCTGTTTGGTATTTCTATTCCAACCAAAGACTTGCCGGGGATGGGGGCCTCTATGCGGATAGGGTGGGCAGCCAGCGCTAGTGCTAGGTCGCTCTGGAGCCCGACGATGCGAGAGAGCTTGACCCCTTCGGCTGGTTTTAATGCATAACGGGTGACTGTTGGTCCGACAGTTATCTCATCCATCTCAACTTCAATACCGAAGTTTGCAAGGGTGCGTTTTATTATATTGGCATTTGCTTTGACATCTCCAGTGTTAGGTTTACCTTTGTCTTCTTCAAGCAAAGACAGGGGAGGAGGTACATAAGTAGAAATTAGTCCTGTTCTCCTCTTTTTTATGGGCATCTCTTCTTCTATTACAGGTGTAGGCATATCTTTTTTAACCATCCCCAGGGCTTGTTTTAGTTTGTTTGGAGAAGACACCGGATCTTCTTCTTTGTCCACCTCTTCACCTTCGTCTTCCTCTTCTTCAGCTGGTCCGTCTTTTTTGTTTCTTAGTCTAAGCCACAATTTTCGGAGGAACTCTGGAAATTGTAATTTAGCGTCAAACATTATTAGTAGCGATATAACCAAAACAGCCGATAGGAATATGGTGCTTGCATAGGAGTCAAACAGTGTCACCAGTGGTGTGGCGGTAATTTCTCCTAATATTCCTCCAGAGTGTTTGTAAATTAGTTCTGTCTTTGGTCCGGCTAATGGGTCGTTTACTGTCACGCTAGTAGTGGAAATTATTTCCAAGATTCCAAGACTTGATAGCAGGAACATTGCTGAGCTTATCGTACGTGTCCAGCCAATGTTGGGTGTGAATGATTTTATAAAAGACATTCCAAGTAGCACGAAGAGTGCTGGCAGTAATATGTATCCGACTCCTAGCAGGAAAGAAAGTTTTTCATAAACAAATACTCCAGCTACGCCAGACTTACCGAACGCAGACATTGTAAAGAATAATGCCAAAACAAAAAAGACGACTGTTAGTATGCCGTGCTTTGTTTCTGTTTTGAGTTTTAGAAACTTTTCTTGGTTGTCTTCGTTATTGGAAGATCGGGCAGATTTTTTCTTGCGTGAATTTTTTGCCATGAGGATATTTTAACACAAATTCTTCATAAAAAATAAGACTACTGTTGTTTTATATGCTTGTGGATATTGCGACGCCACTGTTGGGGATTCTTGTGAAAGAAATATTTTTTTAATAAATCTTCAATGAACCAGACGGTTCTCGTGGTTGCTTTTTATATTGTCCGATATATAATGGACAGATGTTAATAGAGGATTACAATCATAAAAGTCAGACAAAAGACACATCCTCATTGCCTTCTCTCTACTCAGGAGAGAGGTCCTATTCAAAATTCTACTCTATGGCAAATAAGCTTGTAACTGCTCTGTATATGGTAACGGACATAATGGACAAGGAGGAGCCATTGCGTGCGAAGCTTCGTTTCCTAGGTGCCAATGTTGTATCGGACATGCACTCTGCTTCAGGGCATACCCATATCAAGATTGATGAGATATTATCCTTCTTGGACATTGCTTGTACAGTGGGAATAATATCCCAAATGAACGCCAATATTCTAAAGAAAGAGTTCATAGCCTTAAAGCAGTCATTAAAAGATTCGGAGCAAGACTCTCTCTATTTCGGCGAGGACAAAACCCTGTCAGATTTTATCAAACAAGATGAGCGCGTCCTTGAGCGAAAATCTATCGGACACCATGATTTTACATCTATTGGACATGCATCTAATACCAGAATAGGTGTCCAAAAGGGAGGGACACTAATGAAAGCTTTGTCCGATAGAATACCAGCTTTGTCCGATAGAAAAGAGTCGCCTGCGAATAACTTTATAGCTTTGAAAAACCATAGAAGAGATTCGATAAAGAAGCTTATTGAAGACAGGGGCAAGGAGTCGGTTGGGGGGTTTTTGGGTCTGACCATAACGGACATAAGGACATTGGCGACGGGCGCCTTGGCAGCGTGTGGAGAGAAGACCTTACAGCGAGAACTCGTCTCTATGGTCAAGGGCGGTGTCCTTAAGAAAACGGGAGAGAAGAGATGGAGCAGATACTTCCTATTCCTGGGCTAGATTTCGGTCTTCGTGCCCCCCAGAGGCTCTGTGTTTACTGGGTGCTTCTTGGTTTAACAATTTAAGTGCTTGCATTTTACCTTAAAATATGAGAGGATAGACCCGTGCGAGTCTGACGTAAAGAGTCAGGCTAGTAGCTGGAATCCGACTTCGCTTGGCGAACGTCGGAGTTATCCACATAATATATTGCTGTATATTTTACACATATATTATAATGTACTTATGTTTATGGATTGCACGTGTTAAATGTGCGTCTATATTCATAAAAAATTGCTTTATGTTTTTGCCTTATTCCTCACTTGAGATTTCGTCGAAAAAATCTCAATAAGAAATTTGGCGAAAACAGGGAAAGGTCATTGAAAACTGAATAAAGCATCTAGCACAACATTTATTTGTTGTGCTAGAGTTCATGTTTTCAGTTATGTTTACATCTGATCATTATTAGTAGTTCGCAACATTATTATTTTATTAATTAATTAATAGCGGATGAAAATAATGAAAGGAAAATACGCTTTTAGTTTTGTCGAAACTTATTAATGGCGTAGAAAATTAGAAAAATATTATGAGTAATTTATTAAAATCAAAATTCCTTTTAGGAGTTATGATCGTAGCAGTTATGTTTGTTGGGTTCGGAGCTATTACAGCTTCTGCTCAGCAACCAGTTGTATCTGCATCTGATGTTCAGTATGCAGCTACAGTTATGTCCGGTAGTTCAGGACAAGCTTCCTTGATTTGGCAGAAATTCCTAAATGGATATAGTTCTGCAAATTTGGTTGCTGATGGAAAATTTGGACCTTTGTCTACCAATGCCCTAAAGGTTTGGCAGGCTTCTCGAAGCTTGAGTGCTGATGGCGTAGCGGGACCAATGTCTCGAGCTTCAGCCGTAGCTCAAATCAATTCAGGAGTTACTATGCCTGTCGGTGGCACTTACCCAGCAGGTTGTATGTCAACTGCAGGATTCTCTGTAACTACAGGCATGCCATGTTCTGGAGGATCAAATCTTCCAGCAGGTTGTACTTCAACAGCAGGATTCTCTCCAATAACTGGAGCAAAGTGTGATAGTGGTTCAACTCCAACACCTACTGGTCCTCTAGCAGGTGGGTTTGGAACAATCTCTGCGATCACTCAACTTTCACAATACAACAATGAGGAAGTTGGAGGTGGATCAAGTGATGTAAAAGTTCTTGGCTTTGAAATCGAAGCTTCAGATGACGGCGACATACAAATATCAGCTGTAAAGCTTGTATTTGATGCAACTGGAAATGCTTCTGGAGATTCAGACCGCATAGAAGATTATCTTGATACAGTTTCTGTATGGCAAGGTTCAACAAAGGTGGGTACTGCAGATGCTAAAGACTTTACTAAGTCA
>Ga0163144_10000212_pt1 | contig 136810 bp, 127 predicted proteins | sample OliLak19BULKMAT1_FD_123175 | JGI IMG/M metagenome (GOLD analysis project Ga0163144, IMG submission 123175) | Freshwater microbial mat bacterial communities from Lake Vanda, McMurdo Dry Valleys, Antarctica - Oligotrophic Lake LV.19.BULKMAT1 | ecosystem: Environmental > Aquatic > Freshwater >...
GCTCTTCCAGGTTTCCGGGGCAATGCCGATGCCGTACCCGACCCGCGTGGGCCAGGAGAAGCGGGCCTTCAGCGATTCGACCATCGATGGCGACGCTAGCAGTTCGCCGCTGCGGCACGCGGCGGCATCCGCTGCGTGCTCAGCAAGTGAAACGCTGCGGGCCGGCGGCTGCTGCAGCGTGAAGACGGTGGTAATAATGGGTGGGGGTCACCCGGGAGCGCCGAGTCCCGGCGCGGCTTCCTGCCCGGGTCATTCGCCCGGAGCCGATTAGACCAAACAGCATGCCCGGCTTCGGGCACGGGGGGGAAGACGACATGAGCAATTCGAATCCTTCGAACGCGGCGTCGCAGCCATGCAGGCCGGCCTCGCCGCTCGCGTCGCGCATGGCGCTCGCCGTGCTGGCGGCCGCGCTCGCGCCGGCCTGCTGGGCGCAGGACAAAGGCGCCCGCGGCAGCGAAGCGAGCGGGCTGCAGGAAATCGTGGTTTCCGCGCGCAAGCGTGATGAGACGCTGCTCGAGGTGCCGATCGCGATCACGGCCTTCACGGCCGAGCAGATCGAGAAGGCGCAGATCTTCGACCTGCGCGAACTCACGACGTTGTCGCCGGGCATGACGTTCCAGAGCGTCGGCGGCAATGGCCCCGGCGGACGCTACAACTCCAACCTGATCTTCCGCGGCATGACCAACTCCGCGCCGCTGCCCCGCCAGCAGACCGGCGCCGTGTTCATCGACGGCGTTTACGTGCTCGGCGGCGTGGCCTCCGTGAACACCGTCGACGTGGAGCGCGTCGAGGTGCTGAAGGGCCCGCAGAACGCCTACTTCGGCCGCAACACCTTCGGCGGCGCGGTCAACTTCGTCACCCGCAACCCCGGCAGCGAATTCAAGGGCGCGGTCAGCGCCGACGTGGACGAGTGGGGTTCGAACAACACGAGCCTGAGCATGGAAGGACCGCTGCTGGGCGACAGGCTCGCCGGCCGTCTCTCCGTGCTGCGCTATGACAGGGCGGGCCAATACACCGCGAGTGACGGCGGCACTCTCGGCGACGAGGGCACCCTCTCGGTGACCGGTACCCTGTTCGCGCAGCCGAGCGACAGCTTCTGGGCGCGCGTGCGCGTCCACTACCAGGAGGACGATGACGGCGCGCCGAACACGGCGCAGCTGAGCGGTGGCGTGCACGGCAATTCCTGCGCCGGCAGGACCTACAGCGGCCGCAACACCGACGGCACGCCGCGCACCTTCGCGGTGTCGCTGCCGTACTTCTGCTCGGGCATCCCGACCATCAGCGATCTCGGCGAGCGCAACATCATCTCGTCGAACACCTCGCTGGCGAGCCCGCTGCTCGCCTCCGCCGGCGCACCCAACGCGCTGGTCAACGCGTTCGTCAACAACTCGCTGAACGATCCTGTCCTGGCGCGGGCGCCGCGCCTCGACCACATCGGCATGTACCGGGAGGTGCTGCGCCTCTCCGGGCAGGCACAGTACGAGTTCGGCAATGGCATCACGGCCTCGCTGAACCTGGGCTTCAACCAGAACGACACCATGGCGATCACCGATCCCGACCGTGGGAACGTCGAGAACGTCTATACGGCCGCGCCGGCGTTGTTCAAGGACCGCACCGCGGAATTGCGATTCGCCTCCGGCCAGGACCAGCGTCTGCGCTGGCTGGTCGGCGCCAACTACTACAAGGGTGACTTCGTCGCGAACACCAACGGCTCGGTGATCTGGCAGGTGCCGACAGTGCGACCGATGGCGCCGCCGTTCTTCCCGACGGCCGCGGTCCGCAACAACCCGCCCAACCGCGACGGCGAAAATGCGGTCGTGCAGGCGTTGTTTGGCTCCGTCGACTTCGACATCACCGACACCCTGACGGCGACCGCGGAGATGCGCTACCAGGAGGACGAGACGACCCTCGGCGCGCCGGTCGACCCGGGCGTCGCGGCGCCGATGGTGGCGACCTTCACCGATACGATGCCGCGCGCGATCCTGAAGTGGCAGCCGACCCAGGCCACCAATCTCTACCTGAGCTGGTCGAAGGGCGTGCTGCCGGGTCAGTTCAACGCGCAATACACGACCGCCACGCCTTTCCAGCGCGCGCAGATCGAGGCCGTCTTTCCGGGCGTCAGCGAGACGGCACCGTCGCAGCAGATCGAGAGCCTCGAGGTCGGGCTGAAGCAGCGGCTGTTCAACGATCGCTTCGAATATTCGGTGGCGGTCTACGACATGGACTGGACCAGCATGCTGTCGGGTTCGGCGCTGGTCGTGCAGACCTCGGCGACCAACACGGCACCGCTGATCCTCACCGGCGTGCTGATCCCCGGCGATTCGCGCCTGCGCGGCGTGGAGTTCGAGGGCACGGCGTTGCTCATGGACAACTGGGACGTGAACCTGCGGTTCGACCTGATGGACACCGAGTACGTGACGTTCTTCCAGCCTTTCGTCGCGCAGTTGACCAGCCAGACCAGCCGCTTCGATGGCAATACGCTGCCGCGCGTTCCGCAGCGCTCGGCCAGCCTGTCCTCGACCTACCGCGGCCGGGTCAACGTCGACTGGGGCTGGTACCTGCGCGGCGACGTCAACTACACGGGCAAGGCCTGGGACAGCGAGGCGAACATCGTGCAGACCGACGCCTACACGCGCGTGAATCTGCGCGTCGGATTCGAGCGCGACAACCTGTCGGTCGAGCTGTACGCCAAGAACTTGTTCGACGACGACAGCTGGGACTACGGCTTCCGCAGTGTGTCTTTCCGCGAGCCTAACGGGCAGCTCTTCGTGACGATCCCCCCCGCCGCGCTGCCACCGGGCTCGGCGCCGTCGGTCGGATTCCAGCAGGGCATGATCGTGCAGCCGCCGGACAAGCGGGCGATCGGCCTGCGCGTCAAGTACGAGTTCTAGAAGAGGGACGGATCTATTTCTGGAAAACGGATCCGTCCCCTCTTGCCCGCCCTGTTATTCGGAAGCGCGCGCGCCGCTCGACGCGCGCCGCTTCGAGTTGTTCCGTGGGAATTCGCCGGTAGCGAAAAACGCTGATGCCCTTGAGCTGGCCGAGGCGTGAATTCGGGCGCGTCTCGCCGCTCACCGGATCGCGCAGCGGCCGGTTGTAGTAGTCGGCCTCGAACGGCGTGTAGTAGATCCCGAACTGCGTGGTCGCGAGCACGTCGTCGCTCGGCAGCGTGTGCCATGTACGATAGCGGGGCGCGCCGGTAGCGGGGTCGAGCAGGTCACGAACGGCCGAATGGCGGTCTAGCGACACGAATCGCCCCTGTCCCTGGAGCTCGAGCGCATCGTCGGCCCCGAGTCGGCCCTGCTGCAGCGAAGCGACCTCGAACCCTTCACCTTCCGGTAGCGCGCCGCCCGCATCCACGACGATCCGCAGCACGTTGCCGTAGGCCGCGATGATCGGTTGCATGTCGCCGTCGAAGTACGACGCTTCGCCGGCCCAGCATCCGGCCGCGCGTCGCCAGAAACCCGATTCAGGCATGGCTGGTCTCCCGCGGCGCCGCCACGGGAAAGCGCCTGGGGCAGGATGGTACACGCGCCCTACCAAAGCCTGCGGCTGGCCACGAGCGACGCTGATGCCTCGCATCATCGTTTCATCTGGTGAACGGGCGCGCGGCAGGGCATGCTGCGTCCCCGGGAGGACGAGATGGCTGGATCCGTCGGTACGATTCGCACGGCAGTACGCGTGCTGCAGGTGCTTGCGGCGCTCAACGCCGAGCACCCGGCAGGCGCCGCGCTGGTCGCGCGCCGGCTGCAGATGTCGCGGGCGACGACCTACCGTTTCCTCGAGACGCTGGTCGACGCCGGGTACGCGACCAAGGATCCCGAGTCGGGTCACTATTCGCCGTCGCAGCTGGTCCGCGCGCTCAGCTGCGGCTTCGAGGACGAGCAATGGCTGGCCGAGGCGGCCAAGCCGGTGATCCAGTCGATGGGCCGCGAACTGATCTGGCCGCTCGCGATCTCGACACTGTCGGGGCCGGGCATGCTGCTGCGCGAGAGCACCGACATGCAGAGCCCCCTGGCAGTGAACCGCTTCGCCCCCGGGCGCCGCATCAGCCTGCTCGGCACCGCCTCGGGCCGCGCCTACCTGGCCTACTGCGGCGACGAGCAGCGCGAGACCCTGCTCGATATCCTCAGCACCTCCAGCGACCCGGAAGATGCGGCCATCGCCGACCGCGCCGGCGTGCGTCGCGAGCTCACTGCGGTGCGCGAGGCGGGTTTCGCGACCAGTAGTCGCGCGCAACGCGTGACCCACCAGTGCGCGATCGCCGTGCCGGTGCTCGGCAATGGCCGCGTACTGGCAAGCCTCAGTATCCGCTACGCCGACACTGCGGTGCGCCGGTCGCTTGCCCTGCAACGGTTCCTGCCGAAACTGCAGGAGGCGGCCGGGCAGATCGGCCGCGCGTTCGAAGTCAGCGCGCCGAACGACGCGCAGTGACCGGCCGGAGCCGCGGGTGGTGCGGCGCGGGCCGCGTTCGGCGCGCAATGCCTCAGACGCTGTCGGGCAAACTGGTGCGGGCCGCAGCCTGGCCTGGCGCGACGTAGATCCCGCGCGCCACGTAGTCGTCGATGCGCCGCTTCAGTTCCCGGCCGCCGGCGTACGGGTTCACCTGCGGATCACCCGCCCAGAGGTCGTTCGCCAGACCGACGTCGCCGGCATAGGCGCGGGCGTAGACCGCCGGGTCGTCCCAGAGTGCGAGGTTAGTGAACGGGTTGGCGCGTGCGCGGCGCAGCGATGCCAGGTCGATGGCGACCCGGAAGGCGACCGGGCCGGGGCCGTCGACCGTGCCCTCGACGCTGCCGTCATAGCGAACGATCCGCGAATGGCCGCGGCGGAAGAAGGTCAGCACGTCGGAGTCGTGGCTCAGGTGCTCGCCGCCGTCGATCGCTGACAGCAAGTAACAGCAGTTCTCGAACGCGCGGATGCGGCGCGCCGCGTCCCAGACCTCGCGGCCGGAACCGCCGTGCGGCTCGGACGAGGAGTGCAGGATCACCTCGGCGCCGGCGCGCCGCAGGCCGTGCGCGACCTCGGGCACCATGTTGTCGAAGCAGATCATGTTGGCGAGCCGCCCGAGCGGCGTGTCGGCCACCGGGAACAGCGCGTCGGGCCCGAACACGTCGAGGTATTCGGACAGGACGCTGCCCGGCGTCGTGTCCGGCAGCAGGCCCCAGACGTCGGCGCACTGGTTCTTGCGGTAGGTGTGCACGAGATTGCCGGTGTCGTCGATCAGGAACGCAGAATTGAACACGCGCTGCGGCATGCGCGGATGCAGCTCGAAGTTCTGGAACGCGACATAGACCTTGTGCTTCTGCGCGAATGCGCCGACGCGCTCGAACACCGGATGCGGATGCGAGATCGCCAGGCGCGCCATGTCATCCACCGTGCGCTGCACGCCGCCGATGCCGCCCGGGCCGGTCAGCCAGAATTCCGGGAAAATCACCAGGCGCACCGAAGGCAGGTTGGCGCGCGAGCCCGCGAGCTCGAGTGCCTCGTCGAGATTGCGCTGCATCAGCGCGGCCGCGTCGATCGAGCGATCGAGCGGGATCAGACGCGCGCAGTGCTGCACGAGCAGCGCCTCGTACTGTTCTTCGTGGCGCGCGTGCTTCGACGGCGGCGGCTGGCGCTGCTCGAGCCTCCGCCGCGACTCGGCACGCCACTCGTCGGCGCTGCGCGGCGCGGTCGCGGGCGGCGCGGCGGCTGCGGCGCGCTGGTAGCCACGGGCATAGAGGTTGGCGCGCACCAGCGCCGGAAACGAGCGGTGCGGGTTGACGCGGATGCGGCGCAGCAGCTGCAGGTCGTAGTCGGGGAACACGAAATCCTCGCCGGCGCGCGCACGGACCGCGGTGCCCGTCAGGGCGTACAGCGCGGTGGCGCCGGGCAGTGCGACCTGGTTCTCGCCGCGGAGCTGCGACACAGGGCTCGCGACCGCGACGAAACAGGAGTTCTCGCCGGCGCGGGCGAGCCGCGCGACCTGGCGGATCTCGAACAGGTCGTCCGAGCGTTCGCGGCAGGAATTGACGATCAGCTCGGCCCCATGGAAGGCGAGGGCGCGCGCGTGGTTGCAGTAGAGGATGTCCTCGCCCGGCAGCAGCCCGACCTGGCCGAACGGCGTTGGCGCGACCGCGAACGCCGCCTCGCGGCCAGATGCGGCGGTCGTGTCGTCGAAGCCATCGATGAGTTCGGGAGTGATCTTGTCGGCGCGCAGCTTCAGCTGGCCATCGTCCCCGACCAGGAAGGCGACGGTCGACGGCACGGCGCCAGACTCGCGCCGCAGCGAGGCGGCGCCGGCCAGCCAGGCGCCGGCCTCGCGGGCCAGCGTGCCGAGCTGCGCCAGCAGGGCCGCTTCCTCGGGCGCGGCTGCGGCGGTGGCTGGCGCGGCGGCCAGCGGCAGCACCACCAGCACCGGGCCTGACTGCAGTTGCGTGCGGCGCACCGCCTCGACGGCCAGCGCCAGCGCGCTGCCGAGATCGGCGACGGGATGAGTTGCGCGCCAGCCGCGCTGCGAAAGGACGAGTGTGGTCATCAGGCTTCCCTCCCGGGTGGTGCGGTGCGTAGCGCCTCGAGGCCGCGGACGATTTCGGCGTGGCGCGACCGCGGCAGGCGGTAACGCGAAAAGAACCCGAGGCCGATGCAGCCGGCGAGTGCGGTCAGGGTGACCGCGGCGATGCCCAGGTGCTGCAGCGACTGCGGCTCGACTGGCACGGCGCTGCGACCCGCCGGCAGGGCGGCCCATTGAACGACCACGCCGGCCGCCAGCTTGCCCAGGCTCGAGGCGAGCTTGTTGCCGAGCGGCAGGAACGCCAGCAGCATGCCGGTGCGCGATTCGCGTTTCTCGTAGGCGTATTCGTCGGCGGTCTCGGCGAACATCACCAGCGAGCAGGCCATGATCAGGCCGGTGCCGGCGCCGACCACCACGTTCGAGAAATACAGCGTCTGCACCAGCTCGGCACTGCCGTTCGGCGGCATCAGGCCGAGCAGCCGCGCGAGCGGTGGCAGCACATAGGCCAGCAGCATCAGGGCGACGCCGCTGACGTAGAGCGTCTTCGGCTCGACGCGGCCGACCGCGAAGCGCGAGGCGATCGCCGCGATGAAGGTGGCGATCTGGATGCTGATCAGCCAGGCGCCGATCTGCTGCGTCGAGAGCTCCCAGAAGTAGGTGCCGAGGTAGAGGTTCAGCGAGCGGAAATACGAGCCCATCACGCCGGCGAACATCAGGCCGAGGAACAGCATGCGGAAATTGCGCAGGTCGGCGAGCGCGTGCCAGGTGGCCTTCAGCGAGGCGACCACCGCGAATGTCCTCGGCTTCACCGCGACGCGCGCGCGCTCGAAGGCCATGATCGGACGCAGCGTGCCGGCGGCGCCGAGCAGCGCGCACAGCATCAGCAGGCCGGCGACCAGCAGCGCGAAGCGCGGATAGTTGTCCGGGTTCTCCTGGCCGCGCGGGATCGACTCGGTCGGCAGGAAGACGTAGGTCGTGATGGCCCACAGGATCCCGGCCTGGATCGCCGCGGTGATCGCCTGGCGCCAGATGCCGAGTTCGGCGCGCTGCGTGGCGTCCTCGGTGAGTTCGGCCGCGACCGCCACCGCGGGCACGCTGTAGAACGAGCCGGCGACGCGCACGGCGAGGCACAAGGTCAGCATCCAGGCAAACAGGCCCGCCTGGCCGAGGCCCGCCGGCGCCGAGAACAGCAGCCAGACGAAGATGCCGGTGGGCACGATCGCCAGGAACATCAGGGTGTGACGGCGGCCGAAGCGGCCGCGGAAGCTGTCGGAATAGCTGCCGATCAGCGGATCGAGGACGGCGTCGGCGATGATCGCGATCGCGACCGCGAGCCCGGCGAGGCTGCCCTTCAGGCCGAGGACCTGGGCGTAATAGAAGATCAGGAAGATCTCGTAGATCTGGAACTTGGTGGTCTCGACCACGGCGGTGAAGCCGAAGAACAGCTTGGTCAGCACCGAGGGCGCGGCCAGCGGGGCGCGTCCCGCGCCGGCGCCGTCGAGCGTGCCGGCGCGGCCGGGCGCCCCAGGCGCAACCGTGGCGTCGGTCGTGCTCACGGGCCCCACGCCAGCACGTCGGGAATGTACTTGCGTGCCTGCTCCATGTATTCCGGGCTCACTTCATGGAAGCCGCGCGTCTTGCGGCCCACCGCATGCCAGACCGCGTGTCCGGGCACCTGCGCCATGTCGAGGAACGGCTGCCAGGGCGCGATGAAAGTCGAGGCGAACACCGCTTCCACGCGCGCCAGCCGGTCGTCGAACAGTTCGTCGCGCGAGACCGTGGCGGTCGACCACTCCCCGAGCGGGATCGGGCGTTTCTCGGGCAGCTTGCGCGAAACCGAATGCTGCACCTTGTCGCCGCTGCGCACCCAGTTCGAAGTCAGTACGACGCCTTCGGTGTCTGGCGCATCGACGGCGCGCATCCGGATCAAGCCTGCGGCATCGACCGACATCAGGCTGCGCGAGCCGATCACGTTCGGTGCGACGCGCACGCTGCGGCCGGTGAACGGGTTGACGAAGTCCTTGCCGTTGAGGACTTCGAGGGTCTGCGGGTCCTTGAAGCAGGTCATCACCTTCGACCAGACCTCCCAGACGCCGTCCGCGCGCCGCAGGATCTTCTTGGTCTCGCAGCCCTCGCAGGCGAACAGCACGAGCGGATTCGCGCTGGGCGTGACGGCGATCATCGCCCCGGTCCAAAGCCAGGGTGAGAGGCTGCCTTCGAGGTCGCCGTTGACGCGCAGGAAGTCGAGCAGTTCGACGCGCGGATCCGAATGCCGCCGGGCCAGGCCGCGGGCGGCATCTGCGGATGACGAGGCGACGTCGTGCGCCGCAGTCGGCACGGGCGCTGCGGCGCCGGCGACGCGTGCGAGAGCGGTGCCCGCCAGCAATGGCGCGGTGGCCGCGCCGAAGATCGCCTGCAGGCCGGCTGTGCCGAAGCGGCGTCGATCGAAACGTTCGTCCGTCTCTTCCTGCATGGCGTGCCTTCCGGGATGGCTGAAATTGCTCAACGTGAGAGGGAGAGACGGAAGGTCGCGGCGAGACCGACGAGGCTGGTGATGGCGATCACCCGCAGGGTGGGTTCGACGCCGATCTGCCTCGCGACTGAGCCCCAGAGCAGGGCGCCGCTGACGAATCCCGCCATCATCACGACCGTGAACACCGCCATTCCGCGCGCGCGCAGGGCGTCCGGCAGCACCCGCTGCACGGCAAGCTGTCCGGCCGAGACCACCAGGTACCAGGCCATCCCGACGACCAGCAGTGCGGCGCACAGGAGGTAGCTGTTCTCGATGTATGAGAGTACACCCAGCGCCACAGCGTGCGCGGCGACGCCGAGTGTCAGCTGGCGTCCTGGCGCGGCGGTGCCGGCGATACGCGGAAACACCAGTGCGCCGGTGATGGCACCCACGCCATAGAATGCCCAGCCGATGCCGAACCAGCGGGCATCGGACACCAGCAGCGGCAGCAGCGCATGGATGCCGATGGCGCACAGGAAGAAGGTTGCGCTGCGCAATGCGACGCGACGGAACACGGTGTCGTGCCAGCAGTGGCGCAGCCCGTCGAGCAGGGCGTCCAGGTAGCGCTGCGCGACCGCGGGCCGTGGCGCGAAACGGCGTTGCGGCACCCGCCAGACCAGCAGCAGTGCCAGCGCGAAAGACGCCAGTGTCGCGCCGAATACCGTGGGCACGCCCGTCGTTACCACCAGTGCGCCGGCGATACCCGGACCGACGATACGGCCCGCGTTGTTCGCGACGCTGTGCAGGCCGACGGCGTGCTGCAGCTGCGAGCGCTGCGCCAGCTCGGCGCCCGCGGCCGCGAAGCCCGGCAGGATCATCGCCTTGCCGATGCCGGTAGCGAGCGTCAACCCGAGCAGCCAGGACGGAGCGATTGCGGCGAGCGAGGCCAGCGTCAGCGCCGCGCTGCAGCAGCCCAGCCAGGCGAGCGCCCAGAGCAGGAAGCTGCGCCGGTTCACGAGATCGCCGAGCGTGCCGGCGGGCACCACCAGCAGCAGGATCGGCAGCGAGGCGGCTGCCTGCACCAGCGCCACCATCAGCGGATCGCCACCGGTGAGGTTCTTCATCAGCCAGCCGGCGCCGACGTCCTGCATCCAGATGGCGCCGATCGACAGCACTGCGGCGATCCAGACGGCACGGAACACGCCGCCGCGCAGCGGTGCCCAGACCCTGAAGTCCGGCTCGCCCGGCAGGGCCTGCGTGCGTGGGTCGAGTGGCATCCTGACCGGAGTCTGGCAGCCGACCCGGGCGGCGCCCGGGACGATTCGGGCGCAACTCATGGGGTGAGACGCGGTCTGGTACCGCCTCGGTTACGATGATCCGCAGGGGCCAGACCGCCCCGGGCAAGGAGCCATGACCATGACCGAAATTCCCCGCAACCAGGCCGAGCATCCGATGATGGCGCGCCGGCTGCACGACGATGCGGCGCGGCAGAAGGCCGTGCGCACGCTGCGCCAGCGGCTGCTGCCGAAGCTCGCCGCGGGCAGCCGCGAAATGTACTACCGCAGTGTCGAGCCGGCGCTGCGCAAGGCCAGTGGCGGTCGCGCGCCCGAGGACCTGCGCGAGATCCGCGCCGCGATGATGGCCTTGCCCTACGTGCGCTTCCAGCTCGGCACGCACCGCGTGATCCAGGAACTGATGTACGAGACGCTGATCGACAGCGTGCAGCCGCAGGTCGAGGAACTGGCCGCGAAGGCGCGCGAACTGTCGCGCGGGATTGGCTCGCTGCGCCTCGATCCCGCGCTCAAGGTGCCGCGCTACGTCACCGCAGTGGACATCCACTGCCAGCCCGGCGGCTATGCACACGAATCGTTCGCGGGCGACGTCGCCGCCGGCGCTATCTACGACCGCTCGATCAACATGTACCAGCAGGGCGCGGGCGGCATGACCGACTACATGGGACGCAGCGTGATCCAGTATCTCGGCAAGGTCTGGCCGCAGTTCCGGCCGCGACGCATCCTCGACCTCGGCTGCACGATCGGTCACAGCACGCTCGCCTATGCGCGCCAGTATCCCGAGGCCGAGCTGCACGCCATCGACGTCTCGGCGCCGCTGCTGCGCTATGCGCATGCGCGCGCCGAGTCGCTCGGCCTGCCGGTGCGCTATTCGCAGCAGAACGCCGAGCACACCGATTTTCCCGATGGGCATTTCGATCTCGTCGTCTCGCACATCCTCGCGCACGAGACGGCGGCGCACGCCTGGCCCGCGATCCTCGCCGAGTCGCGCCGGCTGCTCGCGCCGGGTGGCATCTGCGTGCACGTCGACCTGCCGCAGCTCGAGGAGATCGATCCCTATCGCCGCTTCATCTACACCAACGAGACGCACTTCAACAACGAGCCGTTCTGGACACCCTACCGGCTGATGGACCTGCCGGCACTGATGCGCGCTGCAGGCTTCGCAGCAAGCGAAACGTTCCGCGACTTCACGATGGTGATGGCGGGGCAGGACCGGGACAAGCTGCGCGACGCGGTCGCGCATTCGCGCCAGCTGGGCCACGGTGCACCGCCTGGCTCGGGACTCGGGTTCGCGCTGCTGGTGGGCACCCGCGGTGTCGTCGGCGCGCAGGCCGCGGAGGCCGCATGAGCGCGCCGCCGCCGCCGCCGCCGCCGCCGAAGCCGCTGCCGCATCCGCGCGCGGCGCGCGGTCCGCGGCCGGAGTTCTTCGATGACGGATCGAGCGACACGCTGCTCGCGATGAACGTCGCGCTGCTGACCGAACTGATGGTGACGCGCGAACGGCTCGACACGCTCGAGCGACTGATCGAGGCACGTGGGCTGGTGCCACGCGCCGACATCGACGCCTACGAGCCCGACGAGGCCGCGGAGGCGCAGCGCGAGCAGATCCGCGAGACGATGTCGCGCCACGTTTTCTACCTGCAGCTGCAGCAGGCCGAGAGGGCGGAGCGCAAGGCCGTCGGCGAAGATGCCGATGCCACGGAGGCCGCCGCGCCGTCGCCGCGCTAGATCGGACGACCGATGGCCGCCAATACGGAATCGACGCCGGAAGCCGCGCCCGCCGGCGCCGCCACACCTGCACTCGCGCCGACCGACCTGACGCCCGGCCTGGCGCAGCGGATTGCGCCGCGCGCGTGGCGGCTGGTCGCGCCGAATGCCTCGGCGATGACCGGTCCGGGCACCAACACCTACCTGCTCGGCGACCCGCCGGTGGCGGTGCTCGATCCGGGGCCCGACGACCCGGCGCACCTTGCCGCGATCCTGGCCGTGGTGCCGCGCCCGCAGCAGGTGTTCGTCACGCACACGCATCGCGACCATTCGCCGCTAGCCGCGAGGCTCGGTGCTGATTTCGGCGCGCGGCTGATCGGCCGGCGGCCACCGCGCGACGGCCGCCAGGACCTGAGTTTCGAGCCGGCGCACGAGCCCGGGCGTGACGAAACTTTCGAAGCCGGGGGCTGCCGCCTGCGGGCGATCGACACGCCCGGCCATGCGTCGAACCACGTCTGCTGGCTGCTCGAGCCGGACGGGTTGCTGTTCACCGGCGATCACCTGCTGGATGGCGTCACGCCGGTGATCCTCGCGCCCGATGGCGACATGACCGACTATCTCGACTCTCTGGAGCGGCTGCGTGGGTATGCGCTGTCGCGCCTCGCACCCGGTCACGGGCGTGTGCTGCAGTCCCCGCAGGCAGTGATCGACCAGGTGGTCGCGCACCGCCTGCGGCGCGAGGCCATGGTCGCGGAGGCGCTGGCCGCAGCCGGCGAGGCCAGCGTCGATGAGCTGCTGTCGGTCGTCTATCGGGGCCTGAGGCCGGAGCTGCAGCGGTTTGCGCACCTGTCGCTGCTTGCCCACCTGATCAAGCTCGGGCGCGAGCGGCGCGCACTGCAGGTTGGCGAACGCTGGCATGCCGCCGCCTGAGGCGCGCCGCGCACCGGCCGGCGCCGGACGCTACATCGAGGTCCGGCTGCGCGGCCTCAACCTGCATCGCGACGGGCGACCTGTGCTGCAGGAGCTCGAATGGCGGATCCTGCCCGGCCAGCGCTGGGTCGTGCTCGGCGCGAACGGTGCCGGCAAGACCCAGTTACTGAAGCTGCTCGCCGGCGCGGTGTGGCCCGATCCGTCGCCGTGGCCGGTGCGGCGCTACCGATCACAGGGCGAGTGGCAGGACACGCCCTACGGGCTGCTCGAGCAGATCGCCTACGTCGGTCCGGAGCGCCAGGACCGCTACGAGCGCTACGGCTGGAATTTCACGGCGCTGCAGGTCGTCGGCACGGGCCTGACCCGCAGCGACATCCCGCAGGGCGCGTTGTCGGCCGCGCAGCGCCGACGCGCGCTGGCGCTGCTGCAGCGGCTCGACATCCGCGCGCTCGCGCGCCGGCGCTTCCTGGCGCTGTCGTTCGGCGAGCGCCGGCTCGTGTTGCTCGCGCGGGCGCTGGCGAGCGCGCCGCGACTGTTGCTGCTCGACGAGCTGTTCGCGGGCCTCGACGCGGCGCATCGGCATCGGGTGCTGCGCTGGCTCGAAGGCACGGCGCGTTCCGCGTTGCCCTGGGTCCTGACCAGCCATCGGATCGAGGAGCTGCCGCGCTGCGCCACGCACCTGCTGCAACTCGAGGCGGGGCGGGTGGTGGCCTGTGGTCCGGTGGCGCGCGTCGCACCGCGAATCGCCGCGCGCGCGGTGCCGCAGTTTGCTCGCGGCGCGATGCGCGCGCGTCGCGCGCGGTCCGCTGACGCCGGTACCTCGGGCCCGCCGCAGCGCGGTGCGGCGGCGCTGGTGCGGCTGCATGCGGCCAGCGTCTACCTCGACTATCGGCCGGTGCTGCGCAGGCTCTCGTTCGCCGTGCTGCCCGGCGAATGCTGGGTCGTGCACGGCGCGAATGGCTCAGGCAAGACCACGCTGCTGCGCGCGATCTATGGCGACCATCCCGCCGCGCTGGGCGGCCGGATCGAACGCCGCGGCGTGGTCCCGGGAGTGCCGCTGGCCGAGTTCCGCCGTCGCTGTGCGATCGTCGCACCGCACCTGCAGTCCGACTACCCGCGCGACAGCCGCGTGCTCGAGGTCGTGGTGTCGGGTCTGCACGCGAGCATCGGTCTCGATGAACCGCCGACCGACGCGGAGCGCCTCGCGGCGCGTGCTGCGCTGCGCGCCTTCGGGCTCGCGTCGATGGCCGGCCGGACGCTCGCCGGCCTCTCCTACGGCCAGGCGCGCCGCGTGATGTTCGCGCGCGCGGCCGTGTCGGCGCCGCAGCTGCTGCTGCTCGACGAGCCCTTCGCCGGGGTAGACGCCGCCACGCGCCGCGTGCTTCGACGCGGCATCGAGGCGCTGGTGGGCGCGGGCACCGCAGTGATGCTCGCCTCGCACCACCGGGACGAATGGCCGCGCAACGCCAGCCACGAGCTCGAACTCGAGCGCGGTCAGTCACATTACATAGGGCCAATGCGCGGCCGCCCGGCCGAATAGCCGGCACTGGGCTCGATCGGCCGGGCAAAATGCCCATCGAGGCCGGATCTGGCGATCCGGCGGTCCCCGCCATCGAGGTCGAAGGCCTGACATGAAGAGTCTCGGAGTGCTGTGGCTGATCGTGTTCATCAGCCTGATGGGTTTCGGCATCACTGCCGTGCCGTTCCCGCTGGTTGCCGAACAGATGGGGGCCTCCAATTTCTGGAAAACCTTCGGCGGCGCCGGCGTGTTCTCGCTGTTCCAGCTGGCCGCGACGCCGCTGTGGGGCCGCTGGAGCGATGCACTCGGGCGCAAGCCGATCCTGCTGTTCAGCAGCGCCGGATCGGTGTTGGCCTATCTGTGGCTGGCCTATGCAGACACGCTGACCTCGCTGATCCTGGCGCGCGCGTTCGGCGGCATCATGTCGGGCAACCTGTCGGCGGCATTCGCGTATGCCACCGACGTCACCGACGTGAAGAACCGCGCGCGCGGCCTCGGCATCGTGGCCTCGGCATTCGGCGTCGGGTTCGCGGTCGGTCCGCCGCTCGGCGGCTTCCTCGGCGCCGGCGAGGGCGGAGTGCCGAGCCTGCACTGGCCGGCGCTCGCCTCGGCCGGCCTGTCGCTGCTCGCGCTAGCCGGCACGGCTTTCCTGCTGCGCGAGAGCCTGCCGCCCGAATTGCGCAAGCCGATGCGCGCGAGCGCGCCGGGGGAGCCGGGCAGCGCGACGGCGGCATCGCGTGGCGCCACGTCGTTCGCGGCGCTGGCCGCGCGCCCGGTGCTTGCGGGATTGATCCTCGCGACGCTGGTCGTGGCGGTCGGCGGCGGCTCGATGCAGTCGGTGTACCAGTTCTGGGGCCGCGACCTGTTCGACTTCACGCTGCGCGACATCGGCTTCCAGTTCATGGTGTTCGCGCTGCTGTCGGCGGTGGGGCAGGCGGGCCTGATCGGTCCGCTGGCGCGTCGCTTCGGCGAGAAGCCGATCGCGATAGGGTCGATCATCGGTGTCACGCTCGGCCTGCTGACGTTCGCGTTCGCGACTCAGGTCTGGATGGTCTGGGCCGGCATCGCGATCTTCGGCCTCGCCAACGGGCTGTTCCTGCCGGCGGTGACCAGTCTCGTGTCGTTCGAGGCCGACCCGCGCAATCGCGGTGCCGTGATGGGCCTGTTCAACGCGGCCAGCAGCGCTGGCCGCATCGTCGGGCCGGCGGTATCCGGGCCGGTCTACTTCAACATCGGCGCGTCGGCGCCGTTCATCGGTTCGGCGGTGCTGACCGCGATCGGCGCGCTGCTGCTGAGTCGCGCGCATGCGCACCCGGTGTCGGCCGGCGACGACGCGCCGGCACCGCCGCCGCCCGGTGACGCCATTGGATAGCGACCCGATGAACTCCCCCGACCTGCGGCGGCGGCGTTTCCTCGCTGCGGCACTCGCGACACTGGCGACGGGGCAGGCATCGCGCGATGCACGGGCCGCCGCGGCGGACGGCGTGCTGCGTCGCGTGGTGTCGACCGAGATCACCTCGATGGACCCGCAACGTCCGACGGGGCAGGTCACGAGCGACCTGGCCGCGGAGCTGTTCATCGGACTCACCTACTACGACCGCAACGGGCGTCTCGCGCCCGGCTGCGCAACCTCGTGGCAGGCCTCGCCGGACGGTCTCACCTTGACTTTCCGCCTGCGCAGCGGGCTCAAGTGGTCCGATGGCCGTGCGCTCACGGCGCGGGATTTCGTGTTCACGATGCGTCGCTATCTCGCGCCCGAGACCGGCGCGGCGCAGTCGAGCCGTCTCGATTCGATCGGCGGGGCGCGTGCGCTGCGGCTGGCCCGCGGCAAGCCCGAGGCGCTCGCCGTCAGTGCGCCGGATGCGCGGACCGTGGTATGCGAGCTCGAACATCCGGACGTCGAGCTGCCACTGGTGCTGAGCGCGGCCTACTGCGTGCCCGAACACGTCGTGACGCTGCGTGGCCGCGAATGGTCGCGGCCCGAATACATCGTCAGCAACGGCGCCTACGCGCTGCAGCAGTGGGCGCCGGGCGCCAAGGTCATCAAGCTGCGGCGCAACCCGCACTACTTCGATGCGGCGAACGTGCGCATCGAACGCGTCGAGTGGCTCACCGGCTACGACGATTCGACCCGCTTGCGGCTGTTCCGGCTGGGCGAGGTGGACGTCTCGACGATCGAGGATTCCGGCAACCTCGGCCTCGCGCGCCGCGAGCTGCCCGCCGCGCTGCGCGCATCGCCCGAGTCCGCGGTGGGCTGGATCGGCCTCAACGTCACGCGCGGGCGGCTGGCGGATCCGCGCTTGCGCCGCGCGCTGTCGCTGGCAATCGACCGTCGCGTGCTGACCGACAAGGTGCGCGGGCTCGGCGAGCAGCCCTCCGATGCGCTGCTGCCGCCGGGCCTGCCGGACTATCCGGCGCCGGCACAGCCCGACTATGCCGACTGGCCGATGCCGCAGCGGGTCGGCGCGGCGCGCGAGCTGTTGCGCCAGGCCGGGATCGCCCCGGGTACGCTGCCGAAGATCGGGCTCGGGCTGCCTGCGAGCCCCGCCGGTCGCAAGGTGTTCCTCGCCGTCGCGGCGATGTGGAAGGTCGTCGGCGTCGGCGCTGAACTGCAGCCGCTCGAGGGACGGGCCTACAACGCCGCGCTCGACAAGGGCCAGTTCGACGCCTTCAGCTATTCGTCGTTCGCCGCGGTGCCGACTGCGCTGGTGTTCCTCGACCGCTTCCATTCCGAGTCGTCGATCAACTTCTGTCGCTGGCGCAACGCCGACTTCGACCGCGCCTTTACCACCGCCGAGCGCCAGCCGACCGTGGCAGGACGCGCGGCGTCCTACACCGAAGCCGAGCGGATCGCGTTGCGCGAACTGCCGGTGATCCCGCTCTGGTCCGGCGCGTCCAACCGCCTGGTCGCTGCGCGGGTCGGCGGCTGGGTCGATCACCCCGGGCATCCGCATCCCTCGCAATACCTCGCGCTGCGATAATCTGGCGCATGGCCTGCAGGTTCCCCGATCCACTGTCGCGCCGGCGATTATTGCGGGCTGCGCTCGATGCCTGTGCGGGCTTGCGGATTGCCTCTGCCGTGCCCGGCCAGGCGTCTGCCGCTGCTGCCGCTGCGCGGCCCGGAACGAGTGCGCCGTCGGCCGGCGGCGGTCTTGACCGCGGCAGCGGCACGCTGCGCCGGGCGCGTAGCGGCAACCTCACCAGCCTCGACCCGCATCGCCCGATCTCAGCCGCCGACATGGAGATCGCCGCCGACCTGTTCGTCGGCCTGACGGCGACCGACGCGCGCGGCGCAATCGTTCCGGGCTGCGCGGCGCGCTGGAGCGTCACGCCGGATGGCCTGCGCTACGAGTTCACGTTGCGCCCCGGTCTGCGCTGGTCCGATGGCCAGCCGCTGACCGCCGCTGATTTCGTGGCTTCCTATCGTCGTCTGCTGACGCCAGCGACCGGCGCGCTGCTCGGCTACCGCTACGACGCGATCCGCGGCGCACGCGCATTGCGCACCGGCACCGGACCTGCAGAGGCACTCGGCGTCACGGCGCCCGATGGCGCGCGCGTGCGTGTCGATCTGGAGCGCCCGGACACGGATTTTCCGAAGCTCGCCGCAGTGGCCTACGTGGTGCCGACCCACCTGGTCGAAAGACTCGGCCGCGACTGGGCCAAGCCGCCGTCGATCGTCGTCAATGGCGCCTGGCTGCCGCGCAGCTGGGCGCAGAACGGCACGCTCGCGCTGGTGCGGAACCCCGTGTTCCACGACGCAGCTGCGTTTCCGCGCGCGCCGGCGGCGCTCGAGTGGATCATGGGCATCGACGACGCGACGCGGCTGCGCCTGTTCCGCGCGGGCGGCCTCGACGTCGCGCAGATCACCGAAGGCTCGCAGCTCGTGAGCGCGCGTCGCGAGCTGTCCGGCGCCCTGCGCTCGGTGCCGTACTACGGCGGCGGCTGGATCGGCCTGAACACGCGGCGCGGCGTGCTGCGCGATGCGCGCGTGCGCCAGGCGCTGTCGCTCGCGGTCGATCGCGAGGTGCTGGCCGGCAAAGTGCGCGGCCTCGGCGAGCGTCCCACCGAAAGCGTCGTGCCGGAGGCGGTGGCCGACTATCCGCAGCACGCGGTACCGGTGCACGCGTCGTGGCCGATGCCCCGTCGGCTCGCCGCGGCGCGCGAGCTGCTGCGCCAGCTGGGGATCGATCGCTCGCGCCCGCAGCGACTGGTGGCGATCTTCTCCGCCAACCCACTGACCCAGCGCAGCTTCCTGGCGCTGAACGCGATGTGGGCGCCGCTCGGCCTCGGCGTCGACGCGCGCGGTCTCGAATCGCGCGCCTACAACGTGGCGCTGTCGCAGCGTGACTACGACCTGATGGACTACGAGCCGTTCTCGGCGGTGCAGAGCGCGACCAGCTTCATCGGCCGTTTCCGCAGCGACTCCTTCCTGAACTACATGGGATACGCGAACCCCGAAGCCGACCGGCTGATCGATCTCGCCGAGCGCCAGCGCGACCCGGCGGCGCGCGCCGCCCACTATCTCGAAGTGGAGCGGCTGCTGCTGCGCGACTACCCGGTGCTGCCGCTGTATTCTGGCGTCGCGCACCGGCTGGTCGCGCCGCGGGTGCGGGGCTGGGTCGACAACCCGGGCCTTGCCTTGCCGTCGATCCACCTGTCCGTGGCCTGAAGGGCGCGAGACCCTTCTCCAGGAGCCCTCGATGATCGCATCCCGACGAACCCTGATCGCCTCGCTGCTGGCCGGCGGCCTAGCGCTGGCGGCATTCGCACCGTCGCCGTCGCGCGCCCAGGCCGCGAGCCCGGCCGGCGCGCCGGCCGCGTCGCCCGGCACCGTGCTGGTCACCGGCGCGAGCCGCGGCATCGGTTTCGAGTTCGTGCGCCAGTACGCCGAGGCCGGATGGACGGTGATCGCGACCGCGCGCAAGCCCGCCGAGGCCAAGGCCCTGGTCGAGCTCGCCGCGCAGCGGCGCAACGTCCGTCTCGAGGCGCTCGACGTCGTCGATGCGGCCAGCATCGCGGCGCTGCAGCAGCGGCTTGCCGGCCAGCCGATCGACGTGCTGATCAACAACGCCGGCGACACCGACCAGTTCCGCGGCCAGTCCTTCGGCAAGCTCGCGCACGATCGTTTCGGCTACCTGATGGAATTGAACGCGCACGGCCCGATCCGCGTGACCGAGGCGCTGATCGCCAACGTCGAGGCCGGCCGGCAGAAGAAGATCCTCGCCGTGTCGTCGCTCGCCGGCTCGTTCGGCACGCAGGGCGGCGGCATGCCGGGCGGCTACTGGTACAAGGCCAGCAAGGCGGCGCTCAACATGATCATGCTGTCGCTGGCGCAGGACCTGAAGCCGCGCGGCGTGCTGGTGGCCTGTCTCTCGCCGGGCCAGGTCGATACTCAGGGCTATGCGGCGCGCGGCATCACGATGCCGGGCATGGTCGACATCCGGCTCAGCGTCGAGGGCATGCGCAAGGTGATCGCGGGCCTCGCGCCCGCACAGTCGGGCACGTTCATCCGATTCAACGGCGAACTGCAGCCCTGGTAGGGCGCCGCCATGACACTGCTGCTGCTCGGAATGTTGCTGTTCATCGGCGCGCACTCGGTGTCGATCGTGGCGCCTGCCTGGCGCGACGGCACGGCGGCGAGGCTCGGCGAGGGCACCTGGAAGGGCCTGTATGCGCTGGTTTCGCTGCTCGGCTTCGTGCTGCTGGTGCTGGGCTATTCGGCGGCGCGACAGGCCCCGGTGGTGCTGTACGTGCCGCCGGCGTGGATGCGGCAGCTGGCGCTCGTCTTGATGCTGCCGGTGTTTCCGTTGCTGGCCGCCGCCTATCTGCCGGGCCGGATCAGCCGCGCGGCGAAGCATCCGATGCTGCTCGCTGTGAAGATCTGGGCGACCGCGCACCTGCTGTCCAACGGCATGCTGGCCGACGTCGTGCTGTTCGGTGGCCTGCTCGCCTGGGCCGTTGCCGACCGGATCTCGCTGAAGCGCCGCGTCGCGCGGCCCGTGCCGGCGGCGCCCGAGGCGCCGCTGAACGACTCGATGGCGCTCGGCCTCGGTCTGCTGGTCTACGTCGCCTTGGTCGCGGGTTTGCACAAGGCGCTGTTCGGCGTCTCGCCACTGCCATGAGACGCCGACCCATACAGCGCCTGCGCCGGGTCTGGCTCGCGACCTTGCTGGCGGCGACCGGATGTCAGTCCACCACCGAGGTCGCTGGCAGCGTCGGCGCCGTTGCGGCGCCGGAGGCGAAGCCGGTGCGCGACTGGCGTGCCGGTGCGATGGTCGCAGCGGCAAATCCGCTGGCGGTCGAGGCCGGCCTGCGGATCCTGCGCGCTGGCGGCTCGGCGGTCGATGCGGCGATCGCGGTCCAGGCCGTGCTCGGGCTCGTCGAGCCCCAGTCGTCGGGTCTCGGCGGCGGCGCCTTCCTGATGTATTTCGACGCCGCGCGGGGCGACGTGATCGCCTACGACGGCCGCGAAGTCGCGCCGCGCGGCGCGACGCCCGACATGTTCCTCGGCGAGGACGGCAAGCCGCTGCGATTCTTCGACGCCGTCAAGAGCGGCCGCTCGATCGGCGTGCCTGGCGCCGTCGCGATGCTCGCGATGGCGCACCGCGAGCAGGGCCGGCTGCCCTGGGCCGCAGCATGGCAGCCGGCGATCGAACTTGCGGAGGCGGGCTTTGCGGTTTCGCCGCGACTGAACGCAATGATCGGCATGGGCCGGGGCGCGCTGGCGCCGGATGCCGCAGCCTACCTGACGATCGACGGCACGGCGGCGCTCGCGGTCGGCACGCGGCTGCACAACGCGCCCTATGCGGCGACGCTGCGTCGGATCGCCGCCGAAGGTTCGAAAGGGTTCTACTCCGGGCCGGTCGCGGCGGCCATCATTCAGGCCGCGGCGCGCGAACCGCGGCCCGGCACGCTGACGCTCGAGGACCTCGCGGCCTATCGCCCGCAGCGCCTCGAGCCCGTCTGCCGCGGCTACCGCGTCTACCTGGTGTGCGGCATGCGTCCGCCGTCCTCCGGCGGCATTGCGGTGCTGGCGATCCTCGGCATCCTCGAGCACTTCGATCTCGCGGCCTCGGGGCCCGCCACGGCGCTCGGCTGGCATCGCTTCATCGAGGCGCAACGGCTCGCCTATGCCGATCGCGATCGCTACGTCGCCGACGATCGCTTCGTGCAGGTGCCGATCGCGGGCCTGCTTGACCGCGGTTATCTAGGTACGCGAGCCGCGCTGATCGACGAGCGGCGCGCGATGGCGCGCGTCGAGGCGGGCAACCCGCCCGGCGCACCGCGACGCGGTGTCGATGGCACGGGGCCGGAGCAGGGCACCAGCCATTTCGTCGTCGTCGACGCGCGCGGCGACGTCGTGTCGATGACGACCACGGTGGAGGCCCCATTCGGCTCGCAGCGGATGGCCGCCGGCTTCTTCCTGAACAACCAGCTCACCGACTTCTCGTTCCTGGCGGTCGATGCGCACGGACAGCCGGTGGCGAACGCGCCGGCGCCGCTCAAGAAGCCGCGCTCGTCGATGTCGCCGACCATCGTGTTTGAGGACGGAGCGTTCAAGCTCGCCGTCGGATCGCCCGGCGGCAACGCGATCATCGGCTACGTGTCGAAGGTGATCGTCGGCGTGCTCGACTGGGGCCTCTCGCCCCAGCAGGCGATCGAGTTGCCGAACGTCGTCGCGCGCGGTCCGATCGCGGCAGAGCTCTCGCGGATGGACCCCGCACTGTTCGAGACCCTGAAATCGATGGGCCACGAATTCAGCAGCGGGCGGGGCATGGGCGAGGGGTCCGGCCTGCACGCGGTGATGCTGGCTCCAGACGGCAGGCTGGTCGGCGGGGCCGATCCGCGCCGGGAAGGCGCTGCCGTCGCATTGCCCTGAGCCGCGAGGTCGCGTGCGCGGCGCGGTGGAGTGATAACGTGGACGGACACCAGGGAGCACGCATGGCCGGCAAGCAGGGCTACATCGACATCGTCTGCAACGTCTACACCCCGGAGGCGGTCCGCAAGGGGCTGACCGGGCTCGACGAGGCCTTCAAGGCGCAGGTCCGCATGGACCCGAAGATGCGACCCGGCGTCTCGATGGCCGACTACCTCAAGCGAATGGACCGTGCGGGCATCGAGCGCTCGCTGCTGATCGCGGTGCGCGCCGGCGACCTGCGGGTGCGCGGCTCGTTCCACATGCCGTACGAGATGGTCGCAAAGATCTGCGACAAGTACCCGGACCGCTTCTCTGGCCTCGCCGGCATCGATCCGACGCTCGGCGTGAAGGGGCTCAAGGAACTGGACCAGGCCGTCAAGGAGTGGGGCTTCGTTGGCGCACACTGGTATCCGCACTGGTTCTCGATGCCGATCGACGCGCCGCAGATCTACCCCTACTACGCGCGCTGCGCCGAGCTCGACATCCCGATCATGATGCAGGTCGGTCACAACCTCGTGTACAGCAAGGATCGCCGGCTCCCCTCGGTCGGCCGCCCGATACTGCTCGACCAGGTCGCGATCGACTTCCCCGACCTGACGCTGATCGGGATACACATCGGCGTGCCGTGGACCGACGAGATGATCTCGATGTGCTGGAAGCACGACAACGTGTTCACCGCCGGCGACGCCTACGCGCCGAAGCACTGGCCGCCACAGTACGTGCACTATGCCAACAGCTACGGCAGCCACAAGGTGTTGTTCGGCACCGACTGGCCGGTGATCGACCCGGAGCGCGCGGTAGCGGAAGTGACCGCCCATGGCCTGCGGCCCGAAGCGCATGCACGCCTGATGCGCGAGAATGCGCTGCGCATCTTCAAGAAGATCCCGCGGCGCGGGCGCTGAGTCGTGTCGGACGTCTCGCCGCGCACCGTCGCCGTTCCGCACTCGTTCCGCTCGATCACGATGGCCTCCGGTGTGCGCGCCGCGATGGCCCGTGCCCCGGACAAGATTGCCGTCACGCAGGGCGAGCGGCGCCGCAGCTACCGCGAGTTCATCGCCCGGGTCGATCGCATCACCGACGCGACCCTCGCACTCGGCCTGCAGCCGGGCCAGAACGCGGCGATCGTCGCGCGCAACTGCATCGAATACCTCGAGCTCGCCTGCGGCGTGCCGGAGGCGGGCGTCGCGCTCGCCACCGTCAACCCGCGCTACACCACCGCCGAGATCGAGTCGGTCTGCGACGACGCCCAGGCCCGGCTGCTGTTCGTCGACGCCGCGAGCGCGCCACTGGTGCGTGCCGCGCGCTTCGCGACGGTCGATCGCATCATCGAGATCGGCGCCGGATTCGACTCCTGGCTCGCCGCGGCGCCGCAGGACATCGCACGCCCGCTGGTGAACGAGTGGGACACCTGGACGATTCCCTACACCTCCGGCACGACCGGCAAGCCCAAGGGCGTGCTGATCTCGCACCGATCGCGCGCGCTCGTGGCGCTCGGTTCAGCGATGGACTACGGCTGCTTCTCGCCCGACGACCGGTTCCTCGCGATGACGCCGATGAACCACGGCGGTGGCCTGGCGTTCCCGATCGCCTCGCTGCTGCACGGCGGATCGGTCGATGTCATGGAGCGCTTCGATCCACAGGCCGTGCTGCACAAGTGTATGCACGAGGGCATCACCGGCGTTTTCATGGTGCCGACGCACTTCCACCAGATCTTCGCGCTGCCGCCCGAGGTGCTGGAGCGCTACCGGTCGCCGCCGCTGAAGACGATCATTTCCAATGCCGCGCCGCTGTCGCAGGCGATGAAGGAGAGGATCGTGCCGTACTTCGGCGCGGACGTGCTGTTCGAGATCTACAGCTCAACCGAGGCGGGCATGGTCTGCAGCCTCCGCCCGCGCGACCAGCTGCGCAAACTCCGCTGCGTCGGCACGCCGCAGGCACATACGGAGGTCCGGATCCTCGACGAATCGGACCGCGAATGCGCAGCGGACGAGGTCGGGGAACTGTTCAGTCGATCCCCCTATCTCTTCCACGGCTACTGGAACCGGCCCGAGGAGACCCGGGCCGCGTTCCGCGACGGCTGGGTCTCGGTCGGCGACCTGGCGAAGCGCGACGCCGACGGCTTCGTCTACATCGTCGACCGCAAGAAGGACATGGTGATCTCGGGCGGGATCAACATCTATCCGCGCGAGATCGAGGAAGTGCTGGCGCTGCATCCGGCGGTGTCGGACGTCGCGGTGATCGGCGTGCCCGACGAGCAATGGGGCGAACGGCTTCTCGCCTTCGTCGTACCGTGGCCGGGGCGGGCGCTCGCGACGCAGGACATGGTCGAGTTCTGCACCGGCCGGCTGGCAGGGTACAAGATTCCGCGCGAGCTGCTCACGATCGATGCCCTGCCGCGCAACGCGAACGGCAAGGTCCTGAAGATCGAGCTGCGCAAGCTCGCCTGACGTTGCAAGCACAAGGGAGAACCCGATGCTGCGACAGTCGTTTGCGAGCCCGGCGCGTTATTTCCAGCGCCGCTTGTCGGCCAGGTACCGCGCCGAGTCGAAGCCGTCGGTCGGCTGGTAGGCGGAGAACAGGTTCGGCGGGTAGGGCTCGACGTACTGCTCGAACAGGTCACGATAGAGCGCCATGTGCACGTTGGGGATGCGCCGCTTCTCGCGGAACGCGCGGATCGGGATGCGTGCCACGACCGGCCCCTCGTTGACGCTGTTGGCGCGGCCGAGCACCTCGCCGTTCGGCCCATAGATCGCGCTGCCGCCGCAGCGCACGTCCTCGAACGAACCCGGATTGTCGCGCGAGATCGCCTGGTTGACGATCGCCGTATACATGTTGTTGTAGCGGGCGTTCGCCTGGATGTCGTACTCGTCGAAGCCGCCGGTGGCGGTGCGCAGCATGATCTCGCCGCCCTTGAGCGCGAACGCGCGGATGATCTCGGGCTCGAGCTGGGTAGAGGTTGTGCACAGATTGCCGACCGGCGTGCGCGTGATCGGCACGACTTCATCGCGGCCGTATCTCTCGACGTATTCGTCTAGCACGTCGTAGATCGTGGTCGTGAAGACCTCGAAACGCCCGAACAGGCCCTTGATGTTGCGCGCCTTCCAGTGGCGGCCGACCACCGCGCCGCTGGGATCGATGATCGTGGTGATCGACAGCACGTGGTTCGGCCAGGCCGGGTCCTTCGCGTACGACCCGAACACAACGTAGCAACCATAGCGCTTCGCGCGGGCGCCGATCGCCTCGGTCTCCGGCCCGGGGATCTCGATCGCGACCTTCAGCAGCTCGGCGCGCTTCCAGCCGGCATTGAAGCCGGTGATCGGGAACTCGTGGAAGAACACGATGTCCTTCGGCCCGCCCCAGCCGTTCGCGGCATCGATCAGTCCGAGCATGTGGTCGAGATTGGCGCGCACCGAGGCATCGCGATTCGACACGTCGACCGCCCGCACGCGCGACTGCACCACGCACAGCGAGATATCGTCTTTGGCCAGCGGGACGCCGGCGTAGGTGCCGTCGGGGTGTACCAGGGGCTCGTGGGTCATCGGGTGCCTCGTGCTGTCGGTTGGATGCAGGGCGGGCGATCGCTGTCAGCCCGGCATCCCGATCATGCACCCGCGCGGAGGTGGCGCTGCATCCTGGCAGCACTCGCTACCGCTGGGTGGCGACGAACGGCTGCAGCAGCATGCGATCGAGTCGCAATTCGCGCGGGTCGCGGAACTGTGGCAGCCCGATGGTCATCCGGTCGTGGCCGAGGCGCGGCTGTTCCTGGTAGGTGCCGAAGAAGCGGTCCCAGCAGGAGAGATTGAAGCCGAAGTTGCGGTCGGTTTCGCGCGGATCCCAGGAATGGTGCACCCGGTGCATGTCCGGCGTCACGACCAGCCAGCGCAGCGCGGCATCGATCCGGGGTGCGAGTGCGACGTTCGAGTGGCTGAACAGCGACGTGGCGTTCAGCAGCACCTCGAAGGCCAGGACCGCCAGCGGCGGCGCACCGATCAGCAGCACGACCGCCACCTTGATCAGCATTGACAGGGCGAGTTCCAGCGGATGGAAGCGCAGGCCGGTCGTCACGTCGATGTCGAGGTCGGCATGATGCATCCGGTGCATGCGCCACAGCAGCGGCAGCCGGTGGAACAGGCGGTGCTGCGCCCAGATCGCGAGGTCGAGCATCACGACCGACAGCAGGATCGCCGGGCCAGGCGCGACCGGCCAGGCGTTGAAGAGGCCCCAGCCGGCATCGGCGGCAAGCAGCGCCGCGCCGACCGCGGCCAGCGGGAACAGCGCCCGCAGCAGCAGCGTGCCGACGACGACCATCGCGAGGTTGTTGGGCCAGCGCCAGCTGCGATCGACCGCGAGGCGCCGTCGTGGCGCCCAGGATTCCCAGGCCACGAGCGCCAGGAACGTGCCGACGAACGCCAGCACGCGGATCCAGGGCTCCCAGGCGAGCAAGCCGCTCATGCTGCGGATCGATCGTGGTGCGGAGGCGGGCGGGGTGACATTCGGCGGGCGGTCCGGAAAGCTCGACCAGGCCGTATTATCGTCCCTCCAGGCAGCTAGCGTCAGGAGTCCCGGCAAATGGCCGATTCATGGTTCCGCAGGTTGCTCGGTGCGCCGGATCGTTCCGGTCGTCGACAAAATCCCGTTCGGACGCCCGAGCCGGCGCGGGCGTCCACCGTGTCGCGCACCAATGCGTTCCAGGCGGTCGGCGTAATCGCCTGCAGCCAAGGCTGCTCAGCCGTCGGTCAGGCCAAGGGCGTCCGGTTTCTGGCGCGGCAGGCGCCACGCCTGCCGCTCCCGGACTGCGATCGTGCGGCGAACTGTCGCTGCCGGTTCGAGAAATTCGCCGACCGCCGTACGCTGGTGCAGCGCTCGCCCTACAACAACGCCGCGTTGTACATTTCCGCAGGCGCCGAGAAGCGCGGCAACCGAGACCGGCGTTCGGGCGACCGCTGAGCTCAAGCCGGTTCGCGCCGGGCGTTGCGCTTCCAGGCGAGCACCGCCAGCGCGAGCATGCCACCGGCCAGCAGCGGCAGCAGGCGGCGCTCCAGGAAAGCGGCGCCCATGAACACGGTTCCGAACGCGTAGGGCAGTTCCGCCAGCGCGAGCGCCAGAAGGTAGCGGCCCGCTGGAAAACGCACGATGCCGAACAGGTAGCCGATGACGTCGGACGGCAGGCCCAGCAGCACCAGCAGCGCCGAGCCGAACGAGCCGCCGCCGACGATCCTGCCCTCGTAACGGGCGATCGCGGCGGAGGGCACCAGGCGGGTGATCACTGCGCGCCCGAAGCTGCGCCCGATCGCATAGGTGAGGAGCCCGCCTAGCCACCATCCGGCCCACAGGAGCAGGAAGCAGCCCGGCGCGCCCCAGGCCTCGATGCCGACCGGTACCAGCACGGCGCCCGAGAACAGCACCAGCATCGCCGACAGTGCCGCGAGCAACAGGAACACCGCCGCGCCGGCCGCGGGATATTCGATCACGAGGTCGCGCCCCGTCGCGACCAGCGCGACGAGGCGCTCGTGCACTCCGACCGAGACTGCCAGCAGTGCGGCGAGCGCGAACAACGACAGGAACACCAGCGGCCGATGCGAATGGCGCGCCGGCGCGGCATCGGGCTCGGGCGGGGCGGCGGGCGGCGTCACGCGCGGAACGTTGCGCGCGAACCTGGCTGGCGTCAACGTCGAGGCGGACCGCGCGGTGACGCTCAGGTCGCGAGCGCGTAGCCCGGCGCGGCGATCCGGCGGCGGAATTCGCGCGCCGCGGCGCTGATCAGCACGAAGCTCAGCACGCCACACAGCGCGCCGGACGCCGCCAGCGAGCGTCCGATCAGGGCTTCGTCGCGAAACACGTAGTCGGTCAGCATGGCGACGACGAGCGGCCCGAGGCCGACGCCGCCGAGGCTCACCGCGACGTAGTAGAGCGCCGTGACGCGCGCGCGCAGCGCTGCCGGCGTGTAGTCCTGCACGGCGGCCGCGGAGACGCCCGTGGGGAACGACAGGAGGAAGGCGACCATGCCGTACAGCACCATCGCGAGCACCGGCGAAGCGACTACCGGTGCGAGCGCCGCCGGGATTCCGACTCCGGCAAGCCCCCAGCGCATGATCGCGAAGTTGGCGTCCTCGCGTCCGGCGCGACGCATCCGCGACGACCACCAGCCGCCGAAGATCGTGCCGGTGACCGAGGGGATCGCGAGCGTGAGCCCGAACACCAGGCCGAACTGCTCCGGCGTCCAGCCGAAACCGCGGATGAAGTAAGACGGCGCCCATGCATCGGCGAGCGAGCCGAATGCCCGCAGTTCCGGCAACCGCGAGACGTAGTCGACCAGTTGTCCGCCGACGGTGAAGGCGAGGCCGACGCCGATCGAACCCGAGGACACGAATACGCTGGTGGCGAGCGCCAGCTTCTCGGCCGGGAAGCTCTGCGCGATCAGCGACAGGCAGCAGGGCGAGATCGTCGCCTCGCCGAGCCCGACGCCGACGCGGAACAGGAACAGCGACCAGAACCCGCCCGCGAAGCCGCAGGCGGCGGTGAAGGCGCACCAGATCACGAGGCCGAGCATCAGCACCTGCCGCTTGCCGTAGCGATCCGCGAGCGCGCCGATCGGCACGCCCACCAGCGCGAACAGCATCACGAACGCGAAACCCTGCAGCATGCCGACCTGGACGTCGGTGACGCGGAGCGAGGCCTTCACCGGTCCGACGAGCAGGCTGAGGATCTGCCGGTCGACGAAGCCGATCATGTAGACGGCCATCAGTACGCCGACGACGTACCAGGCGTAGCGCAAGTTGGGGCGAGCTTCATTCATGGGTGATCCTGAGAGCGGCGTGTCCCTGTTCCCAAGACACTGATCGATGCGTACCGGATAGCGGGCACCACGGATAGCGGGCAGCGGCGCCCTGCCGGCGCCGTCCGAGCTTGACCGCATTCCCGCACACGCCCGGATCAGCGATGACGACATGCCGGCGTTGTTGTCGAATGTTCGCATCAACGATTTCAAGGGCAAACGGGTTCTCGTGACCGGCGGCGATGGCGGCGTCGGCGCGGCGGTAGGAGCGCAGTTCGCCGCGCGTGGCGCGACGGTGATCCTCGCCGGCATCCGGCCGGTGCAGGGCGCCGCGGCGGTTGCGCGCATCGGGCCCATGGCGCAGTACGTCGCGCTCGACGTTTCCGTCGAGACGCAGCGGGAGCAGGCGATCGGCGACGCGCTCGCGCGCCACGGCGGGCTCGACGTGCCGGTCAACAACGCCGGCTACCTGAAGCCGGGGCTCTCGATCGAGGACACCTCGCTCGGGGAGTGGCACCGGCATTTCGCCGTCAATTCGGACGGCGCGTTTCTCGGCTGCAAGCACGCGATCCTCGCGATGAAGGAACGCGGCGGCGGCGCGGTCGTCAACGTCTCCTCGGCCGTGGCGCTGCGCATGCATCCGCAGTTGCCCGCCTACGGGGTGTCCAAGGCCGCGATGCATTGCAACCGGAAGCGCTATGGCATCCGCGTCAACGCGGCGCTGCCGGGCCCGATCGACACCGAGATGATGCGCAGCAACGTCGACAGCGTCGCCGCATTCGAGAAGATGGCACAGTTCCTGAAGGCCAAGTGCGGCATGGCGCGGATCGGCGTGCCCGACGACGTCGCCAACCTGGTCACCTACCTCGCCTCCGACCAGGCCGCCTATGTCACCGGCGCAGCGTTCGCCGTCGACGGGGGTCAGAGCGTCTGAATCGATGCAAGCCACGCGGGGTCGCCCGGCGCGCAGCGGCCGTCGTGGCGCGCGATGCCGGGTCGTTCCATCAAGCCATCTCGCCGCACACGCGGCGCACCTCGGCGATGAAATGCTCGATCGGCGGGCGCGGCTGGCGGCTGTCGCGGTAGATCAGCCCTGCCTTGCGCTCGATCGTTCCGCCGGGCAGCGCGAGGCGATGGATCGTGCCGGCCGCGATCTCACGCGTCAGCATGTGATCGGGCAGGCTGCTGACGAAGTGGCCGGAGGCGACCAGCGCGATCATCAGGTTCAGGGAATTGGTGCGGTAGACGTCGCCCGGGGCCGGCAGCCCGTCGATCGCGAATGACTTCTCGAACGCATCCTGCGCATGCGGCAGGTCGGCGATCACCCATCGCTGGTCGACGAGATCGCGGCGCTGCAGCTCGCGTTGGCGGGCAAGCGGGTGAAGGTTGCTGACCACCACCGAGGAGTTCACTGTCAGCAGCGGCTCGAGCTGCACATCTGCCGGCAGCGGCACCTGCGGGAAGTTCGTGAACAGCAGGTCCAGCCGGCCATCGACGAGGCCGCGCATCAGGTCTTCGAAGAAGCCTTCGGTGGCGACGATCGTGAGGCGCGGATGATCGGCGGCGAGCTCAGTCGCGACGCGGTCGATCACGTGGGCGGCGAACATCGAGGCGATGCCGATGCGCACGCTGCCGGTGACGCCGCGTTCTATCTCGCGCACGTCGCGGGTGAGGCGCTGGCAGGCGTTCAGCACGATCGTGGCGTGGTGGTAGAGCGCGACGCCGGCTTCGGTCGGGGTGACCCCGCGCGGCTTGCGCTCGAGCAACTCGACTCCGAGCAGTTCCTCGAGGTTCTTGATGCTGCGCGTCAGCGCAGGCTGGCTGATCGAGACCCGCACGGCGGCGCGCGAGAGATTGCCGGTGTCGACGACGGCGACGAAATGGCGTAGCTGCCGAAGCTCCATGAAGCATACTGCCCACGCCGACCAATGCGGCTGATGCATGGATTATGCACAGGAAATCATTGGTCCCGCCATTGCGGCCATGTCATTCCTGTGCGGATGAATTCCTGGGACTACATCATCGTCGGAGCGGGGTCGGCTGGCTGCGTGCTGGCGAACCGGCTGTCGGCCGACGGCACGGCGCGCGTGCTGCTGGTCGAGGCCGGCGGCGCCGATCGTTCGCCCTACATCCACGTACCCGCCGCGATCATCCGCTGCGTCGGCAATCCGTCGCTCGACTGGTGTCATCTCGCAGAGCCTGATCCGACCCGCCACGGCAGGATCGACCTCTGGCCTGCCGGCAAGACGCTCGGCGGGTCGAGCTCGATCAACGGCATGCTGTTCGTGCGCGGCGCCCATCTTGATTTCGACGGCTGGGCCGAGCTCGGCAACGCGGGCTGGGCCTGGCGCGACGTGCTGCCGCTGTTCCGCCGGCTCGAGACCTCTGAAGTGGGCGACGACGCCCTGCGCGGACGCGACGGCGGCATGCAGGTCTCGCGGCTGCGCACCACGCATCCGCTCGGCCGGGTGTTCATCGAGGCCGCGCGCGAATGCGGCATCGCGTTCAACGAGGACTACAACGGCGCGAGCCAGGAAGGCGTGGCCGAGCCGCAGGTCACGCAGAAGGGCGGCTGGCGCTGGAGCGCTGCGCGCGCGTTCCTGCATCCGGCGCGCGGCCGCCCGAACCTGCGCGTCGAAACCGGCGCGTTCTGCGAATCCCTGCTCATCGAGTCGGGCCGCTGCACCGGCGTGCGGTTGCGGCGTGCCGACGGCGCGCAGCTCGAGCATCGCGTCCATGGCGAAGTGATCGTCGCGGCCGGCGCGCTCGGCTCCCCGAAGCTGTTGATGCTCTCCGGTCTCGGTCCCGCTGCGGCGCTGCAGGCGCTCGGCATCCCGGTGGTGCGCGACCTGCCCGGCGTCGGCGCCAACCTGCAGGAGCATTGCAACTCGCTGGTCTGCGCCGACGTCAACGTGCCCACCTACAACACCGAGGCGACTCCACTGCGGATGCTGCGTCACCTCGCTTACTGGCTCGCGACCGGCCGCGGCCCCGCGTCCAGTCCCTATCCACACGGGGTCGCATTCCTGCGCTCGCGTCCGCAGGAGCCGGAGCCCGACCTGCAGATGCTGTTCGGGCCATTCGCGTTCGATTTCGACGCACGCGGCATCGTTCCGTACACGCGTTCCGCCGTGTCGTTCGTCGTCAACGCCTGTCATCCGCTCTCGCGCGGCCGCCTGAGCCTGCGCTCGGCCGATCCCGCGGCGCCGCCCCGGATCGCGCATCCGTCGCTCGACGCGGCCGAAGACCTGCGCCGGCAGGTCGCGGGCGTGCGCCTCGCGCGTCGCCTGCTGCAGGCGCCGGCATTCCGTCCCTTTGTGCTGCGCGAGTTCCTGCCGGGCGTCGACGCGCAGGACGAGGCCGCGCTGACGGAGCATGTCCGCCGCACCTCCTTTCTCGGCTACCATCCGGTCGGCACCTGCCGCATGGGTATCGACGAGGCCGCGGTGGTCGACCCGCAGCTGCGGGTGCAGGGCGTCGCCGGCCTGCGCGTTGCCGATGCGTCGATCATGCCGCGGCAGGTGGCGGCGAATACCAACGCGGCCGCGATGATGATCGGCGAGAAGGGCGCCGATCTGCTGCTCGCCGAGCGCCGGCAATCGCGCGCCGCCTGAGCGGATCCACAGCCGAGGTGACATGAGTGTTCCCGAATCGCGTCCGGACGACACGCCCTGGCCGAGCGAGGCCTACGGCTGGTACGTCGTGTTCGTGCTCTCCGTCTGCGGCATGGTCGCGTTCGTCGATCGGCAGATCATCAACCTGCTGGTCGAGGACATCAAAGCCGACCTGCAAGTGACCGACACCCAGATCAGCCTGCTGCAGGGGCTGGCTTTCGCCATGTTCTACGCCTTGATGGCGGTGCCGCTCGGCCGCCTCGCCGACACCGGGCCGCGCAAACGCATCATCGCGATCGGGTGCATCGTCTGGACCGTCGCCGCGGCGGCCTGCGGCCTGGCGCGATCTTTCTGGCAACTGTTCTTCGCGCGGATGTTCGTCGGCGTCGGCGAGGCGACGCTGACGCCTTCCGGGTTCTCGATGCTGGCGGACCTGTTCCGGCCCCAGCGGCTCGCGCTGCCGTTGAGCGTCTTCACCGGGGCGAGCTTCCTGGGCTCGGGCGTCGCGCTGATGGTCGGCGGTTTCGTGATCGCCAGCCTGGCGAATCTCAAGGTGGTGACGCTGCCGTTGTTCGGCGAGTTGCAGCCCTGGCAGGCGGCGTTCGTGATCGGCGCCTCGCCTGGTTTCCTGGTCGCGCTGCTGTTCTTCGTGACGGTGCGCGAGCCGCGACGCCGCGCGTCGCTGGCGGCGGACGCCGCTGCAGCGGACCCCGAGCGGCCGTCGCTGCGCGAGGTCGCGGTGTTCTGCCGGAAGCATTTCCGCGTGTTCGTTGCCGTCTTCGGGGGTGTCTCGGTGCTCGGCGCCGCGCAGTTCTCCCTCGGCGCGTGGGTGCCCGCGTTCATGATCCGCACCTACGGTTGGGCCCCCTCCGAGATCGGCTACGCGCAGGGCGTGCTCTTCCTCACCTGTGGCACCGGCGGCGTGATATCCGGCGGCTGGCTCGCGGACCGCTTCCTGGAAGCGGGCAGGCGCGATGGCCACCTGCGCGTGGCGCTTATCTCGGCGCTCGCGACCCTGCCGTTCATGGTGACTTTTCCGCTCGCCGGTTCCGCCTGGGCGTCGATCGCGCTCCTCGCGCCGGCGATGTTCTTCGGCGCGATGGCCTTCGGCGCCGGTCCGGCGCTGATCCCTGTGATTGCGCCAGCGCGCATGCGCGGCCTGTTGATCGCGCTTTACCTGCTGGTCGCGAATATTCTCGGCCAGGCCGGCGGACCGTGGATCGTCGCCGTGTTCACCGACTATGTCTTCGGTTCGCCGGAACTCGTGCGCTATTCCCTCGCCGTGGTGCCGGCGTTGCTGCTGCTGTGCGGCGCGGCGCTGGTGGCCTCGGGCTTCCGCGGGCTGCGCGAGATGCGCGGTTGAGGCTCGACGCCGCGATGACAACCTACGAGCAGGTCTACGAGGACTGGCGGCGCGATCCGCAGGGATTCTGGGCGCGCGCCGCCGGCGCGATCGACTGGACGACTGCGCCCACGACGATCTGCGATCCCGCCCTGTCGCCGGGCGGTCGCTGGTTCGTGGACGGCCGCCTCAATGCCTGCCACAACGCCGTCGACCGGCACGTCGAGTCGGGCCGCGGCGAGCAGGCGGCACTGCTGCACGTCAGCGCGATGACCGGCACTGAATCGACGCTGAGCTTCCGCGAGTTGCGCGATCGAGTCGCGACGCTGGCCGGCGCGCTGCGCGCGCTCGGCGTCGGCCAAGGCGACCGGGTCGTGATCTACATGCCGATGGTGCCGGAGGCCGTGTTCGCGATGCTCGCCTGCGCGCGGCTCGGTGCGATCCACTCCGTCGTCTTCGGCGGCTTCGCCGCGCGCGAACTCGCGATGCGGATCGACGATGCGCAGCCGAGCGTCGTGATGAGCGCCTCCTGCGGCCTCGAACCGGGACGGGTGGTCGACTACAAGGCGCTGCTCGACCGGGCGCTGGATCTCGCAAGCCACCGGCCGTCTTGCTGCCTGGTGCTGCAGCGTCCGCAACTGGCCGTGCCGATGAAGGCGGGCCGGGACCTCGACTGGCAGGCGGCGGTCGCCGCGGCGGCCCCGGCTGCTTGCGTCGACGTCGCCGCCACGGATCCGCTCTACATCCTTTATACGTCCGGCACCACCGGCAAGCCCAAGGGCGTGGTGCGCGACACGGGCGGCTACCTGGTCGCGCTGCGCTGGTCGATGCAGTACGTCTACGGTGCGCAGCCCGGCGAGGTGTACTGGGCCGCCTCCGACATCGGCTGGGTCGTCGGGCATTCCTACATCGTCTACGGGCCGCTGCTGCACGGCTGCACGACCCTGCTCTACGAGGGCAAGCCGGTCGGCACCCCCGATGCCTCGGCGTTCTGGCGTATCGTCGAGCGTCATCGCGTGCGCACGCTGTTCACGGCGCCGACCGCGATCCGCGCGATCAAGCGCGAGGATCCGCAGGGCGAGAAGATGCGCGCCCACGACACGCGCAGCCTGCGCGCGCTGTTCCTGGCAGGCGAGCGCGCCGATCCCGACACCGTGCAATGGGCGGCCGCGCAGCTGCAGCGGCCGGTGATCGACCACTGGTGGCAGACTGAGACTGGCTGGCCCATGGTCGCCAACTGCCTCGGGATCGAGGCCCTGCCGGTCAAGCCTGGCAGCCCGACGCGGCCGGTGCCGGGTTTCGTGGTCGTGGTGCTCGACGCGCACGGCGAGCCGCTGCCGCCGGGCGAGCAGGGCGCGCTCGTTGTGCCCCTGCCGCTGCCGCCGGGCAGCCTGCCGACGCTGTGGAACGACGACGACGGCTTCCACAAGGCGTATCTCGCCGAGCATCCCGGTTTCTATACGACCGGCGACGGCGGCTACGTCGATGCCGACGGCTATGTGTTCGTGATGGGGCGCACCGACGACGTGATCAACGTCGCGGGCCACCGGCTCTCGACCGGGGAATTCGAACAGGTGCTCGCGGCGCATCCCGCGGTGGCCGAGTGCGCGGTGATTGGCGTCGCCGACGAGCTGAAGGGCACGTTGCCGGTCGGTTTGGTGGTGCTGAAGGCCGGGGTCACGACCGAACCCGCCGTACTGCAGCGCGAACTGGTGGCGAAGATCCGCGACGAGGTCGGACCGGTGGCTAGTTTCCATCGCTGCCTGGTGGTGCAGCGCCTGCCGAAGACGCGTTCGGGCAAGGTGCTGCGCGCGACGATGCGCGCGATTGCCGATGGCCGGCCCCATGTGGTGCCGGCGACGATCGAGGATCCGGCCGTGCTGGCGGAGATCGAGGCCGCGTTTCGAGCGGCCTCAGCTCGCTAGTTCGACGTCGAGCCCCACGCCCTGCTCGAGCGCGGCGGCATGCACCAGCTGCGCAGCAGCCAGGTCCTGCGAGGTGACGCCGAGGGATTTGTAGAGCGTGATGTCGCCCGGCGCTTCGCGCCCCGGCACGCGGCCGAGCAGCACTTCGCCGATCTCGCCACGGACGTGCGACGCATCGACGATCCCGCTGCGCATTGCCTCGAGCAGTTCGCCCGCGGCCGCCATCGCCGCGTCGCGATAGTCGACGAAGAAGCGGCTGCGGCGCACGACCTCGCCGTCGGCCTCGGCGGTGGTCGCGATCGCGGAGCCGACGAGGTTGACGTGTTGTCCCGGCACCAGCCATTGGCCGCGCAGGATCGGCGTCGCCGCCGAGGTCACGGTGCAGATCACGTCGGCGGCCGGCACCGCGGCCTCGAGGCTCGAAACCGCCTCGACGCGCCGGCCATGACGCTGCGACATGCGCGTCGCGAAGGCCGCTGCGCGGCCGCCGTCGCGCCCCCAGACCTGCAGGCGCTCGAAGGCACGCACCTCGCGTAGCGCGGCGAGATGGTGCTCGGCTTCCTCGCCGCAGCCGATCAGCAGCAGCGAACGTGCGTCGGCGCGCGCCAGCGTGTCGGTCGCCATCGCGGTGGTCGAGGCGGTGCGGATCGCGGTCAGCATGCCGCCGTCGAGCAGCGCGAGCGGCAGGCCTTCCTGCGCATCGAACAGCAGCACCACGCCGACGTGGCTGCCGTGATGTGAGCCGGGAGGACGCGGGAACTTGCTGACCACCTTGACACCGAAGGCGGCGGGCTGCGCGAGGTAACCGGGCATCAGCCCGAGCTTGCCGGCCGTGCCGGGCACGTTCATGAACTGGCGCAGCGGCAGCACCACCTGGCGCTCGGAGGTCAGCCGCATCACCTCGCGCATCGCGCCGATGCAGCGCGAATAGGGCAGCAGGCGCGCGATGTCGGAGCCGGTGAGGATGCGCATCGGTCAACCCGCGCGCGGCGGCAGGAACTTCAGGCTCCGCCGGATCTCGGCGACGTCGTCGGGGCGCTCGAACGGCGCCGGCATCGGCTCGCCGGGCGTGCGCGGCCGGCCGATCGCCTTCATCCAGTCTTCGAGGCCGGGCGGCATGAACACCCAGAACAGCTTCATGTCGGTGCTGCCGGTGTTGTCGATGCGGTGGCGGGCGTCGCGGCCGAACAGCACCGTGGAACCGGTGGTCAAGGGCTGGGTCTGCTCGTCGATGGTGACCGTGCCGCTGCCGTCCTGCACGAAGACCAGCTCGTGGTTCTGGCGATGCCCGTGCTCGCTGATGTGGCAGCCGGGCGGCAGCACCTGCACGCCCACCGAGAAATGGTCGTACGGCATGTTCTCGGGCGTGAGCTTCAGCGTCACGTAGCCGCGCGAAGGCTGCGGCTGCCAGAGCGACTCGCCCTCGTCGGGGCCGATCACGAACGCATTCGAAGGCTTGGTGCGGTCAGACATGTCGATCATCCCTTGCGTACCTGCTGCTGCAGGAAGGCGAGGATGCGCTCGTTGTAGGCCTCCGTCACCGTCACCGGGCAGAAGTGGCCGCCCTCGGGCAGCATCGTCAGCGTTGCGCCCGGGATCCGTTGCGCGAGCTCCTCGGACATGCCCGGCGGCGTCAGCTGGTCATCGCGCGCACAGATCACCATCGTCGGCGTGCGGATGCGCTCGAGCTGCCAGCGCAGGTCGTGGGTCATCACGGCATTGAGCCGGCCGAGCTCGACCTCGAGCCCCGGAAACTCGGCGAGGCGCTCGCCGAAATAGTCCTGCGTGGAGCGAAACCGCGGTGCGAGCCACCAGGCGGGGCTCGCCAGCAGCGTGCCGACCATCAGGTAATTCTGCGCACCGGAGTTGATCAGCACGTCGCGACGGGTGGCGAAGGTCTGCACGAACAGCGGCGTCGGCCCGCCCCAGCTGGCGCTCAGCACCAGCGACAGCAGCCGCTCCGGCGCGCGCAGCGCGATGTGCTGGCCGATCGCCCCGCCGGTGGAATGGCCGAGCAGGTGCGCGCTGTCGAGGCCCAGCGCGTCCATCAGCCGCAGCAGGTCGTCGGCCATTTCGCCTGCGTTCGAGACCAGCGGCGCGGGTCCGGAACGCCCGACGCCCCGATGGTCGTGCAGCAGCACGCGGAAGTGGCGCGACAGCGGCTCCACCTGGGCGCGCCAGAACTTGCCGCTGCCGCCTAGCCCGGCGACCAGCAGCAGCGGTTCGCCCTGACCGTATTCCTCGACGTACATGTCGTAGCCGTTGATCGGAACCAGCCGGCCGTTGGTGATGTCGTTCATGCGAGTCTCTTCACCAGGTGATCGTGACGGCCTTGGTCTTCAGGTAGAGCTCGAGGCCTTCCTCGCCGAACTCGCGACCCCATCCCGACTGGCGATTGCCGCCGAAAGGCATGGAAGGGTCCATCGCCGCATGGCAGTTGACGCCGACCTGGCCGGCGTCGATCAGCCGCGTCATCCGGTGGGCCGTCGCGAGATCGCGGGTCCAGACGCTGCCGGAAAGGCCGTAGACCGTGTCGTTCGCCTGCGCGGCAATCGATTCGAGGTCCGAGTCGCCGAAGGTCTGGATCGCGATCACCGGGCCGAAAATCTCCTCGCGGACGATCGTCATGTCGGGCCGGCAGTCGGTATAGACGGTCGGCTCAAGGAACCAGCCGCGATCGCGTGCGCGCCGGCCGCCGGTGAGGCAGGTCGCGCCCTGCGGGGCCGCGGTGGCGAGCAGGCCTTCGATGCGGTCGCGCTGCTCGCGCGAGATCACCGGGCCGAGCATCGTGCCCGGTTCGAAACCGCCGCCGATCGGCATCTGCTTCGCGAACGCGGCGACCCCTTCGGCGACTTCACGCGCGATGCGTTCGTGCACGAATACGCGGCTGCCGCAGACGCAGTTCTGACCCTGCAGCAGGAAGCCGGCCATCGCGATGCCGGGGATGGCCTGGGCGAGATCCGCATCGGGGAATACCACGACCGGCGACTTGCCGCCGAGTTCGAGCGAGACGCGCTTCAGGTTACCGGCGGAGGCGCGCACGATCAGGCGGCCGACCTCGGTCGAGCCGGTGAAGGCGACCTTGTCGACCCCCGGATGCGCCGCGAGCGCGGCGCCTGCGGTCTCGCCCAGGCCGGTCACGACATTGAATACGCCGGCCGGTACGCCGGCTTCGAGCGCGAGCTCGGCGAGCAGCAGGGCCGCGAGCGGCGCCTGCTCGGCCGGCTTCAGCACCAGCGTGCAACCGGTGGCGAGCACCGGCGCGATTTTCAGCATCTCCATGCCGAAGCTGTAGTTCCAGGGCGTGATCGCGCCGACCACGCCAACCGGTTCGCGCAGCGTGTAGGCCATCAGCTCGCCTGGGCGCTTGCCGGACCCCGCTGAGGGCAGCGTTCGGCCGGCGATCTTCGAGACCCAGCCGGCGTAGTAGCGCAGGAACGCGGCGCAGAACGGCGCCGTGGACTCGGCGATCAGGCGCGGCATGCCGTTGTCGAGCACGGCAATCTCGGTGAACTGCCGGGCGCGCGCTTCGATCAGCCGGGAATAGTCGAGCATCACGCGGGTGCGCTCGTCGGCGGTCATCTTCGACCACGGTCCATGCAGCGCGGCGCGCGCGCTCGCGACCGCGACATCGATGTCCGCAGCCCCGCCAAGCGCCACGCTCGTGAGCGTCGCCTCGGTGGCAGGGTCGGTGACCTCGAGCGACGCCTCCGCCACGGGCGCGACGGCACGGCCGCCGATCGACAGCGCATGGCGGCGCGCCAGGAACGCACGGGTTTCGGGGGCCAGTTCGGGCAGCATTGGCAAGACCTCGGGACGATCAGAAATTCTCAAGGCGCCCGGCGCACCATGCCAATGCATTGTGCGCGCGCCGCGATACAGGGGGCGCATGGCACGCCACGCCACGCCTCGCGGAGTTAGGATGTCGGGACCGTTACAGCATCGTCCCGAAGCCCGCCCCAAGGAGTCAAGCGATGATCGACCGAGGCCGCGTCGGCCTGTTGCCGCGCCCCCCCACGCTCGAGACCGAGAGCTACGTCGGCTTCATGGAGAGCCTGCGCAATCATGCGATCCGCGGGATGTTCCGAGGCGTGGCTGCCGACGCCGAAGCGGCACGGGCGCGTGTCGAGGAAGCAGCGCGGGACCGTGCCGAAACGACGCCACCCGGGCCGGCGCTGCGTGCGTTCGTGCGCGAGGCCGACGCGGTGCCGCGCGTGGCGACCTGGAAGCGGCTGATGCGCAGCCAGCAGCAGCAGACCTGGCGCCGGCTCTGCGATGCCTTCCACCGCGACGCAGCCGCCTTCGACGCGGCGCTGGATGCCGCGGAGCGCGCGCGCCCCGGCGCATTGCGCTACGACCCGGCGTTCGAAGTGCCGGCCTACGCCGCGCTCGACATCCACCTGCAGCCCGGCGGCTACGTCGGCGACCGTCTCGCCGGCTACGTTTTCCACCACGGCACCAAGGTCTTCTACCAGGGCGACAACGACCAGGACGAACTGCATCGCCAGGTCGTCGACATGGTGCCCCTGCCGGACGACGGCCAGGTGCACCGCGTGCTCGACGTCGGCTGTTCGATCGGACAGTGCACGACCGCGCTGAAGCAGCGCTTTGCCGGCGCCGAGGTCACCGGCCTCGACGTCGGGCTGCCGCTGCTGCGCTACGCCAACCTGCGCGCCCTGGAACTCGGCATCGACGTCCGGTTCGTGCAGGGTCTGGCCGAGGACACCCGGCTGCCCGATGCGCACTACGACGTCGTGCTCTGCTACATCCTGTTCCACGAAGTGCCGTCGAAGCTGTTCGCGCCGATCCTCGCCGAGGCGTTCCGCATGCTGCGGCCCGGTGGCACGCTGACTATTGTTGATGCGCCGAACGCGCAGCAGTTCCCGGCGGGCAACCAGCTCTGGCTGCAGTTCGACTCGCAGCACAACTGCGAGCCGTATGCCCCGGCATTCGTCGCTTGTGACCTGCCTGGACTGGTCACGGCAGCCGGCTTCGAGGTCACCTCGCAGGGTCCGACGCCCACGTTCCTCTGGTGCACGACGGCGCGCCGTCCGGCCGCGGATCCGAAGCGCGGATGATGCCGGTGCTGCTCGAGCGCCTGCGCGGTCTGCTCGGCCCCGCGCAGGTCGGCACAAGCCCTGACGAGTTGCGACGCCTGTCGCAGGACGTCTATCGCGACGGTCAGTTGCCGAGTGCGATCCTGCGGCCGGGATCGACGGCCGAGGTCGCGGCGCTGGTCCGTCTCGCCGCCGAGTTCGGTTGTCCGCTGTTCGTGCGCGGCGGCGGCATGTCCTATACCGACGCCTACCTGCCCGACCGTCCCGGCGCGCTGCTGGTGGACCTGCGGCGGCTCGACCGCGTGCGCGAGATCCAGGTCGAGGACCTGCACGCGACGGTGGAGGCCGGTTGCACCTGGGCGGCGCTCGATGCGGCGCTGGCGCCGCATGGTCTGCGCGCGATCTTCTGGGGCCCGATGTCGGGCGCGCTCGCGACCGTCGGCGGCGGGATGTCGCAGGGCGCCGCGACCTTCGGCTCCGGCCAGCACGGCACTTCCGCTGCCGCGGCGCTGGCCTTCGAATTGGTGCTTGGTGACGGCACGGTGCTGCATACCGGGCTGGCGGGCGCGCCGCACGAGACGCCGTTCTTCCGCCACTACGGACCGGACCTCACCGGGCTGTTCACCAACGATGCCGGCGCGCTCGGCATCAAGACCGCGGTCACGCTGCAGCTCGAGCCGCGTCCCGGGGTCGGCGCAGGCCTGTCGTTCGCGTTTCGCGACTTCGCGCAGCTGCGGCGCACGGTCAGCGACGTCGCACGCGCCGGCCTCGCGACCGAGATCTTCGGCGTCGAGACCGCGCTCGCAAAGCTCGCGGCCGGCGATGCCGGCATCGAGGCTGGCATCCGCGCGCTCTGGGCCGTGGGGCGTGCGCAGGGCGGGGCGGTCGCGGCAGTGTCGCGGATGGCCAGGATGGCCACCGCCGGGCGCAGCTTCCTGACCGAGGCGCCGTACACCGCCAACTTCCTGGTCGAGGCCGACGGGCGCGACGCGCTCGCGGCGCGGCTGGACGCGATCCGCCGCAGGGTCGGCGCGGCGGGCGAGGAAGTGGCGCCGACCATGGCCGACGTGGTGCGCGCGACGCCGTTTCCCCCGCCGATGGTGCTCGGTCCCGGCGGGCGCCGACTTCTGCCGCTGCACGTGGTGCTGCCGCATTCGCGGGTCGAAGCGTTCCATGCGGCGCTCGAGGCGCTGCGCGAGCGCGAAGCGGCCGCGTTCGAGGCGCATCGGGTGCTGCTGTTCGTGGTGTTCGCGGGTGTCGGTCGTTCGGCGCTGCTCTATGAGCCGGTGATTTACTGGGAGGACGAATGGAACGCGCTGCAGCGCGCGACGATGCCGCCGGCGCTGCTGGCGCAGATGTCCGAAGCCGCCGGCAATCCGGCGGCGCGCGAATACGTTGAATCGCTGCGGCGGCGCATCGTCGCGCTGATGCTCGAGCATCGGGGCGCGCACCTGCAGATCGGACGTGCCTATCCCTATCTCGAAGGCCGCCCGGCGCCATTCCTCGCGCTGCTGCACGCGCTGAAGCGCCAGACCGATCCGGCCGGCATCATCAATCCCGGCGCACTCGGGCTGGCGCCATGAACCGCGAGCTGCGGATCGCAGTCGCCGGCGCGGGAATCGGCGGGCTCGCGACGGTGCTGGCGCTGCAACGGGCGGGATTTCGCCCGCAAGTCTTCGAGCAGGCCGCGTCGCTCGGCGATCTCGGCGCCGGCATCTCGATCAGCCCGAACGCAGCCAAGGCGCTGGCCTTCCTCGGTCTCGGCGCCGGACTCGCCGCCGCCGCCTGCATTCCCCCGGTGCAGGTGACGCGCCACTTCCGTACTGGACGCACGCTGCTGAGCATCGATCGCAGCGACACGATCGAGCGCTACGGCGCGCCGTACTACCAGATGCATCGCGGCGACCTGCATGCGCTGCTGCTCGGGGCGGTTCTGCGTCACGATGCCGCGGCGGTCTCGGTGTCTTCCGGACTGCGCGCCGTGACGTCCACCGACGACGGTGTCGAGTTCGAACACGCCGCAGGCCGTCGCGAACGAGTCGACCTGCTGATCGGCGCCGACGGCCTGCGCTCGAGCGTCCGGGCCGCGCTGTTCGAGGATCGCCCGCCGGCATTCTCCGGCTACGTGGCCTGGCGCGGGCTGGTGCCCGCAGCCGCGCTGGAATCGCTCGCGCTCGGATCCGGTTCGAGTGTGTCCGCCGGGCCGGGCCGCCTGTTCGTGCGCTATCCGGTGCGCGGCGGCCGGCTGATCAATTACGTCGCGTTCGCCCGCACCGGTCGCTGGGAAGCGGAAAGCTGGTCGCAGCCGGGCACCCTGGAAGAAGTGCACGCCGCGCTGCACGACTTCCACGACGAGGTGCACGCGGTCCTGGACGCGACGCCCGGAGGCCGCTGCCACAAGTGGGGCCTGTTCGCGCGCGAGCCGCTGTCGAGCTGGACATGTGGCCGGGCCGTGCTGCTCGGCGATGCCGCGCATCCGATGATGCCGTGGTTCGGGCAGGGCGCCGCGACCGCGCTCGAAGACGCGGTCGTGCTGGCGCGCTGCCTTGATGATTCGTCCAGCCCCGAGGAGGCGCTGCGGCGCTATGAAGGCGCGCGCATGGAACGCGTGACGATGGTGCACCGCGAGTCGCTGCTCGGCGGCGAGCGTCTCGCCGGCGCCGATCCGGACAGCATCGCGCCGGGCAAGGTTCGCAACGAGGACACGCTCGGCCTGTTCAGCTACGACCCGGTTACGACCCGCGTCTGAACCTGCGCAAGTCTTGCAGGCTGGTGCGCCGGATCCAGACTGCTGCCGTCGATCGCCGCAGAGCAGGCTTGCCCCGCGCCGCGGTCGCGGCGAGCATGGGGCGATGGAGTACCTGCACTGAGTCCGCGGCGTCGATCGGCGCCGCCTGCCGCCACCGTGGCCTGCTGGCCGGAAACCATCTGGCTGGTGCGCCACGGCCAGAGCGCCGGCAACGTGGCCCGCGAATTCGCCGAAGCCGGGCAACTGCCGGTGATCGACGTGCCGACCCGCGACATGGACACGCCGCTCTCGGCGCTCGGCCAGCGCCAGGCGCTGGCGCTCGGCAAGTGGTTCGCGGCGATGCCGCGCGAACGCCAGCCGGACCTGCTGTTGTGCTCGCCCTATCGGCGGGCGTGGGACACGGCGCAGCTGATCATCGAAGGCGGGGGACTGCAGCTCGCGCGGGGCGCGGTTCGCGCCGACGAGCGTCTGCGCGAGAAGAAGTTCGGCATTCTCGATCGCCTGACAGTGCACGGCATTCGCCAGCAGCACGCGCAGCTCTACGAACAGCGCGACCACGTCGGCAAGTTCTATTTCCGCCCACCCGGTGGCGAGAGCTGGTGCGACGTGATCCTGCGCCTGCGCAGCGCCTCCGACACCCTGGCGCGCGATTACGGTGGCGCGCGATTGCTGATCGCCGCGCACGAGGTGATCGTCACCTGTTTCCGCTATCTGTTCGAGGCGATGGACGAGGCCGCCGTGCTGGCGCTCGACGGCGCGGGCGATGTGCCGAACTGCGGCGTCACGGCCTACGAGAATCCGGGCGGCGGCGCGGTGCGGCCGCCGTTGCGGCCGACGCTCAGCAACCACATCGCGCCGCTCGAGGCCGATGGCGCGATCGTGACGCGCGAGGCCGACCGGCCCGTCGCGCCTAAATCCTGATCTGACACCAGCGACGCCGCCCCAAGGCACCCGGAACCGCCGGCGCCCGCAGACCGGAGCCCGCAGCCCCTGCAAGGCTGGCTGGGCCCACGCGCCTGCATCGCGCGAGTCAGGGCGCGAGATCGGCGTCGGTGATCAGCTGGCGCTTGCGGAACAACGACATGAAGAATCTGCTCCCGGCCTTGGCGCCGGTCAGCCAGGCGACCCGCGCGCCGGCCTTGTCGTTCCGCAGGATGCCTTCGGCGAGCCAGGGCGTCACGGTCTCGACCCGGTCGGCGAGGATGTTGTAGACGCGCTTGGTGCGTTCCCAATCCTTCGGGTCGTTGCTGCCCATGTCGCGCTTCAGCAGGTCGGTGAGCACGATCCCCGGGCTCAGGTAGCAGATCTTCACCGGGCCGTCGCGGGTCTCCGCGAGCAGCGCCTTGTTGAAATAGGTGAGGGCGTACTTGCTCGCGCCGTAGAGGCTCATCCCTGGCGTCATCATGCCGTTGGAGCCGAAGCCTTCCATGTTGTAGATCAGTCCGCCGTCGGGCTGACCCTGCATGCCGCGCAGCGCGACCTGCGTGGCAAGCATCATGCCGAGCAGGTTGGTCTCCTCGACGCTGCGGATGTCCTCGGCGCGCATGTCGCCGCCGCGCTGGCGCGGATGCGAGATGCCGGCGTTGTTGACCCAGATGTCGATGCCGCCGAACTGGCGCGCGGCCTCGTCCCAGAGCCGCTGCAGGTCGTCGGCGCGCGAGACGTCGCAGCCGACTCCGATCGCGCGTGCGCCCCCGCTCGCCAGCGGCTGCAGCGCGGCGACCGTCGCGTCGGCCGCCGCCTGGGTGCGGCCGCTGATCGCGACGTCGTGACCGCGGCGCAGCAGTTCGACGGCCAGCCCCTTGCCGATGCCGCGCGTACTGCCGGTGATGACGATCCGCCTGGGCTTGCTCATGGCTTCATCCTAAGGGTCGGCTGCGCGGATGCACGCGGCGCGCGCCGGAGGCGTCCGGCTCGTGGTCAGGCCGGGCGGCCCGGCGCTGCATCGACCGGCCGACAGTATCCTCAGCGCAACGCCAGCGCAGCGCTCGTCGCTGGCAGGAGCACGCGCAGCATGTCGCAGCAGAACGTCGTCGTCACCGGCAGCACCCGGGGCCTGGGCTTCGGCTATGCGCGCGAATTACTGCGTCGTGGCCACAACGTCGCGATCAGCGGCCGTAGCCAGGCGAGCGTCGATGCCGCGATCGCGCGTCTCGCGCCCGAGGCGGCCGGCGGCGCGCAGGTTGTCGGCCAGGCCGGGGATGCCGCGCGGATCGAGGATCTCCAGGCGCTCTGGGATCTTGCCGCGAGCCGCTTCGGCCGGGTCGACATCTGGCTCAACAATGCAGGCTACGCGCGCACCGGCGCCAGTTTCGCCGATACGACGCCGCAGCAGATCGAGGCCATGGTGCGCGCCAACGTGATCGGTTCGATGAACGCCGCGCAGGTGGCGCTCGCCGGCATGAAGCGCCAGCGCGGCGGCAAGCTCTACCTGACGCTCGGCGGCGGCGGCGGCTCTGGGCGCGTCGTCCCAGGGATGGCGGTTTATTCGACCACCAAGCGAGCGGTGAAATACCTCGCCGACGCGCTGGTCAAGGAACGCCGCGAGGCGAACGACGACTCGATCCTGGTCGGTACGATCAGTCCCGGCGTCAACGTCACCGAAGGCATGCTACGCGAGTTCGCCGAGCTCTCGCCTGCCACGCGCGCCGGTGCGCTGAAGCAGTTGAACTTCATCGGCGAGCACGTCGAGACGACGACTCCCTGGATCGTCGAGCGTATCCTCGCCGACTCGAAGCAGGGCAACGCGATCATCTGGCTGACCACCGGCCGCCTGCTGCGTCGAGGCGTTGCGATGCTGTTCGGCGCCAGGCGCGACATCCTCTCCCGTTATGCACTGAAGGCCTGAACCATGAACACATCGAACCTCCAGCCCTGGGTGCGCGGCGATATCTTCGTCTCCGTCACCGAGTTGAACGATCCGACTGACGACCACGCGGGTCGCGGCCGCATCGAGCAGTACGGGGCCGACCTGCAGCCCAAGGGCCGGCTCGAGCTCGCCGAGACCAACCACCTGGTTGGAGGTCTGAAGTTCGACCGCGCCGGCGTGCTGTGGGCCTTCGACAGCCAGGGTTTCGTGGTGCTGAACATCCACCGCGACGGCCGCGTCGTGCGTCGCAAGGAATTCGGGGCGCGGGCCTATTCACACGTCAACTTCATGCGCGACGGCGCCCTGCTGTTTGGCGAGCACGTGGTCGGCGCGACGGTCCGGCCCGAGATCGCCGCTCGCATGCACACGACGATCCCGTTCATGCCCGGCAGCTCGCGCTTCGGCGACGGCCACGTCTGGAAGTTCCGTCCGGACGGCACGCTCGTGAAGGAATACGCAACCGCGGTGCACGGCGGCATGGGCGGATTCCTCGGCGTGACGATGTCCGCGCTGTCACCCGACGAGTCGACGCTCGTCTACTGTTCGGAAACCGGGCCACGGTTGCTGCGCTACGACCTCATCAACGACCTGCAGCTGCCCGACCTGCAGTCTTTTTCTCCACCCTATCCGCCGGGGCCGCCGCCGATGTTCTTCGGCATGGACTATGCCGCGGACGGCACGCTGTACGTGCTGCGCGGCGGCATTCACGTGGTCGATTCCGAAGGCCGGACCACGCGGCAGATCCCGCTCGAGGGCTTCGGCTGGGCGCTGATGGACCTGGCGGCCGACGGTCGCAGTGTCTTCGTCGCCAGTTTCTTCACCGGCGAGGTCGCGAAGATCGACCTCGCCAGCGGCACGAAGCTCGGCAGCATCGCCACTGGCGCTGTGAAGTCACTGGCCGGCTTGGCCGAATACGCAGGCTAACGCCGCCAGCGCCTCGCGGCGCGTCGCATCGTCATCCAGGGCGCGTTCGGGGATACGGGATGCCGCGGCAGACGTCGCCTTCGCCACAATCCAGGCCGCTGCGCACGCTGGACCGTGGTGCGATCCTCGATCAATTCGCCGCGGCGCTTGAAGCCGGCGATGGCCTGGCGGCGGCCCATGGGCTGCATGAACTGTGGATGCGTGGCGAGTTCGCTGAGGGCATCGAGTCGCGCCTGGAGTTGCTCTGGTCCCGATGCGCGGCCTCCGTGCCCGAATGGCTGCCGATGCAGTACGTCGACTGGCTGCCGCTGGCCTACGACGTTGCCGCCCGCTTGCGGCCGGCGGCCCGCGGCCGCCATCACGTCTACCTGGTGCTGCTCGACTTCGCGGATCGTCGTGGCGACCCGCACGGGGTATACGTCGGCATGAGCGGTTATCCCCCGTCGCTGCGTTTCGACCAGCACAAGGCCGGCATCCGTGCATCGGGCAGCGTGCTCAAGCGTGGGCTGGAAGTGCTGCACGGCCCGGCGCTGCACCTGCAGCGGATTTCGCGGGCCGAGGCGCTGCGGATCGAAGCCGATCTGGCGCGCGCGCTCGCCGCCGCGGGGCTCGCCGTGGAAGGGGGGCATTGAGGTTCACTGGCTGCGGCGTCGGGCGTGCCGCCAACCCGCGGCGCGACCTGCGCGACACGCTGGCGGCCTTGAAAACATTGTTCGGTCCGTATAAATAATCGAGCATGAATCTTTTCGACGAGCTCCGCACCTTCGTCCGGGTGTCGGACCGCGTCGCCGAAGGGGTGGACGTCGCGGAGCATGCGACGCAGGGCCCTTCGATTTCGGTCGTCCATACGCAGGCTTCGCGACATTCCGCCAAGGTGCGCGTGTTTGCCGATTTCGCGGCGAGACTGCTGCGCGATTGGAGCCAGCGCATCCATGCGCTCGCCGGCGCCTGAGCTGCCGGCTCGCCGCCCACCAACGGGGAGACTTTCATGATCTACGTCCTCGGCGATCGCCGTGCCGAACTTGCGCCCGACAGCTACGTCGCGCCGTCCGCCCAGCTGATCGGAACGGTGCGCCTCGGTGCGCTCGCCAGCGTCTGGTTCAACGTCGTGATCCGCGGCGACTGCGACTGGATCGAGATCGGCGCGGGTTCGAACGTCCAGGACGGCACGGTGATCCACACGGATGTCGATGCGCCGACCCGCGTCGGCGCGGACGTGACGATCGGTCACATGGCATTCCTGCACAGCTGCAGCGTCGGCGATGGCAGCATGATCGCCAATGGGGCGATGGTGCTCGACCGCGCCCAGGTCGGCGCGCATTGCCTGATCGCCGCGGGTGCCCTGGTCCCGCCCGGCAAGGTGATTCCCGACGGCTCGGTGGTGATGGGCGTGCCCGGCAAGGTGGTGCGCGAGGTCACCGTGCGCGACCGCGCGATGCTCGCGCAGGCCGCCGCGAGCTACCGTGAGCGTACGCGGCAATATGGGTCGCAGCTGCGCCCGGATCCGCGCTGGAGCGCCGCCGCCGGAGCGCAGACCGGATGAACGCTCGCCGGCGCGACGGCCTCGGGAGCCGCTAGAATCCGCACCGGCCCAAACCCGCGGTGTCGATGTTCCCGGGAGCTGTCGAGAATGATCGTTGTCGTTGCGTTTTCGACGCGTTCGCTGGCGCGCGGCGGCGCGGCCGAGGGCGCATCGAGAACATGAGCCTGCGCGCGCCCGACTGGGATGAGGATGGCCGCGACTGGCCGAACCGGCAGGCGAGTCGGTTCGTCGCCGCGGGCGTGTTGCGCTGGCACGTGCAGGTGATGGGTACGGGGCCGGTGATGCTGCTGATCCATGGCACGGGCGCCTCGACCCACTCGTGGCGCGATCTTGCGCCGCAGCTGGCGCGTCGTTTCACCGTCATCGCCCCGGACCTGCCGGGGCACGGCTTCACGAGCGCGACGGACGACGCGCGCATGTCGATGCCCGGCATGGCGCAGGCCATGGTGGCATTGCTGCGCGCGCTTGGAACGTCCCCCGAGTGGGTCGTCGGCCATTCGGCCGGCGCAGCGATCCTCGCGCGCGCCTGCCTCGATGGGGCGATCCGTCCCCGCGCGCTCTTCAGCCTCAACGGTGCCTTGCTGCCGCTGCGAGGGTTTCGCCATCCGGCGCTGGCGCCGCTGGCGCGCGTCTTCGTCACCGGCGCGGTGATCCCACGGCTTTTTGCCTGGCGCGCCGCGGATCGCGGCGTGACCGAGCGGATTCTCGGTGAAACCGGATCCCGGCTGGATGCGGCCGGAGTGGAGTTCTATCGAAGACTTGCGAGCCGTCCGGCGCACGTCGCGGGCGCGCTCACCATGATGGCAAGGTGGGACCCGCGGCCGTTGGCGCGCGACCTGCCGCGCCTTGCGGTGCCGCTCGTCCTGTTCGCCGGCGACAGGGACGGCATGATCCCGCCCTCGGAAGCCGAGAAGGTCCAGGAGCTGCTGCCGAGCGCCGAGTTGCAGCGTTTGCCGGGTCTCGGCCATCTCGCGCATGAAGAGGCGCCCGTGGATATCGCGCAGCGGATCCTGGCGTGCACCGACGCCGCGGCAGCGCCGGTTCCTTCCTGAGCGTCGGGCCTGTATCGTCCTGACATCCGGTTCCCGAGGCGCCCCGTGACGCTCCCTGTCGCGCATCCCATGCGAGTCGAACTCAGCGATGAGGTGCATGCGCGCCCGCCGCTGCCACTGCGCGCCCCGTCGCGCGTGAGCTGTCTCGCGCTGCTGTCCCCGCCTGCCGCGCGCCCCGACGAATGGAGCGGGTTGCTGGCGCTGGCTGCGCGCTTCGGCATCACCATGCCGGCCACGCCGGGCAGCCAGTGCAGCGCAGATTTCGGCCCGTTCCGGCTCAAGTGGGAGCGCCACACCGAATTCTCCCGCTACGTCTTCGTCGTCGACGGGGCGTCCGAGGCGCCTTTCGCGGCACCGGCGATCACGAGCGTGCCGGACGACTGGATCGCTTCCTTGCCTGGGCAGCTGATCTTTGCCGCGCATTGCGAGATCGTGCAAGAGCCGAGCGAGACGCCCCGCTACGATCAGCTCTCGGCGCAGTACTTCGGCGGCAATCAACTGCTCGGCGCGACGATCGGCGGCGGCGTCTCGCTCGCGCTGACGGACTTCAGGATCGCGGCGGACGGTTACAGCCGGATCCTGGTGATCGACCGCGGGATGACTCCGCATCAGGGCGGACGTGTCGTGCAGTCGCTGCTCGAGATCGACGCCTATCGGGTACTCGCACTGCTTGCGTTCCCGGTCGCGCGCGATCTCTCGCCCGTCCTCTATCGCAACGAGCGCGAACTGGCGGAGGTTGCGAACGTGCTGGTCCGGGCGGAAGTCGACAGCGAGCCGGGTCTGCTCGACCGCCTGACGGCCCTGCAGGCGCAGATCGAGCGCCACGAGGCCGACAATCACTATCGCTTCGGTGCTGCGACCGCCTATTACGAGATCGTGCAGCGCCGTATCGCGCAGCTGCGCGAGGACCGATTGCCGCCGCTGCAGACCTTCCAGGAGTTCACCGAACGCCGGCTTGCGCCCGCAATGAACACCTGCGCTGCGGTCAGCGCGCGGCTGGAGTCGCTGTCGCAGCGCGTGACGCGCGCGACACAGCTGCTGTCCACCCGCATCGAGATTACGCGCGAACGACAGAACCAGCAGTTGCTTGCGTCGATGAACCGCCGTGCGGAGCTCCAGCTGCGCCTGCAGGGCACCGTCGAGGGCCTGTCGGTCGCCGCGGTCACCTATTATGTCGTCGGCCTCGTCAGTCTTGTCGCCAAGGGCCTGCCCCTTGGGCGCGTGGGCATGGATGCCTCGGTGGTCACCGCCGTCAGCATCCCGATCGTGGCGCTACTGGTGGCTTTCGGCGTGCGGCGGATTCGTCAAGTGGTTGCGAGGGTGGAGCGATGAGCGAGAAGCGTCATGCGATCGTGATCGGCAGCGGCTTCGGCGGGCTTGCCGCCGCGGTGCGGCTCGGTGCAAAAGGCTATCGCGTCACGGTGCTCGAAAAACTCGATGCCCCGGGCGGCCGCGCGTACGTGTTTCGCCAGGACGGTTTCACGTTCGATGCGGGACCGACCATCGTCACCGCGCCGTACTTGTTCGAAGAGCTCTGGGCGCGGTGCGGCCGCAAGCTCTCCGACGACGTCACGCTGCGCAGCATCGACCCGTTCTACCTGGTGCGCTTCGACGACGGCGACGTGTTCGAATACACGGCCGACCTCGAGCGGATGCGCGCCCAGGTCGGACGGATCGAGCCACGCGACGTCAAGGGGTTCGACCGGTTCCTCGTCGAAAGCGCAAGGATCTATGAGGTCGCCTTCGCGCAGCTCGCGGCCCAGCCGTTCCACGATCTCGGAACTCTGCTGCGCGCCGCGCCGGACCTGATCCGGCTCGGCGGTTACCGTTCGGTCTACCAGAACGTCAGCCGCTATTTCCACAGTCCGAAGCTGCGGCTGCTGTTCAGCTTCCACCCGCTTTTGATCGGTGGCAATCCATTCTCCACCACGGCCTACTACTGCCTGATCGCCCATCTGGAACGAACCTTTGGCGTGCACTACGTCATGGGGGGCACGGGTGCGCTGGTGCAAGGCATCGTCGGCCTCATCGACGGGCAGGGAGGCACGCTCCGCTGCAATGCCGAGGTTGCCGCGATCACGACCGAGGGGAAGCGTGCGACCGGCGTGCGCCTCGCTTCGGGCGAAACGATCGCCGCCGACGTCGTCGTCTCGAACGCCGACGTTGCCTGGACGTACGGTCGACTGCTCGGCGAGCAGCCGCGGAAGCGCTGGACCGACCGGCGGCTCGCCCGGGCGAACTACTCCATGAGCCTCTTCGTCTGGTACTTCGGCACCCGCCGGCGCTTCGAATCGGTCCATCACCATACGATGGTGCTCGGTCCGAGATACCGCGAACTGCTCGGCGACATTTTCGATCGCAAGGTACTCGCGGACGACTTCAGCCTGTACCTGCACCGCCCGACCGCGAACGATCCGGCAATGGCGCCACCGGGCTGCGACTCGTTCTACGTGCTGTCGCCGGTGCCCCACCTGCAGAGCGGCGTCGACTGGCCGGCCCGGGCCGAGAGTTACCGCGCCGCGATTGAGGCTCGACTCGAGCAGACCCTCATGCCCGGCCTGAGTGGGTCCATCGTCACCTCGCGGGTCATGACGCCACTGGATTTCCGCGAACGCCTGCTGTCCGTCAACGGGGCGGCATTCGCGCTCGAGCCGCAGCTCTTCCAGAGCGCGTGGTTCCGCCCGCACAACCGCAGCGAAGAGTTCGAGCGGCTGTTCCTCGTCGGTGCGGGCACGCACCCCGGCGCGGGCCTGCCGGGCGTGGTTTCGTCAGCGAAGATGCTCGAAGAGATCCTGCCCGACGCGGCGGACCTGCGCTGAATGGGCCGCCGGACGACGTCAGGCCTTGGTCGCGGCCGCCCGCCATTCGAGCAGGGCAGCCGCCGCGAGCCGCCCCGACATCGCCGCCATCGGGATACCGGGCCCCGGATGTACCGAGCCACCGGCGAGGAACAGTCCCGGCACCCGCGTCAGTGAGCCCGAACGCCGGAACGTCGCCATCGCCCCCGCGCTGGCTCTCCCGTACAACGCGCCGCCGCTCGCTGGAAACAGCTTCTCGAACCCCGCGGGAGTCGTGGCCACGGTGGCGGCCGCGTCGCGTTCGATTCGCAGGCCGCACGCCTCCAGCAGGCCGAAACTGTTCTGCGCGCAATGCTCCAGCCATGGCGCGTCGAAGGATGCGACGTCACCGTCCGCCGGGGCATTGACCAGCACCAGCATGCGTTCGGCGGCGCCCGGCGCGAGCGCGGGGGCAGCGGCGCCGCGATCCTGCGCGCAGATGTAGACCGTCGGAGCATCCACGACGGTGCGATGCCGGAAGATCGCCTCGAACTCCCGCGGGTAGTCCTCGGCGAAGAAGACGTTGTGATGCTCCAGCGGAAAACCTGCGGTCACGGCATGCATGCACCACGTGACCGCCGACAGCGAGCGCGCGGCGCGCGGCGTGCCCGGTGCCGCGTTGCTGGTTGCCTCGCCGAGCAGGCCCGCCGACAACGCGGACACATCGCCATTGAACACCACCGCGTCCGCGTCCAGGCGTTCGCCGCTCGCGAGCGTCACGCCGGCGACGCTGCCGCCAGCGACGACGATCCGGGCGACTTCGCTGTCGAAACGATAACGCGCGCCGTGACTCTCGCCCACGTTGCGCATCGCATGGGCGACGCGCCGGATGCCACCGCGGACCAGCCATACGCCGTCCTGCTCGACATGTGCCACCAGCATCAGCGTGGCCGGCGCCGTCAGCGGCGAGGAGCCGCAGTAGGTCGCGTAGCGGCCGAACAGTTGCCGCAGGCGCGGATCGCGGAAGTGGCTGCCGAGGGCCGTCCAGAGACTCTGCATCGGCTGGGTACGCCACATCGCGCCGAGGTTCGACCATCCCACACGGCGCACCAGTTCGAGCGGCGAAGGCCGCGACGCCGCGATGAACGGGTCGCGCAGCGTCCGGAACACCTCGGCGCCGCGAGCGCAGAATTCGCGGTAACCGCGCGCCTCCGCCGCGCCCGCGAATTCGCCGATCGCATTCGCAGAGCGCTCGATGTCGGCGAAGAGATCGAGCCGGCCACCGCTGCGCCACGCGTGGCGGGCGAGAATCTCCGCCGGTACCAGCGACAGATGGGCGTCGAGCGACGTGCCCGCATCGCCGAACAGTGATTCGAAGATCCATCGCATGGTAAAGACGGTCGGCCCCGCATCGATCGCCGCGTCACCGACCGTCACCTGCCGCATCTTCCCGCCCGGCGCGGCGGCTCTCTCGAGTACGGTGACGTCGGCGCCGCGACGCGCCAGGTCGATGGCGGCGGCCAGGCCCCCCATGCCTGCGCCGATCACGACGACCCGCGGCGTGGACCGCGTCGACGACGGCTTCGTCAGGTGGTGACCCGCTCGAGGCCGCGCCGCGACGACGTTGACCGTCTGACGTTGCGCTGGTGATAGAGGATCAGCGCAAGGCCCACCGCGAGCGGGATGGCCCACAGGACCGGATGCAGAGCCAGTGCCGGGATGGTGCGCACCGCACCGAAAGCGAAAAAGGCCGTGTAGACCGAGATGCCCGCGCCGACCAGTGCCTTGATATGTTCCATCAGCCAGTCGTTCGGTCCGCGCCGCGGCTTGTAGAGGAAATACAGGTTCGTGAGCGCCGTCGCCCAGCCGATCACGGGCATGCCGAGCATCAACGGCTGGCCGATGCGCCAGCCCTGCCAGGCGCAGTTGGTGGCGGCCGCGAGCAGCAGGTACTGCAGCAGCAGGTTGCGCCATTCGAGATTGCGACTATGGTCGTTGCGGTTGAGAACGCAGAGCCTCCCGTACCACGCCAGGTTGATCGTGAGGATCGCAAGTCCGAGCATCATCCAGCCGAAGACCCCGCGGATCCACGCGGCGTCGCTCAGCTGCGGATGCGTCTCGAGCGGTGCGATCAGCGTGCAGATGCTGATCCCGATGGCCGCGCAGCCAGTGACGAGCATCGACCCGGTGAAGACACGGCCCCAGCGACGATGATCGCGTCCGCCCTTGCGCGAGACGATCGGCACCCAGAACGACAGCAGTCCGATGCTGCCGGCGGTGATGTGAATGACGATGAAGATATTGAAGGGCAACATGCGTGTGAGCGGCCTGTTTACCGGCATCGTGCTCCAGGGCCGTGATGCTTGTAAAGCAGGGGCGCCATTGCCGGCCTACACCCGCGCTCCTACAATCGATGCACAGGTTTTTGCAGCCCCTCGGGGGTAGTGAGTCCGCGTGTATTGCCCTCCCAGACCCCGGCCGTTGCCCGCCGTCGCCTCACTGATCCGGGTGATGCTGCAGGGAGACGGCGATCTGCTGAGCCTGCTGCCGTCCGAGGCGTATCGAATCCAGTCCGGCCCGCTCGGCTATTCGCGTCGCTCGATCCTCGTCGTCAACGCGCCCGAACTGGTGCGCGAAGTCCTCAACGACCCGGCCGGCATCTTTCCGAAGAGCGACCTGATGGTCGGCGCGCTCGAGCCGCTGGTCGGCACCTCGATCTTCGTCTCGAGCGGCGACGCGTGGCGCCGCCAGCGGCGGATGATCGAGCCCGCCTTCACCCAGATGCGTGTCGGGCGCGCGTTCCTGTCGATGTCCGCGGCGGTCGATGACTACGAAGTGCACCTCGATTCGCTGGCCGCGCGCGACGCGCCGTTCTCGCTCGATCTCGCCATGAGCCATCTCACGGCCGACATCATCTGCCGCACGGTTTTTTCGACGTCGCTGGCGAGCCAGACCGCGCGCGAGGTGTTCGATGCGTTCACGCTGTTCGAACGCAGCGTCGCCCAGGTGCAGCTGCGGCGGCTGATACTTGACCCCGCCTGGACGCCGATTCCGCAGAGCGAAGCCGTGCTGGGCGCCTGCGCGAATATCCGCTCGCACCTCGGCGCACTGCTGGACACCCACCTTGCAGAGGACGCGGCGTGCTTCGACGACATCGCCGCGGCGGTGATTGCGGCGCGCGACCTGGATAGCGGTCATCGCTTCGACCGCAAGGAATTGATCGACGAGCTTGGCGTGATGTTCCTCGCTGGCCACGAGACCACCGCGAGTGTGCTGACCTGGGCGTTCCTGATCCTCGCGACCCAGCCGGACGTGCTCGCGCGCGTTCGGGGAGAAGTCGACGCGGTGGTCGGCGATGGGCCTGTCGGTTTCGAGCAACTGAAACGGCTCCCGTACGTGCGCAACGTTTTCCGCGAGACGATGCGGCTGTATCCGCCGATCACGTTCATTCCGCGGGTCGCCGCGGAGAAGACCCGCATTGGCCGTCACGCCGTCAAGAAAGGCGCCATGATCATGATCTCGCCGTGGATCATCCACCGGCATCGCGACTACTGGTCGGAACCCCACGGATTCGACCCGGATCGTTTCAGTGCCGCGCGCGAGGGCGAGCTGGTCCAGGGCGCCTACCTGCCATTCGGACTTGGACCGCGCGTTTGCGCAGGCGCCAGCTTCGCCACCGCCGAGGCAACGCTGATCCTGGCGCGCCTGGCTCGCCGCTACGAGTTCCGCGCGCTCGACGTCGCGGGCGTTCGACCCGTCGCAAGGCTGACGACCCGCCCTGCCCGGCAGATCACCTGCCACGTCCAGCCGCGCCGCCGTTGACCGCGATCACTCGCACGGTGCTGCTGACGCTCGGGCGGCTGCCCAAGGCACTCGATCTCGCCCGCAGCTTCGCCGCGCGTGGCTGGCGTGTCGTGATCGCGGAGCCGTTCCCCAGGCACCTGGCCGGCGCGTCGCGCGTGGTCTCGCGCAGCTGCGTCGTGACCGCGCCGGCCACCGACCGCAGGCGATATCTCGACGATCTGCGTCGGATCATCGACGAGGAGCGGGTCGGCCTGGTCGTGCCCGTGTCCGAGGAGGCCATGCACGTCGCATTCCTGCGCGATTCGCTGCCGGCAGCGACGACGCTGTTCGCGATGCCGCCTCAGGTGCTGCTCGAACTGCACGACAAGCAGCGCTTCGTCGCACGCTGCGCCGCGCTCGGGCTTGCCGCGCCCGAGACGTTCGCGCTGGGCGACGCGGCCGCCCTGGGGCTTGCCGCCAGCGGTCCGTTCGTCGTGAAGCCCGTCTATTCCTGTTCCGGCCGCGGCGTCAGCTTCCATGCGCGCGGCGAAGCCGTGCCTGAGCAGGCCGCGCGGGGCAGGGCGATCGTCCAGCGCTTCGTCGCGGGCTCGGTGTTCAGCAGCTTCACGGTCGCCGCTCGCGGACGCGCACGGATCACCGTCGTGTATCGCGGCGCCGTGATGTCGGGGACCGTCGCCGTCTGCTTCGAGCGCGTGCAGCAGCCAGCGATCGAACACTGGGTCGAGACGTTCGTCGCCCGCACGGATTTCTCCGGATTCGTTTCGTTCGACTTCGTCGTCGATGCGTTAGGTGCGGCGCATGCGATCGAATGCAACCCCCGCGCCACCAGCGGCATCCACTTCGTTCATCCCGACGACCTGGCCGGTGCGGTCGCCGATCCCGAGGGTTCGGAGCCGGTGCGCTTTCGCGATCAGCGCACGATGCAACAGCTGTTTCCATGCCTGACGGAAACCCAGAGATCGATGTTCGGCCCGAAGTTTCGCGGCAATCTGCACCACTTGCTGAGCGCGCGCGACGTGACCTGGCGGCTTGACGATCCGCTGCCATTGCTGACCATGCCCTTCACGTCCTGGCCGATCATCGCGATGTCGATACGGCAGCGGTGTACGTTCGGCGAGGTGGCCACCCTCGACGTCGGCTGGTACGACGACGACGTCCCCGGTTGAATCGGGCGCGAACCGTGGCGTAAGCTCCGCCCATGTCGCCGCCACCGCCCGAACCTGGATTCTCGACAGCCTCCGATCGAGCGGCCTGTCGTGAGGCGATTCGCAGCGGGTCCAGGACGTTCCACGCGGCGTCGCTGATCCTGCCTGCGGCGGTTCGTGATCCGGCGCTGTCGTTGTACGCGTTCTGTCGCCTTGCCGACGACGCAATCGACGAATCCGGCGAGCCGGAGACGGCGCTGGTGGCGTTGCGCCAGAGGCTGGGCCTCGCCTATGCGGGCCGGCCGATCGACGTTGCGGCCGACCGCGCCCTGGCCGACGTCGTGGCCCGTTTCTCGATTCCGCGCGCGATCCCCGAGGCGTTGCTCGAAGGGTTCGGCTGGGACGCCGGGTGTCGTCGCTATGAAGACCTGCCTGAGCTGCTGGCGTATGCGACTCGGGTCGCTGGAACCGTGGGTGTCATGATGGCTCTGCTGATGGGCGCCCGGTCCGCGCCGGCCCTGGCTCGTGCGGCAGACCTCGGCGCGGCGATGCAGCTGTCCAATATCGCCCGCGACGTCGGTGAAGATGCCCGCGCCGGCCGCCTCTACCTGCCGCTCGCCTGGCTCCGGGCCGCTGGCGTCGATCCGGAAGGGTTCCTCGCGAATCCCGTCTTCGGTCCAGGTGTTGCCGCGGTCGTCGAGAGCCTGTTGCAATCGGCTGCATTGCTATATCAGCGCGCCGCCGCCGGCGTCGCGGCGCTGCCGCCGCGCTGCCGGCCAGCAATCCACGCCGCGCGCCTGATGTACGCGGAAATCGGCCACGAAGTCGCTCGTGCGGGCTGCGATTCGGTGACTCGCCGTGCGGTCGTACCGGCCTCGCGCAAGGCCGCGTTGCTCGCGAGGGCTTTGGCCGCCGCCGCGCGCCGCGGTGATTCAGTGTCTGCGCCCGCGATTCCCGAGGCGCAGTTCCTGCTCGATGCCGTCGCCGATTTTGATGCGCAGCACGAGGTTCGAGAGCGTGCATCGACCGTCCATGGCATGACCGCCAAGCGGCAGCTGGTCTGGACACTCGAGCTGTTCGAGCGGCTCGAGCGCCTCGAGCGCCTCGAGCGAGGTCCCCGCGCGTCGCAGCCGGGTTGACCTGGCTCTGACGAGACGTTTCTGACGTCCGTCCGCCTTGGCCCCATTCGTCAGTGAGTCTGGATCGTTACGGCGTCACGTGACGGGCTCGCGGCCGCGGCATCCTGAACGGCAGCAGCATTCGCACCCAGGGCTCCCTGAAGCGTTGCAGCGAGAGGCTCTCGTGCACCGCGACGACCGGCGAGCCGAGCGCGCGCGCCTCCACCACTGAACGCGCGTAGAACGGACCGTCCTCGAGCGTGTCGACGATGCGGGGAGTGCTGCCGGCATCGCTGCGGGTGCGGCGAGGAATGCGCCACAGCGTGCCTGGAAGTGTCGCAACGGGCGGGGGTTCGATGGCGCGAGTGTTGCCGTCGGCGTCGAAGGCGAGGGCAAGGCTCATGGCCTCGCCGCCGCAACGATCCACATCGTAGAACACCGCGGTACCGTCCCCCAGGCTCGTGCGTGACCAGGTCCATCCGTCGAAGTCCGCTTCCAGCGCGACGTCGCCCTCGTTCGAGTCCAGGTAACCGTCACCCTGCCAGCGCAGTCCCGGCTGGTCGAGTTCCACTTCGCACGCCGCGCGCGGCGCGATTGGATGCCAACGATGCCGGCCGGCCGCATCGAGCAGGTAACTCCGATCGAACAGCGCACGCGGCGTCACGCGTACCGTGCCGCGGATACGCCTCGGCCAGGGCGCCGTGATCTCATCGATCCGGATCGTCAGCGACGCACCGTCCCACTGGATCACGCTCGGCCCGATCTGCAGCGACTCTGGCTTGCGAACGACATCGCCGCTGCGCCGCTCGGTCATCGCCCAGTGATGGCCCGATTCGCCGTAGAGGGCGACGTTCAGCGCGCAATGTTCGAGCGGATCGGGCACCGCGCGACGCCGGGCGCGGGCGTAATAGGGCGAGAAGACGCTGCCGAGCAGGGCAATGATAGTGAGGCCATGGCGACCGTCCGCGCTCAGTGCGTCGACATACCACCACGCATAGCCACCGCGTGCGATCCGGGCGTCGAACTTGAGACCGGTTCCGCCTGTTCGCATCAGCGCAAATTACTGGGGTACCTCGGCCGCAGCAAGGCGTTCCGCAGTGCGCGACTGCGCCGCCCGCGCGGCGTTGACGTCTTCCGGGGGCGTGTCTATAGTCAATTACACTCAGTAGTGACAAGAATAATTGACACTCCGGCTGCTGGAGGAATCCTTGGACACATTGCTGCGAATCGAACATTCGCTCGGAGCGGCTGTCGCCTCCTGCGAAACGGAGGGATGCCCCCCGCGACTGGCCGCAGCAATCCGGTATTCCGTGTTTCCCGGCGGGGCGCGAGTCCGGCCAAGACTTTGCGTGGCGGTCGCCGCCGCTTGCGGTGAGCCGCAGTCCGCGCTGGCCGACGCCGCTGCCGCGTCGGTGGAGCTGCTGCATTGCGCTTCCCTCGTCCATGATGACCTGCCGTGCTTCGACGACGCGGCGCTGCGGCGCAGCCGCCCGTCGGTCCACCGGGCATTCGACGAGCGCATTGCGGTGCTCGTCGGCGATGCGTTGATCGTGCTTGCGTTCCAGCATCTGGCGCGCAGCTTCGCGGTCAATGCCGAGCGCCTCGCGCCGATGGTCGGCGCGCTCGGCCGTGCCGCAGGCGCGCCGTCCGGCATCGTCGCGGGTCAGGGCTGGGAGTGCGAGGCGAGCCCGCCGCTGTCGGAATACCAGCGCGCCAAGACGGGCGCCTTGTTCGTTGCCGCTGCGGCCGGCGGAGCGATCGCAGCCGGAGCTGACGCGGCACCGTGGCGCTTGCTCGGTGAACGCCTCGGCGAGGCCTATCAGGTCGCGGATGACGTTCGCGATGTCGTAGGCCGGGCCGAGGAGATCGGCAAGGATCCCGGCCAGGACGCCGCGCGCGGCCGTCCCAGCGCGGTCGCGGAGCTCGGTGTCGCCGGCGCCGTCCAGCGATTCGACCACTTGGTCGCAGCCGCGCTCGACTGCATTCCGGCCTGTCCGGGTGGTGCGCCGTTGCGGTCGCTGATGCTGCTCGAGGCGCGGCGTCTGCTGCCCGACACGCTCGTCCGGCGCGCCGCCTGAAGACGCCTGCGATCCCGGACTCGACCCCTGCAGCGCTGCCGATGAGCCGGTGTGACGCCGTGTCTGGCTGGTTGGGCCGGTTCCGCGCCCTACGCGAAGAATGGCTCGCCAGTCCGCAATTCCAGCGCTGGGCGGCGGCCTTCCCGCTGACACGGCCATTCGCGCAGCGGCATGCACGTGCGCTGTTCGACACCGTCGCGGGGTTCGTCTACTCGCAGGTGCTGCAGGCCTGCGTGCAACTCGGCGTGCTGCAGCGACTGCGGCAAGGGCCCGCGACGCTGGCAGAGCTCGCCGTGGAACTGCAACTGCGCCCGGACGCGGCGGACTGCCTGCTGAAGGCCGCTCAGTCGCTGCAGCTGGTCGAGCACCGCGGGGCCGGACGCATCGGCCTGGGCCCCGCGGGCGCCGCCCTGCTCGGCAACCCTGGCGTGATGGCCATGGTCCGGCACCACGGCCTGCTGTACCGCGATCTCGCCGATCCGGTGGCGTTGCTGCGCTCGGAGCGCGGCGCGACGGAGCTCGGGCGCTACTGGGCGTATGCGCGAGCACCGCTGCCCGGTTCTCTGCCGCCCACCCAGGTCGACGACTACACGTCCCTGATGGCGGATTCGCAGGGACTCGTCTCCGGCGAAATCCTCGAAGCCTACCCGCTGAACCGGCATCGCAGGATCCTCGATGTCGGCGGCGGCGACGGCTCGTTCCTCGCCGCGGCCGCCGCCCGTTGTCCCGACCTCGAGTTGATGCTGTTCGACCTGCCGGCGGTGGTCGAGCGTGCGCGTCGGCGGCTCGGCGACGCCGGGTTCGGCGCCCGGGCGCAGTTCTTCGGCGGCGATTTTCGTCGTGACCCACTGCCGATGGGCGCCGACGTCGTGTCCCTGGTCAGAGTGCTGCACGATCACGACGACGAGGTCGTGATGCGGCTGCTGCGGGAGGCGCGCCGCGTGCTGCCGGCGGGCGGGCGGCTGCTGATCGCCGAGCCGATGTCCGGCACCCGTGGCGCCGAGCCAATGGGGGACGCGTACTTCGGCCTGTACCTCTTCGCGATGGGCAGCGGTCGTCCACGCAAGGTCGACGAACTGGCCGACATGCTCGAGGCGGCGGGGTTCGCGCGACCGTCGCTGCGTCGCACCAACGTCCCGCTGCTGACACAGGTCCTGGTCGCCACGCCGCGGCCGGAAAGCAGAAGTGTTAAGCTGGCTTGACAGTCCGCAAAGTAAAAGTAGACTGACACTTCTCCAGATCGAGAAGGCTGCAGGAACGCACGTGGGCGAGGGAATGAACACGGTTGCCGTCGTGCTCGAAGGGCCCGAGCGTCTCGCCCTGAGCCGAGTCGAGCTGTCCCCGCCAGGCGACGAGGACATCGTCGTCGACATCGAGTGGAGCGGCATCAGCACTGGCACCGAGCGCCTGCTCTGGACCGGCCGCATGCCCCACTTTCCGGGCATGGGCTATCCGCTGGTGCCTGGCTATGAATCGGTCGGGCGAGTGCGCGAAGTAGGCTCCAGGGCGACGGGTGCGCGCGTCGGTGAGCGCGTATTCGTTCCAGGTGCGCGCTGCTTCGGCAAGATCCGCGGGCTCTTCGGTGGCGCTGCAGCGCAGCTGGTCGTTCCTGGTGCCAAGGCAATGCCGGTTCGCGAAGACCTTGGCGATCGTGCGGTGCTGCTGGCCCTGGCCGCGACGGCCCGGCACGCGATCGCCGCGCCCGGTGCGCAGGCGCCCGACCTGATCATCGGCCACGGTGTTCTGGGTCGATTGCTGGCCCGCCTCGCGGTACTCGCCGGTGGACCGCCGCCGGTAGTCTGGGAGCGCAATCCGGCGCGGGCCGGTGGTGCCGAGGGTTATGAGGTTTGCGATCCTGCCGACGACTCGCGCCGCGACTATCGCGCCATCTACGACGTCAGCGGCGATTCCTCGCTGCTGGACGAACTGATCGGGCGTCTCAGCCCGGGCGGCGAGATCGTGCTCGCCGGTTTCTACGTCGAGCCGCTGAGCTTCGCGTTCGCGCCCGCGTTCATGCGCGAAGCGCGCATCCGGGTTGCTGCCGAATGGCGCGAGGCGGACCTGCGTGCCACCACCGCGCTGGCCGAGTCCGGCGAGTTGTCGCTGGATGGCCTGATCACGCATCGATACGACGCGTCCGAGGCTGATGGTGCCTATCGCACGGCCTTCGGCGATCCCGCCTGCCTGAAAATGATCCTGGACTGGAGAAAGGCCTCATGAGCAATCCCATCGGCGCAACGGTCTCGATTCCCATCGAGCGACTGAAGATGAGCCTGCGCGCGGAAGCGGCGATCGAGCCCCCGCCGGTCGAATCCGGTCCGGTCACCAAGGAAACCCAGATCATCGCGATCTACGGCAAGGGGGGCATCGGCAAGAGCTTCACCCTCGCGAACCTGAGCTACATGATGGCGCAGCAGGGCAAGAAGGTGCTGCTGATCGGCTGCGATCCCAAGAGCGATACCACCTCGCTGCTGTTCGGTGGACGCGCCTGCCCGACGATCCTCGAAACCTCTTCGAAGAAGAAGCTCGCTGGCGAGGCGGTCGCGATCGGCGACGTCTGCTTCAAGCGCGACGGCGTGTTCGCGATGGAGCTGGGTGGGCCCGAGGTCGGACGCGGCTGCGGCGGGCGAGGCATCATCCATGGCTTCGAGACGCTCGAGAAGCTCGGCTTCCACGAGTGGGGCTTCGACTTCGTGCTGCTCGATTTCCTCGGCGACGTGGTCTGCGGCGGGTTCGGCCTGCCGATCGCGCGTGACATGTGCCAGAAAGTCATCGTGGTGGGCAGCAACGACCTGCAGTCGCTGTACGTTGCCAACAACGTCTGCTCGGCGGTGGAGTATTTCCGCAAGCTCGGCGGCAACGTCGGCGTCGCAGGCCTCGTGATCAACAAGGACGATGGCACCGGCGAGGCGCAGGCCTTCGCGGACGCGGCCGGCATCCCGGTGCTCGCCGCGATCCCCGCCAACGACGAGATCCGCCGCAAGAGCGCGAACTACGAAATCATCGGCCGCCCGGAAAGTAGCTGGGGGCCGCTGTTCGCGGAACTTGCGCAGAACGTCGCCGATGCGCCGCCGGTGCGTCCGAAGCCCCTGTCGCAGGATGGGCTGCTTGGCCTGTTCAGCGGCGAGTCGGTGGGCCGAAACGTCGTGCTGCAACCGGCCACGTTCGAGGACATGTGCGGTGCTTCGCAGATCGTGAAGCCCTCGCTCGAAGTCGTCTACGACACCGTCTGAACGAACGCCCGCACCCATGAGCCAACTGGACTTCGAGAACGAAGCGATCGGCACCGCGCCGGGCGATGCGAATCCGCCCGCCTTGCCCGCGGGCGTCGACCTGGAGAAGACGCGCGTCGATGGCCTCGGTTGTCATGCCGGCAAGGACGAGATGAAGCGCGCGGCGAATGCGGCCGGCAAGAGCGCCACGCTCGAGCAGTATGCGAAGGACTATCCGGCCGGCCCGCACGACCAGCCGCAGAGCATGTGCCCTGCCTTCGGCTCGCTGCGAGTCGGTCTGCGCATGCGGCGCACGGCGACAGTGCTGTCGGGCTCCGCCTGCTGTGTCTATGGCCTCACCTTCACCTCGCACTTCTACGGCGCGCGCCGCACCGTCGGCTACGTGCCGTTCAATTCCGAGTCGCTGGTCACCGGCAAGCTGTTCGAGGACATCCGCGAGTCGGTCTTCAAGCTCGCCGATCCGGCGCTCTACGACGCCGTCGTGATCATCAACCTCTGCGTGCCGACCGCCTCGGGCGTGCCGCTGCAGCTGCTGCCGAAGGAGATCAACGGCGTGCGCATCATCGGCATCGACGTGCCGGGCTTCGGCGTGCCGACGCATGCCGAGGCGAAGGACGTGCTGGCCGGTGCGATGCTGCGCTACGCGCGCAACGAGGCCGAGCAGGGCCCGGTGCAGGCGCCGCGCAACGGCCGTGCGGCGTTGCCGACGGTGACCCTCGTCGGGGAGATGTTCCCGGCGGACCCGATGATCATCGGCAAGATGCTCGAGCCGATGGGCCTCGCCGCCGGTGTCGTCGTGCCGACACGCGAATGGCGCGAGCTCTATTCGGCGCTCGACTGCGCCGCCGTCGCCGCGATCCATCCTTTCTACACGGCGTCGTTCCGCGAGTTCGAGGCGGCGGGCCGGCGCATCGTCGGCTCGGCACCGGTCGGCCACGATGGTACCGCGGCCTGGCTCGAGGCGATCGGCGAGGCCTGTGGCGTCCCCGCGGCCAAGGTCGGTGCCGTCAAGGACCAGCTGCTGCCGGCGATCCGCGGCGCGCTGGCTGGCGCGCCGATCAAGGGGCGCATCACGCTCTCGGGCTACGAGGGCTCCGAGCTGCTGGTCGGGCGATTGCTGGTCGAGAGCGGCGCCGATCTGCGCTACGTCGGCACGGCCTGCCCGCGTACGAAGTGGTCTGACCCCGACCGTGAATGGCTCGAGGCCAAGGGCGTGCAGGTGCAGTTTCGCGCCTCGCTCGAGCAGGACCTGGCGGCGCTCGCGGAATACCAGCCGGACCTCGCGATCGGCACGACGCCGGTGGTGCAGAAGGCCAAGGAAATCGCGACGCCCGGACTGTATTTCACCAACCTGATCTCCGCGCGCCCGCTGATGGGCCCCGCCGGCGCCGGCTCGCTCGCGCAGGTGGTCAACGCCGCACTCGCCGGCAAGGCGCGTTTCGACGAGATGAAGGCGTTCTTCGGCGAGACCGGCATGGGCAACCAGGCCGGCATCTGGGAAGAGGTGCCGCGCGACCGCCCCGAGTTCCGCGAGCAGTACCAGAAGCAGGTCGCCCGCCACGCCAAGGCGCGCAAGGCGGAGGAAATGATCTGATGCTGGTGCTCGATCACGACCGGGCAGGGGGTTACTGGGGCGCGGTGTATGTGTTCACCGCGATCAAGGGCCTGCAGGTGATCATCGACGGACCGGTGGGTTGCGAGAACCTGCCGGTCACTTCGGTGCTGCACTACACCGACGCGCTGCCGCCTCACGAGCTGCCGATCGTCGTCACCGGCCTGTCGGAAGAAGAGCTCGGCCAGCATGGCACCGAAGGCGCGATGCGTCGCGCCCACAGGTCGCTCGACCCGAACCAGCCCAGCGTCGTGGTCACCGGCTCGATCGCCGAGATGATCGGCGGAGGCGTGACGCCCGAAGGCACCAGCATCAAGCGCTTCCTGCCGCGCACGATCGACGAGGACCAGTGGCAGAGCGCGAACCGCGCGCTGTACTGGCTCTGGACCGAGTTCGGCCCGAAGAAGGTGCCGGCGCTGAAGCCGCACAAGGAAGGCGAGAGGCCGCGGGTCAATCTGATCGGGCCCGCCTACGGCTACTTCAACACCTGGTCCGACCTCGCCGAGATCCGCCGCTTGGTCGAGGGCATCGGCGCCGAGATCAACATGGTGTTCCCGCTCGGCAGCCACCTCGCCGACATCGCGCAGCTGGCGCAGGCGGACGTCAACGTCTGCATGTACCGCGAGTTCGGGCGGATGCTCTGCGAGGCGCTGGAGCGTCCCTACCTGCAGGCGCCGATCGGGCTGCACAGCACGACCAGGTTCCTGCGCAAGCTGGGAGAACTGCTCGGACTCGACCCGGAACCGTTCATCGAGCGCGAGAAGCACACGACGATCAAGCCGGTCTGGGACCTGTGGCGTTCCGTGACCCAGGACTTCTTCGGTACCGCGAGCTTCGGCATCGTCGCCAACGAGACCTACTCGCGCGGCGTGCGGAATTTCCTCGAGGTGGAAATGGGCCTGCCCTGCAATTTCGCGATCCCGCGGATCCCGGGCGCGAAGACCGACAACGAGGCGGTGCGCAAGCTGGTGCAGACGAAGACCCCGCTGATTCTCTTCGGCAGTTACAACGAGCGCATGTATCTCGCCGAGATTGGCCCGCGCGCGATGTACATCCCGGCCTCGTTCCCCGGCGCGATCATCCGGCGCCACACCGGCACGCCGTTCATGGGCTACTCGGGCGCGACCTACCTGATCCAGGAAGTGTGCAACGCCCTGTTTGATGCGCTGTTCAACATCCTGCCGCTCGCGACCGACATGGACCGCGTCGACCCGACGCCGTCGCGGCTTGCACGTCTCGAAGCCACGGCGTGGGACGCTGATGCGCAGGCGATGCTGGACGAGTACGTCGAGGCGCAGCCGATCCTGGTGCGCATCTCGGCTGCGAAGCGCGCGCGGGATCGCGCGGAGCGCGATGCGCGCGCGGCCAACGAGCCGCGCGTCACCGTCGGGCGCGTCGCGAACGCGCTGCAGGCGCTGGGGCAGGGGCGTGCGGCATGAGTGCCGTCGCCCTGCAGGACTGGATCGAATCGGGGGTCCCTGCGGCGCGAGCCGCGGGGACCGTCGGTCGGGGCGGCGGCAGCCGCAACGGCTATCCCTGCCGCGCGGGACGTGCGCGGTAACGGCCGAAAGGCTTTTGTTTGGAGGACGATATGGCTGAAGAAAAAAGGGGCTCGCTCTCGGGCCTGAGTGAAAACGAAGCGAGGGGTTTCCACAGCCTCTTCGTGACGAGCTTCGTCGGCTTTACCGTGATCGCGATCATTGCGCACTTCCTGGTGTGGCAGTGGCGGCCGTGGTTCTGACCGCGATCCGCTTACCGATTCAACTAGGAGAATAGAACATGTGGCGAATCTGGCTTCTTTTCGATCCCCGCAGGGCACTGATTGGCTTGTTCACGTTCCTGTTCGTGGTTGCGCTGGTGATTCACTTCATCCTGCTCAGCACCAACAAGTTCAACTGGCTGGACGGCCCGACGGCCGCGCCCACCGCCATGACGCTGTCGTCTTCGCAGCCCCTCCGGGTCGCGTCGATCGACTAGCGCCGCGCGCCATCGGTGGCGGATGCGGCCCGGACCTGCCCGGACGCGTCCGCCACTGAAGGCGTACCGGGGTGCCGCGTTTCGGTTGCCAGCCGATCAGGGGATACGACCATGTCGATGTTGAGCTTTGAAAGAAAGTATCGGGTCAGCGGCGGGACGCTCGTCGGGGGCAACCTGTTCGACTTCTGGGTGGGGCCGTTCTACGTCGGCTTCTTCGGGGTCCTGACCGCCTTCTTCGCGATCCTCGGTACGCTGCTGATCGTCTGGGGTGCCGCGATCGGCCCGACCTGGAACCTTTGGCAGATCAACATCTCGCCACCGGATCTCAAGTATGGCCTCGGCCTCGCGCCGCTGCGCGAAGGCGGCCTGTGGCAGCTGATCACGATCTGCGCGGTCGGCGCCTTCGTTTCATGGGCGCTCCGGGAGGTGGAAATTTGCCGCAAGCTCGGCATCGGGTTCCACGTCCCGTTTGCTTTCTCCTTCGCGATCCTCGCCTACGTCACGCTGGAGGTGATCCGGCCGTTCCTGCTTGGCGCCTGGGGCCATGGCTTCCCGTACGGCATCTTCAGTCACCTCGACTGGGTGTCGAACGTCGGGTATCAGTACCTGCACTTCCACTACAACCCGGCGCATATGCTGGCGATCACGTTCTTCTTCACGACGACGCTGGCGCTCTCGTTGCACGGCGGGCTGGTCCTCGCGGCCGCGAACCCGCAGAAGGGCGAGCCGATGAAGACCGGCGAGCACGAGAACGCATATTTCCGCGACACGATCGGCTACTCGATCGGCGCACTCGGCATCCATCGCCTCGGGTTGTTCCTCGCGATCAGCGCGGTCTTCTGGAGTGCGGTGTGCATCATCATCAGCGGTCCCTTCTGGACCCGCGGCTGGCCGGAATGGTGGACCTGGTGGCTCGACCTTCCGATCTGGCGCTAAAGGGGAAGAACCATGCTTGAATATCAGAACATCTTTACGCCCGTTCAGGTCCGGTCGCCCCACTACATGGGGCCGCCGCAGAAGCCAAGCGTCGGGTTGCGTGCCGGCACGCCGCTGTCGAGTTATCTGCTGGGCAAGATCGGCGACTTCCAGGTCGGGCCGATCTATCTCGGCTGGACCGGCCTGACGTCGCTGCTGCTGGGGTTCCTGGCCTTCGAGATCGTCGGACTCAACATGCTCGCGTCGGTGAACTGGAACTGGATCGAGTTCCTGCGGCAACTGCCATGGCTCGCGCTCGAGCCGCCGGCGCCGAAATGGGGCCTGCGCATTCCGCCGCTGAACGAAGGCGGCTGGTGGCTGATGGCCGGCTTCTTCATGACCAGCTCCACGCTGCTGTGGTGCTATCACCTCTACCGTCGGGCACGCGCAATGGGCATGGGAATCCACGTGCCGTTGGCCTTCCTGTCGGCGATCTGGCTGATGGTGGTGCTCGGATTCCTGCGTCCGCTGCTGATGGGCAGCTGGGCCGAGGCGGTTCCGTTCGGCATCTTTCCCCACCTCGACTGGACTGCCGCGTTCTCGATCCGCTACGGGAACCTGTTCTACAACCCGTTCCACGCGCTTTCGATCGCCTTCCTCTACGGCTCGGTGCTGCTGTTCGCGATGCATGCAGGCACGATCCTCTCGGTGACCCGCTATGGCGGCGACCGCGAGCTCGACCAGATCGCCGATCGCGGCACCGCCTCGGAACGCGCGGCGCTCTTCTGGCGCTGGACCATGGGCTTCAACGCCTCGATGGAGTCGATCCATCGCTGGGCCTGGTGGTTCGCGGTGCTCACCCCGCTCGTGGGTGGCATCGGCATCCTGCTGACCGGCACCGTCGTCGACAACTGGTACCTCTGGGCCGTTAAGCATGGTGTCGCGCCGGCCTATCCGAACGTCTTCCCGCCGATGGTCGATCCGGCCACGCTGCCGGGGGTGTCGCCGTGATCCGAAGCAACCGGACGAATTGGAGTCTCGCGGTGATGGCCGCGACGCTGGTCCTGGCGGGTTGCGAACGCCTGCCGATGGACGCGGCGCAGATCGGCTATCGCGGCACCGCGATGGAACAGGTCACGAATCCGCGACTGGCCGCCAAGATCACCGCGGCCAACGTGCTGCCGGCTTCGTTGCCTGCCGCATCCTCCGATGCGCCGATGGCGAAGGACATCTACCAGAACATCCAGGTGCTGGACGACCTGAGCCTGGGGGAGTTCACCCGCGTCATGCTGGCGATGACCGCCTGGGTGTCGCCCGAGCAGGGCTGCACCTACTGCCACACCGAGGACAACCTCGCCGACGACTCGAAGTACCAGAAGGTGGTCTCGCGGCGGATGCTGCAGATGACGCGGCACATCAACACGGACTGGACGAATCACGTCGCCCAGACCGGCGTCACCTGCTACACCTGCCATCGTGGCCAGAACATTCCTGCTCAGGTCTGGTTCACCGATCCGGGCCCGAAGCAGGCGCCGGGCATGGCACGCACGCCGACGCGCCAGAACATCGCGTCGGGGTCGGTCGCGTTCTCTTCCCTGCCCTATGATTCGCTCTCCATCTTCCTGCAGGATGCGCCGGCGAACATCAGGGTCATCACGAAAAGCGCCCTGCCGAATGGCAGCACTCGGAACATCAAGCAGACCGAGGCCACCTACGGCCTGATGATGCACATGTCCCAGAGCCTCGGCGTCAATTGCACGTTCTGCCACAACAGCCGCTCGTTCTCGGTATGGGAACAGAGTACGCCGCAGCGCATCACCGCCTGGCACGGCATCCGTATGGCACGCGACCTGAACGTCGCGTACCTCGAGCCACTGCTGGGTACTTTCCCGGCGAACCGGCTCGGCCCGCTCGGCGACGTCGCGAAGGTGAGCTGCGCCACCTGCCACCAGGGCGTGAACAAGCCGCTGCGCGGCGTCAGCCAGCTCGCCGACTATCCGGAACTGCGCACTGCCCGGGCGATGCCCGCGGCCGATGCCGCGGTCGAAGCCCCGGCACCGGATGCAGCGCCGGCGCCGGCGGCGGGCCGCTGAAGGACGTGCCGGTCGCGCAATACCTCGGGATTTGCGCGGCCGCCGTCACTACGGCAGGCATCCTGGAGCCGTAACAAGCTCCACGATGCGCCGCGCTCCGCCGAAAAGCGGCTCAGCGCCGGAGTAAGCGCTCAGGCTCGGCGATCGTCGCGCGCGGCCTGGATGGCAGCAGAGATTCCGTTTCGGTCCAGGTGGGCTTCGGCCAGAACCTGCTCGCGCGTGCCGTGCGCGAGATTGCGGTCGGGCAATCCGAGGTTCAGCGCGCTGACGCGCGCCCCGCGGCAGGCCAGCAGTTCGTTGACGGCGCTGCCGGCGCCGCCGGCCACGACGTTTTCCTCCAGCGTCACCAGCAGTTCGTGCGAACCCGCGAGCGCGAGGATGGCGGCTTCGTCGAGAGGCTTCACGAAGCGCATGTCGAGCACGGTTGCGTCGAGATCCTCGGCGACCAGCAATGCCGCACCGAGCAGGGTGCCAAAGGCCAGGATCGCGATGCCACGTCCGCGGCGTCGCAGGCATGCGCGGCCGGTCTCGATCGCCGGCGCGGCGCCGGCAGGCGGCTCGGCGGCGGTGGCACGCGGATAGCGGATCGCGACCGGTCCGTCGATCCGACGCGAGGCCTGGAGCATCGCCTTGAGTTCCGCGCCGTTGGACGGCGTCATCACGACCAGCCCAGGAACACAGCGCAGGAAGCTCAGGTCGAGGCCGCCGTTGTGCGTGGCGCCGTCGGGCCCGACCACGCCGGCGCGATCGATGGCGAAGGTCACCGGCAGGTTCTGCAGCGCGACGTCGTGCACCAGCTGGTCGAAGCCACGTTGCAGGAACGTGGAATAGATCGCGACGATCGGCCGGATCCCGCGGCATGCCAGGCCCGCGGCGAAGGTGACGGCGTGCTGCTCGGCGATGCCGACATCGAGGCAGCGCGTCGGATGGCGCGCCGCGAACCTGGCGAGGCCCGAGCCCTCGATCATCGCTGGCGTGATCACGACCAGGGACGGATCGGTGGGCGCGGCCGCGAGCAGCCAGTCGCTGAATACCTGGGTATACGTTGGCGCCGGCGCGGGCAGCCCGGCCGCGGGCGGCACGATGCCGACTGCGGGATCGAACGGCGTGACGCCGTGATAGCGCAGCGGATCGGCCTCGGCGCGCGGATAGCCTTGACCCTTCTTCGTGACCACGTGCAGCAGCCGCGGTCCGCGCCGCGTCGCGCAGCGGCGCAGGACGCTCAGCAGTTGCGGCAGGTCGTGCCCGTCGACTGGTCCGTCGTATTCGAAGCCGAGGTCCTCGAACAGGCTGCCGGGACGCTGCGAGGCCGCGTGACCGAGCGCGGCGATGCGCTGCAGGTAGTGGCTCATCGCGCCGACGTTTGGCGAGATCGACATGCCGTTGTCGTTCAGGACCACGAGCAGGTCGGTGCCGGTCGCGCCGGCATGCTGCAACGCCTCGTAGGCGAGACCCGCAGTCAGCGCGCCGTCGCCGATGATCGCCACCGCACGGCCCGAATCGGCGCGCAGCCGGTTGGCGACCGCGATGCCGAGCGCCGCGCTGATCGACGTGCTGGAGTGTCCGGCGCCAAAGGCGTCGAAGGCGCTCTCGTCGCGTTTCAGGAAGCCCGACAGCCCGCCTTCCCGACGGATCGTGCCGAGCTGCGCCCTGCGGCCCGTCAGCACCTTGTGCGGATAGCACTGGTGGCCGACGTCCCAGACCAGCGAGTCGCGCGGCGTGTCGAAGATGTAGTGCAGCGCGATCGTCAGGTCGACCGTGCCGAGGCCCGCCGACAGGTGCCCGCCGGAGCGCGCCACCGACTCGACCAGGAACTCGCGCAATTGCGCTGCGAGTTCACCGAGCATCGTTTCCGGGAGCTGGCGCAGCTGCGCGGGCGTGCCGGCGCGATCGAGCAGTGGGTAGCGCGAGCGCTGGAGCGCGTCGCCGCGCCGCCGCGCTGCCGCGCCGCCCGGACGGCCCGGGCGACCCTTCAACGGCTTGGGCGTGTTCGGCGATGCGCGTTCGATACCGGGCGCGCCGGAGCGCAGCAACGCGGGATCGAACGTGCCCATGTCAGAGGCCCGACGCAATGCGTGTGGCGCCGGAACCCGGCGGAGAATGATCCTGCGGCGACTGGCGCGCGCGCATGCCCCAGCCCCAGAGTGCCGCGATCGGCACTGGCAGCACCAGGAACCAGTGCTCCAGCACCGCGAGCACCGTCAGCGCCGCGACCAGGGTGGCGCAGACCGCCTCGAACGAGCCGTCCTCGGCGAGCCGCACGGCACTGACCAGCCGCGCGGCGAGCAGGGTGCCGACCGTCACCGACACCGGGAAAAGCAGGTTCATCGGCCTGCGACGGAAGAAACTGCGCAGGTACTTCAGGTGTTCGGGCAGGAATTCCTCGCCGAGGTTCGGCACGCCGAAGAACAGGTTCAGCTTCGCGCTCTGGCGCATTCCCCACAGCAGCAGGAAGGTCCAGGCGCCGGTCGGGTTCGGGGCGTTCCAGCCGATCGCGACGATCGCGCCGGCCATGGCGATGATCAGCAGTTCATGCCAGAGGATCGCCTGGATCGCGTGCCCGAAATGCGCGACGCCCGAGCATCCGTGTGCGCAGGCGGAGCGGCGCGGCCCGGTGACGAAGCCCATCAGGAAGGCCATCTCGATCCAGCCCCAGGCAAGCACGCTAGCCGTGAACGCGACGTAGGCCGAGAGCGGGGTCGTGTCGTCGCGGACCGTCACCAGTGCATACAACGCGGCGGCCATCAGCACCGTCGCTGCGGCGAAGCTGCCGCGGAACGTGCGTCGCGGCCGGCCGTCGAGCAGCAGGATCACGCCCGTGGTGAACCACCACACGAACAGGGCGTAGGCGACGGCTGAGACGGTATCGGACATCGGCGAATCCTCGCTAACAGCATCCCGCCGCCGCGCCCGCCACGGAGGCGAGGCGTAGCCGCTCCATGTTCCGGCGCAAGCGCGGCGTCAGCAACGTGTCGGCCCTGGCGGCGAACTCAGAAGCGGTCGGTGCAATCGCGGTTTCCATGGCGCTCTCCAGTCAATCCTGGCGTGGCGGCGCGCCCAGCAGGCGCGCGAACACAGCGGTGTTGGTCGGTCCGAACGCATCGAGTTCGACGCGACGACCGGTGGACGGGTCATCGAGGCTCAGGCGCCCGTCGGTCCAGCGGGTCAGCCGGAACGGCGGTTCGGCGGTGATCTCCCGGCTCCTGCGATCGCGGGCCAGGCCGCGCATGACGCCGCGCGCGAACCCGTTGGTGCCGGGTGGCAGCACCTCGACGACGGCGCCGCCGGGCCATTCGGTGACGACCACGGCGCCTTCGGCAGTGTCGCCGAAGCGCAGGTCACGTACGACGAAGGGGGTCGATTCAGGCATGCGCACCTGGCCGATGCCGCTGAGCCGCGACGACGTGGCCAGAAGCAGCGCGACCGCGACCACCGCGACTGCGCCGAACAACAGTGTGCGAGGCAGTGAGCCCTCACTCGATTCGCTCATGTCGTTGTCCTCTTGCTCGAACTCGCCGCAGCGAAGCTCAGGCCGCTGCCGTGCCGTGCGGGATCGATGGACCCGCCGTGGCGCCGCGATCCGAAGCCGCCGCGGTCCCGGCGCGCTCCTGCAGCTGCGCTTCCTGCGCCGCCAGCCCCCGATCGGCGTCTGCCAGCGCGCGCGCCAGGATCGCGGCGACCGACTGCACGTCCGCGATGCCGCGCAGCATCGGCTGCGGGCTGGCGAGGCGCCACGGCCGCACGTGCGGCCACATCACGATGTAGCCGACGCGCGCACCCTTGCGCAGCTGCAGCGGGATGTTCCCGGTGCCGTCCGGCCAGGCCTTCACGGCGGCGCTGGCGATGAGGCGGAACGGGAAGTTGACCGCCATCGGCAACGCGATGCCGAAGCGCATCACGATGCGGTGTGTCGTGATCGTATAGACGGTGCTGCGGGCAACCACGTGCCCGAGCACCGCCAGCACGGCCAGAGCCAGCAACGCGACCGGCAGCAGGTACGACAGGCTGGCGAGCGCCGTGCCGGCGGCCGCACCCTCGAGCATCGCGTCGACGACGCCCCAGGCGAGCAGGGCAGCGAAGTAGACCGCAACCCAGCCCAGGTAGGACATGCGCAGCAGCGTTGCTCGCCGGTGGGGCGCTCCCTGCCAGAGGATCCGCTCTCCGGCGGGAAGACGCTGCGGCAGGCCAGGGATCGGCTCAACGTCGAAGTCATCACTCATATGAAGGGCTCCGTCCGCGAGGGCTCGGCATACAGCGTGCCACCGCCATAGTAGCCGTAGATGCGGTCTTCCTCGGCCAGCGTCACCTGATCCGGGTTCGCGAGTGCGGGCACGCCGGCGAACTGGCTGCCCATGATCGTCGCGACCTCGATGCGGCGCCGCAGCTTGTTGACGCGTGCGAGGCCGTACGGCAGCAGCACATGGTGTCCGCCGCCTTCCTTGCCGACTTCGAGTTCGTAGAAGCGGATTATTGGCTCCGCACGGTCGACCCAGAGATCCGCGACGATGGCGCCGGTGACTCCATCGGCGCCGATCACCGGCATGCCGCGCGGATCCGGATCGCCACTCGCGACCGAGAAGTCGGTGGCGACCCGCATCGGCACGATGCGCGGCTCGCCGTCGATCGTGAGGTCCGGCGAATCGCTGCGCTTCGAATACGAACCGGGGCCGACGCCGGCGAGCATCGGGTCGCCCGTGGGCTCGAGCGGTGCGCCCGGCCAGATGCCGGTGGGCAGCGCATTGATCGGTCCGGCATCGACGCGGTTGCTCGAGAACTCCTGGCCGTGCGCGAGCCGGAACACCTTCGCTTCTGCCGGCGCCGCGGGAAAGCCCTCGACGCGAACGCGGGACGAGCGGTCGGACTCGAGCGGATAGCCCTCGCGTTTGTCTTCCCGACGCAAGTACCAGACGAGGCCTGCGAAGAAGATCCAGAACGCGTAGAGCACGATCTGCGCGACGTCTACGTATTGGGTGATGGCGCCTGTCTGCATGGGATGTCTCCGCTGGATGGCTAGCCGGGAAACTCGGCCAGCCCGAAATTCGTGGACGGTACGACCGGCCTGGCGGACGTGGCACGCACCAGCGGGCCGATCGTCGCCAGGGTAATGAACAACAAACCGATCTCGAGGTGATAGACCACGCTGTAGCCGACCGACGGGCCGGCGAGTGCTTCGCCCAGCAGCCCGCGCGAGCCGAGCGTCGAGACCAGGTCGCGCAGCGCGCCGCCAAGCGCGATCGCGCCGCCGGCGGCCGTCGCCTGCACGGCGCCCCAGGCCCCGAGCGCGAGGCCGTTCCGGTCACCCTGGTCGAGCGCCATCGCCGCCGTGAGGCTGCCGACCGAAAAGAACCCGCCGCCGAGCCCGATCAGCCCGGTGCCGATCCGGAACAGCAGCGTCGATTCAAGCGGCGCCGCGAACACGACGGCGGCAAAGGCGGCGATGCCGATCAGCGCGCCGCCCGCTGCAAGCCGGTGCGGATCGGTGCCGCGGGTCAGCAGGCGTGCCGCGAGTGCGAACGCGACCAGCGTGCCGCCGGCCATGAAGGCCGTCAGCTGCGTCGTATCGGCCACGCCGAGATGCAGGATTTCGCCGCCGTAAGGTTCGAGCAGCACGTCCTGCATGCCGAATGCTGCGGTACCGAGCCCGACGGCAAGCAGGAAGCGACGGGTGCGCCCCTGGCCGGCGAACGCGCGCCAGTTCTCAAGGAAGCCCGGCCGGACGTCGTACGGCTGCGCTCGTGCCGGGTCGCGGGCCTCCTGCTTCCAGAGTGCGATTCCGTTCAGCACCAACGTCAGCAGCGCGGTGCCCTGGATCACCTGGATCAGCCGGAACTGCGAGAACTCGGCGAGCACGCCGCCGAAGGCCAGCGCGCTGGCCACCATGCCGACCAGCAGCATCACGTAGAGAAGGGCGACGACCCGGGGCCGCGCGGCGCGCGGCGCGAGATCGGTCGCCAGCGCGAGGCCCGCAGTCTGCGTCGTGTGCAGGCCCGCGCCGACCAGCAGGAACGCCAGTGCCGCGGCGATCTGGCCGATGTACTCCGGGCCGCGGGTGTCGCCGGAGAGCAGGATCAGGGAGAACGGCATGATCGCCAGGCCGCCGAACTGCAGCAGCGTTCCGATCCAGATGAACGGCACCCGGCGCCAGCCGAGCGCGGAGCGGTAGGTGTCGGAGCGGAATCCGACCAGCGCGCGCAGCGGCGCGAACGCCAGCGGCAGCGAGATCATCAGCGCGACCAGCCACGCCGGCACGCCGAGTTCGAGGATCATCACGCGGTTCAGGGTGCCGTTGAGCAGCACCACCGCCATGCCGACCGAGACCTGGAACAGTGACAGGCGCAGCAGCCGCCCGAGCGGCAGCTCGCTGCTGGCCGCATCGGCGAACGGCAGGAACTCTGGTCCGATCTCGGACCAGCGGCGCGCGAATTTTTCGCCCGGCAGCCTCACCGTCGCGCGATCTCCATCGCCTGGGAATTGCAGGGGCCGCTCGAGATGCGCGCGGCAAGCCCGGCCAGCACGCGCGGCTCGGCGCATGCTGCGGAGCCCGGGTCTTGGGCGAGCGGCACCGGAGCGCTCATTTGGTCGCGGCGAGGCTGGTGGACCCGCCGAGCACCGGATCCAGTTCCGCCGACCGCTGGCGACGGGCCGCACGCAGCTTCAGCAAGAACTGCAGCGCATTGATGACGTATGTGGAGTAGGCCGCGAGCGCGAGCAGCATCTGGCCGCGCGTGTCGAGCAAGCCGGTGGCGAGCGTGACGAGGTAGGCCGTGTGCAGCCCGATCACCAGCATGCTCACGACGTCCTCCCAGTAGAAAGACGGGGCGAACAGGTAGACGCCGAAGACATCGCGCTCCCAGAGCGCGCCGGTGTACATGATTGCGTACAGGAGCAGCGTCTTGACCACGATGGAAACCGTCGCGGCGGTCTCGCCCTGGCCACTGGCGAGGAAGCGCAGCACCAGCCAGAGGCTGACGAGGAACGCGAGCAGCTGCAGCGGCGCGAGGATGCCCTGCACGAGAGTCCAGCGGGAGGCATCGCGGCGGCGTCGCTGCTCGGCGGTGTACAGGGGCCGGGGAGATTGTTTTGCTTGTCGGGACATCGTTCGGCTCGCCCGCTTCAGACCAGGACGAATTTAAGTCTCGGTGCAGAGACTGTCAACCTAGATGTACGTAAACAGATGTTGACAAAAAGGACAGCCGCGCATAACTATGCGATGGTCCGGACAGACCTGACCAGTGGCGCAGATTGCTGCGATGCCCAGTAAGGTGCGCAGAAAAATCCAGAGTGTCGGGGCAACGGCGCGAGCGGGGTTCACTCCCGCACCGTCGGATGGAATCGGGGGCGCGCGATGAGCGACTTCAGGATGACGGGGAGCGAGGACGACGATGAGTCGTCCGACCGGGACTCCGGCAATGCTGCCGGCGGGTATTCACGATTCGACCGGCCGCAGCATCGCAAAGAGCGTCTGCTGCAAACCCTAGAAGGGGAAATCATTCCTCGTCTCATGCTGGTGCACAGAGTCGTAGATGGTCGTGGCGAGCCGCCCCTCGAGAGCGCGCTGCTTCCCACTGCGGACGACGTCGCCGCACTGGGCCGGCTGGTGCTCAGCGCCGATACCGAACATGCAATGCGGTTCGTCGAGGCGATGTCCCATAGGGGCGTGCCGATGGTGGCAATCTATCTCGAGCTGCTCGCGCCCACTGCGCGCCATCTGGGCGCTCTTTGGGACGAGGACAAGACCGACTTCATGCAGGTCACGATCGGCTTATGGCGGCTGCAGGAACTGCTGCACGAACTCGGGCCGGCGTTCCTCAACGAGGCGGAACCCGCTGAGCCAGGCCGCCGCGTGTTCCTCGTGCCGGTGCCGGGCGACCAGCACACCTTCGGTGCGGTGATCGTCGCCGAGTTCTTCCGGCGCGCTGGCTGGGACGTCTGGGACGATCCGGGCGCTTCCAAGGAAGAGATCGTGCGCATCGTACGCAGCGAGTGGTTCTCGGTCGTGGGGCTGTCGGTTAGCTGCGAGCAGCACCTCGACGGTCTTGCCTCCGTGATTCGTGCGATCCGCCGCGCCTCGCGCAACCCCGCGATCGGTATATTGGTGGGCGGCCAGCCGTTCATCGAGCGCCCAGAGCGAGTCGCCCTGGTCGGCGCGGATGCCACGGCGGCCGACGGTCGTCAGGCCACGCTGCAGGCGCAGAACCTTCTGACCCTGCTGGCGGCGCGGGTATGACGACACGCCACCTCCGGCGTCCGCGCGCAGGTCCATTTCGGTCCGCGACGGATTCTTCGAGCGTGCCGGGGATCGATCCGCAGTGAAGAACTTCAAGTCGCCGCGCAAGGCCCTAGGCAGTCTCGACGCAGAGACCACTGCGGGTCTGATCGCGGCAGCAGCCGACGTGGCCCTCGTCGTCGATCGCAAGGGCATCATCAAGGACATGGCGTTTGGCAGCGATGAGCTTTCCAGCGAAGTAGACACCGAATGGACCGGGCAGTCCTGGGTCGAGACGGTCAGCATAGAAAGCCGCCCCAAGATCGAGGTGCTGCTGAAGGATGCCGACACCGACGCAGGCCTGCGCTGGCGCCAGCTGAACCATTCCACCGCGCGCGGCGCGAGCCTGCCGGTCATGTACAGCGCGATCCGCCTCGGAGACGACGGTCGCATTCTGGCGCTCGGGCGCGACCTGCGTGCGGTATCCAGTCTGCAGCAGCGCCTGATCGCAGCCGAGCAGTCGATCGAGCGCGACTATTCGCGGCTGCGTCATGCCGAGATGCGCTACCGCCTGCTGTTCCAGGTGTCCTCCGAGCCGGTGCTGGTCGTCGACGCCGCGACGCAGCGGGTCGTCGATTCCAACCCGGCCGCCGCGCAGTTGCTCGGCGAGGGCGCCAAGCGCCTCGTCGGCCGCTCTTTTCCCGACGGCTTCGATGCAGCGGGCACCAAGGCGATCAACACGCTGTTGGCGACGGTGCGTGCCACGGGCCGCGCCGAGGACCTGCGCGTGCGGCTTTCGGGCGGACAACGCGAGTTCATGGTCTCCGCCTCGCTGTTCCGCCAGGACAACGCCTCGCATTTCCTGGTGCGTCTCTCGCCGGTGCATGCCAATGCCGAGGTCAGCCTGCCGCGGGCGAAATCACGGCTGCTGGAGGTGGTCGAAGGCCTCCCCGACGGCCTGGTGGTCACCGGCACCGACGGGCGGATCCTCACCGCCAACCGCGCCTTCCTCGACCTCGCGCAGCTCGCCACCGAGGAACAGGCCCGCAACCAGTCGCTCGAGCGCTGGCTCGGTCGTCCGGGCGTCGATCTCGGCGTCCTGGTCGCGAACCTGCGCCAGCACGGTTCCGTGCGCCTGTTCTCCACCACGCTGCGGGGCGAATACGGTTCTTCGAGCGAGGTCGAGATCTCCGCCGTGTCGGTGTCCGAAGGCCCCGAGCCCTGTTTCGGTTTCACGATGCGCAACGTCGGGCGCCGCATGGCCGTCGAGTCGCGCGCCGCGCGCGAACTGCCGCGCTCGGTGGAACAGATGACCGAGCTCGTCGGGCGGGTGTCGCTGAAGGACCTCGTGCGCGAGACCACCGACGTGATCGAGCGCCTCTGCATCGAGGCGGCGCTCGAGCTCACCCGCGACAACCGCGCCTCCGCTGCAGAAATGCTCGGCCTGTCGCGCCAGAGCCTCTACGTGAAGCTGCGCCGCTACGGCCTCGGCGACCTCGACAGCTCGGACAGCGACGCCGAAAATCTCTCCGGAACGAGCACGCGCCAGTAGCACACAGCCGGCCACCTTCGGGGAGGGGTGTAAGGCGATGTTGACATCTTAAAGTGTCATGGATAACTTTCATCTGATGGCACGTACGCCTCTCCACGTGTTTCTCGACGCACGACCCGCGGTGCCCACGGTGCTGGAGCTGCTGAAGCCCGTCACCTGGTTTCCACCGATGTGGGCCTTCTTCTGCGGCGTGGTGTCTTCGGGCGAGCCTGCCGCAGGTCACTGGGCGATGATTTTCGCGGGCGTGTTGCTGGCCGGCCCGCTCGTCTGCGGCACCAGCCAGGCGGTCAACGATTGGTATGACCGGCACGTCGACGCGATCAACGAGCCACGTCGGCCGATTCCTTCCGGGCGCGTGCCTGGCCACTGGGGCCTGTACATCGCGATCGGCTGGTCGCTGGTGTCGCTGGTCGTGGCGTCCATGCTGGGCCCGCTGGTGCTTGGCGCCGCGTTGTTCGGGCTGCTGCTGGCCTGGGTCTACAGCGCTCCGCCGATCCGGCTGAAGAGCAATGGCTGGTGGGGCAATTCGGCGGTCGCGCTCTGCTACGAAGGCCTGCCCTGGTTCACCGCCGCGGCGGTGATGAGCGGTGCGCTGCCCGATCCGAAGATCCTGCTGCTCGCGCTGATTTACAGTGCCGGCGCGCACGGCATCATGACCCTCAACGACTTCAAGGCGGTCGAGGGCGATCGGCGGATGGGCATCGGCTCGCTGCCGGTGCGCCTCGGCGTCTCGGCCGCCGCCTGGGTCGCCTGCACCGTGATGGCCGTCGCCCAGGTGGTGGTGATCGCGCTGCTGTTCGCCTGGGGCCGGCCGGTGCACGCGGCCTCGATCCTCGGGCTGCTCGCGGTGCAGCTAGTGATGATGGCGCGCCTGCTGCGCCGGCCTTCCGAACTCGACTACTGGTACAACGCGACCGGCGTTCCGCTCTATGTGGCCGGCATGCTGGTCAGCGCCTTCGCAGTGCGAACGAATTTGACGGGGTCCCTATGAATCATTCTGCGCTCGGGTGGTTTGGCATCTTCCGGCTCGGCCTGGTGCAGGCCGCGATCGGTGGCATCGTCGTGATGTCGACCTCGACGCTCAATCGCGTGATGGTGGTGGAGTTGTCGTTGCCCGCAATGGTGCCCGGCTTGCTGGTCGCGCTTCACTATTTCGTGCAAGTGCTGCGTCCGCGCCTCGGCTACGGCTCGGATCTCGGCGGCCGGCGCGCGCCCTGGATCGTCGGCGGCATGGCGCTGCTCGGCATCGGCTCCACGGCTGCGGCGGCGGCCACGGCGCTGATGGCGACCTCGACGCTGCTCGGCGTCGTCGCCGCGATCGTCGCGTTTACGATGGTCGGGCTCGGCGTCGGCGCCTGCGGCACGGCGCTGCTGGTGCTGATCTCCAAGCGCGTCGACCAGGGTCGGCTCGCGGCCGCGGCGACCGTCACCTGGCTGATGATGATCGTCGGGTTCATCCTGACGACGGTGATCGTAAGCAAGCTGCTCGATCCGTTCTCGTTCGTCCGTATGGTCGAGGTCGCGGCCATCGTATCGGCCGGCGCGCTGCTGCTGACTGCCGTCGCGGTCTACGGCGTCGAGGGCAAGGTCAGCGCTACATCGCTCGCCGTCGCCGGCGAAGACTCCGGACCATCCGCGCCCGGCGAGGCGCGTTTCCGCGAGGCGTTGCTGCAGGTCTGGCAGGAGCCGCAGTCGCGTCTTCTCGCGAGCTTCGTGTTCGTCTCGATGCTCGCCTACAGCGCGCAGGACCTGATCCTCGAGCCGTTCGCCGGTACGATCTTCGGCATGACTCCCGCTGAGTCCACGCGGCTGTCCGGTACCCAGAACACGGGCGTGCTGCTTGGCATGTTGACGGTCGCGTGGCTGTGCTCGCGCTCGCGCGCGGCTTCGCTGCGCTTCTGGACGGTGATCGGTTGCGTCGGGTCGGCGGTGATGCTGTTCCTGCTGGCGATCGGCAGTTTCGTCGGGCCCAGCTGGCCGCTGCGTGCCTCGGTGTTCGGGCTCGGTTTCGCCAACGGGATATTCGCAGTCGCTGCGATCGGCTCGATGATGCGGCTGGTCAGCGAGGGCAGGCAGTCGCGTGAGGGCGTGCGCATGGGCCTCTGGGGCGCGGCGCAGGCCGTCGCGTTCGGCCTCGGTGGGCTTGCCGGGACGATCGCCGTCGACCTCGTGCGCTGGCTGGTCGGTTCGCCGGTCGCGGCGTATGCGATGGTGTTCGTCGGCGAGGCGGTGCTGTTCGTCGTCGCCACCGGCATCGCGGTGGCGCTCACTCGAACCGAGCCGGCGCCGGAACGCTATCCGGCACGGACAAGCGGTGGCAGGGCAGAAGCGCCGCACTATGCGGCACAAGGAGGTGGCTGATGGACAGTGGTGTCGGGCGCGAGCCGGAAGATACCTTCGACGTCGTGATCGTCGGCGGCGGGCCCTGCGGCACCACCGCGGCAGACGACCTGGCGCGTCGCGGACGCAAAGTGCTGTTGCTCGATCGGGCAGGGCGCATCAAGCCCTGCGGCGGCGCGATCCCGCCTGCGGCGATCCGAGAGTTCGAAATACCCGAATCGCTGCTGGTCGCCAAGGTGACCTCGGCGCGGATGATCTCGCCGGCTGCGAAGGCGGTCGACATGCCGATCGAAGGCGGTTACGTCGGGATGGTCGACCGCGAACATTTCGACGAGTGGCTGCGGGTGCGCGCCGCGCAGGCGGGTGCCGATCGGCGGACCGGCACGTTCGAGACCCTGACGCGCGATCCCGACGGTGTCGCTCGGATCCATTACCTGCCCAAGGGTGCGGCTGCATCCGCCACGCTCAGCGTGCGCACGCGCAGCGTGATCGGCGCCGACGGCGCGCGCTCCGAAGTGGCGCGCCAGTGCGTACCCGGTGCCGGCGAGGTGCCGTTCGTCTATGCGTACCACGAGATCCTGCGTGCTCCGACGCCGGAGCAGGCCGTCGAGGGCTTCGACGCCACGCGCTGCGACGTCTACTACCAGGGACGGCTGTCGCCGGATTTCTACGCCTGGATCTTCCCGCACGGCGACACGATCAGCGCCGGCGCCGGGACGGCGCACAAGGGCTTCTCGATCCGCGGCGCCGTCGGCGACCTGCGCGTCTCCGCCGGCCTGCAGGGCAGCGAGGTGCTGCGGCGCGAAGGCGCGCCGATCCCGCTGAAGCCGCTGCGTCGCTGGGACAATGGCCGCGACGTCGTGCTCGCCGGTGATGCCGCGGGCGTGGTCGCCCCGGCCTCGGGCGAGGGCATCTACTACGCGATGGCCGCCGGACGCATGGCCGGTCTCGCGGTCGATGAATTCCTGCGCAGCGGCGATGCGCGCGCGTTGAAGTTGGCACGCCGCGCCTTCATGAAGGCCCATGGCCGCGTGTTCTTGATCCTCGGGATCATGCAGCGCTTCTGGTATTCGAGCGACAAGCGCCGCGAGCGCTTCGTGAAGATCTGCGAGGACCCCGACGTGCAGCGCCTCACCTGGGAGTCGTACATGCACAAGCAGCTGGTACGCAAGGATCCGATGGCGCACATCAGGATCTTCTTCAAGGACCTCGCGCACTTGTTTGGTGTCGCTCGGACGTGACCTCGGCGCGCGGCGGGCGCGCCGCGCCAGTGCTGGTGGCCGCGGCGCTCGCCATCGTCACGGCCAGCGCCGGCGCACTCGTCACCGAGCTCGGGCCCTGGTACCAGGGCCTGCGCTTTCCGCCCTGGAAGCCGCCGGACCTGCTGTTCGGGCCCGCCTGGACGCTGATCTTCTCCCTGATCGCGCTGTCGGGAGTGACCGCATGGCGCGCCGAAGGCGACCGGCGCTTCCGGCTCGGCCTGGTCGCGATGTTCACGCTCAACGGCGTGCTCAATGTGCTGTGGAGCGCGTTCTTCTTCCATTTCCGCCGGCCGGACTGGGCGCTGGTCGAAGTGGCGCTGCTGTGGCTCTCGATCCTGCTGCTGATCCTGGTGCTCGGCCGCCTGTCGGGGAGCGCCGCCTGGCTGCTGGTGCCGTATCTCGCCTGGGTCAGCTTCGCGGCGGCGCTTACCTGGTCCGTAGTGCAGCTGAATGCGCCATTCCAATGAGGCCGCGCTCCGCCCTGGCCTGGCGGGGCGTGCCACGAATCCCGCGTCGCGGCGATCGTTTTCGCACTCGCCGTGAACGACTGGGTGCCGCTGTTCCGCGGCGGACGTGCGATCGACCTGGTGCTCGCCTTCGTCGTGCTCGAAGCGCTCGTGCTGTTGGCCGCCTGGCACTACGCCGGCCGCGGTCTGCGGCCGCGTGAAATCTTCTCGGCGCTGGTGCCCGGCGCCTGCCTGATGCTCGCACTGCGGGCGGCGCTCGCGCAGCAGCCCGACCTCGTGATCGCGGGCTGGCTGGTCGTCGCGCTGGTTTCGCACCTCAGGGACCTGGCGCTGCGCTGGAAGTAGGGCCCGGTTCGGCGGGCGCAGGCGGCTTGCGAAGCCTAGAACGGTTCGGGCTGCGGCGCCGCCGCCGGATCGAGCGCGACTTCGATCGTGTCGCCGAGCACGCGCGCGAGATGCGTGGCGAGTCGCCGCGTCGCGGGACCCGCCAGCACGCGTCCGTCGCGGACGTCGAAGCCGGCACCATGCAGCGGGCAGATCAGCCGCGTGCCGCGCAGCCGGCCTTCGCTCATCCTGGCGAAGGCATGGGTGCAGACGTCGTCGAGCGCGAACAACCCTTCGCGCGTGCGGCACACCACCAGCGCCCGGCCTGCGACGCTGCAGGCCAGCATGCGACCCTCGGGCAGCGCGGTGAACTGCGCAACAGGGTGATGGAGTAGGGCGTCGGTCACCGCGGCGTCCGAGTCAGAGCTCGATCGTGGTTTCGAATACGAGCACCGCCTGGCCGACGATCCAGACGCCGCTGGGCTTGCCGTCCTCGATCTCCAGCTCGACGTCGACGCGACCCGGACGATGCATCGACTGGCCCTGGGCGCCGGAGAAACGCGCGCTTCCCGCGGCGGCCGGCGGCAGCAGCCGGTGATGCGTGAGATAGATGCCGAGCAGGCCGTGCGCATTGCCGCTGACCGGATCCTCGGGAATGCCGAGTGCCGGGCAGAACATGCGCGACTCGGTCAGGCATCCCGGCGTGCGCGACTGCAGCGTGAAGACAAAATGCCCGGCCGCGCCGAGCTGCGCGGACAGCGTGTTCAGGCGGTTGAAGTCCGGCTTCAGCAGCTTCAGCTGCTCGGTGCCGCGCACGCCGATCATCAGGCGCGTGCTGCCGGCACCGACGATCTGGATCGGGCAGCGGGTGTCGAGGTCGGCGCTGGAGAGTGCGAGCGCGTCGAGCACCGCGAGGCGTTCGCGTTCGTTGAGCTCGCGGCCCAGCGGTGGCGGCGACTGACGTACGGCGATGCGGCGGTCCAGGCCGTTCCCGCGCACTTCGACCTCGACGCTGCCGCTTTTCTGGCGCTGGCGCAGCCGTGCAGTGCTGCCCTCGCGCCGCGACAGCACGTAGTGCGCGGCGACCGTCGCGTGGCCGACGAAGCTCGCCTCGGTGCGCGGCGTGAAGAAGCGCACCCGCAGGTCGTGGTCGGGCGCGTCGGCCTTCAGCACGAACGCGGTGTCCGCGTTGTTCAGCTCGCGCGCGATCGCGAGCATTTCGTCGTCGGCGAGCACGTCGGCGCCGAGTACGACGCCGGCAGGGTTGCCGGTGAAGCGGCGGTCGGTGAAGGCGTCGACCTGAAAGACGTGGATGCTTCGAGTCATCGAGCGGCCTCGGATGGCGCTGCGGGGCGGGGGGAATGGATTGTAACCCGCCCCGGGAGCGCACCTGTGTTGCCGGCCATGCGCCGGGCGCGGGCCTTGCAAACGATGGCCGGTCGGTTACCCTACTTCCATCACCCAGGGGTGGCCCTCGCGGGCCTGAGATGCCGATTTCCGGCGAACCCGTAGAACCTGATCCGGTTAGTACCGGCGTAGGGAGTAGGTTTCATGCCCAGCCGTCGCGGCCTCCCGGCCGTCGCAGCGATCTTCGCATCGCTGTTCCCTGCATCGATCGTCGTCGCGCGTGCCGAGCCCCTCGAGGAAGTCATCGTCACGGCGAGCCTGCGCCGCGATCGGCTGGCCGACCTGCCGGCGAGCGTCACGGTGCTCGATGGCGCCACCGTGGCCGCTGCGGGAGTGCAGCACCTGCAGGACCTGCTGCCGCTGGTGCCGAACCTGAACTGGGCCTCCGGGAGTTCCCGTCCCCGCTACTTCCAGTTGCGTGGTATCGGCGAGACCGACCAGTGGCAGGGCGCACCGAATCCGTCGGTCGGATTCCTGATCGACGGCATCGATTTCTCGGGCGTGGGCACGCCGGCCACGCTGTTCGACGTCGGCCAGGTGGAGGTGCTGCGTGGGCCGCAGGGCACGACCTACGGCGCGAACGCGCTCGCCGGCTTGATCAATCTCGGGACACGCCGCGCGACGCGCGACACACAGGCGCGGCTCGAAGTCACCGGTGGCGACTACGACAGCCGCTCGGTCGGTGCCGTGGTCGGCGGCGCCCTCGGCGAACGCAGCGCCGGCCGACTGGTTGCGCAACGTTACGTCAGCGACGGCTTTCGCGAGAACGCATTCCTGGGGCGCGACGACACCAACGGCTTCGACGAGACCACGCTGCGCGGTCGGCTGTCGCTCGAGCCGGGCGCCAACCTCGCCATCGATGTGTCGGCGCTCTGGATCGATCTCGACAACGGCTTCGACGCGTTCTCGATCGACAATTCCCGACGCACGCTCTCCGACAAGCCGGGGCGTGACACGCAGCGCTCGGCCGGCGCATCGGCCGCGCTAGACTGGACCGGCAGCGAGGCGTTCACGCTGCGCAGCGTCACCGCGTGGGCGGACTCCGACATCACCTACGCGTTCGACGGCGACTGGGGCTTCGATCCGGGCTACGACTTCACTTCGCGTTTCCTGCGCCGGCGTAGCAGCCTGAGCCAGGACCTGAGACTGTTGTCGCGTGCGACGGCGGAGACGGCTGGCGACTGGGCCTGGCTTGCGGGGGTCTATGCGCTCGACGTACTCGAGACCAACGACCAGCTCGATCTGTTCGACGGCGAGGTGTTCCGCGCGCTGCAGAGCCGCTACCGCGCGACCAGCGCCGCCGTCTACGGCCAGCTCGAATGGAAGCCGGCGCCGCGCTGGCGCCTGACGGGGGGCCTGCGCAGCGAGCAGCGCGAAGCGCGCTACCGCGACAGCGACGCCAGCGACTTCGCGCCGCGCGACCGGATGCTCGGCGGGCACCTTGCGGCGGAGTTCGCCCCCGCCCCTGGGCGCACCGCCTACCTGACGCTGTCGCGCGGCTACAAGGCCGGTGGCTTCAATATCGGCGCCCTGGTGCCGGACGATCGCCGCCTGTTCGATCCGGAGTTCCTGCGCAGTGCCGAGCTCGGCCTGCGGCTGCAGCGCGCCGACGGCCGCGCCTCGCTCGATCTCGCGCTGTTCCACATGCGGCGCGCCGAGCTGCAGGTGAGCACCTCTGCGCAGCTCGATCCGGGCGACCCGCTGTCATTTATCTTCCTGACCGACAATGCGGCGAGCGGCGAGAACCAGGGCGCCGAACTCGCCGCAAGCTTTCGGCCGACCGCGACGCTGCGACTCGCGGCGACCCTCGGGCTGCTGCGTACCCGCTACATCGACTATCGCAGCGGCGCACGCGATCTCGACGGGCGCGACCAGGCGCATGCGCCCCGCAGCCAGTATTCGCTGACGCTGGAGTATCGCCGGCCGCGCGGGCTCTACGCGCGCGCCGACCTGCAGGGCGTCGACGCGTTCTTCTACTCCGAGAGCCACGATCAGCGCTCGCGCCCCAATCGGCTGCTGAACCTGCGCGCCGGCTACGACGGCGGGCGCTGGGACGCGAGCCTCTGGGTGCGCAACGCGCTCGACGCCGACCCTGCGCAGCGCGGATTCTTCTTCGGCAACGAGCCGCCCGACTTTGCGGACAAGCTCTACGTCCAGCCCGGCGATCCGCGCCAGGCCGGGTTCACCTTCACCTTCGACCTGCGCTGAGGGCTGCATGGAAATCGCCGTCGACATCAGTCTCTATCCGCTGGATCGCGACTTCGTGCCGCCGATCCAGGACTTCATCGACCGGCTGCAGGCCGACACGGGCCTGCGGGTCGTCACCAACAGCCTCAGCACGCAGGTGACCGGTCCCTACGACGTCGTGATGGCGGCGCTGGCGCGCGAGCTGCGGCCGAGCTTCGAACACGACCTGAAGAGCGTGTTCGTGATGAAGGTGCTCGGCCCGCTGCCGGCCTACTGAACGCACCCCGCGGATGCTGCAACAGTTCATCGACGGCCTGCGCGCGACTTCCGCCGCGGAATTCGTCTCGGTGCTCGCTGGCCTGGTCTACGGCGTGCTGGCGGTGCGCCAGAACCGGCTCTGCTGGGTGTTCGGCGGCCTGTCTTCGGCGATCCTCGCCTGGCTCGCGGCGCGCTCGCAGCTGCCGATGCAGGCGCTGCTGCAGGCGGCCTACGTGCTCATGTCGTTCTATGGCTTCTGGCACTGGTCGCGGCGTCCGGAGGGTGAGACCTCGATGCCGATCGGCTGGTGGCCGCCGCGCGTGCACCTGGCGATCGCCGCGGCGATCGCACTCGCGACCTGGCTGCTCGCGCCCTGGATCGCGACCGCGACCCAGGCCGCCTGGCCGCGGCTCGACACCGCGACGATGTTCGCGAGCCTGCTCGCGACCTGGATGGTGGCGCGCGTGCGGATCGAGAACTGGCTCTACTGGATCGTGATCGACAGCGTCTCGATGTTCCTCTACGGCGCGCAGGGCCTGATGTTCGTCGCGCTGCTGTATCTCGCCTACCTCGTGATCGCCGTGTTCGGCTGGTTCGAGTGGCGCGCGCGGCTGCGGCTGCAGGGCGTGCCGGCGGCATGATCCCGCCACGCGCGCTGGCGGCCGTGCCGGGCTGTGGCCCGGGCGCAGCGCCGCCACGGATCACGCCGCTCGCCGGAGGGCTGCTCAATCGCGCGTTCCGCGTCGACAGCGAGGCAGGTACGTTCGTGCTGCGCTTGAATGCGCCCGCCGCGGCTGCGGCAGCGCTCGGCGTCGATCGTCGCGTCGAGCTCGAGGCGCAGCGCCTTGCCGCGGCGCACGGCCTGGCGCCGTGGGTGGTCGCGACCGGCGCCGACCATGCGTTCCAGGTCACGCGATTCGTCCGCGGCGAGCCGGCGACCGCAGCGCGCCTCGCAACCACCGAGGGCCTGGAGCGGCTCGGGACGACGCTGCAACGCCTGCGCGCCATCGTGCCGACGGCAGCACTGCGCGGTGCGTCGCTGATCGAGCGGGCGCGTCGGCTCGTACGACTCGCGCTGACCGGAGCGCCGGGCGACACGATGGCTCTCGAGGCCGCGCTGGCGCGCGCCGAGGCGGGCTGGCGCGCAGCCGGCGAGGGTCACGGGCCCGCCTGTCTCGTGCACAGCGATCCGAACCCCGGCAACGTGCTGTTCCCGCCGGATCTGGGGACAGCGCTGGGGCCGGTGCTGTTGCTCGACTGGGAATACGCCCACCTCGGCGACCCGCTGCAGGACTTGGCGGCCTGGCTGCAGGCGTGTCCCGCACTTCGGGGCCGCGAGGCCGACGTGCTGCGCGCCTGCGGCCTGGCACGGCGGGCCGACCCGGCGATGCTCTCGGGCATGGTGGCGGTCTATGCCGCGCTCGATTTCGCCTGGGGCCGAGTCGTGGAAAACGTGGCTGGCATCCCCCACGAGCCGCGGGCAAACTAGCCGCCGCCCGCTCGGTGGCACCGCGATGCGGTGTCCCGGGAAGGCCATACAGTCTGGCGAATCAGGAAGAAAGCATGCCTCTGTTGAAGGTGGTCGATCGGGACGGCAAGGAACACGATGTCGAGGCCAAATCAGGCCTGAAGGTGATGGAGACGCTGCGCGAGCTGGATTACGGCATCGCCGCGATCTGCGGCGGCATGTGCTCCTGCGCCACTTGCCATATCTACATCGACCGCGATTGGGCCGCAAAGCTGCCCGCGGCGATGTCCGACGAGCGCGAGCTGCTGTCCGAACTCTCGCACCACAAGGAAACCTCGCGCCTCTCCTGCCAGGTGGAGATGACCGATGCACTCGCGGGCATGCGGGTGACGATCGCGGCGGACGAGTAAGGCGACCGGCGGCACGCGCGGCTGCCGAAACGGCGGCCCGAGCCCGCGAGGCGCGGGTCGTCAGCGGGCCGGGATGGCCGATCGCCCATTTCAGTGCGCCCCACCATCCGGGGCGCTCCACCAGGAGAGTCTGCATGAGTCAGGGATCGACAGTCCTCCTCGAGAAGCGCGGCGACGTGGCAGTGGTCACGCTCAACCGCCCCGACAACGCCAACGTCCTGAACCTGCAGATGGGTCGCGACCTGCTCGCGGTGGTCACGGCCTGCCAGCAGGATGTCGCGCTGCGCGCAGTGGTGCTCACCGGTGCCGGCAAGCATTTCTGCTTTGGTGGCGACCTGCGCGGCATGCTCACCGCCGGGGGCGCGACCGACGCCTGGCTGCGCGAACTCACCACCGACCTGCACCAGTCGATCGTCGGCCTGGTGCGCCTCGACGCGCCGGTGATCGCCGCCGTCAACGGCACGGCGGCCGGTGCCGGCGTGGGCCTCGTGGCGATGGCCGATCTCGCGGTCTGCGGCGAGGGTTCGAAGTTCTCGCTCGCCTACACCGGCGTCGCGCTGACGCCCGACGGCGGCACCTCGTTCTTCCTGCCGCAGATCCTCGGCAACAAGCGCGCGCTGGAGCTGATGCTGACGAACCGTCCGCTCTCGGCCGCCGACGCGCTCGGCTGGGGTTTCGTCAACCAGGTCGTGCCCGATGCCGAGGTGCTCGACGCCGCGTTGCAGCTGGCCTCACGGCTCGCGGCGGGCCCGCGGCAGGCGCAGGGCAGCGTCAAGCGCCTGGTGGCGCACGCCGGCGGCGCGCTCGAGGCGCATCTTGCGCTCGAGAGCGAGACCATCGCCCGCCAGTCGATTTCCGCCGAAGGCCAGGAGGGCATGAAGGCCTTCCTGGAGAAGCGCAAGCCGACCTTCGCCTGACTTTCACGGACGAACCGGAAGCCACTCCATGTCCTGGCTCTACATCTTCCTCGTGCTCGGCGCCGCGCTGGCGATCGGGCGCATCTGGTTTTCGATCAAGAAACTGCGCCAGCAGCCGACCGACGACTGGGACGCGCGCCTGATCGAGCGTCTGCGGCGTAGTGGCGCCGATCCGTTCCGGCCGCGCGACATCGATTTCTTCCTGGCGCTGCCGTCCGAGGCCGCCGCGCAGGCGGTCGCGCAGAGCCTCGACACGGAAGGCTTCCGCGTCGACGTGCGCGCCGTCAGCGAGAGCACGGACCATCCATTCAGCGTGCACGCGATCCGCTCGATGCAGCTGAACGCGGACGGCATCCGCGCTGTCTCGAAGCGCATGCGCGAGATCGCGACGGCGCAGGGCGGCCGCTACGACGGCTGGACCGCGAGCCCGGCGAGTGGCTGACGCGCTGGTGGTGGCGGCGTCCAGCGTCGATCCGCCGCGTCGAGCGCGCCGCAAGCTCGATCGCGAAGAGACGGAGCGGCGCCTGGTCGCGGCATTCGATCGCGTCTGGTCCCGTGACGGCATCCAGGGCCTCGGCGTCAACGCGGTGCTGAAGGAGGCGGGTGTCGGCAAGTCCCTGCTGTATCGCTATTTCGGTGACTTCGTCGGACTGGCGCGGGCGTGGGCACAGGGCGAGACCTTCCTGCCGAGCCCGCCGGCCCTGGTCGGGGGCGTGGAGCCCGACCGCCGCCGGCCGCAGGTCGCGGTCGCGATCGCCTATGCGCAGGCGCTGCGTGCGCGGCCGAAGACCCGCGAGCTGCTGATCGTGGAGCTGTTGCGCACCTCGCCGGTGACGACCGCGCTGGATGACATGAGGGCGAGGTTCGGGCGCGAGATGCGCAGCTTCGTAACAGCCGCCGGTGCGCCCGATGGCGAGGATGCGTTTGCGCTGAGTTTCTTCGTGACCGCGGCGATGACCTATCTCGCGCTGCGTGCCGACGCGGTGCCGGACTACTACGGGCTGCGGCTCGACCGCGACGCCGACTGGACGCGCATCGAACAGATGCTCGAGCGGCTCACGACTCGCGTGCTCGGCGACCAAGCCGGAACCGGAACCGGAACCCGGACCGGCGCCGGTGAAGGCGTCGGCAAGCTCGGGCTCAGCGCTTCTGCGCCTGGCGCGCGACCGCCGCGGCGGCGGCCTTGATCGCCTCGGGGTCCCCGAGGTAGCGGCTCGAGAGCGGACGCAGGCCGGCGTCGAGCTCATACAACAGCGGCACCCCGGTCGGGATGTTCAGCTCGACGATCTCGGACTCGGGCACGTCGTCGAGCATCTTGACCATCGCGCGCAGGCTGTTGCCATGCGCGGCAACCATCACGTTGCGGCCTGCGGCGAGCTCGGGGCCGATGCGCGTCTCCCACAGCGGCAGCACGCGCGCGAGCGTGTCCTTCAGTGACTCGGTGCCCGGCAGCAACGCGGGATCCAGCCCGGCGTAGCGCAGATCGTGGCGTGGATGGCGCGGGTCATCGACGGAGAGTGGCGGCGGCGGGATGTCGTAGCTGCGGCGCCAGATCTTCACCTGCGCCTCACCATGCTTCGCCACTGTCTGCGCCTTGTCGAGGCCCTGCAGCGCGCCGTAGTGGCGCTCGTTGAGGCGCCAGCTGCGCTCGACCGGGATCCACATGCGGTCGGTTTCGTCGAGGATGATCCAGAGGGTGCGGATCGCGCGCTTCAGCACCGAAGTGAACGCGATGTCGATCTGGATCTTCTCGCGCAACAGTTCCTGGCCCGCGGCCTGCGCCTCGATCCGGCCCTGGTCGGAGAGGTCGACGTCGGTCCAGCCAGTGAACAGGTTTTCCATGTTCCAGATGCTCTGGCCATGGCGCACTAGGACGAGCTTGCCGGGCACCTGCTGTCTCCTCGTGGTCTTCGCGGTCGCGCTTTATAGCACAGGGTTTCCGGCCGGATGTGCCGAGAGTCCGCGGCGGGCGCGGGTGCGCCGTGTCTGCAGGGTCTCGGCGAGCAGACCCTGGTTGACGGCACGCCGGTCACGCGGCGCCGGCGGATGATCGAGATGCCAGGCGATGCCGCCGAACAGCAGCGTCTGGCGGCGCAGGCCGGCGAACCCCAGCCGTGCGCAGAGTTCCTTGTCCTCCGGCCCCCAGCCCTCGAACGCTTCCTCGAAGCCGTCGGCGGCGCGCAGGTCGTCGCGCCAGAAACCCTGGTTGCAGCCCTTGATCGCGACAAACCCGTTGGCAAGCCGTCGCATCGCGGTTTGCAGCGCCGGCGCGTGCAGCCCGTAGGCGCGGCGCAGGCCGCCGAAGCCGGGCGAGGCGGCGTGCAGCGGGCGCAGCGGCTGCGCGAGCCTCGCCGCCGTGGCGGATGCATCGAGCGGGATCCGCACGCCCTGGGTGAACCAGCCGCGACGTGCGAGGCGGCGGTGGTCGGCGACGAACTCGCGGTGTAGCACCATGTCGCCGTCGACGAACACGAGATAGTCCGAGGCCGCTGCCGCGATCGCGAGGTTGCGCAGCCGCGTCAGGCGGAAGCCCTCGTGCGGCTGCCACAGGTGACGGACCGGGAAGTTCGCCTCCACGGCGCACGCGGCGATCGCGTCGCGCGTCGTGGCACCCGAGCCGTCGTCGGCGACCAGGATCTCGTCCGGCCACTCGCGTTGCGCCAGCGCGCTGCGCAACACGGCGCGCAGCGCGTCCGGGCGTTCGAAGGTCGTGATCGCCAGCGCCAGCGTCGGCGCAGGAGCGTCGGCGGGGGATCGGGCCACGCTCAGTCGACCAGCTTGCGCACGGCATCGACGCCGACGGCGAGGGTCGCGAAGTCGGCGCTGCCGACGGCGCGCATGTCTGCCAGGGTGCGGCGCCAGGCCGCGACCGGGACTGCCTGTCTCGCCAGCCAGCGTTCGAGCCTCGCGGTGAGCGGTCCTGCGCCGGGCGTCGCCAGCACCTGCAGCGCGACGCCGCGCTGGACGCGCAGCGCCGCATCGCGCAGCCCGCTGCGCGCGACGGCCTGCCAGGTGCCCTCGACCGCGAGCCGCTCGATCTCGCCGCGCAGCCAGTCGAGCCCGATGCGCGCACCGGCCTGGAAATACGCCGTTGCCGCCACCTCGATGCGTGCCCGGCGGCTGCCGGCCAGCTCGACGATGTCGAAGGCGGAGCCGAGCGCCTCGGAAGCCGCCATGAACGCTGCCAGGCCTGGCGGAACCCCGGCAGACTCGTGCGCCGCGAGCGTGCGCGTCCATGCCTCGCGATCCTCGCCAGCGAGCGCCCCGGGCAGCGCCGCGACGAGCGCGGCGATCGCGGGGCCGAAATCGCGCACCGCGACATCGACGTCCAGGCGGCCGCGCCGATGTCGCAGCAGCCAGTAGGTGGCGTGGCGCAGCAGCCGCGCCGTCTCGCCGTGCATCGCGTACTGCACGCTGGCCGCGATGCGATTGTCGAGCGCCTCGATCTGCGCCCAGCGGCTGCGCAGGTCGAACGCCTCGCGCGCCACGCTGTAGGCGCGCGCGACTTCGCCGGCCGTGGCGCCGGTATCTTCCATTGCGCGTGGCACGAACGTCGGTCCCATCCGGTTGACGAGGCTGTTGGTGGTCGCGGTCGCGATGATCTCGCGCCGCAGCCTGTGGCGGCCGATCGCGCGCGGGAAGCGGCGCGCGACCGGGGCCGGGAAATAGCGTTCGAGCTCGCGCGAGAGATAGGGATCCTCGGGAACGTCGGATTCGATCAGCTGCTGGTTCAGCGCGATCTTGGAATACGAGAGCAGCACCGCGAGCTCCGGCCGCGTCAGGCCGAGCCCGCGCTTGCGACGCTCGGCGAGGCCGTCGTCGTCCGGCAGGAACTCGATTGCGCGATCGAGCAGGCCGCTGCGTTCCAGGGCGCGGATCGCGTGCTGCAGTTCGGGCAGTCGACGCGCGGCCTGATTCTCGAGCGTGGAGAGCGCCTGGCTCTGCAGGTAGTTGGCGCGCAGCACCAGCTGCGCGACCTGGTCGGTGACGCCGGCGAGCAGCCGGTCCCGGTCGCGGCGCCGCAGTGCACCGCGGCGTTCCTCTGGTGCGGTCAGGATCTTGAGGTTCACCTCGACGTCGGAGGTGTTCACGCCGGCCGAGTTGTCGATGAAATCCGTGTTGATGCGCCCGCCCGCGAGCGCGTACTCCACCCGCCCGCGTTGCGTGAAGCCGAGGTTGCCGCCCTCGCCGACGACGCGCGCGCGCAGCTCGCGGCCGTCGACGCGCACGGCGTCGTTGCCGCGATCGCCTGCGTCAGCCTGCGACTCCGTGCTGGCCTTGACGTAGGTGCCGATGCCGCCGTTCCAGAGCAGGTCCACCGGCATCCGCAGGATCGCGCGGATCACGTCCTGCGGGGTTGCGGCCGGCACCGCCAGGCCGAGCAGGCGCTGGCTCTCGGGCGAGAGCGGGATCGACTTCGCGCTGCGCGGATGGATCGCGCCGCCGCGCGCGAGCAGTCGACGATCGTAGTCGTCCCAGCCGGAGCGTGGCAGGCGGAACAGTCGCGCGCGTTCGCGCAGGCTGGCCGCCGGATCCGGCGCCGGATCGAGGAACACGTGCTGGTGGTTGAACGCCGCGACCAGGCGGATCTGCGCCGAGAGCAGCATGCCGTTGCCGAACACGTCGCCGGACATGTCGCCGATGCCCGCGACCGTGAACGGCCGGGTCTGGATGTCGGTGTCTAGCTCGCGGAAGTGGCGCTTGACGCATTCCCAGGCGCCGCGCGCGGTGATCCCCATCTTCTTGTGGTCGTAGCCGGCCGAGCCGCCGGAGGCGAACGCGTCGCCGAGCCAGAAGCCGCGTTCGACCGCGATCGCGTTCGCGAGATCGGAGAACGTGGCCGTGCCCTTGTCGGCGGCCACCACGAGATAGGCGTCGTCGCCGTCGCGGCGCAGCACCCGCTCCGGCGGCACGATCCGGCCGGCCTCGATGTCGTCGGTGATGTCGAGCAGCGCGCCGATGAAGGTGCGATAGGCGTCGATGCCGAGCCGCTGGCTCTCGTCGCGGCTCGCGCCCGCCTGCAGGCGACGCGGCACGAAGCCGCCCTTGGCGCCGACCGGGACGATCAGCGTGTTCTTGACGTTCTGTGCCTTCATCAGGCCCAGAACCTCGGTGCGGAAGTCCTCGCGCCGGTCCGACCAGCGTATGCCGCCGCGCGCCACGAAGCCCATCCGCAGGTGCACGCCCTCGACGGCCGGCGAGTAGACGAAGATCTCGAACTTCGGGCGTGGCAGCGGCAGGCCGGGGATGCGCTGCGGGTCGAGCTTCAGCGCCAGCGCCGGCCGCGGTGCGCCCGCGGCATCCCGCTGGTAGAAACTGGTGCGCAGCGTCGCGGTCACGACCGCGAGGAAGGCGCGCAGGATGCGATCCTCGTCGGCGCTGCCGACCGAGTCGAGTCGCCGCGCCAATGCGGTCTCGATCCGTCGGGCACGCGCGTCGCGGCCACGCGCCGGCGCGTCGGGATCCAAGCGTGCCTCGAACAGCCGCACCAGCTCGGCGGCGATCGCGGCATTGCCGGACAGCACCCGCTCCATGTAGGCCTGGCTGAACGGCAGGCCGATCTGTAGCAGGTAGCGACAGCAGGCGCGCAGCACAAGGATCTGACGCGCGGCGAGCCCGGTCAGCAGCAGCAGGCGATTGAAGCCGTCGTTCTCGAGTTCGCCGCGCCAGGTCGCGAGCAAGGCCTCGCGGAAGCGGGTCTCGATCGCCTCGATCTGGAGCGCGAGGCCGGCGGTGTGTTCGAACTCGAAGTCCTGCGCGAACGCGCCCCCCGGCAGGTCCGGCGGGTCGATCCGCCATGGGCGCTCGGAAAGTACGCGCAGGCCGAAGTTCTCCATCATCGGCAGCAGGTCCGAAATCGCGATCGGCTCGCCGGCCTTCAGGATCCTCAGGTGCACGCGCGAGAGCTGCTGGCCCGCCGGACGTCGCAGGTTCAGGCGCAGCGCCGTCGGATCGGCGCGCAGTGCCTCCAGGTCGGCGATGTCCTCGAGCGCATCGGCCGGGTCCACTTCGTCCTGGTACGCGAGCGGAAACGCATGCGAGTAGCGCGCCGCGAGGCCTGCGGCGGCGCCGGGTTCGAACGCCTGCGCCAGCGCGGCGCGCAGGCGGTCCGACCAGGTCGTGGCGGCGAGCGCGATGCGGCGTTCGATCGCGGCGACGTCGAGGCGCGGCGCGGCCTCGGGCGGGGTGCGCACCACCACGTGCACGCGCGCATGGTTCGAGCTCGAGATCTGCACCTGGGACTCGAGATCGATGCCGCGCAGCGCCGTCATCAGGATTCGCTCGATGCGGTGCCGCACCTCGGTGGTGTAGCGGTCGCGCGGGACGTACACCATGCAGGACCAGAAGCGGCCAAACGGGTCGCGCCGCGCCATCAGCCGCGTGGTGCGGCGTTCGTACAGGTTGACGACGCCGCGCACGAAGGCCACGAGCTCCGCCTCGGTGGACTGGAACAGCTCGTCCCTGGGCCAGGTCTCGAGCACGCCCAGCACGGCCTTGCCGTCGTGGCTCGAGGCGTCCAGGCCGAAGTGCGCGATCACGGCATCGACCTTGCGGCGCAACAGCGGGATGTCGCGCGGACTCGCGAAATAGGCGGTCGATGTCCACAGGCCGATGAAGCGGTGCTCGGCCACCGGGTTGCCGCGCGCGTCGAACGACTTGACGGCGACGTAGTCGAGATAGGTGCCGCGATGGATCGTGGAGAGCGCATTGGCCTTGGAGATCAGCAGCGGCACGCTTGAGCGCGCGACCGCGCGCATCGGTCCGCGCAGCAGCGTCGGCGGCACGGGCGCGCCGCGCCGCGGCGCGCGCAGGATGCCGAGGCCCGAACCCGGCACCGGCAGCAGGCGGTCGGTGGCGCGACCGCGGCGCAGCGTGTAGCGGCGATACCCCAGGAACACGAAGTGGCCGCCTTCCATCCAGTCGAGCAGATGGCAGGCTTCGATCGTCTGTGCGGCGGGAGTGCGTGCGGGGGGGCGTGCGCGCAAACCCGCCACCAGTTCGCGCATCCGCCGGCGCATCGGCAACCAGTCCGCGACCGCGACGCGCACGTCGGCGAGCGTGTGTCGCAGCGCCGCCTGCAGGCCCTGCAGCGCGTCCGGCTCGTACATCCGGTCCACTTCGTAGAGCTGCCAGGATTCGCGCGGCGCGCCGGATTCGACGCCCTCGGGCCCCGCCAGGCGCAACTCCTGCAGGCGGCCCGCACGGTCGCGCGGTGCCTCGAGCACGGGGTGGACCAGCATCTGCACCGACACGCTGCGCGCGGTGAAGGCGATGCCGAGCGAGTCGACCAGGAACGGCATATCGTCGGTGACGATCGCGACGAAGGTCGAGGCGGAGTCGAAGCCGTGGGTCGAGCGCTGCGGATTGAAGACGCTGACCAGGGTCTCGCCGCGACGGCGACGGCGACCGAACTGCAGGTGGGCGAGCGCGGCGCGCGCCAGCATGGCCGGATCGCGCGCGGCGAGGTCGTCGTCGTCGACGCCGCGAAAATAGGCGTGGAAGAAGGTGCGACGGGCGATGCCCGCAGGCAGCGGCACGCGGCGCGCGGCGGCGACGACGGCGTCGATCAGGGCGAGACGCCGGCGTGGCACCGAGTCGAGCATTGCGGTCTCCCGTTGCGGCGGAGGTTGCAGTCTAGGCGGGCCGCGGATTCGCCGCGATCGGTCGCCGCGTGCCGCACGCTGCACGGCGGTGCCTGCGGTGGGCATCCTGGCGGCCGCCACGATTTGACTTAATCACGGTCAGGTTGAATTTCCATGATCACGCGGCTTAGACTAGGAATTGCATGATTGTGCAATTACATAAATGACGATCGCTGCGTCCTTGGCGTTGCAGCTGCGCGCGGTGGCCGATGAGCGGCGGCTGCGGCTGCTGCGGCTCTGCGCCGAAGGTCCGGCCTCGGTCTCGGCGCTGGCCGCTGCGCTGGCGGACAGTGAGCCGAACGTGTCGCGTCAGCTGAAGCAGCTCGCGGAAGCCGGGCTCGTACGGCGCAGCCGGCAGGGGCAGTTCGTGGAGTACTCGCTGGCCGAGGCTCCCGAAGCGGCGGTGGCGCTGGCGCAGTGGTTGCTGCAGCGGCTCGGGGCCGACGATGCGCCGATGCGCGCGGCGCGCGCCGCGCTGCGACGGGCGCGCGGCGGCGAGGCGTCGCGCATCGGCGTGGTCCGCGGACTGGCGCCGGTTTCGCGCTTCGGCCGCACGCTCGTGGCCACGCTCGAGCCGCCGGCGCGGTCCGATGCGCGTGGCCGTCGCGTGCTGCTGCGGGTGCGCTATCCGGAGCTCGCCGCGCTCATCGCGGGGCAGGCGGCCGAGTGCGGGTTGCTGGCCGGCTCCATCGTCGAGCGTGCCGCGCTGCGGCGCTGGGCGGCGGAGCGCGGTCTGGACTGCCAGGTAGACCTCGCGGCCGCGTTCCACGGGCGTGGGCCGTTGCAGGGCTGGGATCTGGTCGTGCTCGACGACCCTGCCGCACCGGGCGGGGACCTGGCCGTGCTCGACGCGGATCTCGCGCTGGCGCGGCGCCTGCTCGCGCCGGGCGGCCGGGCCTGGCTGATGGCCGAGTACGAACTGTTCGAACGCGGCGCCGACCAGGCACAACCGCTGCAGCAGCTGCGCGCGCGCTTGCGTTCCGCAGGATTCGAGTGCCAGGAACTGCGGCCCGTCGAAGCCGAGGGGCGTCACCTGCTGGTGGCGCGCAGCCACCCGCTGACCGAAGACGCATCGCTGGCGAGATCCGCGTGATGCCGGCGCCAGCACAGATCGCCATTACCAATCCGGGCCCGCCACGCGTCCCGTCCGCAGGAGATCATCGATGACCCAAGCCCAGCCCGCAGCACCGATCCGGCCGGCCGAGGCCGCGCGGTCGCCGATCGAAGTCTCGTTCGAGTTCTTCCCGCCGGCCGACGCGGCGATGGAAGCGACCCTGTGGCAGTCCGTCGCGCGGCTCGCGCCGCTCGCGCCCCGGTTCGTGTCGGTCACCTATGGCGCCGATGGCTCGACGCGGGATCGCACGCACAAGGTCGTGCAACGCATCCAGCGCGAGATCGCGTTGACCGGCGCGCCGCACCTGACCTGCGTCGGTGCGCCGCGCGGCGAAGTGCTCGACATCGCGCGCCGCTACTGGGCAGAGGGGATCCGCCACATCGTCGCGCTGCGCGGCGACGCGCCGGCGGGCGCCACGTCCTACCAGCCGCATCCGGACGGCTTCGCCTACGGTGCCGATCTGGTCGCCGGGCTGCGCAAGGTGGCGGACTTCGACATCTCCGTCGCGGCCTATCCGGAAGGACATCCCGAGGCGCGTTCGGCTGCCGAGGACCTGGACAACCTCAAGCGCAAGGTCGACGCGGGCGCGACGCGCGCGATCACGCAGTTCTTCTTCGACAGCGACGACTACCTGCGCTTTCGCGACCGCTGCGACGCGGCCGGCATCCGGGTCAGCATCGTGCCGGGAATCCTGCCGATAACGCGCTTCCCGCAGGTGACGCGGTTCGCCGCGCGCTGCGGCGCGCGGATCCCGGACTGGCTCGCCGAGCGCTTTGCCGGGCTCGACGACGACCCGGACACGCGGCGCCTGATCGCCGCCAACGTCGCGATCGAACAGGTCTCGCGCCTGCGCCGCCATGGCGTGCGCGAGTTCCACTTCTACACGCTGAACCGTGCCGAGCTCAGCTACGCGATCTGCCATGCGGTCGGCCTGCGGCCGGCCGTCGCCGCGAAGGAGGTTGCATGAACCGCCCGCTCCCGGCCTGCCACGCGCACGCGGCACCCTCGGCCCTCGAGCGCCCAGGCTCCAAGCCGGCGCCCGCCGGCGTGCGCGCGTCCGCGGCGCCCTACGCCGTGACGCCGCCGGACGAGCGCGCCCGCAGCGAGCGCGTGCGGCGGCTGAAGAGGCTGCTGGAGGAGCGCATCGTGCTGCTGGACGGCGCGATGGGCACGATGATCCAGCGCCACAAGCTCGAAGAGGCCGGCTACCGCGGCGAGCGCTTCAGCGACTACGGCCGCGACTTGCGCGGCAACAACGACCTGCTGACGTTGACGCGTCCGGAGATCATCGCCGGCATCCATCGCGAGTACTTCGAGGCTGGCTCGGACATCGTCGAGACCAACACCTTCAATTCCACTTCCGTGGCCCAGGCCGACTACGGCATGGAAGCCCTGGTTCCGGAGCTGAACTACCGCGCCGCGCGGCTCGCCCGCGAAGTCGCGGACGAAGTCGCCGCGCGCACCGGCGCGCCGCGTTTCGTGGCCGGCACCCTAGGGCCGACCAACCGCACGGCGTCGCTGTCGCCGGACGTCAACGATCCGGCGATGCGCAACGTCACCTTCGACGAACTCGTCGCGACCTATGCCGACGCCACCCGCGCGCTGCTGCAGGGCGGCTCGGACCTGATCCTGATCGAGACCGTGTTCGACACGCTGAACGCAAAGGCCGCGCTGTTCGCGGTGCGCGGCGTGCTTGAGGAGCTGGCGCTCGACCTGCCGGTGATCGTCTCGGGCACGATCACCGATGCCTCGGGCCGCACGCTTTCCGGGCAGACCACCGAGGCGTTCTGGAATTCGGTGCGCCACGGCGAGCTGCTGGCGGTCGGCCTGAACTGCGCGCTCGGCGCGAAGGACCTGCGACAGTACGTGGTCGAGCTCGGCCGCGTCAGCGACGCCTATGTCTGCGCCTACCCGAACGCGGGCCTGCCGAACGCCTTCGGCGAGTACGACGAAACACCGTCCGAGACGGCTGCGATCCTTGCCGAGTTCGCAGCCTCCGGCCTGCTGAACATCGTCGGCGGCTGCTGCGGCACGACGCCGGAACACATCCGGCTGATCCGCGCCGCCGTCGCCACTGCCGCGCCGCGGCCGCGCGTGCCGGTGCCGGTGAAGTGCCGGCTGGCCGGCCTCGAGCCGCTGAACATCGGCGAGGACACGCTGTTCGTCAACGTCGGCGAGCGTACCAACGTCACCGGATCGGCGAAGTTCCGCAAGCTGATCGAGGCCGGCGACTATACCTCCGCGCTCGAGATCGCGAAGCAGCAGGTGGCTTCCGGCGCGCAGATCATCGACATCAACATGGACGAGGGCATGCTCGATTCGGAGGCGGCGATGACGCGCTTCCTGAACCTGGTCGCAACCGAGCCGGACATCGCGCGCGTGCCGATCATGATCGACTCGTCCAAGTGGACGGTGATCGAGGCGGGCCTGAAGTGCGTGCAGGGCAAGCCGATCGTCAACTCGATCAGCCTCAAGGAGGGCGAGGAGATCTTCCTCGCCCAGGCGCGCAAGGCGCGCCGCTACGGCGCCGCCGTGGTCGTGATGGCCTTCGACGAACAGGGCCAGGCGGACTCGATGGAGCGCAAGCTCGCGATCTGCCAGCGCTGCTACGAGGTGCTGACGCAGAAGGCCGGCTTCCCGCCCGAGGACATCATCTTCGACCCGAACATCTTCGCGGTCGCTACCGGCATCGAGGAACACAACGGCTACGGCGTCGCCTTCATCGAGGCGGTGCGCCAGATCAAGGAGCGCCTGCCGCATGCGCTGATCAGCGGCGGCGTCAGCAACGTCTCGTTCTCGTTCCGCGGCAACGACCCGGTGCGCGAGGCGATGCACAGCGTGTTCCTGTATCACGCGATCAGGGCCGGCATGGACATGGGCATCGTCAATTCCGGGCAGCTGGCGATCTATGAGGACATCGTCCCGGACCTGCGCGAGGCGGTCGAGGACGTGATCCGGAACCGTCGGCCCGACGCGACCGAGCTCCTGCTCGGCCTTGCAGGGCGCTTCAAGGGCGAGTCGGGCGTCAAGCGCGAGGCCGACCTCGAATGGCGCGGCTGGCCGGTCCGCAAGCGGCTCGAGCATGCGCTCGTCAAGGGCATCGACGAATTCATCGTCGAGGACACGGAGGCCGCGCGGCTGGAGGCGGAGCATCCGGTGCACGTCATCGAGGGCCCGCTGATGGACGGCATGAACGTGGTCGGCGACCTGTTCGGCGCCGGCAAGATGTTCCTGCCGCAGGTGGTCAAGAGCGCGCGCGTGATGAAGCGCGCGGTCGCGCACCTGGTGCCCTACATCGAGAAGGAGAAGAACGGCGCGCCGCGCAGCAACGGCAAGGTGGTGCTCGCGACCGTCAAGGGCGACGTGCACGACATCGGCAAGAACATCGTCGGCGTCGTGCTCCAGTGCAACAATTTCGAGGTGATCGACCTCGGAGTGATGGTGTCGGCCGAGAAGATCCTCGAGGTCGCACGGCGCGAGGAGGCGACCATGGTGGGCCTCTCCGGGCTGATCACGCCGTCGCTCGACGAGATGGTGCACGTCGCGCGCGAGATGAAGCGCCAGGGCTTCAAGGTGCCGCTGCTGATCGGCGGCGCGACGACGTCCCCGGCGCACACCTCGGTGAAGATCGCGCCGCAGTATGACGAAGTGGTCGTCTACGTGAAGGACGCCTCGCGCTCGGTCGGCGTCTGCCAGTCGCTGGTGACCGCGTCGCAGAAACCGGCCTTCGTGGCGCAGGTGAACGCGGACCACGCGCGCCGCCGCGAACAGCATGCCGGCAAGACCCAGCGACAGCCGGAGCTCTCGCTGGCCGAGGCGCGCGCCAACCGCCGCCGCATCGACTGGGCGGGCTATGCCCCGATCGCGCCGCGGCGGCCCGGCCTGCAGGTGTTCGAGGACTACCCGCTCGCGAGCCTGGTCGAGTACATCGACTGGATGCCGTTCTTCAATGCCTGGGAGTTCGCCGGGAAGTTTCCGGACATCCTCACGGACCCGGTGGTCGGCGAGGCCGCGAGCAACCTGTATGCCGATGCGCGCCGCATGCTGAAGCAGGTGGTCGCCGAAGGCTGGATCAAGGTGCGCGCGGTGGTCGGCCTGTTTCCCGCCGCCGCGGTGGGCGACGACATCGAGGTCTATGCGCACGAATCGCGCGACCGGGTGCTGGCGACACTCAATCACCTGCGGCAGCAGAAGAACAAGGCACCGGGCCAGCCGCATGAATGCCTGGCGGACTACGTCGCGCCGCGCGAATCGGGCGTGCACGACTACATCGGCGCGTTCGCGGTCACCGCCGGCATCGGCATCGAGCCCTGGGTGGCGAAGTTCGAGGCCGCGTACGATGACTACTCGAGCATCATGCTGAAGGCTCTCGCCGATCGATTCGCCGAGGCCTGCGCGGAGCATTTCCACGAACGTCTGCGGCGCGAGTTCTGGGGCTACGAGAGCGGCGAGCCGCTGGCGAGTCCGCAGCTGATCCGCGAGGAGTATCGCGGCATCCGCCCCGCGCCGGGTTATCCGGCCTGCCCGGAACACACCGAGAAGGCGAAGCTCTGGCAACTGCTCGATGTCGACCGCAACGCCGGCATCCGGCTGACCGAGAGTTTCGCGATGTATCCGACGGCCGCGGTCAGCGGTTGGTACATCGGCCATCCGGAGGCGCACTATTTCGCGGTCGGCAAGATCGCGCGCGACCAGGTCGAGGACTACGCGCGGCGCAAGGGGCTTTCGGTCGAGGAGGCGGAGCGCTGGCTGGCGCCGAACCTCGGCTACGAACGTGCCTGAGGCGCGTGCTCAGCGCGCGCGCGCCACTTCCGGTTCGGCGTCGTCGAGCTGGCGTAGGTAGGTGGGGCCGCCGAGGGCGCGCATCTGCCCGAGGATGCGGTCGCGGCGCGCGAGCACGTAGCGCGATGGCGCGTCGAGGCGAAAGCGGACCGGATTCGGCAGCACCGCGGCGAGCGTCGCGGATTGCGACCGCGTCAGGCGCGCCGCGGGCTTGCGGTAGTAGCGTTGCGCGGCGGCTTCGACTCCATAGACGCCGCGACCGAACTGGGCGACGTTCAGGTAGACCTCGAGGATCCGCTCTTTCGGCCACAGCGCTTCGATCAGCACCGTGAACCAGACCTCCAGTCCCTTGCGCAGGTAGCTGCGGCCGCGCCACAGGAACACGTTCTTTGCCACCTGCTGCGAGATCGTGCTGGCGCCGCGCACGCGCTTGCCGCGCGCGTTGTGGCGGATCGCCTCGCGGATCGACTTGAAGTCGAAGCCCGCATGGAACGGGAACTGCTGGTCCTCGGAGGCGATCACCGCGATCGCGGCATGCGGCGAGATCTGCTCGAGATCGAGCCAGCGATAGTCGTTGGCGTGGTCGAAGTCGCCCGCGAACCAGGCGTCGACGCGGCTGCCGATAATGAAGGCGGAGGTCCAGGGTTCGACCCAGCGCATCAGCAGCACCGAGCCCACGGAACTGCCGACGGCCGCGAACAGGACGATGGCCGTCCACCGGACCAGCCGCCGACGCAGGCCCTTGAACTTCGCCATCCGTGAGCCCGATCCGCGGCGCGCGGCCGCCGCAGCGGGCTTACGCGGCGACACGCCTGACGGAGCGGATCACGACATCCTCGAGCGGGCAGTCGTCGAAGCCCTTCTTGCGGCCGGTGCCGACCGCGGCGATCTGATCGACCACGTCCATGCCTTCGGTGACGCGGCCGAACACAGCGTAGCCATAATTGCCGGGCTTGTGGTCGAGGGACTCGTTGTCGGCGAGGTTCACGAAGAACTGCGAACTCGCGCTGTGGATGTCGCTGGTGCGCGCCATCGAGAGCGTGCCGCGCAGGTTCTCGAGGCCGTTGGTGGCCTCGTTCTGGATCGGCGGGCGCGTCGTCTTCTGGGTCGGGCCCGGCTCCATGCCGCCGCCCTGGATCACGAACCCCGGCACGATGCGGTGGAAGATCGTGCCGTCGAAGAACTCGTCTTCGACGTACTTGAGGAAATTCGCGACGGTGCGCGGCGCCTCCTTGTCGAACAGTTCGACCGAGAAGGCGCCGAGCGAGGTTTCGAAACGCAGCATGCGGGGATTCCTGGAGCCGGGGCGGGTTGATGTGATCGGGTCAGCGCGTCCACTGCCCTTCGGTGGCGCGCGCGTGACCGGCGAGGTCGGCGTGGGAGCGTACGTTAGTGAAGCCTCGCGCGACAAGCCGCTCGGCGACCGCCGTGGACTGGGTGGAACCATGCTCGAGCACCAGCCACCCGCCGGCTTCGAGGTGTTGCGGTGCGTCGGCGATGATCGTGCGCAGGGCCGCCAGCGCGTCGAGTCCGGGCGTGAGGGCGCCGACCGGCTCGGCGCGCAGTGAATCCGCGGCCAGCAGCGGGTCGTCGGCGGCGACATAGGGCGGGTTCGAGACGATCACGTCGAAGCGGCGCGCGGCGAGCGGCGCAAACCAGTCGCCCTGCAGGAACTGCACGTGCGTCAGCCGGTGCGTGCGGGCATTGAGTTGCGCGAGGTCCAGGGCCTCGGCCGAGGCATCGGTGGCAACGACCTTCCAGCCGCGCTGCTCGCTGGCGACGGCCAGCGCGATCGCGCCCGAGCCGGTGCCGAGGTCGAGCACGGCGGGCGGGCACTCCTCGGTGGCGCGAAGCACGCCGAGCGCCAGCACGCGTTCGACCAGCAGCTCGGTCTCGGGACGCGGCACCAGCACCGCGGGACTGACGGCGAGGCGCAGCGTCCAGAACTCGCGGAAACCGACGATGTAGGCGAGTGGCTCGCCGGAGGCGCGGCGCCGGGACCAGTGCACGAGGATCTCGTCGAGCGGCGGGTCGAGTGGACACTCACCGCGCGTCACCAGGCCGGCGCGGCCGCAGCCGAGACAGGCCGCGGCGAGCGCTTCCGCCTCGCGCCTCGGATCGACGTCCTGGCCGAGCACGGCGAGGTCGCGGGCGATGGCGGCCAGCGCCTGGTCGAGTGTCCTGCGTGTCGTCATCGGATGGGTCGGGTGTCGCGGATCGTGAGGCGGCGGCCGCGTCGTCGCGGTGGCCGGGCGCGTAGTTTGCCAGCCCGGCCAGTCTGCTACATTCAACTCAGTTCCGAGGTGCGCATGTCGTCGATGATCCTGCCGTTCGAACGTCCGGTCTCCGCCGGCGAGGTGCTCGACGCCGGCTTCCGGCTGTTCAAGGTCTCGCTGGTCCGCTGCCTGCCGTTGTCGCTGGCGGCGGTGATCATGGGACAGGTGCCGACGCTCTACGCGCTTGGGCGCGGCGAGCGTCCAACCCTGTCGCTCGAGATGGGGCCGGCCGGCTGGACCCTGGTCATCGTCGCCGGGCTCGCGAACGTACTGCTCTGGGGCGCGATCATGCTGCGCCAGCGTGCGATCGCCAGCGGCGGTGTCTCGACGCTCACCGGCGACCTCGGCCTGACGCTGTCGCGGCTGCTGCCGTCGATCGCGATGGGGGTGCTCGGCGGGCTGCTGGTCGTGTTCGGCCTGGTATTGCTGGTCGTGCCGGGGCTGTACCTGCTGGTGGCGTTGCTGTTCGCGTACCCGGCCCTGCTGCTCGATGGCGAGTCGGTGACCGGTTCGCTGCGCACCAGCCTGCGGCTGGTGCGCGGCAACTGGTGGCGCACCTCGATGATCCTCACCGTCGCGCTGTTCGCGATCATCGTGTTCTACGCACTCGGCTCGATCTTCGGCCTGATCTTCGTCCAGCTCACCGGGGGCGGCGACGTCGGCAGCGTATTCCTCGTCACTTCGGTGATCAGCGCGCTGATCGGCGCGCTGTTCACGCCGTTCATGACCGCGCTGTCGCTGGCGCAGTTCGCGGACCTGAAGCTGCGCCGCGAAGGCGTCGATCTCGCGAGCCGGATCGAGTCGCTGCCGGGGCGGTGACGTGAGCCGGCGCGCCGCGATCCCGCTGCTCCTGCTGCTGGCTCTGCCAGCGGCGTACGCGCAGTCCGCCGGGCCGGTAGCCCCGCGCACCGCTGCGGCCATTGCGGCGATCGATGCCTGCGTGCGGCGGCTCGACCCCGAGCTCGACGTCGGCCTCGGTCGCATCGAGCCCCTTTGCCCACGGCTGGCGGCCACGCTCGAGGCCAGCGGCGTCGCAGCCCTGCTGCCGTCCGACTGGAAGCGCCCGCGCAGCGAGCTTTCGGTCTCGGGGCTGCGCGCGCTGCGTCGCGCGCTGTTCGAGCCGGTGTCGCTGCCGGCGCGGCGTGCACCGCCGGACACGGGCCTGCTGCGATCGCTCGTGGATGAGACCGGCGCGTCGGCCGCCATCGAGCGCGGCCCGTGGGCACGGTTCACGCGCTGGCTGAGATCGCTCGTCGAAGGCCTCGACCCGCAGGCTGCGTCGCGTAGTCCAAAGGAGCGCTTCGGCGCCGCGTCGCTGCCGCAGCGTGTCTGGCGCGTGCTCGGCTACGCGGGGGTCGTGGCGCTGTTGGCGTTCGCCGCCTGGCTGCTGCGCGCCGAATTGACCGCGGCCGGCGTGCTCGGCCGCAGCCGCGATGGCGGTCGTCGTGCTGCGCGCGACCAGCCCGTGCAGGACGCGACCGGGACGCTGTCCGAAGTCGCGCTGCTCGAACGGCCTGCCTGGCTGCTGCGGCGGCTGGCCGAGGCGCTGCAGCACCTCGGCCGGTTGCCGGCCGCTGGCGCGCTGACCCCGCGCGAGCTGGCCCGCAACGCGCAGCTCGAGGCGGCCGCCGACCGCGATCCGCTGCAGGCGATCGCCGCGGCGGCGGAGCAGGTTCGGTTCGCGGCGCAGCCGCCGGCGCCGCGCGAACTAGAGCCGGCCATCGAGGCGGCCGCCGCGCTGCTGCAGCGCCTCGGCGAGCGGGCCGCGGCGGTGACCGGCGGCGATGCTGCGCCGGCTGCGGGTAGCGTCGGGGCGCGGCGATGAGCGAACGCGCGACGACCGCGCTGCTCGCGCTCGGCGCGCTGCTCCTGTTCTTCGTGCTGATGTTCGGCGGGCGCACGGACGGGAGCGCGGCCGGTGCCCCGTCGCGGCCGACCAGCGTCGAGTCGGCCGACAACGGCTACTCGCTGCTGCGTCGCTGGCTCGAGCGCGAAGGCCTGAAGGTCGTTTCGCTGCGCGATCGCTTCGGCACGCTGCCTGGCCGCGCGCCGGCGGGCACCGACGGCGCGAGCCTGCTGGTCCTGACGCTGCCCGGCGCCGGCCCGATCCAGACCCGCGAGCTGCTGCCGCTCGACCGCTGGCTGCGCGCCGGCAACACGCTGCTGGTGATCGCCGCGCTTTCCGACGCGCCGAACTGGTCGCAGGCTGCGGCGGGCGCCGAAGCTTTCGACCTGAAGGCGGTCACGGGCCTCGACTTCGAAAGCCTGCCGCAACGCCGCGCACGGCTGGCGGCCGAAGGCGATCGCGCCGCCAGCGCCGTGTCGCGGAACGCGCGCCGGGAACCGCGCCTGCTCGCCGAGCCGGAGCGTCACGCGGCACGGCCGGTGCGCCCCGAAGGCCTGCTCGAGGGCGTCGCATCGCTGTTCGGCGAGTCGGACTACCAGCGCACCCCATGGGCCGTGAGGGTGCCGTACGACGGCCTGGTGCTGGAGCTGGCCCGCGACCGCGACAGTGGCGAGGGCGTGCTGTGGTCGCGTCCGATCGGCCGTGGACGGATCGTCGTCGCGGCTTATGGGAGCCTGCTGACGAATCGCGCCATCGGCCTCGGCGACAATGCCCGCCTGCTCGCCAACCTCGTGGCCGCGTCGGTCGGGCCGCGCGGCGTGGTGCTGTTCGACGACGGCCACCAGGGACTGTCGCCGAGCTACGATCCGCAGCAGCTGTTCGGCGACCGCCGGCTGCACCTGACGATCGCGCTGCTGCTGTTGCTCTGGCTGCTGTGGGTGCTCGGCGCGACGCGACTGCGGACGCCGCAGTCGTCGCTGCCGGCGCCGCGGCCCGCCGACCTGGTGCGCGCGGCCGGCGGTTTCTTCGCGCGCGTGCTGCCCTCGGCCGTCGGGGCGCGGCGGCTGTGCGAGCATTTTTTCGCACGGGTTCGGGCACGCGCCGGGCACGGCGCGACCAGCATGGCCGCGAGCCGCGCCGCCGCGCCGCCGTGGGACTGGCTCGAGCGCCAGCCGCGGATAGCGCCGCAGGACCTCCGCCAGCTGCGAGACTGGCATGCGCAGGCCTGCGAAGGCCGGCGCGTGCCGCTCGAGCGGTTGCACAATCTCCTTCTCAGTCTCGACAGGCAGGTGGCATGAGTGACGTGATCCGGCAATTCGAAGCGGCATTGCAGCGCGAGCTCGGCAGGGTGGTCGTCGGCGGCGAGACCACGGTGCGCGCGTTGACGATCGCGCTGCTGGCGCGCGGCCACGTGCTGCTGCAGGGCGCGCCCGGGCTCGGCAAGACCCTGGTCGCAAAGACCTTCGCCGCGGCGATCGGCGGCGAGTTCCAGCGCATCCAGGGCACGGCCGACCTGATGCCGGGCGACATCATCGGCGTTCACGTCTACGACGCGGCGTCGCGCCGTTTCGAGTTTCGCCGCGGTCCGCTGTTCGCCGACGTGGTGCTGGTCGACGAGATTAACCGCGCCGGTCCCAAGACCCAGTCGGCGCTGCTCGAGGCGATGGAAGAACGCCAGGTCAGCGCCGAGCGCGAGGTGTTCATGCTGCCCGAGGACTTCCTGGTCGTCGCGACGCAGAATCCGCGCGAATTCGAGGGCACCTACCCGCTGCCCGAGTCGCAGCTCGATCGCTTCATGCTGCGCGTCGACGTCGACTACCCGCCACGCGCTGCCGAAGCCGAAGTGCTGCGGCGCTACGGCGGGTCGTTCGAAGGCCGCGCGCCGGCGACGGCGCCCGCCGACGGCATCGATCGCGCGCAGCTGCAGGCAGCGCGCAGTGCGGCGGCGGCGCTGCACGTCTCGGAGGCGCTCTCGGACTACGTGCTCGATCTCGCCGCCGCATCGCGCCAGGACGCCAGCGTCGCGCTCGGGCTCTCGACGCGCGGCGCGCTGTCGCTGCTGCGCGCCGCGCGCGTCGCTGCGGGCCTGCGCGGCAGCGAATTCGTCGGCCCCGACGACGTCAAGGCGGTCGCCGGCTGGACCATGGCGCACCGCCTGATGCTGACGCCGGAGGCGACGCTCGAGGGCGTGACGGACCTGCAGGTGGTGCAATCGCTGCTGGAGCGTACCGCCGTGCCGCGCTGAGCGGTCCGGTGCGCCCGATCCCGATCCCGATCCCGGCCCCGTGCACCTCGCGCCTCGTGCCCTGCTGCTCGCGATGCTGGCCGCCCTGCTGGCGATCGCGGGGCTGTGGGCCGGTGATCCGCGTCTCGAAGGCCTGTGGCGCTGGCCGCTGGCGCTGCTGGTCGTCGGGCTCGCCTGGGAGGCCGCAGCACGGGGTCGCCAGCTGCCACGCGTCTCGCTCCAGACGCCGGAACGTCTCTACCTCGGGCGCATGCAGCCGGCGCGGATGCGCTTCGAGCACGACGCGGCCCGGGTCCAGCGCATCGAGTATGCACCGGCGGTGCCAGCCGGTTTCCAGGCGCTCGGCGCACCGCGGCTGCTGCGTCTCGAGCCGGGCGCGGCGACCGACGATCCGCTCGAGCTGTGGCCGGTGCGGCTCGGCGCGCATGCCTGGCCGGCCTTGCCAGCGCGCCGGCTCGGACGCTTCGAGCTGGCGTGGTGGTCGTTCACGCTGACGACCGACGCGGCGCTGCGCGTGGCGCCAGACATCCGCCGTGTCGCGCTGCGTCGCACCGGCGGGACCACCGCGGGGCCACGCGCGCGCCGCGTCGCCGGAGCTGGTTCGGAGCTGCGGCAGCTCCGTCCCTATGCCGCCGGGGACCCCCTGTCGCGCATCGACTGGAAGGTCTCCGCCCGTGCCGGCGAACTGGTCACGCGCGAGTTTTCCGAAGACCAGCATCTCGACATCCTGATCGCGATCGACGCCGGCCGCCTGTCGCGGGTCGGCGCAGGCCGGCTCGACCGCCTCGGCCTGTTCGCGAACGTCGCGGCGCGGTTCGCCGAGGCGGCCGTGCTGCGCGACGATCGCATCGGACTGCTCGCCTGGGCCGACGGCACGCTGGCCGCCTGTGCGCCCGAGCGCGGCGCGCGCGCCGTGGTGCGGATGCGCGAGCGTCTAGCGGGGCTGACGGCGCAGGGCGCCGAATCGGACCCGATCGCCGCCGCGATCGCCGCGCGCCGCCTGCTGAAGCATCGCAGCCTGGTCGTGCTGCTGACCGACCTCGAGGACGCCGCGCTGCATCCGCTGCTCGCGCGCGCGATCCGCCTGCTGTCGCCACCGCACCTGGCTCTGCTGGCCGGCATCCACAGTCCCGACATCGGCGCGCTGGCGCGCCACGATGCGACGCACTGGCGCGACCCATGGGTGGCGCTCGCCGCGCAGGAGCACGCCGCGCGTGCGCAGCGCCAGGCTGCACTGCTGCGCCGCCTCGGAGCCCCGGTCGTACTCGCGGACGAAGCCTCGATCGAGGCCGCGGTGCTCGACCAGTACGAATCGCTGCGCCGCCGCCGCCGCATCTGAACCGGCGTCAGCGCGCGCGGCTCGCGCCGAACAGCCAGCCCCGCAGCAGCGCGATCATCAACGCGAAATAGCCGAAGCCCACCACCAGCCGGGTCGGCAGCGGCATGTCCGGGTTCGGCGAGACATAGCCCTCGATGAATCCGCACCCCAGCAGCAGCAGGGTGACGGCCACCAGCAGCTGCCCGCTGCGACGCGCAGCTGCCGCAAACGAGGCGGCGCGCGACTGCAGCCCGGGGCGGGCGAGCGCGTCGCCGACCGCGGCGCCCGCGGCCCCCGAGAGGCAGATGCACGACAGCTCGACGACGCCGTGCGCCACGATGAACTCGAACAGCCGGCCTTCGAGCCCATACTGCGCGGTCAGCGCGAACACGCCACCGAGCATCAGGCCGTTGAGGCCGATGATGTAAAGAGTGCCGAGGCCGAACAGGACGCCGAGCACGTAGGCGAACAGGCTGACGATGATGTTGTTGGTCAGGATCTGCACCGACAGCACGGAGGAGGGCATCACGTTCAGCAGGCTGTCGGTCCACAGCTCGCCGCGTTCGACCGTTGCGATCATCTCCTCCGAGGCGAACAGCGAGATCAGGCCAGGATAGGCGTGCACCAGCCAGGCGCCTGCGAGCGTGGCGACGACGAACAGCAGCGTGACCGAGACGATGTACGGCCGCAGCCAGCGCACCGTCGCCGGCAATTCGTCCCGCAGCATGCGCCGTAACGCGTCGCCGGCATGCACCGCGGGCCGGTGGATTTCCGCGTGCAGGCGCGCGTAGGTTTCCTCGAGGAACTCCCGCGTGCGGCTGCGCGGCGCGAGGCGGCGCGCGATCGCGAGGTCGCGGGCGAGCGCGTCGTAGGATTCGAGCGCCCGCGCGGCCTCGTCGATGCCCGAGGCCTGGCCGCGCCCTAGGCGCTGCGCGAGCTCGCGCGCGGCCTGCCAGTCGGGCGCGCGTTCGAGCAGGGCCGCGAGCCGGGCGGCGTCGCGTGCGTTCGTCATCGCGCGGTTCCGCGGCGCGCCAGCAGCGCCCGCAGCGTCGCCTCGTCGGCGCCGGCCGTCGCCGCTTCGGGCTCGCCCAGCCGCTGCAGCAGCGCGCGCGCCAGGTTCGCGCGCGCCGGACCGGCGAGCGAGTTCCAGCGCGCCTCGAGTTCCGCGACCAGCTCGCTGGTCGCGAGCGCAGCGATTGCATCGGCGCTGGCGGGCGCGACGGAACGAGGCGCCGTGCCCGGCAGGTCGAGATCCCGGTCGCGTTCGTAGACCAGCAGCGTGCCGGCGGCGAGATCGCCGAGCCGCAGGCTGTCGCGCGTCACCAGCGTTGCGACCAGGCCGACGCAATAAACGCCCGGAAAGCTGTCGATCAGCCGGAACACGTTGCGTACCAGCAGCGCGCCGATGCCTGGCGCACTGCCCTCGCGCGTGACGATGCGCAGGCCCGCCATGCGCTTGCCGGGCGTACGCCCGCGCAGCACGATCTCCAGCACCGGGTGATAGAGGAAGTAGATCGCCGCGGCGGGCAGCACCGCGCCGAGGAAGTACGCCGGGCCTGGGTCGAACGGCACTGTCAGCGACGCCACGCCGCGGGTCAACGTGGAATGCAGCAGCGCGCCACTCCCATACCACGCGAGCGCGAGCGCGAGCCGGATGTGCCAGTCGAGCACGAAGGCATAGGCGCGACCGCCCGGCCCGACGACCGGCAGCGCCACTTCGACGCCGGTTGCGCTGTCGATGACCAGCTGGTCGGCTGCGCTCATGTCTCCTCGGCCAGCAGCTCGGCCTGGTGTTCCTGCAGCAGCGGCTCGATCACCTCGTCGAGATCGCCGTCCATGACTGCATCGAGGCGGTAGATCGTCAGCTCGATGCGATGGTCGGTGACCCTTCCCTGGGGGAAATTGTAGGTGCGGATCCGCTCCGAGCGATCGCCGGTGCCGACCTGGAGCTTGCGCGAGCGGGCCTGCGCGGCATCGCGCTTCGCCTGCTCGGATGCGCGCAGCTTCGCCTTCAGCAGCGCCATCGCGCGCGAGCGGTTCTTGTGCTGCGAGCGCTCGTCCTGGCACTCGACGACGATGCCGCTCGGCACGTGGGTGATGCGGATCGCCGAGTCGGTCTTGTTGACGTGCTGGCCGCCAGCGCCAGAGGCGCGGAAGGTGTCGACCCGCAGGTCGGCAGGGTTCAGCTCGAGGTCCTCGACCTCGTCGAGTTCCGGCAGGATCGCGACCGTGCAGGCCGAGGTGTGGATACGCCCCTGCGCCTCGGTGGCCGGGACACGCTGCACGCGATGCACGCCCGACTCGAACTTGAAGCGCGAGAACGCGCCCTGGCCGACGATCCGCGCGATCACCTCACGATAGCCGCCGTGCTCACCCGCGTTCTCGCTCAGCGTCTCGACCAGCCAGCCGCGGCGCTCCGCATAGCGCGCGTACATGCGATAGAGATCGCCGGCGAAGATCGCCGCCTCGTCGCCGCCGGTGCCGGCGCGGACCTCGAGATATATGTTGCGCGGGTCGCGCTCATCGCCCGGCACCAGCAGGCGCCGCAGCAGCGACTCGCGCCGTTCGAGCTCAGCCTCGATCCGGCGCGCCTCTTCGGCGCCGAGCTCGCGCATCTGCGGATCGTCATCGGCGCCGAGCTGGCGCGCCGCTTCCAGCTCGCGCTCGGCGGCCTGATATTCGCGGAACCCTGCCGCGAGCGGCGTCAGGCGCGCGTATTCCATCGACAACTCGCGGAACTGCCGCGAACCGCCGTCGATCGAGGGATCCGCCAGCAGGCGTCCGACCTCCTCGAACCGGTCGGCGTTCCTGTCGAGGCGCTGGCGAATCGATGGCTTCATGCGGGGCGAGGACCTGCGGGCGTGGCGGGGTCGGGCGGGGCCGGCGGTGCCGCACACCGGAGACGGCACTATGAGGCGGGCCGCCAGGCTCCGGAGCGGGGGACCGGCGAATTCTCGGGGCGCGACGCGGCGCTGACAAGCTCGGTCACGGCCGTTCCGTTATAGTGGCCGGATGCCCCGCCGGCTGCCCTTTCGCCTCTCCCTGCTCGCGTCCCTGCTCACATTCAGCGGCGTTGCCGGGCCATTGCTCGCGCAACAGCAAGAAACCGCCGCCGGCAGCCCGGCGAGCAATCCCGACGTGCTTGCCGCCGAGCTCGCTCGCGAGCGAGGCGATTGCCGCTTGTCGGCCGAGACCTACGTCAAGGCGGCCCAGGGGTCGCGCGACCCGCGCATCGCGCGCCGCGCCACCGACGTGGCGCTGGAATGCGCGCACCTGCCGGCGGCCTGGAAGTCCGTCTCGCGCTGGCGCGAGCTCGATCCCGAAAACGTCGATGCGCTGCGCGCGGCTGGCCTGATCGCGCTCGAGCTCTGGCGCATCGACGATGCGCGGATCCAGTTCCGCGAGTTGCTCGGCAAGCCCGACGTCGAGCCCGATCGTGCGCTCAGCGAACTGCTGCCGCTGGTGACGGGCGGCGACCACGTGGCCGCGGCCTGGCTGGCCTTTGGGCCGGTGGTCGATCGGCGCAGCGTGGCGCCCGGCACGCTGGTCGCGCTCGCGCGTCTCGCGGCCGGTGCCGACGACCTCGGCGCAGCCCGCGGGGTGCTCTCGGCCTTGCCGGCCACTGGCCTCGAGCCGCAGGCCGCCGCTGGCGCGGCGCGACTTCGGGCCCAGCTAGCCGCAGCCGAAGGCGAGGCGGATGCCGCGCTGGCGGCCGCGCGCGAGGCCGCGCAGCTCGATCCGGCGGACAATGCATTCGCGGTCGCCGAGACGCTCGGCGCGCTCGATCGCGGCGAAGAGGCGCATCAGGAGCTCGAACGCCTGCAGGGTGACGCGGCGGCGGCGGCGGAGGCCGAGCGCCGTCTCGCGCTGCTCGCGCTCGGCACCGGCGACTTCGCCGAGGCGCAGCAGCGCTTCGGCGCCCGGCTGCAGCGCGGCCAGAGCGCCGCGGAATCGCTGTTCTACCTCGGCGTGATCGCGGAGCGTCGCGGCAACGGCGATCTCGCGCTGCAGAGCTACCAGCGCCTGGCCGAAGCCGGCGCCGGCCTGCTGCCGCGCGCGCGAGCGGCCGCCCTGCTGATCGAGCGCGGCGAGCGCGACAAGGCGCTGGCGCTGCTCGACGAATACGCCAAGGGCAGTCGCGATGCCGCGATCGACACCGAGGTCGCGCGCGCGCAGCTGCTCGCCGATGGCAAGGACTTCGGCGCCGCGCTCGCCAGCATCGACGCGGCGCTGAAGCGTCACCCCGAGCACCCGAACCTGCTGTACCAGCGCGCGATGCTGCTCGATCGCGCTGATCGCCAGCGCGATGCGATACGCGCGTTCGAGGCGCTGCTGAAGCAGCGTCCCGGCGACGCCACGGTGCAGAATGCGCTCGGCTACACGCTCGCCGACCGGCGCCAGCAGTTGCCGCGCGCCGAGCAGCTGATCCGCAGCGCTCTGACCTCGCGCCCCGACAACGCCGCCTTCCTCGACAGCCTCGGCTGGGTGCGCTATCGGCGCGGCGACGCGAAGGCCGCCGTGCCGCTGCTCGAGCGCGCCTGGCGGCTGTCGCAGGAAGCCGAGATCGCCGCGCACTGGGGCGAGGTGCTGTGGGCGAGCGGCGCGCAATCCGAGGCGCGCACGGTCTGGGCCCGTGCCCTCGCGCGCGCGCCGGATTCCGAACCACTGCGTGCGACGATCGAGCGCTTCACCGGCAAGTCCGGCGCGACGCCAGCCCCTGCACCGGCGCCGTGAGCGCACCCGCCGCGGGTTCTCCACGATGACCGGCAGCGTCGGTCGATGTTCAGGCGCCTGGCGGGGATCGTTGCTGCTGGCCACGCTGCCGCTCCTGCTGCTGCCCGCCTGCACCAGCCTGCCGACCACGCCTTCCGTGCCATCGGCCGCGCCGCTCGACTGGCCGAGCCGTCGCGCCGAGCTGCAGGCTCAGGCCGATTTCACGCTGAAGGGTCGTCTCGCGGTCGCCGCCGGAGACGAGGGCTTCTCGGCCGGCCTGCGCTGGCAGCAGCGCGACCGCGACGCGCTGATCGAACTGGACGGCCCGTTCGGCGTCGGTGGCCTGCGGCTGCAGGCGCGCGGCGACGCGCTGCAACTGACGACCTCGCGCGGCGAGCGCCTCGACGGCGAGGCCGCGCGCGTCGAGCTCGAGCGACGCCTCGGATTCCCACTGCCGCTCGAGTCGCTGCGCTACTGGGTCCGCGGCGTGCCCGATCCCGCGCGCCCCGCCGAGGAGCGGCTCGCCACCGATGCCCCGCGGCTCGCCGGTCTTTCCCAGGACGGCTGGAGCATCGACTACACCGCCTATCTCGAACAGCCCGCCGCCGGTGCGCTGCCGCGCCGCCTCAGTGCGGTGCGCGAGGGCACCCGCCTGCGGCTGGTGATCGAGGACTGGTCGGACGGGAACGGGCCGTGACGCCGCCCCCGGCGCTGCAGTGGTGGCCGGCGCCGGCCAAGCTGAACCTGTTCCTGCACGTGATCGGCCGCCGTCCCGACGGCTATCACCTGCTGCAGACCGCCTTCCAGCTGATCGACCTGCACGATGAGCTGTCATTCGAGCCGACGGACGATGGCCAGGTGCTGCGCATCGACGACGAGTCCACGCGGCCACCGGCGGACGTGCGGCCCGACGACGACCTCTGCGTGCGCGCCGCGCGGGCGCTGCAGGCGGACAGCGGTTCGACCCGCGGCGTGCGCATCCGGGTGCGCAAGCGCATTCCGATCGGCGGCGGGCTCGGCGGCGGCAGTTCCGATGCGGCCACGACGCTGCGGGTCCTGGATCGGCTCTGGGGCACGGGCCTCGGGATCGAGAAACTTTCGAGGATTGGCTTGCAACTAGGCGCCGATGTTCCAGTTTTCATCGCTGGACGATCAGCCTGGGCTGAAGGGATCGGCGAGCGCCTGACGCCGCTCGATCTGCCGCCGCAGTGGTTCCTGGTGATCCACCCAGGAGTTTCCGTGCCGACCCGGGACGTATTCCAGGCGCCTGAATTGACACGAAATTCCCCCCTCATCACAATACCCGCCCGCTGGGCTCCGGTGGGGCGGAACGATTGCGAACCGGTGGTCCGGGCGCGCTTTCCGGCGGTCGCCATGGCGCTCGACTGGCTCGCGCTGCAGGCGCCGGCCCGGTTGACGGGCACCGGGGCCTGCGTGTTCGCGGGCTTCGCATCGGCCGCGCTGGCCGAGCGGGTCGCGGCGCGGGTGCCGGAGCCGTGGCGAGCCTGGGTCGCGCAGGGGCTCGCGGCGTCGCCGCTCGAGGCGCTGCTGGCGCCGGGCAGCTGACGGCACGACGAGCAAGAGTTTTCAGACACCGCATCGATTTGCTGGGGTGTCGCCAAGTGGTAAGGCAGCGGGTTTTGATCCCGCCATTCGTAGGTTCGAATCCTGCCACCCCAGCCACTTGTACTGGACCGACCTGAAGGTGAGTGCGTGGATAGTCAGACTCTGGCGCTGTTTGCCGGCAACGCGAACCCGGCGCTGGCGCAGGACATCGCCCGCCACCTGATGGTACCCCTCGGGCGCGCCTTCGTCGGTCGCTTCAGCGACGGCGAGGTCAACCTGGAGCTGATGGAGAACGTGCGCGGCCGCGACGTCTTCATCGTCCAGCCGACCTGCCCGCCAGTCAACGACAACCTGATGGAGCTGCTGATCATGTCCGACGCCTGCCGCCGCGCGTCGGCGGGCAGCGTCACGGCCGTCGTGCCGTACTTCGGCTACTCGCGCCAGGATCGGCGTCCCCGCGCCACGCGCTCGGCGATCTCGGCCAAGCTGGTGGCGAACATGATGGCCGGATCCGGCATCAGCCGCGTGCTGACGGTCGACCTGCACGCCGACCAGATCCAGGGCTTCTTCGACATCCCGGTCGACAACGTCTACGCCTCGCCGGTGCTGCTCGGCGACGCCTGGAAGCAGCGCCACGACGACATGATCGTGGTCTCGCCGGACGTCGGCGGCGTGGTGCGCGCGCGCGCGCTCGCCAAGCGCCTCGACGACGTCGAGCTCGCGATCATCGACAAGCGCCGCCCGCGGCCGAACGAATCGAAGGTGATGAACATCATCGGCGAGGTGCGCGGCAAGACCTGCCTCCTGATCGACGACATGGTCGACACCGCCGGCACGCTGTGCCTCGCGGCGCAGGCGCTGAAGGACGAGGGCGCGCTCAGGGTCATCGCGTACATCACCCATCCGATCCTCTCCGGCAAGGCCGTCGAGCGGATCAGCAGTTCCGCGCTCGACCAGCTGGTGGTGACCGACACCATCGCGCTGAACGACGCGGCGAAGAAATGCGGACGGATTCGCCAGCTCACGGTGGCGGGTCTGCTCGGCGAGACGATACGGCGGATTCGCGACGAGGAGTCGGTGAGCTCGCTGTACGTCGATTGACGCCGCCCAGGTCGCGGGGCGGCGAGTTGTCATCTCACGGAGACTGAAGTCATGAAGATTGGATTCGAACTCGGCGCGGAGTTCCGGAACGACGAAGGCAAAGGTGCGAGCCGCCGCCTGCGTAAGACCGGCAACGTTCCGGCCATCCTCTACGGCGGCAAGCGCGAGCCGCGCATGCTGTCGCTGAACCAGGAAAAGCTGATCACGCTGATCGACAACGAGAAGTTCTACTCGTCGATCATCAACCTGAAGGTCGGCGACGTCACTCAGGCGGCGATCGTCAAGGACCTGCAGATGCACCCGGCGAAGAACCAGGTGCTGCACGTCGACCTGCAGCGCGTGCTGGAGACGGAGAAGATCCGCATCCGCCTGCCGATCCACTTCCACGGCGAGGCGGCTTCCCCGGGCGTCAAGACCCAGGGCGGCGTGGTCTCGCATCGCGTGGCCGACATCGAGGTGCAGTGCCTGCCGAAGGACCTGCCCGACTCGCTCGACCTCGACCTCTCGCAGATGAGCCTCAACGAATCGAAGTCGTTGTCGGACATCAAGCTGCCCGAGGGTGTCGCGATCACCGCGCTGATCCAGGGCAAGGACCAGGTCGTGGTGTCGATCCACAGCCCGCGTGCCGAGGAGCCGGACGCGGCGGTCGAAGGCGCGGCGGTGGGTGCCGAAGCGGCGGCGGCAGCGCCGGCAGCGGCGGGTGCCGACGCCAAGAAGGGTGCCGACGCCAAGAAGGGCGGCGACGCCAAGAAGGGCGAGCCTGCCAAGAAGGAAGGCGGCAAGAAGTAACGACGCCGCGGGAGCGTGGCCACGCGCCATGCTCCCGCGTCGATTGCGTCGTCCGTGGCCCTCGGCCCGGCGGTCCGCGAGCCGGAGTGCAAGGCGGCCGGCCCGCTCCATGTTTTCCCTGGGGCCAGGAGCTTGGCTGGACTCTCTCTGAAGCTGATCGTCGGTCTCGGCAATCCCGGGGACAAGTACGCGCGCACGCGCCACAACGCCGGCTACTGGCTGGTCGACGAGCTGGCGCGCCGTCATGGCGGCTCGTTCCGCGCCGAGTCGCGCCATCAGGGCGAACTGGCGAAGCTGCGTCTCGGCGGGGCCGAGGTCTGGCTGCTCAAGCCGGCCACGTTCATGAACCTCAGCGGCCAGTCGATCGGCTCGGTGGCGGGGTTCTACCGCATTCCCGTCGGCGAGATCCTGGTCGCGCACGACGAACTCGACCTGGCGCCCGGCACCGTGCGCCTGAAGGAAGGCGGAGGCCACGGCGGCCACAACGGGCTGCGCGATGCGATCGCGGTGCTTGGCGAGATGTTCTGGCGGCTGCGCATCGGCATCGGCCACCCCGGGCATCGCGACCAGGTGTCCGACTACGTGCTCAGCCGCGCCGGCGCCGACGAGGACCAGTTGCTGCACGAGCAGGTCGCGCTCGCCTGCGACATCGTGCCGGTGGTGCTCGAGCAGGGCGCGCAGAGGGCGATGCTGCGGCTGCACGCCAAGGCGGCTGCCGCCCGCACGGACCAGGCCAATTGAAAACTCTTGCCCGCGGCGTCGCCGCGGGCCTCACGCAACGCTACGGATCATCAAACCATGGGCATCAAGTGCGGCATCGTCGGCCTGCCTAACGTCGGCAAGTCGACGCTCTTCAACGCGCTGACGCGCGCGCAGATCGCAGCGGAGAACTATCCGTTCTGCACGATCGACCCGAACGTCGGCGTCGTGCCGGTGCCGGACCCGCGGCTCGACCAGCTGGCCGCGATCCTGCCGCCGGAGAAGATCCTGCCGACCACGGTCGAGTTCGTCGACATCGCCGGCATCGTCAAGGGCGCCTCGACCGGCGAGGGTCTCGGCAACAAGTTCCTCGCCAACATCCGCGAGGTCGATGCGATCACCCACGTGGTGCGCTGCTTCCGCAACGATGACGTGATCCACGTCGCCGGGCGCATCGACCCGCTGGAGGACATCGAGATCATCAACACCGAACTCGCGCTCGCGGACCTCGACTCGGTCGACAAGGCCCTCGTGCGCTACGAGAAGGCCGCGCGCGCGATGGACAAGGAGGCGATCCGCGCCCGCGACGTCGTCAAGCGGGTGCGCGAGGGGCTCAATGCCGGCAAGCCGGTGCGCGCGCTGCCGTTCGACGAGCACGACCGGCTCGTGGTGCGCGAACTGCAGCTGCTGACCGCCAAGCCGGTGCTGTACGTCGCGAACGTGGCCGAGAATGGCTTCCGCGACAACCCGATGCTCGATGCGGTGACGACGCTCGCGAAGGCCGAAGGCGCGCAGGTGGTGGCCGTCTGCGCCTCGATCGAGGCCGAGATCTCGCAGCTCGAGGACGCCGACCGGATCGAGTTCCTGAAGGAGATGGGGCTCGAGGAGCCGGGCCTGAACCGCGTGATCCGCGCCGCCTACGCGCTGCTCGGGCTGCAGACCTATTTCACCGTGGGTCCGAAGGAAGTGCGCGCCTGGACGGTCAAGGTCGGCGCCACCGCGCCGCAGGCCGCCGGCGTGATCCACACTGACTTCGAGCGAGGATTCATCCGCGCCGAGGTGATCGCGTTCGACGACTACGTCACGCTGCAGGGTGAGCACGGCGCGAAGGAGGCCGGCAAGCTGCGTCTCGAAGGCAAGGAATATATCGTCCGCGAGGGCGACGTCATGCATTTCCGGTTCAACGTGTGAATCTTGCCCTCGAGGGCTTCCTGATCTCGACCGGTGTCGTCGCGCTTGCGGAGATCGGCGACAAGACCCAGTTGCTGGCGATGCTGCTGGCCGCGAAGTACCGCAAGCCGCTGCCGATCATCCTCGGCATCCTGATCGCGACGCTGCTGAACCACGCGCTGGCGGGCCTCGTCGGCGCCTGGCTCGCCGCGACCATCGGGCCCGACGCGATGCGCTGGATCCTCGGCCTGTCGTTCATCGCGATGGCTGCATGGATCCTGGTGCCCGACAAGACCGATGGGCTCGCGGAGAAGCCGCCGCGCTTCGGCGTGTTCGTCGCGACGCTGGTGGCGTTCTTCTTCGTCGAGATCGGCGACAAGACCCAGATCGCGACCGTGGCGCTGGCGGCGAAGTACGCGTCGCTGGTCGCGGTGGTCGCTGGCACGACGCTCGGCATGATGCTCGCGAACGTGCCCGCGGTTCTGTTCGGCGAGGTGGCGGCGCGCAAGTTGCCGATGCGCCTGGTGCACGGCATCGCCGCGGCGATCTTCCTGTTGCTCGGCATCGCGGTGCTGCTCGGCGTCGGCTCGATTCGCTGAAGGCGAGACCCGGAGTCCTGGTCGTACACGGCCCGGTCAGGTATGGCCCGTTCGGATGAGGCCCGGTCGGCTGAGCATTGCGCAGTCGGTTCGCCCCGGGCCAGAATGTCCGGACATTTGACGGCTGCCCCGTCGAGGAACTCGCATGGCGCCCGCGACTCCCGAATACATCGATGGCTACACCCGCCAGTTTCGCCTCGCACCGGGGGATACCGCGCTGGTCATCGTCGACCTGCAGTACGCCAGCGGCAGCCGCGAGCATGGCCTCGGCCGCCTGCTGGCGCAGGCGGGCACGCTGCAGGACGCCGAGTATCGCTTCGCGCGGATCGATCGCCTGGTCGTGCCCAATTCCTTACTGCTCGCCGCGGCCTTCCATGCGCTCGGTGCGCGTGTGATCTATGTCACCTACGGTTGCGATCGGCCCGACTTCGCCGACGCGCCGCAGCAGATGCGCGACTGGATCGTCGCCACCGGCAACTGCGCCGGCGCCCGCGAACACGAGATCATCGATGCGTTGAAGCCGCAGCCTGGCGACATCGTGCTGAACAAGACCACGATGGGCGCCTTCGCCTCGACCGGCATCGACGGTCAGCTGCGCAGCCTCGGCTGTCGCAATGTGGTCGTCACCGGGGTGTCGACCAACAACTGCGTCGGCATGACCGCGATGGAAGCGAGCGACCGCCAGTACGGCGTCGCGCTGGTATCCGACGCGACCGGGACCTGCAGCGACGAGATGCAGCACGCCACCGAGAAGACGTTCCGGCGCCTCTGGGGCCGAGTGCTCGACACCGAGGCCGTGCTGGCCGAGATGCGCGGCGAGGTCTGACCTGGCGAGTATTGCCTTTCCTCGACTTCGACGGCGCGCCGCTCAGCCCACCGTGACCGCGGGCCCGCCCGCGTGCACGCTGCCGACGAGGTGGAACCCCGCGCGCTGCAAGCCGTCGACGTCGGCCGCAGAAACGGCGGCGAGCAACCCGCCGGAGGTCTGAGGATCCTGCAGCAGTGCGAGCAGCGCCGCGTCCAGCGATGGCGGCAGGTGTAGCGCTGCGTCATCGATCCTGCCGCTGCGCCGGTGCATCGAGGTGCGTACGCCGCCGCGCGCCAGCCGCAGCGCGCCCTCGAGCAGCGGCACCCGGGCTGACTCGAACCGCAGTTCGACCGACGATCGTGCGGCCATCTCGCGCGCGTGGCCGAGCAGGCCATAGCCCGAGACGTCCGTTACGGCATGTGGCCCCTCGAGCAGCGCCTGCAGCGCCAGCGCGGCCTGCTTGTTGGTGATGCGCATCGAAGCGACCGCGGTCTGCACGGCCTCGTGCTCGCCCGAGGACACCAGCACGCCGGTACCCAGCGGCTTCGACAGCATCAGCGCGTCGCCGGGACGCGCGCCCCCCTTGCGCCAGATGCGTGCCGGATGCACGAAACCGAGCACGCAGAGCCCGAAGACGGGCTCGCCGCAGCGGATCGAATGGCCGCCGGCGAGGCTGCCGCCGCAGGCCGCGACGACCTCGGCGGCAGCGCGGTTCACGCTTGCGATCACCTCTGGCGGAACGCTCTCCGGGAAACCCGAGAGCGCGAGCGCGAGCGTGACCGAGCCGCCCATCGCATAGATGTCGCTGACGGCGTTCGCCGCGGCCACCGCGCCATAGGTCGCGGGGTCATCGACGATCGGCGGGAAGAAGTCGACCGTCGCCACCAGCGCGCGCTCCGCATCGAGCGCGTAGACGGCCGCATCGTCGGGCGGTGCGAGCCCGACCAGCAGGGCGGCGTCGGCGGCGCGCGAGCCAGCGGCGAGGCCGGCGAGCATCGCGACCAGGTCCATTGGGGATTTCGCGGCGCAGCCGCCGCAACCGGCCAGCGCGCGCAGTCCGGCGAAGGCGCCTTCGGCCCGATCGGCGCCTTCCGTCACGGCCTCAGGCCTCCTGGCGCGCCGGTGCGGACTTCGACGCCTCGAAACGCAGCCCGAGCGTCTCGGCGATCGTGGTGCGCTGCACTTCGTCGGTGCCGCCGGGGATGCGCAGGTTGCGCGCGATCTGGAACAGCTTGTTCACCGGATTGTTGCGCATCACGCCGAAGCCGCCGTGCACCTGCAGGGCGCGGTCCGCCACGCGATAGAACGATTCGTCGTTGCTGACCTTCAACGCGCAGATGCGGCGGATCTCGTCCTTCGGCCGCGGCAGCGCATACCAGGGGCCCGGATCGTCGATCGACCGCGCCACCTCGAGCGACAGCGAACGTGTCTGCAACCAGTCGAGGTACATGTCGGCGATCATCCACTGGATACCCTGGTTCGCGCCGAGCGGCCGGTCGCCGACCTGGCGCGACTGCACGCGCTCGAGACTGCGCTCGATCAGGTACTTCGACCAGCCCGAGCACATGCCCGCGCGGCGCATGCGGGTGTAGTTGAACGACATTACGGCGATGTCGAAGCCCTGGCCGGGCTCGCCGATCACGGCGCTCTGCGGCAGCACCAGGTCATCGAAGAACAGCTCGCCCGTGTAGCCGTCGCCGAACATCGTCTGGTAAACGCGTCCCGTCCGGTAGCCCTTGCCGAGATGGGCGCGGGCATCGAACATGAAGTAGGTGAACGAACGCCGGCCCGCGCCCGCCTCGGTCACCGCGAGCACCTGCGCGACGTCGGCGTCGAAGGCGTTGGTGATGTAGGCCTTCGCGCCGTTCAGCACCCAGTCGCCGCCGCGGCGTCGCGCGCTGGTCTTCATGTCGAAGAGGTTCGAACCCGCGCCGGTCTCGGTGACGGCGTGCAGGCTGGTCTTCTCGCCGCGCACCAGCGGGTCGACGAACTCCTCGCGCTGGTGGTCGTGGCAGTAGAGCAGCCGCGGCGTCGCACCCTCAGACCACGACAGCAACGCGGGGTTCAGGCCGCAGCCGTAGCCGTAGACCTGCTCCTCGACGTAGATCATGTCGGTGCGTCCGAGTTCGCCACCGCCGAGGCGCTTCGGCAGGTGGGCGCTGTAGACGCCGGCACGGCCCGCGGCGCGCATGATCTCGCGGCGCGCCGCGATGATCTCCGGATGCAGACGGCCGTCGACGTCGAGGTACTTGCTCTCGTCGGCGAGGCGCTCCTGCAGCGCCTGTTCCCGCGGCGCGACTTCATCGCGATGCAGCGCGGCGACGCGCGCGAGGATGTCGGCGAGGTGCGCCGGGGGGCGCAGTTCCTTGTCGAGTGGCGAGGCAGGGACGTTGGTCATGGATTCTCCGTCGGCTCAGTCGAGCGGCATCGGTTCGGGTGCATCGGGCAGGGCGAGGGTCGACGTCGCGCCGGGACGATGACCCAGGAAGAACGGGCGGTTGGCGAGCCCCGCGAGCAGCGGCAGCACCTCGTCGGCGCGCAGCCTGCCGCACTCGCCGCCGAGCGCGTCGCGCTCGCCGAAGCGGCGCACGGCATCGGCGCGCAGGCCCGGCGCCGCGACCACGAACGGTGTCGGATCGCCGCTGTGCAACAGGCTGCCAACCGAGGGCGAGGCGTGATCGCCGGTCACGGCGACGACCGCGCGCCCGGCCAGCGGCAGCAGCGCCGCGAGGCCGCCATCGGTCGCCGCGATCACGTCGCGCTTGAACGCGGGCCGCTTGGTGTGGCCGGCCTCGTCTGTGGCCTTCAGGTGCAGGTGGACGAAGTCGCAATCCTCGAGCAGCTGCGCGGCGGCCGCGAGCCGCCGTTGCATGTCGGCGGCCGGGTCGGTGGCGTCGTAGGGCAGGTCGATGAGCTGCATGCCGAGCAGGCGCGCGAAGCCACGATACAGCGCCGTGTCGCTGACCATCGCCCCGCGCAATGCATTGCGGGCGGTGAAACCCGGCATTGCCGGATCCATCAGGCTCGCCCACTTGGTCACGGCGACGTCCAGCGACGGCAGCTGCTGCGCGCGTCGCTGCGCGTTCAGCGGATGCGCCTGGAGGATGCGGCGGCTGGCCCGCAACCACTCCTCGAGCAGGCCCGCGAACCAGGCCGCGCGCGCGCCGTCGCGCGCCTCGGGCAGGGCCCGCGGCCGCATCCAGGGATGCAATTGGTCGAACAGCGCGTCGGTGTCGCTGACATCGCGGGTGCCGGCGCCGCGCGCCACCAACACCGCCTCGCCGGTGCGCAGCGGCAGCATCTCGAAGCCGACACCCTCGAGGCTGCGCCCCGCGAGAGACGCGAACAGTTCCGTACAGGCTGCCGCATCCTCGCGAGGGCGGGCGCGCGCGCCGAGGAACAACCGGCCGTCGCGCTCGATACCGGCGCGCAGCGCGAGGTGGAACAGCGGCTCACCGCGGGGCGGTTCGAGCCCGACCCCGAGGGCCTCGATCGCCGCGCGACCCGGAAATTCCACGCTGCCGAAGCCGAAAAGGGACCAGTGCGCATGCTCGCTCGAGGTACTGCGTCCCGGGCCGAACGGCACGTGCACGCCGTTGATGCCGCGGGCGCTCAGCGCATCGAGGTTCGGTGTGTCGGCCGCCTCGCACGGCGTGAGGTCGCCGAGTTCGGCGGCCGCGCGGTCGCCGAGGCCGTCGAGCAGCACCAGCAGAATCGGCAGCCGATCGTCACGCATCGTCGTGCGCCGTCCCGGGCATCGCGAACGCGGCGCCCGTTGCCGGATCGCGCAGCCATTGCGTCAGCAGTTCGCGCGCGCCGGCGGGGACCTCGTCGTGCCAGGCCTCGCCGCGGCGGATGCGGCGCCGGATGTCGGTCGCCGATGCGCGGTTTGCCGGATCGCCCTGCAGCACGAGCGGGGGGAAACCCGCTGCGGCGAAGCGCCGGGCCTTCTCGCGTTCCCAGTCGCCGAACACCCGCACCAGCTGTGGCGTGCCCGGCGGCAGCAGCTGGCCCCACCGCAACGGTTCGTCGAGTGGAAACGGCAGGATCCCGAAGCGCTCGGCAGGTACGCCGGCGGCGCGCAGTGCCGCGTCGACCAGGCTCGAGCGCTGCGCGAAGCTCAGCGGGTTGGCTTCGTCGAGATGCCGGTGCGGGCTGCTCGGGTGAGCGACGCGGCGGTCGGGGTCCGGGTTCGTGATGCCGATGAGCAGCCGCGCCGCGAGCGACAGCCCATGCAGTGCCAGTTGCAGGTGATCGCAGTGGAACGGCTGGAACCTCCCGGTGAGGCACATCGCGGCGAACGGCGCCGGCCGGCCCTCGCCGAGCCGTTCCACCGCGCTCATGGCAGCCCCAGCGCCGCGCACAGTTCGCCGAGGTCGGGCGCCCGATCGAGCGCCATCACGGCCTCGAGCACGCGCTGCGCCTGTGCGCGCGACACCGCGCGTTCGCAGTTGTCGAAGAACTTGCGCTCGATCTGCGCCTGCGTCAGCGGGCGCGCATCGGTGCCGCGATTGACCGCCTCGCGTCGCGCCAGGCGTCGACCGTCGCGCAACTCGATTTCGACGTTGCCCGAAAAATACCGAGGATAGGCCGAGTGCGGATCATGCTCGCAGGTGACGCGCCGGCAGAGATCGAGAATCCACGGGTCGGCAAGACTGGCCGGCTCGAGTTCCTCCAGCGTGAAGCGGCCACGGACCAGGCATGCCGCGACGAAGTACGGCAGGCTGAACTTGGCGTCGTACTCGCTCTGTGGCCGCTGCTTGGCCGCCGCCGGTTCGCAGACCACCGGCATCTGATTGCGATGGATGCGCGCGGTGACCGCGACGACATCGGCAGCGTCGAAGCCGTGCTCGGCCCGCAGCGCGAGCGCGGCATCGCCGCAGGCGTGGTTGAAGTGACAGACGGGGTAGGGCTTCAGCGCGACCGACAGCATTTCCCAACGCTGGCCGAGGTCGGCAAACGGGTCGAGGGCGGCATCCGGCGCATGTTCACCAAGATACGCACGGAAGAGGCCGAAGCGCCCTTCATAGGCGCGCAACGGACTCTGGAATCCATGGGCGGCAAGGCTGGCGGCCGTCAGGCCGCTGGCGGCAGCCCAGCCCGGATGGAAACGCTTGGTCCACGAGCCGTCCTCGAGGAACTCCATGCTGCCCGCCGACATGCTGAGCGCGAGGCCCTGTGCATGGGCGAGGGCGCGCGCGTCGTGGCCCTGCAGGTAGCCCGCCGCGAGCGCCGCGCCGAACACCCCGACGACGCCGGTCGGATGGAAACCGACCTTCTGCCACCAGCCGCCTGCATGCTGGCCAATGCGCGCATCGGCCTCCACGGCCAGCAGGTAGGCGGCCATCGCGCGTGCGCCCGTGGCGCGAGCGTGCCAGCCGGCGGCGAGCATCACCGGGAGCGCGCTCGCCGAGGCGTGCACGACGCTGGCCGGATGGGTGTCGTCGTAGTCGAGACCGTGTACCAGTATGCCGTTCAGCAGCGCCGCGTCGCGCAGCGGCCAGCGTTCGCGCATGCCGATCAGCACATGCTCGCCGCGGCCGGCCAGTGCGCCGATGCCGGCGGCACTGCGCTGCGCGAACTCGAAGCGCGTCGATGCGAAGGCGATGCCGAGCGCGTCGAGGATGCAGCGCCCCGCAGCCGCGAGCACCTCCGGTGGCGCCGCGCGCAATTCGAACCCGAGCGCGTAGTCCGCGAGCCGCTGGGAGAGGCTCGATGAGGGCGCGGAATCCGCAACTGGCGAAGGAGCGATGGCGCTCAAAGTGGTTCCCGGGGCAGCTGGAAGCTGCGCCGAGTCTACCGCAAGTTGTCCGGACATTTAACCCCTTTGGCATCGCCGCTGCGGAGCTCCCCCGCGGGGGCGGGCAGCAGCAGGAGTTGGGGCGGGATGCAGGCTCGAGCGTCGCGGGCCGCCCGTTCAGCGCCGGTCGTACACCAGTTTGAAGGGTTCGATCCAGACGGGCATTTCCGGCGTCACGCGCTGGCCGAAGGGCTGCAGCAGGCCGTTCCAGTACTGCGTGTGCAGCGGCTTCCAGACGGCAGGATCGCGCACCGGCTCGCCATCGATCGCAGTGTCGCGCGCGCCAATGTCGCCGAAGGCGATGCGATAGATCTCGCCGAGCTCCACGAGCATCGTCGGCGTGCCGCCGAAATCGATCAGCACGACGCACTCGCCGCGCACGGGGTCCGCCTGGCCGGTGGGCTCGAAGATCCATGGCAGGCTGAAGGTGCCGCGCTTGTCGCCGACGCTGATCAGCTCGAAGATCTGCTGCGTCGTCGGCGCGTCGAGGCCGATCCAGCGCACGCCGTAGCGCCGTGCGTGGATCGCGCCGGGGCGCGCGGCCTTCGCTTCCGCCCAGAAGGCTTCCAGGGCGCGCGGGTCGGGGCGGGTAGGTCCTGCAGGCAGATACATCGTTTGCTCGCTTCGCGCGGGGGTTGCTGTTTTTATATCACGGCGTGGACAGCCCGACCCTTGCGGCGAGGTTCATGGTGGACAGGGTGCCGTCTTTTGCAGCGCATTCAGAATTTCAAGTTCGATTTTGCCATAGAGGCCGCGAAAAGTTGGCCTGTCGACACTGCGGTTCGAACGGCATCCGATTCGACCAGCTTTTGACGCGTTGCTCGCTGTAACCTGAGCTGATGAACGACGTCGCGCGACTGCACGTTCCCGCTGTCCCGGCGCGTCCAGGCGAGCGGCCCGACTTCAGCTACGTCCGGCTCTCGCCGCCGGGAGCGGTCCGGCGCCCGCCGATCGACGTGGCGGTGCAGGAGACTGCGTCGCTGGCCGAAGAGCTGGTGCGGGTGCTCGACGACGACGGCCGGGCGGTCGGCCCCTGGGCGCCCGCGCTCGATGCGGCGCAACTGCGCGAAGGTCTGCGCCTGATGCTGACCACGCGCCTGTTCGACGAACGGATGCAGCGTACGCAGCGCCAGGGGCGGATCAGCTTCTACGTGCGCTGCTACGGTGAGGAAGCCGTTTCGGTCGCGGCGGCGATGGCGCTCGAGCCGGACGACATGCTGTTCCCTTCGTATCGCAACCAGGGCCTGCATGTGGTGCGCGGCGTGCCGCTGGTCGACCTGATGTGCCAGCTGCTGTCGAACACCCGCGACATGTGCCGCGGCCGGCAGCTGCCGGTGATGTACCACTCGGCGGCGCGGCGCCTGTTCTCGATCTCCGGCAACCTCGCGACGCAGTTTCCACAGGCGGTCGGCTGGGCGATGGCCGCGGCGATCAAGGGCGAGCGGCAGATCGCGGCCGCCTGGGTCGGCGAGGGCAGCACCGCCGAGTCGGATTTCCATCACGCGCTGCTGTTCGCCAAGGTCTATCGCGCGCCGGTGCTGCTGAACGTCGTCAACAACCAGTGGGCGATCTCCACCTTCCAGGGTTTCGCGGGCGGCGAGCAACGCTCGTTCGCGGCACGCGGTCCGGCGCTCGGCATCGCCGGCCTGCGCGTCGACGGCAACGACTTTCTCGCCGTGCATGCGGCCACCGCCTGGGCGGCGGAGCGCGCGCGGCGCGGCTTCGGTTCGACGCTGATCGAGCACGTCACCTATCGGGCCGGTGCGCATTCGACCAGCGACGACCCGTCGCGCTACCGGCCGCGCGACGACTACGAGTTCTGGCCGCTCGGCGATCCGATCGAGCGGCTGAGGCGCCATCTGGTCCTGCTCGGTGAATGGAGCGACGCGCGCCACGAGGCGCTGTCGAAGGAGATCGAAGCGCAGATCGCCGTGGACTGGAAGGAGGCCGCGCGACACGGTTCGCTGAACGATGGCCCGAAGCTCGACCCCGCGCTGATGTTCGACGACGTGTTCCGCGACCTGCCCGAACACCTGCGGCGCCAGCGCGACGAGTTGACGCTCGAACTACGGGCGCGCGCGGCGGCCAGGCCGGGGGCGCCCTGAGATGGCCCGCATGAACATGGTCCAGGCCCTGAACTCCGCGATGGACGTGATGCTCGCGCGCGATCCGTCGGTCGTGCTGCTGGGCGAGGATATCGGCTATTTCGGCGGCGTGTTCCGGGTCACCGACGGCCTGCAGAAGAAATACGGCGCGCATCGCGTGATTGACACGCCGATCGCCGAGGGCGGCATCGTCGGCGCCGCGATCGGCATGGGCGTCAACGGGCTGCGGCCGGTGGCCGAGATCCAGTTCGCCGACTACATCTACCCGGCCTACGACCAGGTGGTCAGCGAGCTCGCCCGGCTGCGCTACCGCAGCGCCGCGGATTTCACCGCCCCGGTGACGATCCGCACCCCCTGCGGCGGCGGCATCCGCGGCGGCCAGACGCATTCGCAGAGCCCGGAGGCGGTGTTCGCGCACATCAGCGGCATCAAGGTGGTGATGCCGTCGAACCCGCACGACGCCAAGGGCCTGCTGATCGCCGCGATCGAGGACGACGATCCGGTGATCTTCTTCGAGCCCAAGCGCATCTACAACGGCCCGTTCGACGGCGACCCCGACAAGCCGTCGATAGGCTGGACCGACCACCCGCTCGGTGAAGTGCCCGAGGGCCACTACACGCTGCCCATAGGCCGGGCGGCGATCGCCCGGCCGGGCATCGCGGTGACGATCGTCACCTACGGCACGATGGTGCACGTTTGCATCGCCGCCGCCGAGGCGCTGGGTCTCGATGCCGAGGTGCTCGACGTGCGCACGATCGTGCCGCTGGACATCGACACGCTCGCCGAGTCGGTCTCGCGCACCGGGCGCTGCCTGGTCGCGCACGAGGCCACGCGCTTCGCGGGCTTCGGCGCCGAGCTCTCGGCCTCGATCCAGGAGGCCTGCTTCTGGAGTCTCGAGGCGCCGATCATGCGCGTCGCCGGCTGGGACACGCCGTATCCGCATGCGTTCGAGTGGGAGTATTTCCCCGGCAAGATGCGCGTGATGCGCGCGCTCGAAGCGCTGATGGCTGCCGCATGAGCCGGCACGTCTTCAAGCTGCCCGATCTCGGCGAGGGCACGGTGTCCGCCGAGATCGTCGAATGGCGCGTCAAGCCTGGCGATCTGGTCGCCGAGGACCAGCCGCTGGTCGAGATGTCGACCGACAAGGCCGTGGTCGAAGTGCCGTCGCCGGTCGCCGGCCGCGTGCTGGCGTTGACTGGTGGCCCTGGCGATGCGGTCGCCGTCGGCGCCGAGCTCGCCGTGTTCGATACCGGCGCGGGCGCGGGCGCTGACCCTGCCTCGCCGGTGCCAAAGAGTCCCGTCCCGTCTGCCGCGCACGGCGTCGCGGAGGGTTCCGCCCGCCGGGTGATGGCCTCGCCGGCGACCCGACGCCGCGCCCGGGAGGCGGACATCGACCTCACTACCGTCGCCGGCACCGGCCCCGGCAGCCGGATCCTCGGCGCCGACTTCGAGGCAGCCACGGCGCGCCCTGGTGTGCCCGCCAGCGCCGACGCGGATGTCACCGAAATACCAGTGATCGGCATCCGCCGCGTGATCGCCCAGCGCATGACCGAGGCCAAGCGCGATGCACCGCATTTTTCCTACGTTGAGGAGGTCGACGTCACCGCGCTCGAGGCGCTGCGCACGCAGCGGAACGCGCGTCTTCCAGCCGGGCAGGAGCCGCTGACCTACCTGCCGTTCGTGGTCGCGGCGCTGGTCGGCGTGCTGGCGGAATTCCCGCAGTGCAACGCCCACTACGATTTGGCGCGCAACCTGATCCGGCGCTACCGCGCGGTCCACGTCGGCATCGCGACCCGGTCGCCGGATGGCCTCATGGTGCCGGTGGTACGGGACGCCGGCGGCCGGCGGCTCTGGGACCTTACGGCCGAGATCCGGCGCGTGACCGCCGCGGCTCGCGACAATCGCGCACGGCGCGAGGACCTGACCGGCTCGACCATCACTGTCACCAGCCTCGGCCGGCTCGGCGGGATCGTATCGACACCCATTCTCAACCTGCCGGAGGTCGCGATCGTCGGAATCAACAAGGCGGCCGAGCGCGCGGTCGTCATCGATGGCAACATCACCGTCCGGCGCATGATGAATCTCTCGTCCTCGTTCGATCACCGTTTCGTCGACGGCTTCGATGCGGCAGCGATGATCCAGGCGCTGAAGTCGCGGCTGGAGCAGCCCGCGATGATCTTCATCGACTGATCCGCCGGGCAAGGCGCAAGCGGCCTCCGGGCCGGCCGGTCGCGCGGCAGCCATTGACGAGGAGTCCCTTTAAGTGAATCCGTCCAAGCACCAGAACGCGCCCTTCGGCAGCATCCTCACCGACAAGATGGCGATCGCGAACTTTCGCGACGGCGCCTGGAGCGAGGCCGAGATCCGCGTCACCGGGCCGCTGGAGATCCATCCGGCCGCGCATGTGCTGCACTACGGCAGTTCCTGCTTCGAGGGTTTCAAGGCCTACCGGCGCGCCGATGGCAGCGTGCAGATCTTCCGCATGGACCGCCACATCGAGCGGATGCGCCAGAGCGCGCGGGTGCTGGTGCTGCCGGAACCCGACCCGGTGCTGCTCGCCTCGATGGTCAAGACACTGGTAGACCGCTGTCGCGACGACGTGCCCGAATCGCCCGGCGCGCTGTACCTGCGGCCGCTGCTGTTCGGCACGATGGCGAACATCGGCGCCGCGGCGACGCCCTCCAACGAGGCCATGCTGGTCGTCCTCGCGAGCCCGGTCTGGGACTATTTCGCCGGCGGCATGAAGCCGCTGAAGATCCTGGTCGAGGAGCACGCGCAGCGCTGCGCGCCGCATCTCGGCGTCGTCAAGACCGGCGGCAACTACGCCGCGGCGATGGGCCCGACGCTGGCCGCGCGGCGCCAGCATGGCGTCGACCAGGTGCTGTTCTGCCCCGGCGGCGAGGTGCAGGAGACCGGCGCCTCGAACTTCGTGCTGATTCGCGACGGCGAGCTGCTGACGCGCAGCCTCGACTCGAGTTTCCTGCACGGTGTCACGCGCGACTCGCTGCTGGTGATCGCCCGCGAGCTCGGCTATCGCGTCAGCGAGCGCGTGTTCGGGGTCGAGGAAATGCTCGACTGGGCGCGCAACGGCGAAGCCGCGCTGTCGGGCACGGCCGCGGTGCTGGCTGGCGTCGGCACGCTGGTGCGCGACGGCGTCGCCCACCAGGTCGGCGACGGCGGCGTCGGTCCGCACACCCGGCGGCTGCGCGAGGCGCTGGTCGCCGTCCAGCAGGGCGATGCGCCCGATCGCCATGGCTGGCTGACCAGCGTCTGAGACGGCGATCCCGCGGCTCAGCCGCCGCAGAGTTGCACGACGCCGTTCTCGCGGCTCGCGCGGTAGGTCTCGAGCGTCTCGAGTCGGCGCGTCAGCGCGCCGCCGGCGACGTCCGCGACATGCGTCCAGGCCAGCCGGTCGATCCGGTCGCAGTCCGCCGAAGTCGCGCCGCGGGTCAGCCGCGCCATCTCGATGCGCCAGCCCAACTGGCCCGTTGCGGCGCTCGCCGCGCCGGCGGAGAGCACGACGTGATCGGCGTTGTTGAAGCCGGTGAACTGCCAGAGGTATTCGCTGGCGAACTGCAGCATCTCGACCGCGACCGGCAGCGTCTTGAGTACGCCCGCCGCGCCCGTGTCGACATCGAGATCCGTCGCGGCACGATCGAGCCAGCCGCAACGGAAGATGCGCTGCCGCATGCGCGCCGTCGTGTCGACGCGCGGCACGCGCACGAATTCGAACATGCGCTCCGAGGCATTGGTTTCGACCAGGTCGGAATAGGAGCCCTGCCAGTTCGCGCGCTGCTCCGACCAGGCCAGCGCTTCGGCCGCATCGTTCGAGCAGACTTCGAAGCGCGGCGTCGGAGCCGTGGCGCCGAGGTCGGTGTTCTTCAGGTGCAGTGTCGCCAAGGGTCCGGTGATGCCGGACGGAGTCGGCTCCACGAAGAATCCACTCGGCACGCGCGGCACGCCGACGTAGAGCTTCTCCGCGATCGCCGTCCGTCGCGCTGCCTCGTCGATCACGATCGGCACCGAGGTCGCGGCGCTCGCTGGCGTCGTGGCCGTCGTGGCCGAGGAGGGGCCCGAGCCACTGCCGCCACCACCGCCGCAGGCCGACAGCGTGCACAGCAGCGACGAACCGAGGAGCCGGCTGGCCTCGCGGCCCAGGCTGCGCCGGCTTGCGGTGGCGGCAAATATCCCGAGCCGGCGTTCGATTGGGCGACGGGGTGATTTCGACGATGCCATCGGTGCTCCCGGGCGGCAGGTCGATTTCGACTGCGCCCAGGGCAGGTAACGGCAGGAACGCCGCTGGCTTGATGCCGGCAAGGCCCTGCCTCGTCGGGCCACGACGCCAGAAGGCCATTCGAATCAGTGGCTTGTGGGAGGATCGGCCGAATCTTGACAGCCCCCGGGGAGGCCTCCAAACTCGCGCCCCTTCCGCTCCGGCACTCTTGGAAAGGTAGCTCAGCTGGTTAGAGCACGGCACTCATAATGCCGGGGTCGAGGGTTCGAGTCCCTCCCTTTCCACCAA
>Ga0163144_10000213_pt1 | contig 136414 bp, 109 predicted proteins | sample OliLak19BULKMAT1_FD_123175 | JGI IMG/M metagenome (GOLD analysis project Ga0163144, IMG submission 123175) | Freshwater microbial mat bacterial communities from Lake Vanda, McMurdo Dry Valleys, Antarctica - Oligotrophic Lake LV.19.BULKMAT1 | ecosystem: Environmental > Aquatic > Freshwater >...
CTCGTTATCATTTACAGAGGGGTTCATGTATTCAAAACACGACTAGAGGATGAGCGCCGCGTCGGCAAGCCATTTGCATTTTGGCAACACCGACCACTTGAAGCCGCCTGATTGTTGATTTTTGAAATAATAGCACCCTCAGAAAAGAAGAAGCAGGCGGGCCAAAGGGGGGGGGGGGGGCCAAAGTGTAGCGAATCAACTCGCACCGTCAAGTGTTTACTGCAAATCGCTGACGTCGCGCGCCGCAGATACAATGGCCGTTGTTTTGATGGCGCCCGACTCAGCCCCGAGCGAAGTAGCACCATGAGCGACCTGTCCGGCCGGCTGTTGACCAGCTTCTTCGCCGCCGGGTCGTGGTTCTTCTTTCGCACGCTTTGCCGCGGCACGCTTGAAGGCGAACAACATCTGCGCGCCGTCTTGTCCGAGGGCTACATTCTCGCGCCCAATCACGCGAGCTACCTGGACTGGATGGTGCTGGGCGCGCTGTTTCGCTATCGCTACCGGCTGCCGTTGACCTTTCTGGCCAAGGACCGGCTGTTTCGGCATCCGCTGTTCGGCCCCGTGATGCGCCATGAAAAGTGCCTGCGCGTTTCGGACGACGGGGGCGAGCTGCTCTCGACGGTGGACTTCGCCGACGCGCGGCACCTGTGCGTATTTCCCGAGGGCAAGCGATCTCGCGATGGTCGACCGGGCGCGGCGCATGCCGGCGTGGTCAAGCTGGCGGTCAAGCTCGGCCTGCCGATCGTGCCGGTGGGCCTGGTCGGCTTTCACGACGCCTGGCCGGCCGACCGCAAGCTGCCCCGAGCGCGGCGCTGCGCGATCCGGTTCGGCCCGCCGCGACGACCGCGATATGCCCGCGGCGCGACCCTGGCCGCGGACGTCCTGGCCGGCGAATTGGCGGGGATAATGTCGGAAATTGGCCGGTTGATCGCGCGTCCCGCCGCGAGTGGGCCGACCGCCTCAAGCGCCGGGTAAGCTAGATTTTCCGAGCGTAAAGGGTTAAAGTTGAGCTTTTCCGGTCGGCGGCTTGCGGCCGGGTGTGGTTCGCGCGTTCGTGGGGAGCCCGATGGCTATCATCAAGTTTGTTAACGAGAAAAAAGAAGTCCAGGTGCCCGATGGATCGAACCTGCGCCGCGAGGCCCTGCGGGCAGGCGTCGAGCTGTATCCGCACGTTCACAAGGTGCTCAATTGCCATGGGCTGGGCAACTGCGGCAGTTGTCGCGTGTTGATCACCAAGGGCATGGACCATGCCAGCCCGATGGGCATTCTGGAAAAGGTCCGCCTGAGCTTGTCGATGGCCTACATTGGCAACGAGAACACGATGCGGCTGGCCTGCCAGACCGAGGTTAACGGCGACATGGATGTGATCACCAGGCCGCCCTTGAATTTGTACGGCGAGAATTTCTTCAGCTAGCGAGCGCTCGCGCGCCGCGCAGTCGCCAGGTGTCGCGTGAAACAAGTCATCGCCATCGTCAAACCCTTCCTGGCCGAGAAGGTGTTGGAAAGCCTGAAGCGGGCTCCGCTCGAGGCCGTGACCGTGCGCGAGGTCAAAGGCTACGGGCGGCAGAAGAGCTATCTCGACCAGTACGCCGACAGCGAATACTCGCTGGCCTTCCTGCCCAAGGTCGAGATCTCGCTGTGGGTTGACGACAACCGCATCGAAGAAATCCTGCGCAAGATCGTCGAGGTCGCCCGCACGGGCCGCATGGGCGATGGCAAGATCTTTGTCGTGCCGGCCGACGTCGCCGAGATGGTCGTCGATTTCTAGGCGCGATTGCTTCTGCGCGTTCGCGTTGCTACCCCGCCCTGCCGCGGCTGCTCTCGGCCGGATGCATGCGGGTGATCAACAGGTCATAGATCCAACCGCCCAAGACCGCGCCCACCAAAGGGCCTGCCACCGGCACCCACCACCAATAGTCGTGCGCCGTAAAGACCTGGTCGCCCCAGCCGGCCAGGTAAGTGAACAACCGCGGACCGAGGTCGCGTGCCGGGTTGATGGCGTAGCCGGCATTCAGACCATAGGTCATGCCGATCGCCAGCACCGACGCGCCCACGACCAGCGGACCCATGACCGAGGGAAGCGCGGCATTGCGCTGGTCGCCCACCGCAAAGATCACGATCACCAACAGCGCCGTGCCCACCACCTGGTCGACAAACCCGCCGGGGAAGTTGGTGAGGTAGTCCTTGGGATAAGTCGACCAGATGCCCGCGGTCGCCAGCGACCGGGCCGGACCTTCGAAGGCTTCGAGGGCCTCGCGATAGGTGTAGAACACCACGGCCGAGGCGGCAAACGCGCCGGCCATCTGGGCCAAGGTGTAGGGCAGAACCTTGCGCTTGTCGAAGCCGCGATGCACGGCCAGCGCCAAGGTCACGGCCGGGTTCAAATGCGCGCCGCTCACGCCGGCCGCGACGTACGCGCCCAGCACCACGCCCAGGGCCCAGCCCAGGTTGATCGAGAGATACTGGCCATGGGTGCCGTCGCCCAGCACGACCTGGGCCACGACGCCGACGCCAAAGGCGATCAGCACGAACGTACCCAGAAACTCGGCCAAGACTTCGCGCAAGGTATCGCGTGACATGGATCGTGCACTCCCGCCTGAAGGGTCCGCCCGAACGAAGTGGAGACAGGTCGCCCGCGAGCGCGCCATGGCCGCTCAAAGGCACGCGGATTATGACGTTCGGCCCGGGCAAGTTCAATCGGGCGCGGTCGCGGCGGGGGGCGCCGGCTTGCGCTGCGGAAAGCGCCACAGGGTGAGATGCGTCTCGTCCTTGACGAGCACGCTATCGGACCCGATGACCGGAGAGGCCCAGGTCGGCGAATCGGCGACCTTGTAGCGGGCCAGCGGGTCGAACTTTTTGTCGCTGGCGCGAAACGCGATCAGCTCGCCGCGCGTGGTCAGCCCCCACAGCACTTTGCCGCTGGCGGCCAGCGCCGCGTTGTCGCCCATCCGCCCGTCGCTGGTCCAGAGGGTTTTGCCCGTGGTCAGATCCAGCGCAAAGAACTGCCCCTTCTGCCGGTGCGAGAAGCCGAACAGTCGCTCGCCGTCAGACACGGGCGAGCTCATATAAAGCGAGACCTCCTTGTTCTCCCAGACCTTGTTGGTCTCCCATTCGCCGTCGACCTTCTCGATGCGGTAGCGCTCCACGCCCTTGTTGATGCCCGAGAAGATGATCGAGCCTTCGTGCACCACCGGCGTGACCGAGTTCTGGTCGTATTCGGTGGTGAAGGGAATCCGCCAGAGGATTTTGCCGGTCTCGACGTCGGCGCCCAGGCAGGCGCGCTGGCTCTGGGTGACGACCTGCCGCACTTCATCGAGCGTGACGACGATGGGCGAAGCGTAGGCCGGCCCATCTTCGTCGGCGGTCCAGAGGGTCTCGCCCGATTGCACGTCGAGCGCTACCAGCGCCCCCTTGTCGTGTCCGCCGACGTGGACGATGCAGCGCTCGCCGTCGACCGCGGGCGACATGGCGACGCCATACAGGGGCGACGTCTTTTCATAGAGTTTGGAAAACTCGCGCTGCCAGAGCTGTTTGCCGGTCTTGGCATCCCAGGCGGTTAGCACACCGGCAATGCCGAAGGTGAACACCCGGCCGTCGGCCACGACGGGCGTGCTCTTGGGACCTTTGCCGTGGGTGGCTGCCGCGGGATTGACCTGGTAGGGCGCGGGATAACCCTGGTGCCATTGCTCGCCGCCGTGCGCCAGGTCGATCTTGGCCAGCACTTCGTCGTCGTCGCGCCGCGTGAAGACATAAGCGCTCTTGCCCGCGACCACGGGCGACGAATGTCCTAGGCCGACGTCGAGCTGCCAGACTTCCGCCAACTCGGCGGGCCACTCGGCGGGCGGCTTGAAGTTTTGCGTGTGACCGTCACGGTGCGGTCCGCGCCACTGCGGCCAGTCGCCCAGCGCGCCGGTTCCGGCCGCCAACGCCAACGACGCAATCAATGCGCCAGCCATCGTGGTGATGTGACTCATATCCGCCAGGTCCGCGCGTGAGAAATGTCGCCGCGAGCGGAGGAGCAGATCTCCGCTTACCCGCCCATCCACCCTCGGCAGGCATCCGCAACGTGCCTGGATTGTACACGCCGCAGGTGGGGATCCACAAATAGGAATTAGAAAACTGGACCTGGCTAGTCCGGTGGCGATTCTTCAGGTTCGTCTACCGGTAAAGTTGCCGGGTGTCGCGCCTTCCAAAGGCGGCGAATGCTGACGATCCAGTAAGGAACGGCCAAGAGAAACGCGGCGATCATCGCCCAATCGAACGCGGTATAGGTCGGCGAATTGGTCAGGCTGTTCCGCACGGTCGCCGCGGCCACGGCCACCACCAACATCAAGAAGATGAGATGGTGGATGCGGAACTGAAACGGACGCTTTGGCGGTTCGGGATTCATTGCTGGGGAGGCCCGGCACTTGCCGGCTATGGGTCAACCGCCGCGGGCCCGCATGTAGGCGCGCTGCACCTCGGCCGTGCAGGGTTGGCCGCTGGCGCTTTGAGTGCGGCAAGGGGCCTGGCCGCTCTTGGCCTTGGAGAGCAGCTCGCGCACCCGCGCCACTTCGCCACTGGCGGCGTCGGCCTCGACCTCGGCCAGCGTCATGCCGAAGCAGCCACAGATCGGCGCTTGCGGATCTTTGGGATACACGCCGTGGCGCAGCTGGTCGACCGTGACCCGGCGCTCGAACATGTCGAAGTAGACCACCTCGCACTTGGCGAACGGGCAAAAGAAGGCGCTGGTTGCCAGGCCGGTCTCGGCTTCGTCGCGCACGTGGGCCGCCCAGGTCTCGCGCTCGACCGCGGTGCCCAACGAGCCGCAGGCCGGACAGTGCAGTTGGCCCGTGTCGTCAGGTTCGCGAACGAAGGCTTTGTTCATGGCGAGGGCACCAGCGCGCTACACTTGCGGTTCCCAGCCGGGGCGATACTCACGGCTCCACAGCGCGGTGGCGCTGGCGTCGTCTTTCGGGTGGCCGTTGGTCGGGTCGAGCTTGAGCGTGTGCTCGGTGCGATAGGCGATGTTACCCAGGTGGCACAGCAGCGTGCTCTTGTGACCATCTTCAATGTCGGCGTGCGGACGATCGCCTGAGCGCACGCAGGCCAGAAAATCTTTCAGGTGCGGGTCGTGGCCCGTGAAGCCCTTGGTTTCGCGAGCCAGCTCTTTATCGCCGGCATCGTAAATCGTGTAGCTATTGCCGTCGCAGACCAGCGAGCCCTTGTCGCCATAGAAGGCGAAGCCGTAGGTCGAATTCTCAAAACCGCGGCGGCTCCAGTTGCGGCCTTCCCAGATGATCGACTTGTCGCCGAAGTCATAGGTCACGGTGTGCGTGTCGGGCGTTTCCTGATCGTCGTCAAAGAAGTACTTGCCGCCGCCAGCCACGACGCCGCGCGGATAGTCGACGCCCAGCCCCCAGCGGCAGAGATCCAACGAGTGGATGCCGTTGTTGCCCAACTCGCCCGTGCCCCAGTGCCAGAACCAGTGCCAGTTGTAGTGCAGCAAGTTGTCGCGAAACTCGCGCTCGGGCGCGGGGCCTTGCCAGAGGGTGTAGTCCAGGCCGGTGGGCACGGGGGCCGGTTTGCCGTGGCCGATCGGCTTGCGCACAGCCGTGTACCAGCCACGCGAGAGCAGCACGCGGCCGAGCTCGCCCGACTTGGCGCGCTCGATGGCCTCGATGATGCCCGGCATGCTGCGGCGCTGGGTGCCGACCTGCACGACCCGTTTGTTTTTGCGCGCCGCGGCGATCATCAGCTCGCCTTCGCGGGGATTGTGGCAGGCTGGTTTCTCAACGTAAACGTGCTTGCCGGCCGCGCAGGCCATGATCGTGGCCGGGCCGTGCCAGTGGTCGGGCGTGGCGATCACCACGGCGTCGACGCTCTTGTCGTCAAAGATTCTGCGGAGGTCAGTCACACGGTTGGGCGCGGTTCCCTGGCGGCTGGCCACGGCGTTGGCGGTGCCGTCGATCACGCGCACGTCGACGTCGCAGACATAGGCCACTCGAGCGCCGCCCACCGAGCAGAACCCGTCGGCCAGGGCCGAGCCGCGCCCGTTGACGCCGATCACGCCGATGGTGACCGCCTCGGCCGGACTGTCGGCCGCTCGAGCGCGGCGCGCCAGGGGCGCCAGGGTCAGCGCGGCGGTGGCGGCTGAAGTTTGCAGAAAGGTGCGCCGCGAGGTTTGATCGCTCATCGAGGGTGCATCCTTTGGGGGATACGGCGGGAAGTGCCAAACGCCTAGAATAACCGCCCAGCGCGCCGCGTCGCAAGTTGGCGGCAAGGCCGCCGCGCAGGAGGGTTATGGGCGCGCAGCATTATCAGTGGCGGCGAAAATGTGGAATTTCTGATCAGGCGCGGTCGACCTGGGCGCCGAAACGACTGCCACAGTCCTGTTCCCCCGATTGACGCGCTTGGCCGCCGCTTCGTACGATTGGTGGCGACCACCGCCGATCCAGGCTGGCTCCCGCTGCGGCCCCAGTGCCCTACGCTAGCCGGCGCCGCGTGTCGGGCGGTGACGTCAATCTATGAATGCACCCGAAAAAACGCCCGAGCGAACTGGGCCCAACCAGGCACCGAGCGAATCCGCGGTCGGTAACGGCCACGAGGCGTTCGACGAATTGGCCGATAGGGCCGCGGAGCAGTTGGGCGTCGATCAGGCGGCCACGCTCGAAACTGACGAGAGCCTCGGCCATCGCGTTAAGACGGTGCTGATCGGCCGGCCTCGCGACCTGTCGGACACGTCGATCTATCACGCGCTGTCCCTGGCCGCGTTTCTAGCCTGGGTGGGATTGGGCGCTGACGGTCTGTCGTCGTCGGCATACGGCCCGGCCGAAGCATTCGCCACGCTTACCGAAAATGGCGACCACACCTATCTGGCGATCTTCCTGGCTTTGGCCACGGCCATTACGGTGTTTGTGATCTCGGCCTGCTACAGTCATATCCTCGAGGAGTTCCCGACCGGCGGTGGCGGCTACCTGGTCGCGTCCAAGCTGCTGGGAGCGCGGGTCGGCGTGATCTCGGGCTGCGCACTCTTGGTCGACTATGCACTGACCATTACCGTCTCCATTTCCGCGGCCGGCGATGCGCTGTTCGGTTTGTTTGGGAGCAACTTCCAGTTGCTGCAAATGACGCATCAGCAAACGAAGTTGGGCGCTGAGTTCGTGGCAATCGGCCTGCTGATTATCCTCAATCTGCGAGGCCTCAAAGAATCGGTGATGGTGCTGGTGCCGATTTTCATGACCTTTCTGGTGACCCACGCGATTCTGATCTTCGGCGTGATCCTGCTGAACCTGTCGGCGGTGGGCACGACCACCGAGCACATCACGACGGGATTACGAGAGGGCCTGGCCAATCCCGAACTCGGCTTGATCGGGATGCTGGTGCTGTTTCTGCACGCTTACTCGCTGGGGGCCGGCACTTATACCGGTATCGAAGCCGTCTCCAACAGCATGCCCGTCATGCGCGAGCCACGGGTCACCAACGGCAAGCGCACGATGCTGTACATGGCCGTTTCGCTCGCTATTACCGCCGGCGGCTTGTTGGTTGGGTATTTGCTGTTGAACATCCGGCCCAGCGTCGACAAGACGATGAATCAATTGTTGGGCGAGCGATTTGTGGAAGAGTTGGTGGAACTGGGGCTGCCCGCGGCCATCGGCATCGGCTTTGTGATGATCACGGTGGTTTCGGAGGGCGCCTTGCTATTGGTCGCCGCGCAGGCCGGCTTTATCGATGGTCCGCGCGTGCTGGCGAGCATGGCTCGCGACTCGTGGGTGCCGCACTGGTTCGGCAATTTGTCCGAGCGCCTGGCGGCGCACAACGGTGTGATCCTGATGGGCGGCGCGGCTTTGGCGGCGCTATGGACCACCGGCGGCAATGTGGCGGCGCTATTAGTGATGTACGCGATCAATGTGTTCGTCACGTTCTCTTTGTCCATGATTGGCATGTGCCGCCATTGGTGGGAAGTGCGCGGCGAGAACCCACTGTGGAAGCGGCGTCTGGCATTGTTCAGCTTCGGCGCGCTGATGTGCTTGTCGATCCTGACCGTAACGGTGATCGAGAAGTTTGAAGTTGGCGGTTGGCGCACACTGGCGGTCACAGGCGTGTGCGTCTTGTTCTGTCTGGTGATTCGCCGCTATTACGACGGGGTCGTGGTTCGCTTGCAGCGGTTGAGCAGTTTGCTGGAGGTCGTGACGCCCAGCGGCATGCCCACGGCCGGCGAGCCGGATCCGAAAGAGGCCGTCGCCGCGGTGCTGGTCGGCGGCTATACCGGCTTGGGTGTGCATACATTTTTTAACGCTATTCGCTTTGGCCCAGGACAATTCAAGGGCACAGTGTTCTTGTCGGTCGGCGTGGTCGACTCGGGCAACTTCAAGGGCACCGGCGCTGTGGAAGATCTGCGACTGCACACGATCGAGTCGCTGGACAAATACGTGGACCATGCTCGCAGGTTAGGAATGCCGGCCATCGGCTACATGGCGATTGGGACCGACCCCGTCGACGAGCTCGAGCAATTGTGCGTGGCGGTCAAGAAACAGTTTCCGCGGGCGGTATTTTTTGCGGGGCAATTGGTGTTTCAGAAGGACACTTGGTATCAGCGCTTTCTGCATAATGAAACCGCCTTTTCCTTGCAGCGCCGATTGCAGTGGGACGGCGTGCCGATGGTGATCTTACCGACCCGAGTCAAATGACGCTCAACACCATCGTTGGGGGGCTGGCTGGTTGACATCCGCTGGCGCCGGTCTCTACGATAAGGTCGCTTACACCCCCTAGCGCGACGCGCGGCGACGGTCTTGACCTGTCGCATTCGCTGGTCGCCGAGACCGACCGTGGCGATTTGCCTGCAAGTTGCCAGATTCATGCCACAATTCGCGGCTGTCGAGATTCGGCAACGACGCGCCCTCGGGCGCGCAGCGATTGGTTCGTTGAATTTGTCGGGCGGAGTGATCCTTTGGAATTGCCTCCCAGCGACGTCGCGGTCGGCGTATTCTTCGCCGCGCTTCGTCGAATACACCCGCCGGGCCGAGCCGACGAATCGATCGTCGTTTTTCCAGCATGCAGTCTGAACAACCCCCCGCGCCTGGAGACGTGACGCCGGGCACACCGGACACGCCGCTGCTACGCGCGGAGCCCGCGGCTCATGAGCCGCGGCCGGCGCACGGGCCACCCTCGGAGCCGGCTCCGGAAGGCCATCGCATGTTCTGGCTGTGGGTCATGTGCCTGACCGGCGTGGACTACTTCAGCACGTTGGGTTATCAGCCCTCCATCGCCTTTGAGGCGGCGGGTACCCTGGCGCCATTGGCCACGGTAGTGCTGGTGGCGGTGACGCTGCTTGGAGCGCTGCCGGTTTATTCGCATGTGGCCGAGTGCTCGCCGAACGGTCAAGGCTCGATCGCGATGCTCGAGCGCCTGGTCCACGGCTGGACTGGCAAGGTCCTGGTGCTGGCGCTGCTCGGTTTTGCGGCGACGGACTTTGTCATTACTAAGACGCTCTCGGCGGCCGATGCCGCGGTGCATCTGATCCACAATCCGCTTTGGAACAGCGCGCCGCAGTTTGTCCACAACTGGAGCGAGGAGCAGCAGCAGATCGCGCTGACCATGCTGCTGTTGATCATCCTGGGCGCGACCTTCCTGCGGGGATTTCGCGAGGTCATCGGCCTGGCCGTGGTGGTCGTGGTCTGCTACCTGGTGTTAAACCTGATCGTGGTGGGCAGCGGCCTGTTTTACCTGGTCATGCACCCCAGCCATTTCAACGGCTGGTACGAGCGGCTGATTGGTGGTGACTGGCACATTGAACATCGACCGTTTGCCAGCACCGAGTTTTGGGCAATGATCGCCACCAGCGTTTTGATCTTTCCCAAGCTCGCACTGGGCTTGAGCGGTTTTGAGACCGGCGTGGCCGTGATGCCGCTGATCGACGGTGGACCCGACGACACGCCCGAGCGGCCGCTCACGCGCATTCGAAATACCCGCAAGCTGCTGGCCACATCCGCCATCGTGATGTCGTGCTACTTGCTCGGCTCGTCGCTGGTGACCGCCACGTTGATCGAGCCGGGCGCGTTGTTCAAGCCGGGGCCCGCGGCCGATCGCGCGCTGGCCTATCTGGCCCACGGCGAGGGCCTGCAGATCAATCCCATGTTCGGCGAAGTGTTCGGCACGGTTTATGACCTGGCCACGGTCGTCATTCTGAGCTTCGCCGGCCTGAGCGCCATGGCGGGTTTGTTGAACCTGGTGCCGCAGTACCTGCCGCGCTATGGCATGGCGCCCGAGTGGACCCGGGCCGTGCGCCCCTTGGTGCTGTTGTTCACGATTATCAATTTGTTCGTGACCTGGGTCTTTAAGGCCGACGTGCAGGCCCAGGGCGGCGCTTACGCCACCGGCGTGCTGGTGCTGATTTGCAGTGCCTGCACGGCGACCGTGATCGAGCGATACCGCGAGTTCAGCGGTTTCTGGCTCACGCGCGTGCCCTGGCGTTACGTCATGATCACGGCCGTGTTTTACTTCACGACCGCGGCCAACATGTACGAACGGCCCGACGGCATCAAGATTGCCAGTTGGTTCATCCTGGCGATCATCGTCGCTTCGTTCGGCTCGCGGCTGAAGCGGAGCACGGAGCTGCGGTTCAAGGCGTTCGAGTTCAGCGACATGAGCTCGCGGTTTCTCTGGGACAGCCTCAAGCATCTGGAGTTTCCGGTGCTGGTGCCGCACCGGCCCGGTCGCCGCGGCTTGGACGAAAAAGAGGCGAGCATCCGCCGCCGCCACCGCATACCCGACGAAGTGCCGATCGTATTCATCGAATCCGAGCTGGGCGACCCGAGCGAGTTTCAGCACAGCCCGCTGATGGAGGTCAAGCAGGAAGGGGGCCGGTTTATCATCAGCGTGAAGCGCTGCGCGTCGATCGCCCATGCGATCGCCACGATCGCGCTGGAGCTGTCGCACGCCGGCAAGCCGCCCGAGATCCACTTCGGCTGGTCGGATGAGAATCAACTCAGCGCTAGCATCGGGTTCTTCTTGTTTGGCGAAGGCAACGTTCCCTGGCTGGTCCGCGACCTGATCTTGAAGAGCGAGCCCGACCCCAAGCGCCGGCCCAAGGTCATCATCGGCTAGCAGCCCTTCGCACGGTTCCCCGCCGAAGCACGAACCGGCGACGTGAATCTCCGCCCCAGAGCGGTTACAATCGCTGCTGATCCAGCGGGCTTTCACGGTTTGCTTTCCCGGTTGATTTTCTGGCGGAGATTCGCATGACCGACGAGAAACGTTTGCGGGCCGGCGCCGCTACCAGCAACATCACGCCCCCGCTGGGTGTTTCGCTCAACGGCGGCATGGCCGACCGCACGGCCGACCACGTGCACGACGAGCTCCACGCCCGGGCGCTGGTGCTCGACGACGGCGCCCAGCGTATCGCCATCGTGGTCTGCGACAGTTGCATGCTGCCACAGGGCGTGTTGAACGAGGCCAAGCACCTGGCGCACGGTCACACGGCGATTCCGCTGCACCACATGCTGGTGTCGGCGACCCACGCGCACTCGGCGCCGACGGCCGGCTCCTGCTTTCAAAGCGAGCCCGACCCGGCATATTTGAAGTTCCTGGCAGTGCGAATCTCCGACGCGATCCGCCGCGCGGCGCACAACCTGTCGCCGGCCCAGATCGGTTGGGGCGTGGGTCGCGAACCGGGACAGGTCTTTAACCGCCGCTGGCGGATGCGTGACACCGTGAAGCTGGCCGATCCGTTTGGTCGCCCCGATCGCGTGCGGATGAACCCGCCGCAGGCCAGCCCCGACCTGATCGAGCCGGCCGGGCCGATCGATCCGGAGATCGGCATCCTTTCGGTGCGCACCGCCGAGGGCCAGCCGCTGGCCCTGTTGGCCAACTACTCGCTGCACTACGTGGGCGGCGTGCCGGGCGGGGATATCTCGGCCGACTATTACGGCGCGTTTGCCGACCGCCTGCAGCAGCTGCTCGGCGCCGACCGCGTTAATCCGCCGTTCGTCGGCATCATGTCCAACGGCACCAGCGGCAACATCAATAACATCAACTTCCGCGAGAAGGGCGAGGCGCTGGCCCCCTACGCGAAAATTCGCATCGTCGCCGACGCCGTGGCCGGCGAAGCGGCGCGGGTCGCCGGTTCGATCGAGTATCGGCCCTGGGTCAGCCTGGCGATGCGCGAAGATCGGCTGCGCTTAGGTCGCCGTGCCACTCCGCGCGACGAAGTGGAGCGAGCCAAGTTTGTTCTTTCCAAGGCCAAGGGACCGGTGCTGCAAGGTTTAGAAGAGATCTACGCCCGCGAGACCGTGCTGCTGGCCGAGTATCCGCCCTATATCGAGACGATCGTCCAGGCCTTGCGGATTGGCGAGCTGGGCATCGCCACGAGCCCCTGCGAGACTTTTGTGGAAACCGGTCTGGCCATCAAAGCCGAAAGTCCACTCAAGCCGACATTCACGATCGAATTGGCCAACGACTACGCCGGCTACCTGCCCACCGCCGAGCACCACGAACTGGGCGGTTATGAGACCTGGCGCGCCCGCAGCAGCTTTCTCGCCGTCGATGCCGAGGCCAAGCTGCGCAATAAGGCGCTGGAGTTGCTCAAGCAGGTGGCGACAAGCTGAACGTCGGCGTCGCAACCATCGCCACGAGAGTTGACGGTGGAACCGATCTCGCGAGAGAAAGTCTTGGAGCAAATCGCCGACACGCCGGCCACGCTAGAACTGCGCGCGCTCGCGCTGTCGCCGGACGCAGCCTGCTATTGCTCGGGCGAGGGGCTGCTGCTTGTCGACTCCGGCGGTGAACTGGTGGGCGCGGTCGGCCAGATCGTCGCCGAGGAGCTGGCCGGCATCTATCGCGCCCAGCCGCCAGGTTGCGACCTCTTGGCCGATGCGACCGCGCACAATGCCCTCAGGCCGCTCATTCGCTTTGAGCGAGCGAGGATACTGTCGCTCTCGTCGGCCTGGTCACCGACCCGCACCGCGCGGAGCGACATTCGACGTCTCGCTAAGGACACCGCCCTGACGCACCTGCCAACGGACCTTCGCGAAGAGATCGACGGCGCCCGGCAGTGCAAGTCCGTATATGCCGCATTTTCCGATGCGGTTCCCGTTTGCTTCTCCTACGCCGGTTGGATGACCGAGACGTTGGCGGACATATCCGTCGACACGCTCGCGGCCTACCGACGTCGGGGTCTGGCCTCCGCAACCGCGATAGCCCTCATCGATGAAATCATTGCCAGCGGCAAGTCGCCGGTCTGGGGCGCGATCGAAAACAACACGGCGTCGCTCGGACTTGCCGATAAGCTCGGCTTTCGCCAGCCGGCGGGCACGGTGTACGTCGCCGCCGGTTGGCGCTAGCGATCGCGTGGCCGCGATCCTCAAAATCCCTTGCCCTTGGTGTTCAGCTTGATGCGCACCAGGAAGGTGTTGGCGCAAACATATAAGGTCGAGCCGTCCTCGCCCCAACAGACGTTGCCGGTCGGTTCGCCCGTGTCGAGCGTGCCTAGCAGCGTGCCGTCGGGCGCGAAGACATGAACGCCGCCGGGTCCGGTGGCAAAGACGTTGCCGGCGGTGTCGACGTCCAGTCCGTCGGGCAAGCCCTTCTTGCCTTCCTTGGCCCAGGCCGTGGAATCGAAGAACACGCGACCCTTGCCCAGCGTGCCGTCACTCTTGACGTCAAATGCCATCCAATGAGCCGCGGCCGGATCGGACTGCGCGACGTACAGCGTCTTCTCGTCGGGCGAGAAACCGATGCCGTTGGGCCGTGTCATCTCTTTGGTCAGTAGCGTGACCTGGCCATCCTTTGACAGCCGGTACACCCCGCAATAGTCCAGCTCGCGGCGCGGGTCGTCAAAGTTGCCGGGCAGACCATAGGGCGGGTCGGTGAAGTACAGGTCGCCGTTCGATTTATAGACGGCATCGTTCGGGCTGTTGAGCCGCTTGCCCTGGTAATTGTCGACCAGGGTCTTCTTGCCACCCTTGGGTTCCAGGCGTGAGACACGGCGGTCACCATGCTCGCAGAGCACCAGCCGGCCTTGCGGATCGGTCAACAGGCCGTTGCTGCCCGGCTCGCGGCCATAGAACGTGTTGCCCGTGTAACCCGCGGGCCAAAGAAACTGGCTCAGCCCCTGCCCTTCTTTCCACTTCATCACGACGTTGCGCGGAATGTCGGAGAACAGGACGTACGCGCCGTCCTTGATCCAGACGCAGCCCTCGGACCAGATCAGTCCGTCGGCCAGCTTTTCCATGTGAGCGCTTGCGGGCACTAGCTTGTCGAAGCGCGGGTCCTTACGTTCGATCTTGCCGAAGCTGGGATAGGTCTCGGCCTGGGCGGCGGAAACGACCAACCAACAGGCGGCCACGATGGCCAGCGAAACGGTAAAGTGGATCTTGCTGCGGAGCATGAACACGTCGACCTCCGGGATGATTCGTCTCGGTTGAGATTGCCTGGGTGAGACGCGCCGGCGGGGGCGATGGCGCGTTGGCCTGACCGACCTCTGCGGCGCGAGCCCCTACGCTAGCGGCTGGTCGAGCGGTGCGTCAAGCAATTTTTATCCGCGGCACAACAGGCCTTATCGCCGCCGCATCTGTCCGATGCGATATGCCAAAAAGCCCAGCGCCGCGCCCGCCGCCAGGCCCGCACCGTGAGCCGTGTTGGCCACATTCATCTGCGGGCTGACCAGGCAGAGCACGAACCAGCCCATCATCCAGATCGCGATGTCCGGGCGGAGGTACAAACCGCAAGTCGGATCCAGCCGGCCGCGGACCCAGGCATAGCCAAACAGGCCATAGACCACGCCCGACATGCCGAGAAAGTACGGACCGCTGACGATGTATTGACCAACATTCGAGACCAGCGCGATCACCAGCAGCAAGGCCACGTAGCGCAGCGTGCGCAGTTGCGTCTCGACCAGCGTGCCCAGGTCGTACATCCACCACATGTTGAAGAGCAGGTGCAGCAAGCTGCCGTGTAGAAAGATCGGGGTGATCAATCGCCAGACCTGGCCTTGCTGGATGGCCGGCATCCAGAACATCAGGTAGTCAACCGGCAACACGTTCTCGGCAAACGCCAGCACCACGCTGATCGCGATCATGGCCACGGTGACCGGCCGCCGCCGCCAGGGACTGGCCCATTGGTCGCGGACCTCGACGTAGTTCTTGCGGGCCTGCTTTTGCTTTCGCGCGATCTCGCGGCGGACCACTTGGGCCTCGCGCACGGCGTCGCGATAGCGAGCTTCCTGCGGCGCGAGGCGAAACTGATCCAGCTCCTGCTTGCTGCGGTCGACCTGGTTCTCGTCGTGAATCCAGATCGCCCAGGCGTCGCCGGAGCGGTCGACCTTGGCCGTGATACCCAGCGACAGCAGATAGTCAACAAATCGCTGGGCGTCGTGCTCGCTATCCAGAGTTCCGGCTTGCCGCATGAGATAGGTTGATCGAGGTGCAGATGGGAATGGCTTGCAGGGGCTCGCGCCGCGACCGCTACGGTTCCAGACGCACGTGCCGCACGTCGTGCTTCAGCAGCCACTCGAGCCAGCGCTCCTGATCCTCGCTGATCTCGACCTCGGCCTGCTTTTCGCTGTCCAGGGGCGAAACTAGGTTTAGCACCCCTTCGTCCAGCCAGCGGCGGGCCTCGGCCGGATCGATCCAGTATTCGCCGCGCGGCAGCGTCGGTGCGCCGCGCTCTCCGCTGGGCGTCATGAAGTAGGCGACGTCATGGGCAAACCGCGACGGCATCACCACGGGCGCCACGTCCGGTCGTGCGACCGCAATCACTCGCATCGTGCCAGCCCTGTGTTCCCGGGAAAGTTCAATCGATCAACCTACCAGAACCGGGCCCCGCTGACCACGCGTGTTGCCGGGGCGGTGCGTGGCGCCTCGCGGATATGAGGCCTCTTAACGGCTGAAGAAGTCCTCGTCGGTCACGCCGTCATCCGGGAGTAGGCGAAACTTCTTGCGCGCGCCTTTGACATAGCAGGGCAACACGTCCTTGCGATTGGGGACGGGGTAAGTAAAGCGACCATCGTCAAATTGCTTCCAATAGAGCGTGTGGCTGCCTTTGCCTCGGCCCGCGAGCTCCTCGACCCCGAAGCTTCGCAAAATGCGACGCAGGTCGTCGAACTTCAGGCGCTGCTTGCCCATCGCGCGGCCGCCCCTCAGACCGCCATGACATCATCTTCCAGATACTCGCGATACTCCGAGTGCTCAAACACGAGATACTCGGGTGGCTCGGCCGTGACCTGCAACTCACCCAGCGCGATGTCGCGGCCCGCAAAGAATTTCTCCCAGGCCTCGCTGGGGGCCGGCGAAAACAGGTTGCGCGGATTGCCGTGTTCCAACGACTCGTCGACCTGGAGCTGAATGCTTGTGTCCAGTGATCGCAGCGCCTCGTCTTTCGTATCGCCGTCTCCGCAGACGTCGAACTCCAGGCAGTGTGCAACCCACCGTCCGGCTTCGCGGTAAAACACGATCCGCAAGGGGATGCGAAAGGTCTTCATCGGTGCAGATCTCGGTCAAAGGGACATGGTAGCCTTAGCGGCCAATATTATTGTAAGTACGAATCCGGCCAGGGCCAACGTCGATTCGCCGAATCCCGGCCGAATACGCAAAGCGGTCATGTCGGAGCCTTGAGTTGCGCGACACAATTCACGTGTCTATTCGCCCCGCTCACACGGACCGCCCTGCCAGGTAGCCCGTGCTCCAGGCGGCTTGGAAGTTGTAGCCGCCGATCGGACCGTCGAGGTCCAGCACTTCGCCGGCCAGATACAAGTTCGGCGCGCGCTTGCTTTGCATCGTGCGCGAGTCGACTTCTTCGAGCGCTACGCCGCCGGCCGTGACCTCGGCCTTCTTAAAGCCGCACGTGCCGCTCACCGGGATCGAGAGTTGCTTGAGCACGTCCACAATCTGCTGCCGAGCCCGCCCGGAAAGCTCCGCCGCCTTCTGATCGGGCGCGACGCCCGCCAATGCCAGCAGGGTCTCGCCGAGCCGCTTGGGTACCTCCTCGGGCAGCAAACCGACGAGCTGCCGTTTGCCGGCGGCAGCGGCCTGCATGCGCAACGTGTCGTCGAGCGTCTGACGTTTCGCGTTGGGCAGCAGATCACAAAGCACCGCCAGCGACCTGGGGTCGGCATGCCCGCTGACCGCGCGGCTGACGTCGAGTGCCACGGGTCCGGACAGTCCAAAATGCGTAAACAGCAGCGACCCGCGCCGTTCGGCGAGCACGCGCGGTTTGCCGCCGGAAGCTGCGCTCGGCTCGACGACGCGCAGCACGACGTCGGGCAGCGTGACGCCGCTCTGTTCGCGAACCCAGGGGGCGTCGGTCGTGATCGGCACCAGCGCCGGCCTGGGCGGCACGATCGTGTGACCCAGCGCCGCGGCAAAGCGGAAGCCGTCTCCGGTGGTGCCGCAGCCGGGATACGATTGTCCGCCCGTGGCCAAGATCACGCGCGCAGCGTGCACGGTCCGTGCCGACGTGAGGACAACGAAGCCTTCCTCGTCGGGGCGAATGTCGGCCACGGCTTCGCCGAGCGCCAGCTCGCAAGGGGTTCGCCGCAGCCGGCCGAGGAGCGCATGCAACACGTCGAGCGCGCGATCGCTGGCCGGAAAGATCTTGCCGGTCGGTTCCACCTTGGTCGCCAGGCCTTCCGCCTCGAACATCGCGATCGTGTCGTCGACGCTTAGCGCTGCCAGGGCCGAGTGCAGAAAGCGGCCGCCGGGGCCAAAAGCCGCGACAATTCCCCGGTTGTCCGTGGCCTGGGTCAGATTGCAGCGAGTGCCGCCGGACATCAGAATCTTCACGCCCGGCTTGCGGTTCTTCTCAGCCAGCAGCGTGCGCCGACCCCGCTCGGCGGCCACCGTGGCGGCAACCAGGCCCGCGGCCCCTGCGCCGACGACCACCACGTCATAGCGCTCAGAGTCGTGCGGTGAACCTGCGGCGGCCATCTAGCGCGGCGCCCCGCCCGCGGGCCGCGCGGTCGGCAACGCATTGGCGCAAGACCGCCCGGCGGCGACGTCCGAGATGTTTTCGGTGGTCGTGGCCGCGATTCGCGCAAGCGCGTCGCGAGTGAAGAAGGCCTGATGCCCGGTGACGATCACGTTGGGAAAGGTCATCAACCGCGCCAGGACGTCGTCTTGCAGCACGCGGTCGGAGAGATCCTCGAAGAAAACTCCCTCCTCCTCCTCGTAGACGTCGATGCCCAACGCGCCAAGTTGGCCGCTCTTGAGCGCGTCGACCACGGCCGGCGTGTCGATCACCGCGCCGCGGCTGGTGTTGATCAACATCGCCCCGGGCTTCATCCGTTCGAGCGCTGCGTAATTGATCAGATGCTGGGTCTGCGGCGTCAGCGGGCAGTGCAGCGTAATCACGTCGCTCTCGACATACATCTCTTCGAGCGTGACATATCGCGCCCCTAGTTGCTCGCACGCGGGGTTGGTCCGCACGTCGTAAGCCAACAGCCGGCAGCCAAAACCGTGCATGATGCGGACCACGACCTCGCCGATCTGCCCGGTGCCCACGATGCCGACCGTGCGACCGAAGAAGTCAAACCCCAGCAGACCATCGAGCGAGAAATTTCCTTCGCGCACCCGGGCCGTGGCGCGATGGATCTTGCGATTGAGCGTGAGCATCAGGCCCACGGCGTACTCGGCCACGGCATGGGGTGAGTAAGCCGGTACGCGCACCACGGTCAGACCCAGTTCGCCGGCCGCCCGCAGGTCGACGTTGTTAAAGCCGGCCGAGCGGAGCGCGATCAGCCGCGTGCCGCCGCGGGAGAGCACCTCCAGCACGCCGCGGTCGAGCGTGTCCGAGACAAACGCGCACACCGCAGGAAAGCCCGCGGCCAACGGAACTGTCTCGATCGTGAGTCGAGGCGCAAAAAACACCGGCTCGTGTCCGGCGGCGGTCAACGCCGGTTCGAGGAACTGCCGGTCGTACGCGTGGGTGCTAAAAATGGCGACTCGCATGATTCTGATATCGTAACCGTTTCAACCGCGATGGACGAGGGCCCCGCCCGAGCGTTAAGCTCGTTGCGTCTGGTAGTACCCAGTCGCTTTCGGTGGTGGAATGTCCGACGTTCAAGTCGCTTTGGCGGTGCTGATCTTTGCCGTGACGTACGCGGTGATCGCGTTTGCCAAGATTCCGCGGCTGCACCTGGACCGCCCCGGCGCCGCGCTGTGCGGCGCCGCCCTGATGGTCGCTTGCGGTGTGTTGTCGTTCGACGACGCCTGGAGCGCCATCGACGCACGCACGATCGTACTGCTGCTGGGCATGATGATCCTGAACGTGCTGTTGGAAGAGAGCGGCTTCTTTGAGCTGGCCGCGCGCAGGGTCTTGGGGGGTGGCCGCTCGCCATCGGGTTTGCTCAGCGGACTGGTGGTGTTGTCGGCGGTTCTCTCGGCCCTGTTCTTAAACGACACCGTCTGCCTGATGCTCACGCTGCCGGTGCTGTCAATCGTGCGCAAGAGCAACCTGCCCGCGACGCCCTACCTGATCGCGCTGGCTACCAGCGCCAACATCGGCAGCGTGGCGACCTTGATCGGCAATCCCCAAAACATGCTGATCGGAAGCTACAGCGGCATCACCTACGGCGAGTTTCTGTTGTGGATGGCGCCGGTGGCCGTGGTGAGCGTGATCGTGTTGATCGCGGCCTTGCAGTGGTTTTATGGCGACGCGCTGCGCGCAGCGGCCGCCACCGCGCCCACGATGGGCGACCTCGGTGAGGCACCGCCCGTGGACCGCCGACTGCTGGTTGAGTCGCTTGTGGTGCTCGCAGGCGTGCTCGTTGGCTTCGTTGTAGTGGACACCCTGCCGTTGGTGGCGATCGCCGGTGCGGCGGCGCTGCTGATCGTGTCGCGCCGGCCGACCGCGGCCGTGCTGGCCCGAGTCGATTGGGTGCTCTTGGCGTTCTTCGCGGCGCTGTTCATCGTCGTTCGCGGATTGGAGGCCACGGGGCTGGTTGCCGATGCGGCCGCCCGCTTACAACCGATGTATGGCACGAGTCTGGCCGCGCAGATTCCGGTGTTCTCGGCGGTCACGGTGTTGGCCAGCAACCTGGTCTCGAACGTGCCGTTCGTGGTGCTGGCGCGGGGAGTGGTGCCGGAGTTGATCGAGCCCAAGCTGATGTGGCTGGTGTTGTCGATGGCCAGCACGCTGGCTGGCAACTTGACCATACCCGGCTCGGTCGCCACGCTGATCGTGCTGGAGACTGCCCGCCGAAGCCAGCCCGGCCGCGAATCGCACGTGGGCTTCTTCGAGTTCTTCCGCGTCGGTCTGCCCGTGACCTTGATCACGGTCACACTCAGTGCGCTGCTGCTGGCCGCGGAGTATTGGCTGGTGAGCGCGATGCGGTAGGTTGATCGCGGGTGCGACGACACTCGTTAGGGCGACGCTCTTTCCGGGAGGGCGAAGCTCCCGCTGAGCCGCGCACTGCAATTTGACGTCGCATCCACTCCCGCTTCCGGCTCGGCGGGAGCCTCGCCCTCCGGACGAAGTGAAGCGTCGCTCGCTACTTTACCGAGACCTCGCCAAAGTTCATATGCAGCAGCCCGCGCAACTCGGCGACCGTCTTGGCCTGCGCGGGATCTTTCGCCAGATTCTTAAACTCGCGTGGGTCGGCCGTGTGGTCATAGAGCTCCACTCCGTCGCGGCCACCGTTCCATTCGGTGTAGCGCCAGCGCTCGGTCCGCACCGAGCGCCCGCCGCGCGCGACTTCGCTATAGGCCGGGCGGTCCCAGGGGGCGCGCGGATTCTCCAGCAGCGGTCGCAGGCTGGTGCCGGCCAGGTTTGACGGCGCCGACAGTCCACACAGGTCGGCCAGCGTCGGATAAATATCGATCGTCTCCACCGTCCGCTCGCAGCCTTGGCCATTCCCCTTTTGACCGGGGGCCGCGACGATCAATGGCACCCGGGCCGACTCTTCAAACAGGCTCTGCTTCATCCACTGACCGTGCTCGCCAAGCAGGTAGCCGTGGTCGCCCCACAGCACCACGATCGTGCGGTCAGCGAGCTTCAGGCGATCGAGCGCGTCGAGCAAGCGGCCGACCTGTGCATCCATGAACGAGATCGAGGCAAAGTAAGCCTGCTTGCACTCGCACAGTTGAGAATCGCTCAGGCCATAGTTGAGCGGGCGGACCTGCTCGGCCAGTTCGGGAATGTCGTCCTGGTCATCGGCCGGGTTGGCGGCGATCTTGATCTGGTTGAGCGGGTAAAGGTCGAAGTATTTTTTTGGCGCAACGTAGGGCGTGTGCGGTCGATAAAAACCGACACCCAGGAAGAACGGCTCGTCGCGATGCGCTTCCAACAGCTTGATGGCCTCCGTGGCGCCGATGCCGTCGGTCTGTTCTTCGTCGGTGCCCTCGGCCTTCAAAAACGACATCGCCGAACCCAGCCCGCGCTTGGGCGTGTAATTGATCACCAGGTGTTCGTCGTCCTTGTCGCGGCCGCGCGGGTTGACCACTTGCTGCCAACTGCCCGGGTCGTCCAACCCGCTGGTGCCGATGCCTCCCGGCACGCCGTAGTGAAACAGCTTGCCCACGCGCGCGGCGAAGTAGCCCCCGTGGCGAAAGCACTGCGGCAACGTGACGGCGTCGGGCAGGATCGTGCGAAAGTCGGTCTTCAGCTCAAAGATGCGCGTGGTCTGCGGCCGCAACCCGGTGAGCAGCGAGACCCGGCTGGGGCTGCACAACGGAAACTGACAATAGGCCCGATCAAATCGCACGCCTCGCGCCGCCAACCGGTCGATGTTGGGCGACTTGACTTGCGGGTCGCCATAGCAACCGAGCGACGTGTTCAAATCATCGACCGCGATGAACAGCACGTTGAGCTTCTCGGCCCCGCCAATCGAGGCGATCGCCGACAACAAATACAATCCGACGCAAAAAGAAGCCAAAAATCTAGGTCGCACAGGGATGATCCTCAAGGCATCGGTGAACAAAACAAAAAAGGTGTCTGACACCTTTTTCAACCCAGCGGTGGCCAGAGCGCGTAGCCGCTCACTGTAACCTCGATGCGAAACACGGTCTTGCCCGACGTGACGTAGAGGGTCTTAAAGTCCGGGCCGCCGAACGTCAGGTTGGTCAGCGTGTCCTCGGGTATCGGGATGCGACCCAATAGCTTGCCCGCGGGCGAGATCACGTGAATGCCGGTGCGCACTTCGTCGGTCTCGTGCGGATTGCGCGGCTTGAGCACGCCGGCCGCGACCCAAAGATTGCCCTGGCGGTCCAACCGCATGCCGTCGCCACCGCGGCCCCGGCCAAAGTCAAACACCAGCCGCTGACCGCTGAGCGTGCCGTCGTTGGCCACGTCAAAGGCCCAGATCTTGCGATTGCCCCCGGCCACGTTGTGACTGTCGATGACGTACAAGGTCTTATTGTCCGGCGTGATCGCCAGACCATTGGGCCGGCCGATTTCGGGCTGCGAGAGCACGCGGCGGACTTGCCCGGCGTCAATCATGTAGACCGCTTCGCAGCCCATCTCCAAGCTGGCGTGGTCGGTCCAGTAATAGGGATCGGTGAACCAGATGCGGCCGCGGGTGTCGACGCAGACGTCGTTGGGCGCGTTGTAGCGCTTGCCTTCATAGCGATCGGTGAGCACCTCGACCTGTCCGGTATTCACATCGGTCCGCACGATACGGCGGCGGCCGCCGGGTCCGAACTCGGCCCCTTCGCAACTGATGAGCCGCCCCTGGCCGTCGAACGTGTTGCCGTTGGTCCGGCCGCTGTCGGCGCGAAACACGCTGACCTCGCCAGCGGGCGAGAGCTTGAGAATCCGGTTGCCCGAGATATCGCTGAAGTACAAGTCGCCGCTGGGGTGCCAGGCCGGACCTTCCAGAAAGCAGACGGTCGCGGCCGCACGGGCCTTGGCATCGGCCGGCACCAGGCCGAGCGGCAGGTCGACGTCAGACATCGTTGTTTCCGCCCTTGTTACTGTGCGAATCGAAAGGAGCCTTGCTCGTCGACCCAATCTGGCAGCCGCGCGGTTCAAAATCAAGCGCGCACTTTTCCGCCCGCTGGGCCCTTGCATGGCGTGGCCGCGGCGACCGAAGATAGTGCGATGCAACCGCTCGCCGGAATCAAGCTGGTCACGATCGCCTTCAACCTGCCGGGTCCGGCTGCCGTCTCGCAATTGGCCCGCTGGGGGGCCGAGGTCGTCAAGGTCGAGCCGCCCGGCGGCGATCCGATGGCCCTGCACTGCCCTGACTTTTATCAGTATCTCTTGGGCGGCCAGCGCGTAATCCGCCTGGACCTCAAGCACGAGTCGGGGCGAGCCGAGCTGGGCACGCACCTGGCGGCGGCCGACGTGCTGGTGACCTCTACGTTGCCGGCCTCGCTGGAGCGGATGGCCCTGGACTGGGCCCGGCTGCACGCGCAGTTCCCCAAGCTTTGCCAGGTGGCGATCGTGGGGCACGCGCCGCCGGAGGTCGAGCGGACCGGTCACGACCTGACCTATCAGGCCTCGCGCGGCCTGCTGCGCCCCGGCGAGATGCCGCTGACGCTGCTGGCGGACATGGCCGGCGCTCAGACCGCGGTGAGCCATGTGCTGGCGGTCCTGATGGAGCGTGCCCGCACAGCGGACGGCGCGTTCTCCTACGTGCCCATCGCCGAGGCCCTGGACTTCTTTGCCTTGCCGCTGCGTTATGGTCTGACGGTACCCGGCGGGGGGCTGGCCGGCACGGCGCCGTTTTACAACGTCTATCCGACGGCCCAGGGTTGGCTGGCTGTGGCGGCGCTCGAGCCCCAGTTTTGGGCCCGGCTGCAAGAGGTGCTCTCCCTGGTGGACGGCACCTACGAGGAGCTCAAGCGCGTGTTGGCGACGCGGACCGCGGCCGACTGGGAACGGTTCGGTCAGGAGCACCGCCTGCCGCTGGCAGTCGTGCGCGAGCCGTCGCCCGGCTAGCGCCACAAAGCGTGTCGGCCGTGGCCGCGCGTTTTAAGATCGGATCGCCGCGGGGTATTGCGGCGCGTTTTGGCCGACTACAATTACGGCGGCGAGCACTTCTGGACTTTTCTTTCGCGGCTCTGGGGCCGCGCTGACGCGCCAACGGTTTGGGTGCCGCGCCGACCGTTTTCATTGCAGGCTTTCGCACCACCCGCTGCCACGAGAAGGTATGCCCATGCACGGTTTGATCATGGACTTCCAATTGACGATCCCCGCCATGCTGCGCCGCGCCGAGCAGTTGCACGGCGACCGCGAGATCGTCACCCGACTGCCTGACAGGTCGATCCACCGCTACACCTACGCCGACATGCTCTGCCGCGCCAAGCGGCTGGCCGTGGCGTTGGACAAGCTAGGCGTGAAGACGGACGACCGCGTGGCGACGTTCTGCTGGAACCACTACCAGCACCTGGAAGCTTACATGGCCATCCCGTCGATCGGGGCCGTGCTGCACACGCTCAACCTCAGGCTGCATCCCAACGACCTGACCTACATCGCCAACCATGCCGGCGACAAAGTAGTGATCGTGGACGAAGTGCTGTGGGACGTGTTCGACAAGTTTCGCGAGACCGTGCCGTTTGAACACGTGATCGTGGTTCGCGCCACGGACAAACCGCTGCCTCCCGGCACGCTCGACTATGAAGAGCTGCTGGCCGACGCCGACGAAACGGCCCTGATTTATCCGGACCTCGACGAGCGGCAGGCCGCCGCGATGTGCTATACCTCGGGCACCACCGGCATGCCCAAGGGCGTGCTCGCCTCGCACCGCGCGATCGTGTTGCACTCGATGGCCAGCGGCATGACCGACACCTTGGCCCTGGGCGAGCGCGACTCGGTGATGGCCGTCGTGCCGATGTTTCACGCCAATGCCTGGGGCATGCCCTACACCTGCCTGCTGGTCGGCGCCAAGCAGGTCTTTCCCGGTCCGCACCTGGACCCGGTGAGCGTGCTGGAATTACTTTCGCGCGAAAAGGTGACCATCACTGGCGGCGTGCCGACGATCTGGTTGGGCATGTTGCAGATTCTGGATGCCGAGCCGAAGAAGTACGACCTGTCCAGCCTGCGAGCGATCGTGACCGGCGGCTCGGCCGCGCCGATCAGCATGATCGAAGGCTTTGCCGAACGGCACGGCTTGCAGATGCTGCACTCGTGGGGCATGACCGAGCTGTGCCCGGTGGGCACGATCGGTTCACTGCCGACGCGGGTCACCATGATGTCGAAGAAAGATCAGCTCACGTTTCGAGCCAAGCAGGGTCGGCCTTGTCCGATGGTCGAGATCCGCGCCCGCAATGAGAACGGACTGGTCCCTTGGGACGGTCAGACAATGGGCGAGCTGGAAGTGCGCGGACCGTGGATCGCCAATGGTTACTATCATCGGCCCGACGCGCAGACCTCGTTTACCGAAGACGGCTGGTTCCGCACGGGCGACATCGTGGCCATTGAACCTTTTGGCGTGTTGCACTTGCAGGATCGGGCCAAGGACGTGATCAAGAGCGGCGGCGAATGGATCAGCTCGGTGGCGCTGGAGAACGCGCTGATGGGTCATCCGGCCGTGGCCGAGGCGGCCGTGATCCCGGCCATGCATCCCAAGTGGGCCGAGCGACCGCTGGCGATCGTGGTGCTGAAGAAGGGTCAGAAGGCGACGCCGGCCGAGTTGATCGAGTTTCTCGTGCCGCAGTTTGCCAAGTGGTGGCTGCCCGACGCGGTCGAGTTTGCCGACGAGATTCCCCGCACGTCGGCCGGCAAGTTCAAGAAGATGGACCTGCGGGAAAAATACGGCGACTATTACGCCCGGATCGCGGCCGAGCCCGCGGCGGTAGAATAGCGACAGCAAACACCGGCGGGTCTGAAGTGCGGCGGCGCCATTGGGCCCGCGCCGTCGACTCGCTCATATCAAGGAGCTCCAGCCATGCCTCAACCGGTTGTCATTGACGCGGTGCGGACCCCGTTTGGCCGCAAGGGAAGCGCGTTTCGCGACGTGCGTCCCGATTCGCTCCTGGCAGGCGTGCTGGCCGGACTGGTCTGCAAGTGCGGGCTGCCGGCGGCCAAGGTCGAGGACGTCGTGACCGGTTGCGTCTCGCAGGCCGGCGAGCAAGGGGCCAACGTCGGCCGACTGGCCGTGCTCTTGGCCGGTTTTCCCTACGAGGTGCCTGCGGTCACGCTCAACCGCATGTGCGGCTCCAGCCAGCAATCGATTCACTTCGCTGCCGAGCAGGTCGCCGCCGGTGACGCGTTTTACTCCATCGGCGCGGGCGTGGAGAGCATGACCCGGGTGCCGATGTTCTCTGACGTCGGCTCGCTCGACAAGCTCAACCCCGAGCTGGCCCGCTTCAACCTGGTGCACCAGGGCGAAAGCGCCGAGCTGTTGGCCGAAAAGTACAAGATCACCCGCCGCGACGTCGACGAGTTCTCGATGGAGAGCCATCGCCGCGCCAGCGCCGCGGCCCGCGACAAGCGCAACGCCGAGATCCTGCCGACCGGCGGAGTGGACGCGGCCGGCATCGCCATGACCTTGTCGCGCGACGAGGGTATTCGCGACTCGCTTGATCCGGCCAAGATCGCCTCGCTGGCGACCGTCTTTCGACCCGACGGCAACGGCGTGGTCACGGCGGCCAACTCCAGCCAGATTTCCGACGGCGCGGCGGCCGTGCTGATCGCCGACCGCGAGGTGGCGGTGAGCGACGGCTTTCGACCCCGGGCAAGATTCCTGGCCCGAGTGGCCGTGGGCGATGACCCGCGGCTGCAACTGGCCGGCGTGATCCCAGCCACGCACAAGGCGCTCAAGCGGGCTGGCGTGTCGATCGCCGACATTGACTGGATTGAGATCAACGAAGCGTTTGCCTCGGTCGTGCTTTCCTGGGCGCGCGAGCTCAAGGTGGGTCTGGACCGCATCAACCCCTGGGGCGGCGCGATCGCGCATGGGCATCCGCTGGGCGCCACCGGGGCCGGACTGTTCGGCAAGATGCTCACCGGGCTGGAAGCGACCGGCGGCACGCTGGGCTTGCAGACCATGTGCATCGGCCACGGCATGGCGACGGCCACGATCATCGAGCGGATCTGAGCGGTCGTGAGCGCCGGGCATTACTACTGTCGAGCCGCGTCCTGTCTGACGACGCTAGTCGCCGCGGTCGCGATCGGCGGCGATCGTGCCTGGGCAGAAGCGCCGGCGAAGTCGGCTGTGGAGCTCGCGGTCGCGTTTCTGGCGGTCGAGGTGCCCAAGTGGCACGGCGAGAATCGCTGCTACTCGTGCCATAACAACGGCGACGCCGTGCGGGCACTGGTGCGGGCAGCGGCGACCGGCGGGCTCAAAGATCGTGCCTCGCTGAGCGAAACCTTGGCCTTTCTGAGCAAGCCCGACGCTTGGGACGCCAACGGCCCCGACGGTCCGTTCAAGGATCCTAAGTTACAGCGGATTCAGTTCGCCGCGGCGCTAGTTGCCGCGGGGCGCGCAGGTCTGATCGCCGACCGCGCCTCGCTCAAGGTCGCGGCGGCTTTGGTCGCCGAGTTGCAAGAGGCCGACGGCCACTGGCAGACCGATGCGCCTGGCACGGTCGGCTCGCCGGTGACCTACGGTCCGGGGCTGGCCACGCTCTTGGCCAGCGAGACCCTGGCGGTGGCTGACCCGGCCCAGTATCGCAAGGCCCTTGCACGCTCGCGCACCTGGTTTGAGCAAACCGAGCCCAAGAGCGTGCTGGATACCGCCGCGACCCTCTGGGCATTGGCCGGCAAATCGGGCGAAGCTGCCGCCGCCCGCCGCAAACAATGCCTGGACCTCTTAGCCCGCGGCCGCTCGACCGACGGCGGCTGGGGACCGTTTGCCAATTCACCTCCGGAAGTGTTCGACACCGCGGTGGTCGTATTGGCGCTCTCAGCGCAGCCGGCCGGCGCATTGTCGCCGGGCGCATCGCCAATCACAGTTTCTCCGAACGCGGCGCCGCGCGACTGGCTAGCCGGCGGACGCGGTTATCTTTTGTCCGCGCAAGAGCCCGACGGCGGCTGGCCCGCCACGACCCGTCCGCCCGGCGTGGACAGCTACGCCCAGCGGATTTCGACCAGCGGTTGGGCGCTGTTGGCGCTGTTGGCCGCGCCGGCGAGGTGATCTTTACCGGGCTCGATCTTTAGCGACACTTGATGTTTGGCGTGAGGACCAAGGATGACGCTGCAAGCACTCTTGGGTATCGAGCTGCCGATCATTCAAGCCCCCATGGCGGGAGTCCAAGGGAGCGCGCTGGCGGTGGCGGTGTCCAATGCCGGCGGACTCGGCTCGCTGCCGGCGGCCATGCTCAGCCCGGAGGCCCTGCGCCAAGAGCTGGCGGCGATTCAAGCACGGACGAACAGGCCATACAACGTGAATTTTTTCTGCCACGTGCCGCCGGAGCGCGACGCCGAGCGCGAGGCGGCCTGGCGGGCGAAGCTTGCTCCTTATTACCGGGAGCTTTGCGTCGAGGCGAGCGCTTCGGTTGCCGGAGGCGGGCGAGAACCTTTCGGGCCCGAAGCCGCAGACGTGCTCGAAGACTTTCGGCCGGCGGTCGTGAGCTTGCACTTCGGCTTGCCGGCGCCAGAGCTGCTGGCCCGAGTTCGCCGCTGGGGCGCGAAGGTGCTCTCGTCCGCGACCACCGTGGACGAGGCCTGCTGGCTGGAAGCGCGCGGCGTCGATGCGATCATCGCTCAAGGGGTTGAAGCGGGAGGCCATCGGGGCATGTTCCTGACAAACGACGTGACGACCCAGGTCGGCACGCTTGCGCTGGTGTCGCAGATCATCGCGGCGGTCAGGACCCCGGTGATTGCCGCCGGCGGTATTACCGACGCCCAGGGGGTAATGGCCGCGATGGCGCTTGGCGCTGTGGGAGTCCAGGTGGGCACGGCCTATCTACTTTGCCCGGAAGCAACGACCAGTGCCGTGCATCGCACCTCGCTAACCAGCGCGGCCTCCGGTCACACGGCCCTGACCAATGTCTTTACCGGGCGGCCGGCGCGGGGAATCGTGAACCGCTTCATGACGGAAGTCGGCCCGCTGAACCCCGCGGCGCCGGAATTTCCGTTGGCCGCGGCGGCCTTGGCGCCGCTCCGCGCCCGTGCGGAGAGCCAGGGGAGCGGCGACTTTTCTCCCTTATGGTCCGGCCAGAATTGCCGCTGCCGAGAGATTTCCGCGGCGCAGCTCACGCGTGAACTTGCCACGGGTCTCGTATGACGATCGCACTTGCTCCCGGCAAGTGCAGGCCGCGTGGCCCGCATCACCACTGCACGCTGACCGTCGCGTACCAACCGTTGAGCGTGAAATTGCTCGGCGTATGCCGCATGCTATTGGTCGACAGCGAGCCAATATTGAGCGGCAATACATTGGTGCTGGTTTCGTAAGTGGCGAACGGATTGATAAACAGCGCGGCCTTGAATCCGGTTTCAATATTCAAAGGGATGCGATTGCCCAGTAGACGGTTGTAACCGAGGCCCAGCTTCGCGTCGGTGGCGTAAACCACCTGATTAACCCGACGACTGCTAATCGACTCCCTGTCGACGTTATCGTCGAACACTCCCTGAAAAACGTACTGGGCCGGCTGCATTGAGCCGGCCAACACCGCTCCACTTAGCTGCCCCAAGAACGTGAGCCCACCCGTGACGTTTCGCGATGCGGTAATTCCGAGTCGGGGTCCTGCACCTGAATAGGTCGACGTATTGTTCAGGGATACGTACTGAAGCGCCGGGTCGGGTATGGCGGTGGCCGGGGGCGCAGGATCGATGCTCGTGTCATTGTAGAACGTCGAGACCAAATGTTCCTGCAGCCGGACCCAGCTCAATCCGCCAAACAGGCGAACCTGTGTATACGCGCCCAGATTCACCGTCTGGCCCATGTCGATGTTCACCATGTCGTAGGCAAAGTTCACCTGCGCCTGCGCCGATTTCAGGTAGAAAATTCCAATCTGGTTGTAAAACTCAGAAGTGGAAGGCCCTGTCTGGTTGAACGGAGAGATCCATTGGGTCGTTGGATCGCTGACCCTGACAGAGCTTGAGTCGCTGGTCCGTAGATGTTCCCAGTTCGTCTGAATGTCTTTTCCAGAACAGGGAATGACATAGCGGGCACCCACGCCAAAGCCGGGCTGATAAGCTGGATTCAGGTTTTGGACGGCCCACTGCGGACTTTGAATCGGGAGGTAAGTCGTGATGGTGGACCAGCCCAGGTTGTCGGCGCCGGGTTTCAGCAGTAGCAGGCTGCCGCTGAATTGAATGCCAGGCGTCAGGTCGGGCACATATACGCTCAAGGGAGCACCGACACATGGCTCTGCAGCATCGCACACGACGCTCGCATCTTGGGAGTCCGCAAAAGGCTCATCGCCATCAATCGCGGCCCGATCATTTGCCCACGTCGACTTAGACGCCACCCCCAACAGCGCGACCACGCACAGGAGCAACCTGCTAGCAAGCGTCATCAAAGCACCCGTGGTTCCCGGCCAATAAAACCAACCATGCGGCGAGATTTCGCACTACATAGCAATCGGTCGCGGGCCAACGAAAAGTCTACCTAATCGCTACATCCGGCAAAGACGGCACGGGCGCCTGGCGCGAATCGCCTCGATTTCTGGCAGTATTGGAAAGACAGAAAAGACTGGGCGAGTCAGCGGTCGCGTTACCGCTTCTCAACCAGGCAAGACCAACCGAGAAAGCGCGCCGGGACGCCGGGGGCTTCGTCGAACCGGAATTCGTGCAGGTCCAAGATCTGAAACGCCAGGCCCAGCTCGTGACGAATCTGCGCTTCGGTCACTACCGGCGGACCAGGATCGTTGGGTTCGCGTGCGTTGCCGGCCAAGATGAGGCCGCGGGCGCCGGCTGCCAATTGCCTGGCGACTGCGGGTGCGTATTGCTCCGGGGCCGAGCGGCGGACCGCGTGGTAACACCCGCGATCGAAGAAGAAATCGAACAGGCCGCCCAGCTCGGGCAGTTGCAGCACGTCGGCGACCTGAAAGGTCACATGCAGGCCGGCCACCTGAGCGCGTTTTTCCGCCTGCTCGACGGCCAGCGGCGCCACGTCGAGCCCGGTGACCTGAAAGCCTTGCTCGGCGAGCCAAACGCAATTGGTCCCGGTTCCACAGCCGATCTCCAGCGCGCGAGCGGGCCGAATGGCGTGTTGACCGATCGCGCGCTCCAACTCCGACGATGGCCGGCCGGTATCCCACGGCAGAAAACCGTCGCGGTAGCTATCGTTCCAGTCGGCGTGCTCTTTCATGGCTGTCAGCTAAGGTGACTGCGCGACCCCGGCTGACGATGAGACGCGCGCCGCGCCCCATCCACACAATCGGGCGTTTTCCGCTAGATCTCCACGTGGGTGACGCCGCCGACTTCGTCGAAGTGGCCGATCTTCAGGATCACGCCGCCCGAGCCGGGCATTTCGGCGACAAAGGCCGGATCGCAAACCATCAGCGGCGGGCCCGCCAAATATCCGGCGACCGACGAAACAAACGAGATGGTCACCGACATGGCCACGAACCAAGGCACCGTTCCCGCAGCGATCTTCAGCAACTGGGCCCGCTTGGCCGCCGAGAGCTCTTGCTCGGTGCAGTACTGTTCGATCACGTCCGTGCGCTTGGGCGAACTGGTCATCTGGAGCACGTCGTCAAATGTGCAGCCGTCGGAACGCAGGCTGCGATGACTCTTGGCGGTGCGCATCGCCAGTTTGCGGCGCTCGAACTCCAGGTGGGCCTGCAGCGCGTCGATAGCCGCCTGTTTGCGGCCGACGGCATATTTCACCACCGCGCGCGGCAGGGCCAAACCGAGGTTGGCGGCCGCCACCAGTGCCTCCACCGGCCGGCGATAGAGGGCCCGGCGTCGATACTCGGCAAAGACCTCGTCTTGCACCTTCGTGATGGCGGCATTCAGGTCGTCGCCCGTGGTCAGGATCAGCTCATCGCCCACCTCGATGCACAGCGGCTTGAGGTAATAGACCTTGGCGCCCCGCTCCATGGCCGGTCCGCTCAAGAACTCGTCCAGCCGGGTTTGCACGCAGGCTGGTATCGGGTCGGTAATCTTGTCGAAGTTCTTTTGCTCGGTCACCGTGACAAAGAACCTTCCCTTGGGCAATCGAATGGAAGCCTCGCACAGGTCCAGCTCGCGCACCTGGGTGAAGTCGCTGCGATGTTTCTTCTCGACCGCGGCCCAGCGTTGGTCGCGCGCAGCAAACGGCCGTGTCTCGCGCAGCATGGTCTCGGCCAGCGTCTTGCTCGAATCCTTGGGCGGCACCCAGATCGGCTTGCCGACCCAAGAGCCAAACGGCTTGAGCTCCTGCTCGAGCGTAAACGGTTCGGCCGTCGCGGCGTCGACGATCGACGGGGACACACGGCGGGCGGCACTGGGTTGGGTCGTGGGGCGGTCGATGGTCCGGGGCATGTGAGGTCTCCACAAAAAAGAGGTGACGCTATGCCAAACTCAGCAGCGGGCATCGAGCAACACGCTCAAGCTAGTTCCCGCCGCTGACAAAACGATAAAACCAGGTTCGAAGCGCAACGTTGTCCGACCACCCTTATTTGTAGCCGTTTTCGCAAGGTTTAGGCAAGAAAATCCGCCGGGTCGCATGCATCTCGTTGGGCATGTTGACGTTGCGCGAGCCGATCCACGCACGGAATCGGCCCAGGCCACCCGCTCACGAAGGTCGCGGCCCGTCCATCGCCGCGGCCGACTTTGATATCCACCGACGATGCTAGCTCGTAGGATAGGGGCTACTTTCCAGGCGGGTGTGCTCCCCGCCGTCCGCGTTGCTGATTAAGGTGTTTATGTGCTCATGACAAAAGATCGTGGTCGGATTCGTATGGTAGGCGTGATTCTCGTTGCCGACGTCATGTGCGGCCTATTGCTGGCTGGATTTGCGACCGTCGCGCTCGCTGCCGAACCGGATAACAAGGGGCAAGCAAAGGCGGACTTCTTTGTCGCCACGAACGGATCCGATGCGTGGTCGGGCAAATTAGCTCAGCCAAATCCCGCGAAGAGCGATGGTCCATTTCAATCGCTCGCCCGGGCTCGAGATGCAGTTCGGGAATTCAAGCGACAAGGCGACCCGCGAGAAATCGTCGTGCTCGTTCGCGGCGGTGTGTATCGACTCGCGGAGACTGTCACCTTCTCGCTCGAGGATTCGGCGCCTGCTGGCGGCACGATCACCTATGCCGCCTATGGCGACGAGACCCCGATCTTTACATCAGCAGTTCCGATCGTTGGCTGGACCAAACCTGACAGCCCGTCGCCGCTGCTGCCCGAGAACGCCCGCGACAAGGTGTGGACGGCCGAGGTTCCCGCGAGCCTGTCGAACGTGCTGACGATGTACGACGGAAAAGCTCGTCTGCGGCGGGCCTGGTCGATGCCTTTCACGCCCACGGCATTCGTCAATGCGACGGTCCCGCACGATCAGATCGCATTTACTCCTGGGGCGATGAAGAACTGGCCGGACCTCCGCAATGCAGAACTTCGCGTGATTCCCTCCTGCGATTATGAAATGTGTCTGTTGCCGCTGGCCGAGGTGGACGAGCTGGCCGGTCTGGCCAAGACCACGGTTCCGGCCTCGCGCACGATGGGCCGGGTAAAATTCCTGGACGAGACCGCCTGGGTCGAGAATATCCTGGAGGTGCTCGACGAGCCGGGCGAATGGGTCTTTAGCGCTGCCGAGCGAAAGCTTTATCTGTGGCCTGCGCGCGGCGTGCCCTCAGACGCGATCCATGTTCCGCTGCTCACGGAGTTGCTGCGAATCGAAGGAGCAATCGACTACGACGGGCCTGTCGACCAGCCCGTCACGGGCCTCGTGTTTCGCGGACTGACGTTCACCGGCGGCGAACGGTTGCCGTGGCATGGCCGCACCCCCGGCGAGCTGCAGCACAAGTGGGAACATTTTGACCGGCCCAGCGCGCTGGTGCGGCTGCGGGGCACGCGGGGATGCACGGTGCAGGCCTGCCGATTTGTCGAAACCAGTGGAACGGCCCTGCGGCTGGATCTCACCAGCTCAGAAAACCGCGCCGTCGACAACGAGGTCGCCCACGTCGGCGGCGTCGGCATTCTGGTCGCCGGCTACGGGCCTGGCACCAAGGACCAGAGCAAACGCAACACGGTTTCGAACAACTGGGTCCATCACGTGGGCGAAATCTACTGGGCCTCGCCGGCGATCATGGTCTGGCAAAGCGGAGAAAACCAGGTCACTCACAACCTGGTCCACGACACGCCCTACTCGGGCATCACGGTCAGCGGCCGAACGGGCTGGACCAGCGAGAGCGACGAAACCTTTCGCGCGCAAGAGGTCGACCTGCCGGAATACAAGGCGTTGCCCAGCGCCGCCAGCGGTTCCAATGCGGTGCACCGCGAATGGTGGCAGGCCCGCGAGAAATATATGCACGGCCGCAAAAACTTCGTGGCCTGGAACGACATCCACGACGTCATGCAAGTCATGGGCGACGGCAACGGCATCTATATCTCGGGTACCGGCAAAGAGAATCACATCTATCAGAACTATATTCACCACGTCGATGGCGACGGCGTGGCCTCGGGCATCCGCTGCGACAATGACCAATACGAGACCAACCTCGACGGCAACGTTTTGTACAAGGTCCGCAGCGCTCAGACCGGAATCTCGATGACAGAAGCCAATAACGTCGTCAACAATATCATCGTCGAGCTAATCCCCAGTCGCCGGCCGATCACCAAACCCAATATCGTCCACGGATATATCTCGATACCCAATCCCACCTGGCCCATCGCAGGGGCCCAGATCACGCGCAACATCGTCTGGTCGCCGCGTGCCGACTATTGGCCGATCGTCGAGCACAAAAGTCTGGCCACGGGCGCGGGAGACCGGCTGAAGGAGACCAAGACCGACTACAACTTGTTCTGGTGCCCCGCCGATCCCCAGTGGGGACAGCGGCACATCGACCAGCAGCGCCCCTACGGCGCCGAGCTGCACAGCCTGTCTGCGGACCCCATGTTTGTCGACGTGGAGCATGGCGACCTGCGGCTGCGGCCCGAGTCGCCGGCCCGGGCCCTGGGCATTCCGACCTGGGACATTTCCACTGCCGGGTTGTTGCCGGGTCATCCCTATCATCGCAACGCGCCGTAAATCGCGCGATGGGACTGTCCCACTCCGGCGTGAACGTCGAGTCACGAGGCATACCACGATGAAAACCACAGCATCCCAATCAACGCTGCCGTCCGCGCCTGCGCCGAGCAAAGTCAACCGTCCCGCGGCCACAGTGCTACTTGACGCCGGCGCCGACATCGATGCACTGGAAGTAGGATTCCAAGGCACCCCCCTGGCCGTAGCCGTCCGCGCGTGCTGTACGGCCGACAATCCGAAGCAAGCCGACCGCTCCCGAAGGGGGCGGTCAACGGTTCGACTTCTCGGTAGGTTGTTGTTTTCGGCCTGAATCGCGTAGCGCGACGACCGAACGGCCTACACTCCGCTTGGCCTATCACCGAATCATCGGCACGATCGGCCCAATCGCTTGTTTGTTGGAAACGGGGCGGTGGAAAAGTGGCTTCCGGCTTGAACCCTGGCCGCACCAGGGCGGAAAGCGGTCCGTAGTATCCAGCTAGTCGCCAAGGTTTGCGCCTCGCTCACTTCCTTTCCATGAGGCGCTGCGGTCGCAAGGCACGTTGCCCAGGTTTGGCCCGCTGCGCTGTTTATTTTGCACGGGCCGTCATGCGTTCAACAGTCTCTTACTGCGAATTGTGGCGACCGCAACTGCGCGATCCTGATGCCGGACTGCGCATTCCTTCATTGACTTGCATTATTGCCGGAATCTCTTCACGACACGCACCCAGGAACGTTCACCATGATGTCTTTCTTCTCGCGCTGGTCGAAGGTTTTTCAACTTCGGACAAAGACTCCTTCGCGGCGCCCGTCACGGCGCCCGACTCCTCTGGAAGCCTTGGAGTGCCGGCTGGCGCTTTCCGTCTCTTATTCGACGGTGGAAGACTGGGGTGATGGCCTGGAAGGAAAGATCAAGATCGTGAACGATCAGCCGGCGGCCATTAAAGGTTGGCAAGTCGAGTTCGATTTTGATCGAGACATCGACGAAATGTGGGATGCCGTGTTGGTGAGCCACGTCGGCCAGCACTATGTCGTGCAGAACGAAAGCTACAACAGCAACATCGCCAAGGGCAAAGCAACCACGTTCGGATTCACGGCCGATGGCACCACCGGCCTGCCTGCCAATTTCACGCTCAACGGAATCGGCAACAGCACCACGCCCGAGTCGCTTCCGAGCGTCACCGTGGGCGACATCAGCCTGACCGAAGGCGATCCGCTGTCGACCGCGGTGAGCGGCTACTTTCACACCTCGGGCAACCAGCTGCTGGACGAGAACAACCAGCCGGTGCGCATCGCCGGCGTGAGCTGGTTCGGCCTGGAGACCCAGGACTTTGCGCCGCACGGTCTGTGGCAGCGGGGCTACAAGTCGATGATGGACCAGATGAAGCAACTGGGCTTCAACACCATTCGGCTGCCTTACTCCAACGAACTATTCGACGCCGCCAGCAAGCCCAAGGACATCGACTACTCGGTGAACCCCGACCTGAAGGGGCTCAACGGGCTGGGAATCATCGACAAGATCGTGGACTACGCCGGGCAGATCGGCCTGCGGATCATGCTGGATCATCATCGTTCAGACGCCGGCGCCGGTCCGAATGAATCAGGGCTGTGGCAAACCTCGGCCTATCCCGAAAGCCGTTGGATCAGCGACTGGACGATGTTGGCCTCGCGCTATGCGAACAATCCGACCGTGGTTGGCGGCGACTTGCACAACGAACCCTATGGCCCGGCCCGCTGGGGCGATGGCAGCGCCAACGATTGGCGGCTGGCGGCCGAGCGCGCCGGCAACGCCATCCTGGCCGTGAACCCCAACTGGCTCATCGTGGTCGAAGGCGTGGAGCAAGCCTCCTCGGGCGAATACTGGTGGGGCGGCAACCTGTCCAACGCCGGCAACTATCCGGTGCGCCTGAATCAGCCGGGCCGCCTGGTGTACTCACCGCACGATTACCCTTCCTCGCTCTATCAAGAGGAGTGGTTCAAAGATCCGAACTACCCCAACAACCTGACGCAGGTTTGGGACCGCACCTGGGGCTATTTGTATCGAGAGAATATTGCCCCGGTGCTGCTGGGCGAGTTTGGCACCAAGCTCAAGACCACCAGCGATCAACAATGGTTCGACAAGATCACCGCCTACCTGGCGGGCGACCTCGACGGCAACGGCACGAACGACCTGCCGCCGGGCCAACTGGGAATGAGTTGGACCTATTGGTGCTGGAATCCGAACAGCGGCGACACCGGCGGCATTCTGGCCGACGACTGGCAAACCGTGAACACGAACAAACTGGCCAAGCTCACTCCCATCCAGTTCTCATTTGGTTCGGGCAACGCTGTGACCACGGCGCAGTTCACCGTCACGCTCTCGCAGGCCAGCACTCAGCCGGTCACGTTGCAATTTGCCACGGTCAACGGCACCGCCACTGCCGGCGGTGATTACACCGCCACCAGCGGCACGATCACGTTCACGCCGGGCGAGACGTCGCGAGTCGTCGCTGTGCCCGTGCTGCGCGACCGCGTGGCCGAGCCGGCAGAGGCCTTTGCCTTGCAATTGACCAACGTCAGCGGAGCGACGCTCGCCCGCAGCAGCGCCACCGCCACGATTCAGGACGACGACGGTTCCGCGCCGCCTCCCCTGCCAGGCGTCTCGATCGCCGACGTCTCCGTGACCGAAGGAAACACCGGCACGACCACCGCCCGTTTTACGGTCAGCCTGAGTGCCGCCTCCAGCAGTCCTGTGATCGTGGCCTATGAAACGGTCAATGCCACGGCTACCGCCGGCAGCGACTACACGGCCAAGACCGGGTCTGTCACTTTCGCCCCGGGCGAGACGTCCAAGACGATCGATGTGACCGTGGCGGGCGACACCGTCGTGGAAGCGGACGAGACGTTCTTGGTTCGCATCACCTCGGCCAGCGGCGCCACCGTCACGGCCGCGCAGGCTGCCGCGACCATCCGCAACGATGACCAGGCGCCCGTGCCGCCGGCGCCCACGGTTTCGATCGCCGGCGCGACGGCCGTCGAGGGGAACTCCGGCACCGTGAACATGAAGTTCACCGTCAGCTTGTCGCAGGCTGCAACCAGCGTGGTGAAGGTCAAATACGCCACCGCCGACGGCACGGCGACCGCGGGCAAGGACTACAATGCCACTAGTGGAACGCTAACTTTCGCCGCCGGCGAGACGAGCAAGACGATCACCGTGGCGGTGCGCGGCGATACGACCTACGAAAGTTCCGAGACGTTCCGCGTCGTGCTCTCCAGCCCCACCGGCGCGACGATCGCTGCCGGCACTGCGACCGGAACGATCACCGACAACGATCCGGTTCCCGCGGCTGCCACGGTCGCGTTTGGCAAGGCTCAAAACTGGGGCTCAGGCTTTCTGACGTCTGCGACGATCACGAACACGTCGTCGACGACCATCACGAGCTGGCGGGTGGAGTTCGACCTCGACGCGGAGATAGTGAATCTCTGGAACGGCGTCATCGTCAGCCACGTGGGCAATCACTACGTCATTCAAATGACGCCCACCAACGGCAAGATCAACCCCGGCGGCGAAGTGAAGTTCGGCTTCCTAGCCACCGGCAACGGCCGAACGCCGACAAATGTCAAGCTCGTGACCGGCATCTCCTGAGCGGGCATCTTCCCGAGCGGTCACTTCCTGAAAGTGGCCCCGCCATCTCCACCGCCAACCGCCAAATCGGGGGCCCGCGTCGGTCACATTGGCCAAAGCAATGTGACCGACGCGCCCCGACGGCGGGTGGGTGGTTTGTTGTTGGAGCGCGGGGAGAAGGATGTAAGTCGCCCTACGCAATCCTTGCCGTGTTGAGTCGCGGCCGTCAGAATAACGTCGACGCTGGGCCGCCTAAGAAACCACGCTGGGCCGCCTAAGAAACCACACCAACCACCTGTCCCTCATTAGCCGGCAATTGCTGGCTACGATTGCCGTGAACGCACCAGCCATTATTCTCGGTGAAACGGAAGGCATCCTCCGTTTGCCAAAAGCCCCTCTACTCAATCGCGGCAATTGGACGCAACAGACTTCCGACGTCCTTGCGCATCTGATCCAGGTCCAATCGCAGATCCAAGAAAGCCGCTGGAATATTTCCAAGATCCAATTCACTTCCCAAGATGGTCTCCTGCTCGACCACTCGTTCCCCGAATTCGAAGATTTCGTATTTGCTGCGGTATATTTCCGCCAGTTATTCGGCAATCGCGACAAGCTTCTGAAGGATGCCGTCGACCGGTACTGTCAATTCGTAGACTGCCAGATCCGACGCGGTTGGGTCCGGCATGAGTTCGCCGCATTTGATGGCATCCTTGACAATGGCTCGTTTACGCTGCCCGATTTTACAGTGCGCGAACTGTTCGACGCTTTTATGTACGGAGCTGGCCTGTTGCACAAGATTCCCACTTCCGGCGAAAAGAACAGGCAACGCTTTTTGGAAATCTGCAATGACCATCCTCGTCACAAAGTGCTGTATGCGCTTAATATGTCGCTTAAATTGCTTATGAATCACGTGGGGAGAATCACATTAGTGATGCACCGAGATTTCTCATATTGGCTTGATGAATACGGGCTGCCTCTACCGGACACTCGATGGCACAAGAGTCTTTTTAAGGTCAAAGTTGGCCCACCATCTAACGATGCGATACCCGGTGGCCGAGATAGCGATACCTGATGGTAACGACTCGCCATTCCGACCGGCGCAATGGCCAATCTGCGTTACCTGATGACTCAAGGCGTACGACACACTCTCGCATTCCCATTCCGCGCAACGCACATCGAGCTGCACTGACTCGTATTAAACTCTAGAGTTTGCCCTAAGCGGACCGTTCAGACGCGCTGGGCGCGACGCACTCGCTTTTCATTCACTTCACCCAGCGGTCAAAAATGCCCCGGTCCGCAATCGCCCGCGCGCCAATCGCTTCTGTCGTCCACCACACAACCCTCCGATCCGCCCACGTCCTTTCATTCGTTCACCGGCACGGACACGTATCGTGTCACACCCGAATTGCGGAACACGGTTACCCGGTGTTCTTCAACCCCGCAGCAATGCCGTTGATCGTGACGTAGAGCGATTGCTGGGCTGCCGTGGCGGCGGCTTCGTCCAAGTTGTCCTCGCGCAGTTCGCGGAGGAGTCGCACTTGGATGAAGTTTAGCGGGTCGACATACGGGTTGCGGAGCCGGATCGAGCGCTGCAACATCGGCTCGTTGTCGAGAATGGCCTCCTGCCCTGAGACGCGCGTCACCCAGTGCACCGTCTCGTCGAAGGCCGCCTTGATGGCCGAATAAACGCGGTCGCGCAGGGCTTCGTCCTTGACCAGGCCGGCGTACAGGCGGGCGATGCCCATATCGCATTTGCCCAGCGCCAGTTGCACATTGTCAATCATCGTGCCGAAGCACGGCCAATGCTGATACATTTCGCGCAGCGTCGCCAACCGCTGGTCGCGCTGGCCGACTGTGACATACGCCGCCAGCGCGTGCCCCACGCCGAACCAGGCGGGCAGATTGTGACGGCTTTGCATCCAACTAAAGCCCCAGGGGATGGCGCGCAGCCCGGCAAAAACGTCGCCTCCTTTGCGCCGCGCGGGCCGCGAACCGATGCGCATGCCGCTCAATTCGTTGATCGGCGTCGCTTCCTGCCAATACTCCAGGACCTCGGGCGTTTCGTAAACGAACTTGCGGTACGCCTCAAAGGCGGTCGCCGCCAGAGAGTCCATCGCCGCGGTCCAGGCCGGCTTCGGCGTGGCGTGTCGCTTATGACCCGGCGAGGATGCCACGAGCACGGCGCTGACCAGTTGCTCTAGATGGCGCTCGGCGATTTCTGGATGGAAATACAAGTCGCTGATGACTTCGCCTTGCTCGGTGATGCGAATGCGCCCTTCGACCGAGCCCGGTGGTTGCGCCAGGATTGCCCGATTCGCCGGTCCGCCCCCGCGCGCGGTTGTGCCGCCGCGGCCGTGAAAGAGGGTCAAGCCGACGCCGTGCTTTTGGCAGCAGGCGGTCAGCCGATCTTGGGCCTGGTACAGCTCCCAGGTGGCGGTCAGGTAGCCGGCGTCCTTGTTGCTGTCGGAGTAGCCGATCATCACGATCTGTTCGCGCCCTTGCGCGTCGAGGTGCGCACGATAGCTGGGGTGCGCAAACAGCGCCTCCATGATACGCGGCGCGTTGACGAGGTCCTGTCGAGTTTCGAACAAAGGGGCAATCGCCGGCAACGAACGACCGCTGCCGTCGCCACCGCCGTTGTCGCTGAGGCAAAGCCCATGCCACTTGGCCATCAGCAACACCGCCAGCACGTCATCCACATCTTGAGACATGCTGATGATGTAAGGGCCGATCAACTCAGGTCCGTAAAGTTCGACCGCCCGGCTAATCACACGGAACAGCCGCAGCAATTCGGCGGTCGGCTGCGAATAATCTTCGGGCTGGCCAAAGTCGGGCACCGGCGCGGCCAGCAGCCTGGTCAGCACGACGGCGCGCTGGTCGGCCGTCAGCTCGAGGTAGTCCCCAGCGATATCGAGTTTCTTAAAGATCTCGGCCAGCGCCTGATCGTGTGCGTGGCTGAGCTGCCGAAAGTCGAGTCGGGCCACGTTCACGCCAAACACGTTTGCCTGGATCAGCGCGTCCTTCAAATCGGCGTCGGCAATCTGGTCGGTCTGCCCATCGCGCAAGCTGCGGTCGATGCATTTGAGCGGCTTGATCAGATCGGCCGCCGAGCGAATCGGCGCCATCGGCGAATTGTCGTTCTCTAGCAGTCGCGACTTGACCGGGTCGCGATTTGAATCGCCCAGATCGGCCTTGAGCGCCGCCGCCAGCAGCCGGTACGGTTCCTCGGGATATTGCTCGGCCAGGAACCGCACGTGCCGCGAAAAGTCGGCCGATTCTTCCTTCAGCAGTGCCAGCATGTCGCCGTGCGGCACATGCAGTCGCTCGGACAGACTGAGCGAGCGATTGAGGCTGCGGGCTGTTTCAGCATGTTTCGATAGCGCCAGGCCGCGATGCAGACGAATTGCCTCGGCCGTGACAAAGGCGGTCACGTTCGGATTGCCGTCGCGGTCGCCGCCAATCCAACTGCCGAAAGTCAGGAATCGCGGCGGGACCTTCACCGTGGGATAGAACTCAGCCAGCGCTTCTTCGATCGCGCGATAAACGCGCGGCACGACATCCCAGATGGTCGTCTCGAAATAATGCAGACCTGTTTTAACTTCGTCGGTCACCTGCGGCCGCACCGCGCGACTTTGCGCAGTAAGCCACAAGATGGTGATCTCGGCCAGCAAATCTTGCCGCACGCGGGTCTCTTCGCTGGGCAGCAAATTGTCCGATTCGATCTGATTCAGGCAGTGGCCAATCCGCCGCAGCTTTGAGATCAAGGTACGGCGCTTGGCCTCCGTGGGATGGGCCGTGAACACCGGTTCGATTTGCAAGCGGCCGACCATCTTCTGCATTTCGAATTCGTCGACGCCCGCCCGCCAGAGGTCGCCAATGACGGCGCGGATCGATTCGTCGATCGGCTGCGGCGACTCGGCGCGAATGCGGCTCCGCAGCACTCGGGCTCGATGCTGATCCTCGGCAACATTGATCAACTGGAAGTAAACGGTGAACGCTCTGGCGACTGCCTGCAGATCGTCGGGGCTGAGCGAATCGACCAGTTCGGTGATTTTGGCGGTGACTTCGGCGGCCGCATCTTTATCACTCCGGCGCACCTTCGAGAGAGCTCGAAACCGCTCCTCGAGGTCGTAGACGTCGACGCCGGATTGCCGCCGAATGACTTTGCCGAGTAGATCGCCAAGGAGATGGATGTCGGACGAAAGGGACTGCGGGGACGGTTGATGCATGGCGAGCGTGGGCTCCAAGGGGATGCGAAAGGTTCGCAGTTAGCGCCGGCCCGCCCGGTCGGCAGTAGAGCATTTTAGCGTAAAACCCCGGTCTCCAGAATGGCCCCCGCTATCTCGCCAGACGCTAAGACCCAGAGCTATTCGCGGGCTCCGAGAAATCGACCGTCTTGCTGGACAGAGGTTGGGCCGCACGTCGGCAAACCTTGCCTGCTTCGGTCACCTCGACCGAATCGATACACCGTCGCGCGCTTCTGAGGCCTGGAATCTCTCGACTTTTCCATCGAGCGTTCAAATCGCCGATTCGGCGGTAGCCCGCTCTTGGACGCGGCGAGATCGCCAACGCCGATCGCTTTGCATTCAAACCGCCCAGTGGTCAGAATGACTGAGCCGCCGTCGGACGCATCGACCATCCCGCTCTCGCCATTCACCACCCAACCCTCGGACCCACTCATGTCCTTTCATTCGTTCACCGGCACCGACACTTACCTGGTCACGCCGGAGCTTCGCGATGCGGTTAATGTGGCTTGCGCGCTGGAGAAGCCTTTGTTGATTCGCGGGGAGCCGGGCACGGGCAAGACGGTTTTGGCGGAGGCGATTGCGGCGAACCTCGGCATGACGCTGTTGACCTGGCACATCAAGTCGACCACCAAGGCTCAGGAAGGGCTTTATGTCTATGACACCGTGGCGCGGTTGAACGATGCCCGATTTGGCGACCGCGACGTTGCCGATATCCGCCAGTACATCAAGCTGGGGCCCTTGGGGCAGGCGCTGCGGGCCGAAAAACGGGTCGTGCTGTTGATCGACGAGATCGACAAGGCCGACATGGAGTTTCCCAACGACCTGCTGCACGAGCTCGATCGGATGAGCTTCGCCGTCGCCGAGACCGGCGACCAATTTACCGCCACCGAGCGGCCGATCGTGGTCATCACGTCCAACAACGAGAAGGAGCTGCCCGACGCATTTCTGCGGCGGTGCGTGTTTCACTACATCGAGTTTCCCGACAAGGAGAGCATGACCAACATCGTGCGGGTTCACCATCCCGACGTGCAGGACGAGTTGCTCAGGCAGGTACTGTTGCGATTTTATTGGCTGCGCGAGCTGCCCGAGATTCGCAAGCGGCCCTCGACCAGCGAGCTGATCGACTGGATCGCGGCGCTGCGCCGCGGCGGCATCAGCGCCGAGGCCATTCAGCGCGAGCTGCCGTTTCTGGGAGTGCTGGTCAAACGCGAAAGCGACATCGAAACCGTGCTGACCAACCGCCGCTTCGGACGCGCGTGAGTTACAACGCCTTGCCTTTGCGTCATCGAATCCGATCATTGTTCGATATTAAGAATGTTCGTCGACTTCTTTTATCTGCTGCGCGACCACGGCCTGAAGGTCTCTAGCACCGAATGGCTGACGCTGATGCAGGCGCTGGCGCAAGGTCACGCGCGGGCCGACTTGAACACGTTTTATCACCTGGCCCGCTCGCTATTGGTCAAGCGTGAGTCGGAATACGACACCTACGATCGGGCGTTTGCTTCGTTCTTTGCCGGCATCGAGACCGCGGACATCAGCGAAGAGCTGGCGGCGTGGCTGGAGAACCCGATCCTGCCGAACATCAGCGACGAAGATCGGGCGAAGATGCGGGCGTTTGACCTGGACGAGCTGGCCGCGCGGTTTCGCGAGCTGCTGGCCGAGCAAAAGGAGCGGCACGACGGCGGCAACCGCTGGATCGGTACCGGGGGCACTTCGCCCTTTGGCCACGGCGGCGAGCATCCCAGCGGCGTGCGGGTCGGCGGTGGCAGTCGCGGCCGCAGCGCGGTTCAGGTCGCCGGGGCGCGGCGCTATCGCAACCTGCGCAGCGACCGGATTCTCGACACCCGCCAGATCAGCCTGGCCCTGCGGCGGCTGAAGCGACTGGACAAGGACGAAGGGCCCGAGGAGCTGGACCTGGAAGACACGATCGACCAAAGCGCCAAGAACGGCGGCGAGATCGAGCTGGTCTTTGGCCCGCCGCGGCGCAACCGCATCAAGCTATTGCTGCTGATGGACGTGGGCGGGTCGATGGACCCCTATACCCATTTGTGCGAACGGATGTTTAGCGCCGCGCACGGGGCCAACCACTTTAAGAAGTTCGAGCACCGCTTCTTTCACAACTGCGTCTATCGCCGGCTCTACACCGACATGCAAACCATGAAGGGGGAACCGACCGGCGAGATGCTGAAGAAGTTGGATCACACCTGGACCGTGGTCTTTGTCGGCGACGCCTGGATGGCCCCGTCTGAGCTGACCATGAGCGGCGGCGCGATCGATTTTGACTATCATAATACGGTCACCGGGTTGCAGTGGCTGGAGCGCATCCGGCGGCGCGTGCCGAACTCGATCTGGCTGAACCCCGAGCCCGCGGGCCGCTGGCACGAGCCGACGATCCGCCTGATCCGCAGCGTGTTTCCGATGTTCGAGCTGACGATCGACGGGCTGACCGAAGCGGTGGACGTGTTGCGCGGGTCACGGCCCAACCGGCCCGTGGCGACGTAGGCGACGACTATATCTATGGGCTGGAGGCACTGAGATAGATGATGACTGTCTTTCGCGCACTCGGCGCCCTGGTCGCGGCGACGCTGGTGGCCTTCGTGCTGGTCGTGGCGGTGGAGGCTTTCAGCGCGGTGGTCCATCCGCTGCCGCCGGACTTTGGCGGCACTATGGAAGAAATGTGCGCGCACGTCGAGCGCTACCCGGCGTGGGTCTTGGCCGTGATCGTGCCCCTCTGGGCAGGCATCGCGTTTGTGAGCACCTGGATCGCCGGGCGACTGGGCAACATTTTGTGCGCGCTCGTCATTGGGGCGCTGCTGCAGATGATGCTTGTGCTCAATGTTTGGATGCTTCCATATCCAATTTGGTTTAAGATTGCCGACCTGGTTGGCGTGCCGGGTGCCGTGGCATTGGCCATTTACTTGCTACTGCCTCGCACCGCAACCGAGGTTCACCCAGGTAATTGACCGCACACATCTGAGCTGCAACAAGAGAGAACAACCCGACGGTTTCACGCAGGACCATCGCCATGATGAAATGCTGGATCGCCACCCTCCTCTGTCTGGCGCCGTTTTTCTCCGCAGTGGCCGTGGCCGCTGATGACGTCGTGATCGAGCGGCTCTTTGGCCCGGAGATTCCCGGCAAGTACAAGCATCCGCCGTCGATCACGGAGCTCGACAACGGCGATCTGTACGTCGTCTACTATGGCGGCGAGGGAGAGTATGAGGGGGACACGGCCGTGTATGGGTCACGGCTGGCCAAGGGCGCCACGGCGTGGACTCGGCCCGCGATCATCGCCGACACTCCCGAGCGGTCGGAGGGCAACGCCGTGATCTGGCAAGCGCCCGACTCGGTGGTGTGGCTGTTCTACATCACCAACTACGGACCGACCTGGTCGACGTCGCGCATCAAGTACAAGCTCTCCAAGGATCAGGCGAAGAGCTGGACCGATTCGGACATGTTGGCCTTTGAGCTGGGGTCGATGGTCCGCGGCCGGCCCATCGTGCTCACCGGAGGCGATTACCTGTTGCCCGTTTATCACGAGACGGGCGAGGACCGCGAGCTGACCGCGTCGGACACGTGCAGTTTTTTCTTCCGCTACGATCGCCAGAAGAAAACCTGGTCCGAGTCGAACCGCATCTTTTCAGCCAACGGTAACTTGCAGCCTGCGCCGGTGCAGGTCAGCGACAACCATCTGATCGCCTATTGCCGGCCGGGCGGCAACTTTGAACCCAACGTCAACCGCTTCGTCATTCGCAGCGAATCGCAGGACGGCGGTCGCACCTGGACCAAGGGCGAGAACTCGCAGTTCAAAAACCCAAACTCCGCGATCGATTTCATCAAGCTGCAAAACGGTCATCTGCTGATGGTGTTCAACGACACCAACGTCGACGACCGCATGCCGCTCTCTGTGGCGATCTCAACCGACAACGACAAGTCGTATCCGCACCGCCGCAACATCGTCAACAAGCCGGGCGACACAGCCGCCTATCCGGTGGCGATTCAAACGCGCGACGGCAAGATCCACGTCGTCTATACCTCGCAAAACCGCCAGGTGGTCAACCTCGCCAGCTTTGACGAAAGCGCCATTCTGGGTCGCACGCAGGAGAATCCGGGCAAGTGAGGCGCACGGAAGCGATGGGCTGACCGCGGATCGAAGATGGCGCGCGAGATCGCTTGCGCCCGGCACTTGCTTAACTCACTCGATCGTGCCCAGCAGGGGCTCACCGACGTCAACCGAGGCTTCGGCCGCGATCAGGCTGACCTCTGCGGCCGATACCGGCTGAGCTGGCAAGATGTGGACCCGCCCGGCGAGCCACAGACTGGCGAGCGTCGCCGCGGCCGCGATCCAACCGACGGTTCCAAAGTGCTCCAGCTTGCCGTCGGGCGCCTGGCTGATAATCAGCCCGCCAATGGACGCGGCCAGGCCGCTGGCGATGTGCTGCACCGACGAATTGGCGCTCAGGAATCCGCCCCGCTCGTGCGGCTCGACGCTGCCGGTCATCAGCGCCAGTGCCGCGATCATGCGGCCGACGTTACAGACCATCAGCGCGCCATAGATGCTCACGATCGCCACCACGCCCACCGCCGGCAGGTGCGTGATTAACAGAAAGATCAACGCCGAGAACGGAGTGATGATGCGGTAGACCGTGAGCTTGCCAAACCGGTCGGCGAGCCGGCCGATCAGCGGCGCGGCCACCAGCGTGAGCGCTCCGCCGACGATGAAGATCCACGGCAACTGCTCCTCGGTCATGCCCAGGTTGGAGACAAAATAGGCGCTCATATACGGAAACACGCTGAAGCCCGCGACCATCAGCACGATCATCAGGGCAAAGGCGTTGAGGTGGTTCGGGCGAGAGAAGGTGGCGACCAGCGAGCGCAGCGGGTGGGCATGCGTCTGGCGAATATGGGCGTCCAAGCGCGGCAAGGCACAAGGGGTCAGCACGAGCGCCGGCAGTCCGCCGAGCACGAGCACAAAAAACGGCACCTGCCAACCGTAGTTGGTGCCCAGGTACAGACCCAACGGCACGCCGGCCACCGTGGCCAGCGAAAATCCGACCATCAACGACCCCGTGGCCCGTCCGCGGCGATGCTCGGGAAACACGTCGCCCACGATCGTCATGGCCATGCCGCCCAGGATGCCGCCAAAGGCTCCGGTAACGATCCGCGCCAGCACCAGCGTCGGATAGGCCGTGGCCAGTCCGCAGCAGAGCGTGCCCAGCAGAAAGCCGGCATACAGCACCATGAACGTGGTGCGGCGGGCGAAGCGGTCGACGATGGACGAGGCGACCAGGCCCGCGGCCCCGGCGGCAAACGTGTAGGAGGAGACGATCAGGCCGAACTCGGCCGGGCCAATCTCGAGCGTCCGCATCAGTTGCGGGCCGAGCGGCATCACGATCATGAAGTCGACAATGGTCGTGAACTGCACCGCGGCCAGAATCATCAAGATCAGCCGTTCACGGCTAAGATTCTCACCGTCCCGCTCCGCTGCCATCTTTTGTGGCGTTCCTGCTGGCATCCCCTCGTGCATTCCCACACTCCTAAGTTCCAACGTGCGCACCTCCTATTCTTGCCGCCATCCGCCGCGATGCAATGACAATTGCGCATCGGCAATGGTTCACCCGCGCCAGCGCCCGAGTAATCACCGCAGGTCGCTGGCATTTCGACGGACAAGTGGCATATACGGGGCGATGCGGACCGATTGCTGCTGGCATTTCCGCGCCCCATCGTCTCGCTCACAAATCGGCCGGTTGATGCCGGATCGTGGCCGGCCCATAATTTGGCGAGCTGGCGGACCATGCCTCGTGGGGGGCGCGCTGCGACACGAACCTCAACCTGCCGAACATTTCCCTCCGTCGAGCATTTTCATGAAAACTGTTGCACTGCTCACTGTTGTCGCCGTTTTCCAAATCGCCTCGGCCGCGGCCCAGGACGCCGAGCGTCAGAACCGAACATATCCGCCGGACATGCCGGGCGCAAAAGCCGAAACGTACAAGACCGTGGGGGACACGAAGCTCGAGCTGTACGTATTCCGGCCCGAGGGTTGGAAACCGACCGACAAGCGGCCGGCCCTCGTCTGCTTTTTTGGCGGCGGTTGGACCGGCGGCACGCCGCGGCAGTTTCTGCCGCAGTGCCAGTATCTGGCCACGCGCGGCATGGTGGCGATCGCCGCCGACTATCGGGTCGCCAGCCGCAACCAGGTCAAGGCCGTCGACTGCGTGAAGGACACCAAGAGCGCCATTCGGTTCGTGCGCAAGAACGCGGCCCGGCTGGGCGTCGACCCAGATCGGATCGTCGCGGCGGGCGGCTCGGCCGGCGGGCATCTGGCCTCGGCGTGCGGCACGATCACCGGCTTCGACGAGCCGAACGAGGACGCCGCCGTGAGCTCCCGGCCCAACGCGCTGCTGTTGTTCAATCCGGCGGTCGTGTTGGCGCCTGTCGACGGAATGGACCTTGATAGCGAGCGAATGGCAGCGATGGCCGATCGCACGGGCGTCGACCCGCGCGCCCTGTCACCCTACCATCACGTCGTCCGCGGCGCGCCGCCCACCGCGATCTTTCATGGCAAGGCCGACCGGACGGTGCCCTACGCCACGGTGGTCGCCTTCGCCAAGGCGATGCAAGACGCGGGCAACACCTGCGAGCTATTCGGCTACGAAGACCAGGGTCACGGCTTCTTCAACTACGGCCGCGCCCGCAACGCAATGTTCACAACAACGCTCAAAGAGGCCGACAAGTTCCTGGCCAAGCTAGGCTATCTGCAAGGCGAACCGACGCTAGAAGACCCCGCCCCCGACGTGGGCGAGTTGTGAGACGGGGCGGGAGACGATTGGCCAATGGAACCCATTCAGGGGCACGCATGAGCGCGATCTTGGCAACGATTGGCATTTGCTTGTTCTCGGCCACGGCCGATTACTTCTTGAAGCGGGCTAGCGAACAGTCGGCGCCGCTGATGACTGTGTGGTTTGCGCTGGGCTTTGGCATGTATGCCTGCACGGCGTTTGGTTGGGTGTTCGTGATGCGGCGATTACAGTTTGCCACCCTCGGCGTGGTCTATGCTTCGACCATGGTGATCCTGATGGCCTTGATCGGGGTGGTCGTGCTGCACGAAACCTTGCGCTGGCAAGAGGTGCTGGGCATCGTGCTGGCCGTGGCGTCGATCTTTCTGCTGGCGCGATTCACTGGTTGAGCGCGCCGGTCAGACCCGCCAGACGCGACTCGCCCGCTTGTCGCGCGAGACCGATCGGCTCAAATGCCCGCGCCGTCTTCGACCGAGAACGGGAAGGTCGAATCCATCTCCAGTGCGGGCTCGGCCACGTTGCAGCGGCCCACCACCCGGGCTGGTATCCCCGCGACCGTGGTGTGCGGCGCCACATCTCTCAGCACCACGCTGCACGCGGCTACTTTGGCGCCCACGCCAATCTCGATGTTGCCCAGGATCTTGGCCCCCGCGCCGATCAGCACGCCGCGGCGAACCTTCGGATGCCGGTCGCCCGACTCTTTGCCGGTGCCGCCCAGAGTGACCTCGTGCAGCAGCGAGACGTTGTCTTCGACGACCGCCGTCTCGCCGATGACGACGCTGGTGCCGTGGTCGATCAACACGCCCGAGCCAATCTGAGCCGCCGGATGAACGTCGACCCCGAAGGCCTCCGAGATGCGATTCTGCAGGTGCGCAGCCAACCCACGCCGGTCCTGCTCCCACAGCCAATGGGCAACGCGATAAGCCTGCAGTGCGTGAAAGCCTTTGTAATAGAGGAACGGCTGCGCATAGCCTCGCGCCGCGGGATCTCGCGTCCGCGCCGCCAACAGATCGGCACGGAGCGACGCGCGGATCGAGACGTCCTCAGCCAAGGCGCCGGCAATCAGGTCGCGCAGCAGAACCGCGGGCAGGTCGGGAGTGTGCAGCTTGTTGGCCAGGACTGCGCTGAGCCCTTCCTCCAGCGTCTTATGACCCAGCACCGACGCAAACAAGAAGCCGGCCAGCAGCGGTTCGCGATTCGCCTCGTGCCGGGCCTCGGTCTGGATCTGTTCCCAGAATCCATCTTCGCCGCTCGTGGTCAAGTATTCGGTCAACTCGTCCATGGCGGGTTCCCGTGTTTGCGACAGCGTCGCGTTGAGCGAATAGATATGTGGGCAGTTCGCACTACCCTCGCGCGGCCGCCATTGTAGCAGCACGCCAAGCGGGAAATGCAACAGTTCCCGCGGCCACTCGGACCATCATGGGTCGCACACTGATGTATCCCGTGCCGCCAGGCCACCTCGAGCAAACGCTTGTTTTGACTGTGAAAGCGTGTCACCATGGAATCTCAAGAGGCCCTCCGCAGTCATGCTGGAAAAGGGAGCCGTGCGATGAAGCTCAAGCGCCGCGATTTCATCTGCGTGAGTGGCTGTGGGATCGCGTCGCTCTTGGCGCGTCCCCTCTGGGCGCAAGAGCGCGGTCCGGATGAATCGCCGCCAGCTCCCCGCGTCGTGCATAGCTGGGGAACCAACGGTCACGGCGACGGGGAGTTCGACATCCCGATCGCGATCGCGGTGAACCAAAAAGATGAGATCCTGGTGACCGACTTTCGCCAGTCGAACGCGGAAGCCAAATCGCGCGTGCAGCGATTTGATCGCGAGGGAAAATTTTTGGGATCGTTCGAGACGGACCCCATGCCCGGCGGACTGGCCCTGGACAAAGACGGCCTGTTGTTTGTCACGCACATGATGAGACACAAAGTTTCCGTTTTTGATCCGGCCGGCAAGCTCGTCAGCGAATTTGGCAAGCAAGGCGCCGCTCCGGGAGAGTTTGACCAGCCGGGCGGCATCGCCTTTGGACCCGACGGGTCGCTCTATGTCGCCGATCAGGCGAACCAGCGCGTGCAACGACTTTCGCCCACGGGCGAGCCGATGAGCACTTGGGGTAAGCATGGCACGGCGACGGGCGAGTTTGGCGGAAGCGCTGCTCCCAAAGGCCGTGGCGGCGGACCGCACTTCCTGGCCTTCAACAGCCAGGGCGAACTCTACACCACCGAGGCTTCCCAGGGGCGCGTGCAGAAATTCAACGCCGACGGCACGTTCTTGCTCGCCTGGGGAGACAACGAAACGGCGCCCGGCCATTTTGGCGGGCACAAGTACATGCCCGGTCCGCTGGCCATCGCGGTCGACCACAAGGATCAGGTCTGGGTGACCTCGACCAATGCCTTCGTGCATCAGTTTACGCCTCAGGGGCAATTCGTTTGCAGGGTGGGGGGCGAAGGGACGGAGCCGGGGCAATTTCGACTCCCGCATGGCCTGGCTTTTGATAGCACATATCATCTCTACGTGGCCGATGCGCGGAACTCCAGGATTCAGAAACTAGCCATTTGACGGCAGTCCGAGCCACGGCGCCCTCCGTGGCCTCTTAGTGCCTTCGCTCGGTTTCTTAGTGCCTTTGCTCAGGGGCCGCCGGCGGCGCCTTGGTCGCATCGTGCCCGGCGCTTCGCACGACCACCTGGATAAATTTGCCGAGACGTGTTACCGTCTGAGGATCCCGCGAATTCGGCCACCAGACGAAGAAGACCAGACGAAGAAGAATTGATATGGGACGAAATTTCGAGAATCGCAAGAACTCGATCTTTAAGACGGCTGCTCAGAAGTCGAAGCTCTACTCCAAGTATGGCACGAAACTGTACGTGGCAGCCAAGAGCGGCGTCGCGGACCCCGACCTCAATCCGGTGTTGCGCAGCTTGATCGAGAAGGCCAAGCGCGATCAGGTTCCTGCCCACGTCATTGAAAAGGCGATTGAAAAAGCTCGCGGCGCCGGCGGCCAGGACTTCGTGGCCGCTCGTTACGAAGGTTTTGGACCCGGCGGTTCTCTGGTGATCGTCGATTGCTTGACGGATAACAATCAACGCACGATTACCGACGTCCGCAATTGCTTCACAAAAACCGGTTCCAAGTTGGGAGCGACCGGTTCCGTCGCGCATTTCTTTGACCAGTTGGCGATCCTGTCGTTCAAAGGGGACAATGAAGAGGAAGTGCTCGAGGCGATGTTGGATGCCGACGTCGACGTCAGCGAAACGGAGTGCAAAGACGGCAACCTGACGATCTTTGCGCCCTCCGGCGAGTTTTACAAAGCCAAGACCGCGCTGCTGCAAGCATTTCCTGAAACTGAGCTGGAAGTACAGGAAATCACCTTCCTGCCGCAGACCATCAAGGCACTTGGTGAAGATGACCTGCCCATGTTCCAAAAGTTCATCACCATGCTGAACGAATGCGACGACGTGCAGGACGTCTATCACAACGTCGATTTGCCGAGCTAGCGCGCGTCGATACATCGTACGCGTCGGGCGGCGCGGAGCGTGGACTGGAGAATGCCGCTCGGATGACCTGAGGAGGCAGGGCCGTAACCATGATGCGGCGTCCGCTCTCAAACAATCGCCCAAATCTTGTGGCAGTCTTGCCCCCGCACGACGGCCGAGTGGAGTTTCACGTCACAGCCAGCGACCATGGATCTACCGGCGAGTTGCGTTTGGCCACCGTGCCAAGTGCGGGTGCCTATGCGTATGTCGATGTGATCTACGTGGCTCGCAGCGAGCACGGCGGCGAGATCAAATATCAGTGTGATGATTTCTCGCTCGCAGGGCGCGTGTTGCCCGGTGGTCGGCGCTCGCATTCGCTGAGCTTTCCGCGAGCGACGCTGGGCCGAAATCGCACGATCCGTTTCACTTCAACTAGCGCATTGGAGGTGGAATCGGTTGTCGTGCGACGCGACTTCTACGATTTTATGGGCCTTCGCTCTGCTGGCGCTGGTGAGCCCGAAATGCTTGCCAACGAGCAGCGCGCTGTCGAGCTCGGCAACCGCATTGACATGAGCATCCAATGGTTTGTCACTTGGAAGTGCAACTACACTTGCGCCTATTGCTGGCAGGAGGTGGCGGCCGATCGTTATCGACACGGTCGAATCAACAGGGTCGAACCCCAAGAATGGATCGATGCCTTCGCGCGGCTGCATCCAAGCGAGCTGCATCTGACCGGCGGTGAACCGAGCCTTTATAAGAAACTGCCGGAATTGATCGCGTTGCTCGATCCCGAAATCGTGCTCGTGATGAACTCCAACTTGGGCAAAGCGCTGGTGATCGAGCGGTTTCTGGAGCACGTCCGCCCCGACCGTTTTCACAAGTTGATTTTTAGTTTGCACCCGTCGCAAGTGTCGATAGGCGCATTCTTCGCCAAGCTGACCCAATTGAAGCGCGCCGGCTATCGCAATCTTGTGGCCGAGATGGTCCTTTATCCGCTGAACCTACCGTTGGCAGGCGAGGTGGTTGCGCGCTGTCGGGACTTGGAAGTGTCGCTAAGTTTTGACCCTTATGTGCCGGCCGCCGCCGACGCCATGCCCCGCGATGAGGCGATGTTGGCGCAAATGCGCCACTGGATTGAGGTGGCGGCGGATCACACGCAAAGCCTGAACGAGGTTTCACCCTATTCGTTCGATCAGCCGCAGTTCTTCCAGATCGCGCGCGATGAGCCGACGCCTGCGGCCAGTGTGCCGAGCGGTCGACTGCCGATCTTTTGCACCGCCGGATCGCGTCGCATCAACATCGATGATGTCGGTGACGTCTACGCTTGCACAAGTGCCGTTGATCGCAGCAAGATGTTCGATCGTCTCGCACTGCCGCACTATGCGCCGTTGGGCAATGTATTTGATCCGGAGTTCTCGCTCCTCCAACGTCCGATTCTGTGTTGGGAGTCGTTTCGCTGTTCGGCGTGCGATTTTCGAGTCGTCGACCCAGCCTGGACACGACTCTCCAACGCGTCTCATGAGCTGCCACTGCCCGAGTAGCCATTCGCGTGCTCGGCCGCGGAACCAGCGACTCCCCTACTTCACTTCGAACGGCAGCGAGACCGTCTCGGTCGTGATCTGCCGCTGGACGGGGGCGAACACGTCCACGTCGAAGGCGCGGCCGATCGAGTTGCCAGCCAGATCCTCGAGCGTCGTGTCGGCGACCAGCGTGTAGCTGCCCGCCGACCAGGGTTCGCTGGGCGTGAACCGCCAGCGAGTTTCTTGCTCGTCGATCGTGATCTCGCCGGCCGGCTTGTCGTCGCCAGGGCCCACGACCGCGATCATCCGCTCCAAGAGCGAGTGATCGAGCGGCTCGGGAAACATGACCACCAGCGGATCGCGCGTGCCGGCCTGCGGGGGCAAGATCTTCCAGGCGGCCGTGTCGAGCGGCGATTCGTCGGCCGCGGCGACCTCGAACGTTTTATGCACCTCGGCCGAGAGCGGCTCTCCCTGGGCGTCGATCCAGTCGCGATCCACGACCAGCGAGTAACGCTTGCCGGCTTCGAGCACGGGCCCCAGTTCTTCGCGCGGCTTGAGACCCCGCTTGACCCGGCCCGGGTCGCACAAGAGCGTGAATCGGGTTAGCCCGGGATTCCACAACTCCTCGCCCAACTCCAGAAAAGCCGCCTCGATCTCGCGGCCCGACGCGTCGAGCAGGTGAATGTGCCGGTAGGCCTCGCCGCGGCTCATCGGCGCCGAGAAGTGCAAGTAAAACTTCAGTTGGTTCTCGGGCAGCTTGTCGGTCGTGGGATAAATCTTGGCCACGGAAGATGGCGAGACAGGCCGGAGCCTGGCCAGCGCAAACTCGCCCGTGACGTCGGCGTTGGAGGCGTTGGCATCTTTGTTCGGCGTCAGCGCCGCGGGTTTAAACACCACGCGATAGATCACGCCCTTGCGCAAGGGATGGCGGGGTGTGAAGCGCAGCGAGTCCTCTTCGCGCGAGACCTCACCTCCCACGGGCGGCGAGTCGGCGTCGGTCCCGTCGACGTAAACAGACAGCGCGCCGGCGAGCTGATCGGCATCCAGCCGCCCGGCGGCCTCGCGTTGCTCGGCGGTCAGGTTTTGTGCGACGAAGTACGGTCTGTCCGCATCGCTAAGCATTTTCACGCTCGGGGTGGCGCTGGTCGAGGTTGCCGTCGAATCGGACTGGGTCGCACTACGCGCGCAGCCGAAGGATGCCAAACCCACGAGTAGCCAATACGACCAGACGGTCAAGCCGCGCATCGAGCACGCTCGGCAAATAAGAGGAGATGCAAGCAAAGCGGACCGCGGGCGACCGTTCGAGTCGGTCGCCCGCGGGCGCTGGTTCAGTGCAGATTTGCCGACCCTACGGCAACGCCACGGCTTGCAGGGTCATGGCGCCGTCCTCGCCCTTGGTCAACAGCACGGCGTGGTCCTTATCCAGCTTGTCGAGTTGCTCGACCCCCTTGAGGTCCTTGATCGACTCGTACTTCAGGCCCGCCGTATCACCGTCCTTGATGTGGTCGGTGATGCCCTGGGTCTGGTCGATCTTCTCGACGTCGACCTTCATCACGCCGCGGGCGCTATTGGACATCAGCAGGTAGTCCTTGCCTTCCTTCTGATAGACGATCATGTCCAGCGGGCGGTTGCGATTGCCCAACTCGGCGATGGTCGTGCCCTTGACCTTGGTGCCCGGCTTCAGGTCCGCCAGCGGAAACTTCACCAGCGGCGTGCAGGTGTAGGCGGCCAGCACGTTGGGCTGCCCGCCGATCTCAAACAGGGCAAAAGTGCGGACCGGGCTGCGGGTCTCGAATTTGCCGTGCGCGCCGTGCCAGATCTCGATGCTGGCGCCGCCCTCGGTCTTGGCGAAGGGGAACGGCAGCACGCGTAGCTGCGAGGCGAACTCCTCGTTGGACAAACCGGCCACGATCACCTGGCCGCCTGTGAACTGCAAATCGGTGGTCACTTCCTGGCGACCCTTGCTGTCGGCCGCCGGAGCGTTGGGCAGCTCGGCGTGCGAGAACAGCACGTCCTTGGTCGAGAACTCAGTGAGCTTGCCGGACGAGTCCACGCGGACGATCACCGGCGTGGCGTCGGGACCGCGGCCGCGTGACACGGTCAAAAACGTGCTGCCGGTCTCGGGATTGACGGCCAGGTCGTTGATCAGGATGTCCTTCGACGTGGTGCCCAGCAGGCTGGCGATCTTCTCGTCGATCTTTTCGATCTTCAGCGCGCCGCTAGGGCTGCCGGCCGGTTTGTCGCCGGTGGCGATGGCAAAGATCTTGGCCCCCTTGGCGTCGCCGACCAGCAGGATGCCCTGCGGAGCGAACGTGGCCGGACCGGCCGATTGCAGCTCGGGTGTCCCCTTCTGCATCCCTTCCGAAAGACTCTTGGTCGAAGCGGGCGCCGGAGCCGCCAACGACTGCGCTGCCCAAGCGGCGAAACCGGCCGCGACGGCGGCGGCAATAAATACCTTGCTCTTCAACATGTCACACTCCTTTTGTCTCGAAAGTACCTGGCAGTTGAATTGGTCGCATTAAGGGGAGGTGCGGGCCTGGCTTCCGGGCGGTGTGACGGCCGAGGAGCGCTGCTACTTTCCGCGCTTAGCGTCCCAGTCGAAGCTGCGCGATTCGCCGTTGAGCTCAAACTCGATCTTGCCGTGGATGGCGTCGCCCTCGACCTTGCCCTTGTATTTGGAGGTGATCGACTGGCCGTTCCGCTCGCGGACCACGGTGAAGGCGACCTCGTCAGCCTTGAAGGTCCCGTTCATGATGTCGGTGGTCTGGCCGTTGCGGCCGATCGAGCCGGTGAGCTTCTCGCCCTCGGCCTTGAGCGACAGCGTGATGTCGATCGATTGACCGTCCTGCCGCATGAACGACCATTTCCAGTTGCCCGCCGGGTCGGCCGCCCGGGCCGTGGCAGTCAGGATTCCGCAGGCCAAAAGGGCCGCCGCCAGGATCGTCGCCGCGCGCAATTGCCGTTGCATGATGATGGACTCCGGATAAGGAAGGTACGCCGAGCGGGTATCTTCGCACCTGCCGAGACGAAGGTCAACGAAATTGGCCTGCCCTGCATACTGCGGCGAGGTCGCGACTCTGGCGATCGCGCAACCCGCGGCGGTCGAATCATTGAGCACCGCACGGTGGGCCGTGGTTTCGCGCAATTGCGCAAGTTTGCATGCGGCCCGCTAGCTGGTGGCCTGACGCCGGCGCAACTCAGTGGACGAAACATCCTCGCGGAACAAGCTTTCGGGCACTTCGCGGCACAGCGCGCGCAGGTTGGAAGGCAATTGCAGGTCGGCCAGCGCTGCAAACTTGCCGTCGCGCACCCGGCCAAACACCAGAAACTGGCAGCCCCGCGCGGCGAGCTTTGCGATCGCCTCGTCGGCGGCAATCTGGCTGCCCCCATAGTAGCGGGGTTGGCCGATCCGCTCGATCGTGTCGGCGCCGACGGCAAACGTAACGCCGCCGAACAGGTCGGCCTTTTGCGTGAACCTCGCAGCGCGCGATAGCCACACCGCCTGGTCCGGCGAGAACTGCCGCAGCCGCCGATCGATCTCGATAAAGTCCAAAGGAGGTTTGTCGACGTTCAATACCGAGATTTCAAACGCCACGGCGTGACCCAAGATGGTCGCCGCCACTTCTGCCATTTGCCGGTGACCTGCGTGCAAGGGGTTGAACGCGCCAGAAAACACGGCTCGCGGCGGTCCGGCCTCAAGCGCCGCGCCGGCAGCCACGGTCTCCACCCGGCCTGCCAGCAGGTCCTGCTGGTCCATGGGCGCCACAACCGCGGATGTCTCTGGCTGCTCGCCCTCGGCAAGCTCGACCGCCAGGCGGTCGTCGACGCCGCAGGCTTCAGCGATCAGGTTCAATAGCAGCTCAGATACCAGCTGCTCTTCGCCCGCGCGGCTGCGGCGGTCCTTGGCTAGCTCAAGGCTCAGGCAGGCGGTCGTGCTCGCTGACTGCCAGGCCAGATGGGCCCGGTGAGCGCCCCGTTTCGGCCGGTCACTGGCCAGGCTGGCCGTGCATGCCAGGCCACAGGTCCGCGCGGCCGGGTCGTAGGTCACGGCCTTCTGATATGCGGCCATGGCCATCGCCCGGGCCGTGCGGGTCGAGCAATATTCGTCGGGCGCGCCCCCCAGCCATTCGACCAGGGCCTGCGAGGCATAGGGCACCACGGCGGCCAGCACGCTCCGCGATGCCCCGGGCACCGCGAGCAGGTCGGAGATCGCCGAGCTGCCTCCGCCGGTGACCGCGATGACCATGCGCACTCCGGCGGCGTGGATCTGGGGGATCAGTTGTTCAACAGCGACCGTGGTCATGTGCAGCCGTGTTCGATTGCGGGCCTTATCCGCGACCGGGGACCGGGCGACAGGTTGGCTTCAATGTACCGCGAACCTGCGGGAATGTGTCGGTGAGACACGAGCCCGGGCGAGAAAAAACCAGGCTGCGACGCCAGTTAGGTCGATGCGCCGGCCCGGCCGGACGGCGGAGTTGAAATATTTGCAAATTCTCCAAATCCCTGCCAATCGCTGGCGAATTACCCAAAGACGCGGCGGTACCGGTTGTCCGTCGGCCTTTGTGCACCTGTGACCCAACGTGTGGGAGGACCAGAAATGATCAAGAAGCTAGTGGTTGCGACGGGCGGCTTCGCGCTGCTCTCGCTGTTGTTTTTCGGCCGCGATGCCGCCAGTTACGCCAGCACCTCTTTTGGCTGGGTCAAGGACTCGGTCAAGTCGCAGGTGCCGATTGAATTCGAAATCGAACGGGCGCGCCGGCTGGTCAAGAGCCTGGTGCCGGACATTCGCAAGAACATGCATGTCATTGCCCAGGAAGAGGTTGAAATCGAGCGGTTGGACAAGGAGATCGCCAAAACCGAGGTCACGTTGGGCCGCGAGAAGACCGAACTCATGAAGCTCAAGGGGGACCTCTCCTCCGTGCAGCCGGTATATCATTACGCCGGCCGCAGCTACACGATCCAGCAGGTGAAGCTGGAGCTGGCCAACCGGTTTGAGCGCTACAAGACTCACGACGCCACGCTGGCCAGCCTGCGTGAGATCATCACGGCCCGCCGCGCCAGCCTGGACGCTGCCCGGCAGAAGCTCGACGGCATGCAAGCCGCCAAGCGTAACCTGGAGGTCGAGGTCGAGAACCTGGAAGCCAAGTTCAAGCAGGTCGAGGTCGCGCAGACCGCCAGCGAGCTGAATGTCGACGACAGCCAGCTTGGCCGGGTCAAGGACCTGATCGCGGAAGTACGAGCCCGGTTGAACGTGGCCGAGCGGCTGGTCACTTCGCAGATGGACGTGGACGGCGAGATTCCGCTGTCGGCGCCGACTTCGGAGAACATCGTGGACCAGGTCACCGAGTACTTCACGGTCGAGAGCCCGACGGCCGCGGTGGCCGAGGCTCAAGCGGCTGAGACGCACTAGGTTGTCGAGCGAGGACCCATACGGCGCGCCGCTCCCCAGTGAGATGGGTCAAGGGCGCGCGGTTGGGCGGGGTCGGCGTGTGGCGGCGGCCGGGAAGAACCTGGCCGCCCGCGCACACCCGGTGCCCCGCCGAGGCAGGAACTCCTATGATGTTTGATGCTGCCAGGCCCCCGTCAACCGACTCGGCGACTTGCGTCGGGTGCTTCGAGACTGCCGTGAAGAACTCCGTCGTCAGGAATCGGTTGCTGTTGTGGGTCGACGCGGTCGGCGGATTTTACGTCTGCCCGGGCGCCGAGATTCGCGTGGGCCAGGCGGTGCCGGGCAGCGCGGTGGAGTTGCCGCTGCTGGCCGACCTGTCGAGGCACCACGCCACGATCCGGCGGGACGAGGAGGGCTATACGATCGAACCGCTGCGCGACGTGAAGATCAATCACCAGCGCATCGACGCGATCAGTTGGCTCAACGATGGCTGCCTGATCGAGCTGGGTCCGGCGCTGGTGATGCGGTTTAGCCGGCCGCATCCGCTGAGTGCCACGGCGCGGCTGGACTTTGTCAGCAACCACCGCACGCAGCCCTCGGCTTCGGCGGTGCTGCTGATGGCCGATACCTGCGTGCTGGGTCCGGCGGCCCACAACCACGTGGTTTGCCGGCACTGGCCGCACGACGTGGTGATTTACCGGCAACACGGGGGTTTGCAGTGTCGCAGCGAGACGCCCTGCGAAATCGACGGGATTCGCCATGAAAAACAGGGTCCGCTCACGACCCACTCCCACGTGAGCGGCGAGCAGTTTTCGTTCAGCCTGGAGGAAATCTGATTTTCGTGCCGGATGTCGGCGTGTCATAATTTCACACGGGGGAAACCGCGGCCCTAAGCCGCAGGGATGACCCCGGGACGGGTTTACGATGGTTGGGGATCAAGCAGCACTCGAGCTCACTCCGGTCGGTCAAGCGATGGACCACGAAGCCACACACGCTGAAGACGAGTCGCCGCGCGGCGGTCCGCTGCGATTTTCGTTTGCCACCGGTTCCAAACCGCTGGCCGGTTACACAATCAAGCGCGGCATCGGCCGGGGCGGATTCGGCGAGGTCTACTTCGCCGTCAGCGACGGCGGCAAGGAAGTGGCCATCAAGCTGATTCGCCACAACCTGGACGTCGAGCTGCGCGGCGTGACCCACTGCTTGAATCTCAAGCACACCAATCTGATCGCCCTCTACGACGTCAAGCAGGACGATCAGGGCAACAGCTGGGTGGTGATGGAATACGCCACCGGTGAATCGCTGGAAGAAATCATTCGCCGCTATCCCGAGGGGGTGCCCCTGGAAGCGACGATGGACTGGATGCAGGGCATCGCCGCCGGAGTGGCCTACCTGCACGACCACGGCATCGTTCACCGCGACCTGAAGCCGGGCAACATCTTTCGCGACGACGGCCAGGTCAAGCTCGGCGACTACGGTCTCTCAAAATTCATCTCGTGCAGCCGCCGCAGCGGCCAGACCGAGAGCATCGGCACGGTGCACTACATGGCACCGGAAGTGGCCAATGGCCGCTACGGCAAAGAGATCGACATCTACGCGCTGGGCATCATTCTCTACGAGATGCTCACCGGCCACGTGCCCTTTGAGGGCGAGAGCGTCGGCGAGGTGCTGATGAAGCACCTGACCGCCGAGCCCACCTTGACCGAAGTGCCCCCCGCCTATCGCGAGGTGATCGCCCGGGCACTGGCCAAAGATCCGACCCTGCGGTTTGAATCGGTGGCCGACCTGATGGCGGCCCTGCCGCCGCTGGATGCCTCGCAGTACCGCCCGCCGATCTCCGAGACCCGGGCCGCCGGAGAAGCTCCGCGTCCGGCCGGATCGCCCGCCCCGCAACCCGCCGCTCAAGGTGTGTACGGCGCTGCTCAACCGGCCGCCGGTCAATATGGCGCCGGGGCGCAGGGTGGCCGAGCCTGGCAAGCCGCGGCCGGTGTGGGCGCGGGAATTGGCGGCGCCGCGGCCAAAACGGTCGAGGCCGCCGTGGTCGACGAAGAGCCGGTCTGGCGGGCCATCCGAGATGGCTGGCGGGCCACGCGCGACTCGTGGGACGGGCTGAACACGCCCAGCAAGATCGGCCTGGCCGTGCTGGGCCTGTTCGTGGTCTCCAACGGATCCACCTGGAGCTTCGCGCTCAATTATGGTCCGCCGCTGGTGCTGGTCTACGTGCTGTATCGCATCGGCCGCTCGGTGGTGCTCCAGCAAGAAAAGAAGCATCGCGCGGCGCACGCCCGGGCCGCGGCCAATCCGGGCGGTTTCGATCGCACGGCCTACTACGCTCAGCCCAAGCCGTCCGAGCGCGAGCAGGCAGCGGCGGACCGCACGGCACAAGAGAAATCTCCGCCCGCGCAGACCGAGTATCGCCCCAACCCGGCGACTCCGCCCGCGCCGGGTCAGGTGCCGCTGGGTGATTGGCGCACCGCCTCGGCCCGGCATTGGAAGCGCAAGAAGGGCAAGCGGAGCGGCTGGCGTGAAGAGCCCGCCGCGGCGCTGGTGGTGAAGTCGCCCCGGCAGCGGCTCACCGACCTGGTGGGTTCGTTGATCCTGGCGGCCGCGGTCAGCGCGGCAATGAGCGTGGTCGTAATCCTTTTGCGCGGCGAGGCGCTCGAAGGCGACCAGTTCGCCTGGCTGGCGATGACCAGCGTCTGCGGCGCCTGGGCGATTCTGATCCCGGCGAAGTTCTGGGAAGGTCACAAGGGCGAAGCCATTTTGCGGCGCGTGGTGATGCTGATCGTCGGCCTGCTGGTCGGCGGAGCTGCCTATGCCTGGGCGAACACGCTGTTGATCAAGTTTCCCGATTCGCCGATGCCCCACATGCTCAACAGTCGCGCGCTGGGCTCCGGCTTCTTCGACGTGAAGGATGGGTCGCCGCTGTTGAACGCCTATCTGGCTTACTTCGGTTCGTTGTTCTTCCTGGTCGGCTGGTGGCGTCAGTGCGATCCGCTGCGCCGCACGCGATTGAGCATCTGGAGCACCGTGTTGACCGTGCTGGTGGGCTGGGGCGTCACCTACGTTTGGCAGTTTCCGCAGCCCTGGGGTTTGATGGTCGCGGGGATCATCTCCACGTCGGTGCAGTTGGTCAGCCCCTTCGTGCCTCCGCACGAACGCGTTTCGCGACCAGCCCATGAGGAGGCCTAAGGTCATGTTTCTGCTGGCGAATATCTCGTGGTTTGGACTCATCGCGGTCGTGCTGGTCGCCGGCTGCGGGCTGCGCTGCGTGTCGCACCGACCCTGGCGCACGATTCCGGTGATGCTCCTGGGCGCTTTGGCCGTGATCGGCGGTGTGCGGCTGATCCATAGCCGTTCCGATTCTTCTCACGATTCTTCTCGCTCCGTCGCCAGGCAGTGGCGAGAGTCGATCCACGAAGAAGTGCAAGAGCGGGTTCGAGACAAGATTCACCGCGACATCGCGGTGCGCGTCGTACCGCCGCATGTCGACGTGCCCGAAGTGCGAGTGGAGCTTCCGCAGATCGAGTTCGGCCACGACTTCCCGTTTGATCACGAAGGGGCCGACTTTCATGTCACCCAGACCCGCGCGGACACCAGCAACCTGATGCTGGTGGCGCTGGGGGCCGTGCTGGTGATTGGCGGGGTGATGCTCTTTGCCCGCGGTCGGATGGGGGGCGCGGTGCTGAAAGCGGTGACCTTGGTCGGTCTGATCGCGGCCGGCTCGATCCTGTATTCGAACTTCACGTCGCCGCTGCACTATCCTGTGCGGACGGTCTCGCACTCGACCGACCGCGTGATCAAAGATACGGATGACGACGCGGCTGCGCCCGCCGCGCCGGCGCCGCCAGTGGAGCCCGCGCGGCCTCGCCGCGCCAAGCGACCGATGGAGCGCAGCGCCGGACCGACTGTCCGCGATCAAGACGAACTGCCGCCGCGTGCCGGCGAGATCCCGGTCGCGGCCGAGCTGGCTTCTGGCGTCAAAGTGCCCGAGGCGCCGGCCGCAGTCGCGCCGACGCAGCCCGCGCCTGTTGAACCGCCTGCCGTCGCGGCCCCGACCGACGCGCCGCCGGCGCCCGCTGCCGTCGAGCCACCCGCCCCGCAACCGGCTGAGGAAAAGCCTGCCGAAACGAAACCTGCCGAGGTACAACCCGCCGAACCTGCCTCCGCCGCAACGCCGGCCGCGGAAGCAAAACCTGCCGCGGCTTCGCCAGCAGAGTCGCCCGCGCCTTCGCCAGCAGAGTCGCCCGCGTCTGCTCCGGCTGCAACCGTGCCGGCGTCCGAGCCGGCGCCGTCCGCCGCAACCAATCCAGCGCGGGCGCCTGAAGCGCCGAAAGCGTCGCCGCCTGTGGCCGCGGCCATCGCGCCCGTGGCCATCACGCCCGTCACTCCGCTGGCCCGTAGCGAGCGGCCCGCTTGGGTCGACACCCACGGCACGCTCGACGGTTCGGTCTATCGCGTGGCGATCAACTCGGGTCCCTACGTCGACGTGCCCGAGTGCCAGCGCGCGCTCGATGAATCGATGAAGCGGTTGGTCGACCGATACATTGAAGACTTTTTGGGCGACGGCGCGGCGAGCCTGGTCGACGTGCCCCGCGCCTATCTCAAAGAGAAGGTGAAGCGGGCAGAGTATGGCGAAGTGGTCGAGTCGTCGGTCGGCCCGATGCGGCAGATGCACGCGCTGTTGGAGATCGACGACGATGCCCGCAAGGCGTTCCATGAACGCTGGCGGCAGGCGATCGTGACCCAGCGGTTGTGGTACGTCGGCTCGGCGGCGGCGGTGGTGTTGGCCCTATTGAGCACGTTTTACGGCTACTTAAAGTTGGATTTGCAGACCGGCGGCGCGCAGAAGGGCCGGTTGCAGTTGGCGGCGACGCTGGTGGCCCTGATCGTGGCGGCCGGCGCTTTGCTGGCGAGGTGGGCAGTGCCGTTCTAGTGCTTACTATGCTAAGATGTCTGGCTGCGGAGCAGCTTCGGAACCCTTTCGAGTTGCTCGCGGCGGACAGATTTGGCAGACGCACTCCCACGGTGTTGAACATGGCCGCGATGGCCCCCTCCGATCAACTGCTGGTCAGCCGCATCCGCGGCGGCGAAGGCGACGCCTGGAACGAGCTCATCGCGCGCTTCGAAGGGCGCCTCCTGGCCTTCGTCGAAGGTCGGCTCGGCCGCCGCACCGCGGGCGAGGACGTCGTGCAGGAAACTTTTCTGGGTTTCCTCACCAGCCTGCCCAACTTCGAGGACTCAAGGCCGCTGGAGAGCTATCTCTTCTCCATCGCCGCGCACAAGCTCACCGACCACCTGCGCCGCGAAGGTCGGCGGCCGACGCTGCCGATGGCCTCGGCCGGGTCCAACAGCCAGTGGGAACCGCCGGACCACGCCCGGGCCGTGTCCAGCGTGATGCGCAGCGGCGAACGGCGCGGCATGGAAGAGTCGGCCATCGTTGCGGCCTTGGCCGAACAGATCGACCGCTTGAAAAGTCGTGACGAATGGCAGAAGCTGGCCTGCCTGGAGCTGCTGTTCGTGCGCGGCTGGGCCAATCGCGACGTTGCCGCGCGGCTGGGCATGTCCGAGCAGACCGTGGCCAATTTCAAGTTCGAGTTCATTGCCCGCATCCGCACCCTGGTTCGCAAGCAGGGTTTGCCCGATGACGTCTTTCCAGAACTGCAAGCCGACGCCTGAGACAGCAGGGTTCTCCACGCAATTCGCCGACAACCTCGTCAACGCCCATTCGAAGCCAACCCGACATGCAACCCACGCTGACCCGAGCCGAGCTTGAAGCCTACCTGGACGAGGCGCTGCCGCAGGAACTGATGGCAACGATCGAACAGCGGCTGCGCGACGACGTCGAGTTGGCGCGGACGCTCGCCACCATCAATGGTCGCCGCGATGCGGGTCTGCACTCGCTGGGCGAGATCTGGCGCCGCCATCGCTTAAGCTGCCCCGGCCGCGAGCTGCTGGGCAGCTACCTATTGGGCGTGCTCGACGAATCAGCCGTGGGCTTCGTACAGTTTCATCTTGAGGTCTCCGGCTGCCGGACCTGCCTGGCCAATCTCGACGACCTCCGCGCTCGCCGCACCGACGAGCCGGTCGCGGTCGACAACCGCCGCAAGAAGTACTTTCAGTCGAGCGCCGGCCAATTGCGCAAGCGGTAGGCCCATTGCGCAAGCGGTAGGCCCGTTGCGCAAGCGGTAGGTTCGCTCGTCTTTTGGGTGCCGCGACCGCGTCTGCCGGGCGACTTGCTTGCGCCCTGGGCCGTGGCCACAATAAAGGCCCCGGTACCCTCCGAGCGGCACCCCCGCAAGCAATGCCCCCATGACACGACCTCTCGCGATCGCACTCTGCTGTCTGTTGGTTTGTTCGCCCGCAGCCTTGAAAGCCGCTGACCTCACCAAGGCCACGGTCGTCGCGCCCGATTCGCTCTCGGCCCGCGAGAAGAAGGCGGTCGAGATGCTGGTGGACGAGGTCCACAAGCGGAGCGGTGTCCGCTGGCCGGTGGCCGCCAAATCCTCTGACGACGCGGCCACGACGATCAATATTGGGAGGACAACCGGTCCGGCAGAGGGCTTTCGAATCAAGGCCAAGGGCAACCAGGTCACGATCGCCGGCAATGACGAGCGAGGTGTGCTCTTCGGCATTGGCTATTTGCTGCGGCAGATGCACATGAACCCGGACAAGATCACGCTCGATGAACCGATCGACCTGACCACGGCGCCCAAGTATCCCTTGCGCGGGCATCAGCTCGGCTACCGTCCCAAGACCAACAGCTATGACGCCTGGGACCTGCCGGTCTGGGAGCAGTACTACCGCGATCTGGCTGTGTTCGGCTGCAACGCCGTGGAGCTGATTCCGCCGCGCAGCGACGACGACGCGACCAGCCCGCTGTTTCCGCGGCCGCCCATGGAGATGATGGTCGGCATGTCCAAGCTGGCCGACGACTACGGGCTGGACGTCTGGATCTGGTATCCGGCGATGGACAAGGATTACGGCAATCCCGAAACGGTGAAGGCCGCGCTGGCCGAGTGGGAAGAAGTCTACAAGCGGTTGCCGCGGATCGACGTCATCTTTGTGCCCGGCGGCGACCCGGGTCACACCGAGCCCAAGCACCTGATGGCGCTGTTGGAAAAACAGACCGAGCTACTGCATCGCTACCATCCCAAGGCGCAGATGTGGGTCTCGCCGCAGAGCTTCAACGCGGCCTGGCTCCAGCAGTTTTATGAGATCGTGCGGCGCGAGCCCGAGTGGCTGGGGGGAATTGTCTTTGGCCCGCAGGTCCGCGTGAGCCTCGAGCAACTGCGCGAGGCGATTCCGGCTCGCTACCCGATTCGCCACTATCCGGACATCACCCACAGCCGCCAGTGTCAGTATCCGGTGCCCGACTGGGACGTGGCTCACGCGGTGACCTCGAGCCGCGAGGCGATCAACCCCCGGCCCTTGGGCGAGGCCACGATCTTTCGGTTATTGCAGCCCTACACAATCGGTTTTCTAACCTACTCGGAAGGCTGCAACGACGACGTCAACAAGTGCGTCTGGAGCGCGCTGGGTTGGAACCCCGACGCCAGTGTGGTCGACGCGCTGCGCGAGTTCGGTCGCTACTACATCGGCGATGCCTATGCCGACGACTTCGCCCAGGGGCTGTTGGCACTCGAGCGCAACTGGCAGGGTGCGCTGCTGACCAACGCCGGTGTGGACGTGACCTTGGCCCAATTCCAGGCGATGGAGCGGCGAGCGTCGCCCGAGGTCCGCGGCAACTGGCGCTTTCAACAGGCGCTCTACCGGGCCTACTACGACGCGTATGTCCGGGCCCGGCTGATTCGCGAGACCGAGTTGGAGCGGCAGGCGCTCGACCGCTTGCGCTCTGCGACCGCCGGCCAGACCGCGGCGGCGCTCGACGAGGCCGAGAAGATCCTGGACTCGGCCGCGACCAGCTATGCCGCACCCGACCTGCGCAAGCGGGTCTTCGAGCTGGCCGACGATCTGTTTGCCAGCATCAAGATGCAGACCAGCGTGCCCAAGTACAAAGCGATCGGCGTCGACCGCGGCGCTACCTTGGACACGGTGGACGTGCCGCTCAATAGCCGGCTATGGCTGAAGGAGCGGTTCGCCGTGCTGCGAAACCTGAGCGTGGAAGACGAACGAGTGCGGGGGATCAACGAGATCGTCAATTGGACCAATCCCGGTCCGGGCGGGTTCTATGACGACCTGGGCAAGCTCGACCAGCAACCGCACCTGGTAGTGGGGCCAGGTTTCAGTCACGACCCCGCGTTTCTGCAATCGTCGCACGCCGGGTTTGCCGGCTTCGGCCCGATGCGCAATTCTTGGAAGGACCATGCCGAGAGCATGCTCGAAGCGCCGCTCAACATGCGGTGGGACGGATTGGATCCCAAGGCTCAATACGTGATGCGCGTGACCTACGGCGGCGACGCGTCGCAGAAGAAGATCCGCTGCATGGCCAACGACACGATCGAAATCCACCCGTTGATCAAGAAGCGCTCGCCGGTCGGACCGGTCGAGTTTGAGATACCCGCTGCTGCCACCGCCGGCGGCACGCTGCGATTGAGCTGGCACCGCGAGCCCAACCTGGGCGACAACGGCCGCGGCTGCCAGGTCTCGGAAATCTGGTTGCTTAAGAAATAACCCCAACGTGGTCGCTGGGTCGGCGATCGCCGTGGCCCAGCATGCGAGGAGATATTTACGATGCGCAGAATCCTGGTGGGAGCGTGGCTGGTGTCGTCGCTCTGGGCGACCATGGCGTTGGCGACTTCGGCTTGGGCCGGCGACGTTCGTAGCGGCGCGGCGGCTGCGGTGATCGAGGCCGACGACTCAATGGTCATTGGCGGCGGCATCGGGCCGGGTAAAGCCACCGGCCAGGAAGGCGAGCTGCGGTCCGTGGCCGTCGTGGTCGAAAAGCCCGGCGCGGGCAAAGTGGCCATCGTGGCCTGCGACGTCCTGTTTGTCACCGCCGACTTCGTCGATCGGGCGCTGGCTCGGATCGAAAAGTCCACCGGCATCCCGCCCTCGGCCGTGCTGGTCAATGCCACGCACACCCATCACGCGCCCACCACCGCCACGGTGCACGGTTACACCCGCGAGGACGGCTTTATTCAGAAGGTCGAAGACGCCATCGTGAAGAGCGTCGAAGATGCCAACGCCAAACTAGCCAACGATGCGGATAGCCAGTTCTTGTTCTCGCTGGGCAAGGAAGAAACGGTCGGCGCAAACAGCCGGCTGCTGTTGGCGGACAACACGATCTGGTGGACCGGAACGATGGACGACGCCGTGCGCCATACCGGACCGTTCGACCCGCAGTTGCCCGTGCTGGCCTTTCGGGGCGACAACGGCAAGCTGCGGGCCCTGCTCTTCAATCATTCGACGCACACGATCGGCAGCCGCAAGCCGGGCGTTCGCTCGCCCAGCTTTTATGGTCTGGCCGCGCAGGAGCTGGAGGGTGAGCTAGGTTGCCCCGTGGAGTTTCTGGAAGGCGCGTCGGGGTCGACGCACAACATCACCGCGGTGCCGGTGGAAGAGGCCATTCGCCGCATGAAGCGGGCCGTGACCGACGCGCTTTCGCAGGCTCAACCCCGCGAGGTGACCCGGTTGGTCTCGGTGAAGTGGCCCTTTGAGTTCAAGGTCCGCACGTTCGACGAATCGACCGAGGACGACAAGGTCACGAAATATTGCCGCAAACGGATCGGGGTGCATGCCGACGGCGTGATCGACGTCTTCCGCGCGATGCGGCTGAAGCTCAAGCCCGAGCAGGGCAAGACTCGCCAGACCGTGTTGCAGGTCGCGCTCATCGGCGACGTGGCCCTGGTGGGCGTGCCGGCCGAGTATTTCACGATCTTCGGCGTGGACATCAAGCGCCGCTCGCCGTTTCCCAATACCTACGTGGCCGAGTTGGCCAACGACTGGATCGGCTACCTGCCCAACCTGGAGGCCCATGAGTTCGGTGGCTACCAGACCTGGATGGGCCTGCACAGCTATGCCGAGCCAGGCACGGGCGAACGCGTGGCCGACACCGTGGTCGAGATGCTCCAGGAACTGGCCAAGAAGTAAGTCATGCGGTCTTGCGCGTTTGATAGTTCCTGCCGCGGTTTGTTGCGCCGGCATTTCGCCACGCTCATCGCGCTGTCATTCGTGGCGTTTCAGCCACTGGCGGCTCAGGACGTCCGTGAGACGCCGCTCACGCCGGATGAAGAGCTGGCCACTTTTCGCCTGGCAGATCCACGGTTGACGATCGAGCTGGTGGCGGCCGACCCACAGCTCGACAGTCCCGTGGCGATCTCCTGGGACGAGGACGGTCGGTTGTTTGTGGCCGAGATGATCGACTACCCCGTCGGTCCGACCTCGGGCCGCATTCGGCTGCTGGAGGATCGCGACCACGACGGGCGCTACGAACACGCCAGTGTGTTTGCCGAAGGGTTGAACTTTCCCAATGGCGTGCTGGCGGCCCGTGGCGGAGTGTTCGTCACGGCGGCGCCGGACCTGCTCTTCTTGAAGGACAACGACGGCGACGGCCGAGCCGACCTGCGGCAGGTAGTGTTCACCGGCTTTGGCCAGGGCAATCAGCAGCTCCGCGCCAACGGATTGACCTATGGGCTCGACAACTGGATCTACGGCGCCAACGGCCGCAGCGACGGCGAAGTGCGCCGGCCCAACGATCCGCCCGACCAGGCCGTGTCAGTTCGCTCTCGCGACTTTCGCTTTCTGCCCGACGGCAGTCGGTTTCAGGCCACCAGCGGACAAAGCCAGTTTGGCCAGACGCACGACGACTGGGGCAATCGCTTCATTTCTTGGAATACGATTCCGCTCCGTCACGCCCTGTTCGATCAGCAGTTTCTGGATCGCAACCCGCGGCTGGCCGAGTTCGGCGTGCGCGATATTGCCGAGCCGGGCGAGACCGGGCAGGTGTTCCCCATCAGCCCTCGCCCGCAGACCTTCAATCGCGAGCGGACCGACTTTTACAACGCGATGTGCGGGCTGACGATCTACCGCGGCGATGCGCTGGGATCGGAGCATGCCGGCAGCGCGTTTGTGGGCGAGTCGCTTTCGAACCTGGTGCACCGGCGTATTCTGACTCCGGCCGGACCGACGTTTGTCTCGCGCCGCGGCGAGCACGAGCGCGAGTTTCTGGCCTCGACCGATTCCTGGTTTCATCCGGTGTACCTGACGACCGGTCCCGATGGGGCCTTGTACGTCGTCGACTTCTATCGCCGCTGGGTCGAACACCCGCAGTTCGTGCCCGAGGAATTGCGCGGCACGGTCGACTTTCGCAAAGGGAGCGGTCACGGTCGGATCTGGAAGGTCAGCCGCCGCGAAGCGACCTGGCCGCCCAAGCCGACGCCGCGAATGAGCGCCGAGACGACCGCCGAAGTGGTGCGGCATATTGAATCGACCAACGGTTGGCAGCGCGACACGGCCCAGCGAGTGCTGGTCGAGCGGCGTGACCCGCTGGCAGCGCCGCTGTTACGGGCGATCGTCGGCAAAAACCGCGTATCGCAGGCCAAGGTCAACGCGCTGGGCGCGCTTGACGGCCTGGGCCAGCTGGATGACCCCACGTTGCAGCGGGCGATGGAAGACGCGGACGGACAAGTGCGTCAGTTTGCCATCCGCCTGGCCGCTGGGCGACTGGCGACCTCACCGGCGCTTCGCACCAGCGCGCTCAAGCTGGCCGATTTTCCACATCCACTGGTGCGGTTTGAAATCTCCCTGGCGCTGGCGAACATAGACGGCGAGCAGAAGCTGGCGGCGCTGGTCAAGCTGGCCAACCTGGAAGCGGCCGATCCGTGGATTCCTTTGGCGATCGTCGGCGGCCTCGGTCGATCGAGCGGCGATTTTCTTGCTGGCCTGTTGGCATCGAATCAAGAATGGCAAAAGAGTCCGAGCGCTCCGCAGATGCGCTTGCTCGCCGACGTCGCCGCGACCAGCGTGCAGCAGGGCGACGCGTCGTGGCGTCGCATGCTTTCACTGGTGGCCAATAATAAGGTCGAGGCGGTCGGACCGGGTGACCTCGCGATTCTTTCGGGCCTGGCCGCTGGTCTGGCCGAACGCGGTCAATCGCTTTCCGATCTGGTGGCCAAGGACCCCGGCAAGGACCGCGCGCACTCCGACACGATCAGGACCCTCGTGGCCGCTGCCCGGGCGATCGCCACGCGCGACGACGAGACGCTTGAATATCGGCTGGCGGCGGTGGACGTCGTGCGGCGGCTCGATCCCAAGGCCGGCAGCATTCTGACCGACCTGGTCGATGCGCGGCACGATCAGGCGCTGCAATCGGCTGCCGCGTCCGCTGCCACCACGGCCGATCCTCAGGCGCTCTCTGCAATCTTTTCGGCCTGGCCCACGCGGACCACGGCCACACGTCGGGCCCTGATTGCCGCCGCGCTCCGCTCACCCACCGCGACCGCGGCGCTGGTGACCGCAATCGAAGAAGGCCAGATCCTGGCCAAGGAGCTGGACACCGACACCCGACGTGCCTTGGCCGCGGTGCGCGACCCGGCGCTGGCGGCGCGGATCAAGCCGCTGGTCGACTCCGGCGTGAACGTCGACCGAGCGGCGGTCATCGCCCGCTACACGGCCGCGCTCAAGAACCCTGGCGATCGGGCGCGGGGCGCGGCGGTGTTCGAGAAGCACTGCCTGACTTGTCACTTTGTGCAGGGCCGGGGACATCGGGTGGGGCCGGATCTGTCGGGCATCGGTGCACGAGCCAAGGAGGTCGTGCTGGTGGACCTGTTGGACCCCAGCAGGCAGGTTTCTCCGGATTTCGTGGCCTACACGCTCATCACCCGCGACGGCCAGGTGCTCAGCGGCCTGCTGGCCAGCGAGACGGCCGGCGGGATCACGCTGCGGCGCGCCGAAGGAGCCCAGGATTTCGTGCCGCGGGCGCAGATCGAAGAGCTCCGCTCCAGCGGCCAATCGCTGATGCCCGCAGGCCTGGAGCAGAATCTAAGCGAAGAGAATATCTCGGATTTGCTCGCATTCCTCGCTCGACCGGAAGCTGGACTGTTTGCGCCAGTCAGGTGAAGTGGCGCAGAGTATTCCGTCAAAGCTGGTCGTTTGTATCGATTGTAATGGCTAGCTAGCACATCAAGTTTTCCGAATTGAATGAAAATGACCGTGACGACTGTGGGGCGATAAAGCTATGTTTGCTTACACGTCTTGATCGTCTGCATTCGCAGAAAGCCAACTCTGGAGTTTGCATCACATGATGGCGCACTCGGCTTCGCTTTTGTTTGCGCTAGCCACGATGGCGGCCGCTGCCGACAAGGAAGTGACCTCGTTTTCGCATCGTCAACTGTCGCCCGGTCAAACGTTTGAGATTCAAACGGTCGACCGAGTTTATCGCGGCCAGTTGTTGGATCGCGCAACTGGCAAGTGCCAGTTGATCAGTTCGCCTGACGGCCAACGTTTCACGGCCCCTAGCACGGTCTACTTGTTGGGCGCCACCGGCGGCCCGCAAGAACGACAGATGCTGGTCGTGATGCACCAGGTCAAGGTGGGCATGAAGGTCGAGCTGGCCGTCGGCGATTTCGACGCCGAGCACCGCCAGGTCACCAGCGAGGTCAAGGCGATCAAGCTCGGCGGCTGATCTATGCCGCAGCACTGACCGCCACGTGCCAAAAAATCCCGGGAACGAGTCCGACAAGACTCGAAGGCTCAAAATCCATGCCTAGCTTAGCGCCGCATCGTCGTGCGACCCGTGGATCGTCCGCCGTGGGCAGCGTTCTGTCGCGTATTGTGCGGCGGATTTCCGAGGGCTGCTCGCTGCTCCTGGGCGACGAGTTGCATTGGACGCGGAGCGCCCAGGCGGTGCGCGTGGTGTCGTTGCGAGCCACCGAGCGCAAGTGACGACGCTCGCTGCTCGGCTCATCTTTCGCGGATTCTTATCGCCGGAAGACCGCCGGCTTGGCCGTTAATTGACGGCAGACCGCCGCGATTCGCACGAGTGCCTCGTCGACCTCCGCCTCGGTGGTCGAAGTCCCCAGGCTGATGCGAATCGATCCGGCCAGGACCTCGGCCGAAACTCCCATGGCCGTTAGCACGGTTGAGGGTTCGCTCGAACCGCTGGCGCAGGCCGAACCGGTCGAGCAGCAGACGCCGGCCAGATCGAGCGCCATCAGCAGCGGCTGGCGGTCGATGCCCAGGAAGGCGACGTTGGTCGTGTTTGGCAGCCGCGGCGCCTTGGCTCCATTGATGACGACCCGCCCCGCGTGGCAACCTGCCAATCCGCGCTCCAACCGGTCGCGGAGCGACTGCATGTGCCGCGCGCGACGGTCGAGATCGCTCACGCATTCTCTCAGCGCAGCCCGCAGGCCGACGGCCAGGGCGACCGACTCGGTGCCCGCGCGGAGCTCGCCTTGCTGAGGTCCGCCGCGCAAGAGCGGTTCGAGAGTGACGCCATGGCGAATGAACAGCGCCCCGCTGCCGAGCGGGCCGTGAAACTTGTGCGCCGCGACCGACATCAGACGGCAGCCCAACGCGCGAAAGTCCACCGGCAGCTTGCCGACCGCCTGGGCTGCGTCGGCGTGCAATGGCACGTTCACATGGGCACAACGTCGCGCGATCTCCGCCACGGGCTGCAACACGCCGGTCTCGTTGTTGGCCAGCATCACGCTGACCAGCCGGGTCGACGGCGAGAGCAGCGCGTCGAGATGGTCGAGATCCACCACGCCGTCAGGCGTCACCTTCAAGCGATGCACACGCCAACCGTGCCGCTCGAGCAGGTCCGCCGGCTGCGCGACGCTGGGATGTTCGACCGCCGAGACGATCGCCTCGCCCGGCGCACTTTGCGGGTCGAGCAGCCGGGCCAGGCCGAACAGCGCCAGGTTGTTTGCCTCCGTGCCACCGCTGGTAAAGATGACTCGATCTGCCGCGTGGGTCTCGGTCTGAGCGCCCAGCAGGCCAGCGACGTCATCGCGGGCGTCTTCGAGCGCCTGTCGCGCGCGGCGACCCAGCGCGTGCTGGCTGGCAGGGTTGGCGCCGTGCTGTGCCTGGGCGTCTGCCATGGCCGCGGCGGCGGCCGACGACAGCGGCGTGGTCGAATTGTGGTCGAGATAGAGGGTCTTCATGGACGTGGGCCGAGGCCGGTGAATCGTCGGAAAGTCGCCGGATGCCAGGCGGCCGTTCATTCTACCCACCCGCTTGGCGCAAGCGGGAGACCTGGCGGAGTTTAGAATCGAAGGGCCAAGGAGTGGCATTTCTTGGCCCACGGGCGCGGTATTATGTAAGTCGCGCGCTTCGCACCTGGCGGGTAGGTCGTCGCCCGGCAAATAGGCCGAGGCGTGCAACAGGTTCCGAGGACGTTGGACGAATTCGGCATGAGCACCGGCAAACCCAAACCGACCCCAACTTGTCCCAAGTGCGGCGGCAAGCTGCGCCTGCTGGGCGTCAAAGCCGGCGAACAGGTGCGCTGCCCGAAGTGCAACAACACCTTCACCGCGGGCAAGCCCAAGCCGCCGCCCTCGTTGACCAGCGACGAGGCCTATGAGCCGGTGACCCCGCTCAAGTCCGCGCAGATTGTGCCCGAGGAGGGCGCGATCGAGGTCGATCGGCAGTATCAGCCCGAGATAGAAATCGCGCCGATGATCGCGCCGACCAATACCTATCAGCCGCAGTACGAGGCCGATTGGAGCAAGGACGAGATCGAGGTCGAATCGCCGGCCGAGCTACCTCCGAGCATGGTGGAAGAGTACACCCAGCGCGCCAAGGAGCGGGGTCTGATGCGCGAGCAGGTCGTGGAGCGCCCGCCTCGCTCACTGTTCTTTTCCGACGTGTTCACGTTTCCCTGGCAGGGTCTAAACATCGCTCGCTGGGCCGTGATCGCGGTGAGCCTGACGATCTGCTCGGCCATGATGGCGTTTATCGTGGCTCAAATGATGTCCGGCATGGGCATGGCATCGCTGGCCATGCCGCTGATGATGATGATCGTGGCCGGTCTCGGTTTGTTATCCCTGGGTTTCACGGCGGCCTGCTTCGTCGCCGCGGTGGACGACACGGCCGACGGCCAGCGCGAGGTTCAGGAAGCGACCATGCCCGCCTGGGACCAGTGGATCTTCTCGTTCTTTAGCGTGGCCATTGTCTGGACCACTTCCGGGGCGCTCGGATATCCGCTGGTGTTCGTGCCGGGCGCTGGCCCGCCGGCCATCCTGGTTTCCAGCATCGTGCTGTTTCCGATTTTGATGCTCTCGGCGCTGGAGTGCGACTCGTTCATGCTGCCGATTTCGGCTCCCATCTGGCGCAGCATCTTTCAGTTGCCGGGGACCTGGCTGGGGTTTTATCTGATCTCGACCTTGGTCGTCGGCGGCTGGCTCGTCGCCAGCGGGTTGCTGTTTCCCGAGGCGCCGGGCGTAGTGCTGTTGCTCTCGCCGATGATCGGCGCGGCCGTGATCCTGATTTATGCCCGGCTGCTGGGGCGGCTGGCCTGGCGGATTACGACCGACGGCGTTGATTTCTCCAAGATAGAATCGTCGAGGTCTTCAACGGCCGTCGCATCGACCGCTGCGGCAGCCCCACGCAGAGGCAAAAACCGGCGCAAGGTGCGCAAGCTCAAGCTGAATCTGCCGGACGAACTCGACGCGCCGCCAAGCAATGAACTTGAGCCCCCGCCGGTCGCGCGGCCCAAGCTCGATTTTCACCATCGGCCTTGAGCAATCGTCCCTGAGCTCGGTCACGATTTGAATCTCGGGTGGCACTGGCTCTGCCGGTGCTCGTCAACAGGGCCGCTATTGCACGATCGCCCAGACCCTTGCCGGGCCGCCGCTGCCGGTCTCGATCTTGATCGGCGCCACCACCAGCGTGAAACCCTTGGGGGGCAATTCATCCAGATGGGCCAGGTTTTCCAGCCCATACCGCTCTGCGCGGCCCAGGACGTGATGCACTGCGAAGTCACGCGACGGACCATGGTCGACGCTCATCGTGTCCACGCCGATGCCGCGAACCTGTCGCTTGTCGACCAGGAACTGGGCGGCCTCGGCCGAGAAGCCGGGGAAATGCAGTTCGCCCATCACGCCCTGACCCTGGTAGCGGGCCGGCGTGTTCCAAAAGCGGCTCCAGCCGGTATAGGCCAGGACCACTGCCCGGTCGGGGATGCGGCCGTGGGCCTTCTCAAACCGCTCAATGTCCGCCACGGTCACGCGGTAGTCGGGATCCATGCTCACCGCGGCCGTGACGTCGATGACCACGCCTGGGGCAAACAGCTCGGTCGGCGAAATCTGGTCAACGCTGGGTCGCCCGCGCTCAAAATGGTTGGGCGCGTCCAGATGGGTGCCCAGGTGCTCGGGCGTGAAGAACGCCTTGGAAAGCACGCCGTCTTTCTCCAGCGTGGCGATGGTGTGCAGTTCAAAGGGCTTGTAGTTCTCGCCCGGCCAATAAGCACTCTTGCCGTTGAGCGGCCAGGACAGGTCGACCATCCGCAGCTTGCCGGAGGTCAGGTCCGCCAGCGTTGGTCCGCCGGGGGCCGGCGCCGCGGCGGCCGCGTGATGGGCGGTTCGGCCATGGCTGACGGTCTCGAAATCGACCAGGGCGCTGGTGGCAAAGCCGGCGGCCAGGGTCAGCAAGGCCAGAAAAGTGCGTCGCATGGCGATAGAGCCCTCGATAGTCGTCGGTCCGACGTGCCCCGGTTGCAATTCTAGCTCACTGGGGAAACGCGGCGGCGTAATGGGGCGCTGCGGCCGAAACTTGCGACCGCTAGCTCCCCCCAAGGCGACCGTCGGCCCGGCCGGCCGCGTAGTAAACTTGAGGCGCGCGGTTGACGGGCCCTGTCGATATCGGCGATATTCTGGGATTGTCAGCCGCTGCCGCCCGGTCGGATTCGGCCGATAATTGCGCTGCGACCGACCGTCGACGGCGGCCGCTGCGTCACCCACCAGACCGTCATCCGTAACACCGTCATCCGTAACACTGTCAATTCGCAAAGGACCCAGGTTATCGACCGCAATCAGAGGATCAACGAGCAGATCCGTATTTCACCCGTGAGAGTCATTACCGCGGACGGCGAGTTGTTGGGCATCATCAGCACCGACGAAGCCTTGACTCGTGCGCGGGAAGCGGAGCTGGACCTCGTTGAGGTCGCGCCGAACGAGCGACCTCCTGTCTGCCGCATCATGGACTATGGGAAATTCAAGTACCAGCAGAAGAAGCGGCAGGCCAAGGGACACACGCATCAGAGCAAGATCAAAGAGATCCGCGTTCGACCCAAGACGGGCGAACACGATATCGCGTTCAAGTTGAACCAGGCCAAGACGTTTCTGGCTCACAAGGACAAAGTGATCGTCTCGGTCATCTTCCGCGGCCGCGAGCTGGCCCACATCGAAGAGGGCCGCAAGGTGATCGACCATATCGTCAAAGAGCTGGAGCCCGTGGGCAAGATCGAGTCGCCCCCCTCGCACCAGAACAAGCGCATCATCTGCATCCTGGCGCCGAAGTAACCGAAGTAATAGTAATCCGGCCGCGCGTGACCTCGTCGCGCGCAACCCGATCACCGGCGTCACTTCGCGCCCGCGGGCTCGCGTAACTGTCCAACTCGTCGCCCCAGCCGGTCCAACCCTGGACCCGGCTCCGCGCGAACAGTTCCACATAGGGGCCCGGGCTACAGGCCTCGATGATCCGGTATAGCTCGTCCGGCTTGCGCGAGTGTTCCTGCTTGCGGGTCGACAGCAGGTTGACCTGGGTCCGCCCGGCCTTGAGCGTGCGCTGCCGCCCGCGCACGCCGAACAACACCAGCTCCGTGACGTTGCGGAAGTAGAAGCCCACGCCGCGGCCGTCTGGTCCGCCGTCTTTGCGGACCTTGTACCAGACCAGGTTCGTCTTGTACTTGAAGCCCCAAGAGGCGAGCACCGCCAGGCCGTCTTCCAACAGCGCGTTGGGGCACCACAGGTAACAGTGGGCCGCGTCGGCCAGGTGTTCGGCCACCGGCATCGCCGCGATCTCGTCGGTGGTCATCGTGTGATACCGCCGCAGCCGCTTGTGCTCGGGCGACATCTTGCCCGTGCGGTTGGCAAACCGCCAGGGCGGGTCGGCCAGCACCGTGCCGTATCCGGATTCCAGACCTGCCAGACCCATGGGCTCGTCCTTCCCTGCCGCGCGGGCGATTTTTGCGGGGCCGATTTCAGCCAAGATTTTCGCGCTCGTGGCGAATCCTCACTCGGACCCGTGGGCTGTTGCCAGGGTGTTATTGCGAGCGTCAACTTACGTCACCCGGCCGAGGCTGACAACCGGCACATGCGGCGGACTATAATCGGGCCGCGACCAACCGCGAATGTTGACCTGATCACCGAGGAGCAAACATGCAACCGGAATACTTCTGGCGACCCGAAGTGCCACGACGCCGTCGCCTGGCGACCTGGCTCGTGGTGTTGTTGGCAGCCCAATGCTCGGCGCACGCGCGAGTTTATGCCGCCGAGCTGTCGGCCGAGAAGGTCGCAGCCATCGACGCCAAGATCAACGCGTTCATGGCCAAGAGCCACGCCCCGGGCCTGTCGCTGGCCGTGGTGGTCGACGGCGCAATCGTCTACGACCGCGGTTACGGACTGGCCGACGTCGAGAACAGCGTGCCGGCCACGGCCGACACGATCTATCGCCTGGCATCGATCTCTAAGATGCTCACCGGCGTGGCGGCCATGCAACTGGTGGAGCAAGGCAAGCTGGACCTGGCCGTGCCGATCCAGAAATACGTGCCCAAATTTCCCGAGAAGCAGGCCCCGATCACGGCTGAGCACTTGCTCAAGCATCAAAGCGGCATCCGCCATTACAAAGGGGACGAGATCAAAAGCGTCAAGCACTATCGCGGCGTGAAAGACGCCCTGGTGATCTTTCGCGACGAGCCGTTGCTGTTCGCGCCCGGCGAGAAGTTTTCGTATACGACCTACGGCTACAACCTGCTGGGCGCCGCGGTAGAAAGCGCCGCCGGCCAGCCGTATGCCAAGTATGTGCAAGCCAAGATCGCCGCGCCCGCGGGCATGACCAGCTTGCAGCCTGACGACGCCCATAAGGTCATCCCACATCGCGCGGCCGGCTATCGGCTGGAGGGGACCGCGGCGGTGAGCATCCTGGTAAATGACGATATGGTGGACGTCTCCAATAAGGTGCCCGGCGGCGGCTGGTGCTCGACCGCGGGCGACCTGGGCCGATTTGCGATCGCGCTGGTCGACGGCAAGCTGGTTTCGCCGGGGACGCTCGAACGGATGTGGACGCCGCAGGCCACCGCCTCCGGCGAGGCGACCAAGAGCGGGTTTGGTTGCTTCATCGAGGAGGTCAACGGCGAACGGCAGGTGGCTCACTCCGGCGGTCAGCCCAAGGTCTCGACCCATCTATTGATCATCCCCAGCCGCCGCGCGGCGGTATCGATGATGTGCAACCTGAGCGGTGCCCCGCTCAAGCCGCTGGCCGGCGAAGTGGCGGAGCTGGTGAGGTAGGCGGAGTGGTTGTTGGTTACTAGTTGTTGGTGATGTGGATCAGGGAGCACCCTGAACGTGCGATGGAAAGACCATCGATCTGCGACACGCAGATTCTTGGACCAGTCCGGCGATTGAAATGTCAGCACGGCGTGCAGCGAGTCGAGTTGTTCGGAGACAAATAGCGGCCGGGCCAGGTAGAAGGTGCTGTAGAGTAGCATTGCTGTCTTTAGGGGTGCGGATCAGCCTTCGCCCCAGTCGGACTCGCGAAGATTTGCAAAGAATTCCTCGATGCCCTCGGCGAGTTCGAACCAGCCGCCTGAGGCCTGCTTGAAGTAAATCACTCCCCGGTCTTCGCCCGCGACGGACAAGATGATCAAATCGCCGCCGGCGGTGCAACCAACTGGCAAGATCTGAATCGGGTCATTGTCGTCAAATAGTGCGAGCTGCCAATCTCTCCCCAGTTCGGTGGCTTCATGGGGCGTGTCGACACCATACATGATCTGTAAGCCCCGCCGTGGGCAGTTGGAGTCTGGACAGATCATCTCGGGAGCGTCAAAAACGCCTCCGTTGAAACTCAACAGGAATTCGCGGTAATCGCCAGGGAGTTCAGTTTTCAACCGCCCCTCCAGGTTTGCAACCTGCTCTTCCGTTGGGAGAGGGAATCGTTCAGTGGCCCAGCGGGCGAAGGCGTGTTCGATGGAGCTCATGCAAAGACGACTATGTTCAACGGGCTTTGCGGTTACTCGAAAAGAAGGAAACGACGGCAGGAATCCCACAATAGGACGCGACCCAAGAAGTAAATCAATTCACTTTAACGCCAAGTTGGGTCGCACAGATTGGCAAAGAACTCCTCAATGCCCTCGGCCAACTCGAACCAGCCGCCTGAGGCCTGCTTGAAATAAATCACGCCGCGATTCTCAGTTGCCGTGGCGAGAATGATCAGGTCACCGAATGCCGTGTCGCCAATTGGCAGGGCGATCAAGGGGTCGTTGTCGTCGAAGAGGGCGATCTGCCAGGGTTCGCCTAATCTTGTGCCATCGAGCTGAGAGTCGACGCCATACATCACCTCCAAACCCCGTTGAGGAAAGCCGTCCTCGGGCGAGAGAATCTCCGGATCCTCAAACACGCCGCCGTTGAACTCCAGCAAATACTGTCGATAGTCCTCAGGCAGCTCAACTCCGAGCCGTGATTCTAACTCCGCGACCTGTTGTTCCGTCGGCAACGGCAACCGCTTGCGAGCCCAACGGGCGTAAGCGTATTCGATGGAGCTCATATTCGTAACTCTGGAATTGGTGTGTACCTGTGAACGCCCATCTCATCAATCCATCCGATCTCGATCCCATCTTCTTCGCGAATCAGCGGTAAGGTCTTGCGTTCGGTGCCAGGAATGAATCGAGGCTCGGACAAGAGGCTGCCGGGAATATATTTGCCCCATTTTTGCTCTGCTTGCCTTTTAAGTTGCTCGAACTCCGGGCTCGTGATTTTTTGAGTCTCGCCCTTTCGAACACCCTCGACATATTCCACCGACGCGCTTGCGAAAAGCCACCCTGGATGGACAACGAAAACGGAGCCATCTTCGCTCGAAAAGTGGTAAACCATCCGTTCTGCGACATTGTACTCCGGTTGAAGTGCTCCCGCGGCTTGCAAGACGTCGCGCGCGACGAGATAGACGTTGATCACTCCAAGCGCGCGGCCACCACCGCGCATGCCCTTTGCGAAGCGATTCGTTGCGCGGGCCAACGCTGCAGGCCCTGTGTGATGCACTGCTTGGTGAAAACCCTTGCGGACTAACTCCAACACCTTGGATCCCGGACGCCCCGCATGGTTCCATTTGAAACCCTCGGGTTTTTCCCAGTTGGGATCTCTAAGTGTCTTTCTCATCTCGAGCGTGGCTGCGTCCGAGTCGGCAGCCTTCCCGGTCACCACGTCTATTTTTACACTGGCAGTCGCCGCACTTCCGCCATAGTAAGCTTCTGCAGGAAAGCCGCCCACGGCGATGTATTGTCCTTCAAAGCGAATCTCCGTGTTCGCCAGGCCCACGGCTCGATTCTCCGATATATCGTGATACCGAAAGACTCCCTCGCCTTTTGTGCCGGATAGCCATTTGCCGCGACTATCGGCCGGGAACTGGGGTTTTACGACGACGTCGCCGGGCGTGTCCGGGCCGAGGCTAACGTTGCCTGGACCAGGCCCGCTGACATCGGGCGTATGCGTGATAACGAAAGGACGGTCGCCTTCCACCTCGGTAAAGGCATCTGCGAACCAATCGCTCTCATCAAAGACGACCTCTTCGATCGGAAGCAACTCGCAATAAGCGGCCCATTGCTCGATCCAGTCTTCCAGGTCCCGGACGCTCTCCGGATCGACGTGGAATCCCAGTTCTGCCTGCTCGGCAACGAACGCGTGCCAACGCTCGCGCCAGTCGCTGGGCAAGCGGGCGCAGAATAGCTCGGCCAGGAAGGCGTCGAGGCTGTTGGCGAAAGGCTGCAGCGCGTGTTCGATACTGAGTAGCAACTCGTTCACCAGCGCCCGGCGGCGATCTTCCCATTCACGGACGTATTCGGTCATGCGGACCTCGTGTTGCGGCGCCTTGCCGAACGGCAACAAAAAAAGGCTCGCCGCCGGAGGGTTCTTCCGAAAGTGGAAGAACCTTGCTCCAGCGACGAGCCCTTCGAATACCTGGCTCAAACGGCCAAGCCCCGACCAGTACCCGTGCGAATTTGTTGGTCGCTAGGACGGCAGAACGCAGATCAAATGCAGCCGATTAGCGACAAGACAGACCTTAGCAAATCGACGACGACAAATCTGCACGTTTTGTGGCCACCCCCCGTTTTGGCGCGCGGCGAAAGTGAGCAAGCCGATTTAAGAGCGAGTCCGCATGCAATGGAACGAGTTGCGGCAGCGCCGGCTAAGCCGCCAGTGAATGGATTCACGCGCGGCGAGAGAGGCTCAAGCGATTCTTCCTGAAGCCTAAAGCCCGAAGCCCGCGGCCTTCTTCCACCCGCAAAAAGCCCTCTTCCGCTTTGGCCTAAAGACCCTATAATGACGGGTTCTGTTTTGTCGCTTCCTGCCTTGCGGTGGCCTTGGGCTGCCGTGGCGGGAGCGAACCCTCATGAAGCGCGAGTTTGGCACCATGCCGAAGCAAAAGACTCATAAAGGCGTCAAGAAACGATTTCGCGTCACCGCCAAGGGCAAGGTCAAGCACCGCCAGGCCGGCACCAGCCACTTGGCCGCGCGCATGACCCACAAACGCAAACGGCAATTGCGCGGCACCACCGTGCTCGCCGAGCAATTCACGTCGCAGATCAAGGAAGTGTTGGCTGGCAACAGCTATTGAATTTGATTGCCGCAGTAGCGGCGGGCTGGTCTGGCCGCATTAGCGGTCGACTGGAATGGGTCGCCCCCTAGTGCGACTCGTCCCGCGATCCTGTTCGCTGGGGCATTACACGCGTCGGGCGGTACAACGTCGGCTGCAAACTGTTTGAGCCGAGGCCTGGTTACGCGGTAGACAGAAGATGGGTAAACGACGATGAGAACTACTAAAGGCGCCGCGCGCACCAAGTCCAAGCGCCGGCTGTTCAAGAAGGTCAAAGGCTATCGCGGCGGACGCGGCGGGCTGTTGCGCACCGCCAAGGAAACCCTGGTCCGCGCCGGCGTCTATGCGTATCGCGATCGCCGCGTTCGCAAGCGCGAGTTCCGCAAGCTGTGGATCATCCGCATCAACGCCGCCGTGCGCGAGCGCGGCCTGCGCTACAGCGAATTTATCCATGGTCTGGAAAAGGCCAACCTCGGGCTCGACCGCAAGAGTCTCTCGGAAATGGCCATCCAGGATCCGGCCGGCTTTGACGCCGTCGTCGAGCGCGTCAAGCAGGCTCTGGCTGCCTAAGCCGCGCTGACGGGCCGCTGGTCTCGAGTAAGTTCGCGCCGTCGCGCGTGAACCTGCGCGCCAAGGCGCGATAACGTTGCGTAATCGTACTCGACCCCTTCGTTCGGGCAACCTTCGATGGCACTCGACGCATTCCTGGCCGAGCTCGACGCGCTGCAGGCCGCGGCCGGCGCCGCGTTCAGCGCGGCTGCCGACGCCGACGCGCTCGAGGCCGCGCGCGTCGAGTATCTCGGCGCCAAGAGCGGCCGCATCAAGACCGTGCAAAAGCAGCTCGGCACGGTTGGCGGCCCCGACAAGCCGGCTGCCGGCAAACGGTTCAACGAAGCCAAGGGCGCCATCGAGACCGCCTTTGCCACGGCACAAGAGCGGCTGACCTCGGGCGGCGCCGCCGAAAGTGGCGAAGCATTCGACCCCACCCTGCCCGGCCGCCGCCCGCGGATCGGACATTTGCACCCGATCACGCAGACGATCGAAGAGCTTAAGGACATCATGGGCCGGCTCGGCTTCACCGTGGCCGATGGTCCGGAGATCGAAGACGAGTGGCATAACTTCGAGGCGCTCAACATTCCGGCTTCGCATCCGGCTCGGGATCCGCTCGAGAATTTCTATCTTTCCGCCGCGGGCGTGGCCACCGGCGAACCACTGCTGTTGCGCAGCCAGACCAGCACGGTGCAGATTCGCGTCATGGAGACCACGCCGCCGCCGGTGCGGGTGATCTCGCTGGGCCGGGTCTATCGGCCCGACACGGCCGACGCCACCCACTATCCGATGTTCCACCAGATCGAAGGATTGCTGGTCGACCGCGGCGTGACGATGGCCGACCTGAAGAGCGTGCTTCGGCTGTTCGCCTCGAGCTTCCTCGGGGGCGACGTGCACATCCGCTTCCGGCCGTCGTTCTTTCCGTTTACCGAGCCGAGCGTGGAAGTCGACATGAGCTGGCACGATCCCAAAGATCCGACGAAGACCCGCTGGATCGAAATGGGCGGCGCCGGCATGGTCGACCCCAACGTGCTGGCCGCAGTTGGCTACGATCCGGACGAAGTGACCGGCTTCGCCTTTGGACTGGGCGTGGAGCGGGTCTGCGCTCGTCGGCACGGCGTGCACGACATCCGAGACTTCTACCGTAACGACGTTCGCTTTCTGCACCAATTCTGAAATTCGTTCCGCTGGCACTCCCTGCTGACCACAACCGCCGATGATTGTTTCCTGGGACTGGCTGAATCATTACGTGAAGCTCGGCGGTGGCGCGGGCCAGCGCCCGACCGCAGACTTGCTGGCCGAGCGGCTGATGATGGCCGGGTTGAACCACGAAGACACGCAAGCGGTGGGCGCGGACCTGGCGATCAACGTCGAGGTGACCAGCAACCGGCCCGACTGCCTGGGGCACATCGGCATGGCTCGCGAGGCCGCGGTGCTGTTCAATCTTCCGCTGACGATTCCCGCGGCCGAGCCGGTGTCTGGCACAGCACGCGTCGAAGACCTGGCCCAGGTGCGCGTCGACAATCCCGATCAATGTCCGCGGTACACGGCCCGGGTGATTCGCGGCGTGAAGGTCGGGCCGAGCCCCAAGTGGCTGGCCGACCGGCTGGCGACGATCGGCGTGGCGGCGATCAACAACGTGGTGGACGTCACCAACTACGTGCTCTTTGAGTGCGGTCAGCCGCTGCACGCCTTTGACCTGACGCGGCTGGCCGGCCGGCAGATCATCGTCCGCAGAGCACAGCCCGGCGAGACCTTTTTGGCGATCAACCACCGCAGCTACACGCTCGATAAGAACGTCTGCGTGATTGCCGACGCGAAGCGCACGATCGGTCTGGCCGGAGTGATGGGCGGCGCCGGGACCGAGGTCTCGACCGCGACGACCGAGCTGTTGATCGAAAGCGCCGAGTTCGACCCGATGTCGATCCGCGCCACGGCCCGGGCCCTCAACCTGCACAGCGATTCGTCCTATCGCTTTGAGCGCGGCCTGGATCCGCAGGGCATCGATTGGGCCAGCCGCCGGGCCTGCGAGCTGATTTTGGAGCTTGCCGGCGGAGAGCTGGCTGCGGGCGTGTTGGACGTCGGCGCCAAGCCCCAGGATCGAGAGCCGATCACGCTGCGGTTTGCGCAGCTCAAGCGGGTGCTGGGCATCGACGTGCCGCCGGAGCTGGCGCGGCAGATTCTCACGGCGCTGGGCAATCGCGAGCTCAAGCACGACGAACGCCGGGTCGAGGTGGTGCCGCCCAGTTGGCGCCGCGATCTGACGCGCGAGATCGACCTGGTCGAAGAGGTCGCCCGCGTGCACGGCTACGACAAGATACCCGAGGACGTTAGCGTGCCGATGGCCAAGTCGCACCGCACCGAGACCGACCGCGTGCTGGACAAGGTTCGCGGCGTGCTCACTGGCGCGGGCTATGACGAGGCGCTGACTTGCAGCGCGGTCGAAGAGCCCTGGTCCGAGGCCTTCAGCCCCTGGTCAACCGAACCGGCGCTCAAGGCCAACACGCCCGTGCTGCGACGGGCCGACCGCCTGCGGCGGAGCATCGTGCCGAGCCTGCTCGGCGCGCGGCAGACCAACGAGGCGGTGGGCAACGCAGTGATCGAGCTGTTTGAGATCGCGCACGTCTACCTGCCGCGCGGCGGTCAGCTCCCGCGCGAAGAGATGATGATCGCACTCACCAGCGGCGGCGATTACCTGGCTGTCAAAGGCGTAATCGAAGCCCTGGTCGTGGCGCTCGACCCAACCGCCACGGTCGAAGCCCGGGCCACCCGGCAGCCGCTGCTGGACGTGGGCCGCTCGGCCGAGCTGTTCGTGCACACCGCCAACGAGCGCGACGTGCAGTTGGGTTACCTCGGCGAGCTGAGCGCCAGCGGTTTGAAGGCATTCGACCTTCGCGGCGCCGCGACCGTGGCCGAGGTGAAGCTGTCGACCCTGTCGCAGATTGCCAACCTGGTTCCACAGTGCAGCGAGATCCCCAGCTACCCGGCGGTGGAGCGCGACTTGAATCTGGTCGTCGACGAGCGCGTGCTGTGGGCCGACGTCGAGCGCACCGCGCGGCAGGCCGGCGGTCCGCTCACCGAAGCGATCACGCTAACCGCCGAACCCTATCGCGACGAAGCCCGCTTGGGCGCGGGTAAGAAGAGCCTGCTATTCAAGCTCACGCTCCGTTCGCGCGAAGGCACGCTCACGGGCGAGACCGCCGACGAAGTAACCGCGCGAGTGGTCGCGGCGTGCCAGCAAGCGCACGGCGCGCAGCTGCGTGCGTGACCCTCGCCCACTCGTGGGAGAGGGTGGCTTGCTTTAGCAAGCCGGGTGAGGGGGGCAGTATGGCAAGACTTTCGTAGTCTGTTCGCGCCGCCCGGCCTCTTGTGCCTTCGGCACCCAGACGCCTGCGGCGTCTGGGCCACCCGCTGCGTGCGTCCGTCCCTCACCCTGGCTCGCGTTTCACGCGAGCCTTCCCCCTCTCCCGCGGCGCGGGAGAGGGGAAGAAAGGCAGTGCAGTCGCGCAGGGCACCGGCCTCACAGAGGCCGGCTACAGGACGGGCCGGCCATAGGACGGGCAGGCCATAGGTCGGGCCGCCACCTTACTCGCTGCGGATGAACCTGCGGAGCGGCGCCAGGAAGTTTGGCCGGGTCGTCGCCTGTTTTTTGCCCGAGTCGGCGGCGTCGATGCGGGCGATCATCTCGACGGCTTGTTGCAGACGGAACTGCTCGAAGGTCGTGCGGCGAATCATCTCAAAGCCGCTCGCTCCGCCCGTGCGGTTGGGATCGCTGGGCGACCAACCGGCCTCCTCGCGGCGGCGCAGGCGGCGCTCGGTGTCGCGCAAGCTCCAGAGCATCCGCAGGTCGTCGGGGTCGAGCTCGTAGTTGTCGTTGCCGACCAGGATCATTTCGCCTTCGGTATGATCCAGGCCCGACTGGATCGCCTCGGCCAGCCCCAGCCGCACCGGATGGCGGATCACGCGCAGTTGCGGATAAAGCATGGCCAGGTCGCGCGAGATCTCGGCCGTGTCGTCCTGCGACCCGTCGTCGATGATGCACAGCTCGAACCGATCGGCCCACTCGGGCAGGATTTCCAGAATATGAGCGACTCCCAGGTGCAGTCGATCCTGGGCGTTATAAACGGGCAGTAGGACACAGAGCTCCGTGTTCAAGAGTGCTCCTTCAAAGGTCTGCTGACTCAAATGGAATGGCCGCGGCCAGGGGTAATCGCGAGGGGCCAGGCCCAACGCCCGCCAACCGCTTTGGCCCGCCAGACCCAACTCCAGTTCCGGCGGACACCTATTGATCGGACCGGGGCCACGCAAGACTCTAGAGCGGCAAAGCGAAATACCGCTTGTGCACGCTTTTCGGGCCGCTCGATCCGCGCGATGCCGCCGATCGTGACCAGCGAACAGACCGCAACCGTCAGGGCGCGGCGGCACATGTGGACTCTTCGGAACAGTCGGCGCAGACCGATGGGCGTGAGACCAGTTAGCCGGCCGGCTCAACCGACACGGAGTAGTCGTGGCCTTCCCACTTGCCGCTGTCGGTCCAGAGAAACGTGAACCGCAAAGGGGCCCGCTGGCCGGGCGTGGTCGGCAGGTCGACGTAGTGCACGCCCAGCTCGCTGTCGCGGGCCGCGGTGTCGTGAGTCTGTTGCCATTCGTCAGCCGTCCAATGCAGCACAAACGGCGCGGTGCCCAGAACCCGCAAGGTCATGCCGGGCCGAATCGCGCGGGGCTGGCGGTTGGCCTTCCAGATCTCCATGTCGCGGCGACCCTTGCCCGCCAGGTAGCGCTCGGCCACCGGCTCCAGCAGGTCAAAGACCTTGCCGTCGACCGCTGAACGGACCAGGCACATGTATTCGGCATGGGCCCAGACCAGGGGCATCGCCGCGCCGGTCGGCTTGCCGCGCCAGAGTCGGCAATCGGGGTGACAGACCACGTCCCAGACCTGCTCGCTCAGCAAGCCGTCGTCGGCAAAGGCTTCCATCGCGCGGATATAGGGAGTGACGTCGCGACCGGCCGCCAGCTCGTAGTGGCCGCGCTCTCCGGTCAAAAGCGGCCAGACCCGGCCTCGGCCCCAACCCAAAAACGGTCCGCCATCGTCCCGCTGACCGTAGCCGTCGTGGTTGTAACGTCGCCAGCCGGGACCTCCGTCAAACTCGACGCGCAACGAATGGTCGACCACGGCCAGCGAGTCTTCGATCAGCCGATCGCCCGGTTTGCGAATGCCGTAGCGCACCAGCTCGAGAAACCCGGCGTCGACGATCTCCTTGGCCGGAAAATAGTCGCGTACTCCTGGCGGCTGGTTGCGAAGTTGCAGCCAGGCCCGCTCGGGATCCTCGGCCGCGTGCGGGTCGCCGATGTCCACCGGCAAGAGGCGGATGTAGTGTCGCGGAATGCCGGGCACCAGCGTGCCCGAGTTGGTCACGGTCCAACCTTCCAGGTGGCTTTCCAGGAAATCGGCGTAGTCGTAGAGAAACGCCGATAGCTCGGGATCTTCACGCTGGGCCGCCATCGCGGCCGCACAGCACAGGGCCGAGATGTTCGACGCCAGGGTCGAAGGCGAGTAGCCGCTGTTCTCTTCCCAGCGCTCCTGGGCCGTGGCCGGACCCATGCGGATCAGGAACTCGGCGGCGCGGCGGACCATGGGATAAGGGTCAAACTCGCCTTGCGCGCCGGCCTGTTGCACGCGCCAGGCCAGCATGATGGCAAACGAGACCTGGTCGAGCTGCACGCCGGTCCAATAGGGATCGCCGTCGATCCAGAAGTTCTGATTAAAGCCGCCGTGTTCGGCCTGGGTGCACGCCAGGTAGACCAGCGCGCGATAGGGGGTGCTGGTATTGCCCGCGGCCAACAGCGCCGTGGCTGCGTGCGCCATGTCGCGCGGCCAGACCAGGTGGTAGCCGCCCAGGTCGTCGTCTCCCTTGGCCTCGCCCCAGGGAATGCTCAGCGATGCGATCGTGGCGCCCGGAAAGGTCTTGTCCTCGTGGGCCAGGATCAGGCTATGGCTTTCGTGCCACAGCCGCCCGCCGTCGCCAGTGGCGTGTTGATAGCGCTGGACGTGACCGCAGACCCGATGCCACTGTTCCACGTAGCGCTCACGATGTTCGGCAAACGGGGTCCCCAGCGATTGCAAGAGCGTGGTCTGCGCCTGGTGGATGCTGGTTCCCAGGGCCATGGCCAGCGTAAACTCGCGGGTCGCCGACAGGTCGATCTCGGCTGTTAGCGCGATGTTGCCGTCGTTTGCCGCGACGAACTGCCAGTCCATCTCGAAGTTGTCGTTCAGGTCGGTCCAGCCGTCGCTGGCGCCGACGTATCCGCAGGAAGCGCGGACGATCGGCGACGAAGCGCCCAGCGCCAACCAGGTTGCGCCGCGGGTGGCCATCAGCACGCGTCGCCCGGCGACCGCGGCGACGTGCCCCGAATTGCCCGCGCCGCCCCCTTCCAGGTGCGGCGCCAACAGCGCGAACAAGCGCAATTTCTCCAAGAGCGATTCGTCCCCTTCCAGTCGCGTGCGCACGAGCAGGCAGGCATGGTGCGGGTCGACGATCACTTCCTTGATAATCGAATAGGGCTCCTCGCGACACTCGTTGGTCAAGCGATACCCCAGCGCATGGGCCGAGATCCGTTCGACCTTGCTGGTCATGTGCCGCCGCTCGTCGTGAAAAAACGTGTTGCCGTCGGTGACGAGGTACTGCAAATCACGGATCTGCGGGCGATCGATCGTCGGGTAGTAGACCTCGCTGATGATGCCCGCGGCCACGGTGAACCACAGCCGGCTGGATGCCGAATAGGCCGTGCCGACCGCAGTCTTGTCGCTGCGCGACCAGCGAGGGTCGATGCCAGGCGAACCAAAGGCTTGTTGCGAGGTGGACATCGGTGTTGCGTCGTCGTTGCTGGAAATTTCGTGGGCATTGCCGGCTAATTCTACGCGGCAGCGGCGCACGATGCGCGCAGCCCGGCAAGTCTGAAAGCATAAGTCGCCCCGCCCGGGAGATCACGTTGTTAGCAGGATCAGTCCGCCGTGCCCGTGTTCCAGCGCGGTCGCCTTAGGCCGATTTTTCGGTCTAAACACGCCCCACCAGGGGCTGGCGAAAGACGTATATTTAAGGTGCAGACACCCTTCGACTTACCCTCCGGCGGATCGACATGACGGCGCACGACCAGACATTGGCGGCGGGACTTCAGCAGCATCAGGCCGGACACTTTGCCGCGGCCGAGGCCTTGTATCGGCAGGTCGTCGAGGCCGAGCCCGAAAATGCCGATGCCCGCAACCTGCTGGGCGCGGTTTACATCAACCTGCACCAGTTCACTGACGCCGAAGAACATCTGTCCGCGGCGGTGCGCCTCAATCCGCAACATTTCGCGGCGCTCGACAACCACGGCGTGCTGTTGGCCCGTCAGGAGCGCTACGCCGAAGCGGCCGAGAGCTTTCGCCGGGCGCTCGAGATCGCGCCGGATCAGTTTCGCACGCATCTAAACCTGGCAGCGGCGCTCGAGCGCTGCGGCCAGACCGATGCCGCGATCGAAACCTACCAGCGCGCCGCGCAGCTTTCGCCCAACACGCTGCGAACCCACCAGGAGTTGGTGCGGTTGTTCGTTGCCGAAGGACGACCGGAGAATGCGGCGGAGCACCTGGCGCATGTGGCTCGCTTGCAACCCAGCGACCCGAAGGCCCGGTTCGAGTTGGCCGATGCCCTGGCGCGGCTGGGTCGCGCGAGCGAGGCAATCGCGGCCTATCGCGAGACGCTCTCGATCAAGCCCGACAGTGCCGAGGCCTGCGTCAACCTGGCCAACCTGTTGTCGGCCACGGGGCGAGTGGACGAAGCCGTGGAATTGCTGCGCCGGGCCATCGCGATTCGACCAACCTTTGCCGAGGCCTATCTCAACCTGGGCTGCGCGCTGACGCGGCAGACGAAATATGCCGAGGCGGCCGCCGCTCTGGCCGAGGCCGCGCGGCTCAAGCCCGAGCTGACCGAGGTGCATAACAATCAGGGCGTGCTCATGAACGCCCAGGGGCGCTATGCCGAAGCAGCCGAATGTTATCAGCGGGCACTCGAGCTGCGACCCGATAACGTCGATGCGATCTACAACCTGGGCATCGCAATGCTCAAGCAAAAGCTGGTCGCCTCGGCCCTGGACCAGTTCGAACAGGCCCTGGAGCTGGCGCCCGATTATGCCGAAGCGCATCACAATCGCTCGGCCGCGCTTTTGTTGAGCGAGAACTTCGAGGAAGGGTTTATCGAATACGAGTGGCGGTTCAAATCACGCGACTTCGTGCGGTTTCAGATGCATTGGCCAGAGTGGGAAGGCCAGTCGCTCGCCGGCCGCACGATCGTCTTGGCAGCCGAACAAGGTCTGGGCGACACGATCCAGTTCGTCCGCTACGCGGCGCTGGTCAAAGAGCAAGGCGCCCGGGTGATCGTGGCCTGCCCCGCGGCACTACACCCGCTGTTGGCACGCACGCCGGGCGTGGACCAATGGGTCACGAACGATGACGCGACGGTGGAGGCTGATTATGGCGTGCCCTTGTTGAGCCTGCCCTATCGATTGGGCACCACTCACGACACGATTCCGGCCGAGGTGCCGTATGTCTTTGCCGAGCATGCCCGCGAGGAGAGCTGGCGGCAGCGGCTGGCCGCTCACGGAGGCGCGAAGGCGGGCAAAGCTCCGAAGGGCGGCGAGAGTCTAAAGATCGGCATCGTCTGGCAGGGCAATCGGCATTGCCCAGGCGATGAGCAGCGGTCGATCTCGCTGGCTCACTTCGCGCCGGTGGCCAGCGTGCCGGGCGTGCAGTTGTTCAGCTTGCAGAAGGGTCCGGGCGCGGAGCAGCTCACGGAGTATGGGCAGGCGTGGAACATCGTCGACTTTGGCGACGAGTTGGACACCGCCGGCGGCGCGTTCATGGACACCGCCGCGATCGTGCGCAACCTGGACCTGGTGATCACTTCCGACACGGCCGCCGCGCACCTGGCCGGGGCCCTGGGCGTGGAGACCTGGGTCGCCCTCTGCGCCGTGCCCGACTGGCGCTGGATGCTGGAGCGTGACGACAGCCCCTGGTATCCGACGATGCGGCTGTTTCGCCAGGAGGAGTGGGGCGACTGGTCTGGCGTGTTTGAGCGTATGGCCGAACAATTGGCGGCGCGGACGGCAAACGCCGAGGGCGCGCGACGCTAGGCGGGCGGAAACACGATGTTGTGCGGCTTGGGATCCAGGTAGTAGATCTGGTAGCTCTCCAGCGCCGACATCAGTGATTGGACCGCCGGCCAGTTGTCGCCGAACATCTCGATGCCGTCACCGTCGAGCTGTTGCAAGACCTCTTCCGAGAACTCCGGCGACCGATCGATCTTCACTTTGGCGAAGTCGATGATGTAGGGGCGTTGCTGCATCAGATCCATCTCAACCACCAGTAGATTATCATCGAATCCGCGCATTGCTGGGATCCAAAATTCATTCAGTCGCTCCGTCACACCGAAATGTGCAAGCCGCTCATAGCTGTCTCGTTCGTTAAAATATCCACGCTCGTGGTGGTAGACCTTGATGGCGGATGCATCGTCGGTTGACCAAACCGCGCCATCCGTCCCTTCGCCTAAGAATTCTTTGATCTTTACCGGATGGCCGTGTAGGCTAAGATACTGTCGCACACGGTCAAAGTATTCGGGAGTTGGCATGGGTCGCTATCACGCAGATGGATACTCGGCGGACGTCGAAGGCTATCTCGTCGTTGACGGCCAGCGGATTGTGTTGGGCAAAACGAACTCTCGGCAACTCTATCTTGCCGAACCCTGCGAGCTCCCGCCCGGCACCGAAGGCGAACTGCTCATCATCATAGACGGCAATGCCAGCTCGCGCTTGGTCACGTTGCCCACAGGCGTTGCCCAGGGCCAGATTGCCGTAGAATACACGGTTGCAGCGCCGTTCTGAATGGGCCGACGCCACCCGGAAGCGCCATCGCAGGAGCGCGAGCGACGGAGCAGGGGGACACGCATGGCGGCGTTCCCTTGCTGGCGCGTCGGGCTGGTGTTGCGATCCATATGTCACCGCTCGTACCATGGTTGCGGTCGAGCGCACCCGAGTCAACCAATGGTGACGTCGTGAGCGATGGCCTGAACCTGCTGGCCGATTCCGTGCAAGAGCCGTTCAGCGCGGTCCTGGGCCTGCTCTTGATGAAGTGTGCACCGCTGCTGTTTTGCATTGGCTGGACACTGTCATTCCTTTGACGGCGCATTCAGCTTAAGGAATTGTTCGTGGTGACGCTGGCTTTTGGCTTGGCAACGCTTTGGGCAATGCGGTTTAGGGGATTCTGACCTCACAATCCGCAGTTAGCCGGGATTGAGAAGACATAGACCCAGCCGACTATAATGTCCCCATGGGCGAACGCCGCAAGACTCCTCGTTGGTTGCTTTGGACGATCGTTATCGTACTCCCGTTGCTTGGCTACGCCGCCCTCGTTGCGGTCAGCAACGGACACCGCGAAATGGAACGGCTGCGCACCCCAGAACGTCACAAACCCTCCGAATAAGTTGACGTACTTGATGAGTGCAGGTCGACGCAAGACGCTACGCTGGGTTCTAGGACTCGGAACAGCTGTTGTTCTCGTCGCGATCGGCGCAGCCTTCTATGCGTCGAGCGTCGTGACTGACTTTTATCAAAAGAAGCGCGACGTTTTCGAGCAGTACAAGCGAGAACAAAGCAGAACTGAACAGCCCGATTGATCTTTCCTGAGTAGCCTTAACTGATGTGATACTGATTCGGTATATGAAAGACTCCGACAACCAACTCCCGGAAGGCACGATCGGAATTCGCGTCGAAATCGTGGAATACATTGACGACGAACAACCAGGTTGGGTCGAGTGTCGCTTCGTCGATGTTACCGGACGGGAACACTCGTTTCGCGAGAAGGGTCCCGTTGTCGCAGCGACTAGCATCTCTGCAGGGGCCAGTTTTCCGCAACCCGGCATAATCGTGGGTCAGATCGTTGCGCGGCGAGTTCTTCCGGACGGTCGGGAGGTGACTACGATCAACACGGAAATCCCGTGGGGCATCGAATCGACAACTGGCGAAACACGATTCGAGGTTGGCTCGGACCTCCTCTCGAGATAGACCTTCTATCCCCCATTTCTTGCATCCACGCCCATTAATGGGTATCGTATAGCGTCCGTCGATTGGGCCTTCCTTCCTCTTGCTCAACCGCCGTGGTTCCTCACCATGCATCCGCACACCCACCCTGCCCTGCCCCAGCACTTGCGGCTCTCGCGCCGCGCGGCCATTCAGGCTGGCGCCATCGGACTGCTGAACCTGGGCATGAATCATGTCGATGGTCTGCGGGCCTTGGCCGCGCCGGTTGATGCGGCTCGGGCTGCGGCCCCTCGGGCCAAGAGTGTGATCTACCTGTTCCTGTCTGGTGGGTTGGGGCAGCACGACAGCTTTGACATGAAGCCCGACGCGCCCGACGGCATTCGCGGCGAGTTCAATCCCATCGCCACTCGCACGCCGGGCATCCAGATCTGCGAGCACCTGCCGCTGCTGGCCGAGCGCAGCAACAAGTGGGCCCTCGTCCGCTCGATGCACCACGGCTATCCCGAACACTCTGCCGGCCACCTGCTGATGCTCACCGGTCGAGCGCAGATGCCGCCGGGCTTCGACTCCAGCAAGCCCAAGCCGACTGACTGGCCGAGCATGGCGGCGATCGCCCACACGGTCTGCCGGCCGCGCAACAACGTGCCGCCGGCCGTGGTGCTGCCTGAGGTGTTGATCCATAGAGAGGGTCGCGTGATCCCCGGCCAGTTCGCCGGCGAGATGGGTCCGCACCGCAACCCGATGTTCGCCAGCTACGCCCGCTTTAGCGCCACGGCCTATGGCGCCTGGCCCGAATATGGCTTTCATCATGCCACGGGCAAGCTGAATCCCAAGGACATCACCTTTCAGGCGCCGAACCTGGCATTGCCCGAGGGGATGAACTCAGACCGTTTTGGCGACCGATTGGATCTGCTTAAGTCAATCGGCCAACAGACGGCCTCGCTGGAGCGGGCGGCCGAGAACGAAGAGTTTGACCGTCACCGCCAGAAGGCAATCTCGCTGTTGGCCGACCCGGTGACGCAGCGGGCCTTCAGCATCGACAAGGCCGATCCCAAAACGCTCGACCGTTACGGCAGGAACACGTTTGGCTGGTCGTGTTTGATCGCCCGGCAACTGGTCGAGGCCGGCGTGAGCATGGTGCAGGTGAACCTGGGCAACGACGAGACCTGGGACACGCACGGCAACGCCTTCCCGCACTTGAAGGACTTCTTGTTCCCGCCGACCGACCGGGCCGTGTCGGCACTGCTAGACGACCTGGACGAGCGAGGCCTGCTGGACAGCACGCTGATCGTGATGGCCGGCGAGATGGGCCGCACGCCCAAGCTCTCGACTTTGCCGCAGCACTATGCCAAGCCGGGGCGCGATCACTGGGGCACGCAGACCGTGTTCTTCGCCGGCGGCGGTGTGCGCGGCGGCACGGTGATCGGCTCGACCGACAAGAACGGCGCCTTCCCGGCCAGCAATCCGCAGAAGCCCGACAACATGGCCGCGACGATCTATGAGGCCCTGGGCATTCCCCGCGAGTTGGCCTGGCACGACCACACCAACCGCCCACACTTCGTCTATCACGCCGATCCGATCGCGGGACTGACGGGATAGAACAGGCTGTCGGCGAAAGGCGGTAGGTCGGCTATTGCCTCCTCTCTCAATCCAACCACTCGCCGTCGTTCAGCCGAGCCGGGGTGTACTCTTCGGTCACGTAGCTGATGTCTTTCGAGATCAGGGCCTCGACCTCCAGCTTGAAGCCGTTGGAGAGCATCTGCTCTATCTCTTTTTGCCAGGCCTTCTTGTGCTCGAACCAGGGATAGCTGGCGATCTGCTTGGCACGCTTGATGTCGCCCTCGTTCAGATTGATCCGCACGCTGGGCGACAGACCGCAGCGCTCGTAGTCGCGCGAGCGGAGGCCGAGAAATTTGGCGTCGGGAATCGCCATCCGCTCGCTCTCGTAGGCCAGGTTGATCGAACCTTGCTTGATCACGCTGTAGATGTAGTATCCCCAGGGGTCATTGTCTAACAGGCAATAGATCGGCAGGCCCAGCTCGTAGTGCAAGCGGTTGAGCATCCGCCGTACGCCGCGCGGGGGTTGGCCGCCGCCGTGGGTCAGGATGCAATTGTGCTTCACCCAGAACTTGTCCTCGCTAAAACGGCGCCAGACCGTATCTTTTTCGACGTGCAGGATGAACTTGGCCGTGCACTTCTTAAAGTCGATCACGTCCTTCTCGACGATCGACGGAATGCTGTAACCAGCCGAGCCCATCCGCGCGCAGTCTATCTCATCGCCACTGTCGATCAGTGTGATCGGGCCTACCAGGTTGCCACGGTTAGAGGCATAGACGTGCAGCTCCTCGCGCAGCGAGTTCAGGCCCACCTCGACGTCTTCGATCACCGGGTCGCAGTCGGACTGATCGTCGAAGGTCTCTTCGCGGGTTCCTTCGATCGAGTGCTTGAGCAGGTAGTACAGACCTCGGATGCTGGTGGTCTTGCCCTGCTCGATCAATTGCTTGCAGCCGCTGGCCACGAGCACGGTCTGCATATAGCTCTTGGCCTGCGCGAGGTTGAACAACTGGCGGCGGTTCTTGTTGGTGCCCATCTCGATCCGCCGCTTGGTGCGGTTGTAGCGCACGTTGGACAGCGCCCGGGTGGGGATGTCCAGGTACGGGTCGCGCTTCTTGTGCGCATCGTCAACGATCCGGTCGGCCAATCCGACCAGGTCGCCGAGGGTCTTCTTGTCGCGGTCAGTGAGCGTCGCCTTGGCAGCGCCGTTGGTCGTCGCCGCCTTTGCCTTACGTGCCTTTTTTGCCATTGCTGCCTTCCACGGTGCGATTTGCAAACTTGTCTTTCGGTTCCACGATCAGCACGTGCGGGTCGGCGGCCAGGTCGTCGTCGGTCTCCTCGACCACCTTGCCCCGCTCGTCCAGCTTCATGTCGGCCTGCGCGGTCTTCCGCTTGGCCACCAGCAGCAACTGATCATAGAGCTTCTTTTTGTCGGCCTGGTTGATCTCGCTGACGGCGCTGGCCACCTCGCCCAGATAGCGCAGGAAGATATTGCGCCGCTCGCCTTCCTGCTTCACCTTCAAACGCCGGCGCAGGTACATCGCCAGCTTGCGGCCCACCGATTGCAGACCCAGACGGAGCTCTTTTTGGATCTCCGGGTAGCTGGCGATGGCCTCTTTCGATTCGCTGGTAAACGGCACCCAGACGCTGGCCATGTGGACCATGATCGTCACCGGGCCGGAGGGCAGCTGACCGCGAGACTGGGTCAAACCATAGGACCGCCAGTTGGTGCTCATCACGGTTTGCGTAATGGCGCAGGCCGCATGCTGAAACTGCAACGGCACGCGATTGGCATAGCGCAGCACGCTCATGGTCTGGCCCGACTCGAGGTTCACGCTGCGCATCGCCTCGTGCAGCTTGGTGACCTCGGCGGTTTTCAATTTGCCGGGCGAAGTTCGCGGACCCAAACCGGCTTCCTTGATGATTGTGTCGGCCGCGTCGCTGCCCAGGCCGTAAAACGTGCTCGACAAAAACTGCCTTAGCGTGCGGGCGTCGCTTTCAGCGAGCAGGTCAGAGAGCACGTCCAGCGGCACGCGGTTGGCCGTCGACATGCCGCCATAGGCGATCGCCACCTCGATCTGAAATGGGTTGCCGCGATACACGGCCGGCGGACGCGTGCTGGCGATGTAAAATTCGCCGGGTACGACCTGGTGCAGACCCTTGAGCAACAGCTCCTCGCCGATCGGTGAGATGCAATCGGTCGCCGGCGCGCCGATCTTGGTCTGCATGATCGCCTGGTAGAGCTTGTCGGCCTCGTTGCGACCGATCTTGGTGGTGCTCGCCCGCGCACTCAAACCTGCCGTCTCGCAGATTCGGCTGGCCACGCCCGAGCTGACCCGGCTGAAGCTGGAGGTGAGAAACTGCGAGAGGGTCATCGCCTTGGCGTCTGAGAGCATGGTGACCAACATGCCCAGCTCGATGCCGTAGGGGTGCGGTTTGATTTCCTTGGGCTCGGCGGGCAGCTTGCCGGTCGACCGTTCGTAGAGCTTTTCTTCCGCGCTACTAGCGCCACTCTCGGGATCGAGGTAATGGATCGTGACGTGCGGGTTGGCGATCGCGGTTTGTTCCAGGTATTCGTCGATGCTGCCGCGGCCGCGGATGAACTTGCCTTCCAGCTCGATGGTCACGCGGGTGCCGTGATCCAGCTCGATCCACTCGATGCCATGCTTCTGGATGTACTTGCTGCCGGCGTCGCCCGGCGGGATGTCCTCGCCCTCACCCTTGCCGTTTAAGATCTCGGGCAGGTTGCGCTTGGTGTCGATCTTGATCTCATAGTAATGGGCCGGTTTGCGGCTAGAGACCTTGGAGACGATCTTCACCGGTTTGCCCGTGGTCAACACACCGTACATGCCGGCGGCGCTGATGCCGATGCCCTGCTGACCGCGGCTCATCCGCAGGCGATGAAACTTGCTGCCATAGAGCAGCTTGCCGAAGATCAGCGGGATTTGTTTTTTCAGGATGCCCGGGCCGTTGTCCTGGATGCCGACCTTGAAGCGGTTGGGTCCGGTGGATTCCACGTGGACCCAGATCTCTGGCACGATGCCGGCCTCTTCGCAGGCGTCCAGCGAGTTGTCCACCGCTTCCTTGATGGTGGTCAGCAGGGCCTTGCGCGGATTGTCGAAGCCGAGCAGGTGCCGGTTCTTGGCAAAGAACTCGCTGACCGAGATGTCGCGCTGGCTGGCGGCCATCGACTGGGCGGTGGCGCGTCGGCGGCGGCCCTTGGCGTGGCCATTGGTGCCGGCGTGGCTTTCGGAGGCATCGCCCTCGGTTTCTGCCGCGCCGTCTTCGGCGGCATCGACCTCGGGGGCATCGTCTTCGGGGGTATCGTCGTCGGGTGCATCGGCGACGGCGACCGCCTCATCCTGTGGGGCACGTCGCGACAGTTTGCCGTTTTTGCTGGGTTTTTTGGCCATGGACGGGTCCGAGGTGGAAAACGGGCCAGGGGCGACCAACGGAAGCCCCGAACAATGTCAGGCTCTCAAATGGCAGAGCTCAATCGGCGGCTGGAAATCAAAAATAGTCAAACCAGGGGGACTTTTCCGGGGCCGTGAAACGAGCGGCCTGTTGCGCGGCGAGCGAGGACCAACTGCGTGCATCCGTGCAGCCGCGCGAGCAAGAGGATTCCGATTGCGGAAAGTATACCGATTATAGGCCCGCTGTGCAGGGTCTGGCAGCGCCGAAATAGCCGCAAAACACCGATAAATAGCACATCCGGCACACAAAGATTCACCCGCACGGCCCCCGCTTGTCGAGATTGTCTGTGGGGACGGCAACGCTGACGCGACAGCCCAACCCGCCGCAAAAATCAACCACTCCCATCACCGCCGACCGTGCCGCCAGTCCATCCCATCCGGTAGCTCGAACGGCGAAACGTTCCCTTCCCAATCAGTTCCGCACGGAGTTCAACCCATGGTCCGCCCGCGCTGCGCGCTACTGGCCGCCTTGGTCGTAGGTTCGCTGATGAGCCTGGCGACCCCCTCGCAGACCGAGGCCGCCCATCCGGACATTTTTTACAACTACTACGCCGGACCGTCGACCTATGGCGGCGGCATCCCGGCGCAACTTTATGTCTCGCCCCGACCGACACCGCCCTATGTCGGGCACACCTGGATCACCTACCCGCCTCTCAATCCGCACGAGTTCCTGTATCACCACCACCGCAAGTACCACAAGTACTACCGGGGCGGCGGCTACACGGAGTCGTGCGTCCGCTACCACTAAATCCCGCCTGCTTCACGACCTTCCCGCTCTAGTTCCCGCCTCGACGAATGGCTCTCGGCCGGTTCCCCCGCTCGGCCGGCCGAGGGCGTCTGGACCTATGGACAAAGGATGCCTGGTATGAAACTGCGAATCTTGGCCGGAGCCGTCGTCTGCGCGACGCTCTTTGCCAGTGCCGCCGGAGTGCAGGCGTTTGACGAAACGCACTACGGTCATAATGCCCGCTGGCGGGCGATGCACCGACCCTGGCACGGACGATACTACAACGTGCAGTATGGCGCCCCGTTGGCGCTGGTGGTTCCGCCGACCGCGGAGCTGACCACCGACTATGCGTGGGGCGCGGTCTCCTCGCGGATGACCCGCATCGATCATCAATTCCAACGACCCTGGCCCAACGGCTTTTACACGCCGTACGGATTCATGCCGGCGGCCGAGTGGCCTAGCGATACCCGCCAGTTCGGCACGTACTACGTGCGCGGACCCTGGTAACGCGGACGCACACCTCGCGCAAGCGAGCCCAATACGTTCTCACCCCCGTGGGCGGCCAGGCGCAAAAGCGACTGGCCGCTCATTTTTTTTGCGCGCCGGTTCTTGGCGTGCTGCCCGGCAGCGACTGCTCGCACTCGGCCAGCAACTGGCGAAAGCGGGGCTGAAAGGCTGGCCCGCCAAAGTCGGGGTGGCTCGTCTCGACCAGCTTCACCGTCGAGCGGGCCTGCGCCGCATGTCCCAGGTCCAACTGCGCGCGGGCCACGGCCGCATGGGCTCGAAACCAGCGCTCCGATCCCGGCTTGCTCTTGGCGGCGACCTCGCCCCACTTGGCGGCCGCGGCGCGCAGCGATTGCGGTGTGCGATCGGTCGCCAGCGCCTCGGCCAACTCCTCCTGCAAGCTGCCGTCGCGCGGAAACCGTTTTGCCAGATCCGACAAGGCCTTGAGCGCCGCCGGCCGGCGGTCGAGCTCGGTGAGCGTGGCGATCTTGCGACGTGCCAGCAACTTGGCCTGATCTGCGGGAACCAGCTCGCCCTTGGCCAGCGCGGCATCCAGCACGGTCAACTCCAACCGTCCTAGCTCCGCGCGGCGCGCGGTCGCCGATCGCGTGCGAGTGTCAGCCAGGAGCTCTGCCATCGCCAACGCTTGCGCGGGGTCGGCCAACGGCATCTCGGCCAGCAATTTACTTGCTTCGTCGAGTTGTCCGCTGCCGGCCAGCGCCGGCGCCAACAGCCACTCGGCGGCCTGCTGCCAGTCGGCCGGCGCCTTCGGATCGGCGGCTTGGGCCTCGGTCAACAAGCGTTCGGCCCGCTCAGCGCCGCCGGGTATCTCGCGCACATATATCCGCGCGGCGGCCAGGGTCGCTTCGCGCCGGGTCTCTGCCGAGAGGGGTTGCTTGCGATCGCGTTGGGCTAGCAAGCCTTCAAAGTACTTCACCGCGTCGCGGGCCAGCGGCTCATTGGGGTTGCCGGCGCGACGCCGCTCGGAGAGCGCGCCATCGTAAGCGCGACCTATGGCCGCGACCGCGGCCGAGTATTGCGGATCGTCAGCGGGCACGTGGGCCAGGGCCTTGATCGCTTCTTGCCAGTCGCCCTGAAGTTCCTTGAGCCGGCCCAACCGCCACCAGGCCTGCGCGGTCGTGACGTGGTCGGGCCAGAGCGTGACATGGTCGCCCAGCAGCTTTTCGTAGGCGTCGAGCTGCGGCGACGGGTCGCTCTCGGCAAGCTTCGCCGCGCAATGAATCGCCAGCAGGTGGGCTTCGCTGGCGCGGTCGTGCTTGCTCATCGCTTCGGCTATGTGCTTGAAGCGATCCAGCGCGGATTGAAAATTGCCCCGCTCGTATTCGATTACCGCGGCGGGAAACTCCGCGTCAAAGCGGGCCGCCGCGTCGGTCGGATCGATGAGCTTCGCCGCCCGATCGTACGCGGCCAGCGCTTCGTCGGGCTGCCCGCCGCGGTACAGGCTCTGCGCTGCGACCAGCAGGGCCGGCGCGGATTGGCGATTGCCGTCGGCCGCGAGCGCGTGGGCCAAGAGCGCTTCGGCCCTTCGTGACCAGGCCGGGTCGTGGGCCGCCTCGATCGCGCGGACCTGCTCCACGGCGGCCCGCTCCCACTCGCCGCGCTCGTCGTCGTCGCGTTTCTCTAGCGCCCGGCGGCGGCCGGCCAGGTAGGCTTCGAGCTGGGCGTTGCTGGCCTCACCGGTGCGGCGCCCCTTGGCGCCGGGCGGTCCGGCTTCGGAGAGCGCGTCGTCAATCTGCCCCCGGTCGAGCGCCAGGCGAATCCGCTCGGCCTGCAAGCGGGCCTCGACGTCGTCCGGCGGATTCTGCTTTTCGGCCGCGATCAGTTTCTCGTCGGCTTCGTGAAAGGCGCCCAACAGACGGTGGCAGGTAATTTCGTCCAGACGCACGCTCCAGCCCAGCGGCGTCGCCAGGTTGTGCTGGGCCAGTTCCTTAAGCAGCGCCGACGCCTGGCCAAACGCATGGAGCCGGTCGGTCGTGCCGGGCGGATAGGCCAGACCCTGGTTGCGCAGTGCCCGGGCCAGGTGATAGTGGACGTGCAGCGCCAGCGACGACAGCCCGTCGGTCGCGCGCTGAGCATCCGCAGCGGGGCGAACCGCGCGGGCCCGGCGCACCAACTCGGCGGCCAGCTCCTTTTCCAGCGTGCGCAGGCTGGCGATCGCGGATCGCAACGGACCGCGGGCCAGCTCGAGCTGCTGGTCTCGATTGGCCGAGAAGTCGGCCGCTTGACGCGCCAATTCGCCTTCGGCCAGCCAGGCCAGCGCGCCCTGCGCGCGAACCACCAGCAGTCGCGGGTCCTGGGGAAACTGGACGGCAAAGTCGTCGACCACCGCCCGGGCCTGCCCCCAGAGTTTGCCGGCGGCGTCGCCGGTTTCGGCGGCCGCGTGCTCGGCATAGGTCCTCGAAAGCTCGATGGTGAGGTTCGCGCGACGGTCTGCGGGCAATTCCGACTTGGCCAGCAGGTCGGTGCAATATTTCTCGGCGGCGGCGTAGTCGCGCTTGCCGCGTAGCGCAGCGAGCGCCTGTTGATCGGAGTCAACCGGGGCGACGCGCGGCGTCTTCGCGCGCTGCTGTGCGACCGCCGGCGACCAGGTTGCCATCAGGGTGGCGAGCGCGATCAAAAACACCACGATCAGACCCATGGCAGGTTCTCGCCCGCTGGGCGTCAAGCGCGAGGTGAGGCGCATAGCTTGGGCACCTCGCGTCAGTGAGCCGAGGGGAGTTGCGAGACATCAACGTAGACGTGCCGGCCGCCGTTTTGCCGTGCCAGCTTGACCAGGAAATTATCGGCGTCCGTTTGCGGACCGTAGCCAAACTCGATCGCGTTGATACTCGCGCCCTGATTCGTGCGAACGACGTGCGCCAGTTGCCCCGCGGTCATCCGCGGTTCGTCGGCATCGGTCAGGAAGAAGATCACGTCGGGCGCCAGTCGCAGGGCCATGACCAGGGCCTCTTCGTGCCGGGTGGCGCCGTCGGCCGTGATGCTGCCGACAAACTTCTGCGCCAGGTACTTGTTCTGATCGTTGCCAAAGACCAGCCGCCCGGCGACCCCCGAGGGATTGAAGACCCGCGGCGCTTCGTTGTAGAAGATGATCTGGAACTGATGGACCTGGTCGAGCGCCTTCAGACTGTTGAGCAGCTCGGCCTTGGCGGCGATCAGGGGCGCGCCATTGTGGCCGTCCATGCTGCCCGAGCGATCGAAGACATAGACGAAGCGATGTCCTTCGCCGACGGCGCCGAAGACGGCGGTCCGCGCCGATCCGCCGCGCAGCCGGTTGGACCCGCGCGGCTCGGCCGTGAGACCGCTGGCCGAGCCGACCCCCTCGCCGGCCAGCGCGCCCGAGCCCAATCCGCCGCCGGCAGCCGGGAGCACGCCAGAAAGATTGACCGCCGGCTTCTCGGCCAAGAGCTCGCTGAGCGCGTGGCGGTTGCCGGCCCCGCCGCCGGCGCTGGGAGTTTTCGCGACAGGTTTCGTGGTCGGTTCAGCCTCGTCGTCGTAGTAGCGATTCGCGCTATTGGCCAGGTCCACGGCGCCCGCTGATTCGGCCGCTTCGCTGGTGGTCGGTCCGCTGAAGCTGACTTCCAGCCCCGGCAACAGCACCTCGCCCCGCGGCACTCCGTGCTGCGACCAGCCGAAGCTCAGCGCCAAGGCCAAGACCAGCGCCATGTGCGCCGTGGTCGAACACAGCCAGGGCAACGACCAGGCCGCCGCCCCGCGGAGCAAACTGGACGGCGGTTGAACGCTGGGCGCGTGTTGAGCACTGGGCGACGAGGCCACGACGAAGACTCCGCAATCGGCACAAGAGCTTGCCGCGACGGGAATTGAGAGCGATCAGTTGCAATTCTAGAAGCGGTGAAAATGGGAGTCAACGCGGGGGGCGGAAGGGACAAGGGACCAGGGACCAGGGGACAGGATGATCAGACAGCGATCGGGTCGATCGTCCGCACGCTGGCGGCTTAGCAGGCCCTTACGCACTGCATTGCTCAGGTCGGTCAACACCCACCCGCGTCAGTGCGAGTAACCCTCTGGCGGTATTCGCCCCGGGCAACGCCCTGGCTTGCTTAGATGTAATCTTTGGACGCGACATGTTGGAAAGATCATGGGCGGTAGCAGATGCGGCGGCTGGCGGAGCCTGCATGGGCGAGGATTCGCTCGGAATCGCCGCGGCCCGTCGACCGCGGTCGATTGAGCCGGGTATGATTGGAGCTGAGGCGACGAGCCGTTCCTTCCTTTGAAAGGGAACATGACATGCGTGGGAAATTTGGGTGGGCGTTGGCCGTTGTAGCGATCGTGCTGCTGCCGGCGTCGTTGGCACTGGGTCGAGGTGGCGGCGGAGGCGGTGGTGGCGGTCACGGTGGTGGCGGCGGTGGACACGGCGGGGGTGGTGGCGGACATGGCGGCGGCGGTGGTGGCCATTCCTACGGCGGTGGAGGCGGTGGCGGTGGTCGCTCTTTTAGCGGCGGCGGTGGAGGCGGCAGCAGCATGCGCTCCTTCGGCGGCGGTGGCGGCAGCGGCAGCACCAAATCCTTCAGCGGTGGTGGTGGCGGAGGCGGCACCAAATCATTTAGCGGCGGCAGCGGCAGCTCCCCGCGCAGCTTCTCGGGCGGCGCCGGTGGTTCTGGCGGCTCGAAAGGCCAAAGCTTCGTGAACAAGAACTTCGCGGGCCACACCGGCAATCACACCGGCGGCAACACTCACACGGGCGGCAACAATGCGTTGCACCACCAGGTCAACCGCATCAACACCGGCAACACGCTGAACCACAGCAACTCGTTCATCCACAAGCAGAACATCACGTCAAAAGACGCCAAGAGTTGGACGCACAACAACGGCAACAACAATTGGAATAAGAACCACTCCAACCAGAACGCCGCCAATTGGAACAAGCACAATGGCAACGGCAACTGGAACAAGGGGAATTGGAATAACGGCAACTGGAACAACTGGAACCACAATCACGGCGGCGGCGGTTTCTGGCCGTGGTGGGGTTTTGGCGGCATCGGTCTCGGCGGCTGGGGATGGGGTTGGCCGTATTACGGCTGGGGCTATGGCTACGGCAATTCGCTCTACAACAACTATGGCTACGGCGGCTACGGCAACAACTATGCCTATGCCGACGCGCCCGTCGACAATGCGGTCGCCGCGAACCTGCCCTCGGGCGAGGAATTTGCCGACCAGGGCGAAGCCGACTTCAAAGCCGGCCAGTACCAGGCGGCCGCCCGCGACTGGCAGCACGCCATGGTCGACGATCCGCAAAACGGCGCGCTGATGATGTTGATGGGCCAGGCGCTATTTGCCATGGGTCGTTACGACGAAGCGGCCGGCGCCACGCAAGCCGGCATGCAGATGTTGCCCGAGGACAAGTGGGGCGTGGTGATCGCCAACTACGCGCAGCTCTATGGCAACGCTCAGGACTACACCGACCAGCTGAAGGCTCTGGAGAAAGCCCGCGACGCCAAGCCCGACGCACCCGCCCTGCGGTTTTTGCTCGGGTTTCACTTTGGCTACCTGGGTTATCCGAAGCAGGCCGTGCGTGAGCTGGACAAGGGTTTGACCCTGGCGCCGCGCGACCTGGGCGCCCGCAAGGTGCGCGATTTGTTCGCGGCCAAGTGGCCCGAGGCTCCGCCGCTGCCCGAGGCGGCCGTGAAGGCTCAGGAGGAGATGGACAAGGAAAATGCCCAGGGAGCGCCCGGCGGACCCGCACCCGCGGGCCCAGCGGCTCCCGCTCCGCCGGCGCCCAATCCGCCGGCACCTGCCGGCACGCCAAGCTAGGTCCGATCCCCGGGTGAGGCCGAGCTTTTCCGGCCAGGAACCTGACGAAGTGAAACCAGACACCGCATGGGCTAGCACGCCATGCGGTGTCTTTGTTTGCGCGGCTGCGTAACAGGGCCTGACAAGAGCAACCGAGGCGAAGGCGGCCGTGAAAAATGGGTCTCGAGAAATTCGTTTACACCCAGATTGGGCCAAGCCTATAATAGCCCCGTGCCGGTGCCTTTCTCGGTGGCGAGAGTTGCCGCCGGCCACGTCAAGCGGTGCCTCGGCCCACGAGCGATTCTGCGGTCCGCCCCCAAGTCCGCCAGATCGCCCACCCGGCATGAACAGCGAACAGGCGCGGATCGCTTCGTACGATTGACCCCTTCAGGAGTTCTGGGCGGACCCTCAGCAGTTGACTGGCACGACGGACCGCGAGGTCGCACCGTGCGCAATGGCAATCGTGCGCGGGTATTCAACCAGCTACGCCGAACCAACACGTTCCAGGAGTGACTTTTCATGTGGATTCCAAAGTGGGTGCGCGATCGCAAAAAAGGGGTCGAATCGGCCATGCCGACCCAGGTCGTCTCGAATGAAGAGTTCATTCCCCGGCCGCAAAACAAATTGCAAAAACAGGTCGAGTACCTGATCGGCAAGATGTCCGAGGAGAAGTCCAAGAAGCTCGGACTCGACCGCCGCGCATTCATGGCCAGCAGCATGGGCATGGCCACCTGCTTCATGGCCCAGAGCATGGTCTATGGCCCGCAGAGCTGCTTTGCGGTCGACGAGATCGAGACCCTGGAAAAGGGCGCCTATGAAGAAAAGTATCCCAAGAGCGAATACTTCATCATCGACGTCCAGGCGCACTTCACCAACGGAATCGCCATCGGCTTCCGGAACATGGAGTTCGTCAAGAACATGGGCTTCAACCTCAAGGACGACAAGGACGCCTACAGCTTCCCCAACTTCGTCAAGGAAATGTACTTTGACAGCGAGACCGCGATGCTCGTGATCTCGGGCGTGCCGGGCAAGGAAGTGCAGTACGACAAGGAAGGCAAGCTGCTGGAAGGTCCCAAGCGGGGCGGCGGCGTGTTGCCCAGCTGGTTGATGTCGGCCCGCAAGAAGGACATCAACGAAATGGCCGGCAGCCAGCGAGCCCTGTGCCAGGGCAACTGTGCGCCCAACCACTACTGGGACATGAAGACCAATACCCAGGATAAGAAGCACCTGTTTGAGCAGATGGAGCGCGAGGTCAAACAATACGGCATCGACTCCTGGAAGTGGTACTGCCACACCGATCCGGGCCGTAGCGGCGACGGCTTCAAGTTGGACGACGAGAAGCTGACCTACCCGTTCTATGAGAAATCCAAGGAGCTGGGGCTGAAGTTCTTCAGCGTTCACAAGGGCTTCTCGTACCAGTCCAAGACGCTGGGTCACCTGGCCAATCCGGCCGACGTCGAGAAAGCCGCGCTGGATCACCCGGACCTGACGTTTGTGATCTACCACTCGGCCTTGCAGCACGGTCCGAACGAGCCGGGCTATGAAGAGATGAACAAGTTCAACCCCGAGACGGGCGATTTCTCCTGGCACGACGTGCTGATCAAGCTCAAGGAGCGCAATCCGCAGATCAACAACGTCTATCCGGAGATCGGCTCGTCGTTCGGCACCCTGGCCATCGCTCACCCGGTGATGTGCCAGCACCTGATCGGCCGCAACATCAAGACCTACGGCGCCGACCACACGATCTGGGGCACCGACTGCCTGTGGTGGGGCTCGCCGCAGTGGGTCATCGAGGCCTTCAAGCGGTTCCAGATCTCCGACGAGCTGTGCGACAAGTTCGGCTACAAGAAGGTCACCAAGGAAGACAAGGCCAAGATCTTTGGTTTGAACGCCGCCAAGCTCTACGGCATCGATGCCGAAGCCAAGCGAAAGAACTTGCCCAAGGACGCGCTCTCAAAGCTGAAGGTAGCTTATCAGGACATGGGCGGATCGAGCGAGAACGCGGCCTATGGCTGGGTCCGCGACGACGTCAACGTTTAGTTTGATCGCACCAGCGCGGCGCAAGCTCGATAGCTCGGGCTTGCGCCGCGCTTCGTTTCTTCCTTGCCCACATCGACACTGGTTTCAGAACCGCCGGGGACTGTCCCGATTTTGCGGAGTCCGCGTAGCAAAATGGGACTGTCCCCTTCTCTGAGGCGGTTATGAAACACGCTCTCAAGTCACTGGCAAACCGGATGACGAGGTCCAACGATTTGCCGTACGGCGCCGCGCTCGCTCGGTTGTTGAGATGGCTGCCCAGCGCCGCGCTGGCGCTGGTGGCCTTGGCCCTGCTCTGGATTTGCAGCGGTGGGCCGGCGCGCTTGACCGCGGCGGGGCCCGCCGACCCTGCGAAGCTGGACCCGGCTGCCTGGGGCGCCGACCACGTCGGTCAGGAAATTCCCATGTACATGGAGAGCGGCGAGTGCCTGTTCTGCCATCGCGACCAGGTGGGCACCTCCTGGCAGACGAACAAGCACAATCGCACGATCCGCGATGCTGACCCCGCCGAGCCGGCCATGCAGGCTCTGTTGGACGATCCCAAGACCAAGGCCATCGCTGCCGAGGTCAAGCTGCTGATGGGCGATACCCGGGCGCAGCGTTTCTTGCGCCGTTCGCCGGCCTATGGCAAGCTGGAACTGCTTTCGGTCGAGGCTGCCTTTGGCCGCGGTCGCCGGGCCCGGTTGGACCACGCCGACATGCCGAAGTGGGACACCGAGACCTTTGCCGACAAATGCGCCGGCTGCCACGCCACGGCCTTTGACTCCCAGGCAAAAGCCTTCGCGGCCGTGTCGCTCGATTGCTACACCTGCCATGGCGACGCGCCGGCCGAGCATGCCAACGACCCCAAGCTGATGGCTTTGGCCAAAGCCCGCAAGGACTCGCCGGCCGCGGTCACCTCGATCTGCGCCTCGTGCCACGTGCGGTTCGGCAAGTCCAAGTCGACCGGGCTGCCGTTTCCCAACAACTTCGTGGCCGGCGACAACCTGTTTAAGGACTTCGAGGTCGACTTTGCCCAGGCCGACAATGCCAAGCTCAACCCGGCCGACCGCCACGTCATGCAAAACGTCCGCGACGTGGTGCTTTATGGCCGCGAGCAGACGACCTGCCTAAGCTGTCACGACGTGCACACCGGCAGCAGCAAGCGGCACTTCGAGCTTCCCTTCAACGAGTCCTGCACGCTTTGCCACAGCAACACCCAACCGGTCAAAGGACACAAAAACTACGAGGTGCACAGCGAGCGGTGTGGGTATTAGGGGGAAGGCTACAGGCTTTAGGCTACAGGAAAAAAACAAGCGGCCGACACTTTGTGCCGGCCGCCATTTTCGTTAGAGCGTTACTTTCCGAAGCCCGAAGCCCGAAGCCCGAAGCCTAATTCTTCTTCGCAAAGCGAAAGCGGATGTGCTCCATCAGCACGCGGCGGTATTCTTCGATGTTGACGTCGCGCTCGCTGCAGATCAGAAACAGCACTTCGTCGTCGCGGAAGTTGTCGTCCCAGGCCATCACCTGCTCGTCGCTCCAGGTCGGATCGTATTCCGAGAGCTTCTCGTCCGACATGCGGCTTAAGTAGCTGCGCAGGTTGACGTCGGTTTCGTCCATCGCCATGCCCAGCGGCAGGCGCTCGTAGTTGATGTCGCTATTGCTCATCGCCGTCAGGCTCCGCTACAGACCTAGGGTGCGTTCTGGTGAATTGGCTGCTCGGCGTCCGGGGGTTCGCCTGGTCTATGATAACCGGCCGAAACCGGCGAAGCACGAACCAAGCCGGCGAATTTTTCGGCCGCAAATTTTGCTACGGACCCAGCTCGACCGCGCCGGAGAGCGCGTCGATCGTGGTGAAGGGAATGCCCACGCGGGCCAGATCGCCCAGCGTGCTGTAAGGCCGGCCGGCCAGGATCCGCGGGGCCCAGGTCACGCCGACGCCGGGCAGCCGCTGGATTTGTTCGAGCGTCGCCCGGTTCAGGTCCAGCTTGCCCAACCCCGGAGCGGTCACGCCGCGGAAGCGCGGCGCTTGCGACAGCAGTCCCGGCGGGGCCACCAGCGGCTTGCGACCCTTGGTTTTGGCATTGGCGTTGGCTTTGGCTGCCGCGGCTTTGGCCTCGGGCGAGAGGTCGGGCTGCTTGGGCGTGGCCAGGTTCACCACGCCGCGCGGCACTTCCTGCCGACTCGCATTGGGCGTCGGCAATGGCTCTTCTTGCCGGCGAACATTCGGAGCGGGCACCGGCACTTCCTGCGTCTGCACTTTGGGAGCAGGCAGCGGCTCGTCGACCGCTGCGGTTGCCCGCGGGCTGAAGCACGCCAGCAGGTTGAAGAGCAGCAGGCTTGACCAGATCAGCACGGAATTCCGATGCATCGTGTTCGCTCCTCGATTTTCGCAAGTACAGGCTCGGACGTTTCGGCCGAAACGTCAGCCTCGTTGCGGGCAGTAAATTCTACCACACGGATACGTCCCGGCGGCAAGCACCCGCTGTGAGCCCGGTTTTGCCGGACGCGGCGACCTTGCGGACAGTTGTGCCGCCGGTTGCCAGCCGGCAGTTGCGGGCTGCCAGTCGAGCGGGCCACAATGGTCGCCCAGGCACCCCTGCCCCGCCCGAATCGCTGATGGAGACACTTTAGCCATGGAACGACGCGAGTTTATCGAAAGCACCCTGGCCCTGGCCGCGGCCGCGCCGGGCGCCGCTAAACAGCCGCTCGCCAGCCGTGACAGCGTGACCGGCGCCACTGCCGAGGTGACCATCGAGCGCCCCGCGACGGACAAGCCCCATGCCGGCAAGGTGCTGGCCTCGATCGCGCCGCACTCAGACGACCACTCGATCCTTTCCGGCGGCACGATCGCCAAGCTCATCGCCGAGGGCTACACCGGTTATCTGATCCGCACCAGCAACGACGAGAAGGACTCGTACGATCTGACCCCCGGCCAGACCATCGCCGCCAACGAAGCCGACACCGAAGGCATGGCTAAGGTGCTCGGCATCAAGCAGGTCTTCAACCTGGGTTATCGCAACCATCGCATGGACGACGTCTCGCGGGTCGAGATGCGCGCGCGGCTGATCTTTCTGATCCGCCTGCTGAAGATTGACACCATCCTGAGCTACGACCCTTGGGGTCATTACGAGGAGAACCCCGACCACTACGTCACAGCGCAGTGTGTCGAGGCGGCCTGCTGGATGGCGGCGGGGCACCTGGACTTTCCCGAGCACTTCGCCGCCGGGCTCAAGCCGCACGCCGTCGGCGAAAAGTACTATTACGCGCGCGGACCGCAACTGGTCAATCGCGTGGTGGACGTGTCGGGCACGATCGACGTGAAGATGGCGGCCATCCGCGCCAACCGCACGATGCTCAGCAACATGGTCCGCCAGGCGCGCGACGAATTGAAGCGCCGCGGTCTGGTGCTGCCCGAGCTGGAGGGGGACCTCGACACGGCGATTAACGCGTTCGCCAACCTAAGATTTCGCGCCGGCACGGCCCGCCGCGGCGAACCGTATGGATTGAAATATGGAGAGCCGTTTCACTACATCGGGCCCGACACGTCGCTGGACACGTACATCAAAGAGCACGCGGTGAAGATCTAGAGGTGAGCATCCGCACCCTGTAGCCGGGGTCTGCGACCCCGGAACCCTGCTGCGACGCACCGGCCTCACAGAGGCCAGCTACAGGAAGAGCATCGCGCCCCTTTCTTCTCCCTCGCCCGCTCAGCGGGAGAGGGAAAGCTTGCCGCAGGCAAGCAGGGTGAGGGTGTGCGGCGGCGAAATGGTAGACCTGATAGCGGGGCTCGTCCCTCACCCGGTTTGCTTCGCAAACCACCCTCTCCCACAAGTGGGCGAGGGTGACGCCGGTGCGAAGGTGAAAGCCTACGCCTTGGCGGTCATCTGCCAGACGCGCAGCGCGCCGCCGTGACCGCTGGCGGCCACGCGCAGGCCGTCGCGATGCAGGTCGAGATCGCGCAAGAACTCGGGCGTCTTCAAATCGAAGAACTCGTTCGGCGCGTCGAGTTTCCAGAATAGCAGGTGCCCGCCGTCGTGGCCCGAGGTTGAGCCGATCGCCGCGCCGCTGGCCAGGAAGAACAGGCCCGTGGCCGTGCCCCGAAACTTCTTCTCGGTCAGCCACTGCTGGACCTTTTCGCCCTTCTCATAGTCGATGACCACGACGGTCGGCGTACCGATGCCGGCAAAGGCGTTCGAGACTTCGGTGATGCCGCCGCAGGCCAGGTGCTTGCCATCGGCCGAAAAGGCCATCGACCGCACGCCGCCGATATCGGCCTGAAAGCCGGCGTCGTATTTCCACAAGGGCGAGGCGTCGAACTGACGCAACTCTTCGCCGGTGGCCAGGTCCCACTCGCGCACGACCCCCTTCAGGTCGCCCGAGACCAGCCTGGCCAAGGTCGGATGGAACGCCAGGTTGTAAACGTGGTTGGCATGACCGGTCAGCGTGTTTAGATGCGTGCCGTCGGCAGTGTTCCACAACCGTACCAGGTTGTCGTTGCCGCAAGTGGCGAGCAGGTTGCCGTCGGGGCTGACCTTTACCGTGCGGACCCAGCCCTGGTGGGCTTCCAGCGTGCGCATGGGCGTCGGCGCTTCGGCCGCGCTGTCCCAGAACAGCACGCGGCCGTCGTAGCTGCCGCTGTAGAGCGTGCCGGTCGTGGGATGAAAAGCCAAGGTCCAGACCCAGCTCTCGTGGCCGACCAGCGGCGTGACTTTGCCGGAGGCCAGGTTCCAACGCTGGATCGAGAAATCCTGCGCCGAGGCAAAGACGTTCTCTCCCTTGGGATCGAACCGGCAAGCCAACAGCGGGCTGGCATATTTGAACTCGTGGACCTGATGGGTCTGCGGAGGATCAGCGTTAGGAGCTGTGGGATTGGTTGTCGTGGGGTTCATGCCAGGAGCTCCGTGATGGCCTCGGCCGCCGGATCGGCCACGGGAATCGGCCGGCCGCCGGCGTCAAATTTTTGCGCGGGGTCAACGCCGACCGCCTTCAAGTAGGTGTGGAACAGGTGACCGTGGTCCACTTCTCGGTCGGCCACTTCAGTGCCATTGTCGTTGGTCTTGCCGATCACGGCGCCCGGCTGGATGCCGCAGCCGCCCAACAGCACGCTCCAGGCTTTGCCCCAGTGGTCGCGGCCAAAGTAAGGATTGATCCGCGGCGTGCGGCCAAACTCGCTCATCACGACCAACAGCGTGCTCTGCCACATGCCGCGATCGACCAGGTCGGCGACCAAGGTCGCGAAGGCCTGATCAAACTCGCCGAGCTGCTCGATGTGGAAATCAAAGTTCTCGTAATGCGTGTCGTAATTCGAGTGGTTGACCTGCACGCAGCTCACGCCGCTTTCCAGCAGCCGCCGGGCCAGCAGGCAGTGCCTGCCAAATTCGTGCTTGCCGTAGCGATCCAGGTCGGCGGCCGGTTCCTTGGTCACGTCGAACACCTCGCGACGCTCCATCAACTGCTTGGCCTGGTCGAACGACGACACAAAGGCGTCGCTGTCGGCCGTGCGCCGCCGCTTGGCAAAATGCTCGTTGGCCGCCAGGCGAAAGGCATTGCGCTGGGTGTCGGCCGCTTCGCTCAGGCCGTCGGGCCGGGTCGTGTTCTGCGGCGGGTTGCCGTTGCCCAACATGATGCTGGCGAACTTCGGACCCAGAAACGCGGCGTTGCTGCTCGATCCGCCGCCGCCGCCCGAGGCGATGTGCACGTGACCCGGCAGCGGCAGATCGGCGGGCGCGAGCAGCTTGGCCGCCACGGCGCCCAGGTGCGGATAGTCGGCCGCCGGCTCCTTGCGACGGCCGGTGGTCATGCAGTAATGACCTTTGCCGTGGTCGTCTTCCTTGGTGTTCACGCTGCGGACGATCGACAGGTGATGCATCTGCTTGGCCGTGTAGGGCAGCAGCTCGCAGATGTGCGTGCCGGGCACGGAGGTCGGAATCGCGCGGAACGGGCCGCCGGTATCGGTCTTGGGCTTGGGGTCCCAGCTTTCCAACTGGCTCAACCCGCCCGAGAGATACACAACCAGGATGCGCTTCTGATCGGCGGCCAGCTCGGGCATGGCTGCGCGGACCATGTGCGGCAAGCCCAGCACCGCGCCGCCGGCGGCGCCGGCCAGCGTGCCCAAGAATCGGCGACGCTCGAGCGTGTGTTCGCCCGATCCGCACGCGTAGTCGCATTTCATGGCCGTATCCTCCTAGGTTGCTGCACTGACCGCAGGGGCGGTCGCAATCCGAACTCGACTAGTGATTGAAACGAAATTCGGCGCTGGTCACCAGCGCCCAGGTCATCTCGCGCGCGGCCGCGGCGCGGTCGGCCTTGCCGGTTTCCCAATAGGCCGCCACGCGGGCTTGCTCGTCGGGCGTGGGCCGCCGCGTGAGCACGCTCAGATATAGTTCGTCGGCCACCTGAGCCGGCTCGACGATCTTCGCCAGCCGCTCGGTGAGGTTGTTGCCGCCGGGATTCAACCAGCCGGCCAGCACGCCGCCGTTGGACAGGAACAACGCCTGGTGCACTGTCGACTGAAAGCTGGGGGCCTGGCCGGGCTGCTGACCGAACAGCGAGACGAACGTGCCCAGGTTGCCGCGCAGTTTTTCGTCGACCCGTGCTTCGAGCAATTTCTGTTCTTCGGCGGGCCGCTGCTCGGGCGTGACGTTGGCCATCGCTTCGACGTCCTTCTTGGCCTGCTCACCGAGCGCGGCGACCTGCTGGTCGACCAGGCCCAGCGATTGCATCGTGGCCCAGCTCAATTGCTCGGGCGTGAGGTCTTTGAGCGGCGCCAGCGTGAACCGCACGGTCGAGCGATCGCCGAGCGTTGCAAAGGCCTGCAGTGCGGCGTCCCGGTCGGCGGCTGCCTTTTCAACCGCGGCGCGGGCGGCGGTGTCGGCAGTCGTGGTCTGTTCGGCGGTCGCCGAGGTCTGGGTCTTGAGCGTCGCGAGCGAATCGTTAGCCGCTTGGGCTGCATTCTGCGACGCGGTCGCTGTCGTGGCCAGCGCCTGGTAGGCCAGCACGGATTCGGCGTCGGCGACCCGGGCGGTGAACTCGGCCTGGCGGGCCAGTGCCAATCGCAGCTTTTGCTGCGCGTCGCGGTTCTTGGTCTCGACCGCGTCGAGCGCCGCGCTGTTGGTCGTCAGCTCGGCGGCGGCCACAGCCAGGACCTTGTCGGCCTCGCCTAGCTTGAGCGTGGCGGCCTGGACCTGCGGAGTTTTTTCGCCCACGGTCTGGCGGGCGGCAGCCAGTTGCGTGTCGACCTCATTGGCCCGGGTGTTATAGAGTGTCGCCGCTTCGGCCAAAGGTTTGTCCTCGGGCAGTTTCGCCGCGGCGACTTTGGCGGCCTCGCGGGCCGCGATCACGGCCTTGAGCGTTTCGTCTTTCGCGCTGACTTCCTTCACGGCGGCGGCCAGCGCGGCTGACAATTCGTCGCCAGCCTTCTTGGTCTCCGCGCGAGCCTTTTCGGCAGCATCACGCGCTGCGGCAGCCGCCGAATATTTTTCGTATACTGTGGCCAGCTCTTTGGAGGTCTCGACGTAAGCCGCTTGCAGCGCGGGCACTTCGGCGGCGAGTTTGGCTACATCGGCCTTCCACTGGGCAAGCGTCGCGGCGGCGACCGCCGGGTCGAGCTGGAGCGATTCGGCCAGCGGCGTTTCGCTGGCCCGCGCATAGCTGCGGGTCAGTGCCAGCTCGCGCACGAAGGCCTTGGTGTCAAACTTCAGCTTCACCAGTTCGTCGCCCAGCATCGCCAGCAGGGCCGACTGCACGGCCGGGTTGCCGCTGTGCTGCATATCGAGCGGGTGGGCCAGGCCGCGACCCATCATCATCGCCCAGAGACGATTGGCCAGGTTGCGGTTGAAGGCCGCGCTCGCGCCGCCAGTGGCCACGCTGGCCAGTTGCGCCCGGCGGCTGTACTTGGGCACGCCGCGGACGTCTTTGGTGGGAGCGACGACGTAGGCCTCTTCTTTGGTCAGCACCGGCTCGGGCAGCGCCGCGCCATCGGGCAGCTTGGGGCGCACATGGTCGCGGGCTTCGCCAGTGAACACGCTCTTATAGTTCACGTCGCCGTCGCCGTTCTCGGCATAGTAACTTTTCTTTTGCTTCGTGTCGTCAAACAGCGTGCCGCGGCTGACAAACGCCATCAGCCCGTAGTAATCGCCTTGCAGGTAGTCGTCGACCAGTGGGTGGTCGTGGCACTGGGCACATTGCAGGTCGCGGCCAAAGAACAGCCGACCGATGTCGCGGGCCAGCAGGTTCGGGTCGGCCTCGCGGTCGAGGTAGAACTTCACGGCCGGACGGAGCGCGGGGTCGGCGCCGTCGGCCGCCAAGATCTCGCGGGCCAACTGGTCGAGCGGCTTGTTGTCGGCAAAGCTCTTGCGCAGATACTCCTGCCATTCGGCCGCCGCGACGTTGTACTCGGCCGCGGGCAGACTCCGCTGCGGTCGCCGCTCCATGAGCAGCACGTCGAACACGTTGGCCATGTGCCGGGCAAAGTGCGGACGAGCCAGCAAGCGGTCGACCAGGGCCTGGCGCTTGGCGGGTGACGGGTCATCCAGGAACGCCCGGGCCGTGGCGGCGTCGGGGATCGTGCCGTTTAGGTCCAGGTAGGCGCGGCGGAGAAAATCGGCGTCCGCCGCCGGCGCGGCCAAGGGGCCCAGGGTGGAACTTTCGACCAAAGCGTCGATTCGCTCGTGCAGCGGCTTGGCCGGCGGCGCAGGCTCGTCGGCCGAGACGACCGAGGCCAGGCAATAAACCGCCAGCAGGCCCAACAAAAGTCCAACCCTGAGATTCGCTTGGGGGCCGGCAAAGTGCCGCGCACGCTCACGCATCGGGACGCCTCCGGAGTGAGGATCGAACTGCTATCAGACACTCTCGCTCGCGTTGCCGCTCTTGCCGCAGCCGGGACGACCGACTCTCGACATCAACTCGAACACAAGTGGAACCGACTCAGTTGGCTTCAGGCGGGATCGACCGAGGCCGGATTCAGGGGGGTAGGTTTTTCGTGGCAGGCAGGTCGCTCGAGATTCGTTCGCAAGCGCGGCCAGAGGCCAAGCAGCGGATCCATCAAGAGCCGTCAATATGATAAGGAGAGACTGGGGCCGCGCCAAGCATGCTAGCGGCCAGGGCCACCCCTGCTAACGGGTTAGGCGCGTCCGAGAGCACGTTGCGTGCACCTGCACTAGGTGGCGACCTTTTCGCGCTTGGCGCCGGGCGCATCGCCGGCGGTCTGTTCGCGCATCCAGCGCTGCAGGTTCTCGACGTCGCGATTGACCGTTCGCGCGCCTGCGAACAGGGCGCCGGCCAATAGCAGCGAGGCAATGGGCAGCGCGTACATCGCGCCGTTCAGACCTGTCGCGCGATAGGGCAGCTTGCCAGCGGCGTCGAGACTGGTCAGGTCGAGTCCGTCTTCCACGGCCGCCTGAGTGGCGTAATGATCGCTCAACTGACCGATCACGGTTGGGCCCAGGGCGCCGCCAAAGACGTACATCGCGGCGAAGTACAGCGCCATCGCCGTGGCCCGCAGCGACGGCTCGATGACGTCCTGAATGGTCGAGTAGACCGTGGCGTAGTAAACGTACATGAACATGCAGCCGAGTCCGAACAGCACGCTGAACGCCAGCCAATTGCCCTTCGGTTGACCGAGCGCGAAGTACAGCGCGGGCACGCTCAGCGCAATGGCCACGGCGGCCAGCAGCATGCGGCCGTTGCGTCGGCGGCGGAGGATGGCGTCGCCGAGCAGGCCGCCCAGCATCATGCCCGGCACACCGGCCAGACCATACACAGCCATGGTCACCCAGCCGGCTTTGCCCGGCGCCAACCCGTGGTAGCGAATGACCAAGGGGGCCAAGAAACCGCCGATGGCATACATGCTGAAGTTGTGCAGCGCGCCCGAGACGATGATCCAGCGCATGGTCGGTATCGAGAGCACCAAGGCATAAGGCGAGCCGTCGCGTTTCTTGGAGCCGATGTTGTGAATTTCGGTGCCGCCGCGGACGGGTTCCTTGATGAACGAAGCGCCGACGGCGCAGAGCAGGCCCGGGATCAGGGCAATGAAAAAGGCATAGCGCCAGCCATAGTTTTGCGTAACGACGCCGCTGACCAGTAGCGCCAGCGCGTTGCCGATCGGCAGCCCGAGCATGAAGATGGACATGGCCCGGGCGCGGCTGGCGGCTGGAAAGAGGTCGCCGATCAGCGAGTTGGCGGCCGGCGCGCAACTGGCTTCGCCGACGCCGACGCTCAAGCGGAGCGCGGCCATCTGCCAGAAGTTTTGCGCAAAGCCGGAGAGCGCCGTGAGCACGCTCCAGACGCTGACGCCCATGGTGAGGATGCGCGAGCGATTGCTGCGATCGGCCCAGCGTCCCAGCGGCACGCCGACTGCGGCATAGAGCAGGATGAAAGCGGTGCCGAGGTAGCCGAGCTTGGAATCGGTCAGGCCCCATTCCACGGCAATCGATTCGCCGACGGCGCCGATGATCAGCCGGTCGTAGAAGTTCATCAGATTGATCGAGAACAACACGCCGAGCGCAAACCAAATATTCCCCTTGGTCATCGAACAAGCCCTTTGTGAACGCCGCGGAGCAGTTAAGAATCGCCTGGCCGCGCAAGTGACGTGAGAGTAGCTGGTCGGCGCGGCCCCTGATTGTTGGCTGCCCGTGAGCGAACCGCAAGCTTTTTGTGAACAATCTGCCGGGGATGTTAGCGACCCGTGGACCGCTGGTCGCGGACCGGCTAGAAGCAGTGTCGGTCAGGGCGAGTTTGCCGGTGGGTGGACTGAAGGCCCGGTCATATTCAGGGTGCCACTGCTGGCTTGTCCAGCTGTTCGACGCACCTGGCATCTCTCAACTCAACTTCAACCGCTTCCATTTGGCTTGGAAGCTCGGCCGCTCGAGCACTTCGCGGTTGACCACGCCGCGCGGCGTGCGGCCTGCGGCCAGGTCGACCATGGCCTGGCAAATCGTGTTGCCGATGTCGCGAAACATTTCGTCGGTCCAGGCGATCGAGTGGGGCGCCAGCAGCACGTTCTCCAATTGGCCGAAGCGGTGCGGCTCGGTCAAGGGTTCGCCGACAAAGCAGTCGAGCGCGGCGCCAGAGATCTTGCCACCGGCCAAGGCGTCATACAGCGCGTCTTCGTCGACGATACCGCCGCGGGCCGTGTTGATCAGGTAGGCCTCGGGGCGCATCCGCTCGATCTGCGCTCGCCCGATCAGGTTGCGCGTGGCCTCGGAGAGCGGGCAATGGATCGACACGAAGTCGGCCCGGGCCATCAGTTCGTCGAGCGGGACCAGCCGCACGCCTTGCTTGGCCGCCGCGGCCGGATCGAGGTAGGGGTCGAAGGCGATGACTTCTTTCATGCCCAAACCACTGACCAGTGTGACCAGCGCGCGTCCGATGCCTCCCATGCCGATGATGCCCAGCACGCGGTCGCGGACCTCGCGGCCCATGTAGTTGGTGCGATCGTGCCAGCGGCCTTCGCGGACCAGGCGGTCCTTGGTGCGCAGCTGATGGGTGAGCGCCAGCATCCAGCCCAGCGTGGCTTCTGCGACCGAGCGATCGACTGCGCCCACGGCCGTGATCAGAGCCACGTCGGCGGCGGTGCAGGCCGGCACGTCGACCGAATCGTAGCCCACGCCAAAGCGGCCCACCGCCAGCAGGTTCTCGTTGTGGGCGATGCTGGCTGCCGTGACCCGCGGCGAGAGCACGATCACACCGTTGGCCACGGCGAGTTGGGCCGGTGTGATTTCTCGAAGATTCTCGGCAAAGGCGCTGCGGCGGATGCCCGGCTGCGCGTCCAATAGCGCCAGACCAAATTCACGATACAGGGGCGTGCCGTCGGGACGATGGAAGTCGCCGGTCAGGGCCACGTGAAACGTTCGCTCTGGTTCGCTCACCGGGATATACCTCAATGCCGCGCGCCTGGCGCGTGAAAAAGGATTGAAATCGTCGGCTCCGAGTGTATCGCAGCCGCACGGTGCGAACAAATTGACCTAAACGAGGTCGCGCCGCTGATTGCGACTTGCCCGCGCGGGGCCTAGAATCTGCGGCAGACGCCGACCGGGTGGCGCGCGTGACAGGTATCTCCGCCGCAACTCGCCGCGCGCACTACGCGCGTCGTTGGCTCGATTGGGTCCATCCATTTGCCGGAGGTCATCGCCATGATTCGCCGTGCCTTCACCATGCGGCTCAAGCCCTCGGCGCTCGCAGAGTACAAGCGTCAGCACGATAGTATCTGGCCGGAGTTGGTCGCCGAGATCGAGCGCAGCGGCATCGCCTCGATCACGACTTTCCAGCGCGGGCTGGACCTGTTTCTGGTCTCGGAAATCGTCGACGAACAGGCCTGGGACCGGCTCTGGAACTCGGAGGTGCACCGCCGCTGGGCCGAAGTAATGGAGCCCTTGATGCACCTGCGCGACGATGGCATTGTCGATTCGGGAGAGTTGGTCGAGGTGTTTCATCTCACGACCCCCGTGAGCAGCGCTGAGAGCGCGGTCGTCCGCAACGGCCAGGGCGGTCGTCACGGCAATCGCCGCTCGCCGGCAGCGAGCGAATCGGCCGACGTCCTTTCCTTCTCCGACCTGGCCACCGCGGCGCGTGAGGATCTGTCGACCTCGCTAGTCCATGCTGGCAAACTCTCGGCTTCGAAAAGCGGCACGAAGCAGGTCATCTCGTCCAGCAAGAGCGTGCACCACAACGCCGCCAAAAAGGCGCAGGTTCGCGCGGTCAAAAAAGCCGCCAAGAAGCGCCCGAAGAAGGAGCTCGACCGACGGTTGCTCGCCCGCAAGAAGCCGCCACGCAAGAAGAAGTCGGGTCCGGTGAAGAAGACGATTCGCAAGAAGAACGCGCGTCGCAAGTAGTAGCCGGCATTCGGGTCACCCACTTGCTCCAAGGACCTCGCCGCCAATGCCGGACCTCTCAAACAAGACAGCCCTGGTGACCGGCGCCGGCCGTGGATTGGGCCGCGCCGTGGCCCTGGGGTTGGCCGCGCGTGGCGCGCGGGTGGCGCTGGTCGCGCGGCACGAGGAGCAATTGGCCGAGACGGCCGCGGCCATTCGCGCTCTGGGCCAAGAAGCCGACGTGCTGCCGGCCGACGTCTCGCGACCAGAAGCGGTCGACGCGCTGCATGACGCTATCTTGGCGCGGATGGCGCCCCCGGCCATCGTCGTCAATGCGGCGGGCGTGTTTGGGCCGATCGCCTGGATCAAAGATTCCGATCCCCGCGCCTGGATCGAAACCCTGGCGATCAACACCATCGGGCCCTACCTAGTCTGCCGGGCGTTCGTGGGGGCGATGGTCGAACGGGGCTGGGGGCGGATCGTTAATTTCAGCTCGGCCGCTTCGTTGCACACTCCGGGTCCGCTCAACAGCGCCTACGGCACCAGCAAAGTGGCCCTCAATCAGTTCACGCGACATCTGGCCGCCGAACTGGCCGGCACCGGCGTGACGGCCAACGTGATTCATCCGGGCGAAGTGCGGACCGCGATGTGGGCCGAGATTCGCGACGTCGCGGCCGGCACCGGCGCGGCGGGCGAAGGTTACCGGTCCTGGGCCGAGCAAGTCGCCCAAACCGGCGGTGACGACCCGCAAAAGACCGTCGACCTGGTGCTCAAGCTGGTTGATGAAGAGTCCGACTCGACCAGCGGCAAGTTCCTCTGGATCGCCGACGGCATGCAACGCCCCCTGCCGAGTTGGGAGTGAAGGAGTAGTTGTTGGTTGCTGATTGTTAGTTGTTGGTGGAAGACGGCGAGAAGGCGAACTTGCCTGACCCACAACCAACAACTAACCACCAACAACCTTCCCCACCTCCTCTGCTATTCGTTCAAAGACTCCTTCCCACTGCTGGAACTTCTGCTGGCGAAATAGTCGCATGGTCGGGTACCAGGGAGAGTCCTCGCGGTCGTGCATCCAGCGCCAATCGGCCGCAAAAGGCAGCGCCACCCAGGTGCGCACTCCCAACCCGCCGGCCAGGTGTGCCGTCGAGGTATCGCTGGTGACCACCAGGTCCAGGTTGCGCATGATTGCGGCGGTGTCCATGAAGGGGCCGTGGTCGCAGTCGACTTCGTCGCCCAGTTCGTGGACCGTGAAGCGGCCTTCGAGCGCCGCCACTTGCTCACTGCCGAAGCCGCGCTGCAGGCTCACCAGTTGCACGCCCAGCATCGCCAGCGGCGCGTAGCGGGTCAGGGCGAACGAACGAAAGTGATCGGTCGGATACGTCGCGCTCCCTTGCCAGGCCAACCCAATGCGAAAGCCCGCAAGCGGCGCCAGCTTCTGCCGCCAGAGCTCGACCAGTGCAGGGTCGGCGGACAGATAGGGCACGCGCTGGGGAATCGTCTCCAACGTGGTGCCGAACACGCGCGGCAGGCTCAACAGCGAGATCTGCACGTCGATCGCCGGCAGCGGCTCTCCTTTGGTAATTACACGTTCGAAGCCCGACTGACGCAGCAGCCGGGCCAATGCCGGCGGCGCCTCAAAGTAGGCATTGGGCGCGCGCTCGGCCACGAGTGGCAGGTAGCGGACAAATTGCAAGATGTCGCCCAGCCCCTGCTCGCCGTGGACCAGGAGCACGCGCTGGCCGAGCGGGCTGCCGTCCCAGGGCGGCTCTTGGCGATTGTGGGGCAGAATCGCCGGACTCTGCCAGCGCCATTCATATTCGTCCCAGCCGGCCAGAAAGTCGCCGGCCGCCAGCCGTGCCACCGCGCGATTCCAATGCGCTTGCGCGTTCTTAGGCCGCATCCGCAACGTCTGCTCGTAACAGATATAGGCCTCCGACCTCCGACCCTGGCTGACGAAGGCGTTGCCCAGGTTCACCAGCACCTCGGCAAAGTCGGGCCGGTATTCGAGCGCCTTGTCGAAGCAGGCAATGGCCTCATCGAGCATGCCGCGCCGCAGGTAGAGCGTACCCAGGTTGTTGAAGCCCTCGGGTGAGTCGGGCCTGATCCGTGTCGCCGTCAGATAGTCGCGCTCAGCCCCGTGCCAATCGCCGCGACGGCTCAGCAGCACGGCGCGGTTGAAGAATGGTTCTGGCTGGGATGGGTCGAGCTCGATCGCTCGGTTGAGCAGCTCGATCGCTTCATCCGCGCGACCCCGGTGCTTGAGCAGGCCTCCCAAACGCGCGCAGGCCGCGGCATAGTCAGGCTTGAGGGCCAGTGCCTGGCGATAGGCGACCTCGGCCTGTTCGCGCTGGCCCAGCTCCTCCAACGTCGTGGCGACGTTGAAATGCGCCGGGGCAAGGTTCGGCGCCAACGCGACCGCCTGACGGTAACTGCCCAGCGCCGCGTCACGCTGGCCGCGAGCCGCCAGCACCGCACCTAGTCCGTTGTGGCCGAGGGCGTAGCCAGGGTCCATTGCCACCGCCGCACGGGCGCTGGCTTCGGCCCCGACCAGGTCGCCAAGCGCCCGGTTGGCCTCGGCCAGGTGATAGTGAAAGGTCGGTTGGCGCGGGTCGATCGCGATCGCCTGGCGAAGATGCTCGATGGCGGCTCCATGCTCGCCGCGGGCATGCAGGACCAGGCCCAGCAGGTTCCAAGCATCGGCCTGCCGCGCATCGACCGCGAGGATCTCGCGATACAGCCGCTCGGCCTCGGCCAGATTGCCGGCCTGATGCTGAGCGACCGCGGCGTGCAGGGCTTGGGTGAGGGAGGACATGTGAGGAGACAAAAGAGGCCAGGGACCTGGGACTAGGGGCCAGAGAGCAAATCGCAAGTTGTTGGTCGGTTTTCTGCTAAGCCGCAAGCGAATCGATGCATTTCACGGGCCCCTGGTCGCTGGACCCTGATCCCTCGCGACGAGCGAGGCGATGCGCTCAAACACGGGCGTCCATGCTTCCGCGCGCGGCTGCCGAAACAGGCGCATCGTCGGATACCAGGGGCTGTCTTCGCGATCTAGCAGCCAGCGCCAATCGGGGACGTAGGGCACCGCGACCCAGACCGGCACGCCCAGGGCCCCGGCCAGGTGCGCCAGCGCCGAGTCGGACACGACGACCAGGTCCAGGCCCTGCATCACGGCGGCCGTGTCGACGAAGGCGGCCTGCTGGTCGAGCTGCGGAGCAAGGTCGACGATCTTCAATCGCTCGGCCAGCGGCGGCAGTTGCTCCAGGCCGTGTTTCTTTTGCAGATTGAACAGCTGCACGCCGGGCAGGTCGGCCAGCGGCGCGAACTCGGCCAAGGGCACGCTGCGCTGAAAGTCGGCCGCGTAGCCAGGGTTGCCCTGCCAGGCGATGCCAATGCGAAATCCCTCGTGCCGCGCCAGCTCGCCGCGCCAGTATTCGGCACGCTCGCGGGCGACGAAGAGGTAGGGAACTTCTGCCGGAACGGTCGCCAGCGTGGTGCCAAAGATCGCGGGCAAGCTCAACAGCGGAATCCAGGCGTCGAACTGCTCGGCCGATAGATCGCCCGTGACGAAACGGTCAACGCCCGGCACTTCGGCCAACAACGGGTGCAGCACGCGCGGGCAATCGACCAGTATCGTGGCTTGCGAGCGCTGCTTAACCCGTTGGGCATAGCGGAGAAACTGAATCGTGTCGCCCAGCCCCTGCTCGGCGCGCAGCAGCAGCGTGCCACCGGCCAACGATTCGCCCTGCCAGCGCGACGATTCGACCGGGGCGAGTGCCGCGCCTTTGACGCGCCATCGCCACTCGTACTCGGGCCAGCCAGCTTCGTAGTCGCCGCGCAGCAGCCGCAGCAGGGCCCGATTGCGGTGCATCTCGACCGACTCGGGCTCGGATCGCTCGGCCGCCTTATAGCTGGCCAGCGCCAGGTCATATTCGCCAAACGCCTTGCAGATCGTGCCCAGGTTGACGTGCGCTTCGGTGTAGTCGGGGCGAGCGCGGATCGCCGCTTCGTAGGCTCTGCGGGCCAAATGCGGTCGTCGCGCTTGTTGCAGCAGCACGCCCAGGTTGAAGTGGGCCTCGGGCAACAACGGGTCAAGCTCGATCGCACGGCGGTAACAGCGCGCGGCATCGTCGAGTCGTCCGGTGTCTTTCCAAGCGCTCCCCAGGTTGCACAGCGTGGCGGCATCCTCGCCCTCGAGCGCCAGGAGTGTTTGAAAGCGCGATGCCGCGTCGGCCGCGCGACCCGACGATTGCAGCAGCGTGGCCAGCAATCGGAGTGCGCGGCGATAGTCGGGCTTGATCTCGATCGCTCGCTCCAGCGCCGCGATGGCCGCGGCCTGGTCGTCGGACATCGACAACAAGTTGCCGAGGTTGAAATAGGCTTGCGCGAAGCCTGGCGAAAGCTCGGTCGCGCGACGATAGCTCGTCACGGCCGAGTCGCGCCGTTCGCAGGCCGCCTGGATCGTGCCCAGCGTATTGTGTGCAATCGCCAGCTCGGGTTGGAGGACGAGCGCCGCTTGGACAGCCGCCTCGGCCCCGACCAGATTGCCCTGCGACAGCCGGGCTTCGGCCAGGTGGTTGTGAAAGGTCGCCTGGCGGGGATCGAACTCAATCGCCTGCGCGATGTGCTGCTCGGCCGCCCCCCATTCGCCCCTTGCGTAATGCACCAGGCCCAACAGGTGCCAGGCGTCCGGCTGACGGGCATCGGCGGCGAGCACCTCACGATACAGCCGCTCGGCCTCGGCCAGGTTGCCGGCCTGGTGATGCGAGACAGCGGTCTGTAGTAGCGAGGAGGGCATAGGTGAGGATAACGCGGTTGTTGGTTGCTGGTTGTTCGTTGTTAGTTGAAGAAATGCCGGTGGCAGGCGCCGAGTGGATTTGAATAGTTGTGGATCGTTCCTCGTCCGTAACTAACAACCAACAACCAGCAACTAACAACCCTGCCTGGCCAGCTCTTCAGCGATCCGTTCAAACACCGGGCTCCACTGACCCAGCTTCTGTTGGCGAAACAGGCGCATGGTTGGATACCAGGGGGAGTCTTCCCGATCGATGAGCCAGCGCCAGTTGGGCGTTTCTTGCAGAGCCACCCAGACCGGCACGCCCAGGGCGCCGGCCAGGTGTGCGATCGCGGTGTCGGTGGTCACGACCAGGTCGAGACTCATCATCACGGCCGCCGTGTCGACAAAGGCGTGCCCCTCGTTGTCCAGGGTGGGACCGAGTTGCTCGACGGCAAACGGCTGAGTCTGTTCGGTGAGCTGTTCCAGCCCGTGGTTCTTTTGCAGGGCGATCAGTCGGACGTCGCTGACGGCTGCCAACGGCGCCAACTCGCGCAAGGGCACCGAGCGATAGCGGTCGCCGGCAAATTTTGGGTTGCCCTGCCAGGCGATGCCAACCTTTCGCCGGCCGTCGCCGGTCCGACCCGGTCCTCCGTTGAGAGTTTCTCGCCATCGCTCGACGCGCTGGCGGTCGGCGAACACATAAGGCTCACGGGCGGGAATGGTTTCCAACGTGGTCTCAAAGATCGTCGGCAGGCTGAACAGGCCAATGTGAAAATCGGCGCTCTGGCGGGCCGGATCCGAGGGCGAGATCAATCGATCGATGCCTCGCGTCTCACGTAGCAACGGAAACAGGGTCTCGGCAGACTGTAGCCAGACCGTTGCGCCACGCTGCTTGACCAGCGCCGCGTAGCGGACCATTTGCAGGACGTCGCCCAAACCCTGTTCGCCGATGAGCAGGATGGTCTTATCCGCCAGCGGTTCGCCTTGCCAATGCGGCACCGCGATGTTGAAGCGTTCGGCATCGGCGGCGCGTGATCGCCACTCATGCTCGGGCCAACCTTGGCGGTAGTCGCCCATCAGCAGTCGCAGGGTCGCGCGATTGCGGTGCACTTCGGGCAGGTCGTCTCGTTTGGCCAGCACGGCATCGCACAGAGCCAGTGCTTCGTCCAGTTTCCCGCGCACTTTGAGGAGCGAGCCAAGATTGGTCTCGGTTTCCATGTCGCCCGGCGCCAGCGCCATCGCCCGACGAAAAGCTGCCTCGGCCTCATCGAGCCGGTCCAACTCGACCAGCGTGTTGCCCAGGTTGTACCAGGCGTCGGCATAGTCGGGCGCGAGCGTACAAGCCTGCTGGAGCGCCGCGACGGCCGCATCGGGTTGTCCGGCCTGTTTGAGCGTATTGCCCAGGTTGTTATGGAGTTGGGGCAACTGGGGTGCCAGTTCGATGGCGCGACGGACCGCGGCGAGCGCTTCGGTGTCACGCTTTTGTCGGTAGTAGACCAGGTGCAGGTTGTTGTGAAACGAGGGGTTGTCGTCGAACTTGGCGATTGCCTGGCGGAAAAAGTTGCCGGCCTCGTCGAGGCGCCCCTGGCGGTAAGCCACCACGCCGCGCCCATTGAGCGCGTGCGGCTCGTCAGCCGCGGCTTCCAGAATGCGCTGGTAAATGAAGTCGGCCTGGGCGAGCTCGGTCGCGGCCAGCGCCTGCTCGGCCATTTGGAGCGCTTCAGAAACGGTTGGCACGAAGGAATCCTTGGCGAGTACTCAAGAAAAATAGGGACACACCGGCGGCTCCCCTCGTCCGGCTAGTTGCCTGGGCGGGCGGGGAAACCTTGATTATAATATCCCCCGAGCACAGCGCCTTGCGGAAACCTACCTGCCCTCCCCCTCCCCCGCCCTCGTCTCACAGATTGCCGGTCCCAAGCCCGCCGCCTCCCGCCAACATTGTCGCATGCCACGTTTTCTCCTCCATTGCTGGTCGCTTGCGTCGCGCCACAAGATCGCGGCTTGGGCCGTGCTCGTTTACGGTCTGGCGACAGGGTTGTGCACTGTGGCGACGGGGTCGGTGGCCCGAGCCGAAGAATCGGCCGCAGCAGCGCAGCAGTCCGCCGCGACCCCCGCAGACATTGAGTACTTCGAGAAGAACATTCGCCCGCTCTTGGTGCGGCATTGTTACGAGTGTCACGGACCGAAGCGCAAGGGCGGATTGCGGCTCGACTCGCATTCCGAAATGCTCGCCGGCGGCGACAGCGGTCCGGCCGTTGTGCCCGGCGACGTCACGGCCAGCCTGATCCTGCAAGCGGTCGCCCATCAGGTAGAGCCGAAGATGCCGCCCGCGGGCAAGCTGCCCGACGAGGAGATCGCCCGGCTCACCGAATGGGTCAAGCTCGGTGCGCCGTGGCCGACTGCCGCCGCGCCCCCCGCGCCCGACGAACCGGAAGACGCCTGGAAAGCGCACTGGGCCTTTCAACCGGTGACACGGCCTGCCCTGCCCGCGGTGAAGCACACTAGCTGGCCGCAGACCGAGGTCGACTATTTTATCCTGGCGCGGTTGGAAGCTGCCGGCCTGGCGCCGTCTGCGCCGGCCGATCGGCTGACACTCTTGCGCCGCGCGACCTACGACGTCACCGGCCTGCCCCCGACGACGGCCGAGGTTGAGACATTTGTCAACGATCCCGATCCGAACGCCTTCGACCGCGTGATCGAGCGCTTGCTGGCCTCGCCCCACTACGGCGAGCGCTGGGCCCGACACTGGCTGGATGTGGCCCGCTACGCCGACACCAAGGGCTATGTCTTCACCGCCGACCGCAGCTACCCCAATGCGTATCGCTATCGCGACTGGGTCGTGCGGGCATTTAACGACGACCTGCCTTACGATCAGTTTCTGGTCCAGCAGATTGCGGCCGATCGTTTGCCGGGCACGCCCGAGCGGCTGGCGGCGATGGGTTTCTTGACCGTCGGACGGCGATTTCTGAACAACACGCACGACATCATCGACGACCGGCTGGACGTGTTGACCCGCGGCACGCTGGGTCTGACCGTTACGTGTGCTCGCTGCCACGACCACAAGTTCGACCCGATACCCACGGCCGACTATTACTCCTTGTACGGCGTGCTGGCTAGCAGCGTGGAACCGGCCGAGCCGGCCGACTACATGACGCTGGCCGACGCGCCGCAACCGGTGGAGCCGCACGTGTTCGTGCGCGGCAACCCCGGCAATCAGGGTCCGGCAGTGCCGCGACAGTTCTTGTCGGCCCTGGCCGGCGACGCGCGAAAGCCTTTTCAGAACGGCAGCGGTCGACTGGAGCTGGCCCGCGCGATCGCCACACGCGACAATCCGCTGACGGCGCGGGTGATCGTCAACCGCCAGTGGCTGTACTATTTCAACGCTCCGCTGGTCCGCACGCCCAGCGACTTTGGCCTGCGGAGCGAACCGCCGACGCATCCCGAGCTGCTGGATTACCTGGCCGCTTCACTGGTCGACGGCGGCTGGTCGCTCAAAGATGTGGCGCGATTGATCCTCCGTTCGGCAACTTATCAGCAGGCCAGCGGCGATCGGGCAGATTGCCGCGCCGCCGACCCTGAGAATCGTTTGCTATGGCGAATGAATCGCAAGCGGCTGAATTTTGAGGGCCTGCGCGACGGGTTGTTGGCCGTGTCGGGTCAGCTCGACGACGCGCTCGGCGGTCCGGCGATTGTCATCACGGCCTCGCCGGCGCCGCGACGCCGGACCCTCTATGGTCTGATCGATCGCCAGAACTTGCCCAACCTGTTTCGCACGTTCGATTTCGCCGGCCCCGACACACACAGCCCGCAACGGTTCACCACAACCGTGCCCCAGCAGGCGCTGTTCATGCTGAACAGTCCGTTCGTCAGCGAGCAAGTCCGAGCGCTGGCCGCGCGGACGGAATTTGCCGACGCCGACGACGATCGTGCGCGGATCGAGGTCCTGTATCGCACCGTGCTGGGTCGCGCGCCCAGCGAACCTGAGCTGGCGCTCGGTCTGGCGTTCCTGTCTGCCGAGCAAGCCCGCGATGTAGCGCCCGCGCCGAGCGCAGCGCCAGAGACTGCCGCCCCGCCACCGGCCGTGCCTCAGCCGCCGGCCAATGAGGTCGCCGCGGCGCCCGCGCCAACGGACAAGTCCGCGGCTGTCGACAAGCCAACCCCCGGTGGCCCTCCGGCCGCGGCGGCGGATCCGAAATCCGAGGAGGCGAAAGCGGCCGACGAGAAGGCCGCCAAGAAAGCCGAAGAGAAGGCCCGCGAACTGGCCCAGCAGCGCGCGGCCGCCGGCCCACCGCTCTCCGTCTGGCAGCGCTACGTCCAGGCCGTGCTCTTGTCCAACGAGTTTGCCTATGTCGACTGACCCTCGTGATAACTCCGGGTGTTCAATCAGCCGTCGCGAGATGCTGCGCCGCACGGGCGTCGGTTTTGGAGCGCTGGGGCTGACTCAAATGCTCGGCGGCGCGGGCCTGCTGGAGCAGGTCGCGCGCGGTGACGCGGTCAACCCGCTCGCGCCGCGCTCGCCCCATTTTCCGGCCAAGGCCAAACACGTCATCCACCTGTTCATGAATGGCGGGCCGTCGCACGTCGACACCTTTGACCCCAAGCCCGAGCTGACCGCGCGGCATGGCCAGGAGCTGCCGATCAACCTGCCAACCGAGCGCAAGACCGGCTCGGCGTTTGCCTCGCCCTACAAGTTTCAGAAATACGGCGAAAGCGGCATCGAGGTCAGCGAGCTGTTTGCCCACACGGCCGAGAGCATCGACGACATCTGCGTGATCCGTTCGATGCGGGGCGATTCGCCCAACCACGAACCGTCGCTGCTGTTGACCAACTGCGGCGAGGCCCGGTTGATCCGACCCAGCATGGGCTCGTGGCTGACCTATGGCTTGGGGAGCGAAAATCAGAACCTGCCGGGCTTTATCGCCATGTGCCCCGGCGGTTACCCGATTCAGGAATCGCAAAACTGGCAGGCCGGTTTTCTGCCCGGCGTGCACCAGGGCACGTACATCGACACCAAGCACACCGAGATCGAACGGTTGATCGAGCACATCGACAACCACGTGGTCTCGCGCGAACAGCAGCGCCGCCAGCTCGACTTGCTGGGTCAGCTGAATGAGCTGCACCGCGCCGAGCGCCCGGCCGATCCGCAACTCGAAGCGCGCATCCAGTCGTTCGAGCTGGCTTATCGCATGCAGATCGAGGCCGCCGAGGCCTTTGACGTCAGCCGCGAGCCGCAGCACATCCTGGACATGTATGGCTCGGGCACGCAGGCGCGGCAGATCCTGATCGCGCGGCGGCTGGTCGAGCGGGGCGTGCGGTTCGTGCAGGTCTGGCACGGCGAGGGTCAGCCCTGGGACAGCCACGACGACATCGAGGTGAACCATCGCCGGCTAGCGAAGCAGTGCGACCAAGCGATTGGCGCGCTGCTGAAGGATCTTAAAGCCCGCGGACTGCTGGAAGAAACCCTGGTTATTTGGGGCGGCGAGTTTGGCCGCACGCCAACCGTGGAGTTGCCAAAGAAAGGGGCCAACGCCGGCAAGATCAATGGCCGCGACCACAACCATCACGGCTACACGGTCTGGATGGCCGGCGGCGGCGCGCGGGGCGGTTACGTTCACGGCGCCACCGATGAGTTCGGTTTTCAGGCGGTCGAGAACCCGGTGCACGTCCACGACCTGCACGCCACGATCCTGCATCTGATGGGCTTTGACCACGAGCGGTTTACCTTCCGTTACGCCGGCCGCGATTTTCGCCTGACCGACGTCCACGGCCGCGTGGTCAAAGAGCTGCTGGCATAGTGGTTCACGCGGCGGCAACCACTTCCGCTAGACCTGCTACAATGCAGGCGTCCAGGGAACGTGGAGATTCCGTGCCATGCGATCCTTTGCCCGAGTGACCGCCACGATCTGCTGTTTGCTAATGGTCTTCGCGGTGTCATTGCCGACTGCCGGCGCACAGGTTTTGCAGTTGCCGGCGTTTTCGTCCAGCGGCGTGGACACCACCGTGGTCGTGCCCGACCGTGGCACTGCGTTGCTCTCGGGCGGCGGACGCGCGGCGGCCGGACTGAGCACGTTTGGCGGCCTGCCTCGGGCGCGGGGCTGGGGAGTGTCGCGACAGGCGTACTCGAGCGGCGTCTCTGTCTGGGTTCACGATCACAGGGCGCATGACCAAGGGGTGGCCGATCGGTCGCTGCAAGCGCCAGCGTCACCCACGCCGGCCATGGCCTCGGGCGCGCAAGCGGCCTTCGACCCTGCGCCGGTATCAGCGGCCGCCCTGGCCGCGAGTCGCGCGGACAACGCCGCCGCGCGCGACAATCACGCGCGCACACTGTTGACCAAGGGTCGCCAGGCCCGCCAGTCTGGCAAGACGGCAGTGGCCGAGATCTATCTGCGGGCGGCGGCGCGCGAGGCTTCGGGCGCGCTCCGCGAACAGATCCAGGCGGAGCTGTCGGCCACGTCGCCCCCGACGACTCGCAGTCCGTTGAAGTAGTCAACGGGCTGCGTGATCGCAGGGATGCGATCCCAAAACTGCGAAGTAAGTCGTTGTTTTGCGAGCCGTGCGGAGCTTTGCTCTGCACCTGGCGAGGTTGAAATATGCCACGAAGGCGTATTTCAACAGGTTGCTAGGCCCCAGGCGCCTTCGCTCGCAAGTCCGGCGCCGCGGGGTCAAAGCCCGCGTTGAAGTGACTGACTCGCCAGGGATGCACCCCCGGCTTCGCCGTGGGATTGCGCTCGACGACCACGCTGACGAAGAAGGTCTTCTTGTGCTTCTCGTCTCCGCCCGGATCGTCGGGGTACGTAACCGTGTAGAGGTAGTGCGCCAGTCCGCGCGAACCGTCGCTGACCACCGAGCTGGTCTTGTACCAGCGATACTCGGCGCGGGGACCTAGCGCCAGCAAGGTGCGGATCGCGGGTAGCTCAACGAACTTCGTCAGCGCGCTTCGTGACTCAGCGTCGTTGCGAAAGTAGGTCCACAGCATCTCGTCGATCGGCTGCCGCTGGTCGGGAGCAAAGCGCAGCTGCAAGGCCTTCTCCGGACTGCGCTCGCGGAGATATTCAAAGAACTGCTCGGTCACTTCGCGCCCCTGTCGGGCCAGCATGACGTGATTGGCGGCGGACTGCACCCAGGGAGCGACGCCGAACATCACCGACAGACCCAGCCCCAGCAGCGCCGCGCCGCGGCCCGAGCGGCTAGAGTCGTTGTTGATCCGCTTGAGAGCGATCAGGTTGACGCCCGTGCTCACCAGCGCCACCAGCCACATCACCCCGCCGGCCAGCGCCGCCACCGACAAGAATCCGAGGATCAACCCCCAGACAGCCATCGCATCGACGGTGCGATAGGGCACTTCCGGCTCATCAAACTCATCCACAGCAGTCGGCAGACCTTCAGACATGAAACGGTTGACCCAAGGGAGAAGACAATGTGATGAACGAGCAGGCAAGAAACAGCAAGCATTGGGCCGCGCGACCCTATTGGCGATGCTACCCGGGGACTGCGGTGGGATCAAGCGGAGGACGCAGTTCGGGCGTTGCAGGCGCATTCAAGCGACGGTGGGGAAAACAGAACTGGTGTAGGCCGCTCGATGTCGGCTGCTTTAAGATACTGCTGCGCGTCTGAATTCCTTCGAACCGGAGGTCGACTCATCATGTCCATGCTGCTCCGTGGGATTTAAAAGGGGACGCGAGTCAATTTTTGTTGACGGCAGTTCCGATCCGCGGTAGCTTGCCCGATATGCCGAGACATGCGCGGGTGATCGTGGGCGGATACGTCTACCATGTGCTCAATCGAGCCAATGGGCGGCTGCGGCTGTTTCGCAAAGACGCCGACTTCGCCGCCTTCGAGCGAGCGCTCGCCGAAGTCCATGAGCGCGTGCCGCTGCGCATTCTCGCCTACACAGTGATGAGCAATCACTGGCACTTCGTCGTTTGGCCCCGTCGCGGCCAGGGAGATCAAGTCGCCGAGTTCTTCCGGCGCTTGACGGTGACTCATGCCCAGCGCTGGCACGCCCACCATGCCACCTCTGGCACCGGCCACGTTTACCAAGGGCGATTCAAGTCGTTTCCCGTCGCGACCGACGAGCATTTGTTGGGCGTGTTGCGATACGTCGAACGAAACCCGCTGCGGGCCGGTCTGGTCTCGCGGGCCGAGGCGTGGCGCTGGGGCAGCCTGCATCGGCGGGTCAACGCTGGGGTTGAGCCGGCGCTGACGCTCTCGGAACCACCGTTGCCGCTGCCGGCCGATTGGCTGAGACACGTCAACCAGCCGCAGACGGAGGCGGAGCTACTGGCCCTACGCCAAAGCGCCGCACGCGGACAGCCCTATGGCGACGCGACCTGGCAACAGAAGGTCGCCGGTCAATTGAACCTCGCCCACACGCTCCGCCCCCGCGGCCGCCCGAGGAAGGCGGAGTCGGCGAGCGAGGATGGAAGGCAAGGTATTGACTCGCGTCCCCTTTAATTTCCCCCTTTAATTTCCCGTCCCCTTTAATTTCCGCGTCCCCTTTAATTTCCCTTTAATTTCCCGCGTCCCCTTTAATTTCCCCTGACCCGGCGCCGCCCGCAGCGATTCTGATCTTATGGTCGAGTGAGAAATGACTCATCCCAGCTCGGTGTTGTTTTCCTGGCTGTTGCCGGCACGAAGGGCGGAATTGCGAACGGGATTGCCTGGGGCGATGAAGTATGCCCTGGTAATCGTTCTTCTGTTTGTCGTCGTGCCCCTGGTCTGCATTCTGCTGGCCGCGATTGGCTTCGACATCGAATGGCACCAGACGTGGACGCTCGTTCGCCCCTTGTTCGTAGTCGGCGGCGTCGCGGTTGTCGGTTGGCTATTGTGGTGGTCCGCATCGCTCGTTCTCCCCACTCGGGTGCGAATTACGCGAAACGTGATCACCCTCAACTGCGTCGGGTCAGAGACCTATCGTTGGGACAGGATCACCGACGCGGCGATCGTTGCCGAAGATCACCCGCCGGGGCACTTGGCGTTCACGTATCATCCGCCGCACGGCGCGGCGGTGCGCGGTGAAGTGCCCCTGTCGTCGGAAGTGGACCAGCGGGCGCTGCAACAGTTCCTTGACGACGTGATGCGCGCCGCCAATTCGTCCTGAGGGTCGTTGAGAGAATTAATGGAGAATGAAGAATTAGAAGAATTAAAGGGGACACGAGTCAATTCTCGAACGCCACTAACGCAGAAATTGACTCGCGTCCCCTTTCTACGTCCCCAAGCGATGGCGGACCAGTCTCATTTTGCGAGCGGTTAAGTATGTTCCCGCAATGATTACAACTCACTTCTGCGAGTGAGAAAACTGGATGCATGTCGAGCGTCACAATCGCATGACACACCGAACACTGACATGTGAACTCTTGTTCCGAGTCGGGATACATAAACCAATCGCAATGGCTCTGAAGAAGTCTGCTCCGCTGGCTTAGGCTGCTAGCTCGGTTGGGTGCGTAACGAGGGTGTGGCACGCACCAGTAAATCTCCGCAGGCGGTGGCTCGCGCGGCGCTCGAAAGCGCTCAG